>Ga0224554_1000024_pt1 | contig 127226 bp, 106 predicted proteins | sample 714S22024metaG_FD_180666 | JGI IMG/M metagenome (GOLD analysis project Ga0224554, IMG submission 180666) | Peat soil microbial communities from Stordalen Mire, Sweden - 717 S2 20-24 | ecosystem: Environmental > Terrestrial > Soil > Wetlands > Peat | place: Sweden: Norrbotten County, Stordalen... | reverse complement strand
CCTGAAGGGAAAAACTCCCGACCAGATCCACTTCAACACGCCGCCATTACAACTGGCAGCCTAACCAAGACAGAATCTCCACCTAAGAACCACGGAAATCTGTTCAGACAAACCGAGCCACCTCTCTCCCTTTGTGTGCGAAAAAATACTAAAGTATTCAAAAAAGGCATGTTAAGTCTGGACTAAGTCTGGACTTGGTTGCGACGGTTGAGGGCCGCGGGCCAGTGGCCAGTGGTCAGTTAAATGCGAAGACCCGGCGCGCTGGCCGGGTCTGTTTGGTTTTGCTTACTGATTTAATTATACGGGATGGAGGGAAACTAGTATGCCAACTATTTGAAAGATTTAAGTTGTTTGTTTGGTGTTAGTTAGATGGAATTTGGGGGTTCGAGGGGCTTGACAACATCCGAACCGCGGTTCGCGGCTCAAGGAAGGGAAGCCCAGGACTTGACTTGGCTGATTCAGTGTTTGAGGGGGTTTTGGTAACTGATTGAAATAAAAGGGGAAGATATTGTGGGTCTTGGGAAGGGGATTTGCTGGGGTTTTTGCAGGGGTTGAATCCCACCCATCCTTACCCCAGCGAGCAAACTCGCGGGGGACCCCGATCGCGATAAGACTGCGATGGATGGGGCACCCGGCGATTTTTTTGTTTCGGCTATGAGCTGTGAGCGATGAGCAATGAGCGGGAGTTTGTGGGAGAAAGGGGAGGAGGATTGTAGGTGGACGAGCGGTATCGGGGTTCCTTCGACTACGCTCAGGACAGGCTCTTCGCTGCGTTCAGAATGACAAACAGAGAACCGCTTGCCGCCGACCGCTCACCAGAGGGAATAGTTGCCGCGGGCGATGATCCAGAGAGCGAGCAACAGGTTCGACGTTGCATGCGCGGCGACGGCTTCTCCCAGCCGGCCGCGAAGCTTGGCGACGAGGGCGAAGACCACTCCGGCCAGCGTACCGGCGAGCCACATGCGACCGTGCAGGATGCCGAATGCCAGGGAACTGGCGAGCACGGCAACCAGACTGAGGCTTCCGAGCGGGACGCTCTCGACATTGGGCGAGAGGATGCGGCGTGCGATATAACCGCGAAAGGCGAGCTCTTCGGCGATGGGGACGGTGGTAACGGCGGCGATGATGCGGGTAATGATCCATGCGACGCGCTGGAGGTGGCTGAGCCGCGCCAGGCCCTGGGCTACGCCGGTCAGGAGCACTCCGTTGGAGGATGCGGCATCCCGGCCGATTGCGTGGTCGAGCGCGATCCAGAGGGCGAAGACCAGGACACCGGCTGCCGGGCCGAGCCATCCAAATCGCCAGTCCATGCGGCGGTATTGGCGGCGGTAGGCGAAGAAGACGGCAAGGGCCGCGATGAGGCGGAACGGGTAGAGCCATTCAAAGCCGTCCGAGGCGGCCTGGACGAGCAGCCCCGCGGCCAGGATTGCAAGCCAGGGCAGAAGATAGAGCGCGGCGAGATTGGATGCAGCCAGAGGGCTGCCGCCGACCTGCGGGGCTGGGGATGGGACCTCTGCCAAGGCGGGGCCGGAGAGACGAAACCAGGCGACGTTGTTGACCGTGAGCAGGAAGGCCAGGGCGACGCAACTGAAGAGAATCCAACCGGCCTGGGAGTGGAATCCTCCCATCGCGACATCGGGATAGCCGGCATTCCCAATTGCGATGAGCGCTGCGAGCCGCACCAGGTTGAGCAGCCAACTGAGGAGAAGCGAGAGGGGAACCAGCACGAGGGCGCGGGCAAGCCGCAGTTCGCGCCGCGCATAGAGGAGCCATCCCACGGTGAGGCTCAACATGAGGGCCAGACCCTCGACGCCGGAGCATTGGTCCGCGATGATGATGGCAAAGGCGCGGGTACCGACCATGTAATGGGTGGAATCCCGGAAGACATCGGGGTAGAAGAGGCCCAGCAACAACTTCACTCCGCGGAAAGTGGCCATCTGCATGGCATGTCCGAGCCAGGAATCGGGCCTGTTCCAGGCGACGATCAGGAGGCTTCGGACGGACATCATGAGCAGATCGCAGACCGCGGCAAGACCCCAAGCGTTGCCCAGACTTTGAAACAGGCGCAGAGGATTGGGGAGATGGATCAGCGCTCCGCCAAGAGTGATGGGCAAAGAGACGAGCAGGCCATACCAGGCGGCCATGGCCGCGCGCTGGAGGGGAGTTCCCTGGGTTGCAGAATTGGCGAGGAAGAGATCGGTGGCGACAAACAGCAGGAGGGCGGATGCGTGAAGCAGTGCCCAGAGCTTGTGGAGAGGCGCGGCGCTCCATTGCAAGACCTTCAGCTTGTCATGGGCAAAGAAAAGCAGCGCGACACAGAAGAAGATGGTGGAGGTGGTGACGGTTCGCGCCTGCAGCCAGCGATAGGGGAGCGGGTTGAGCGTGACAGGCTGGCCCAGGGAGGTGTATCCGCTATGCCCCTGCAACCAGCCATGAGGCAGCGTGGTGGCGAGGATGCACTCCAGCATGAGTATGCCAGCCGTCCACCAGCAGCGCGAGTAGATGGAGTTGCCGAGGATTCTCGACCACACGCCTGTGGCGACGATGGAAGACTCATCGGGCGAAGATTTTATCTTGCTGGACAAAAAAGTGGACTCTGTATAAGAGCTTAGCGCGGCTTAGAGTCTTATGCGGCTTAGAGTTTGATGCGGCTTATCGCTTGACGCGGCCGCGGATGACCAGGATGGCACCGCTCAGGAGGGCGAGCGCAGCCGTACCCATCGCAGGGTCGATCTCCGGCGCACCGCCTTTGTCGCCCGCAGCAAACGCAGTATGGCTGGCAATCATGACGACCGCCAGTACCACGATAAGATTGCGAAGGATCTTCATCGGACACTTCTCCAACTTCTGTTATAGCAGAACAATCAGCAAAGCAGCAAGAATTATTTTTTCTGGCGGGCTGATTGTGTGCTGTTTTAGGACAGTTTGCACTCGCTCTACAACGAAAGTGGCAAGTGAGATTTGAGCAAGCCAGGAGAGGACGAGATGGAAGGGGTCGCGGCGGAGCCTGGCAAACAAATCGCAAATCCGCGCTCTATAAGAGTTGATGTCCTCGTTGCCTAGGTGGATGCAGGAGATGCAGGCAACTGCGAAGTTCGGGGAACCCTCCGGCACGGAGTTGAGGGGAGGAATGACGAGCTGACAACTTGCAACTGACACTTGAATATTGAGTTATGGGTTGCTGCGGAGGGAATGGGTGGAGTTGGCGAGTTGGGGGGATTTGGAGTCGAAGTAGTTGCTGTCCCAGAGCGCGCGATAGAGCTGGCCGGTAATTTCGGCGGCTTTGGGGCCGAACATGGGACGGCCACCCTCGAGGAAGACGACGGTGACGATGCGGCCGTTGGGGGTATCTGCGTAGGAGGCGAACCAGCCGAAGCGGGTTCCGTTGTTGGAGCATGTGCCGGTTTTGCCGAGGACGGGGAACTCGCGGAAGCTGGAACGCAGGGAGCGGCCAGTGCCGTAATCGACGGTGCCCTCCATGCCGTCGCGCATCTCCGGGATGAGGGGAGCGATGTCGAGGGTGCGCTTCACTTTGGGCTGGAAGTTGGCGATCTGGCCGGGGGTCTCGGGGTGTTGCAGGTAGTAGAGGGTGCCACCGTTGGCGATGGCCGAGACCAGGGCGCCAAGCTGGAGCGGGGTCATGGAGATGCCCTCGCCGAAGGAGCACATGCGGCCCACGCCACCCTGCGCGGCGGGGAGTTCCGATTCTGGATAGACGCCGAGCTGCTCTCCGGGGATATTGTATCCGGCCAGCTCTCCGAGGCCGAACTGGTTGGCATAGTACTTGACGCGCTCGAAGCCCATCCTGCGGCCGAGGGTCTCGAAGTAGGGGTTGATGGAGTGGGCGAGCGCCGGGGTGAGGGTGAGGGTGTAGTGGCCGCCGAGGTTGACGGGAGTGTCGCGCTTGATGAGTCCCTCGTCGAGCGCGGCGAGGGTGACGGCAAGCTTGATGGTGGAGCAGGGCTCGGCACCGCCGGAGAGGGCGAGCTTCTGATTGACCATGGCCAGGATGCGGCCGTTGGAGGGATCGATGGCCAGCGCGGTGCCGTTCAGGTTGCCCAGCGCCTGGATGGCGGCGGCGCGGACGACGGGGTCTTCGCCGGCGGTGGAGTCGCCCAGAGTGAGGGTGTCGGTGAAGGAGTTGGCGGTGAAGCGCTCGACTGGGCCGCGGCGGAGGCGGCTTCGCAGCGCAAGCAGGGCGCGCGTGCCGCTGATGGTGCGCATGCGGCTGGTGAACCCGCGGCGGGCGGGCGGGGCGATCTGAATTGCGGCGGGGGTGGTTCTGGCAAGGGAGCTGGACGAAGCGGTTGTGGATGGCCTGGATGCTAGAGTTCTCGACGCGGCGGCTCTGGAGGCTACGGCTTTGGAGGCAACAGCTCTGGAGGCGGCGGCTCTGGAGGCAACAGCTTTGGAGGCGGTGGTCTTATGCGCCGCCGGCTTCGATGAAGAGGGCTTGGCCGCGGCGGATGCGCGGGCGCGGTGGCGCAGGGGAGTGGGGTGAGAGAGCGCCACAGAGCGCAACGGAAGAGACAGCATCGCAAGTGCGAGGCAGGCGGTGAAGCGCGGGTTGCAGTGGAAGTTCAGGGACATCCGTATGTTTCTCCGAGTTGGCTGGAAGGTCTGTTCTCCGGCCGCTGAGTGCTTCGATCCGTGCTTTAAGTAATTCTGGAGCAATTCTCTTGCCGAATCTATCGACGATTGTTGCAATTCTCTTGCACCTTCTATAAACCCGGCGCTGGGAGATAAGTTCATCTGGAGGATTGCGAGCGACCGCTCCAGAGAAGGCCCTCAAGACGCATTCGACGCTCTACTGGACCACCCGGATATAGCCCGGAGGTGTTATCCACGGCTTGCGGGTGCCATCTTCCGGTTCATTGGACCTGCTTTCTCTATTCTACGGGAGTTCGGTCGCAGATTGGGGGCAGCACTCGAACCCCTTTCTTCTCAATGGTGCCTGGCAGGCCCGAGAGCCAAATCCAGCGGTTCTGGCCTTGCATTTTGTTCTGGCCAGAATTACGGCGCGTTCGATGGAACTCAACGTCAACAGAAAACTCAATGGCTGTGGCGGAGGAAGGCCGGAATGTCGAGTTCATCGGTCTCTGCTGGCTCCGCATGAGAGGCGCTGGCGCCGGCGAAGAGACGGACCTCTGGCTCGTGCTCCGCGGGAGTGTACTGCGGCACGATGGGCCGGGACTGGGCGGGCTGGAGCTGTGGATTGAAGCTACGGTCGCGCGTGTCCGGCTCGGACGGATTGGGCGCGGCAGAATTGGGATTGACTGGATTGGGTGAGACGGGACCGGGTGAGACGGAACCGGGTGAGACGGAACCGGGTGAGACGGGGGGGCGCAGGCGGACGCGGGGAGTGCGGAAGAACTCATCGTCGAAGACGGAGGCGGCGACGGGAAGCAGCTCCGGTTGGCGATCGGGGTGGGGATGGGATGAGCTGTCGAATTGCGGCCCGTCGTCATCGGCCTCGGCGAGCGGATCGGGGGGGGTGGCGCGAGTGGCGGAGTCTGAATCGCAATCTTCATCGGAGACTAAGTCCGCATCGGCATCGGATTCCAGATCTGCATTTGGATCGGGTTCGGGATCGGAATCGGCATCGCGTTGGGAATCGGGATCGGCATCGAGGTCGAACTGGCCATCTTCGTCGGAACCTGCATCGGGATCGGGATCGAAGTCGGAATCGGGGTCAAGCAGGATGGTGGTGCGTTCGGAGAGGCTGGACGCGGCGGCCGCAGTGAATTGGGCGGCGGCTGGCGTAGGAACGAGTTGCGCGGCCTGGACGGGGTGCTGCGCGTGTGCCTGGCGGGCCTCGCGAATCTCGCTGGCGAATCGCGGGGCGGCGTCACGCGGCGTGTAGCCCCGGCCCCAGATGGGGACCTCTTCGTCGGAGGACATCAGGGTGGATTCGGCCAACATGCGGGCGCGGCGCTCTGGCATCTCCTGGCGGAAGCCGGTGGCGATGACGGTGATCTTGACAACATCGCCCATGCGCTCGTCCTGGACGGCCCCGAAGATGATGTTGCAGTCCTCGTGGGCGGCGTTCTGGATGAGGGTGGAGGCTTCGTTGACCTCGGTCAGCTTCAGACTGCTGGAGCCGGTGATATTGATGAGGATGCCGCGCGCTCCGTCGATTGCGCCGGCTTCGAGCAGCGGGGATGCCATGGCGGCGAGAGCAGCGTCCATGGCGCGGTTCTCACCCTTGCCCGTGGCCGTACCCATGACGGCGTATCCCATGCCAGCCATGGTGGTCTTCACGTCGGCGAAGTCGCGGTTGATGACGCCGGGAATGGTGATGATGTCGGAGATTCCCTGCACACCCTGGCGGAGCACGTCGTCGGCGATGCGGAAGCTCTCGAAGAAGCCGGCGTCCTTGGCCACGGCGAGGAGCTTTTCGTTGGGAATGACGATGAGTGTGTCGACCGACTCGATCAGCTCCTGCATGCCGCGCTCGGCCTGCATCATGCGGCGCTTGCCTTCAAACGCAAAGGGGCGGGTGACGACGGCGACGGTCAGCGCGCCCATCTCGCTGGCCAGCGATGCGATGACGGGAGCAGCTCCGGTGCCCGTGCCACCACCGAGACCCGCGGTGACGAAGACCATGTCCGCGCCTTCGAGCGCTTCGATGATCTTGTCCGAGTCTTCGAGGGCGGCGCGGCGTCCGATGTCGGGGTTTGCGCCTGCGCCGAGGCCGCTGGTGAGCTTGACGCCGAGCTGCAGCTTGATGGGAGCGTTGGAGAGCTGGAGGGCCTGCACGTCGGTGTTGGCGGCGATGAACTCGACACCCTCGACGCCGGCGGCGATCATGCGGTTGACGGCGTTGTTGCCGCCACCGCCCACGCCGATGACCTTGATGCATGCGGCGCGCCGTGCCTCGTCCTGATAGTGGATGCGGAGATCGTCTGCGGGTTCGGACATGACTGCTGCTCCCTCGTAAAAGTGCTGCGCCAGATGCTTCGGCTCACCTCCCACCCATCGCGATGAAGCTGCGATGGATGGGGCACCCACATTCCAAATGGATGGGGCACCCACATTGCAATCTGTGAAGATGCTGCTGTGGTGCATCGACAGGGTCAATTTTGACATTGCGGGGGAGGGGATGAAACCTGCATGTGCGCGAATGAACCACGCTGGGTACTTCTATTTTTTCCGCGGAGTGGGTATTGCACCATTCTGGCTACAAAGCGAGCGATCCACCCTTGCCGCAAAGTGCGCGACCGGGATGGAATCCTGAAGTTTGGCTGGGCGATTTGTGTTTCGGCTGTGAGCTATGAGCTATGGGTGTGAGGATGGTGGAGAAAGGGGCAGGCGGGTGGGGTGAGCTTCGTCGGGGTCCTTCGACTGCGTTCAGGATGACGGCAAGGACGAACAACGGCAAAAGCCAATACAGAGATTCTGGCTTCGCCAGAATGACGAACAAGAACAGACAACGGCAAGAGCAACAGCTCGCTACTGCTTTGCGAAGACGAGTACGGCGTTGGCTGGGATGAGTATGGTGGCGGAGGCGGGCTGGTTGTGCAGCGGAGGGCCGTTGGTGGTGATGCCGCCCTGGTTGCCTGCGACCTGTGGGTTGACGAGGACTCCGTTGGCGTTGCAACTGTCGTAGGCGTCGCTGTTGAAGATTTCGATCCAGCGGCCTGTGGAGGGGAAGCCGAGCTGATAGCAGCCCCATGTGGTTTCGCTCAAGGTGGCGACGACGACTACGTCGCGGCCAATGCCGGGGACCCAGCGCTGGAAGGCTATGACGCGGTCGGCGTCGGAGGTGTAGAAGACGTTGAGGCCCTCGCCGCGGAGGGCGGGCTGGGAGTTGCGCAGTGCGATGGCGGCCTGGGTGAAGCGGAGATGGTCGGCCATGGCGGGATCGGTGGCGCGACCGTTGGCGGCTGGGGCGAGTCCGCCCCACCAGATGAGGTGGGCGGGGGAGCGCGGGTCGGGGCACCACTGCTTGTCTTCGAGGAACTCCTGGCCCATGAAGAGCTGGGGGGATGCCCGGCGCGGCGAGGAGCAGAGCCATGGCGACGCGGGTGCGGCTGCGGGCGTACCAACTGCGCGGGTTGGAGCCGTCGGCGAGCGCGGGGACGCGTGGCTGCTCACCGAGCTTGACGATGTCGTGGTTCTCCACGCAGGGGATGGTCTGCCAGGAGTGGGCGAAGTTGGTGGGCCAGAGGGAGCGCGCGATGCCGCTCATCTCGACTGAGGCGGTTGCACCCTGCGCGGCCTGGCCGATGGCGGAGCGGATGGCCTCGCGCAGGCCGTCGTGCTGCACGGCGTCGAAGCGCAGTCCGCCCTCGCCCTCGCAGACCACAATGCGCGGCGCGGGAACGCCGTACTCGTCGGGCCAGTACTCGGCGTTCTGCAAGGCGCGGGGATTGATGGCGCGCACGGCTGCCGTCAGCTCGTTGCAGAAGTTCCAGCCGTTGGTTGCATTCATCGCCAGCAGCTCGCTGATCTCGTCGTAGCGGAAGCCGTCGGCGTGCAGCTCGTTCAGATGAAAGAGCGCATTGTTCAGCAGAAATCCCCGTACGTCCTGGTTCCACAGCGCGAAGGCAAGGCCGCCGACAAAGCCTTTATCGGAGAAGTAGAGGCTCTGGTTGTTGTCGTAAGCGCCACTTGCATTGGTGGTGAGGGCGCAGTCCCAGAAGTAGAGGCTCTTGTCGTCGCCATGGAGCAGGCCGCTTGGCGAGACGGATGTGGGGACTGCGTAGGTCTGCGCCCATCCGCCCGCGTGGTTGTATACGACGTCGAAGAGGACTGCGATGCCATAGACGTGGAGGAGATCGACCATGACCTTGAGCTGGGCGACGGCTGGGGTGATGTCGGCGAGCGTCATGGGCGGGAGGTTCCTGGCGGCGAGGAGGCGGTTGATGGTGGTGAGATAGCCGGCGAGGGCCGAGGCATCGTAGACCGCGTAGTCGAGTGCTGGGGAGAAGAGGTCCGCGCCCTGGTAGCCGAGGCCGGGATAGCCCTGCGAGGGCGAGTCCTCCTCCTCGTAGACGGGGAGCGGCTGGACGACGTTGACGCCGAGGGCGGTGAGGTAGGGTAGTTTGGACAGCACGTCGAGATAGGTGGAGGTCTGGCCGGGACTGGCCGGGGCGTAGGTGCCGATGTGGAGCTGATAGACGACCATGCCGGCGAAGTCGGGCGTGCGGAAGGCGGCGTCGTGCCAGGGATAGGCGTTGGCCGAGCGGATGATTGCAGGGCAGAGGGGAAACGGAGTGGCCGGATCGTTGGCCAGCTCGCGGGCGTAGGGGTCGCGCTTGATGCCGCTGGAACCGGGGCCGACGACGTAAAAGAGGTAGGTGTCGCCGTCGGCGGCATCGGGGAGGAACCCCGACCAGTAGCCGTTGGCGTCTTTGGCGAGCAGGAGGCCGGGGGTCTGGCCGGTTCGGGGCGTGCCGTTGAAGACTCCGTTGAGATAGACCGCGGAGGCGCGCGGGGCCCAGGCGCGGAAGGTCGCTCCAGGGCCGGGAAGTCCCTGGCCGGAGAGGAGCGTCGCGCCCATCGGCGTTGTTGCGGTACAGTTCGCCTGCGAGATCATGCGGTCTCCGTCGCCACACACTTATCTTCGCACTCTTGCCTCCAGAATCCCGTTCTGGCGAACGCCACGTCGATTATTCTGAACGAGTCGGGATTGCGAGAACAGACAACGGCAAATACAAATACAAATACAAATACGGAGATTCTGGCTACGCCAGAATGACGACTCGGGTGGGGTAGCGAAGATGGCGATTGCGAAGTTGACGGTGGAGGTTGCGATTGCTCACGCGCAGTCGATCAAGGACCGGCGTCAGGTGGTGCGCTCGCTGAAGGACAAGCTGAGGCACGGGTTCAATGTGTCGGTGGCCGAGCTGGACGACGCGAGCCTGTGGAACCGGGCCACGCTGGGAGTGGTGGCGATCTCCGGCTCGACGGATTACCTCACCGGGCAGATGCGGGAGGTTGACGACGCGCTGCATCGGCTGTGCAATGGACTGGGGGCTGAGATTGTGGACTCGTGGGTGGAGATGCTGGGGGAGTAAGCAGCGCGCGCTTTTGTTATGCTTGGCAGTTGGATGAGATGGTTGCCGAAGACTTATGCCTGAACAACGAGCCAGAACGTATCACCGGAACCGCGTGGCCAGCACGTTTTCGGAAGAGATTGGGGCGATGCTGGAGGGGGAACTCTCCGATCCGCGGATTGCGCCGGGCTATGTGACGGAGGTTGTGCTGGCACCGGGCGGCAAGAGCGCGCGCGTCTTTGTGGCGGTACACGGCAGCGAGGCGGAGGAGGACTCCACGCTGGCCGGGTTGATGGCTGCGCGAGCTTATATTCGCTCGCAACTGCGGGAGCGGATGGGAGTGCGCCATGTGCCGGAGTTGACGTTTGCCATCGACCGCACGGAGCGGCTGACCGGACGCATGGACGAGCTGTTGGGACGGCTGCGCAAGCGCGACAAGAGGCGAGAGGAAAAGGCTGCGAAGGCGGCCGCGCCGGGCGAGGGATGAGTCTGGTAGCCTTGTTTGGCTCATGCAGGCTTCTCTGGCGATGGAACTTCATTGACTGAAACCGCACAACCCGTTGTGAGAGATGCAGGAACGCGCAACGCGGCGGTGGCGTGGCTGCGCGACTGGGGACTGCGCGTGTGGGGCGAGTCGCCGATGGAGATCGCCGTGCTGCTGCTGGCGACGGCCTTCCTGCTGTTCTATGGATTGGTGCCGATTCTGGGCGGCGATCAGATCGGACTGATGGGTGCCGATGAGCCGCGCTACGCGCAGATTGCGCGCGAGATGCTGGAGGCGCACAACGAGACCTGCAACGAGCTGCACGCCAGAATGGTGCCGCGCAGCCTGCGGTTGACCGACATCAAGAACTCGCTGCGCTGCCTGGACGGCGGCACGGTGACGCCGATCCTGTATGGGCATCCGTGGCTGGAAAAGCCGGCGCTCTACTACTGGCGGGCGATGAGCTCGTTCAGGGAGTTCGGCGTCTCGGACTGGGCGGCGCGGCTTCCCTCGGCCTACGGCGCGTTTCTTCTGATTGCGATGATCTTTCTGCACATGCGGCGCTTCCGGCCCGGAGGACAACTGGATGCTGCGCTGATTACCGCGTCGTCGGTGGCGATCATCGGGTTTGCGCGCGGAGCATCGACCGACATGCAGATGGCTGCGCCGCTGTGCATTGGAATGCTGGGGTGGTACGCGTGGTACGAGACGGGGTTGAAGTTCTGGCTGTTCGACCTGTACTTCTTCGGCGCTGCGGCGACGCTGGCCAAGGGGCCGATTGCGCCGTTCCTGGCGCTGTGCATCATCCTGTTGTTTCTGGGGCTGCGGCGGGAGTGGACGGCGCTGCGGCGGACGATCTGGATTCCCGGCGTGCTTCTGTATCTGGCGATGGTGCTGCCGTGGTACATCGCGGTGCAGCGGGAGAACCCAACGTTCGTGGAGCAGTTCTTCGTCGAGCACAACCTGGAACGCTTTGCGACCAACCTGTACCAGCACCATCAGCCGGTGTGGTATTACCTGGCGGTGGGGCTGGTGGGTCTGATGCCGTGGACGGTGATTGCCATCCGGGCGCTGGTGGCCGCGATGAGCGCTTCGATTGCTGAATGGAAGGTGAAGCTGAATCCGAAGTGCTACCTGGGGCTGCCGCGGGCGGGCGATGCGTTTCCTGAGTTTCTTGTACTGTGGGCGCTGTTTCCCATCGTGTTTTTCACCTGCTCGAAGTCGAAGCTGCCGGGCTACATTCTGCCGTCGATTCCTCCGCTGACGATTCTGACGGGCGACTATCTTAATCGCATTCGGCGCGTGGGGCTACCGCGGTGGCTGCTATGGTCCCATGCGGCGGCCTGCGCTCTGGTGGCGTTCGTGATTGTGCTGGCGCCGCAGCACATGGTGTACGACACGCTGGTGCCGCCGGCGCGATGGCTTGCGGTCGCGAGCGCGGCGGCCCTGCTTGTGTTCTTCGCCGTGGTGCAGACAATCCGCCTGGGCGGCATCGCGCAGGTGCGCAACGCTACGCTGATTCCAGTGCTGGGGGCTCTGGTGTTTCTGCTCGGCTTCCATGGCAAGGACCTGGATCTGAACTATTCGGCGCGGCCGCTGGCGCGTGAGATGCAGCAGAAAGCGCCGGAGGTGCGGGTGGTGGCGGTGGAGGGCGTGAAGCGCGACATGGTCTACGGCCTCTCCTTCTATCGCAACGAGCAACTGATCGAGTACGGAGTGGATGGTGTTCCCGCGGAGGAGCATCTGCTGGTGGTTCCAGCCAAAGACACGCCCGCGCTGGAACCTCTGCTGGCCGGGCGCGTCTATCAGCAGATCATCGAATACCCGGCGCGGGGTTTGCAGGTGTACAAGGTCTATGCAAAGCCGTAAGCCTGCGAAGTTATTTTCCGTGCGCGGTGTACGGATAAACCTCGACTCTTATAAGCTCGTCCAGTAGTTGATTTGGAGGATATTGTGATTGACATTCACGTACCCCACGAAAAGCTGTACGGCGTCAAGGAAATCTTTATGCATCTCTTTATCATCACCCTCGGTTTGCTCATCGCTCTGAGCCTGGAGGGTTTGGTGGAGGTTGAGTATCATCGTCATCTGGCCCACGAGGCTGAGGCTGGCTTGCGCGCCGAGATTGCCACTAACGCGAAAGAAATGGGTCACCGACGCCAACAGATCAAGGATGGCCAGAAGCAACTGGAAGCTGACCAGAAGATACTGGCGGAGATGCGGGCACATCCCCACCCCAAAAGAGGCCTAATAAGTTTAGGGGGTGGCATGGAAACCTTTGACGATATGTCCTGGAAGACAGCGCAGACCACAGGGGCAATTGCCTATATGCCCTACAAAGATGCCCAGACCTTCTCTGACATCTATCTTCAGCAGGACTGGTTATCCCAGGTCGCACTGCAACTTCTAGAAGAGTTAACCAATTCGGGCTCCCTCCTCGTCTCCCATCCCGACGACTGGGTTCCATCTCCCGCGCAGATTGATATAGAGACCGATCGCATCGGCAGGATGCAGTTTCGTCTGTTAATACTAAGTTCCGGGGTTGACGAACTGGACAAGACCTACAAAAAATTCGAGTCCGAGCACAAATAGAGTTTGGCCGGTAGCGGATCAGAATGGGCCGGGTACAGTAGGGACTGATTTCGGATGGAGAGTTGAAGCCGTATATGTACGTGGAGGGCCATGGCTAGCGTGCCGGTTGCGTCCGAGATCGAAGTACTCGATGTGCGGCACTTCTCCGCGCGCCAACTGCGGCCTCTGCTGGAGCGCGAGGCTGACGCATGGCGCGACCGCCTGCGCTGGGACTACCGAAGCTCGACCGAGCTTCTGCTGCAGTATCTGGAGTCTCGCATTCTGACCGGCTTTGTGGCGCTCGACCGGGGCCGCGTGTGCGGCTACACGTTCTGCGTCTACGAGGGAATCAAGGCGGTGATCGGCGACGCATTCGCCGCAGGCCACAGGACGATGAGCGACGCCGACGCGACGCGGGCCCTGCTGGTGCCGATGCTGGAGCTGCTGCGGCACACGCCGGGAGTCGATCGCGTGGAGTCGCAACTGCTGCTGTTCGAGGCGGGCGAGTTTGCCGACCTTTTTTCCGGGCCGGAGTTTACGGTGTACCCGCGGCTGTTTCTGGAGTGCGCGCTTGACGGGCGTGGTTCGCCGAAGCTGAGGGATGCGGCGACGGCGGATGCGGCTGGTCTGCCTGGCGTTGCGCCAGAGCTGGCGTTGTCGCTGTGGACGCCAGAGGACTACCAGGCCGCGGCCGAGCTGATCCATGCCTGCTATGTGGGCCACTCCGACGCGCTGATCAACGACCAGTACCGCTCACTGCACGGGTCACTGCGGTTTCTGCACAACATCGTGCGCTTTCCTGGATGTGGCATCTTTGAGGCGAGCTTCTCCTGGATGCTGCGGGAGCGGCGAAGCGGCGCGCTGGTGGGCATGGTGCTTTGCTCGCGGGTGGGCGTGAAGGTCGCGCACATCACGCAGTTGTGCGTTGCGCAGGCGTATCGCGGCCGCGGGCTAGGCCGCGGGCTGCTGGAGCGGAGCGCGAAGAGCCTGCGGGACGCGGGCTTTGAGGCCATCACGCTTACCGTGACCGAGGGCAATGAGCAGGCGGTAAGGCTGTACGAGCGGTTTGGCTTTACGCTGCGGCACCGCTTCGACGCGATGGTGCTGGAGCCGCAGTTCAAGCGGCGCTGAGATTGGGTGCGGGCCAGCCGCAGTCGTCGATCCCACTCATCGCGATACGACCGCGATGAATGGGGCACGCGGCCGCCTGCTCCAGCAAATGAGCCAGACCAGGAGACAGAGCGCGCTGGCGCCCGCAGTGTCGAGCAGGACGTCGTAGGGCGAGCCGGTGCGGCTGGGGATGAAGGTCTGATGGTACTCGTCGCAACTGGCGATGAAGGCCGTTGAGAGGATGGCGAGCAGGGACGACTTGATGCGCCATTCGAGCAGGGAACCGATTGCGCGGCGGTCGAGCGTATGCAGCCATGCGTGGAGAAATGCGAAGGCCACCAAACCGTAGCCGACGAAGTGGCCGCTCTTGCGCAGATAGTGGTGGTAGAGGTCCCAGGAGCTGTCGTTGATGTGGCCAAACCAGCGCTGGAGGATGGGCCGCAGAAAACTGCTGGTGTTCTGAGACGAGAAGGTATCTGTGGACTCGACGCAGATGATTGCGATAGCGATCACGACGGGAGTCCAGACGCTGAAGTACCATCGCCAGCCTGGACGAGAGGGTGGCGACGGGGGCAATGAGTTACAGAAGAAGACTGGGCGCATCAACCTGAACTTTCAGCCGGGAGTGGATCACGGCTTGTGGCGAGTTCTACTCTGCGTGGTAGTTGGGGGCCTCGCGGGTGATGATGACGTCGTGGACGTGGCTCTCTCGAAGGCCGGCGTTGGAGATGCGGATGAAGTGGGCGTTGGCGTGTAGCTCCGGGATGGTGCTACAGCCGAGGTAGCCCATGCCGGAGCGGAGTCCGCCGACGAGTTGATAGACCATGGCCTCCAGCGGGCCGCGGTGAGGCACGCGGCCTTCGATGCCCTCGGGGACGAACTTGGCGAGGCGGTTGCCTCCGCTGGTCTCACGGGCGGTGAGGTTTTCGCGTTCGGTGCTGGCTGCTTCGGTCATGTCTTCCGCGCTCTGGAAGTAGCGTTCGCCGGAGCCCTGGGACATGGCGGAGAGCGAACCCATGCCGCGGTAGGCCTTGAAGCTGCGTCCCTGGTAGAGGATGGTCTCTCCGGGCGACTCGTCGACTCCGGCGAAGAGCGAGCCGATCATGACGACGTTGGCTCCGGCGGCGATGGCCTTGGTGACATCGCCGGAGTACTTGATGCCGCCGTCGGCGATGATGGGGATTCCGTGCTTGGCGGCGGCTCGCGTGGCCTCGGTGATGGCGGTGATCTGGGGCATTCCGGCGCCGGTGACCATGCGGGTGGTGCAGATGGAGCCGGGGCCGATGCCGACCTTGACGGCGTCCGCGCCGGCATCGATGAGGGCCATTGCTCCGTCGTAGGTGGCGACGTTGCCGGCCATCAGGTCGGTGTCGGGGAAGCGCTTTTTGACCTCTGCGACGGCGGCGAGGACGCGCGAGGAGTGGCCGTGGGCGCTATCGATGGCCAGTGCGTCGACGCGCATCTCGATGAGGGCGGCGGCACGCTCGAGGAAGTCTCCGGTGGCTCCGATGGCTCCGGCGACGCGCAGACGGCCTTTGCTGTCCTTCGATGAGTTGGGATACTTCAGCTTCTTCTGGATGTCCTTGACGGTGATGAGGCCCTTGAGCTCGTACTCTTCGTTGACGACCAGCAGCTTCTCGATGCGGTGCGTGTGGAGGATGAGCTCGGCCTCCTCCAGCGTGGTGCCGACGGGCACGGTGACGAGATCGGTCTTGGTCATCACGTCGTCGATGGGGATGTCTGTGCGGGAGACGAAGCGGAGGTCGCGGTTGGTGAGGATGCCAACCAGGCGACCCTTGCGCGTGACCGGGACGCCGGAGATCTTGAAGCGGCGCATCAGTTCGAGCGCGTCGGAGATGGGCTGCTCGGGGGTGATGGTGACGGGATCGACGATCATGCCGGACTCGGAGCGCTTGACCTTGTCGATCTCGCCGGCCTGCTGCGCGATGGTGAGGTTGCGGTGGATGACGCCGATGCCTCCCTGCTGCGCCATGGCAATGGCCAGACGCGACTCGGTGACCGTGTCCATGGCGGCCGAGATGAGCGGGGTGTTGAGGGTGATGTTGCGGGTGAGCTGGGTCTGGGTGCTGACCTGATTGGGAACGACCTCGCTGTAGGCGGGGACGAGGAGGACATCGTCGAAGGTGAGGGCTTCGGGGATCGGGGAGGGGATCATATCTTCCGTTCTGGCTGGCGGCTGCGTGGGCCAACTCGCGACTGCGTGGGTTGGATTTCTGTGCCGGGTTTGTTTGATTGTAGGCTGGTGGAGCGGTTGGGGCAAAGCGGGCCGCGGAGGGGAGCTGCGCTTGAGGCGATTCAGGGAATCAGAATCAGGAGACGGGCGTGGACGTGTTCGCGGAGGATGCGAACAGTCTCGCGGATCTGGTCGCGCTCGGTGGGGCTCAACTCGCGGGGCGAGATATAGCGGAACTGCGCGGCAAAGTCGGTGAGGTCGGCGATGGAAAAGGGAACGGCTGGCAGTATCTCCCCGAGGTCTTCAACTGCGACGCAGAGTGCGAGGAGATCGTGGGTGAACTCGTGTCGTTTGCGATTGCCGAGGATCAGCATCTTCAGTTGCTTTTCGATGGCATGTTGCGCGTGGAAGCCGAAGATTCGATCCGGCACGGGAAGCGACAGGACGATCTCATCATCTGACGAGGCGCGCGATAGCTCTTCGATCTGTTCGTTGTCCATCTTCACGGTTATATAGCTCCAGGCCATCCCGGTCGATCTCTTCGTTGACGCTTCCCATGCAACGACGCATCCGCTCATGACGTTCACGCCCAAAGACAAGCAGATCGACGGACATGACGACTTGATCCAGTGAGCCGCGGGTGACAGGAGGCTTGGCTCCGGGTTCAAGCTGGTCGACAATGACGGCTAGGTCGAGATCGCTAGAGGGGCGGAAGTCGCCGCGGGCGCGGGAGCCGAAGGCGATGATGCGGATGGGGTTGGCGACCGCGACGATGCGTTGGACTGCGGCAAGGATCTTCTCCTCGGTGACGCTGGCATCGAATTGGAGAGGTGCGGTCGCCATTCTGGGTCGAGTTTATACCTTTAGTGGGCAGACTTGAAGGATTTCCATGTAGCTGGGATTGAATTTCCATGGTTTTTGGCGTATCTTGAAAGAGCGAACAAGTTTGTTCCGCTGTTCGGCAAGGAGCCGTGTGCGCACCGGCGGAAATGGCGGAAGAGATGAGTGGGCGAAAGCCCACTTTTTGTTGCTCCAAAGACGGTTTGGTTGTCGTCGACGGCATCCTACTGAAAGAACGGGCTGAAAAGGCGTTATGGCATTGCAGATGGACGAGATTCGGCGGCTGGCAGAGCGGGTTGCCGCATCTCATCGTCTGGAAGTTGTGGAAGTGGAGTTTGGCGGCGGCGGAAAGTCGCGTGCGCTGCGGGTTTTTGTGGAGAAGGACGCGGCCGAGCGTGCGAGGTTGAAGGCGCGCGCCGAGGCTGGAGAAGTTGAATATCTACCGAAGGGCGTTCCGGTGGAACTGCTGAGCGGCGTGACGCATGAGGATTGCGCGGCTTTTGCCACGGACTTTGGCACGCTGCTGGATATAGAGGATGTGGTTCCGGGAGCGGAGTACACGCTTGAGGTTTCGTCGCCGGGACTGGAACGGAGGCTCTCGCGGGCGGAGGAGTTTGCGCGGTTTGCCGGGAGCTTGATCAAGGTGAAGACGTTTACTCCGGTGAATAGCTGCCGCGAGTGGACGGGACGGTTGACAGGGTTTGCGGACGGTATGTTGAAGATCGACCTGGCTGCTGTGAAGCAGAAGGGGAAGAAGTCAGGGAACAGGGAACAGGGAACAGGGAACAGCGTGCTGGAGATTGCGTTGAAGGATGTGGAGAAGGCGAATTTAGTGGTTGAGATTTAGAACAGACAACGACAAAGGCAAATGCGGGGGTCCCTCCACTCCGCTTCGCTCCGGTCGGGATGACGGTCTCACACTGTGAGACTGGAAGTTAGCAATACGATTTTGGCAACGGATGAAGGTGAGTGAAGCGATGGCGAGTGTTCTGTACCAGTCGATCGAGACGTTGAGCAAGGACAAGGGAATCGAGCCCGAGATTGTGGTGGGCGCGGTAGAGGATGCGATCGCGCTGGCGACGCGCAAATACTACAAGACGCAGGAAAACATGCGCGCGGAGCTGGACAAGGAGACGGGCGAGATTCGCGCGTACGTCTTCAAGACCGTGGTGGAGGGGCCGGAGCAGGTGGAGGACGAGATCAACCAACTGACGCTGGAGCAGGCGCACGCGCTGGCTCCCGAGGTTGAGGTGGGCGGCGAACTGCGCTTCTACAAGGACACCACTCCACTGGGACGGATTGCGGCGCAGATGGCGAAGCAGGTGATCTTTCAGAAGGTGCGCGAGGCAGAGCGCGATACGGTGTTCCTGGAGTACAACCACCGCGCGGGCGAGGTGCTGAACGCGACGGTGAAGCGGCTGGAGCCGATGGACGTGATCTTCGACCTGGGCAAGGCGGAGGCGCGGATGCCGAAGCGCGAGCAGAGCCGGCTGGAACAGTTTGCGGTGGGCGAGCGGGTTCGCGTGGTGTTGCTGCGGGTGGACCGCGCGGCCAAGGGGCCGCAGGTGATTGTGAGCCGCGCGGCACCGGGGTTGGTGCAGAACCTGTTCCAGAGCGAGGTCCCGGAGATTTATGACGGGACGGTTTCGATCAAGGCGATTGCGCGCGAGGCGGGCGAGCGGACCAAGATCGCTGTGCAGAGCCGCGACAAGGACGTCGATCCGGTGGGCGCCTGCGTGGGGATGAAGGGGATGCGCGTGCAGTCGATCATCCGCGAGTTGCGCGGGGAGAAGATCGACATCATCGAGTACTCGGACGAGATCACGACCTTCGCGGAGAAGGCGTTGCAGCCGGCGAAGGTGAGCAAGGTGTCGATTACGAATCTGGAGGAGAAGCAGATCGAGGTGATCGTCGACGATACGCAGTTGTCGCTGGCGATTGGCAAGAAGGGGCAGAACGTGCGGCTGGCGGCCAAACTGCTGGGCTGGAAGATCGACATCAAGAGCGAGGAAGAGAAGCGGCAAGAGGTCGAGCAGCAGATGCAGGAGATGGGCGGGGGTGTGACGACTCCGGTGGAGCAGATCGAGGAGCTGGGCGATGCGATTCTGGAGAAGCTGATCGCGGCCGGGATTACGACGGTCGAGGAGCTGGCGGACATGACGCCGGAGCAGTTGGAGGAGATACCCGGCATCGGCGAGAAGACGCTGGAGAAGATCTCGGTTGCGGTTCGGCACTACTTCGGGCAGTACGAAGAGGGCGAGGAGCGGCCGGCGGAGGTCGAGGCGACGGTCGAGGGGGCTGCGGAGGAGTCCGCGGCGGAAGCTGTGGATGAGGCTGCGATAGAAGCCGCGGCGGAGGATGGTCTCGACGTGACGGGCGAGGATATTCCGGAGGAGATTCTGGGTTCGGAGGCGGACCCGGACGGAGAGGCCAGGGAGGTTCGCGGCAAGTCGACCGAGGCGATTGCGGAAGCGGAGGAAACCGAGTCGGAGAGCGACGCGGTGAGCGAGGCGGACGCACGCGAGGAAGCGATTGAACAGGAGAACGATGCCGTGGACACACTTGTCGACGAGAGCCAAGAGGTCTCCGACGAGGGTGTGGAGACGGATGGAAACAATCGTGGTTAGCGGTTCTGGCCACGTATGCAGGCAAATTGCCTGGATCGCAATCGGCAGCTTCGAGGATTGCGATTTCAGGGATAATAGAGTTGGACTAGATTCCTACTTCGATGAGGCTGATATGAACAGCTAAGCGCGCAGGGGAAACGAAAAGGGACGGATGAGCAAAGTTCGAATCAACGATCTGGCACGGGAACTGGAAGTGAAGGCCAAGCCTATTCTTGAGGCGTTGGTCTCACTCGGTTTGGATCCAGACAAGAAGAAGACGCACTCCAGTTCGATCGAGGCCGATGAGGCCGAAAAGGTGCGCGACTATCTGAGTGGCCACCGCGGCAGCAATGCGGCGACGAAGCCGCCAGTAGAGGCCAAGCCGGCCTTCAATCTGGCGAACATCTCGAAGCCGGGCGATGCGGTAAAGGCGATCCTGGCGCGGAAGCAGGCCGAAGAAGAGGCGCGCAACCCGCTACTTCGGCGGCGTCCCGCGCCCGTGGCCGCTCCAGCAGAAGCTGCGGCCATCAAGAGTGCACCGGACGCCAAGCCGGTCTCGCAGGCGAGTGCCCCGGCGTCTCCTGCGCCACGGCGGATTGTCCCCTTGCCGAGGCAGCACGCCCAGATCGTGACACCCGCGGCACCTCCTCCGGCGATTGCGAGCAAGCCTCCCGTGGGGCCGGTGATTGCGCGTCCGCCCGTGGTGGTTGCTCCACCGCCCTCTACCCATGCAACACCGGCGCAGCCGGCGGCAACCTCCCAGCCAGCCGCCGCCAAGACCCATGCACACGCTGCGGCGGACCGTCCGCCAGCGGTGGCGACTCCGGTGGAAGTTGCAGCGGCGCCCGCGACTGTCAAGCGTGTGAAGGCTGCCGCTGTACCAGTTGCTGTCGCTCCTGCGGCGAAACCAGCCGCAACCGCGGCTTCGGCGGAGTTGCCCGCTGCTTCGTCGATGGCGGCGGAACACAAGACAGACGGCGCGGATCAGGCGACCGTTGAGGCGACCGTTGAGGCGGAGGTTGCCGCGGCTGTTGCCGAACCTCCAGCTCGGCGCGTGGTGATGCCTCAGACTGGGCCTCGACCGATCTATAAGGCTCCGGCAGGCGCTGCGCACGGCATCCAACGCGGGCGTCCCATCTTCGAGCGGCCACGGCCAGGGGCCGCAGGCGCTCCCGGCTCACATTCACCTTCTACGATGGCTCCGGGCGCACGGCGGCCGATGCATCCGACGCGCACCTACCCCACGGGGACAGGCGCGCCTGGGCGTCCGGGCTTTCCGCCGGGCAGCGCACGACCGGGCTTTGGCGCACGACCGGGCGGCGTTGCCGGTGTAGCTCCGGGGCCGGGTGAGCATCCCGGCGGGATGCGGCCTGCGGCGCGCCCTGGACAGAGGCGCGGTGGACAGCGCTACGAGAAGACCAAGGAAGGCCCGATGAAGGGCTTCCAGCCGCCGCCACGCTACGGCGGAGCACAGCTCTCGCGGGAGCCGTTGCCGATTACGAAGACCATTACCGTGACCGAAGGCATCAGCGTGAAGGACCTGGCCGAAAAGCTGGACGTTCGCGGCAAGGACCTGATTGCGACGCTGCTGATGAAGGGCGTCTTCGTCACCGTGAACCAGTCGCTGGACGGCGAGCTGGTGAAGGATGTGGCGCGGCAGTTTGGCGCGGACGCGATGGTGATCTCGGTCGAAGAGCAGTTGGAGAACGAGGCCATCGAGGGCTTCCTGGAAGACACCACGGGGATGGTGGAGATCACCCGCTCTCCGGTGGTGACCGTGATGGGCCACGTCGACCACGGCAAGACTTCGCTGCTGGATGCGATCCGTTCGACGGACGTGGCGGCGGGCGAGGCGGGCGGAATCACGCAGCACATTGGCGCGTACAAGGTGAAGATCGCGAAGCCGGACTCGCCGGCGTTTGGGCGCGAGATTGTGTTCCTGGATACGCCAGGCCATGAGGCGTTTACCCGGATGCGCGCGCGCGGCGCCAAGATCACCGACATCGTGGTGGTGGTGGTAGCGGCCGACGACGGTGTGATGCCGCAGACGATTGAGGCAATCGCCCACGCCAAGGCGGCGAATGTGCCGATCATCGTTGCGGTGAATAAGATCGACAAGCCGGAGGCGAACCCGGACCGCGTGAAGCAGCAGCTTGCGGACCGCGGACTGCAGCCCGAGGCGTGGGGCGGATCGACGGTCTTCGTCGATGTGTCGGCGAAGAAGAAGATGAACCTCGATCTATTGCTGGAGATGATCTGCCTGGTGGCCGATCTGGCCAACCTGAAGGCAACGCCGGAACGACCGGCTGTGGGTACGGTGATCGAGGCCAAGCTGGATCGTGGACGCGGCGCGGTTGCCAGCGTGCTGGTGCAGAACGGGATCTTGCGCATCGGCGACAGCTACATTGTGGGCAATACCTTCGGCAAGATTCGCGCGATGTTCAACGACCGCGGCCAGCCGATCGTCGAGGCAGGGCCTTCGACGCCGGTTGAGATTCTCGGCCTGGAAGGAATGCCAGACGCAGGCGACACCTTCCTGGTGATGGCGGACCGCGACAAGGCCAAGGGCATTGCGCAGTACCGCAAGATGAAGGAGCGCGAGGCGCAGTTGGCCAAGAGTTCGCGCGTCTCGCTGGAAGGTCTCGCGGAGCAGATCAAGCACGCCGGGATGAAGGACCTCAACCTGATCGTCAAGGGCGACGTGCAGGGTTCGGTGGAGGTGATCGCCGAAGATCTGCAGCGGATGTCCACCGAGAAGGTGCGGGTGCGCGTGCTGCACTCGGGCGTGGGCGCGATCACGGAATCGGACGTGCTGCTTGCGTCGGCCTCGAACGCGGTGATTATCGGATTCAACGTACGGCCCGACCGCAAGTCGAGCGAGGTTGCGGAGCGCGAGAACGTGGAGATCCGGCTGCACTCGATCATCTACGAGTTGCGCGACGAGATTACCAAGGCGATGTATGGGCTGCTGGAACCTGTCTTCAAGGAGAACTACGCGGGCAAGGCCGAGGTGCTCAACGTCTTCAAGATCACCAAGGTTGGTCAGATTGCGGGTTGCCGCGTGACCGACGGGGTGATTACACGCGCCGCGCAGGTGCGCGTGATGCGCGAAGGCGAAGAGGTTTGGCGCGGCAAGATCGGATCGCTGAAGCGCTTCAAGGACGACGTGAGCGAAGTGCGTCAGGGCGTGGAGTGCGGCATCGACCTCGCCGGCTTCAAGGACATCCGCGAGGGCGATGTGATTGAGTCGTTCACCACCGAGAAGCTGGCCGACGAGCTGGGACAGAACTCGATTGCGGCGCGCAAGCAGGAGAAGGCCGAGAAGGAAGCCGCGGCGGCAGCAGAAGCGGCGGCGGCAGAAGCGACGGCAGAAGCAGAGGCGGCGGCGGAGGCCAACGCGTAGAGATTTGCTGCGGTGTGGGCTTTTTACTTAAACAACGAGAGGCCGGGCGCAATCCCGGCCTCTTTTTTCATACTGATGCAAGAGCACCGGGTGCATCATTGATATTTATTGCATCAAATTTAAGAATGTTGCATAATGTTCCCATGAGAACCAGTATTACACTTGATGACGACGTCTATCAGCTTGCTTCGATGTATGCGGCTGGGCGAGGGATCACTCTTGGCGCGGCGGTTGGCGAGTTGGTGCGGAGGACAAACACAACACCTCGGCCATCGTCCGATTCGTCTAGGATTAAAACCTTGCCAAACGGACTTCGAGTCTTTGCTTCGCGCGGCAGGGTGATTACACCTGAGATGGTAAAGGCTACCCAAGAGGACGAGATTGCGTAAAGTCAAATATCTTGCCGATGTGAACATCCTGATCGCCTTGTTGGATGAAGACCATATTCATCACAAACTTGTTCTGAAGTGGTTTGATGCCTCGGATGAAGATGAATTTGGCGTATGCGCGTTCACGGAAGCGGGCTTCCTGCGGGTGACGACCAATCCGAAGGCTGCTTCAAATACGATTGAGACAGCGTTGGATGCCTTGGCAAGCTTGAACAATCATGCCGGGTATAGGTTTTGGCCGATTTCGGAGGGATGGTCCTCGCTTGCCGCACCATTCATCGAGCGGGTGTTCGGGCACCAACAGATCACGGATGCCTATCTGCTTGGACTTGCGGTGAAGGAAGACGGAGTTCTGGTAACGATGGACAAGGCAATCCAGTATATGGCTGGGATCGAGTACAGCAAGAATGTACTTGTTCTGGAATGATGCGGGAGTGACAAGGTTCGAGGTTCGAGGAGTGGATGCGAGGAGAGGTTGGGAGCGATCCCAGCCTCTTTCTTGTTTCACCGCGATACGGCGCGAGGATTCTTTTTGGTGGGTGCGGTATTCTGCGAAGAGATGTTTGCGACCTTCAAGATGGTGTTCGTGTACGTGACGCTGGGGACCCTGGCGGGAATCATCGGGATTCCCTACTCGCTGGCGGTGGGCAATATCAGACTGCTGTACCGCGCGGTGGTGCGCGGAATCATTCCGCTGGGGCTGTGGGCGGGCGGGATTCGCGTGGAGGTGACGGGCCTGGAGCATGTGCCGGCGGGGGTGAGTTGCATCTTCCTGTCCAACCATGTGTCCAACCTGGACCCGCCGGTGCTGCTGCCGGTGCTGCCGGGGATGTGTTCGGTGCTGCTGAAGAAGGGGCTGATGCGGATTCCGTTCTTAGGCACGGCGATGCGGCTGGGCAAATTTGTACCGGTGGAGCGGGGCCGGCGGCGCGAGGCGGCGCAGGCGAGCATTGCGGCGGCGGAGGAGGCACTGCGCAGTGGGCTGCACGTCCTGTTCTTTGCAGAGGGGACGCGATCGGAGGACGGGCGGCTGTTGGTGTTCAAGAGCGGGCCGTTCTACCTGGCGATGGGGACGGGCGCGCCGATTGTGCCCATCGCCATCTCCGGGACCGAGAAGATGATGCGCAAGCACAGCGCGGCGGTGACGCCGGGAGTGGCGAAGATCCAGATCCTGCCAGCGATCGATCCGGCGGGATACACGACGCGGGATGAGCTGATGCGCGCGGCGCGGGCGGCGATGGTCGCGGCGCTGCCGGAGGAGATGAGGCCGCTAAGTTAGGTTCACTTCACGATGGCGTTGAAGCCGTCGGCGAGGACGCGCTGCTGCATGGCTTCGGCGTCCTTGCGGTTGGCGAAGGGGCCGATCTGGATGTGCAGGAGTTTGTCCTGCGGCTCGTGGCGGACACTGACGCTGTAGCCCTTTTTGCGGAGCGAGGCGAGCAGGATGTCGGCGACATCCTGGCTGGAGACGGCGGCGATCTGCACCATGATGGTCCCGCTGGGAGAGATGGCGGGCGGCTGGTTGGTGGCCGCGGACTGCGCGTTGCGGGCAGGCGGCTGGTCGCCGACGATCATGCCGTCGGCTGCGGTTGCGGCGTTCTTCGACGGGGTGGGCTGCGTGGCGGGCGCGCTGGAGGCTGGTTCCGTCTGCACTGCGACCGGCGAGGCGGAGTCGGCCGCCGGTTGTGCGGCGGGCTGGCTGGCCAGGCTTCCGGCGGCGGGCTTGGAGGAGCCGTTGCTGGAGGTGGCGTCGGACGCGTTGGCGGCTGCGGTGTCTGCGTTGGCGGCCTGGGCGGACTTGCGGCCCATGGTGTAGCCGAAGCCGAAGAAGACGGCGCAGACCAGCACGAGCGCGAAGAAGATGCCGAGGATGGCCGGAGCGCCGAGCGAGATCTCGCGGTCGGCACCATGGCCAAGATCGGTACGGTCGGAATCGGAGCGGCCTGGGTCGCGGGAGTAGCCGCGGCCCGGCGGGCCATCGTCATCGTCGTCGTAGGGACGATTCACGGATTACTCCTTCGGCGCCGCATCGGTCGCAGTGGGCGCGGCTGGCGCGGCGATGGCGGCGATGGACTTGTTGAACATGTTGACCAGTTCCATGGGCAGCGGGAAGACGATGGTGGTGTTCTTCTCGACGCCGATCTCGGTGAGGGTCTGCAGGTAGCGTAGTTGCAGGGTCATGGGCTGGGTGGCCATGAGGGCAGCGGCGTCAACCAGCTTGGCGGCGGCGTTGAACTCGCCCTCGGCGTGGATGATCTTGGCGCGGCGCTCGCGCTCGGCCTCGGCCTGCTTGGCCATGGCGCGCAGCATGTTCTCCGGCATGTCGACCTGCTTGACCTCGACCGAGACAACCTTGAGGCCGAAGGGCGCGGTGTGGCCGTCAATGATGACCTGGATGCGCTGGTTGAGGCGGTCGCGGTGGGCGAGCAGTTCGTCGAGATCGACTTCGCCGAGGACCGAGCGCAACGTGGTCTGCGCAAACTGCGAGGTCTGATAGACGTAGTTGGAGACCTCGATGACCGCCTTGACGGCATCGACCACGCGCATGATGATGACGGCGTTGACCTTCAGCGTGACGTTGTCGCGTGTGATGACGTCCTGAGAGGGGACCTCCATGGCCTCCTGACGCAGGCTGACGCGGACGATCTGGTCGATGGGGCGGAAGACCAGGATGATGCCCGGACCGGAGGCGTCGTGGCGGACGCGGCCAAGGCGGAAGACGACGGCGCGCTCGTACTCCTTGAGGATCTTGATGGAGTTGAGGATGTAAAGCAGGACGATGGCGACGGCGATGAGGTACGGCGTGTAGTCGGGCATGAGGCGTCAGCTTTCCGGCTGGACGGAGTTTGGCAGCCGCAGTGATTGTAAATCGAGCGAGGCTCGGCGGGTGCGAACGGCGCAACTCTGCGCGGCTGAGTTTCCATCCTGGTATTAACTACTTTGTACATACCCCCTCCCCCCCCTCCCCCCCCCCAGGGGTATCTTGCGGGGAAGCTGTTTGCAATCTATGCATTGCATGGGGGTGGTCTCTGCAAAGTCGTCTCAATAAAGACTTTACTTACAAAATAGCCGAAATCAAGGACTTGCAGACCGACCGTTGCGCGCTGCACGGCGGCGAGCAGACGAAGATAAGCCCCCTATTTAATTGTAGCGGATTGGGGAGAGTAGTTTGCCAATTTATCTCGTTTGGATGGAGTGAGTTGAGAGATTTTACTTGACAAGGTTTGGGGATTGGATTTCGCACGAGGAATGAGTCACCCGGCGGGTGGTGATAGCATATTGGCCTCATGCCAGATCGAGTTTTTCAGACGGCCCGCTTCAAGGTCCACAATCCGAGCAAACACAAGCAAGCAATCCTGATGAGTGCGCTGGAGAGCTACCACCGTATGGCAAAGCGTCTTTTGGAGAAGGCCGTGGCCGATCCGGAACTGATGGCACATTGTTCGATTCTCAACAAGAAAGGAGTTGCGGTTCCGAATGGATTTGCTACGTCAAAATATCTTCGGACACTGACTCCAAAGGGTTGGAATCTCGCTCCGGTACGGGATTACCTCATTGACGATGTTTCCGCCGCGTTGATGAGTCATCTGGCGAAGACATACAAGGGCAAGAATGAATCCAACCCCCCAACACTCGCCAAACTGGAGCCTCTCAGCAACGAAGAGTACGAGCAAGCCTACAAGGACCTAACTCTTGCGACAGAGTTTCCAATCAGCGCAGAGCATCAGGAGCGGATTGACGAGGCGAGGCTGCAAGGCCAAACTCGTGTGGCTCACCGACTAGAGCGAATCTTCACTTCACGCGCTCTTACAAAGGCAGCCTCGCAGTTGCTGAGAAAGATCGACGGGCCTATGCCGCGTCCCATCGAGTTCACCCACTGTGAATTTGTAAGAGGCTTTCTGCTGGCGAAGTGTGGAAACAATCTCTTTTGTCTGCTGCGTCTCTTCTCCACGGGCAATCGCTTATACGAAAAGAAGAAATTGGCGGATGGATTTGTCGATATTTCTACCGGCGAGGAGATCGGCGGAAAGCAATATCCCGGCGTGATTCTGCCGCTTGAGATGGGGCGCGAGTTCCACGAGAACGAATATCTCCGGTACGGAAATCCGCAGAGCGCCAAGCTGATTGCAAGACGTGGGACGGACGGAGGACTCGAGTTCTTCGTTCACATTGCATTCGAGTTCACACCGGTAAAGATCGAAACGACTACCGTGCTTGGAATCGACCGTGGGGCTGCAATTATCGGGTCGGCCTGCGTTATCGATCACGACGGCAAGGTTTTGGCCACCGGACTCAATCTCGTAGGCAGTGCATTTTCAAGCGAGATGGCCGCGCACAGCAAATACATAGCCGATCTACAGAGGCGTGGCATTCAGAAGCACGCCAAATTCAAACTGCGCGGAAGACGCGCGGATGCCATTCTTGGCGAATATGCGAACTGGCTGATTAGGATTGCAACCGAGCACAAAAGCCAGATTGTACTGGAAAAGATCGAAGGCGTAGCGATGGGTCGATTCCTCAAACAGAGCCAGTTTGCCAAACTCTACGCAATGCTGACCTACAAAGCCAAACGGGTCGGTCTTCCTGAGCCGATGGAGGTACCGGCTGCGCGAACCTCACAGACGTGCGCTGCCTGTGGACACTGGGCGAGAGAGAACCGGCCCCACCGGGATGCTTCCGGCAAGCCGTTGCAGGATGTCTTTCTCTGTGTGGAATGCGGCCATGCGGCGAATGCCGACGAGAATGCGAGCCAGATTATTGCACTGCGCGGTCTGCAACAGATCGAGAATGGTGGTAAATTCACCAAGTGGATTGTTTTTGAGCCTTGGCTCAAGGCAATCCTGGGCCGGGACGGACAGGCAACTGTCCAGTAGTTTCATCGGTCCGGTACTGGGCTGCCAGGCGAATGAGAATCAGCGGGCGCTGGTTCAGCAATCTAGCGGGCGGCTGAGGTCCTAACCCCCAAGGGGTCTCTGATAACCCGATTGGTTTTCCAAGAGGGTGAGCTTCGCTCAAGAGAGACCTAAAAACCGTGGAGAACATCTGTGCATAGCATCGTTCCATCCGTGAATTTTTGTATGAGACACCCTTCAATCCTTGTCCGTGCAGAGTGTTCGAGATATTCGGCTGTTCATGGCCGTAACGGCACGGGGGAATGAAACTAGCGTTACGCGAGCATCAAGAGGAGCATGCTGTTCATGGCCGTAACGGCACGGGGGAATGAAACGTGGTGCTACTCCGTTAAGCTCAGTCGTTGGCTGTTCATGGCCGTAACCGCACGGGGGAATGAAACTCCCATCCGCAAGGCAGTGTGCTTCTGGTAGCTGTTCATGGCCGTAACCGCACGGGGGAATGAAACGTCGCATCAATGCTTCCACGTCGCTCGCAGGCTGTTCATGGCCGTAACCGCACGGGGGAATGAAACTCCGGCCCGCTGATCTCCTGCTGTACTTTGGCTGTTCATGGCCGTAACCGCACGGGGGAATGAAACGATACCGTCCCGATCCGTGCAAGGCCGGAGCTAGTCGCCGGTTCTAGGTGGTTGAGTCGGGGGGCTGGCCTTTGCGGGGGCGGCGGTTGGCTCGGAGGATTTGCTTGCGCAGGCGGAGGGACTAGGGCGCGTTCAGCTTGCCTGGTGCTCGTCGAGCCACTGGCGGAGGGCTGCGTCGACTTTGCTCTCCCACTCGGCGCCGGTGGCCTGAAATCGCTCGACCACGGAGCGCGAGACGTTGACGGGAACCTGCTCCGCATCGGAAGCTGAAGCGGAAGCGGGATCGGGGCGGAAGGTGACGTTGCCGCGCTGAATCTCGCGCAGTGTGTGTTGCAGGTCGGGCGGGAGTTCGGAGAACGGAACCATCTTGGCAAAGTCGGCGTCCGTCAGTTCAGGAATCTCGTCATCGTCGATCAGATTATCTACGTAGTTTGAGTCCATGCCGCTCCCCCTCCTTTGCATTCGCCTTGCGAAAACTGATGAGTCGCATCAAGCCGTCCGTCTTTTTGAAGCATAGAACATGCAATCGGTCTTCAAGGTATCCAGTCGCAACCGTACGCCATTCGCCATTGCGGAAGATTGGACCGACGATCGCATTTGCGAAGTCGAAATCCGCCGCGCGGTCGAAGCTCAATTGGCGCTCACGAATGTTCCTTTCATTCTTCGCCGGGTCGTACGTGATGTTCACAAGACGATTCTAGGCGCAGGGGGAGAATAGAGGCAACGACAGAGATTCTGAGCCTTCGGCTCAGAATGACAGGCAAAGGAAAATACGGAGATTCTGGCTGCGCCAGAATGACGTGCAAAGGAAAATGCGGGGATTCTTCCCCTTCGACTTCGCTCAGGGTCAGAATGACAATTCATTTGGGGCTAGAGCGATAGAGAAAATGCTCTAGGTGGTGGCGTCGGGGGGCTGGCCTTTGCGGGGGCGGCGGTTGGCCTGGAGGACTTGTTTGCGCAGGCGGAGGGATTTTGGGGTGACCTCGACCAGTTCGTCGTCGGCGATGAACTCGATTGCCTGCTCGAGGGTGAGGCTGCGGAAGGGGACGAGGCGGGTGGCTTCGTCGGCGGTGCTGGCGCGCATGTTGGTGAGGCGCTTCTCGCGGACGCAGTTGACGTCGATGTCGTTGTCGCGGGAGTGCTCGCCGATGATCATGCCCTCGTAGACCTCGGTGACGGCGGGGACGAAGAGCGTGCCGCGCTCCTGGATTCCTTCCAGTGCGTAGGGCGTTGTGGTTCCCTGGCGGTCGCTGACGATGGCCCCGGTGGTGCGCTGCGGGATCGCGCCCTGGTACTCGACGTAGCCGTCGAGGATCGCGTTCATGACGATGGTGCCGCGCGTTTCGGTGAGCATTTCGGAACGCAGGCCGATGAGTCCTCGGCTGGGGATGCGGAACTCCATGCGCACGCGGCCCGACCCGTGATTGGTCATCTTGGTCATCTCGCCCTTGCGCGGGCCGAGGCGCTCGATGACGGTGCCGACGAAGTTTTCGGGGATGTCGATCATGAGCTGCTCGACCGGCTCCATGAGCTGGCCGTCGATGCGCTTGGTGACGATCTCCGGGCGGGAGACCATCATCTCGAATCCCTCGCGGCGCATCATCTCGATGAGGATGGAGAGCTGCAGTTCGCCGCGGCCGAGGACCTTGAAGGAGTCGGGCGAGCCGGTCTCGAGCATCTTGAGCGAGACGTTGGTGAGGAGTTCTTTTTCGAGGCGGTCGCGCAGGTTGCGCGATGTGACCCACTTGCCCTCGCGGCCGGCAAAGGGCGAGTTGTTGACGTTGAACTGGATGGCGATGGTGGGATCGTCGATGGTGATGCGTGGCAACGGCTGCGGGTTCTCGACGTCGCAGAAGCTCTCGCCGATGGTGATGCCGGGGATGCCGGCGATGGCGACGATGTCGCCGGTCTGGGTCTGGTCGATGTCGGTGCGCTTGAGGCCGGAGAAGCTGAAGAGCTTGGTGATCTTGTGCGTGGAGAAGGTGCCGTCGACGCGGGCGACGCTGTACTCCTGGCCGGTGCGCATGGTGCCGTTGAAGACGCGGCCGATGGCGAGGCGGCCAAGGTAGTCGGAGTAGTCGAGGTTGGTGACGAGGATCTGGAGGGGGCCGTCGGGATCGCCCTTGGCGACGGGAATGGTCTGGACGATCTGCTCGAAGAGGGGCTGGAGATCGACGCCGGGGATCGCCATGTCGGTGGTCGCGGTGCCGACCTTGCCGTTGGTGTAGAGGACGGGGAAGTCGAGCATGTCTTCGTCGGCGTCGAGGTCGATGAAGAGGTCGTAGACCTCGTCGAGGACCTCCTGCACACGGGCGTCTGGGCGGTCGATCTTGTTGATGACGACCATGGGAGTGAGCTTGGCTTCGAGGGCTTTCGAGAGGACGTAGCGGGTCTGCGGCAGCGGGCCTTCGGATGCATCGACGAGGAGGAGGACGCCATCGACCATCTTGAGGGCGCGCTCGACCTCGCCGCCGAAGTCGGCGTGGCCGGGGGTGTCGACGATGTTGATCTTGTTGCCGTGGTAGTAGAGCGCGGTGTTCTTGGCGAGGATGGTGATGCCGCGCTCGCGCTCGAGGTCGTTCGAGTCCATAACGCGATCGGCTACGGCCTCATTGGCGCGGAAGGTGCCGCTCTGGCGGAGCATGGCGTCGACCAGCGTGGTCTTGCCGTGATCGACGTGGGAGATGATAGCGATGTTGAAGATGGGCTTCAGGGCCGGCTGCGCGGTTGAGTTGGCGGCGGAAGTCTCTGGGTTCGGGATGGTTGGGGGGCTGCTCACTGCTGGTTGTTGTCCTGTCTGGCTTTCGTTTTGGGGCGCGTTGGGATAAGGCCGAATGGCGAAAACGCGCGTCACCTCTAGTTTACCGCACCGGGGGGCTGAGAAAGCTGCGGTCGCGCGGAGTTAAGCGCGGTGCGGGATGAAGCTCGGGCGAGATGGAGGAATTATGAAGTGAGCGCGGACGAGGACTTGGGGGCTTTGGCGGTGAAGCGGGGCAAAGTGCCGATGCTGCGATGAGGTTAAAGACCAACGCGGCACACCTTGATGGCGGCCGCGAGCATTCTGTCTCCGTCGAGCGCCGGATGCATCCGGCAACTTCTTTGTCATCCGATTGGAGGTTCCGAGGAGCTTCGAGAAGACCTCAGAACCTCCTCCGTCGGGTGCGGATTGGTTTGTGAGCATTGGCCCTGCATCACAAGCCATAGATCGGTGCGCATTGGCCCTGCGACACCAATCCTGGATCGGTACGCATTGGCCCCGCGCCACCGACCCTGAAGATGTATTCATCTTCTCTGAATTGCATGGGAGGCGCTGTGATGCTTATCACATGACATCTGACCGCCGCAACACATTGCTGCGCTATGATTTAGCGGGAGTTCGCGGCACGGTTAGAGCGTTTTCGGTAATGGTGTAGACCATTCTGGAGCAAGCTAAAGCAGATTCCTCCGCTTCGCTACGGAATGACAAATAAAATCGGTCTATAGCAATTCCGAAAATGCTCTAATGCGTGCTGAGCGAGACCAGGCTTAATGCGCGGCGGTGGTGGCGGCCACGGGCAGCGGCTTCACCTGGATGGTGATGCCGCTGGTCTCTCCCTTGACGATGAGGGGTTGGGAGGCATCGGCGTAGGTGCGGATGGGCTTCTGGTCGCCCTTGCCTGGAATGATGTCGCGGGCGTTCGTGACTTTGAGTGTGTATTCGCCTTCGGCGACGTACGGGAAGTGGAACTGGTCTTCATCGGCACTGATGCCCGCCTCCGCCACCAGACTGTCGTCATCCGCGTAGTGGAGTTCGAGTTTGGCTGAGTTGACGGCTGCGCCGGTCTCCATACTGACCACGGTGCCCGAGACGGAATGCAGCTTGCTGAGCTGAATCGTGATATTGTCGCCATCGGATTCCTCGCCATCTTTGATCTGGATGGTCTTCGCGTCGCGCTGGCGCATGCCATTCCCGAAGAAGATGTCCAGCGAGTAGTACATGGCGTTCGGAGATTGCGGCGAAAAAAGCACGAGCGTGGTTCGGAGAAGGTATTCGCCGGGGGAAAGGTCGGCGATGCGGAAGTTTCCCTGATCGTCGACGGTGATTCCGCTATCAGCGCCGTCCCGAGACTCATCCCATTTGCCTGACTTGTCTTTGCGGAGAAACGAAACCTTGGCCTCGGCGGCGGGCTCCCCGTCGTCGAAGCGGACCGTGCCGGCGATGACTGCGCCCCGGTTCAAGGTGATATCGGCCACAGTTGTGCGGTTGGCGGCAACCGCGACGGAGGACAGGGCATCCTTCACGTCCTGGGGAGCCTTGTCGATATTCGAGAAGTCGCCGTTTAAATCGGGAGCCGGTAGCGAATAGCCGCGTTTCGTGGCGACGATGTAATACGAGCCAGGCAGGACATGGGGCATGAAGAAGACCCCGTCCAGCCCGGTCTGGGTGAGTTTGAGGGCCTGCTTCTTATCGCCTGCATCCGCAACGATGGCCGGCAGCAGCGTAACGTAGGCCATGCGTGCGGGGAGATGCGAGTCGCCGAGGAAGACGTGGCCGGTGACACTGCCGGTGGCTGGCGGCGGTGCGGAGGATTGGGCCGGGAGCTTTATCGAAACGGCAAGAAGGATGGCAAGGATCGACAGACCAACACGCATTACGGGCGTCCTTCCGGCTACCCAAGAAGTATAAATACAGAGATTCTGGCTGCGCCAGAGTGACGACGTTACGGAGGGTTGGCGCTGGTTACCAGAGGCCCCAGGCGCGGCTGATGTAGTCGGAGAGCGTCATGGTGACGAGCACGAGGAACATGAAGAAGCCCGCGCCGACCGTCACCTTGATGAGGTTCGACTGATACTTGACGTGCATGAAGAAGAGGATGACGATCACACCCTTGAAGCTGGCGATGGCCAGTGCAATGATCGGATTGAAGACGCCGAGGTTGATGTCTGCCGCGAAGACCGTGAGCGCCGTGCATGCGAGCAGCGTGGCGAAGACCGCGGCGTACTGCGCCGGCGAGACGATGTGATGCGAGGCGTGCTCCGGGTTGGTGACGTTGGCTGCATCGTGGTAGTGCTGCTCGGGTTGAGCTTCGTGGGCCATCGCGTTTTCCTTCCGGGCTTCTAGTGCATTTTCGGTAATGGTGTAGTCCGTCTTGGAGTGAGCAAAAGCAGATTCCTACGCTTCGCTACGGAATGACAAACAAAATGGGTCTATAGCAATTCCAAAAATGCTCTAGTGCGCCAGCGGGTGACGGTTGATGAGGTAGAGCAGGGGAAAGAGGAAGATCCAGACAATATCGACGAAGTGCCAGTAGAGGCCGAAGTTCTCGATGGGCGCGACGTAGCCGGAGCTGAAGTCGCCGCGCTGCGCGCGAATCATCAGCCAAAACAAGATTCCCAGGCCGAGCACCATGTGCAGCGCGTGCATTCCGGTCATGGCGAAGTAGAGGAAGAAGAAGAGTTGCGTCTTCTGCGCGGCGTCGGGAGCGAGGGGCTTTTCGCTGAGGCCATAGGCGGCCGGGTTGATGAACTGCGACGTGTCGAAGCTGGCGCCGGGGATGTGATGCTTCTCGTACTTCTCGTGGTACTCATCGGCCTTGATGCCGAGGAAGGCAAAGCCGAGGAGGGTGGTGAGAATGAGAAAGAGGACCAGGAGGCCCTGCTTGCGGACTTCGGCGGCCCAGACCGCGAGCGCCATGAAGAAGCCGGAGGTGATGAGGATGGCGGTGTTGACCGCGCCCAGCGGGACGCTGAGCTGGTTCGACGCGGTGACGAACGCGTCGTAGTACCAGTTGCGGAAGATGAGGTAGGCGAAGAAGAGGCCGCCGAAGAACATGATCTCGGTGAGCAGGAAGAGCCACATGCCGAAGCTGCCCGCCTCGCGCTGCTGCTCTTCGGTGGCGAAGTGATGGCGGTGTTGCGGCAGGGAGACGTGCTCGTGCTCCTGCTCTCCTGCGCCGGGCACAGGGAACTCGACCTGCGGGTTTGCGATTGCGCTATGCAACGTGTGTCACCTCTTGGGCGGTCTTGTGCTCCAGCCAGTCGTAGTCGTAGGCCTCGTGGTCCATGATGGGGATCTCGGTGAAGTTTTCGGTCAGCGGCGGCGACTGCGTCTGCCATTCGAGGCCGGTGGCCTGCCAAGGGTTATTGCCCGCAATTGCCCCATACTTCAGCGACCAGGCGAGGTAGATCATCGGCATCAGATAGCCGATGCCGAGGATGGTTGCGCCCGCGGTGGAGAGCACATTGAGCACCTGATACTCCGGCGGATACGCGTGATAGCGGCGCGGCATTCCAAGATAGCCGAGGACAAACTGCGGCATGAAGGTGAGGATGAATCCGATGAATGTGACCACGGCGGCGAGTTTGGAGAGCGACTCGGGATACATGCGGCCGGTCATCTTGGGCCACCAGAAGTGCACGCCCGCGAGGAAGGCCATCAGCATTCCGCCTACCATGACGAAATGAAAATGCGCGACGATGAAGTACGTTTCGGTGAGCTGGATGTCCATGCCGAGCGAGCCGAGAAAGACGCCGGTGAGGCCACCGATGGTGAAGAGACCCATGAATCCGAAGGCATAGAGCATCGGCGTCTCGAAGGTGATGGAGCCCATCTGCAGGGTGAAGCACCAGTTGAAGATCTTGATGGCCGACGGAACCGCGACCAGCATGGTGAGCAGCGAGAAGATGAGCGCCGAGTAGTTGGAGACGCCCATGATGAACATGTGGTGCTCCCAGACGAAGAAGCCGAAGAGGGCAATCGCGACGGAGCTGAACGCAACGGCGGTGTAGCCGAAGATGCGCTTGCGGCTGAAGGTGCTGACGACCTCGGAGATGACTCCCATGCCGGGCAGAATCATGATGTAGACGGCGGGGTGCGAGTAGAACCAGAAGAGGTGCTGGAAGAGCAGCGGATCGCCTCCCTTGGTGGGGTCGAAGACGCCGATGCCGACGAGGCGCTCCAGCAACACCAGGACCAGCGAGATGGCCAGCACCGGAGTGCCCAGCACCATAAGGATGGAGGCCGCGTAGTGCGCCCATACGAAGAGCGGCATGCGGAACCAGGTCATTCCCGGGCACCTCATGCGGTGGATGGTGACGATGAAGTTCAGTCCGGTAAGGATGGAGCTGAAGCCCGCGACGAAGATTGCAGAGGCCGTGGTGATGACGTGGGTGTTGAGATAATGCGTGGAGAGCGGCGCGGTGAAGGTCCAGCCGGTATCGACTCCGCCCAGCACCAGCGCGGTCAGCGTCAGCGTGCCGCCGATTACATATAGATACCAACTGAGCAGATTGATTTTGGGGAAGGCGAGGTCGCGCGCGCCGATCATCATGGGGATCAGAAAATTGCCCAGCGTCGCCGGAACCGACGGCACCAGAAACAGAAAGATCATGATGATGCCGTGCATGGTGAAAAACTTGTTGTAGGTGTCCGAGGAGACGAGGTCGGGCTGCGGCGTGAGGAGTTCCAACCGGATGAGGCCGGCAAACGCGCCGCCGATGAAGAAGAAGAAGGTGATCGAGATCAGGTAGAGGATCGCGATGCGCTTGTGGTCGCTGGTGAAGAGCCAGCTGAGCAGGCCGTGCTCCGCGTTGATGAAGTTGCGGCGGGGAAGCTGCGCGGTGCTCTGGTCGGGCAGGTTGAGAATTGTGGGACTCGGTGCGCTCATGGTTTCACCACCCCTGACGCCTGAGGCGCCGACTGATCGGACTGCGATGTGGTCAGCGTCTGCTGCACGCGTTCGTTGCTGTTCAGGTTCTTGAGATACTCGACCAGGTCGATGAGGCCATCTTCGCTGATCTGGCCCTGATAGGTGGGCATGATGGGCGTGTAGCCCGAGGTGACATGCTGCGACGGATTAAGAATCGCGTCGCGCAGATACGCCTCGTTCACCAGAACGTCGGAGCCATTGGACAACCGCAGCCTGGAGCCGAAGACGCCGGCGAGATTCGGCCCGCGCGCCGCGGCGTTGCCGGTGTGGCAGGCGTTGCATCCCATGCTGGCAAAGATGCGCTCGCCGTTCTGCGCCAGCGACATTCCACTGGTGGACTGCTCGGTCCACTTCTTGTAGTCGGCGGGTGTCATCGCGGTGACCGTGCCGATCATCTGCGAGTGGTTGGTGCCGCAGTACTGCGTGCAGAAGAGGTGATACTGCCCCGGCGTGGTGGCCTCAAACCAGACCGTGCTGTAGCGTCCGGGAATCGCCTCGCGCTTGATGCGGAACTCGGGGATCGAGAAGCTGTGGAAGACATCCTGCGAGATCATGGTCAACTGAATGGGCTGACCGATGGGCACATGCAGCGCGTTGATCTCGTGCTGGCCTCCGGGATGCTCCGCCTTCCACATCCACTGCTTGCCGACGATGTAGATGTTGCTGGAGTTGGCCGGCGGCGTGTAGATGCGGAAGTAAAGCAGCGCTCCCCAGACGAAACAGATGAGGAAGAGACCGAGCGGAATGATCGTCCAGGTAGCCTCCAGCAGCGTCGATCCTTCAACCTGCGTCGCCACCGGATGCACCGCCTTGCGGTAGCGGATAGAGAAGGTGACTATCAGGGTCGCTACCAGAAAGACGCCGACGAGCGTGATGGAGATCAGGAAGAAGTACAGCGAGTCCATGTACGGCGCAATGGTCGATGCCTCGCGCGGAAAGAGCGCGGAGGCGTTGAGCCACTTCACCAGAAACTGCCACAGTACTGGACTAATCCCCATGGTTATCCTTCATCGTCCGTTCGTTTACTCGTAAGGTCGTGGTTGCGGCCAAGCTTCAGGTCGCGGCGAAACATGACAAACATGAAACTGCCGAGGCTCACGACCGTCATCATGCCGCCTAGTTGCACCACACGCGCCACGATGAGCGAGTGCCGGTTTGTCTGCGGGTCGTAGTGGTAGCAGTAGGTGAGAATGTTGGCCACCGGCGAACCGATGCGGTTGCCCGAGGCTTCGACCAGGCCGAGCAGAATGTCCTTGGGCGAAAACTCCACGCCGAGGTAGTACTGCGCCAGATGGCCATCGGCGGTCACCACCTCGATCGCGCTTGCGTGCGCGAACTGGTCCAGCTTTCCGTCCGCCCCCGGAACGCGGACGTAGCCGAAGCCGGTCGCGTTGCAGACTGCGTCGATGGCCGGCTGCTTCCCGGTGAGGTAGTGCCATCCGTTGGCCGTCTCTGGCCGTCCATAGCGCTTCAGGTAGAACGCCTTCTTCCTGGCAGCGATCTCCGGCGTCTCGCTGGGGTCGATGCTGATGAGGATGATGTTGAAGTCCTTGCCCGGAGTGAGATGCACCATCATCAGAGCGCTGGCAATGCCGTCCATCTCCTCGGAGCAGAGCATGGGGCAGTTGTAATAGACCAGCGAGAGGATGGCGGGGCGCTTGCCGAAGTAGTCACCCAGGCGCACAGCCTTGCCCGTGTCGTCGACGAACTGCGCGTCCAGCGGAAGCATCTGGTTCAGGCGCTGCGTCACGCCAACCTGCTGCAACACCTGAGGCAGTTGATCGCCGGAGTTCTCGCCCGCCTGCTTGTCTCCGTAGCTGGATACCTGGCTGCGCGCGGGGGCAGCCAGCAGCGCACAGCAGAGCGCCGCGCCGATCCCGCCCTGCGCTATTGCCCGCCGAATTGTTCGACCGACCCTCATCTTCCGCCTTCTCTCTCTCGCATCCGTTCTCTCGCATTCTTGCGTACGTCGTTTACTTCTGCGGCTTAGCTTCGGGATTCGCGGAGTTCTCCGCTCTGCCGTAGATCGTCTTCTGCTGGCGCGCCTCGATCGTCGTCAGTTCAAATCCTGTGCGCGCAAAACCCATTGTCAACGGCGTCTGAATCTCCGGCCGGGCTGCGTAGGCAACCGAATCGGCAGCGGCAGTAGTTTGATTCACAACGGGCAGCCCACGCTGCACAATCAACTGCATGGCGCGTTCGATTGGGATGCGGATCGTTCCCGGCTGGCCGTCGATGAGGCTGTAGTGATCGAGCAGCAGGTCCTCGCGCGCGTGAAGGTCTGCCGTGGCCTGGTTGCCATCGTCGATGTCCAGCCGCGGCTCGGGAAAGTTGCCTGCGATCTGCTGCAACTGGCGCTGCTCGATCTCCGGATTGCTGACCAGGTCCCTGCCCTTGCCGCCGGGCTGCGCCGCGCCCGATGCAATCGACCACTTGTTCGCGGGGCCATCCTGCTTCTGCCACTCTGCGTTGATGGCGCGCCCCATGTAGAAGCAGAAGAAGAGAAAAACGACGAGCGTTCCGGCGAGGCCGCCGAGGAAGACAACCACGCCTCCGACGTTAGCGTCCGAGGTCTCGTAGCCCGGCTGCCCGGCATCCCTCGGCCTGCTCTTGCCCGCCGTGTCGTTGCCCGTGTTGTTGCCGTCAGTATGCATGTTCAGGCTCCAAAAGCTCTTCCAGGTGCGGATCGTTGGTGCTGACCAGAGGCCGCGCCATCAACTGCGTGATGTAGTAAGCCGCCCACAGCGAAAGCAGCGCAATCGGCACCGTGATATATGCCAGCATTCCGCCGCCGATGTGCAGATTGCCGGCCGAGCCGGCGAAGTTCGGCTCGATCAGCCAGAACATGTCGACCAGGCGCGCGAAGATCATGAAGCACGCGATCCAGATCATCTTGCGCTTGTTGCGCTTCAGGTCGCGCGAGAGCAGCAGGCAGAAGGGGATGAGCCAGTGGCAGACGAAGTCCAGCGTGCAGATGGTCCACCATCCGCCGTGAATGCGGTTGAGGTACCAGGGGATCTCGTCGGGAATATTGCCCGACCAGATGATGAGGAACTCGGCGAAGCAGAGGTAGATGTTCAGCATGACGAAGGCGAAGGCGAACTTGCCCAGGTCGTGCTGCTCGGTGGTGCGCAGCAGCGTCTTCATCGGCTCGTAGCGCGAGAGCAGGACCAGGCTGAGGATGCCAAGCGCAAGCACCGCATAACCCTGCGCGACGAGGAATTGAAGTCCCCAGATGGACGAGTACCAGGTGACATCGAGCGACTGGATCCACACAATCGCACCCGCCGTCAGCGCCACGACATAAATCAGAATGCCCGGCCCGCTGAGGTTTTCGAAGCGCGTGCGCCAGCGCTCGTAGCTGGCCTGCGTGCCGCGCAGCGGGTCGGCGTCGCGATCGAGCGACCACTTGTTGAGCAGGAACATAAAGAGGAAGAGGACCGCGAAGATGATGCAGGACTCGACGATCAGCGCGTGCGGATTGAGCATGGGACGCTTGAAGTCCGCTGTCAGCGCCTGCTCGTGGGTGATGAGGTGGTGCAGATACGCGTTGTTGGTGGAAGCTGCATCGGGGTAGCGAACCCACTGGTAGAGATGACTGCCGATGCGCGGCACCAGGATGGGAACGAACATCAGCGCCACCAGCGGCAGGGTGCGCGTCATCGCCTCCAGCGGACGGCGCAGCAGCAGACCCCACTTGCCGCCCGTTACATATTGCAGCATCAGCATCACAAGCGCGCCGCCGGCAAAGTTGAAGCAGGTCATATAGCCCATCAGGTAGGCGCGGAGGATGTGGTTGCGGCCCTCGCCGGTGAACGCAAAGAACAGCGTGAGCAGCGCGAAGACCGCGGCAACCAGCAGCGCGCGCCTGCGCCACGCCAGCAGAACCTCCGGCGCGATCAGCGACGGCGGAAGCGCGCGCGGACTGTGATCTGCGTGCTCTCCGTGCTCTCCGTGTTGTTCGTGTGCAAATGACATTTCGTTCGGCCTTGGTGAAAGATAACTTCTCTACTGCTTGTTTGGGCTTGCGGGCTGGGCCGCTGGATACTTTCCATTGGCGCTCGGTGGCAGCTCGGGTGGAATGCCGTTGTCCTGATTGTTGGGTGTGCCGTAGACAGCGGTCGGCGGCAGCGTCCACTCATTCGCGAAGTTGGCGGGCAGTCCCTCGCTCTCGGCGATGGTGGCGAGCGATTCGATCCGCGCGCCCGGCGGCGCATCGCCGGGCTTCGCGCTCTGGCTCAACTGTAGCGCCTTGATGTAGGCGACGATGGCCCAGCGGTCCTGCGGCGAGACCTGCGCGGAGTACTCCGGCATGGCGCCATATCCGTGGGTCATCACGGCGAAGAAGTGACCGAGCGGCGCATTCATCAACCGCTCGGTGTGGTAGTTGCCCGCCGGACGGTAGCCGCGCTCGACGATCATCCCCGCGCCGTTGCCCACGCGCGAGTGGCAGGGCGTGCAGAAGATGTTGAACCGCTCCTGGCCGCGCGCGAGGACCTGCATCGTCACCGGAAACGGCATTGCGTTGCCTTCCTTGCCGTCGATGAGCCCGGTGGTGAAGTACGCGTCCTCGTGGAGTTGTCCGCGCGCCACGGTGTTGGCCACCTGCGGGCGCGCGGAACGGCCGTCTGCGTAGAAGTCAGTGCCGCGCTGCGGAATGAACTTGGGCTGATCCTGCATGTCCTGGCGGCATCCGGCGAGCAGACCCGCAGTCGCAATCGCACACACCGCGAGAACGTTGCGCACGCTGCTGCCTGTTCCCTGTTGCCTGATTCCTGTTCTCTGTCTCACAGTTCCACCTCCACAACGGAGATGGGCGCGAACTGCTCCAGGAAAGCGCGCGTCTCGAGGATGGAAAAACGTGGGTCGGTTGCCTCAAGGCAGAGAAAAAATTTGTCAGTCGATGCTCCATCGCGGAAGTTCGGCGCATTGAAGAGCGGATGATAGAGCTGCGGCAAGCCGTTCAACGCCAGCATTCCGAAGGTGGCCGAGAGCCCCGCGAAGAGGATTGTCCACTCGTACGCCGGAATGATGAACGCAGGCCAGGAGAAGAGCGGACGGCCCGCGATGTTCATCGGGTACGACCAGAGCGTGATCCATGTCTCCATCAGAAACGCGGTGAGCATTCCCATGACGCCGCCCAGCAGGCAGACCAGCGGCACGCTCGTCTTGTGGAAGCGCAGCGCGACCGCGGCCTCTTCCACCGGGTAGGGCGTGTAGCACTCCATGCGCCGGAAGCCGGCCTGGTGCGCCTGCTCGGTGGCGCGCACCAATTCGCCCGGAGTGGTGAACTCCGCCAGCAACCCGTAGATTCCCTCGCGCGGCGTCATCAGAGCGTCTCCTCGACAACGGTTTCGGCGTCCGCGCCGCCGGGACGAATCTTGGTCTGCGGAAGCATCATGCGAATCTCCGAGATGGGAATAATGGGCAGGAAGCGCACAAAGAGCAGGAAGAGGAAGGTGAAGAGTCCCCATGTGCCGACGAAGGTCATGTAGTCCCACTTGGTGGCGCGATAGGTGCCCCAACTGCTGGGCAGATACTCGCGATAGAGGCTGGTGACGACAATGACGAAGCGCTCCAGCCACATCCCCGTGTTCACAATGAGCGACAGCACGAAGAGATAGACCACATTCACGCGCAGCTTGCGCGACCATAGCGTGGTGAGCGGAATGGCGAGGTTGGATAGGATCAGGAGCCAGTAGGCCCAGCCCATGGGGCCGAACATGCGGTTCCACATCATGAAGAACTCCCAGTGGCTGGCCGAGTACCACGCCATGAAGATCTCCATCATGTAGCCGTAGCCGACGATGCAGCCGGTGGCGAGCATCACCTTGGCCATGTTGTCCAGATGGCGCAACGTGATCAAATCTTCGAGGTGATAGAACTTGCGGATGGGGATGGCCAGCGTCAGCACCATGGCAAAGCCCGAGTAGATAGCACCAGCCACGAAGTACGGCGGGAAGATGGTGGTGTGCCAACCAGCCATCGCAGCCACCGCGAAGTCGAAGCTGATGACGGTGTGCACCGAGAGCACGAGAGGCGTGGCGAGGCCGGCCAGAAGCAGCGACGCCGACTCGTAGCGGACCCAGTGGCGCGTCGATCCGCGCCATCCCATCGAGAGCAGGCCGTAGATGTACCTGGCGAAGGGCATAACCGCGCGGTCGCGCAACGTGCCGAAATCGGGAACCATTCCGATGTACCAGAAGACGACGGAGATGATGGCGTAGGTGGAGACCGCGAAGACGTCCCACGCCAGCGGCGAGCGGAACTGCGGCCAGATGTTCATCGTGTTGGGGTAAGGGAAGAGCCAGTAACCCAGCCACGGACGCCCAAGGTGGATGAGCGGGAAGGTGCCCGCGCAGACCACGGCGAAGATCGTCATCGCCTCGGCGAAGCGGTTGATGGAGTTGCGCCAGGTCTGCTTGAAGAGAAGCAGGATGGCGGAGATCAGCGTGCCCGCGTGGCCGATTCCGATCCACCAGACGAAGTTGATAATGGCAAATCCCCAGGCGCCGGGGATGGTGACGCCCCAGATGCCGATGCCCTTCAGGAACAGCCACGTCATCGCGACCACCAACAGAGTGGCAACGCCGCCGGCAACCGTGAGCCCGCCAAACCAGCCGAGCGGCGTGTTGCTGGTGAGCACCAGGCCAGCGATCTTCTGCGTCACCGAGCGGAAGGTGTGACCAGGCGCGATGACCGCGTACTCGCCGGTGCGCGGGTCGATTCTCGGATCGTCGATGGGAGACTTGGTCGCCATGCTATGCAAGCTCCGGGTTTGGGTTGATGACACCGGCCGTGTAGGTTGTGCGCGGCCGGAAGTTCAGGTCCGCCAGCACCTGATAGTCGCGCTCTGTGGCTTTGCGCTTGGAGACTTCGCTCTGCGGGTCGTTGAGATTGCCGAAGCTGATCGCGCTTGTCGGGCAGGCCTGCTGGCACGCGGTCACAATTTCGCCGTCGCGCACCTCGCGGTTCTCCTTGTCGGCGGTGATCTTGGCCGCCTCGATGCGCTGCACGCAGTAGCTGCACTTCTCCATCACGCCGCGCGAGCGGACCGTAACATCGGGGTTGCGCATAAACTTCAGGCTCTCGGTGTCGAAGTCCGAGTAGAGCAGGAAGTTGAACCGCCGCACCTTGTATATGCAGTTGTTGGAGCAGTAGCGCGTGCCCACGCAGCGGTTGTAGACCATTGTGTTCAGGCCTTCGGGCGTATGCACCGTTGCGCCCACGGGACAGACCTGCTCGCATCCCGCGTTCTCGCAGTGCTGGCAGGCCATGGGCTGGAAGTGCGCGCGCGGAGCATCGAGATCGCCCTCGAAGTATGTGTCGATGCGAATCCACTGCATGTTGCGTCCGATCTTCACCTGTTCGCGGCCCACCACCGGAATGTTGTTCTCCGCATAGCAGCCCACGATGCATGCGTTGCAACCCACGCAGGAGTTGAGGTCGATCGCCATGCCCCACTTGTTCTGCAGCCTCTGCGACGAGACATCCGTGTGGTCGTACTTCCACGCATCGGGAAAGAAGCTCTCGTCGTGGCCGGGCTTTTCGCCTTCGGGTGCATAACCCACCTTGTCGACCAGCGCGCCCGACGCTCCCTCATGTGCAAAGTCCGGGTTGGCCTTCGCCTCGGCCAGCGTGGCATAGCGAATGATGGCGCGCTCCATCGCCTCGTGTCCGGGCAGCGAGTAGGTGCCTTGCTTGTCCGACTCCGGATGCTGCAGGTCCTGCTGCGCGAAGCTGCCGCGATGCTCGATGGTGTTGACCTTGGTGACGCAGATGTCGTAGGTGCCGCCGGTCTTGGTCAGCTTGCCGACGGTCGCGCGCGGAGCAACAGATGTGCGCAGAAGATACGCGTTGAACCCGACCCCGGCTCCAACGCGGCCTGCTTCCACGCGGCGTCCAAAGCCGAGATGCACCGTCACCGCTCCGTCCGCGTGGCCGGGAACCATCAGCGCCGGGGCAATCACCTTGCGGCCATTGGCCTCAATCTCCACCGCATCGCCCTGCTCCAGCTTCAGGGCCTCCATCGTGCGCAGGCTCATCAGCGCGGCGTTGTCCCAGCTCAGGTTGGTGATCTGCTTGGGCAGTTCCTGCAACCAGCCCACGTTGGCAAAGCGGCCGTCGTAGAGCGAGGAATCGGGCAGGAAGGAGATCTCCAGGCCGCTTCCATTCGCCGTGGAGGCGGGGAAGGTTCCGTTCTTTGCAACCGCGACAGCCTTCGGCACAAACGCCGTGCCTTCGACCCAGCCATCGTGCAGTGCGCGGCGCCATGCCGTGGCAAAGTCGCCGCCAGCCTTCGATCCGATGTACGTCTTTGCGTTGGCCTGCACCGCGTCGTACGGCGAGGCTTGCGGATTGTCGAGCAGCGTCTGCAACACCTCGTGCGCGCTGTGGCCGCCATACATGGGCGCAATCATTGGCTGGATGATGGAGACGGTTCCGTCGCAGGCGCGCGCATCGGACCAGCTCTCCAGGTAGTGCGCCTTGTGGATGTGCCAGACGCTGACAGCGCCCGTCTCATCCACATGCGAGCCGAGATGAACTGTGTTGGGGACCTTGTTGAATGCAGCCTCGAACTCCAGATCGGTGGGCGCGGAGTAGAGCGGATTGACGCCGAGCATCACGAGCCACTGCACGTTGCCCGCGTTCATATCGGCGACGAGCGATTTGAGGTCTGCAACCTGCTCCGACGGCATCGGGTTCACTGTCTCGGTGTAGACGACCGTCTTGCCGACGTTGCCCAGCTTGGCGTTGAGCGCGTACGCCGCTGCATGAACAGCGGGCGAAGCCTGTTCGCCGGGGATCACAGCGCAGCGTCCGGCTGCCCCCTTCAGGTCGGCGATGACGGCATTGAGAAACTTTGTGGACTCTTCCGTTGGGACGGGCGAGGGGATAACGTCTCGGATGCCATTTAGGGAGATTGCCGGCAGCGCCGCGATGGCATTGGCGAACGTCACCAGATCGCTCGGCTTGAGCGCCAGCCGATGCTCCGCCTTGAAGCCGGTGACCGAGGGCATGGTCTCGACGACGTACATGCGGTTCATCGTTTTGCCCGCCTGGTAGCGATGCCTCTGGGCGTAGGCGGCGGCCATGGGCAGAAATCCCGGCTGCGCGATTCCGCCCAGGAAGTCCGCGTCGAGCGAGAGAATTACGTCCGCGTTCTCAAGCCTGTACTGCGCGTCCATGTAGCTGCCAAACGCTGCCTTGGACGCGGCGCGCGACGAGTCGCTATTTACCGGCTCCCACTGCACCAGCCTGGCCTGCGGGAACTTCGCCTGCGCCTGTGCCCACTGTGTGGCCAGCGTTGGCGAAGTGATGGTCTCGCTGAGGAAGACAATCCCTGCGCCGCCGTTCGACTTCTTCACCGCCGACGAAAACGCCTGCTGGAAGTCCGCCCACTCGCTGGTCTGGCCGCGCAGGCGCACCTCCTTCGAGCGGTCCGGATCGTAGAGATCGAGAAGCGTGGCCTGGGTAAACGCATCCGACTTGCCCTTCGACATTGGGTGGTCGGGATTGCCATCCACCTTGATGGGGCGGAATGCGTCCGACTTCACCAGCACCGGAATCGCGCCGGTGGGAAATGGAAACGCCGTGGCAAAGTACATCGGCTTGCCGAGGATGAGGTCCTCGGGCTGCTTCACATAGGGGAAGATCGGCTCGTCGGGCTGTTTGGTGCATCCGGCAAGCCCGGCCAGCGCAAGAGATGCGCCCATCACCTTGAGAAATCCGCGGCGGCTGACCGCATCCGTCCACTCGCCGGCCGAGCCTCCGGCAATCCGGGGAAACTCCGCCTTTAGCATCTCGTGGAACGCGGGTGTCTCGGCCAGCTCGTCCAGGTTCTTCCAGAAGCGCTTGCCGCTCTTGCCGTCGAGCTTGGCACGAACCTCGGCCAGCGTCAGCTTTGCCATGTTTTCATACCCGACAGAGATCTGCCCGTCGTCTGCGCGCGCAGGCGCAATCGTGGTCACAAGCTGCGCGCTCGCTTGTTTGGTCTCCATCACGGTCTCATGTGTCGTCTTCATCGGTGGCATGTCTCGCAGCTGGTGAGTTCGTTGGGTGGGCGGATGTGGTACTGAGAGGTCAGGTAGCGGCCAAGGTCGATCTGGCTGGTGAACTTGCGATAGCTCGCCGGAACCAGCACCGCCATCGGCGGGCCATCGCTCACGGCCTGGCCTGCACCGGAGAATGCGTGAGGCTGCAAATTCATCCCCGCCTGTGCCTGCAGCATCGCGATCTCCGGATTGCCGCCGCTCGATGGGTCTTTTGTTACGCAGGCCACGCTCTCGGCCGTGGGGCCGGTCCCGGATGCGCCCTTGCCTGTCGGCGCGCACCAGACGGGTTTATCGGTGGAGGGTTCCGCCCAGGCCATGTTGTAGATCTCGCTGGTGGGCCGCAGGTTCACCGCCGGGTTGCGATGGCAGTTGAGGCACCACTCCATCTGCAACGTGTTCTGCATGTACATCAGGGGCATCTGGTCCACGCGGCCATGGCAACTGGCGCAACCGATCCCCTTATTCACATGGATCTCGTGATTGAAGTAGACGTAGTCGGGAAGGTCGTGCACCTTGATCCACTGGATCGATGCGTCCGTCGCCCAACTGTCTCTTACCGGTTGCAACAGCGCCGCATTGGTCCATATCTGCGAGTGGCAGTTGATGCAGGTCTTGGTGGGCGGAATGCCCGCATAGCTGGAATCTTCCACCGTGGTGTGGCAGTACTGGCATTGCAGACCCAGGCCCTCCACATGATGCTTGTGGCTGAACGGGACCGGCTGCTCCGCGCGCTGGCCCTGCCGGGTCACCCACGGGGAACGCTGCAACTGGTCCAGCGTGACGCCGAGCACGACGACGAGCAGGCCCGTCAGCACCAGACTGGCCCGTGCCAGTGCATTCGAACTGCGATCAAAGACCTGCGCCATCGGTGCTTTCCCGTCTCCTCTGCGTTTCTGAGTGCTAAGTTATGGATGCTTTAGAGGGATGTTTCGTTTCAGCGATTTTTTCAACGGGTTGCACCTGGGCGATTGTGGCGTTGGCAGGCGATCCTGCCGGGGAGTTCAAAAACCCGAAACGCCGGCGCAATCTCGCCCACCAACTCTTCTCTCTGCGCCTCAATTTGCCGCGATGGCAACACTTGCGCAGCCGCAAAGGCTTCGCTTCCGGAGAATCTGAATCGAAGCACGGCGAAGTTTTCCGCCGCTGCGGAAGACATCCCACGCTTCGCTGCGATACCGTCGAGAGATGCCCCGTCCGCGCCAAAGCCCGCGCCCTCCCCGCTACGACTCCGCGCTCGCCTGCCGCGAGTTGGACGCCGCCGACCCCAAACTCGCCCGCCTGATTGCGCGCGCCGGGCCTTTCACCCTGCGCGTGGCCAGCACTCAATCGCCCTTCGAGGCGCTGGTGGAGAGCATCGTCTACCAGCAGTTGCACGGCAAAGCGGCGGCAACGATTCATCGCCGTCTTCTGGAAGGCTTCAATCCGGTCTGCGGAGTGGGCGCGAAGGGCGAGCCGATCCACTTCTCCGCCCAGCACATGATCGACTGCCCCAACGAGCAACTGCGCGCCGCGGGCCTCTCGCACAACAAATCCCTCGCGCTGCGCGACCTGGCCGCAAAGACGATCGACGGCACCGTTCCGACTCTCGCGCGCATCCGGCGAATGACGGACGAGGCAATCATCGAGCACCTGACCCAGGTGCGCGGCATCGGACGCTGGACGGTGGAGATGCTGCTGATCTTCCGTCTGGGCCGGCCCGACGTTCTGCCGGTGAGCGACTACGGCGTGCGCAAAGGCTTCGCGCTCACCTTCGGCAAACTCAAGCCAACCGACAAAGTCACTCCCGCCGACCTGCCCAAGCCAGAGGAGATGGAGAAGCGCGCAAAGAAATGGCACCCCTGGTGTTCGGTTGCAAGCTGGTATCTGTGGCGCGCCTGCGACCTGGCCAACGGCACCCTAGGTTCCCTCCCTGGCCACTAGTCCGACTTTTATAAATCCACAGTTCGTGGGCTCCAGCGTTTTCTGTTGACAACTGTAAATGCACAGTTTACGGTATAAAAGGCGATCAAGTCGTTCCGACACGCCGGGTTGGAGAAGTTCTTCAAGACTGGATCGAAGGCAGGCATTCAGCCTGCTCACGCAAATAAGTTGGAAAGCCAACTTGTTGTTTTGAATCGCGCAACCGGACCCTCCACGATGGACGTGGCCAGTTGGCATCTTCACCCCCTCAAGGGGGAGTTCGCTGGCCACTGGGCGGTGAAAGTGAACGGCAACTGGCGAATCATCTTCGCATTCGATGGCCAGGACGCAATTCTCGTCGACTATCGTGACTACCACTAAGGAGAAGAACCATGCGTATGTACAACCCGCCGCACCCTGGCAGAATCATCAAGGAGGCTCTGGAGAGCATCCCTATGAGCGTCACCGCCTTCGCCAGGCACATTGGCGTGTCGCGGGTCATGCTGTCCCGTGTGCTCAACCAGCGCGCCGCCATCACCCCGGAGATGTCGATCAAGATCAGCGAGGCCTTTGGGCAGCGCCAGGGAGACATCTGGTTCCTGGTGCAAAACGACCACGACTTCTGGAAAGCCTCACGCGCAAAGCGCCGGAAGGTCCCGACGCTGAAGAGTCACACCCTCAAAATCGCCGCTTAGACTCCGGAGCGCCTGCTCGCCTTGTTCGCCCCGGCGACCAACCCCATCGGATAACATTTCCCCATGACCGCCAGCGACCGCGCCTAGCGTTCCTTCATTCAACACGCACCTTCTCCCGGCACATTTCCCTCCCTCGCGAGATTCTTCTGCGCGAATGCGTCCGGAGCGGGAGCCTCCTATAATTCCATGGTGAAGTCTCAAGGCTCTCCGAAGGACGCGAAACCAATCTCCTTATCCGCCGCTGCAACCCAGCGATACGTCTGCGTGCATGGCCACTTCTACCAGCCGCCGCGCGAGAATCCCTGGCTGGAGACAGTCGAAGTCGAGGACTCGGCCGCGCCCTACCACGACTGGAACGATCGCATCAGCGCGGAGTGTTACGCTCCCAACAGCGCCTCGCGCATCACCAATCGCAAGGGCGAGATCGTGCGCATCATGAACAACTATGCGCGCATGAGCTTCAATTTCGGCCCCACCCTGCTGAAGTGGATGGCGGACAAGACTCCGCGCACCTATCGCACCATTCTGGACGCCGACCGCACCAGCGCGCAGCGCTATGCCGGCCACGGGTCGGCGATTGCGCAGGCCTACAACCACATTATCCTGCCGCTGGCCAGCCGGCGCGATGCCGTCACGCAGATCCGCTGGGGCATCGCCGACTTCGAGCACCGCTTCGGCCGCCGGCCCGAGGGCATGTGGCTGGCCGAGACCGCCGTAAACCGCGGCGTGCTCGACCTGATGGCCGCCGAGGGAATCAAGTTCACCATCCTCGCTCCCCATCAGTGCGCACGCATCAGGCATATCGCAAGCGATCAATCCTCAACCAACAACCAACAACCGGCAACCGGCAACCAGCAACCCTGGCTTCCCACGCCCAACGCTGCCGTCGACACCACACGTCCGTACATGGTTCATCTCGACCAGGGCCGCAGCATCGCGGTCTTCTTCTACGACGGTCCAGCCTCGCGCGCCATTGCCTTCGAGGGCCTGCTCAACAGCGGCGAGGCCTTCGGCAGCCGCCTGCTGGACGGCTTCCACGCGCCCACGCCCAACTCCCCAGACAGGGTCCAGCTCTCACATGTCGCAACCGACGGCGAGAGCTATGGCCACCACCACAAGTACGGCGAGATGGCGCTCTCCTATGCCATGCACTGGATCGAGTCGAACGGCCACGCAACGCTCACCAACTACGGCGAGTTTCTGGAAAAGTTCCCGCCGGAGTGGGAGGCTGAGGTGGTAGAGAACACATCCTGGAGCTGCGTGCATGGCGTCGAGCGCTGGCGCTCCAACTGCGGCTGCAATGGCGGCAAGCCTGGCTTGAACCAGCAATGGCGCGCGCCCCTGCGCGAGGCTCTCGACTTCCTGCGCGATGCCACCGCGCCGCTGGCCGAAGCGCTCGCTGCACCGCTGCTACTCGACCTGTGGAGTGCGCGCGACGACTATATCCACATCGTCCTCGACCGCTCGCCGGCGTCGGTCGACCGCTTCTTCGCACTACACGCCAAGCGGCACATCACTGCCGAAGAGCGCAGTACTCTGCTGGAACTGCTCGAGATGGAACGCCACGCCCAGCTCATGTACACGAGCTGCGGCTGGTTCTTCGATGATATCTCCGGCATCGAGACCATCCAGATCATTGCCTACGCCGGCCGCGTGCTACAGCTTGCGGCCAAGCTCTTCGGCCCCGCCGGCGCCGCGCTGGAAGACCGCTTCCTGGAGATTCTCGCCCACGCCAAATCCAACCTCCCCGAAATGGGCGACGGCGCCAAAATCTACCGCCGCTACGTCACCGGACTGCGCATCGGTCTGGAGCAGGTGGGCGCGCACTATGCCATCAGCTCCATCTTCCGCAACTATCCCGAGGACGGCCATCTCTTCTGCTTCGACATGCACCGCGACTCCTACGAGAGCTTCACCTCTGGCCGGGGCAAGGTCGCCATCGGCCGCGCCCACGTCCGCTCCCGCATCACCGAGGAGAACGAGGAGATATGCTTCGCCGTGCTGCATCTGGGCGACCAGAACCTCTCCGCCGCCGTGCGCCGCTACTCCACCGACGGCCCGGAGAACGGCGCGGCCTTCACCGCCTTCTCCAGCGAGATCCGCACGGCCATACAACGCGCCAATCTTCCCGAAGTGATCCGCCTCATCGACCGCTTCTTCGGCTCCATCACGTATTCGCTCACCTCGCTCTTCGCCGATGAGCAGCGACGCATCCTGCGCACGATTCTCAACCAGACGCTGGCCGAGATGGAAGACTCGCTGCGCAAGATCTACGAAGACCATGCCTCGCTGCTTCACTTCCTCACCGAGTCGGGCGTGACCGCACCGCCCGCTCTTGCCATCGCCGCCAACTTCGCCATCAACGCCAGCCTTCGCCACGCCATTGAGGCGGAGAACTTCGACGCCGCCGGGATTGAGGCACTCTTCCTGCGCGCCGCCACAGACCACGTCGCCGTCGATACCCCGGCACTCAACTTCGCCGCCGCCGAGCGCATCAAGGGCGCCATGGTCCAACTCGAGGCCACCGTCAAGGCTGACCAGCCACCCGATGCGGCCCTGCGCACCGCACTCTCCATCGCCCTCGCGCTGCACACCATGCCCTTCGACGTCAACCTCTGGCAGGCGCAGAACATCTGGAACGAACTCTTCCGCCGCGAAGACAGGAGCGCCTACTCCGCGGAGTGCAAGCTCATCTTCAAGAAACTCGGGGAAGCCCTCTACATCTGCGTCGACCAGCTCGCCATCGACGAAGACATCTCCATCCTCTAACCCATGCCACCCGCACCCGCACTCCAGACCCGCGTCCCGAAGCGTCCGGCTGCCAACACGCTGGTTCTGCTCGCGCTCTGGATCGCCTTCTACGCCAGCTTCACCCTCTTCACACCGCCGCTGCTCGATGACGCCGACTCGGTACACGCCGAGGTCGCGCGCTCGATGCTTCTGCGCCACGACTGGGTCACGCTCTACGCCAACGGCATTCGCTACCTGGAGAAGGCGCCGCTGCTCTACTGGTCGATGGCGGCCAGCTTCAAGCTCTTCGGCGTCAGCGCCGCAGCAGCACGCTTTCCGCTTGCGCTGACCGTTCTGGCGCTCGCCTTTGCGGTGGAGAGCTTCGCACGCCGCGCCTTCCGCAGCGCCCGCGCAGGACTCTACGCCCTGCTGGTCCTGCTCTCCAGCTTCGGGTTTTTCCTCTTTACCCGCATCACTATTCCAGATGCGATGGTCTGCCTCTGGCTCACCGTCGCCCTGCTCTGCTTCTGGCGGAGCGAAAAATTCTCCTCCATTGAAGCCGTCATCCCGAGCGACACTGAGCGACCCCGAGCTTGTCGAGGGGGAGTCGAAGGGAAGTCGAGGGACCCCCGCATTTTGCCCGGATCGCCACCAAATCTGCGTCTCCTCTGCACCGCCTTCGCCGCCTGCTGCGCAATCGGCGTCCTCACCAAGGGACTGATCGGCGTCGTCTTCCCGGTCGCAATCGTCCTGATCTATCTAGTGCTGACGCGCGGCTGGAAGGGGACCATCGCCCGCGTTCGCGAGTTATACCCGCTCTCGTCATTCGCCGTTTTTCTCGCAATCGCCGCGCCATGGCACATCCTTATCGCTCTGGCGAACCCGGCGCAGGGCCATCCCGGCGGACTCGTTTTCGTACACGGCCATCTCTTTGTGCCACTGCCGACACAGGGCAACGTTCACGGCTGGCTCTGGTTCTACTTTGTCAACGAGCAGCTTCTGCGCTACCTGAACCTTCGCGTTCCGCGCGACTACGACACCGTCCCGCTGTGGCTCTTCTGGGGCCTCTGCCTCCTCTGGCTGATGCCGTGGTCGGCCTACGCGTTCAAAGCCATTGCCCGCGCCATTCCTCTGCGCACCCAGGCGTGGCGAGAACGCCTCCGTTCCTACGCGCTCACGCCGCTGGAACGCACCCTGCTTCTGCTCACTCTCTGGGTCGCCTTCCCCCTGCTCTTCTTCAGCTTCTCCACGCGCCAGGAGTATTACGTTCTCCCCGCTCTTCCTGCGATGGCTCTCCTGATCGCAGGCTGGTTGGCGCAGGAGAGCGACTCCGATCCAGCAAAAAAAATCCGCCGAGCCAATCTCCGCGCGACCGCCGTCCTGCTCGCTCTTGGCGCAATCTTCGCCGCCGCCGCGCTCGTCTTCCTGCTACATAGCCGCGCCCCCGCGCGCAACGCCGACCTGGCCCAGCTCCTCCAGCAAAACCCCGCCGACTACGCGCTCTCGATGAGCCACTTCCTCGATCTCAACGCCCGCGCCCTCGCCCTCTTCCGACTCCCGGTCGCGCTGGCCGCCGCTGCGCTCTTCCTCGGCCCGCTCACCTCTTTCCTCCTGCGCAAACGAAACCAGCCCCACGCCGCAACTCTCGCGCTAGCCGCGGGAGCATTCGGCTTCCTCTTCGCCGCGCATCTCGGCCTGCAAACCTTTGCGCCGGTGCTCAGCTCGCAACAGCTCGCCGCCGCAATTGCTCCGCAGCTCCACCCAGACGACCTCATCGTCATTCATCAGGAGTACGAGTTCGCCAGCACGCTCGGCTTCTATCTCCACCTCCCAAGCTACGCGCAGAAGAACGGTCAGCCCGTCGCGATCAACCCCATCCACATCCTCGAAGGCCGCAGTTCCAACCTCTGGTACGGCAGTTTCTTCCGCGACGCCTCGCCGATCTTCGAGACGCCACAGTCGCTCGCCGAGAAGTGGTCCGGCCCGCAGCGCATCTTCCTATGGCAGGACCTCGGCAACCAGCCCAGTCCGCTGCCCGCACTGTCCGGCCCCGTTTACGTCATCGCGAAGTCCGGCGGCAAAGAGATCGTCAGCAACCAGCGGAACACGCCGCCCGAAATACTTAACACCGATCTACACCGATGAAACCGATTAACAACAATGTGGATGGAGTTCTGTGAAATTTACCTCATTTGAATCGGTGCCTGTCGGTGTAGATCGGTGTTAAGCATTTTCTTCGTTCGCTGGAGAAATTCGTCCGTCGCGCAGCCGGAAACGCTCGCCGCGCCAGACGATTGTGTCGGACGCGTAGCTCCACGCCCAGAAGCCGAGCCCAAAGAAGTCGCGCAGCGGCAGCAGCCAGATGTCGCGCAGCACCTGCGCATCGCCCAGCACACCGACGCCAACCGTCAGCGCCACGGCCACGCGCGCCAGAACGACGAGGCTCAGCAGGCTGAAGCTCCACAGAGCGAACCCGCTGGCCACGCAGTTCACCACGGCCCACGGAATGCAGTAGGTGATCCCCAGCCCCAGGTAGCCCCAGCGGCGCGAGTCGCGCGTGGTCCGCGCCCAGCGAATCTGGTGCTCGCAGAATCCGCGAAAGTCATACGCAGGCACCGCCGTCTCCACCACCTCGCCGCACAGCTCGACGCGGTAACCCGCCTGCGCGATGCGCGCGCCCATCTCGTAGTCGTCGGCCAGCGAATCCACCAGCGGCTCGAGGCCACCAGAGGCAGCCAGCGCCGCGCGCGATATGGCCAGCGTCGATCCCAGCCCAAAGCGAATGCCGCCTTCGAGCTTGCGCGCCGCCATCACTCCCGCCATGAAGTCGGTTGAGATTCCCAGCGCCTCCAGCCGCGACCACAGCGTCAGCGCCGCGCCGTCAGCCGCGGTCCGTCCGCGATAGAGCGCCGTCACCATGCCCACCTTTGCATCGGCAAAGCCGCGCATCACATGCGACAAATAATTCCGCGAGACGCAGATATCGCTGTCGTTGATGAGCACATAGTCGTAGCGAGCCTCACGCAGCATCTGCACCAGGTTGCTGACTTTGCCCGAGGTCCCCAGCCGCTCCGGGCACACGATCAGTCGAATCGCGCACTCGGGAAACTCCAGTCGCAGCCGGGCTATCTCTTCCACGGCGGGATCGTCCGCGCTGCCGACGCCAAAGAGAATCTCGAACCGCCCTGCATACTGCTGCATGCAGTGGCTGGCCAACCCCGCGTACATGCACGCATCCACGCCCTTCACCGGCTTCAGGATGGAAACATCCGGCGCGAACCCTAATCCAACGCCAGCCCCATTCGCGCCTGTCACGGCAATCCGGCGGCAATCGCGCCCAAACTGCCGCGCTCCCGCCAGCGCCAGCAGCATATAGACCAGCCCGCCCACCGTCACCAGCGTTGTCGCGATCTCGACCGCCGTCGCCATCATGCAACCAGTCTATCTAACCGGCGCAATGCGAGGCCCCTCTTGTCGTCTTACTCGTAGCGCAGCGCCTCGATGGGGTCGAGGTTGGCTGCCTTCCACGCAGGATAGATGCCGAAGATCAGCCCGATCGCGCAGGAAGACAGGAAGGCCGTCGCCACCCACAGCGGAGAGAGCAGCGCTGGAAACCAATGATTCACTGTAAGCGCGATCCCGCTGCCCAGCACCACGCCGATGACGCCGCCCACGGCGCACAGCGTGATCGCCTCCAGCGTGAACTGGGTCAGAATCGTCCGCTTGGTGGCGCCGATCGCCTTCCTCACTCCAATCTCGCGGGTGCGCTCGGTCACGCTGACCAGCATGATGTTCATCACGCCCACGCCGCCCACCATCAGCGCCACGCAAGACAGCGAAAACATCAGCAGGAAGAGCCCTCCCGTAATCTCGTCCCACAACCGCGTGATGGTGTCCGTGCCGAAGATGGCGAAGTTGTCGGGCTTTTCGTTGAGTACCTTGCGCCGCCGCCGCAACAGCTCCGTCAGCTCATCCTGCACCGTCAGCCGGTTCTTCGGATCGTCGTACTTCAGCGTGATCCAGTAGTCCAGTTGCTCGGGGTGCATGTAGTGGAAGGTCGAGATGGGGAAGTAAGCCTGGTTGTCCTGCGGGTTCTTGCCTCCGCCGAAGGGCTGCTTCTGTTTGTCCAGCACCCCCACCACGGTGAACATCATCCCGGCGGCCTCCACCTCGCGGCCGATCGCGCTCTGCCCGGGGAACAACTGGTCCGCCGTGTCGTAGCCCAGCACCGTCACTCGCGCCGCGCGCTCCTGGTCCTGTTCGTTGAAGAAGCGGCCATCCACCATGTCCAGATCGGAGACGTCCTTCTCCTCCGGAGTGTTTCCCGCCAGGATCGTGCCTTGCATGGTCTTTCCGCCGCCCTTGATCGCGGTCACTCCGCTGCGCCCCGGAGCGGTGTTGTCGGTATACTGTAGCGCCGGCGAGACGGCCACCACGTGGGGGAGCAGGCGCATCGCCATCGCATCGTCGTAGGTCATCTGCTTGCGCGTCAGCATCTCGCTGGTCGGCCGCGTCCCTACGACCGGGAACCGGAAGACGAACAGAATATTCGAGCCCAGCGACTGCACCATCCCTTCCACGCCGGAGTTCAACCCATTCACCACCGACGAGATGGTAATCACCGTCATCACGCCGATCACGATGCCCAGGATGGTCAACCCGCTGCGCATCTTGTTGGCGCGCAACGTGCCCAGGGCCATCGTCACCGTCTCTTTGAAGTCGCCCATCCGCATTGTCGTTTTCCTGTTCCCTGTTCCCTAATCCCTGTTCCCTGCCTTTACAACTCCGCCCGCAGCGCCACGATCGGGTCCAGATTTGCCGCCTTGCGCGCCGGATACACCCCGAAGAATATCCCCACCGAAGCCGCCAACGACAGTCCCAGCAACACGCTCCACAGCGCAATCGTCGATGGGAACCCCAGCGCCAGCGTTACTCCCTGCGCCACCGCGATTCCGCCCAGCACGCCGAGGAACCCGCCCACCAGTGCCAGCGCGCACGACTCCACCAGAAACTGCAGCATGATGTCGTGTCCGCGCGCGCCCAGCGACTTGCGAATCCCAATCTCCCGCGTCCGTTCCGTCACGCTGGCCAGCATCATGTTCATAATCACGATCCCTCCCACCACCAGAGAAATCAGCGCGACCCCGCCCATCACCGCGCCGAACATCGCCGTCACCTTGGAGGCGAAGCTCACCAGCGTGTCGTTGACGTCCAGCTCGAAGGAGTCCTCCGCGCCCGGCGCGTCGTGCCGCTTGGAGCGCATCAGCACGCGCACCTCGTCGGCCGCCGCCTCCAGCACCGGCCCCGCCGACCCCGCCTTCACATAGATCACCCCCGCCTTCATGGCGGTGCCGTAGGTCTTCATGTAGGCGGTCAGCGGCACCGCGACCCAGTTGTCCTGGCTCTGCCCGAAGGTGCTGCCCTGCTTTTCCGCCACGCCCACCACGGTGTACGGCATCCCATCGGCGCGCAGCTCCAGGCCCAGAGGATCGACCCCTGGAAACAGATTGTCGCGAATGTCCGTCCCGATGATCGCCACCCGCGTCGCATGGTCGTCATCGACCTGTGTAAACCCTCGCCCCTCCGCAATGTCCAGGTTCTTCAACGACGGCATCTGCCAGGTCCAGCCGCGGATCGTGGTGTCGGTCACCGAGTTCGTCCCGCGCACCACCTTGGCCACGTTCCACTGCGACAGCCCGATCTCGGTGCAGCGCGTGCAGTTGTCGCGCACATAGAGGTAGTCGTCGTAGAGGATGTACTTCCGCCTCTGATAGCGCTCGTACTCTTCCGAGCTGAAGGTGATCGACGGCATGCGCTGCACCGTGAACTCATCCGCGCCATAGCGCGAGAACTTGGTGGTGACGTATGTCATCGCGCCGTTGATCAACGTGGCCACGGCGATGATGCTGGCCACGCTGATCGTCATGCCCAGCAGGGTCAGCACCGTGCGCAGCTTGTTCTGCCACAGGGACTGCAACGCCAGCTTGATCGCCTCTTGGAATTCCATCGCTCTGGGTAGATTGTACGCACCCGCCGCGCGATCAGTTCACCCCAACAGCCTGTCGCAGAATCCTCTTGACACGAAGACGCTCTTAGTACTACTTTGTAGTCCATATGAATCCCGAACGTACCCTCGGCGAATTTGAACAGATTGTCCTGCTGGCCGTCCTCCGGCTCGGCGACCAGGCCTACGGCGTCACCATCCTGGACGAGATTGCCGCCAAGACGGGCCGCAACCCCGCTCCCGGCGCTCTCTACACCACGCTGCACCGCATGGAAGACAAGGGCCTGGTCACCTTCCGCGACGGCAGCCCCACGCCCGAGCGCGGAGGCCGCGCCAAGCGCTTCGTCGTCGTCACCCGCGAAGGCCGCAACGCCCTGGCCAGCGCGCAGTCCGCCTACCAAAGCCTGCTGCAAGGCCTCGACCTGCTCGACGCAAAAATTTTCGGAGGCGCATATGCCTGAGTCCATCTCGTCCGCTAGAACTTCCAGCCCCGCAATCGCAGAGTGGCTTCTCGCCCGCGTCACCGACCCCACACGCGCCGCCGCCATCCTCGGCGACCTGGTCGAAATCTCTGCCAAGCGCGGCCAGCTCTGGTTCTGGATGGCCTACGCCCGCACGCTTGCCACCCTCGGCTGGCGCACTCCAGTCGCGTTCCTCTGCGCAATCGTCGGCACGAGGTTCATCTTTGGAGTCGTCAGTTGGTTGCCCATGTTGTGGCTCATGCATCATAGACGCTACGCTTGGATATACGCCGCACTGTACCCACAGAACCCACAGATTCACCGGCACTTCAGTATCTTCACTTGGATTCTTTGCAGGTTGATGGCCCCTGCCCTCTTTTTCGCGCTGCCCTTCGTCCTCATTCGGTTCGGACGGAGAAATCGCCTGACGCAACTCGCCTGCGCCCTGCTCCTCATCACTCTGCCGATCTACATCCTTAGTCCGTTGCCGAGAGACCTCTCCAACATCTTTTGCGTGCTCGCCATTGCCGTCGCACTCCTGCTTCCCCTCTGGCGCAGACCCATGATCGTCCTCGCAGCAACATGCATCCCGGTCGTTGCCTCAGAATCCTTTTTCCTCTTGTGGATGGCACTCGTCTTCCACGCACCCGTCCCCCTCCTCTATTTTTTCAGACACCACGCAATCTTCGAAATCTACGAGATGACCTGCTTCGCACTGGCCGCCATCGTGTGCCTGTACCTGTACCGCTGGCTGCTTCAGCGGCCTCCTGCCTCTGACCGCACCATCGCATAGGAAAATCACGCGCGCGCGCCGCTGCCGCGATACACTCAAGGTGCAGGCGGCTGGATGATCGCCGCCTCCCGCGGTTCGCCGTCGGGAGGGGGAGGAAAGTCCGGACTCCGCAGGGCAGTGTGCCGGATAACGTCCGGGATTTGCGCTTTAAGGCGCAAAGACGGCCAGTGCAACAGAAAATATACCGCCGTATCTCGCAAGAGATGCGGTAAGGGTGAAAAGGTGCGGTAAGAGCGCACCGGACGATCAGTAATGATCGCCGCATGGTAAACCCCACACGGAGCAAGACCAAATAGGCAGGGATCGCGCCCGCACTCTCCAGCGGGCACGAGCGTATCGGCCCGATGCGCTCAGGCGGAGAGCTTGGTTTGGCCGTTCGCGGTCAGGCAGCCGGAACTTGCGGGTAGGTTGCTGGAGCGGCGCGGTAACGCGTCGCCTAGAGGAATGATCGTCTAAAACAGAATCCGGCTTACGGGCCGCCTGCAAGGGACGTGGCCCCGCTCTCCGCAAGGTCTGCGGGGCCACCATCACCCTCCCCCATTCGAGAGATGCTTTCGACTGAAACCCTGGAGTAATGTTAAGGACGAATCCTTGAAAAATCGTCTCTGACGTGAGAGGAAGTAAATTGAGCAAACTGGAAGGGATCTTCACCCCGCTTCTGGTGCCGCTGGACGAGCGCGGCCAGATCGACGAGGCCGAACTGCGACGCTTCGTCAGCTGGCTGATCGAGCGCGGGGTGCATGGTCTCTACCCCAACGGCTCAACCGGCGAGTTCACCCGCTTTACCCCGGCCGAGCGCCGCCGCATCGTCCACATCGTCGCCGAGGAGACGGCGGGCCGCGTTCCCATCCTGGCCGGCGCAGCCGAGGCCAATGTCAAGGAGACGCTCTTCGCCTGCCAGGCCTACGCCGACATGGGCGTGCGTGCCGTCGCCATTGTGGCGCCCTACTACTACAAGCTGACGCCGGAGTCGGTGTACGCCTACTTTGCGGAGATCGGGCGCAACTCGCCCATTGACCTGACGCTCTACAACATTCCGGCCTTCGCCAGCCCCATCGACGTGCCCACCATCCGCCGCCTGGCCGACGAGTTCCCCCGCGTCATCGGCATCAAGGACTCCTCCGGCGATCTGGCCTTCATGATGCGCATGATCGCAGCGATCCGTCCCAATCGGCCCGACTTCACCTTCCTCACCGGATGGGAGGCCGTGCTGATTCCCATGCTCATGATCGGCTGCGACGGCGGCACGCACGCCAGCTCGAACGTGGTGCCGGAGATTACGCGCAAGATGTACGACATGTACCGCGCGGGCGACACCGCCGGGGCCATGCAGTGGCAGTACCGCGTCCTCGAACTCTTCGACGTAATGCTCAATCCTCCATTCGAGTTCCCAGACGGATTCCGCGCCGCAGCCGAGCTGCGCGGCTTCCACTTCGGCCACAGCCGGCTGCCCCAGACCAGCGAGCAGCGCTCCGAGCACAAGGTCCTGAGCAACGTAATGCAGTGCATTCTCGCCGACTTCGAGCTGGTACACCCGCCAGCCTCCGGATGCCCGGTGCGCACCGGAGATCTCGCGCACGACAAACTGGAGCAGATCGTCTACAAGGTGGTGCATGAGATCAAGGATCGGGGTCTCTTCTGAGCGCTATGGACAGGCCCGAAGCGCTGGCCATCGTCGAGATCGGCGGCTGGTCGCCTGCCATGGTCGTGCTCGACGCCATGGAGAAGACCGCCAACGTCCGCGTGCTACAGACGGAGCTGAACGACGCGCCCGGAGTCTGCATCAAGCTCGCCGGGCGCATCGGCGACATCCAGTCCGCCGCTCGCGCCGCGGAACAGACCGCGCAGGCCATGCAGGTCCCCATCCTCGCGCACGTCATCCCGCAGCCGGCGGAAGGCTCCCGCGCCGCCTGGGAGGCCGCGCCCGACTTCAACCCCCTCATCGAACAGCCGTCCGTCCAAAGACCGGAGAACACTATGAACGAACAAGCCAGCTTCGCCGTGGGACTCATCGAGACCCAGGGATTCACCGCCGCCTTTGAAGCCATCGACACCGCACTCAAAACCGCAAACGTCGAGGTTCGTGCACGCGAGAAGCTGGGCGGCGGATATATCACCATCATCATCAAGGGCGACGTTGCCGCGGTGCGCGCCGCGGTGGACGCGGGCAAGGCGCATGTGGAAGGACTCGGCAAGCTCATCGCCGCACACGTCATCCCCAGCCCCAGCCAGGGCGTGCTCTCGCTGCTGCCCAAGTAACCCGCGCTAAGATTCCGGAACGCCCCACGCGATCGATGGGTAGCGATCTCGGCAATGGCTCACCTGATGGTTTGCGTAGCGGGCTGGCTGGCGACGGGCGCCGCCGCGGCCGAAGAGAACAATTGCGGGCCGCGTTCGCTCAGCACGGTCATCCCGACCACAAACACAAGTGGCCAGAAGAACAGCCACAGCTTCCGTGCAAATTCGTCCGAATTTGTTCGAAGATGGTTCATCGCACTCACCCTGGACCTTGCGCCGGCTCCAGCCAGCGCTTGATTTGAGGAGATGCTTTTTTCCGTTAAGAATGGGTAGGGATTTTGCTAAGAATTCGTAAGTTTATGGCTTACGCGGGCCTTCGGCGAACCGGAACCGCGCGCGCAACGGACAACAAAGAACGCGCAACGAACAACCGCCGTCAGTTGGTCACCACATGCATTGCGAAGCCCGCGCAGGCCACCGCGATCAGGTCCTCCACCAGGGCAACCATCCAGTCCGGGCAGCCGATCCTCTCCACCAATTCGCGCCGGATCATGAACCCGGCGAAGGCCCCCAGCGCCGCGCCCACCACGCCCAGCAGCACGCCCTCCAGGCCGGGCCCCGCCATCGCCGTCGCGGCGATCGAGCCGATCAGCCCGCCAAAGAACAGCCGGGCCATCAGCGGCGCCTCCGAAAACCGGTCGGGGATCCGCGGAAGTTTATCAGCAACAATCTCCGCCAGCGCCAGCACAGTGAACGCCGCAACCGCCGCAACGCTGGCTGTCCACGCCGCCCAGGTGTTCTGGACGGGAAGGTAACCCAGGTAGGCAAACCAGCACAGCACGGCCATTGGCGTCATCGCGCGCAGCCCTGTCGTTACGCCGAGTAGCGGGATCGCCAGCAACCAGGACAGCATTGCGATCAGCATGGAACCACCTGTGGAGCACCGCGCGGATGATTGCGCTCAATGTTCGATGCGCCTTCTGCCAGCCAAATCTCTGGTGATGGAGAGTGTCTCACGCACAGGGGACATTTGGGTACAGCTTCGTGGACCAGGCCGCCGCCGAAGATTCATGCCCGCAGCCACCCATACAGCGGGAACTGCTCGGCCATCTCCAGCACTTCTCCGCGGATCTGCGCCAGCTTCGCCGGGTCTGCGCGGTGCTCCAGCGCCGAGACGATCCACTTCGCAATCACGCGCATCTCCGGCTCCTTCATGCCGCGCGTAGTCAGGGCCGGCGTACCGATGCGAATCCCGCTGGGCTTCATTGGCGGGTTAGCATCGTACGGAATGGCGTTCTTGTTCACCGTGATTCCCGCCTGGCCCAGCGCAAACTCGGCCTCGCTGCCCAGAATCCCCTTCTGGAAGACATCGACCAGGATGAGGTGCGTGTCCGTTCCGCCGGAGATAATCCGGTAGCCGCCTTCGGCCAGCGCGGCGGCCAGCACCTTTGCGTTGGCCACGATCTGCCGCGCGTACTCGGCAAACTCCGGCTGGAGCGCCTCGCGGAAGGCCACCGCCTTGGCCGCAACAATGTGCATCAGCGGACCGCCCTGCTGGCCGGGAAAGACGCTGCGGTCGATCGACGCCGCCAGCTCCTGCCGGCACAGAATCATTCCCGCGCGCGGCCCGCGCAGGGTCTTGTGCGTAGTTGTTGTGACTACATGCGCGTGGGGCACCGGCGAAGGATGCACTCCGCCCGCCACCAGTCCGGCGAAGTGCGCCATGTCGATCATCAGCGACGCGCCGATTTTGTCCGCGATCTGGCGCATCCGGGGAAAGTCGAACTGACGCGGATAGGCGCTTCCTCCGCCGACGATCACCTTCGGCTTCTCGCGCAGGGCGGTCGCCTCCAGCTCGTCGTAGTCGATGGTCTCGGTGTCGCGCCGGACCTGATAGCCAACCACGCGATACAGCTTGCCGGAAAAGTTGAGCTTGTGGCCGTGCGTCAGATGGCCGCCGTGGGCCAAATCCAGACCCAGAATCGTGTCTCCAGGCACGCACAGCGTCATATAGGCCGCGGCATTGGCCTGCGAGCCGGAGTGCGGCTGCACGTTGGCGTGTTCGGCGCCGAAGAGCCGCTTGGCGCGGTCGCGGGCAAGATTCTCCACTACATCGGCGAACTCGCATCCGCCGTAGTAGCGCTTGCCGGGATAGCCCTCGGCGTATTTATTGGTGAAGACCGTGCCCGCTGCTTCCAGCACAGCGCGGCTGACAAAGTTCTCCGAGGCGATCATCTCCAGCCCCTCGTGCTGGCGCATGATCTCGTGTTGAATCTGGCTGGCAATCTCGGGGTCCGCGACGGCAAGTGGGGCACTCATATCGATTGGCATTCCTCTATCTTATGACATCGCCGCCGCGCCTCCGTCCACCACCATGCAGGTATCATGGCAATCGCATGAACAGTTAATGATTTGCTGGAGGGCACCCCCCTGGGGCAGATAGCGTAAAGTATTCAAAAAATGTAAGTTAAGCACGCGCTAAGCGCGTGAGACGTATTAAAGGCGAAGAAGACAGTTGTAAGTTGTAAGTGGTAAGTAAAGGCGAAGAACCGGGTGGTTTTGTTTGCTTCGGTCATGCGGATTCATCCTTTGTGTGCGAAAAAATATCAAAGCATTCAGAAAAGGCATGTTAAGTCTGGACTTGGTCTGGATCAGGTCTGGACTTTGTGGAGTTGGTTGCGCGTGTCATTGTGTGTACCCCCCCGTGGGTAAATAGCGTAAAGTATTCAAAAAAATAAGGTTAAGCACGCGCTAAGCGCGTGAGACGTATGAAAGGCGAAGAAGACAGTGATCGGTGGTGCGTTAAATGCGAAGGCCCGGCGATTGGCCGGGTCTATTTGGTTTTGCTTACTGTTTTAATTATACGGCGTGGAGCATAACTACTATGCCAACTTGTTTAAAGATTTAAGTGGTTTGTTTGGTGTTGGTTAGGGGGAATTTGGGGCGTCGAGGGTCTTGACAAGGGGATTTGCTGGGGTTTTTGCGGGTGCGACGGCGATTTTTATCTCGGCTATGAGTTAAGGGCTATGAGCTGTGTGGTATGAGGATGGAGCGACCGGCGGTCGGCAAGAGCAAGGGCGGGGATTTTATGGGAGAAAGGGTGGAGGGTTGGGGTGGTACGAGCCTCGTCGGGATCCTTCGCGCTCGAAAGACGCGCTCAGGATGACAGCAAGAACAAACAACGGCAAGAACAAACAACGGCGAAGAACAGACAACGGCGTAAAACAGGCAACGGCGTAAAACAGGCAAAAGCGAAATGCGGGGGTCCCTCCACTGCGCTACGCTCCGGTCGGGATGACGGGAAGTGGAGGTTGGGCGAGGGAAGGACTGGCAACGGCAAGAGCCAATGCGACTACCCTGCGGCGGCGAGCCCAGAACGCACGCTAACACAGAAGTGCAATAGCGGGATGGCTGAAGTGGAATGGGCAAGATGCCCCGATGGGCCGAATCTGGAAGGGTCGGCAGCGCCAGCGCGCGCTCCGGCAGAGCAGGGGGACCTCTCGATGCACAGCCTTCTGGTTGCCGCGCTCTTTGTCGGAATGGTGATCGCGCCTTGCGTGGTTGCGATGTTCACCGGCATCGAGTAGAGCGGTTCCATCGTATCTGTTACCACGCGGAGATTCTGGAAGAACGACAAAGGCCCGGGCCTGAAGGCCCTGCAAATTCGCACTCTTTCCGGGGGCTGAAGCCCCCGGCTCCCTCCGAAAGACAAAAACAGGATTTTTTCCGTAGCCTGTGAAGTCCCCGGCTCCCTCCGAAAGACAAAGACAGGAGTTATTCCGCAGCCTGTGAAGCCCCCTGTTCCCTCCGGAATCCGCGATCTACAACTGTGGTACTAATTCTCTTGTCCCACATCCAGTCATTCTGAGCGGAGCGCGCCTGCCGGGATCTGGCGTGTGCCGAAGAGCGCGGTGCCGATGCGGATGCAGGTGCTGCCCTCCTCGATGGCCACCCCGAAGTCGTGGGACATACCCATCGAGAGCTGGGTGAGCGTAGGGCACGCGGCCAGCGAGGCGTCGCGCAGGCGGCGAAGTTCGCGGAAATAAGCGCGCGATTGCTCGGGGTCTTCCGACCAGGGCGGCACGGTCATCAGGCCTGCAGGGATAAGATTTCCGAGCGGCGCGAGACCTGCCAGCAGGGCCGGAAGTACGGCGGGCGAGACGCCGTGCTTGGACTCCTCGTGGCTGAGCTTGACCTCGATCAGAATGGGCAGCCGCTTGCCCAGCGCGCGTGCCGCGGCATCGAGCCGGGCGGCGATCCTGAGCGAGTCGACCGCATCAATGGCGTGGAAGAGTTCCGCGGCGCGTGCCGTCTTGTTGGACTGCAGCGGCCCGATGAGGTGGAACTCGGCTTCAGGGTCCTCCGCGGACGACGAAACGCTTCGCGCGCCATCAAGAAGGCGTTGCAGCGCAGGCAGCTTCTGCTGCCACTCCTGCACGCGGTTTTCTCCGAAGAGGCGCAGACTGGCGGCGTAGGCCTCAAGAACGGCCTCGGCAGGGTGCGTCTTGGTGACCGCCATCAGCGCGACATCCGGCTCCGGGCGGTGGGCGCGGCGGCAGGCCTCGGCGATCTGTTCGCGAATGCGGGCGAGGTTTGCGGCGAGAGTCATGCTAGAAGCATCTTATGGCTTTTCATGTGTAATTCTAAGTGCGATTCAGAAAGGAGATCGATGGGCGCTCGCGTGTGGCCGATAGTGTTGCTGATTGGGTCGAACATCTTCATGACCTTCGCGTGGTATGGCCACCTGAAGTTCAAGGGAGTGGCGTTGTGGAAGGTGGTTCTGGTGAGCTGGTCGATTGCGCTCTTCGAGTATTGCCTGCAGGTGCCAGCCAACCGGCTGGGCTCCGAGGTCTACTCTCCGGAGCAACTCAAGGTGATCCAGGAGGTGATTACGCTCAGCGTCTTTGGCGTGTTCACGGTGCTTTACTTCGGCGACAGGCTGCACTGGAACCACGCGGTCGCAGCCGGATGCCTGGTGGCGGGGGCGTTTTTCATGTTCCACAAATTCTGACTCTTCCACAAAATCAAGGCGTGCCAATGCGCGATGGTTCGCATGGCCCGCCTTGGGGTTTGAAGCTACGAGTTGTTGCGTGAAGCGGTTAGTTGAAGATACCTCCCACGGTATCGTTGGTCGTCAGTTGAACGGTGCAGGAATTAGGTCCGGTTGAAGAGACGGTTCCTTGCGCAAGGCAGTTAGTGGACCATCCGCCGAAGGAGACTCCCGATTGGGCAGGCGCTGTCAAGGTGACGATGGTTCCAAGGGGATAGGTAGCTGAGCAGACTGAGCCGCCGTTGGCCAGTGGCCAGCCTGGACCGCAATGGATGACGTCAGCAGTACCCGTAGCCGAAGAGGCCGTTATCACCCAATTGGAGGTGTTAAGGCCTTCGTTATAAACAGTGAGAGTTGAAAAGAGTTGGCTTTGAGCTTGGTTGCAGGAGCCTGCGGTTGGCGGATTGCCTGTGGGATTAGGGAGTGCCAGAGGGCAGGTGAACGTCGCCGTGGCAGTTTGGATCGTTTTGTCCACTGGGTTGGTTGCCTCTGCAATGATCACAGTACCTCCATTTGTCATGGCAGTGACGATACCAGCACTAGCTCCTGAATTCCCCCCGGTATTACTGTTGACGGGGAAATAGTTTGGCTCAGTAGATATCCAAGCGAGGTCGGACGAGTTAGTTAGATCGCGGACGTACGGAGCGGTCGCATAGGTTCCAATGGCTAAAAACTGCGCGGTGTCTCCAATTGCTTGTGCTGTAACCGAGTTCGGAATAATGGAGAGCGAAAGCAGAGGCTCTGGCGCGGGCGTACTTGTAGCCACGACGGTCGCAGTACCCGACACCACGGTGCCGTCGGGGTTCGTCAACTTCGCCGTTATGGTAGTGGACCCCGCAGCTACACCCGTGGCAAGCCCGGACGCACTGACGGTAGCAATGGTTGGAATGCTGGAGCTCCACGCGATCTGGGGCGAGCTGGTGACATCCGTCTCGAGACCTGTGCTTCCGAGGGTGGCAAGCGCAATGAATTGGCCGGTTTGACCAGACGCCGAAAGCGCCTGGGAACCTGGCAGGATGGTCACCGCGGTGTACTGCTCGGTTGTTCCGCCCGACACGGTGAACGTCGCGGTGCCCGCCACCACGGTTCCTCCCGAGGAGTTGGCGTAGAGGGCAGAGATCGTAGCCGTTCCCTGACCCATCGCCGTGGCAAGTCCGGTAGCGCCGCCGATTGTGGCAATCTGTGCGCTGCTGGCGTTCCAGGCCACCTGGTTGGTCAGGTTCACCGTAGCCCCCGCGCCAGTGGTTCCGATGGCAATGAATTGGCTGGTATTGCCCGGTGAAGATACCGTTTGAGTGCCTGGGATGACTGAAATCGAGGCGATACTGCTGCCACTGCCCGCCCCCGAGATGGTCACGCTGAGGCTGGCGCTTGCGTTGAGTCCTCCCGAGGGGGCGAGGGCCACGATGGTTGTCGTCCCTGCGCCCACGGCCGTTGCCAGCCCAGCGGCGTTGATGGTGGCGACCTGCGCATTGCTGGAGAACCAGGTCACCTGGCTGGTCAGGTTCTGCGAGGTGCCTACGCCGGTCAGATTGCCGGTGGCGAGAAACTGCGTCGTCTCGCCGGCAAATGTCTCCGATGCCGAGCTTGGGGTCACTGTGAGCGTCGGGGATCCCGAACCCGAGCCCGATGCGGGGAGCGTGACGGTGACGGTCGAACTTGCATTGAGTCCGCCAGATTCGGCGATGATCGTCGTCGTTCCTGCGGCCACGGTCGTCACCAAGCCACTCGCGCTTACCGTGGCGACCTGCACGTTGCTGGAGAGCCAGGTTACCTGGTTGGTGAGGTTCTGCGAGCCTCCGACGCCGGTCAGGTTTCCGGTCGCGGTGAGCTGCGTCGTCTCGCCGGCGAACGTCTCCCCCACCGTGTTCGGGATCACCGAGATAGAAGGAGTGCCCGATGCCGCAATCGTCACGCTCAGGGTCGAGCTTGCATTGAGTCCTCCGGACTCGGCGATGATCGTCGTCGTTCCTGAGCCCACTGCCGTGGCCAATCCAGCCGAATTGATGGTGGCCACCTGCACATTGCTCGACACCCACGTCACCAGGCTGGTCAGGTTCTGTATGGCACCGATGCCGGTCAGGTTGCCGGTCGCGGTAAACTGCGTCGTCTCGCCGGCAAAGGTCTCCGCGACCGAACTCGGGACCACGGTGAGCGTCGGAGTTCCCGACCCCGTGCCCGAAGCCGGAACCGTCACGGTCAGGGTCGCGGTTGCGTTGAGTCCGCCCGACTGAGCGGTAACCGTCGTTGTCCCTGCGCCCACGGCCGTTGCCAGCCCAGCGGCGTTGATGGTGGCAACCTGCGCATTGCTGGAGACCCATGTCACAGTGTTGGTCAGATTCTGCGGGCTGCCGATGCCCGTCAAGTTGCCGCTGGCGATAAACTGCGTCGTCTCCCCGGCAAAGGTATCCGCCGCCACGTTCGGGGTCACTGTGAGCGACGGGGTCGCTGTGCCTGTGCCGGAGATGGTCACGTCCACAGTTGCGCTTGCACTGAGTCCACCGTACTGGGCGATAATCATCGTAGTTCCAGCGCCTACGGCTGTCGCCAGCCCAGTCGAATTGATGGTGGCAACCTGTGCATTGCTGGAGAGCCATGTCACCTGGTTCGTCACGTTTTGCGCGTTGCCGATGCCGGTCAGGTTGCCGGAGGCGGTAAACTGCGTCGTCTCTCCGACAAACGTCTCCGCCGCCGAGCCTGGGAGGATCGCGATCGACGGGGTGGATTGTGTCGTCGTTCCCGTCGACTGCACCGTGAGGTCAGAGGATGCAATCGCTCCATCGGATGCCACTGCCGTAATCTCGGCATATCCAGCTCCCACCGCCGTCGCCAGTCCTGAGGAGTTGATGGTGGCAATATTCGGGTTGCTGGTCGACCAGGTGACGGAGCTGGTAACGTTGGCTGTCGTCAGGGGCCCCGATCCCATCTGTTCCTGTGCATACGCCGTGTACTGCGCCGTCTGGCCAGCGGCGGTCAAAACCTCAATCCCGGGGCCGGGAATGATAGAGAGGGTTTGCACCTTGTTGCAGGCCGCAAGCGACAGGGCGAGCGGCAAGCCAAGCAGAACCAGCAGAAGGGACGCACGAGGACGCAGGGTCATGGGAAAATCTCCTGCCCCAAAGCTACTAAGTCCCAGCAGCAGAACACCATGCCACTTTCGCTATGCTTATGCAACTTTTGTGCCAAGCGAGGTCCGGCGTTGGACTCAGCGCGCGCGTGGCGACACGACGGACCCCTTGCTGGCCGGAGGATCGACCGGGTTGAACCTGCGGGCCAGCTCCGGTGTGGACTGCACGTCCCCGGCGGGCGGATTGTCCGCCTTTGCCACCTCGGCGGCAAAGACGTAGCTCGGCCCGAACATATTGCTGGTGAAGAGAACCAGCGACTTATCCGGCGAGAAGCGCACATTCGGCTCCTCGCGATAGTTGTGGTGCGACATGTTGACCAGGTGTTCGGAGTGGAATACGCCCGGCTGCCAGAACGCAGGCGAGTTCAGCGCGCCCGGGCCTCCCTGGATCAACTGCGGATGGAAGAGTTCGATCCACTCGCCATCCCTGGCCTTGGCGACCTGACCGGGATCGCCGCCGTCGCCGCAGAAGAGGTCGAGCTGGCGGGTCAGATTGAAGTGGATAGACCATTCGTCGCGCTGCATGTGGTAGGCAATGCGCTGTCCGGTCTTCAGGTTTCGGCCCGCCAGGAAGAAGTCCTCACCCTTGGGATACTGCCAGTCGTACCAGATGGTCTCGCCATCGAGTCCCCAGAACTCGTGGCCAGCAATCTCCATCAGCATGGTGCGCTTGTGGATGAGGGTGTTGTGGGTGGCGTCGGTGTGGATCATCCAGATGCGGTCCACCTTCTGCCAGGGACCCTCGTGGCAGTACATCAGGAGAGTCGGATCGGTCGGCGAAAAGAGCAGGTGGTTCACCCAGTCGGTGGAGTGCAGCAGCGTCCGGATTGTCCCCGGGTTCTCCCCGTTCGGCCCTTTCTCCAGCCGGATGGTAAACAGCACCAGCGGCAGCCGCGCGGCGAGGCGGGTCTCCATCATCGCGCCCTTGTTGGCCGGCTGATAGTGCGGCCCCTGCGTTGCGCTGGCGACCTTGTTGTCCGTGGCCCCGGGGGCAGGCGTGGCGGAAGCGCCGGCTGCTGGCAGGGCCGATGGCAGGTTCGATCCGTACTCCTTGCCCGTCGCGTCGCCCACGATATACGTCCCCGCCGCCAGCGTCTCATCCGCATTGATGCTGACAATGCTCCGCTTGGCTGGCAGGTCGACCAGCTTGCGGACCGCGCCGGTGTTGGTGTCCGCCTTGTAAACCGCGTTCACTCCGGATGCGTCGGTCTTGGTAAAGAAGACGCTGTTCGTCTTGTGCCCCACCACCAGCGCGCGGACTGTTCCCGCGCCCGCGCCGCCGGCCACGCGCGGCGGGTTTGCCACCAGCAGCCTGGTCGTGCGTGTCGCCATGTCCAGCACATGAATGCCGTCCGGCGCGGTGTAGACCATCTGCTTGCCGTCCGGCGTATAGGCATTCACATTGAAGTAAAAGCCGCCGGAGTTCGGCTCGTCGCTCAGCCGCCAGACGCGATGGCCAGTGTCCTTGTCCACCCAACTGCGCGGCGGGGTCTGAGCGCCAGGGGCAGCCTGCGCAAGGCAGGCAAGTGGAAGCGGCAACAGGGCGAGGACGAGGGCGAATGGGGTGAGTGTGGAGAGGCGCAGAGAGAACATCTCATTAAGACGGTTGCGCAGGGAGAAAAGACGCCACCGGATGCACCGGCGAATGAGCGATGAGGGGTGAGCTTCAGGACGGGTCCGTGGATGGGCTTGGCGTTGCCGCCCCAATGCGCGTAGAAGGGACAGATGGAGATTTTGACCTCGGCGGAGATGGGCGCGGCGGACCGGCGCACGGCGGAGCATTTCGGCGTGCCGCTGGCGGAGTTGATGGAGAACGCAGGCGCGGCGGTCGCGCGCTTCTGCCTGCGGCGCTATCCGGCGTCGCGTCGCGTCGTTGTGCTCTGCGGCAAGGGCAACAACGGCGGCGATGGGCTTGTCGCGGCGCGAGTGCTGGCGGCGGCAGGCGTAGGCGTTGCGGTGCTGCTGTTGGGGCGCGAGGACGAGGTGAAGGGCGAGGCGGCGCGAGCGCTCGCACGGCTCCGCGCGGAGGCCCCGGCAGTTGCGATCTGGCCGCTGGACAATGAAGCTGCACTCGCAGCCGTGAGTGACACGATGGCTTCGGCGGAGTTGCTCATCGATGCGGTGGTGGGCACCGGATTTCGGCCTCCGTTGCGAGGACTGGCTGCGGCGCTGCGGGAGTTGGCGGCGAAGTCGGATGCGCCGGTGGTTGCGGTCGATCTGCCGTCGGGGTGGGACGCCGACTCGACTGCACAGACTGCGCCGGATGCGTTTCGCGCCGATGCGGTGGTTACATTTACCCGTCCCAAGATGGCGCACGTCTTTGGGCATCTGACGAGCGCGACATTTGGCCCGGTCGTGGTTGCGGAGATTGGATCGTCCGCCGAGGCGATCGTCTCGGCCAGCGGATTGAGCTGGGCAGGCGCATCGAAGGCTATCGCGGAACAGCCGCGCGAGGTGAATGCCAACAAAGGGAAGTACGGCCATGTGCTGGTCGTCGGAGGAAGCTATGGGACTGCCGGCGCGCCGTCGATGGCCTCACTCGCCGCGTTGCGCGCGGGTGCGGGACTGGTGACAGCGGCAGTGCCAAAGAGCATTCTGGAGCTGGTCGCCGGAGTTGCACCGGAGCTGATGCTCAACCCGTTGGCAGAGGGAACAGGGAACGGGGAACAGGGAACAGGGTTGTCGCTGGCGCAGCTTGAAGAAGAGGCGCTGGCAAATCTACTGAAGGGTATTTCGGTGGTGGGGATTGGGCCTGGGCTTGGTCAGGCGAAGACGACGCAGGAGTTTGTGCGCGGATTTGTGGAGCGTGTTTCGCTGCCGATGGTGCTCGACGCCGATGCGCTCAACGCCTTTGCCGGCAGAACCGAGTTGCTGAAGCGCGCGGCGACAACGAACGATGCGAAGGGCAAGCCGCGCACGCTGGTGCTGACACCGCATCCGGGCGAGATGGCGCGCCTGGCGGGAATAACGGTAAAGGCAGTCGAGGCTGATCGCGTGGGGCTGGCGCGGCGGTTTGCGGTGGAACATAAGGTGACGCTGGTGCTGAAGGGTTGGCGCACGCTCATTGCCCATCCCGACGGTCGAGTTGCGGTGAATACCAGCGGCAATCCAGCGATGGCCAAGGGCGGCAGCGGAGATATTTTGACGGGGATTGTGGCGGCGATGCTGGCGCAGTTTCCGGATGATGTGGCGCGAGCGGTGGAGGCAGCGGTCGCGCTGCATGGGCTTGCCGCGGACTGTTGCGTGACCGGCAACGGCGGGGCCGTCCGCGCAATGGATGAGCACACGGTTCTCGCTACCGACACGTTGGCGCATCTCTCGGATGCCTTCCGCTATCGGACGAAGGATGCCGATGGGTTGACTTGGATCTGCGGGATGAATAATGAAGGCGGAGGTCGATGAAGGAGAAACGATTCAAGACGCGCTCGGTGGAGGAGACGCTGGCGCTGGGCGAGCGCATCGCCGCGATGCTGCATCCGCCGCTTCTGGTGATTCTGCGCGGCGAGGTGGGCGCGGGCAAGACCACGCTGGTGAAGGGAATCGCCGCAGCCCTCGGCGCGGCCTCCGAAGATGAGGTGACCAGCCCGACGTTCACCATCGTTCACGAGTACGCCGGAACCTCCGTTCGGCTCTTTCATCTTGACCTCTATCGCCTGGAGACGGAGGAGCAGATCGCGGTGCTCGGCATCGACGAGATGGCAAGCTATCCGGATTCGCTGCTGCTGGTGGAGTGGGGAGAGCGCTTCGAGAGCATCGTGCAGCGCGCCGCCGGAGAGATCTACATGGAACACGGCGAGGGCGACGAGCGCGGCCTGATCGTACGGTTGAAAGAGTAGGGCCGGTTACGCAGCGGAATCGAAGATGGGCCCCTTCGCGCGGCCCGTGTAGCGATAGATGGCGCACTCTTCGTCGCCCGTGGAGCCGTACTCCCTTTGCCGCGCGATGGCTTCAATATCCGCGGCGTGGTCCTCCGGCGACATGGGGACGTTCTCCAGAAAGAGCTGCGTGAAGGCTGGGTTGCGATCGATCACGTTGGCGCACTCGGCGTTGACGTAGAGCAGATCCAGTGTGCCCGGCCGCTTGGCGAACTGCGTCTCGATGCGGCGCAGAAGCTGCTTCAACACCGGAGCCTCGAAGGGGTGGAAGAGGAAGAGGAGCGTGGGCGTGTCGGGCAGATCGTACTCCAGCGCGTCCTGCTCGAATAGCTCGATCGGAGCCAGTCGCGCGGCGGTCGGGTCTTCGCTGTGGGCGCGCTTCCAGCGCTCCACATTCTGCCGCGCGATGGTGGCCATCTCGTGGTTCAGCTCGATGCCGGCGACGTTGCGGAAGCTGTACTCGCTGGCAACCAGCAACCCGCGGCCCTTGCCCGCGCCCACGTCGATGAAGGTATAGCTCTCGATGGGGTACGGAGGGAGCGTCTCGCGCCAGTGGCCGATCAGCGCGCGCAGGATGCTGGGCGCAACGCCGTAGTACGCCGTGACGTGCTCGTCGTTGGCGTGGCCCGTGACAAGGTGTTTGGCGGGAACCAGGCCGCTGGTGTCCACGCCGTGCATCTGGTCGAAGGGATGGATGGGAAACGGCGTCAGCTTCAGCAGATCGCGGGCGCGCCTCGGCGCGGGCGCAAGCGCGAGACCGTGCGTGGATTGGGCAGCTTCGGCTATGGATTTTCCGTTACTCATTGCGCGACTCAGAACTTTCTTCGAAATCATCGCGAGCTATCGCAGGCATCACACGCCGAGTTCGGCGCGGATGGCTTCGGCGATGGCGTTGGCGTGGAGGTGCATGAGGGCTTCGGATTCGGCCTCGATCATGACGCGGGCCAGCGCCTCGGTGCCGGAGTAGCGGATGACGACGCGGCCTGAATCTGCCAGCGCGAGTTCGGCTGCGGCGATGGCGGCGGCGACCGTGGGGATCTGGTCGAGCGGACGCTTCTCGCGAACCTTCACGTTGACGATGATCTGGGGAAAGGTTTTCAGGTCGGCTGTTAGCTGGGCCAGCGTCTTACCCGCGCGATGAAGGATGTCCAGCAGCAGCAGCGCGGTGAGCAGGCCGTCGCCTGTGGTGGAGCGGCCAGTGAAGAGGATGTGGCCGGACTGTTCGCCGCCGAGCGCCGCGCCGGTGGCGAGCATCTGCTCGAGGACGTATTTGTCGCCGACGGGAGCGCGCAGCATTTTTATGTTGGAACGCTTCAATGCGGCTTCGAGGCCCATGTTGGACATGGTCGTCGCGACGACCGTGGAGTTGGGCAGCATTCCCCGCTCGGCGAGGTCGCGGGCCGCCAGCAGCAGGAGGGCGTCTCCGTTGACGACGTTTCCCTGCGCATCGGCAAAGAGCGCGCGGTCGGCGTCGCCGTCGAAGGTAATTCCCATCGCGGCGTGGTGCTGGACGACCTCGGCGGCGACGGTTCCGGGATAGAGCGCGCCGCAGTTCTGGTTGATGTTGCGGCCATTGGGCGAGGCGTGGGTGAGGATGACTGTGCCGGCGAGTTCCGCGAAGAGCTGGGGCGCGATGGCGCTGGCTGCGCCGTTGGCGCAGTCGATGACGATGCGCTGGCCGTCGAGCGAAAGATTGGGGACAGCGGCCAGCAGCGAGCGGATGTACTCGGCGCGGTCGGATTCGTTTAATTGAGGTGGCACAAGAACAGAAGCAGATCCCTCCTCTCCGCTGCGAGATGACAATTCAAGCCGGCGGAAGATCTCGGCTTCGATGGCGAGTTCGGTGGAGTCGGGCAGCTTGTAGCCGTCGGGGCCGAAGAGCTTGATGCCGTTGTCGACCCATGGGTTGTGCGAGGCGGAGATGACGATGCCGGCGGAAAAATTGTGCGCGCGGGCGAGGAATGCGACGGCGGGCGTGGGAATGACGCCCGCGCTCTCGACGGTCGCGCCGGCGGCAACCAGGCCAGCGGACAACGCGGCGGCGATCCAGTCGGAGGATTCGCGCGTGTCTTGGCCGATGAGGACGCGCGGCGAATCGCCCAGGTGATGCGCCAGCGCGAGGCCGACGGCGTGGATGGTGATGGGGTCGAGCGGGAACTGGCCGGCGACACCGCGAATGCCGTCGGTGCCAAAGAGCTTCTTCATCGAATCTTTCTCCACATCTATTATCAGGCGTGTTGCAGCGCGCCGTATTGCGCCTTGTGGCTCTACCCGGCTATTAAACGATAAGTTGCAGATTTCAATCGATGCGGACGGTCTGCGAACTGGTGTCAATGCGTCGAGTTAGCCGCCGGTGAGATGGCGATACTCGAAGAACATGCGCACGCGCCAGCGCAGGATCATTCCAAAGGCAAGCACAAAGAAGAGCGCGGCCGTTTGCTTCACATCCACGAACCGGTCGAGGTAGCTGTGGGCCAGAATCCGAATGGCGGCGAGGACGATCACCACAGCGAAAAATACGTTGGAACGCTGCATCATGATGACATCGCCGTCGCGCACCAGACGCGATGTGCGCAGCAGTGGATAGGCCAGCACGAAGGCACCAAGCAGGAAGGCGCAGGCAGCCCAAAGCAACGGAAAGCGGAAGTCGCGAACCAGAAACATTGAAAATCCGGTTGCCATGCCGATGGGCGGGATGAGGATTTTTTTGGCTGTGACGGCGGTGCGGCCCTCCTGCACGCGCCAGACAAGGACCGCCGACGCACCCACAAGAGAAGCGAGCAGCGACAATTCGCGAAGAGGCAACTGAGGCAACATAATATCTTTCGCAGAAAGCTGGGATGCGGGGCCGGGGGAATTGGTTTCGGAACTCTGTGTGTCCATTATGCCGGTTTGCGCGGCTCTCTGCCGTCTCGCGGCCTGTAGTGCGGTGCAATCGCGGGAGCGGGTTGCCGTTTGTACGCCGTTTGGCCGCTGTTTGTTCTCCCCCTCCCCCTGCCATCCCCCTTGGCGGTGGATTGGTGCGTAAGTTGATTGTTATGTGGTGGCCACAGGAAAAATATAGACAATGAAACATTTAGGAGCAAGTTATTTGGAATCAATCGGTTGCGCTGGATGTTGTTGGCTAAAAGATTGATTGCATGGGGGTTGCGGATAAAATATTCAGGACATAAGGGTTATTGGTGAAAAAGAGGATTTTGCGCGGGGTGGTTCCGGCAAAAGATTGATTCGCTGCGAGTTGCTGGTAAAAGATTGATTCGGTGTGGCTTATTCGGTTGAGAAAGAACTGTGCAAGCGGGCGGCGGGAGTCTATTTCCGCACGATCAAAGCTGCCCCTCGATGGATTTGATCCATATATTAATTGTATCAAGCGGAGCATAACTACTATGCCAACTATTTTTCGGAGGGAAGTGGTTTAGTTGGTGTTGGTTAGGGGGATTTTAGGGCGTCGAGGGGCTTGACATGCGGATTTGCTGGGGTTTTTGGGGAAAGAAAATGCTGGGGTCCCTCCACTCCGCTTCGCTCCGGTCGGGATGACGAAGTGGGTGGGTGGCTGCGGACGAGAACAGACAACGGCAAGGGCAAAGGCGAAATGCGGGGGTCCCTCCACTCCGCTTCGCTCCGGTCGGGATGACGAAGTGGGTGGAAGGGTGCGGAGGAGAACAGACAACGGCAAAGGCGAAATGCGGGGGTCCCTCCACTGCGGCGGCAAAGTGCGCCGCCTCCGGTCGGGATGACGGTGGTGTTGAGTACGCCTTCGGTCGGGATGACGGTTTTTTGGGGACTTCGGTCGGGATGACGGAGCGTGTGGGCTGCGCGCCTGCCTGCAAAGAGGACTTGCAACCTGCCGGCTTCCGCCGTACACTAAATACGACCAATACGGTCGGATTAGTCCTGACGGACAAAACCTATCCGTTTTGACCTGAATCGCGGAATCCGGCGAGAGAGGGACCCAAGATGCTTCGTCTGACCAAAAAAGCGGATTATGGCCTGATGGCGCTCAAGTATCTGGCCGAGCAGCCGGGCGCGTGCGCCGAGAGTCCCGCCACGCAGAGCGCTGGTGCCCAAAGCGCCAAGGACATCGCTCAGGCGTACCACATTCCGCCGCCGCTACTGGCCAAGATCCTACAGACGCTGGCGCGCGCCGGGCTGCTGGTGTCGCACGCGGGAACCAATGGAGGGTACGCGCTGGCGCGGCCCGCCAGGACGATCTCGGCGTTCGAGGTGATCCGGGCCATCGACGGGCCGCTGTTCATCACCAGCTGCATCACGATCCACGGATCGTGCGACCTGGCCGGGCATTGCACCATCAAGGAGCCGCTGCGCAAGGTAAACGACAGCATCAAGGAGCTGCTGAGCAACATCTTTATCAGCGACCTGATCGAGACGCCAGAGGCTGCACTGGGCGACGAAGGCGTCGCGGTGGCCAGAGGGCCGATGAGCATTCTGAAGTAGGTTCGCGGTTCGAGGTTCAAGGTTCAAGGTTCGAGGGATTGGAAGTACGGAGGAGTGACGCAATGAGTCTTCAGAATCAGAATGCGATTGGCCACAATGGGAACGGGAACGGCCATAACGGCGCGGTTGCTGGAACCAACAGCACCGGAATTGTCATCACCAACTCCGCGACGCCACTGCCTGCGGGCGTGCATCTGCCGCTGTACATGGACAACCACGCCACCACGCCGCTCGATCCGCGCGTGCTGGAGGCGATGATGCCGTACTTCACCGGCAAGTTTGGCAACGCGGCCAGCCGCAACCACCAGTTCGGCTGGGAGGCGGAGAAGGCGGTTGAGACGGCGCGCGAGCAGATCGCCAAACTGATCGGCGCGACGGCCAAGGAGATCATCTTCACATCGGGTGCGACGGAGAGCGACAACCTGGCGCTGAAGGGCGTCGCCGAGATGTACCGCGAGCGGGGCAACCATATCATCACCCAGGTGACCGAGCACAAGGCCATCCTGGACACATGCAAGAAGCTGGAGAAGCAGGGTTTCCGCGTAACGTATCTGCCGGTGATGGCCGACGGGCTGATCGACCTCGACGACCTGAAGCGCGCCATCGTCACGGAAGGGCCTGACAAGACGATTCTGGTCTCGATCATGTTTGCGAATAACGAGATTGGCGTCATCCAGCCGATCGCGGAGATCGGCAAGATTTGTCACGAGAAAGGCGTCCTCTTCCACACCGACGCGGTGCAGGCCGTGGGCAAGGTGCCGGTGGATGTGCAGGCGATGAGCATCGACATGTTGAGCATCTCGGCGCACAAGCTGTATGGGCCGAAGGGCGTGGGCGCGCTGTATGTGCGGCGGCGCAATCCGCGGGTGCAGATCACCGAGCAGATCAACGGCGGCGGGCACGAGCGCGGAATGCGCAGCGGCACGCTGAATGTGCCGGGCATCGTTGGGCTGGGCGCGGCGTGCGAGATATGCAGGAATGAGATGGAAGCAGAAGGCGAGCGCGAGCAGGAACTGCGCGACCGCCTGCGCGCGAAGTTCGAGAATGCGCTGGACTACGTTCAGGTGAACGGCAACATGGAGCATCATCTGCCCGGCAACCTGAACATGAGCTTCGTGTATGTGGAGGGCGAGAGCCTGCTGATGGGGATCAACGACATCGCCGTCAGCAGCGGCTCGGCCTGCACCTCGGCGACGCTGGAACCGAGCTATGTGCTGAAAGCTCTGGGACTGGGCGACGAGATTGCCCACAGCTCGATCCGCTTCGGGCTGGGCCGCTTCAACACGAAGGCCGAAGTGGACTATGTGGCCGACAAGATCATCGATGTAGTGCGCAAGCTGCGCGAGCTGAGCCCGCTCTACGAGATGGTGCAGGAAGGCATCGATTTGACCAAGATTGAATGGGCCGCGCACTAAGAATCGTTCGTTGGACGAGAGCATCGAATTGTAAGCGAAGTTGGGCCGGGCAGGGATTCAGATGGGGCCGGAACCACCGGCCAGGAGGAACATATGAAGATGAGACTATCGTGGCTTTCCGGCGCACTTGCGATCGCATTGTTTTCGATTGTGTCGCTCGCGGTCAGCCGCAATCCGCACAGCGCGAGTCAGATCGCCCGCTTCGCCTGCAACCTGCTGTTGTCGCTGGGCGTCTATTCGGCGATCTATGGGGCAATCGACTTTTTCGCGACTAAGTATGGGACAAATCGCGCCGCGTAGTAGCGGCCCATGCGCCGCAAGCACAGGACGGGCCCTCCTGCCTGCGGCCACACACCAGAGACTCAAGGAGAAACATCATGGCATACAGCGACAAGGTAGTAGACCACTACGAGAATCCACGCAACGTAGGCACGCTGGACAAGTCGTCCGGAGCGGTGGGCACGGGGCTGGTGGGCGCGCCGGAGTGCGGCGACGTGATGCGGCTGCAGATCCGCGTGAACCCGCAGACACAGGTGATCGAGGACGCGAAGTTCAAGACCTTTGGATGCGGCTCGGCAATCGCCAGCTCGTCGCTGGCCACCGAGTGGGTGAAGGGACGGACGATCAACCAGGCGCTGACCATCTCCAACACCGACATTGTGAAGGAACTGGCGCTGCCTCCGGTGAAGATCCACTGCTCGGTGCTGGCCGAAGACGCGATTCGCGCGGCGATTGGCGACTGGAAGAAAAAGAACGGCGTGGCCGACGAGGCCCATGCGGAAGTTGCAGTGGCGAGCTAAGGACTGGAGGGTGGAAAGATGGCAATGGTAGGGCTGCAAACCACGACACCCACGGGCGCGATGGCGCCACCACGCGCTGCACCCGCGCCAACTCCGCCCGCGATTGCAGCCGACGGCGAGCCGGCCGGAGCCAAGGGTATCCAGGTGACGGCGCGCGCGCTGAAGCGCATCCGCGTGGCCATGGCGAAGGAGAAGATCTCGCCCGCGGCGGGCGGCCTGCGCGTGGGCATCACCGGCGGCGGCTGCTCGGGGCTGAGCTATAACATCAAGTTCGACTCGCAGCCGCGTGAGCGGGACCGCATCTACGCATTCAGCCAGACGCATCTGAATACGAAAGACGGGGACCCGGCGGCCGCCGACGAGCCGCCGCTGCGCATCTTTGTCGATCCCAAGAGCTTCCTCTACCTGAGCGGCATGACGCTGGACTACGAGGAGACGCTGATGCGCCAGGCCTTCAACTTCATCAACCCCCACTCCACCAAAAGCTGCGGCTGCGGATCGAGCTTCTCCACCTAGTCGAAGAGGCCTCATGATGAGCGGAAAAAAATGGATCGCCACACTCATCCTGAGCGCGGTAGCTTATGTCGCCGGGACAATCTTGTATGAAAGCCTGATCCACAATCGCATCGCTCGGATCACTCTTGCTTCAACGCTTGGGTGCTGGCTATTCCTCGCACTCTTTTCCTTTGGGTTCAGCAGATTCTTGCGCAAAAGGCGGGAGCGACGCCGCAGTGCCTGACGCGATCACCACCTACTTCTCCATCTTCTCCCTCCCTCCCCACCTGGTCATCGACCTTGCTGCGCTGGAGACGAGCTTTTATGCGCTGAGCCGCAAGTTGCATCCAGATCGCTTCGCAGCGAGGTCCGCAGAGGAGCAGGCCGCGGCGCTGGGCGAAAGCTCGCACCTCAACGACGCCTACCGCACGCTGAAGGACCCCATCGCCCGCACCGAGTATCTGCTGAAGCTGGAAGGCGTGGAGTTGGAGGAGCAGTCGAAGTCGGCGACCGAGGCCGCGCGCGCGACCGGCACAGCCAAGAAGCAGATCGTTCCGGCTGATTTGCTGGAAGAGGCGTTCGAGCTGAACATGCAGATGGAAGAGATGCGAGCCGCGAAAAAAATGGGCGAGGACGATCCGCAGTTGCGCAAGGACCTGCTCGCCGCCAAGGCCGGCTTCGACGTCAAGATGGCCACCACGCAGGCGGAGTTGGAGACGCTGTGGGCGAGGTGGGACGCGGCCCTGGATGCCAGTGACGAGCCCGCAAAGAATGCGGCGCGCGATGCGATGGTCGCCCTGCTCAACCGGCGCAGCTACCTGCGCAACCTGGTGCGCGACGTGAACGACGCGCTGGAATCCCGATACTCTTCGCCCTGGAGTAACGCAAAAGGGGAAGGCCGCATGGCCTTCCCCCCTCGATAAATTCGTATCCCATCGCAACCGGCAGAGTTTACTGGCCGGCTTCGACCCGCGGCGTAATCAGTCCGATGTTGTCCACATCGGCCTGGTGGCCGAAGTCGATCACTTCGGCGACCTTGCGGAAGTCGAGCGACGCATCGCCTTTGACAAACATGACCTTTTCCTGGCGGGTGGCGAAGATCTCCGCCAGCTTGGGTTCGATCTCGGTCTTGTTGAAGGCGGTATCGTTGATCTTGTAGGAAGGCTCGCCTGCGCCGTTGGCGATCACCTGCACGACGATCGTCTGGGCCGGCGGCGGCGCGGAATTGTCCTTGGGCGGCTGGGGAATCAGCGTGCTCAGCCCCTTCGGCGTCACCGGGACGATCACCATGAAGATAATCAGTAGCACCAGCAGAACGTCGATCAGCGGCGTAACGTTGATCTCCGACATCGCATGGCCTGTACCACCACCACCGCCCATTCCCATAACAATCTCCTTAGTCCATCTGTTGCGATCGGCCGTTGTGTGCCGGTCGCCCGGCCCTCGAACGGCCTGCGTTGCTGCTGCTTACTTCTGCACTGGCTCGTCGTTGTCGCGCTTCTCGGTGAGCAGACCAAGCTCGCTCACACCGGCTGTCCGGATCTGGTCGACTGCGTCCATCACCTTGCCGTAGTTGGCGCGGACATCGGCCCTCAGGAAGACCTCTTTGTCGGTCTTGTTCTCCAGCTTGGAGGCGATCTTCGCTCCCAGATCGTCGACGCTGATCAGATCTCCGCCGAGGTAGGTTCTGCCATCGCGCGTGACCGCAACGGTGACCGCGTCTTCCTTGTTTGCGTTCTCCATGATGACCGCAGCCGTGGCGATCGGCAGATCGACGTTGACCTTGTTGTTCAGCATGGGTGTAATGACCATGAAGATGATCAGCAGCACCAGCATCACATCCACCATGGGCGTGACGTTGATGTTGGAGTTGACCTTCTTGCCTTCTGCGCGCTTGTTGATACCCATAATTGTTTGTCCCGTTCGGTCGTTCCCGGCCTCGGCCGTGGTTGCCGTCATCGTCACCGCGGAGATGCGCCTTCGGAGGCGGTTCGCTTGCCGGCCTCCGAAGGCCATGCTGTCCGAGGTGAAATTGCTCCCCTGCCCGTCAGCAGGGCGACCTGCTTAGCGGTGGCTCTGCTTGATGAAGTAGTCCACCAGTTCGCTGGAGCTGTTGTCCATCTCGACGTCGAAGGCCTCCACCTTGTTGGTGAAGAAGTTGAAGGTCATGACGGCGGGAATGGCGACGAAGAGGCCGAACGCGGTGGTGACCAGGGCCTCCGAGATACCGCCGGCAACCGCGCCGATTCCCGAGGTCTTCTGCGTGGCAATCTGCTGGAAGGCGTTGAGGATGCCGATCACGGTGCCCAGCAGCCCGATGAACGGGGCGGTGGAACCGATGGTGGCCAGACCGCCGAGGCCGCGCTTCAGCTTGGCGTGGACGATCGCCTCGGCCCGTTCGAGGGCGCGCTGCGAGCTTTCCACCTGCTCCTCGGTGATGTTGCCGCCCGAGCCGAAGCTGCGAAACTCCTGCAGGCCGGCGGTGACGACTTCGGCGAGGTGCGACTTCTTGCTGCGGTCGCCGAGCTTGATTGCCTCATCCAGACGGCCATCCTTGAGCGCGCCGGCAACCTTGGGCGCGAACTCGCGCGACTGCTTGCGCGCTGCGTTGAAGTACAGGTAGCGGTCGATCATGACGGCCAACGACCAGATCGACATGATGAACAGAACGCCAGCGATGGTAAGAGCAGGCCAGCCCATATTGTGCAGAAGCTGCAACGGGCCGAAACCGACCGCCGGAGCCTCGGACTGAAACCACATGGCGAGCGGCGCGGGGACGTGAGCGAAGTTTACGAGATGAGCGAGAATCACTGGAATCTTTCCTCCTGATTTCTATACAGCATTGGACTGGATCGATCTAAAAACCCGAACTGGACATCTGACATGAAACTCTGTGCTGCAAAACCCGAACTACAACTAGTAAGACGCGCAGACTGAGATTTTCGTTTCCGAAGAGCGAGCTGCGTGAAAAGAAATTCGCGAGAACTGCATCCGGCTAACCTCCGCCGAAGGTAAAGTTGACCGTAATGCTTGTCTCCACTTCGACGGGTTCTCCGTTGAGGAGATAGGGCTTATAGCGCCAGCGCTGGACAGCATCGCGGGCGGCGTTGGCCAGCATCGGCGGACCGCTGACGATGGTCAGTTGCTCGATGGTGCCCTGCTTGGAGATGATGGCATGCAGGATGACCGCGCCCTGAACGTGTGCGGCCTTGGCGATTGGCGGATAGACCGGATCCGGCTTTGAAATCGCCATGCCGGCGATCGTTCCGCTGGAGACGCGCACCGGCCCAGTCGGCGGCTTGGCAACCACCCTGGGGACAACCTGTGCACTGTTGTTGAGGCTGGCAAAGAGGCCACCCTGCACGCCTCCACCGGTGCCGCTGCCCATGCCTTGCATTCCCTGGACTCCGGTACCGGACGACGGAGCCGCTTCTTCCTTCAGCATCTTGATCTCTTTGGGAATCTTGGTCGGTGCGTGCAGGCCCGAGTCGATCTCGGAGACGATCTTGACCTCGGCAACCTTGGCCTGAGGCGGCGGCGGCGGCGGTGGCGGCGGCGGTGGCGGCGGCGCAGTCAGCAGCGCAGTCAGCGCCGTCCGGGGCAGGGCCTCGGGATAGAGCAGGGGAATCAGGATCAAGACGGCCAGGATGGAGAGATTGAATAGGGCCGTCACCAGCATCCATCGGCTCGTCTTGGTCTTCAGTTGGCCGCCGGATTCCATCAAAGAGCTTTCAAACATGAAGCGCCTCGCAAAAAATGTTCTACCCAGCTTAGACACCGCGCAGGATAACTTTGTTCCCGCGTCCGCAGTGCATTGTTCCTGTGTCCGCAAACCCAATCCGCGCAGGAGCCCTGAACCGGTGAAACGGAACCTGCAAACAAATCTTACACAAAAACAGCAACACCTGGAAACCCAGGGCTGAAGACCGGGCCGCTTATGCCCGGGCGCGCTTGGCCGGCAGGTTCGATATTTTGCCCCGGCTCTTGCGCCAGCCCTGATACGCCACCAGCATTGGGGCGGCGACCGCGATCGAAGAGTAGGTGCCGATGACGATACCGACCGTGAGCGCAAACGAGAACCCGCGCAGCACCGGCCCGCCGAAGAGCAAGAGGCTGACCACGGTAAGGAATGTGAGGCCGGAGGAGATCACGGTCCGGGTCAGCGTCTGGTTGATGCTGCGGTTGACAACATCGGGCAGCGATTCCCTGCGCGAGAGCGCCAGGTTCTCGCGGATGCGGTCGAAGACGACGATGGTGTCGTTCATCGAGTAGCCGATCAGGGTAAGGATGGCCGCGATGACGGTGAGTGTGATCTCCTGGTTGGTGAGGCTGAAGGCACCCACCGTGATGAGCGTGTCGTGAAAGACCGCGACCACGGCCGCGACGCCGTAGATCAGTTCGAAGCGGAACCACAGGTAGATCAGCATTCCCAGCAGGGAATAGGCCGTGGCCAGCGCAGCCTGCTTCTGAAGCTGCTTGCCCGCCGTCGGACCGACGATGTCGACCCGCTGAATGGAGCAGTCGGAGCTGGGCTGGCCGCAGTTCAACGCGCCTTCGACCTGCGTGCGCCCGGCGTCGTGCGAGGAGTCCGCGGCCTCGGGCAGCGAGATGACCTCGGTATTGGCGGAGCGGCCGGCGGTGTCGCTGATGGGATAGACGATAAAGTCCTTGACTCCCGCGCTGCTCAGCGCCTGGCGAATGTGGTTCTCGTTGGGAGTGCTGCTGAACTGGACCTGGATCTCGGTGCCACCCTTGAAGTCCACGCCACGGGGGATGCCGTGCCAGAACATCATGCTGAGCACTCCGGCCACGGAAAATATCAGCGAGAAGCCGAGGAAGTACCACTTCTTGCCCAGCCAATCGATCTTTGCATCACGAAACAGTTCCACTTTGCTTTCCTCAGGCGTGCCGTGCATCGCCTCTAATTTCTGCTGACTTGCCAACTTGCTAACTCGTTCCTAGCGCCAATGGTGTAACGTATCGCGCTGCGAACAAAATGCGGGGATTCTTCGCTGCGCTCAGAATGACAATTCATTTCCCTCTACAGCATCAGAATGACAATTCATTTCCCTCTACAGCATCAGAATGACAATTCATTTCCCTCTACAGCAATAGTGAAACTGCTCTAAATCGACAACTCCGCGCCGCGTTCCTTGTTTGCCAGATGCGCGTCGAAGATCGTGCGCGAGACGTAGACGGCAGTGAACAGATTGGCCAGCAGGCCGACGGTGAGTGTTACCGCAAAGCCCTTCACCGGGCCGGTGCCGAAGAGGAAGAGGATGGCCGCCGAGACAATCGTCGTGACGTGGGTATCCACAATCGTGATCCACGCGTGGCCGAAGCCCTGCTGCACGGCCACGGCCGACGTCTTGCCGGCGCGCAACTCTTCGCGGATGCGCTCGAAGATCAGCACGTTGGAGTCCACTCCCATACCAATGGTGAGGATGACGCCGGCGATCCCAGGCAGCGTCAGCGTGGCGCCCATATAGCCCATGACCCCGAGCAGGATCACCAGGTTCAGGAACAGCGCCAGGTCCGCGTTGATGCCCGAGCCGCGGTAATAGAACAGCATGAAGACCATGACCGCCAGCATTCCGACGATGGCGGCCATCACTCCCTGGTGGATCGATGCCAGGCCCAGGCTTGGGCCTACGGTGCGGGTCTCCAGAGTGTCGATCGAGGCAGGCAGAGCGCCGGTGCGCAGCATCAGCGAAAGGTTGTCGACCTCGTCCTTGCTGAAGGTTCCTTCAATCTCGCCCCGGTCGCGAATCGCTGAGTTGATCGATGCAACCTCGCGCACCTTGTTGCCCAGCACGATGGCCATCGAGCCGGGCGATGCGCTGTCCTTGGAGTGGGCTTCGGTGTATTTATAGAAGCGGTCGCCGGCTTCGGTGGTCAGCGTGAAGGTGAGGTTTGGCCGATTGTTCTGGTCCGTCGAGGGCTGCGCATCGCGGAAGTCGGTACCCTCCACCACGCTGGCCCGCTCCAACAGATACACCTGGTCGGGAGAGTTCGGCGTACCGTTGCCATGCAGCAGTTGATCCTCCGGCGGGACGATGTCATTGAGCGCCGTCATTGCCGCCTGGTCGCTCTCGTAGGGGCCGCTGACCACGGCGAACACCTTCAGCTCCGAGGTAGACTTGATGGCGTCCTCCACCTTCTCGGGATCGGAGATTCCGGGCAGTTCCACCAGAATTTCATTCTCTCCCAGCCCATACGGCTGCACCGTCGATTCGCTGACTCCCAGCGTATTCACGCGTTCCGTGATGGTCTCGATCGAGTGGTCCAGCGTCGCAGTCTCCAGGGTGCGGATGGCGCCGGGCTTCATGGTCAACTTCTCGCTTCGGTCCGGGTTGGTCGATACGTCGTAGCTGGAATAATCGTTGCCATCCAGCAGCGCGCGCGCGTCGCTGGCCTTCTCCGCCGGAATGCCGCTGATGGTGATCTGTTCGGGATGAGCGACCGGGTCCAGCTTGTGCACCGCCTGCCCGGTGATGCCAGCCTTCTGCAGGTCGTCCTCGATGCGCTGCACATCGCGGTCGGTGGTCGAGCCGACCGCCTCTTCCACATGGACTTTCAGGACAAGATGTATCCCGCCCTGAAGGTCGAGCCCGAGCTTGATGTGATCGGTAAGCGCCTGCTTCAGCGCGGCAGGGGTCACGCCATGCGGGATGCCCAGAAAGCCGTAGCAGCACACAAGCAGTAACGCAACGATGAACGCTGTCTTGCCCTTCAGATTCTGATTCATTGCTTCCTTTACTCAAACACTGCGGCGGCGGCCCGGGCCGCCTAACCCTGCTTCGTTTCGTCTGGCAACGTCACCGCGGCGATGGCACTCTTCACGAACTCGAGCTTCACGTTGTCCGGCGCGACCCTCAGTTGCACTGCATCGTCCTTGACCGAGATAATGACCCCGCGAATGCCTCCGTTGGTGGTCACTCTATCGCCGTTCTTCAACTGGCTCAACATCTCCTGCCATTTCTTCTGCTTCCTCTGGTTGGGCGCGATCATCACGAAGTACATCAGCGCGATGAAGACCAGCATCAGAAGCAGTTGCCCGGAAACACCGTATGATCCCATCCAAATCCATCCTTCTCAGCTTCACTTGCATTGACATCAAACCGTGGCACACCGGCCATCGCCGGAGCATGTCCCCGGAGTTGCGATTGGACCCGCAACCTGGCCTGGAGGTGCTTGAGGGTGAAAGCTGCCGGCGGCAAACAATCGACACTTGCCTTGCCTCATGCAGATGCCGCGCACAATAAGCCGCCGAGGTCTGATGAACAGGCCCAGCCTTATAAGTCTCGCGTAACCCTTCGCCACTGTCAAGAAAACCATCCTGGGGAGAGCGCGCCGGGTTGGAATCCGCAAAGGCGGTCCAGTCGGATTCACCCCTCGGGCGCGACCACGAAGCCCTGCGACCTTCAGCCTAACCGCGACGAAAGAGCTTGTGGAAGAGACGCCGCACCAGATGCGCCAGATCGTTGTTGGGAGGCGTGGGCGCTGGCGCGGCAGTGGATGGCGCGTCGCTACTGGGTTGCGCGTTGTAGCTCAGCGTCTCGCTGACCTGCGCATGCACCTCGCCGGTTGGCACCTGCGGCACCCCGGCCACCGGCGCCAGTCCCTCGCTGATCGCCACTGGGAAGGGATGCTCGGCGGCGGCGGCTGTAGCGGGCGCCATCAGCGCGTCGGCCACCGGCACTCCCTGTGCATCCGGACAGCCGCACGGCGACATCTCGTGGTCCACCACCTCGTGCAGACTGCCGTGCTCGAAGAGCACGTGCTGCCCGGCCGTCAGCTCATACACCGCATCGCCGAAGGGGTCGGAGACGGTAAGCATGGGAGCGCCCGCTCCACGGTTCTCCACGCATGTGTCGCCGTTCGGCGCGACCCGCAGGCGCAGGTCGAGCGGGCCGCCCGAACGCACCGTGAAGCGCAGGTCGGGGGTCATCACGGCATCGGTCGCGGTCGCCGCGGTCTGGATCTCGATCGCTCCGCCATCGAGCGAGAAGAGCAGCGGCGCGGCCACCATCATCTCGCGGCTCTCGCTCAGGTGCAGCATGCTGGTCTGGCAGACGCGCACCGTTCCCCCGCGGCCGAGCGAAATGGGCGCGGTGTGGTCGCGCGCCGTCACGCTCACCGAGCCCATCAGCACGGCGCGACCGTCCATTACATCCTTCGCGCCCGCAACGTCCGCGTCGCGCGTGGAGACGTAGCCGATCAACTGCTGCGCGCGCACCGAGCCGGTCAGCGAACCGCCCAGCGCGCACACCAGCAAGAGCACCGGCGGAAGAGAGCGCACAGATGAGATTCGCAGCGTCATGCGTCCAGCCTACATCTTGAGGAAGTTTGCGATGATCTTCTTGCCCTCGACCGTCAACACGCTCTCGGGATGGAACTGCACGCCCTCGATGGGCAGCGTGCGGTGGCGCAGCGCCATGACGGTGCGACCCGTTGGCCCAGGCGTATGCGCCGAAACTTCAAGTTCCTTCGGAAAACCCTGCTCGGAGACAATCAGCGAGTGGTAGCGCGTGCATGTCATCGGCGAAGCGATTCCGCTGAAGATCGTGCGCCCATCGTGCTCCACCTCACTGGTTTTGCCGTGCATCAGCTTGGGCGCGCGGATGACGTTGCCGCCAAAGGCCGCGCCGATGGCCTGATGTCCGAGACAGACGCCCAGCAGAGGCACGCGTGAGCCGCCCTTCTGCGCCAGATGCGCGAAGTGGCGGATCAGCTCAATCGAGATCCCCGCGTCCTCCGGCGTGCATGGCCCCGGCGAGATGAGGATGTGCGACGGCGTGAGCGCCTCGACGTCTGCCGGTGTCAGCTCGTCGTTGCGGCGCACCAGCATCTCCGCGCCCAGCTCTCCCATGTACTGCACCAGGTTGTAGGTAAACGAGTCGTAGTTGTCGAGGACGAAGACCATAAAAAGATTTCCTACTCCTGCGATTCTACCGGTTTGCGCTGCAGGATTGCCTCGATGACCTTGGGCGAGACGCGAAAGTTCGTCTGTTGCAAGCGTTTCAGCGCATCCTCAAGATCGACCAGCGATAACGCGCTCGCCGTCGACAGTATGCGAATCGTCGGCACAACCCGAATGCCGAGGCTCTCCGCAGCAACGCGCGCCTGCTGGTCATCGGTGAGAAGAATGCTGTTGCGAGACTGCCGGGCCAGTTCAATCGCCGCGCACTCACCCGCTCCGAGAGCATGAAACGGCGACGCGATGGAAGACAGCGGCGGTGCAATCGATACCCATGAAGGCAGGTCGGCAATCCACCGCTGAACCTTGACGGGTGCCTGCGGAGCAGAAAGCTCTTCGATCACAGCCGTTGGAACAACGACGACCCTATAGAGTTCACGCAGCAGGTCGATCTCACCAATCAAAACAAGGTAGTGAAGCGGAGTGGCGTCCGAGACAACGAGCATCGCGTTCAGGCCGTCTTTCGCGCACAATCCGCGACGAAGTCATCCTGAAACTTCTGGTCGGCAGCCATCTGCTCGGGCGTGTACTCGATCCAGACCTGACGAGCCTTGAGGAATCCATCAAGCTCGTAGCGAGTCGCAATTCCAAGCGCGTCCATCAGTTGTCCGGCAGTGATGCGGCCCTCGCGATAGGCCTGAACCAGCGCATCCTCCAGAACCGAGCGCGCAGGATTCCGTCCAGCGGCGATAAGCTGCGGCGCGAGATTGTCCGGGATGTCGACAACGACCTGCATGACTAAAGCCTAGCACTAACGTCCGCCGGCGAACGAACTTTATCCGCGTGCCGGCCCGATGGCGCGGACGACGGCGCGGGCTTTGTTGCAGCACTCGGCGAACTCATTCTCCGGCACGGAATCGGCGGCCAGCCGCTGCGACCGCCCGCCGTGGAGCAGATCGAGCAGAATCAGCCCCGCCGTCAGCGGGATGAGCCAGATCACACGGCTCTGGTAGCGCGAGTCCACCTCCGACAACACAGATGTGACAAACGCATTCGCAATCACCACCGGGACGACGATTGCCGCCTGTCCCAGAATCCGCCAGCGACGGCGAAGCCATAGCAACGGCAGGCCGGCAACGATCACGAGCGCCGACGCCGTCACAACCCACTGCTGCACCGTGCTGAAGAATTCGACGGGCAACCGGCCCTGCGCCTGTCGCGTGCGCATATACCTGACCCGCGCTCCGGGCAGCGCCGTGTCGATCTCGCTCTCCATCCATTCGTTGGGGGTGAAGTCCCACAGGCCGAAGTTGCTGAGTTCCTCCCGGAAGTTTGCCATCGAGCGTTGCATCTGCGCCCTGGGATATGCGCGAACGGTGGCCAGCACCAGAGGCATCTCCTCGCGCAGCATCCGCTGCTGCGCATCGCTGGACGCGCTCTGCCAGACGCCGCCGTCGGCCCACAGAAAGTCGTCGTCGGTATCGGGAAGACTCCCGGCCCACGCGCAGATCGCCCATTTCAACTCGCCGCAATGCTGTTGCAGGTACCAGCGGCCAGGCCCGTCGGCGACGATGCGGGCCGTCAGGTACGGCATTCGATTGCCGTTCAGGGCCGGCTCGCCGTACAGATAGCCATGCAGCGCCATCTGCGCGGCTGCAACCAGCAGGATGATCGCCGCCACCCCGGCCACGCCCCGGCCACGCCGATGCATCGGCGGCCAGCGCAGCAGAAGCAGGAAGCCAAGCAGGATGCACACTCCCACCGCCAGCATCAGATGCGTGGAATGCGACGCCATCGCCCAGCACGCAATCGCGGCGACCACCCAGCGCTCCCGCGCGGAGAGCGTATCGCGCGCGAAGACCAGCAGGTAGATCGAGAGGTACAGCACCGGCCCCAGGATGTCCGGCATGATGAAGCACACATACCAGCCAAGACTCGTAGTCAGGCTGAGCAGGCCTACAAGGACAAGAAACTGTAACGCCACAGGACGCGCTGAACAGCGCGCGGCGAGAGACCGCACGACCAGCCAGATAACATACGACGTCAGCAGTGCATGAAGCGCTACGATCAGCCACGCGGTGCCGTTCCAGTGGAAGGGAAGGATGCCCAGCGAGTAGAACTCCGACCGCATCGCCAGGTAACCCTTCGGCCCATGCAGCAACAGGATGCGCGCCAAGGGACGCCCATCGCCCAGATAGCTGATCGAGTCGGGGTAGAGCAGCGGGTATCCGTTGAGAATTGCCGGCCACAGCATTAGAAGCGCACCCGCTACAACCGCGCTCATGCTCCAGATTCGCCTGCTAACCTGCATGGAATGAGATTATAGGACGCGTGCCCCGCCGCAACACTAATTCTGCCTCTACGATTGCAGCCGTGCGCATTCGATGGCGCGGACGACGGCGCGGGCATTGTTCGCGCATGCGACATACTCACGCTCCGGCATGGAGTTGGCGACCGGCGCCGCGCTGGATCCACCAGCCCCATTGCAGAACCAGATGCTCATGATTCCGCCGAAAATTATTCCGAACGGGGTAGCATGAAGCGCATGGGTCGAACTCTCACAGCCTGCCTTGTCCTCAGCATCACAACATCTCTTGCACCGGCGCAGTCTTCCGCCCCGCCGCCGCCGTCCGCCGCCACCCTCCAGCCCACAACCCTTCAGGTGGAAAGCCAGATCGTGCTGCTCGATGTCACCGTCACGGATGCGAATGGCAAGCCCGTCACCGACCTTCGCCCGGAGGAGTTCCGCGTCACCGAGCAGGGCCTGCCGCAGACCATCGCCAGCTTCGAGCCACCCTCGGCCCACGCCATGCCCGCCGCCGCCTCCGACAAGGTCATAGTCAACTCCACCGCCGACCTCGGCAGGATCGGAGAAGCGCCCATCACCATTTTCATCCTCGACGAACTGAACATGAGCTTCCCCGATCGCGCCTACGCCCGCACCAAACTGTTGCAGTGGCTCGCCCGTCAGCCACCTGTGCTGCCCCAGCCCGCCGCGCTGCTAGCCATCAACGATACCGACCTCCATCTTCTGCGCGACTTCACTCAGGACCGCGACGCACTGATCTCTGTTCTCAACAAGCACTCCGGCGACGTAGTCTGGCGCTACGATTCGAACGGCCGCACCGGCGAGCAGGCCTCACAGAACATGGCCGCGACCCTCGGGGCCATCGAGCGCGTCTCCCAGGCCATGCGCGGCGTTCCCGGTCGTAAGAACGTCCTCTGGGTCGGCGACGGCTTTCCTCCCGTGAACATGAGCGATACTGGCCGCACAACGGCCAATGAGATCGCAGCCAACCTGCGCCATCTCTCCAACGTCATGCTCCACGCCCGCGTCACGCTTTCCATCGCCGGGCCAACGCTCAAAGGCCATCAGGCCGTCACCATAGAGACGCAATCCGATTCGGACATGATGTCTTCGGGCGGGTACGACGGACTTAATATTTCGCAGGGAGGCATCGCATTCTCCGGCCTTGCGCCGCCCACCGGAGGCCGCGCCTACACGAACCGCAACGATCTGGACGGCGAGATCGCCGAGAGCATCGCCGCCGGCTCCAGCTACTACACCCTCTCCTACCGCCCGACCAACGCCTCCAACAATCCCAAGGCCTATCGCAGGATTCGCGTCGAGGTCACCCGCCCCGGCCTGACCGTGCAGACCCGCGACGGCTACTTCGAGGAGCCCGCGCAGACTGCCACTCCCGTCAATATTTCCACCCAGCAGCTCGCCTTCGACCTGAACGGCGCCGCTATCAGCCCCCTCACCTACACCGACCTTCACCTCACGGCCGAGCGCGGCAGCCACGGCAACTTCACTCTACATGCCACGGCGCGCGACCTGACCTGGCACGACCTGCCCGATGGCCGCCGCCACGCCGATGTCGTCCTGCTGGCCGCCTGCCTCTCCGCCCGCGGCAAGCTACTCTCCAAGAACTTCGCCACACTGGGCTCCTACACCGAAGCCTCGCTCGCCTCCATCGGAATCTCCACAGCCGCGCTGCCCATGCACGTCGCCGCGCCGCCCGGCACCAGTCGCATCCGCTTCGTCGCGCGCGACCTCGCCAGCGGACGCGTCGGCACCGCAGACATCACACCCTAGAATGGAATCTGCGCCGGTTTACTGCTGCCGCGCGCGTTCGATGGCACGCACCACGGCGCGGGCCTTGTTGGCGCACTCGGCGAACTCGTTCTCCGGGACGGAGTCGGCGACCAGCCCCGCGCCGGCCTGGATGTATCCCTGCTCGCCGTTCATGAAGAGTGTGCGGATGGCGATGCACGAATCTAAATTCCCCGAAAAATCCGCATAGAGAATCGAACCGCCGTAGACGCCTCTGCGCGCAGGCTCCAGCTCCTCGATGATCTCCATGGCGCGAATCTTGGGCGCGCCGCTCAACGTTCCGGCGGGGAAGCAGGCGCGGAAGGCGTCGATGGCTTCCAGCTCCGGCTTCAGCTTGCCTTCGAGCGAGCTGACCAGGTGCATCACATGGCTGTAGCGTTCGACGAACATGAGGTCTTTGACCTTGACCGAGCCGTACTCGCTGACGCGCCCCACGTCGTTGCGACCCAGATCGACCAGCATCACATGTTCGGCGACCTCCTTCTCATCGGCACGCAGGCTGGCCTCCAGCGCTCGGTCTTCCACCTCGTCGGCGGAGCGCGGACGCGTCCCTGCGATGGGCCTGTACTCCACCGTGCGCCCATGCACGCGCACCAACAGCTCCGGCGACGAGCCGACGATGTGCGCGACGGTTGGTTTCGACTTCTTGGCAGACTTCTTGCCAGTCTTCGCCACCGCTGCCGCAGGCTCCATGCCGAAGCGCAGGAAGTACATGTACGGCGAGGGATTGACGATGCGCAGCGAGCGGTAGACATCGAAGGCATCGACGCCCGACACGCAGTCGAATCGCTGCGACAGCACGCACTGAAAGACATCGCCCGACGCGATGTATTCCTTGGCCTTCAGCACGGATTTGAGGAATGTCGCCTTCGGCGTCCGCGCGGTCAGCTTCAGCGCGCCCAGCGTCGCCCCACGCGACTTCGCCGGCTTGGGCAGCGCGCGGGCCAGGCGCTTTTCCAGCCGGTCGAGCCGCTTCACCGCGCGCGCGTAGGCTTCGGCACTATGCGCCGACCCACCCATGCGATGAGACCGCATGGATGGGGCACCCGGCTTGCCCGGCGCGACATCGCGCGTCAGGTCCGCCGTAACGATCAGCAGTATCTCCTTCTTCACATGGTCGAAGGCCAGCACCTGGTCGAAGAACATCAGGCAGGCATCGGGTACGCCAAGCTCGTCGGTGGCCAGCGCGGGCAGCCGCTCGATCTGCCGCACAACGTCATAGGAGAAGAATCCAACCGCGCCCGCCGTAAACGGTGGCAGTCCAGGCAGGCGGGCCGGTGTGTGGCCGCTGAGCGCGCGCTTCAGCTCGGCAAAGATGTCGCCCTCGAAGCTGTGCCGTTTGCCGCCCTCGTCTACCGTAATCGCTGTGCCGCGTGAGACGATCTTCTTGTACGGCTCAATGCCGATGAAGGTATAACGCCCGACGTGCTCGCCGCCCTCGACCGACTCCAGCAGGAAGGCCTCCGGCTCGTGGTGCGCGATCCGCAGGAAGGCAGAGACTGGCGTCTCCAGGTCCGCCGTCAGCGTGCGGTAGACGGGAACGAGCGTGTGCTGGCGGCTCAACTTGACGAAATCGCGGGCCGTGGGCAGGGCAGACTCGGCGGGATGTGCGGATCGCGCGGACATGGCGTGTGATCCCATCATACTTGCGAGGGCAAATAAAACGGGACTCACGATGGAGTCCCGCTTGCCGTGATCGAACTGTGTGCGCCTTCAGGCTGTGCGGAACCTGCGCCGCGCAGCGCCAGCCACGCCGAGAATTCCTGTGCTAAGCAGCAGGAGTGAAGAAGGCTCCGGCGTGACAGTCAGGGTCGACGGGTCCAGAGAACCGCCCGTAATGTTGAACGGACCGCCATTCCCATTGCTGACGTAAGCCTGCGCATACGAGGTTCCATTTCCACCGTTCTGCGTCCCACAGGGGCCTCCGGCGAGACAGATGCTCAGATTGCCCGATCCGAGGTTCGCCGTATCGTAATAGAGGGCGATCTGCCCCCCATAGTTGAGCGGGCCGTTGCTGGGGCCGGAGATGTAGTCCTGGCCCAGTCCGTTATATGTGTTGGGCGATCCGATGTTGGTAAACACAGGGTCGCCAGCGGCCGCGTCGTTGAACGCGATATTCGCGGCGGTGACCCGGTCTGTGACGCTGTCGATGGTGACGGTGCCAGTGAGGCTGCCGACCGAAGTATTCACCCCAGTGAGGTCAAAGAGAATCGGTGTGGCATGGGCGAAGCCGGTAGAAGCCGCAAGTGCTCCCGCCAGGGTGAAGCACTTGACGAAATTAAGGTGTTTGACGATATTCATAAAATCTCGGAACTCTGGAACGAATTGCAGAAGCATGTGCAGACCTGGGAGAGGAGCACATAACATTCGTTCGAGGAAACATTTCTATTAACTTCTTCTAACTTCTTCTTCGCTATTCAATCACACCGGGAAGGCTGTTTCCGCCCCAATCCACGATGCGTTACGAAAGGTAGATTTTCGTTTTTGCGGCGGTCATTCGATCCCGTATTTTATGTGACTTTGGTACCCAAGGTGGAACTGCGCTTAGTCCATTGCATTGCGCTACTGCCGCATGGCGCGGGATGTATGCGTAACGGCAGGTACAAGGTTCGGGGTTCAAGGTTCGAGGGCCCCGTACCTCGCACCTAGATTGTGATATTCAGCGTCACCGTCTGCGACTGCACCTCGGATGTCACAGCCGACGTGCCGATCACCTGGAAGGTGTAGGTCGCAGGCTTCGTGCCCAGATCGGTGCAGGTACTGCATCCCGTCATCTGCGTGATCGCCGCGACCGCAATCAGGGCCATCAACGAGCGCAGCCAGCGGCGCTTTCCAGGGATGAGGAACGCCACCAGGCCCGCCAGCGCAGGCAGAGCGAAGGGAGCCAGATGCGGCCCGCCGCCGTTGCCGCCCAGGAAGTATGGCTGCGTCGTGCCGCAGGTGTGCGGCGCCGTCGTCTCCACGATCAGCGTGCTGGCGCCGCCGCCACTGGGTGTCGCCGCCGGGGCAAAGGTGCAGGTTGCCTCCGTTGGCAGATTGCCGCAGGTCAGGTTCACTCCCTCGGCAAAGCCGTTGTTCGCCGTCACCGTCATCGTCAGCAGCGCGGCATAGCCCACGCCGGCGCTGGCCGGGTTGGGCGTCGCGGTGATGGTGAAGCTGGGCGCGACCAGCGGAGTAATGGTCTCGGTGAATGCCGCGGATGTCGCTCCGATGAAGTTGATGTCCTGCCCCGCCGCATAGGTCGCCGTAATGGAGTCCGCGCCCACCGGCAACGTCGAGGTGGTGAACGTAGCCGTGCTGGAGACGCAAGTGGCGCACGCGGTCAGGGTTGCTGTGCCGATCTGCGTGCTTCCGTTCATGAAGACGACCGAGCCCGTCGCTGGCAGGTATAACCCGACAGGCGAGGTCGGGGTTCCCAGCGGCGCGTTGGCTCCGAGCAGCGTCGCGGTCAGCGTTACCGCCTGCCCGAACGGCGCGGTGGGGAGCGAACTGCTCACTGTCGCCGTTGGAGTGTCGGGAGTGACGGTGATCGTCACTGGGAGCGAGGTCGAGGGCCCATAAGTTCCATCGCCGGAGTACTCAGATACATACACATGTGCTCCGGCTGGGGTGCCCGTACCCACGTTTGCATTGCAGGGTGTCGTGCTCGTTGCCTGAAGCGTACACAGCACAACTCCGTCCTGGTAGAAATCAAGCGTGCCCGTCCCGGCAAATGCAGACCCATCCTTATCGAGGATTGTTTCCGTTCCGTTGTACACCCCTCCGTAGACCATGAACAACGGGGAGACTACGGGCAACGTCCCAATAGGCGCCCCAACCACGGGACAGTTCGGGGCAGATCCTCCGATGCATAGCGCGAGCACGGTGGTGGTGGCGACATCCAGAATATTGTGCGTGCCGGTGAGGGTTGTCGGCGCATTGTTGGTGTCACCGAGATAGACCGCGGTCATCTGATAAACTCCGCCGCCATAGCTGTTGCCTGCCGGGACGGCGCAGGTTGCGGTGGAGGTAGTTGTGCTGGGCACTACGGCAAGGGAGCAGCCAGTGACCGCAGTTCCGTCGATGTAGAACGTTATTGTTTCCGTGGGTGCTGCTACTCCCGCAGTCGGAATCAGCGTTGCGGTGATGATGAATGCCTCCCCAATGGTGCTGGTGGGGGGTGTCGAAGTGAGCGTTCCCGACGTCGGCAGCGCGGTGATGTTGTTCAACAGCACGGTGATGCCGCCGGTGTTGACGTCCGGCGGGTTGGCAGGCAGTGTGGCCGAGGTCTGCGCTGCGCCGCCTAGCACGATGGGATTGGAGATCGTCGCGCCGCCGTTGGCCACCACCAGGTCTGGCGTTTTGCCGACGTGCACATTCTCGAGCGTCAGGGAGTTGATCCCCTGCCCGGCGAGGAAGTGCGCCTCGTTGCCGAAGCTGTGGTTCACCGGGCTGCCACTCTCCTGGTTGTACAGGACGCTGACAATGTACCCGTCGCTCAGCACGATGTCGGGCAGCGTGTCTCCGTTCATGTCCGCCACGGCGGCGAGATAGTAGTTGCGGCTGAGCGTGAGGATGAACGGCTGGCCGAAGTTTCCGAGACCATCGCCCCACCAGATGTACAAGTAGTTCGGCGTGCTGACGTTGGGATTCGACGGGTCGGAGGCGAGGTTGTGGTAGAGCGCAAGGATATCGCCCTTGCCGTCGCCGTCGATGTCCGTCAGCAGCACCGTGCTGATCGCGTAATTCCCCGCCGGAAGCGACACGGTGAGCGCAGGCTCCGGCGTGAAGGTCGTCCCCTTACCGTCGCCGTTGTTCCTGTACGGAATCAGGCTCGTCCCATTCTGAAAGACGAGGTCCTGGTTGCCGGTCTGTCCCGCCACTACCTTGAAGTACCCCGCCGCCACCTGGTTGAAGTTGGTGTTCCCAATCGCCGAGTGGTTCAACCCCACGCTGAACGAGTTCGAGCTCTGCCCCAGCAGCGTGTCGTCGTAGTTTGCATCAATGTTGGCGATGCCGGAGTTGCCGCTCTTGTCGAAGAGGCCCACCGCGCTCTCGCCGTAGAAATTATTGCCGCCCGGCTGGCCCGCATTCACCGCCACCGGCACGCCAAACGACCCGTCGCCGTTGCCGTACTGGACGTAGAGGCCGGAGCCGGTCGCAGGCAGCGGAAGCCCGGTCAGCGAGTAGGCAAGGTCGAGCTTCCCGTCGCCGTTGAAGTCGCCCGAAAGAATGTTCGACCAGAAGCCGTTGGGGATGCCGCTTGGGCCGCCGGAGGTATTGGTGGAGACGGGGGCAGCGAAGGTGCCGTTGCCATTGCCTTTGAGCCACTGCGCCTGAATAGCGCCGATACCGATAGACACCACAACATCGAGAGGGTCGCCGAGCGGCCTGAACTGGCCTATCGTCGCGCCCAGCGCCGGCGCCAGCGCGGAGTAGGCGAGGGAGGTCTGGAACCCGCCGTCTCCGTTAAGGTCTTCCTGGATGATGGCAACGCCCTCGGCTGAGTCCACGGCAAGGGTCGGGTAGCCGGGGTAGAACGGTGCCAGCGCGAAGCTGGAATGGCCCGGGCCAATGTTGTAGATGTTCTTCAGCGAGTAGTTCGGGCTATAGGCGCCTGTGTTCTCCAGTACGCTCAGGCCGATGGGCGTGGTGGTCAGAATCTCGATGAGGCCATTCCCGCCGATATTGGAGATGGCAGCAAGATGCCCGCCGTTGCCGGAGAGTGCGTTAGTGCTGGCTGCCGTGCCTCCTATATTCGTAGTGAAGTTGCCGTTGCCGTCGCCCTTGTAAATCGTGATGCCGCCGTTCGCGCCTTCCACCACCATGTCTGGAATGCCATCGCCGTTCATGTCCTGTAACAGCATGGAGTACACACCACCGATGTGTGCCGACGGTGTAAACCCGCCATTGCCGTCGCCGATGTACACCGAGGCGGTGTGTCCAGCTTGGCCGTTAATGATGAAGAATGCGTGTCCGGTGCTATCGAAGTTGCCGGTTAGTTTGTCGAAGCTGCCGGTGTAGATCGGACCGGGACCGTCGGTCTGAGATATGGGGATCGAGTGGATCGGCGTAAAGGCTGCGGACAGCGAACCGCCGGTCGAGCCGTTGTTGGAGAAGACGTAGAGGTAATTGTTCGCGCTGTCTTCAACCAGGAGTTGCGGCACACCATTGGTCGTGAAGGGGAGGGCGGCGATGTAAGCGAAGTTCGGTGGATTATTTCCCTGAGTCGGGAACGTCATGCAGCCGCTCTTGACATCATGGAGAGGGTAGGCATCTCCCCCGGAATATGAACTGACACCGGTAATTTTGAAATTGCTGTAGATTTCGCCGGTGCCGTAGTAGACGCAGATATAGTTTCCACCAGGGAGTGCGCGTGAAAGGGGGCTGAGCGCAAAGGCGAAGTCGGCCTTCCCATCGTTGTCGAAGTCGGCCGATGCAGCGACGACGTTCGAGACATTGGTAAAGTGGATTTCGTCCGCGTCCGGATTCTGGAAAGCTGGCTGTGAGTTGATCAGTATGCCGGCAACGATGGTAGGGACTCCAGCGCTGTCCGTGGTGGAAGCGTTGATGTACAGGATGTCCGGACCTGCGCTGGACTGGTATTGAAAGTACCCGCTCAGGATGCTGGTGACCGGGCCGCCGGTCGACTGCACATAGGGCAGAGCATTGAACTGCGCCGACTGCTGGGCGGCGCATACGCCCGAGACCACGCCCAGAAGGCAGCAGAGTGTATGGCGGAGGATGCGACCGAAGCATGACATGGGAGCACCGGCCCAAGAGCCCAGGGCGTGGGAGGACATCTGCCAATTTACCACGCGCGCCGTACGGTGTACGAGGCTGCCGCAAAGCGCAAAGCCCCCGGCTATGGCAGAATGCTAGAGTCTACTTTGCTTTGTTTTGGCCGTTCCTCCTGCCGGACGCGCGGCCCGGACACTGCCTGCGCAGGCCGTCGCCGAAGAAGTGCGGCGCGGCAACCCGAGGCCCATGAACCTGCCCAACTCCATCACGCTCAGCCGCATTGCCGCCGTGCCGCTGCTGATGTGGATTCTGTCGCCGGCCTTCCCCGCCAACCACGCGGCCCGCGGCCTGGCGGGCGGCGAGCAGGAACTGATCGCCTCCGGCGTCTTCATCCTGGCCTCCATCACCGACGGACTGGACGGCTATCTGGCCCGCAGGCGCAAGCAGATCACAACCCTGGGCATGTTGCTGGACCCGCTGGCCGACAAGCTGATGATCACGGCGGCCTACATCATACTGGTGGCGTACAACCCGCGCGTTGTGCCGCCCTGGATCGCCGTCATCATTATCGGTCGCGAGTTCCTGGTCAGCGGCCTGCGCTCCATCGCGGCGTCGGAGGGCTTCACGATCGACGCCAGCGAGATCGGCAAGCTGAAGACGGTGATCCAGATCGTCTCGGTGGTGTCGGCGATCCTGGCGCACCACTGGGACTACTGGCTATGGTTCCCAACAAAACATGGCGGCGGCTTCGTCGTCGCCGTGCATATGATCGCGGTGTGGGCGATTTACTGGATGACGATCGTCTCCATCATTTCGGCGGCGGATTATTTTGTCGGATTCTGGAAGCATATCGACCACGCCAGCGAACGCGCGCGCACGCGGCGCAGTTCGGTACTCAGCCGCCGCAAGGCCAAGCGCGAAGCCGCCGAGCACCCCTCCCGCATCGGCTAGGGGATCTTCCGCCTACGCAAAGTGAATCCGCTCTATCATCGTCTGTGTCGATTAGAACTGACAGCGGGAGGGAATGACTGTGTTGCGTGTGATTGCCGGTTTTGCGTTTTCGATTCTGGTGGGCCATATCGTGCTCTGGTTGTTGATCGAAAAAACTCTGTGGCCCTTTGTTCGCAAGCACCATCCACCCGACCCGGACCACCAAAAATCCCGCTTGAGCTGGATGGTCGGCATCCTGGAGAGGACCATCTACACCGGTGCGTTCATGCTTCCCGGCAGCGGGATTCAACTGGTCGCGGGCTTTCTTGCGCTGAAGGTCGCGTCCCGGTGGCATAGCTCCTCCGGCCCGCGCTCCACGGTGGACAGCGATAACATCTGGATGATCGGTACATGCCTCTCGCTGCTGTTTGGTTTGATCGGAGCGTGGATTGCGCTGGGGCATATGCCTCCGCTGGCCAACATCAAGAACATCAGCCCCGTGCAGTAAGCGTGGCCCTTATAGCCGCACGCGACCCGCGGTGTAAAGTCGAGTCATAGGGGACTGCCATGAGCAGCAACGCCAATCCAGCTCCGCCGCTGCGCAAGACCGCGCTCAACGCCACGCATCGCGCGCTACATGCAAAGATGGTCGACTTCGGCGGATGGGAGATGCCGGTCGAGTACTCCGGCCTCATCGCCGAGCACATGGGCGTGCGCACTGGTGTCGGCCTCTTCGACGTATCGCACATGGGAGACATTCAACTGCGCGGGCCGGGATCGCTGGCCGCGGTGCAGCGGCTCTGCATGAACGACGCCTCGAAGCTGGCGGTGGGGCAGGCGCAGTATTCTGCCATGCTCACGCCGGATGGGGCGTTCGTTGACGACGTGGTGGTGCATAAGCTCAGCGACAACGACTATCTGATCGTCATCAACGCCGGAACACGCGAGAAGGATGTGGCGTGGGTACGCAAGCAGATCGGGCAGATGCCCGGCGTTCATGTCAGCGACTATAGCGACTACTACACGCAACTCGCAATTCAGGGCCCAAAGGCCGAGGCGACGCTGGCCAAGCTGACCGATACGGACCTGAGCGCGATCAAGAACTACTGGTTCACTTATGGAAAAATCTGCGGGTTGCACAACGTGATGATCGCACGCACCGGCTACACCGGCGAGGATGGCTTCGAGATCTATATCCCCTCCGATGAGCCGACCAGCGCGCGCGTGTGGGGAGAGATCCTCAACGCCGGCGCGGAGTTTGGCATTCTGCCCTGCGGATTGGGGGCGCGCAATACGCTGCGGCTGGAGTCGGCGATGGCGCTCTACGGCCACGAAATCTCGGACACCATCAACGTCATCGAGGCGAATCTAGGCCGCTACGCCAAACTCGACAAGGGCACGGACTTCGTGGGCCGCGCCGCGCTGGTGGCGATAGAAGCTGCCGGTGGGCCGAAGCGCAGACTGGTCGGGCTGGAAATGATAGAGCGCGGCATCGGGCGGGATGGCTACCCCGTCTTCACCGTCGGCGGCGAGCGCATCGGCCAAATCACCAGCGGCTCGCCCGCGCCATTCCTGAAGAAGAACATCGCGCTGGCGTATGTGCCGGTGCAGTACGCTGCGATTGATGAGGTCGTCGCCGTAGAGATTCGCGGCCAGTTCGTCAGAGCAAAAGTAGTCGCTACGCCGTTCTACAAGCGACCGAAACAATAGATCATTCAACCAAAGTGAATAGGAGATCACGATGCAGTTTTTAGTCCTGACAAAACGCCGCATGGAAGCGTATCCCGCCGAGCAGTGGACGCCGGAGCTGATCGCAGCCGAATCGCAGCGCGTGCGCGAGATGCACGCATCCGGCGCGCTGCGCTCCATCTGGCGGCGCAAGGACACCCCCGGCGCGGCGATCCTCTTCGAGGCCGCCAGCGAAGAAGAAGCGCGAACGCTGGCCTCGTCGCTGCCGCTGGCCCAGCGCGGGATGATCGAGTTCCCTCTCATCACGCAACTGGAGCCCTACCCCGGCTTCGGGCCGCGCTGAAGCTGCGATTTCCGCGCGGTTTTTCTTCTCACCCCACACTACAATGAACGCTGGAGAATGGAGAACGCAGATTATGTCCTATCCCACGGATTACAAGTACACCAAGGAACATGAGTGGATCTCGGTCGCAGGCGCGTCCGGGACCGTCGGCATCACGGACTACGCGCAAAGCTCGCTGGGCGACATCGTATTCGTCGATCTGCCCAAGGTGGGCGACCGGCTCGAGGCGGGCAAGATCTTCGGCTCGGTGGAGAGCGTCAAGGCCGTCAGCGACCTCTTCTCGCCGGTCTCCGGCACCGTGACGGCGATCAACGAAGAGCTGAAGGAAAAGCCGGAGTGGGTCAACGCCGACGCCAATGCGACGTGGATGCTGAAGCTCGACCTGACCAACGCAGCCGAGCTGGAGACGCTGCTCTCCGCCGCAGACTACGAGGCCTTTATCGCCGAGGAGTCCGGGAAATAATGCGCTACTTGCCTAAGTCGCCCACCGACCGCAAAGAGATGCTTGCGGAGATCGGCGTCGACTCCATTGACGATTTGTTTTCGACGATCCCCGCTGAATTTCAACTCCGGCGCGACCTTGCGATTCCGCGCCAGCACTCGGAGTCGGAGATCGTCGACCGCTTCCGCGCCTTCGCCGGGAACAATGCGACGGGCTATGCCAGCTTCCTCGGCGCGGGCGCGTATCGCCACTACCGGCCCGTCGTTATCGACTCGCTGGTGCAGCGCGGCGAGTTCCTCACCAGCTACACGCCCTATCAGCCGGAGATCGCACAGGGCACGCTCCAAGCCATGTTCGAGTTCCAGACGATGATCTGCGAGCTGACTGGGATGGAGATCGCCAACGCGTCGATGTACGACGGGTCGACCGGCGCGGCCGAGGCGATGATGATGGCCGTCCGCATCACTGGACGCGACCGCGCCGTCGTCGCGCGCACGGTGCATCCCGAGTACCGCGAGGTGCTGGCCACCTACGCGCAGCATCAGAAGATCCCCATCAGTGAGGTCGGCTACGCGCAGAATGGCCGCGTCGATCTGACCGCTCTGGACGCGGCGATAACGAGCGAGACGGCTTGCGTATCGATCCAGTCGCCCAACTTCTTCGGGACGATCGAGGATGTTGAGGCGATTGCGGAGATCGCTCACGCGAAGGGCGCACTGCTGATTGTTTCGATTGCCGAGGCCATCTCGCTCGGCATCGTCAAGCCGCCCGCCGAGGCCGACATCGTCTCGCTGGAGGCGCAGTCGTTTGGCGTTGCGGTCAGCTACGGCGGCCCGTACTGCGGCGTCATCGCTTGCAAGGAAAAGTCCATGCGCCAGATGCCCGGGCGGCTGGTGGGTGAGACGAAGGACGCCGATGGCAAACGGGGTTATGTGCTCACCCTCTCCACGCGCGAGCAGCACATCCGGCGGGAGAAGGCGACATCGAATATCTGCACCAATCAGGCGCTGGTCGCGCTGATGGCAACTATCTTCCTCACCGTCTACGGCAAGCAGGGGCTGAAGGAGTTGGCCGAGCAGAACCTGGCGAAAGCGGATTATCTGAAGAGCGTGCTCGCTGCCGATGCAAAGCTCCTCTTTGAAGGCGCGCCGCGCTTCCACGAGTTCGTGCTGCAACTTCCCGCCAGCGCCGACGAGACCAACGCCGCGCTGCTCGCGAACAAGATCATCGGAGGTCTGCCGCTCGCCCGTTGGTATCCCGAGTTTGGCCCCAACACCAGCCTCTGGTGCGCCACCGAGCTAACCACGCGCGTGCAGATGGATGCTGCGGCGGAGAGTCTGCGGGCGGTTGCGGCTACAGAGTTGACGAAGGCATAGAACAGAAGCAGATTCCTCCCCCTTCGACTTCGCTCAGGGTGCGGAATGACAAACAATAATGGCGACGAGGAAAGTATGGATATTTCGGCAATCGAGGGCGCGGAGCTGAAGTCGGTGGAGTTTGTGGATGACTATCTACAGCTCCGCTTCGGCGAGCCGCTGCTGCGACTCTACGACTGGCCGCACGTCCTGCTGACGGATTTTTCGGTGGCGTTTGGCGAGCCGGAGTATCGCAATGCGCTGTGCGCGCAGATCGGCGAAACCGTCACCACCGCAATGCTCGAAGAGGATGACGCGCTGACAATCGAGTTCGGCAACGGCATCGTCTTCGGCCTCTCGCTGCGCGAAGAAGACGTGGATGGTCCAGAGTCAGGCAGCTATTCTGCCACCGGCGACGAAGCCGACGCACAGGAGTTTTGATGATGTCAGATGACACAAAATTCGTAGGCACGCCACGCAAGGCCACCACCCACGTCAATCAGAACGAAGGGTTGATCTTCGAGAAGTCGTCGCCGGGGAAAAAGGCGTATCGGTTGGCGGAGTTGGATGTGCCGGCGGTGGACGCCGCGTCGCTGCTGGGCGAGAGCGTGCGCAGCGACCTGGGCGTGATGCCGGAGGTGAGCGAGATCGAGATCATTCGCCACTTCACGCGGCTGTCTACATGGAACTACGCCATCGACCTTGGCATGTATCCGCTGGGCTCCTGCACCATGAAGTACAACCCGCGCGTGAATGAGGCGGTCGCGGCGCTGGAAGGCATCGCCAACGCGCACCCGTATCTGCCGGAGTCGCTGGCGCAGGGCTCGCTTGGCATCATGAAGCTCTTGCAGGACTGCCTCATCGAGATCACCGGCATGGACGCGATTACGCTACAGCCGGCGGCCGGCGCGCATGGCGAGTTCACCGGCATCCTGCTGGTGCGCGCGTATCACGAGAGCAGAGGCAACGCGCGCAAGAAGATTCTGATTCCCGACTCCGCGCATGGCACCAACCCCGCGTCGGCCGCGGTCTGCGGCTATCAGGTGGCCAACCTCAAGTCGAATGCGCAGGGCATGGTGGATCTCGCGGAGCTGGAGCGCATGGTGGACGAGGACACCGCCGCGCTGATGCTGACCAACCCATCGACCATCGGCGTCTTCGAGAGCGAGATTCACAGGATCGCGGAGATTCTGCACGCCAAGGGCGCGCTGCTCTACATGGACGGCGCCAACATGAACGCGCTGGTGGCGAAGACGCGCCCTGGCGACTTCGGCGTCGACGTGATGCATCTGAACCTGCACAAGACATTCTCCACGCCGCATGGCGGCGGTGGGCCGGGCTCGGGGCCGGTGGCATGCAAAAAATTTCTGGAATCGTTTCTGCCCACGCCTGTCGTCGTCACGCGCGCCGACGGGGCCAATGGAATCCTCGGCCTCGACTACGACCGACCGCAGAGCGTGGGACGCGTGCGAGCGTTCTACGGCAACTTTGGGATGTTCGTGCGCGCGCTCGCCTACATCCTGGCCAACGGCCCCGACGGCCTGCGCCAGACCACCGAAGACGCGGTGCTGAATGCGAACTACATCCGCGCCAAACTCTCCGGCACATTCGATCTCCCCTTCACCACGCCCACCCTGCACGAGGTCGTCTTCTCCGACCGCCTGCAATCCGCCAATGGAGTCAAGACCGGCGACATCGCCAAGCGCCTCATCGACTACGGATTCCATCCATACACGGTGAGCTTCCCCATGATTGTGCATGGCGCAATGATGATCGAGCCGACCGAGAGCGAGAGCCGCGAAGAGCTGGACCTGCTGATCGACGCGCTGCAACAGATCGCGCGCGAGGCGGCGGAGAATCCAGAGCTGGTGCAGTCCGCGCCGCACAATACGCGCCTGCGCCGGCTGGACGAGACCGCCGCCGCGCGCAAGCCCGTGCTGCGGTGGAAAGGGCCGGCGGAAGAAGTTGTGGTGGATGCGGCTGCGAAGGAGTGGTGAGGCAACCCACCCTTTGCGGTGAGACTGCAAAGGATGGGCCACCCGAGTTTAGGGCCAACTAGGCGCCGCCGCGCCGCAGCTCCTTCGTCTTCAGCACAATCATGGTCTCGTAGAATGCCTGTAGCGTTGCGTAGGTCACGCCCGCCGCGCCGTCCAGCACTGCGCCGCGCACAAACATCATGTACAGCCACTTGACGAGCGGCCTTCCCGGCATCCGGTAGAAGATCGCCTTCTGGTGCAGCCGCCGCGTGTGGAAGTCGGGATCGCGCAAGGCCGCGCGCAGGCTCGGGTGCTGTAGTCCCTGCTGGCTATAGATCAGCTTCGCCTCCATCGTCGAGTAGGTGTTGTGTTTCGCTATCCAGCACGCAAATCCCTTGGAGAACGGGAAATGGTCGAGCGGATGCGCCAGCTGCGCGACAGGTCCGTCGATCTCCAGCACCTCGTTGATGGCGCGCGTGTATCTTGCCCGCTCCGGCCTTACCAGCCGAATGTAGAACGGAGTGAGCTGCGCGTGCTTCAGCCACGTGCCGAAGAGATAATCGCGCCGCCGAAGGCGAAACGCTGCTGTGTTCGCCGGTGCCTCGCCGACTACGCGCTGCATCTCTGCGGAGAGATCCGCCGTAGGCCGCTCGTCGGCATCCAGCAGGAAGACCCACGGATGCCTGAACGCGATGCCCAGCGCGGCGTTGCGATGTGTCGCGTAGTCGTCGAATACGCGGCTATGCACCTGCGCGCCGGTCGCGCGCGCAATCTCCAGCGTCCGGTCCGTGCTGCAGGAGTCGAAGACATGCACATCGTCCGACCACGCAACCGAGGCCAGCGCGCCAGGCAGATCGCGCTCTTCGTTCTTGGTAAGGATAAGGACGGAGATCATCGCAGAGAACTCATGGCCAATGGTATCGCTCTGCCGCAGGCAATCGACTTCGCCGGCGGAGGTTTGGTGGGCCCACAAGGACTTGAACCTTGAACCAACGGATTATGAGTCCGCTGCTCTGACCAATTGAGCTATGGGCCCCTCGTCTGCCATGCTACTGCATCCACGGCCTCGCCGGGGATAGCAGTTGTGCCACGCAGCTCCGGAGCTATCCTGCTGCGCTTCACGACCGCTGCGCAACCTGGTGGAGTCGCTCTGCGCGGCTGGGGTGTGATTCAATGAATCTAGCGATTATGTAATTAATCTACAATGATGGCCTTTGAGAATACAGCTTCGCGAAGTCCCTGGAACGTGCAGCGCCGATGGAAGGCTGCGACGCGCAAGTTGCGCGAACTGGGCTCGATCGCATCGGCGCTCGTCGACACCGCGCATCCTTACATGGCGCACATTGTGCCCATGCGCCGCTGCAATCTTTCCTGCGCCTACTGCAACGAGTTCGACGACGTCTCCGATCCCGTGCCTATCGAGGAGATGGAGCGGCGCATCGACGAACTGGGCCGTCTCGGCACCTCGGTCATCACCATCTCCGGCGGCGAACCGCTGCTTCACCCCGAACTCGACCGCATCATCGCGCGCATCCGCCGCACCGGCGCAATCGCGGGAATGATTACCAACGGCTATCTGCTGATGCCGGACCGCATCGCACGCCTCAACCGCGCCGGCCTGGACCACATGCAGATCTCCATCGACAACGTGCTGCCGGACGCAGTCTCGAAGAAGAGCCTGAAGGTCCTCGACGCAAAGCTGCGGATGCTGGCCGAACACGCCGACTTCCACGTCAATATCAACTCCGTGGTGGGCGGCGGCATCGCCAACCCGACCGACGCGCTGACGGTAAGCGAGCGGGCGCTGGCGCTGGGATTCTCCTCGACCATCGGAATTATTCACGATGGCAGCGGGCAGTTGAAGCCGCTGGGCGAGGTGGAGCGCACGGTGTGGGACAAGGTGCGGCGGTTGACGCGACGAAATTACTCCCGCTTCAACCATTTTCAGGAGGCGATCGCCAACGGCCAGCCCAACGACTGGCGATGCCGCGCGGGCGCGCGTTACCTCTACATCTGCGAGTTCGGGCTGGTACACTACTGCTCGCAGCAGCGCGGCTATCCCGGCGTGCCACTCGCCGAGTATGGCAACGCGGACATCAAGCGCGAGTTCCTCACCGAGAAGAGCTGCGCGCCCAACTGCACCATCAGTTGCGTGCATCAGGTCAGCTACATCGACCACTGGCGCGCGCCGCAGACCTCTCAGATCACTCCCGGCGGCGCGCATGGCGCCAGCCCTGGAGCCGATGCGGGTCTGGTGCAGATTCGCTGATCCACGCAACGCCTCAGCGTCAGCCGGCGGCGCGCAGAATTCAATCTCAGCCCTTGCTACTGAGGCGATCCGATAGCTCTTTGAGGATTGCGTTCACACCCTCGAGGCTCTTATCCAGGCCTCTGAGGCATTTGACGATCGTCCAGAGCACCCAGATCAGGAAGATCCAGAAGACGCCAACTGCAGGAAAGAAAATAGCGGGGAAAATGGGAGGGTTCAAGGTTGTATCCTCACAATGCACATATACCTGCAAACACAAAGAGCATATATCAGCAAACTTCCCATGCACAATCCATAATCGTTGTCTCGCAGGGGGCAAGTTTGGTACCCCCACCGGGAACCGGAACGCACTAAACTGATAATGAGCGTGCTTATTTTATTCCAGTCGAATTGTTCCGCCGCAAGAGCGCGGGTTCCCAGGCGCACCAGGCGCAGCGTGAGTGCCTGCGTGGTGCTCGCGGCGCTGGCATGGGCCGGGCGCGGCGGGCTGGCGCGGGCGCAGCAGAACGCATCCCTTCCCATGGCCCCCAGTGCCCTGGTGGCCGCGCTGCCGGAGAAATCCGTGGATCGCGCGGCAGGCCAGCCACTCGCCAATCGGGCCTTCACAAACCTCAGCTTCACGGCCCAGGACTTCACGGCTCAGGCGGGGGAAAACTCGAGGGATCGCTTCCGTGTGGAGCAGGCCACGCCGGGCGCTCTACCGCTCTCGCTCGACGACGCCATCGACCGCGCGCTGAAGCACAACCTGCAGGTGCTGCTGGCGGCCCAAACCGAGCAGTCCGTCCGCGGGCAGATTCTCGGCGTCTTCTTTGCGCTTCTTCCCAATATGAGGGCGACCGCCTACACCAACACGCTTGAGCTCAACCTCGCCGCCATGGGATTCAAGCCCTCGTCGTTCGCGGCGTTCGGCCTCGCACCCGGAACGGTCCACGAGATTGTCAAGGTGGACACCACCAGCGCGCAGTTGAGCGCCAACCAGGTGCTCTTCAACCTGACGGACTTCCATCTCTACCAGGCCGCGAAGAAGGCCGCCGATGTCGTCGCCATGAACACCCTCAACGTGCGCGGAGGCGTGGTCGATGCGGTCGGCACACAGTATCTGGCCGCGCTGGCGGACCAGGCGCAGATTGCCAACGCCCAGTCGCTCGTCACCGCGGACGAAGAGGTGCTTCGCCAAGCCACGCTCGCCCACGACGCCGGTGTCGGCATCAATCTCGACGTGCTGCGCGCCCGCGTGCAGCTCCAGTCCGAGCAGCAGGCCCTGGTGCGCGCCAGTAATACCTTCGCCAAGGATAAGATCGCAATCAACCGCCTCCTCGGCCTGCCCGCCGAACAGGAGTTGACGCTCACCGACGGGGTGCCCTACGCCGAGTTGGCCGAGATGCCGCTCGATCAGGCCCGCGCGCTGGCCTATGAGCGGCGCAAGGACCTGCTCGGCCTTACCGCGCAACTCGAGGTCGCCCAGCACGCGCAGAAGGCGGTGAAGTACCAGCGCCTCCCATCGCTCTCCTTCAACAGCGACTACGGCGTGCTGGGCGTGACCCACGGCAACTACCACGGCGTCTTTACCGCCCAGGGAACGCTGAAGATTCCCATCTTTGAGGAGGGCCGGTTCCGCGGCGAGAGCGAGGTAGCCACGGCCCAGCAGATCGCACTCCAGCGCCAGATCGCGTCGCTCAAGATCACCATCGACGCCCAGATTCGCGCCAGCCGCTTGGACGTCGAATCCTCCGCCGAGCTGGTGAAAGTGGCGCGCAGCAACGTCGAGCTGGCCAGCCAGGCGCTCGCCGACACGCGCGACCGCTTCAGCGCCGGCGTCGCCGACAACCTCCCGGTCGTCGAGGCACAGGCCGCGCTTGCCGCCGCCCAAAGCCGCCTGGTCGCCACCGAGTTCGAGTTCAACCATGCCAAGCTCACGCTGGCCCGCAACACCGGCGTCGTCGAATCCCAGTACAAGCAATACCTCGGCCGCTAGAAAAGTTATCATCCTGCTATGGCAAACGATCCGGTAGACGATCCACGAATTTACTTCGCGGCGGAGAGAACCTTGCTGGCGTGGCTGCGCACTGGCCTTGGACTGATGGGCGTGGGCTTCGCGGTGGCCCGCTTCGGCCTGTTCCTGCGCGAGATGCAGGCAGTCCAATCGAACGCGATGGGGCACACGACGGGGCTCTCGGTGTGGTCTGGCGTGGCGCTGGTCGCCTTGGGCGTAATCGTCAACGTCAGCGCTGCGCTGCGGCACGTCCAGGTGGTACGGCAGTTGAGCGCGGGAACCTGGCAGCCGGGCAAGGTGTCGGCGAGTGCGGTCGCGCTTGCGCTGGTACTGGCAGCCATCGGTGTGGGAATGGCGGTCTACCTGGTGATGATGCGCTGAGCCCATCTGCCGTTTGCCGCAAAAATATGAAACCATAGGCAACAGGTCAGGGGGCCCGACTGAGGTGGCGGAAGCGGCAACGGCGATCAACGCGGGCAGCGCGTTTCTCTCGCGCGACTTCGGGCTCTACCAGACGGCGCGCCTGCTGGTGATCCTGGGCTCGGAGGCGCAGTACATCGCGGTGACCTGGCAGGTCTACCAGATCACTCATCATTCGCCGTTCTATCTCGGCCTCACCGGGCTGACCCTCTTCGCTCCCGGTTTCTTCTTCATGCTTGCCGCAGGACATGTTGCCGACCGCTACGACCGGCGCTCGGTGATCCTCGCCTGCTATTCGCTTCAGGCTGTGTTTACCCTCGCGCTGATTCAGTTTGCGCTGCATCCGACAGGCCACGTCTGGCCGATCTACGCGGTGCTCTTCGGCGTGGGGACAGGCCGCGCCTTCAGCAGTCCGGCGTCGGCTGCATTTTTGCCCAGCCTGGTGCCCAGCAATCACTTCGTCAATGCGGTCATCTGGGGGTCGATGGTCTTCCAGGTTGCCAACATCGCAGGGCCTGCGGTGGGCGGGCTGCTCTTCACCCTGCGCCTGAAAGGCGTGCCGGCGCGTTGGAACGGCGGAGCGGCGGTCTACGCCTTCACCCTGCTGACGCTGCTGGCCTTCCTGGTGCTGGTGGGCATGATGCGCACCCGCCCGGTGCGCGTGGTCAAAAACGCATTCAACCTGGAGACCATGCTGGCAGGATTCAGGTATGTATTGCGGACCAAGCTGCTGCTTGGGTCGTTCTCGCTGGACCTGTTTGCCGTGCTGCTGGGCGGCGCCACGGCGCTGCTGCCCATCTTTGCCGATGACATTCTGCACGCCGGGCCGCGCGCCCTCGGGTTGCTGCGCGCCATGCCGGCCCTGGGCGCTCTGGTGGTCTTGCTGGCCTTGAGGGTGTGGCCCATCCGGCGCAACTCCGGCAAGATCATGCTCTTCTGCGTGGGGATATACGGTGCAGCAACAATCGTCTTCGGCCTCTCGCGCACGATGTGGCTTAGCCTGCTGGCGTTGGTGATTGTGGGCGCAAGCGACACGGTCAGTGTCGTGATCCGCGCCAGTATGCTGCAACTGGCGACGCCGCCCGGGTTGCGCGGACGAGTCAGCGCCGTCAACGGCCTCTTTGTCGGAGCCTCCAATGAGATTGGCGGATTCGAGAGCGGAGTCACCGCCGCGTGGTGGGGAGCGGTCCGCGCGGTGGTCGTCGGTGGAATCGGCTCGCTCATCGTCACCGGCCTGGCCAGCACGCTCTTCCCCTCCCTGCGCCAGGCCGATGCGCTCACCACCGAGTCGCTGATGCAGGCCAATCTGCAACAGAGCGCCGCCGAGCCACCGGATTAAATACAGTGGTCAGTGAAAATGCTTCGTCAATTTGTAACGAAAATGTGAGAGGGACAGGGATGACACAAAGCAAGAAAACGGCAATCGGCATAACTCTGGCGCTGCTTCTGGCGTTGGCAATCCGCATCGCGACGATCCACCACGAGCGCAATGCTCCGGGGCCCGAGACCCCCGCCGCCACCGGCACGGTGGACCCCGACGAGCTGGTCTTCCTGAAGCAGCAGCGCCCCTCGTCGCTGGCCGACGTGAAGCAGTTGATCGGCATAACGGTATGGGTCTCCGCAGGCGGCCAGCTCGACTACTACCCCTGCACAGCGCATCGCGCGGACTACGCGCACTCCGCCGGAACCCTGCTCGGGGCCGAACCGCTGGCCATCAAGGACGCATTCGAGCAGGTCGCGCCCAAGTCCGCCACCTTCCGCATTCGCGGCGGAGACAAGCAGGTTCTGCTCGCCTTCACCATGCCCAAGTCGACCGACCCGGCCAAGCTCTACGCCGTCCCGGTGGGCTTCAAGGAGGCCGGCGACTACACCTTCGCCAACGACGAGATCTTCTTTTACGACGACCCGCACGATCTGTTCAAGCACTGGGGGCCGAAGGTGTGGCAGGCGGTCGATGCCCACCAGGTCATTCTGGGCATGAACGAGCGTCAGGTCGAGCTCTCGCTCGGCCAAGTCTCCAAGAGCCTGAGCAAGGAGTACGGCAACCGGATGGTGGTCTTCGACAACCTCGGCAAGCCCATGGCCGTCACTTTTGTCGGCAACCACGTAACCGCCTTCCGCCCGGACCAGGGCTTCCGATGAACAGCGCCGCCGCATCCTGAGCTATCTCGGTCAGGATCGGATTGATTGAAAGGGTACCCCCGTGGGCAAATAGCGTAAAGTATTCAAAAAAATAGTGTTAAGCTCGCGCTAAGAGCGCGAGACGTATGAAAGGCGAAGAGGCAGTGGTAAGGGGTGCGTGGTCAGTGGTCAGAAAGGCGAAGATGCGGGCGATTTTGTTTGCTTCGGTCATTAGGATTCATCCTTTGTGTGCGAAAAAATACTAAAGTCTTCAAAAAAAGCATGTTAAGTCTGGACTTGTCTGGACTTAGTCTGGTTTAAGTCTGGACTAAGTCTGGACTTGGCTGCGACGGTTGAGGGTTAAAGGCGAAGGCCCGGCGGGTTGGGCCGGGTCTGTTTGGTTTTGCTTACTGATTTAATTATACGCCGTGGAGGGAAACTACTATGCCAACTATTATTATCGGGAAAGTGCTTGATACGGTGTGAGTTATTTGGTTTTTTCGGTGTAGAGGGGCTTGACAAGCAAATTTGCTGGGGTTTTTGCGGGGTGCGACGGCGATTTTTTTGTTTCGGCTATGAGCTGTGGGCTATGAGCAGGGGGTCTGGGGGAGAAAGGGGTGGAGGGTTGAGGAGGGGCTGGGTTCGTCGGGATCCTTCGCGCTCGAAAGACGCGCTCAGGATGACGGCAAGAACAAACAACGACGAAGAACAGGCAACGGCAAGGGCCAATACAGAGATTCTGGCTGCGCCAGAATGACGACACGTGGGGGCTGCGCCAGAATGACGACTCCTGGGGCTGCGCCAGAATGACGAGCAAGAACAGGCAAGGGCAACGGCAAGGATTTTGTGGGAAAAAGGGTGGAGGGAGATTCGCAGAAATATTTTTCGATTCATGCGATTGCCCTGGGCATCGATCCCCCGCCTACTGTATTCGATGCCAAAGATCCTATAGTTAGGACAAGTATTCAGGCTTAGAGCATTTTAGTTAATGGTGTAGACAGTGGCACCACGAGAAAAATGCGGGGATTCTTCGCTTCGCTCAGAATGACAATTCATTTTTGGTCTACAGCAATTCCGAAAATGCACTAGGACACTCGCCAAAATACCCGGGCACAACCCGCCCGCTTACCACCACAGAAGCTCGTTCCACCTGTGCAGGAGTAACATATGTCAATTTTCGCTCGCCTCTCACGCCGCAGATTTATTGTCCTCACCGGTGCTACCGCCGCACACGCGGCGCTCTATGCTGCTCCTACGCTGCCTACCCCGGCGCGTGCTGGAGCCCAATCGCTGGCGGGGAAGTGGCGTTCTCGCTCGACCGCGAGGACAGCGGCGTTAAAGAAAGCTGGTTCTCGCGCGAGTTGCCCGACACTACCCGCATCTCTCTGCCCGGGATTCTTCAGTCGCAGGGCTATGGCGACGAGATCACCGCCGAGACACAGTTTGTCGCAGCGCTGCCGCGCGAGCAGTGCCGCGAGGCAAGAACATTCCACTGGGAAGCATCTCGGCAGACCTCTCCAAACTCCACGCCCCGGCGCAATACAAGCTGGGCCTTCTCTACGAGTGCTCCGCAGGCACTGGCAAGCTGCTGGTCTGTAGCATCGATCTCAACAGTGCGCGCGCGAGTGCTGCGTCGCTGCGCCGCTCCATCCTGGATTACATGGCTGGCCCGCGCTTTCAGCCAACCGTCACAATCGCCGCCGCCGACCTGCGCAGGCAGTGGGTGCGGATGCGCCCGAACTCGGTCGATCCCGGCGTCAACCAGCCTGTTGTCCCCTCGTCCCCCGACCTGGTAGCGCCCGGCGAAATCCGCCGCAAGCCTGCCTCCTAGTTGTTGCGACTCAGGGTTAGGAGACGGCTTACAGATTATCGTGGTCAACCCTGCTTCTGCTCTGGTTGTATCCTATGGCCATGCCTCAGTCCGCAGTTGAACCGCAACCAGCAAAGGCCGCGCCTCCCGCGTTCGAGTCGTGGGGCCGGTATCCCAAGTACGACGCGAAGATTGTTCCCCTGAACTGGCAGAGTGATTTCCCCGGTGTGATGACCGGGCTGCATGGCGGCGCGTTGCCGGTGGGACTGGGCCGCAGCTACGGCGATGTGTGCCTGCTGAAGGACGGAAATCTGCTGCTGACGACGGGGATGGACCGTCTGCTCGATTTCGACCCCGCGACCGGCGTGCTGACCGCCGAGGCGGGCGTGTCGCTGGCGCAGATTCTCGACTTCGCTGTGCCGCGCGGATTCTTCCTCCCAGTAACTCCCGGCACCAAGTACGTCACTCTTGGCGGCGCAATCGCCAACGACATCCACGGCAAGAACCACGAGGCTGCGGGCTCGTTTGGCAACCACGTTCCAAGCTTTGAACTGGTGCGCTCGGACGGCAGCCGCAGGCTCTGTTCGGCCACCCAGAATCCGGACTGGTACGCCGCGACGATCGGCGGAATGGGCCTGACCGGCGTCATCACCTGGGCGCAGTTGCGGCTGCGGTCGATCGTCTCGCGCAAGATCGACTACGAGGGAATCCAGTTCCACGGCATCGACGAGTTTCTCGACCTGAAGCAGCAGTACCAGAACGTGGAGTACACCGTGAGCTGGGTGGATTGCGCCTCGACGGGTAGGAACTTTGCGCGCGGCGTCTTCATGCTGGGCGAACACTCGAAGGTGTCCGGCGAGTTGAAGCGGTCGCCCGAGCCGAAGCTGAGCGTCCCGTTCGACTTTCCCGGCTTCGCGCTGAACCATACCACGGTGAGCCTCTTCAACTCGGTCTTCTTCCACAAGCAGATGAAGGCGCACGTGAAGACGGTGCAGGACTACGAGCCGTTCTTCTATCCGCTGGACGCGGTGCTGCACTGGAACCGCGGATACGGCAAGCGCGGGCTGGTGCAGTTCCAGTACGCGATTCCGTGGCAGCACGCGAAGGAGGGGACGATCGAGATTCTGCGCGAGATCGCGAAGTCCGGGCTGGCCAGTTTCCTGGCGGTGTTGAAGGCCTTCGGCGAGATTCCATCGCTGGGGATGATGAGCTTTCCCCAGGCCGGCATCATGTTGGCGCTGGACTTCCCGATCAAGCCCGATCTGACCTTTCCACTGCTCAAGCGGCTGGGAGACATGACGCTGGAGTTTGGTGGACGGCTCTATTCCGCCAAGGACGCGGCCATGACCCCGGCGCAGTTCCAGACCTTCTACCCGCAGTGGCGGCAGTTTGCACAGTACCGCGACCCAATGTTGAACTCCAGCTTCTGGGAGCGCGTCACGGGAGGAGGACCGACCCTATGAGTACACTTGTTACGCGGCCTTTGGATGCGTCGCTTGCTGCAAGCTCCGAAGCAGTGATTGCGAAGAAGATTCTGGTTCTGGGCGCGACCTCCGGCATCGCCGAGGCGACCTGCCGCATCTGGGCGGCGGAGGGCGCGCAGATGTTTCTGGTGGCGCGCAACGCGGAGAAGCTGGCCGCGGTTGCGGCGGACCTGAAGCTGCGCGGCGCGTCGTACGTTGGCACCGCCGTCGCCGATCTGGACGACACAGACAAACACGCCGAGCTGCTGGCTCATGCGGTGAACTCGCTGACCGGGATGGACATTGCGTTCCTGGCGCACGGCATTCTGGGCGACCAGGCGCGCGGCGAGCAGGAGTTCGAGCACGCGGCGCAGATCATATACACCAACTTCATGGCTCCGGTCTCGCTGCTGACGTGGCTGGCGAACTACTGCTTGCAGCGCCATGCGGGGGTGATCGCGGTGCTGTCATCGGTGGCGGGCGAACGCGGGCGCAAGTCGAACTACATGTACGGTGCATCCAAGGCAGGCCTAAGCACGTACTTGAGCGGACTGCGCAACCGCGTCGATCGCGAGGGCGTGACCGTAATTACGATCAAGCCGGGTCCGGTGAAGACCTCGATGACCGCAGGGATGAAGGGCGCGGAGAAGTTCGCCGACGTACACAAGGTGGCCGCGACCATTGTCAAAGCCATCGACAAGCGCGTGGACACGCTCTATGTTCCGATCATTTTTCTGCCCATCATGTTCATCGTCCGCCACATTCCCGAGCGCATCTTCAAGAAGCTCAACCTATAACTGCAAAAATGCTTTGCAATTCGATGGCTTGCGATATTTCTCTCACCATACATACACAAACATTCTTTGCAGTCATCGCTCTATTCGGCATGATTCAGTGCAACGCGCAGACCCCCAAGCCAACCAAAGTTGCTCCAGGCATTCGTCTGCCGATTGGTGGCGATGGTACTGTCTTTGTCCTCGACGCACCGGCCAGCAGTCCCATGATTCGGCCCTAGTAATGCGTATGGTTGGCGATGAGTTTACGGCACTCGGCATCGCACGGCTTTGGGTGCGGGGTGATGTTGGCGTACCCATAGACACGCAGCGTCGGGCCGTCCAGCGTGATCACCTGGTCGGCCCCGGTGTGCTCGAAGTCGAACATGTGGTACGCCTCCCCCTTGAAGTAGAGGGTCGCGTTGCCATCCGGCTCCAGTTTGAACCGGTACCAGAAATATGTCCGCTTGCCCGTCCCAAACCAGTCGCCGCGCACAAAGTTCGGGTTCCCGCCCAGGGGATGCGCCGGCCACGTTTCAAGCAGCCGACCTTGATTGTCGAACCAGTAAAGTTGCGCGCTGAGGCCGTTCACGTAGGTCCTTCCATTGGTGACCACCTGGGGCGTCTTGGAATCGCCCAGGATGTAGCCTGCCGTCACCTGCTGCGAGTGGTCGGAGTTGTTCTGCCAGATCATCTTCCCGTTCTGCGCGTTGTACTCCAGCGTCCCCGCGTCCGACTGGCCGATCAGAAGCTCCGGCTTGCCGTCGCCATTCATGTCGAAGAACTCCATCGCGTCCATGTGGTCGTGATTGTCCTCGAAGTACTTGGCGTTGTTCCAGACTTCATTGCCCTGCGCGTCCAGGCAGAGGTGGCTGATGACGACCTCGTCGATGCCATCGCCATTGACGTCCCAGGGATAGATGTAGTGGCCGAAGTAATCTTTCAAGCGGTGTTCAGCGTGCTGCCATAGCTGATTGAGGTCCTTGTCGTAGGCCGTCAATGAGATATAACCGCCGGTATCGACCAGCACCAGCAGCGTGTCCGGCCCGTCCGAATCCTTGTGAAACTTCGCCACCGCCATGCGGTAGTTGTTATCCACATGCGGCAACGGCGGCGCGGGCCAGGGCACCTTCTTGATGATGTCGCCAGTGCGCCCATCGGCCAGCACCAGCCACTCCTTGCCGTCGGGAGTCTCGCGCCAGTGCGCCAGTTCATCGCGGCCGGTGTGATGAAAGTCCCAGAGAACTCCCGCCGCTTCGTTGCCACGCGGGTCGCCCTGGGTCGTTGGCGGCGCATCCCAGCGCCATAGAACGTGGCCATCGTTGGCATACATGATGGTGGAGTAGTTGTTGGTGATATCCAGGATCGCGTATTTTCCAGACCCATCGACATCGCCGAATTTGACGATATTGGACGGCGCAATCGTGTACTCATGCAGCAGCTTCACCTCGGCCGGCAACTCCAGCGGTTTCAGGTCGTCTTCCGTGAAGTTTGCATTTTTGGTTAGAACCAGCACGTTAAATATTGGCCGAGGCTGTATCGAAGTGAGTTTGATCTCGACCGTCCCCGGCTTCAGCGTGAAGTCGCCACCACGCTGTAGTTGCATGGCTCCCTGACCAAAGCTGGTGGGATCCTGCTTGCCGTCGATGGCGACGTGGAACGAACTCGCGGCCGTGCCGCTGCCACGCACAAACAGGTGATAGGCGCCACCCTCCTTGACCGGAATCTTCGCGGCGGCGTCGCCTGCGACCGCCAGGGTCAGCGAGGAGTTATTGAATTCCCACACAGTGGCAGCACCACGGCGTCCGCCGCCGCCGCCGCCGCTGGTATCGCCTTCGGGAAAGTCCACGAAGAAATCCGATGCCGGAATCACAATGGTGCCAGGAGGCTGGTGCGCAGCATCATGATGATGCAGCGTGAGCTTCTGCTGGCCAGGAGCAGGGATGGCGGCGAAGGCGGTAGAGACAGCGAGCAGACTGACGAGAATGTATTTCATGGGCGCACCCCGCGGGCGAGTTCGAATTCGGGTGTGATATCGACGGGAATGCCGGAGGTCGATCCGAGAGCGCGGGTCAGCGCCGGCGGCATGACGTCGTACTTGGCGAACCACGCCTCAACCCCGGCGCGGTCGCCATGGGCCTCGAACGTGAGCAGTTGCTGAGCGAGCGACCCGACCGCCGCGGCCATCGCAGCGTAGTCGATGGCGTACTTGCCATCGGCCCCCTGCGCAAGCGCGCCATGTTCGAGCAGGTAGTTGAACTCCATCATCTCCGCGCGCCCGTGCGCCTCGCCCGTGCCGAAACGGAGCGTGCGAAAGATCCCCGCGACGTACGATGCGTAGATGCCGTTGAGTTCGGTCGGCGGCAGCAGCTTCTGGTCCACCAGCCACTTGGCAAGGTAGATGCCCGTCGTGTCGGCTTTAGCTTCCTCCAACCCGCTGTACGCCGGCCCGATCGCCTCATTGATCGTGACCTGCTTCCCATCCACATGCGCATACGCAGGTCCAAGCCCGTGCGAGATCTCATGCAGAATCGTGCCCGTCATATAGCCTTCGCTGCTTACGTCTTTGGTCTCGGCCGGCGTCAACATCTTCTGCGCGACCGGAAGAATCACATATTCCACCCGCGCGTCCATGAAGTTCTTGAAGAAGATTTTTTTCGACCCCTTCTCGGCGTGGATGCGCGGATCGTTGGGCAGATTGTCCGCGACAGCCTGGTATCCATAGTGCAGGTCACCGGCTCGCAATGGAGCGTTGACGACCTCCATCGGCGTTGCCTGACCCTGCTTCGAAGGCCTATCCTCCGCAGGGATCGGCAGCGCCTGCTGCATTGCAGCCTCGTGCTGCCGATAGATCGCCAGCTTACGGCTCTCCGCCTCATTGCGGACCAGGATCGCCCCGCCATACGAGGTTTTCACCCCGAGGACGCCATCGAGATACGTCTCATACGGCGCAAAGATCAGATCGATCTTCGGGTCCTTCAGGTCGAGCCATGCAACATCGCTGGCGTAGTAATCGTCGGTGAGCAGGGCCTGGGCACGCAGATTCAGAAAATGCGCGAAGGCCGGATCGGGCGAGAGCTTCGCCGCCGCCCGCAGATCGGCGGCAATCGGCTTCACCCACTCCGCATAAGCCTCGTGATAGGGATAGGTGAAGAGATGGCCGGCAACGCTTGCCACCGGCTGGCTCAAAGCGGGCGCAAGGTCAAGCGGCGCCGACCGGACCACCGTCCACGGGCTGTAGAGAGCAGCCTTCTGATCCGGATGCACCGCGGCGTATTGCTCAATCACAGCGCTGGTGGTCCCGAACGGATAAAGCTCGTGGCCCGGCACCAGCGGTTCTTCGCCGATGACCGGGGAGTTGCGGTCGACCAGGTCCCACCGGCTCCCATTGATCGAGAACAGTCGGTACAGGTCGGCGTTCTGCGTCGTGTGGAAGAGCGCCCAGCCGCCCAGGTCGCTCTGGCGCAGATATATCTCATCCATCAGGTGGCACGCGTCGGCGAGCTTGGCGATCATCTGCTGCTCGGCGGGCGTCAGTCCGGCCCGCGAGTACGGCATCGCAACCACCTTCCACCGCGCGGCGCGCTCGGCCTCATTGTGGATCGGACGGCCTCCTATGCGCTCCGTCGGCGCGGGCAGACCAGGTTGGGCCGCGGGAGCCGGCGCGCGACCCTGCGCGCGAGGCCCGGCTGGACCCGGCGCCGGATTCTGGTTGGGAGTCCGGGCAGAAACCTGGCTGGCAGCAGGAATTGCCAGCGCGAGAGAGAGCAAGAGACCGATTGATTGAGACCGCACCACGGAGTGACCTCGCTAGAACGCACACCACTATCTCACCGCAAAACATCTCCGCACAAGCGCTGGCGGCGGCGATTTTCTATCTTGCCGGACCTTTTTCGGCGGCGAAATCCCCGTCCCGCGCAGGCAATGCACCATCGCCGATCGGTGGAGCGAGCCGGCACTACTGCAACGGATGAGGGATACACGTTGGAGACGAGCGGGCCGTCCAAAAGGACTCCTCAATTGGAAGTTCTGCGTCGATGCTATCGCGCGCGACGATGGTGCCCTGCCAGGCAATCCTCGCTCCAGCGGCTTCAAGTGGTCGAGGAAACCGGCCACATCTTCGGCAGCGCCGGGAATTGGACGCCATGCGGAAGTCTGGGGGCCCCAAATGAGTGCAGCGCCGGGCCCCGTTTACAATCGACTCTGTGGACACCTCAACCATCGTCATTCTGGACTTCGGCTCGCAGTACACCCAACTGATCGCGCGTCGCATCCGCGAGTTCAACGTCTTCTCCGTGGTTCTACCCTGCACCGCGCCCATCGAGCAGATTCGCGCGCTGGCGCCGCTGGGGCTGATCCTCTCCGGCGGCCCAAGCTCGGTTTACGACGCGGACGCGCCGGCCGCCGATCCCGCGCTGCTGGCGATGAATGTCCCAATCCTCGGCATCTGCTACGGGCTGCACTTCATCGTGCATCACCTGGGTGGGCGGATCGAGCCTGCTCCAGCGCGCGAGTACGGACATGCGCAGGTGGAGGTGATCGCCGAGACGCAGCTCTTTCGCGGGTTGCCAGCCACGCTCGAAGTGTGGATGAGCCACGGCGACGAGGCGAAGGCACTGCCCGCGGGCTTCATCCAGACCGCGAAGACCGCGAACGCGCTGGCGGGAATCGCGGACGAGGCGCGTCGCATCTGGGCCGTGCAGTTTCATCCCGAAGTGGTGCATACGCGGCAAGGAATGGAGCTGCTGCGCAACTTCGTGCTCGGCATCTGCGGCGCGAAGGCGGACTGGACGCCCGAGCACTTCATCCACACCACCGTCGAGCGGGTGCGCCAGCAAGTTGGCGAGGGGCACGCGATCTGCGGGCTGAGCGGCGGCGTGGATTCGTCGGTCGCGGCGGTGCTGGTGGCGCGGGCGATTGGCGACCGGCTGACCTGCATCTTCGTCAACAACGGCGTGCTGCGCAAGGACGAGTTCACGAAAGTCCAGAAGACGATGCGCGAGCAGCTTGGCCTGCGCGTGGTCGCGGTCGATGCGAGTGAGCGATTCCTCGCGAAACTGGCTGGCGTGACCGAGCCGGAGAAGAAGCGCAAGGCGATCGGCGGCGAGTTCATCGCGGTCTTCGACGACGAGGCGAAAAAAATATTCGCGTCGGAGAAAGGGTCGACGCGCTCCGGCGGCGAGGAGGTGGCATGGCTGGTGCAGGGCACGCTCTACCCCGACGTGATCGAATCGTCGAGCGTCAAAGGCCCGTCGCAGACGATCAAGAGCCACCACAACGTGGGCGGCCTGCCGGCGAACATGAAGCTGAAGCTGATCGAGCCGCTGCGCGATCTCTTCAAGGACGAAGTCCGTCGCATCGGGCGCGACCTGGGAATGCCTGACGAAATCATCGAGCGCCAGCCGTTCCCTGGGCCGGGACTCGCGGTGCGCATTCTCGGCGAGGTGACTGCCGAGCGCGTGGCGTTGCTGCAAGAGGCCGACGCGATCGTGGTCGAGGAGATCAAGGCGGCGGGACTCTATCGCAAGGTCTGGCAGTCGTTCGCCGTGCTTCTGCCGGTCAAGACCGTCGGCGTGATGGGCGACCAGCGGACCTACGCCTATACCTGCTGCGTGCGCGCGGTACACTCCGAGGACGGGATGACGGCGGATTGGGCTCCGCTGCCGTATGAGGTGCTGCGCGCCATCTCCAGCCGCATCGTGAGCGAAGTTCGCGGGATCAACCGCGTGGTCTACGACATCACGTCGAAGCCGCCGGGCACCATCGAGTGGGAGTAGTGCTGGCCGCACGGGCGGTTGTGGCGGGGCCAGCTTCGTCGGGGTCCTTCGACTCGACCGCACACGATGTGGCCGTGTGCAGCCTCGCTCAGGATGACGACGTAAAAAAGGCGACGGCGAGAACGGGCAAGGGCGGGGGTCAGGCGGAGTTGGTGGACTTGACCTCGGCGGAGACGGAGCCTAGGGCGACGCGGGCGCGGATGGTCTGGCCGGGGTGGGCATCGGCGGCGTTGCGCAGGAGGGTTCCTGGTGAGACGCCGTTTTCGATCCCGTTTTCGAGCCCGTTTTCGATGTAGACCAGGGCATAGCCGCGGCTGAGGACGGCGAGCGGCGAGAGGGCGTCGAGGCTGGCGCGGGCGCGGTCGAGGCGGGATGCGCGGGCGGCGATGGTGGAGCGGGCGAGGCGGCGGAGGGACTGAGTGGCGGCCTCGAGGCGGCGGCGGGCGAGGGCGAGGCGGACGGCTGGGTTCTGGCTCTGGATGCGCGTGGAGAGGGCCGTGAACCGGCTGGAGAGATCGCGCAGGCGGCGGTTGGCGGCGGCCTGCTGCCGGTGGCGGAGGTCGTCCAGGCGCTGAGCGCGGCGGCCGATGAGGGCCTGCAGCCGGTTCTGCATCTGCGCGGCGGAGAGCGCGGTGAGGCGCTGGCGGGCCAGCATGAACTGGTAGCGGATGGCTCGGCGGACGCGGGCGGCGAGCAGTTCGACGCGCTCCTCGATGCGGTGCTGGGCTGCTGTGATGAGTTCGGCGGCGGCCGAGGGCGTGGCGGCGCGCAGGTCGGCGACGAAGTCCGCGATGGTGAAGTCGGTCTCGTGGCCGATGGCCGAAACAACCGGCAATTCAGAGGCGGCGATGGCGCGAGCGAGAGCTTCATCGTTGAAACCGGCGAGGTCTTCCAGCGAGCCTCCGCCGCGCGCGATGAGGATGAGATCGACCTGGGCGGAGAGCTTGTTGGGCTGACTCTGATTGGGCTGGCTCTGATTGAACCAGCGGATTCCCGCGGCGACCGAGGCGGCGCATTCGGGGCCTTGCACGGTAGCGGGATAGACGAGCAGGTTGAGGCGGGCGTGGCGGCGGCGAACGATCTTGACGATGTCGTGGAGGACTGCGCCGCTGGTGGAGGTGATGACGCCGAGGGTGCGCGGAAAGGCGGGCAAGGGGCGCTTGCGTGCGGCATCGAAGAGGCCCTCGGCGAGGAGGCGGCCCTTGAGCTGGGTGAAGGCGAGTTGGAGGGCGCCGGCACCGCGTGGCTCGAGGGTTTCGGCGATGAGCTGGAGCTGGCCGCGCGACTCGTAGACGGAGACTCGGCCGCGGACGAGAACGGCGAGGCCGTCCTGCGGGTGGAAGCGGAGGAGTTGGGCCTGTCGGCGGAAGAGGACGACGGGAAGCTGCGCCTCGCCGTCTTTTAGCGTGAAATAGACGTGGCCGGAGGGGGCGGCGCGGCAGTTCGAGATCTCGCCCACGACCCAGAGGTCGGCGTAGTCGGCCTCGACGTGCTGGCGGAGGTCGGTGACCAGGTCGCGGACGCTCCAGGGAGCGCTGGCGGTGCCAGGGGAAGGTTCGAGGTCCAGGGTTCGAGGTTCGAGGGAGGCTTCCGGCGGGGCAGGCGGCTGGGGGGCGCGCTTGCGCGTGGGTGCGAGCCACAGACCGGCCAGGGTCCCCTGCCTGCCATCGCCATCGGAGCGGATCGCCATACCGGTTGAGTCTAGCATCGGCGGGATTCAGCGGTAGAGGTGGTGGGAGAGGATGTAGGCGGCGACGGCGGGCGGGAGCAGGCCGGGGCAGGGGTCTCCGGCCTGGAGGCGGCGGCGGAGGTTGGTGGCGGAGACCTCCTCGTTGAGGGTGGTGAGGAGGTGGACGCGGGCGCGCTGGGCGGGGGTGAGGTCGAGCGGCGCGATCTGGGCCTCGCTGAGGGGGAAGTCGGGCCGGCTGACGACGATCCACTCGGCCAGCGCGAGCAGGCGGCAGGGAGAACGCCAGCGGCGGAGAGTGAGGAAGCTGTCTGCGCCGGTGAGGACGTAGAGGGATGCGGTGGGAAGCTCGCGGGCGAGCGCGGCGAGGGAGTCTACGGTGTAGTTTGGGGTGCCGTCGGCGCGTGGAGCGTCGAGGGTGGAGACGGCGAAGCGTGGGCAGGTTGCAGGTTGCAGGTTGCCGGTTGCAGGTGGTTCTGGATTGCAGGCGAGCGTGGCCATGGCGAGGCGGTCGGCAAAGCTGGCGATGGAGGGCGCGGATTTGAGGGGCTGTTGGCCTACGGGAGCGAAGAGGACGCGGTCGAGCGCGAAGGCGACAGACGCGGCGGAGGCCAGGCCCAGATGGCCGCGATGGATGGGGTCGAATGTGCCACCGAAGAAGGCTACGCGCATTCTGTCATGCTAGAGCATTTTCACGATGGAGGAATGGGGAGTGGAGTGAGTGAGCAAGCGATGGGCCGCGAAGAGGAAGGGCTTTCGGTCGCCATAAACACGCCACCCCTTCAGGACAGTATTCTGAAGGGGTGGGGCGATTCACACTTGCAGCGCCGGATTAGCGCGAGCGGAAGACGAGGCCCGTGCCGAAGGTGAGCAGGTAGTTGCTCTGGTTCGCGCCAGCGCCGCCGTTGTAGGAATAATAGCCGGTGGGATACTTGGCCAGGACGCCTGCGCTAATCTCGAACACGCGCCAGTCCAGCCTGCGGCTGAGCTTGTGATCGGCACCGAGGCTGGCCTGATAGATGAAGTTGTTGTTGTATGTGGTGCGGGACGGGATTCTGGTGTGGCCGATGCCGAAGCCAGCCTGGAGGTAGGGAGTGGTCTTCATCATGAGCGGCTTCTTTGTAGCAAGGCGGATGCTGAAGATGCCGTCCTGCCGGTCGAACTGGCCGGAGGGGCCATAGTCCGCATTCAGGCGGAAGGTGTCTCCGCGACCATCGATGCCTAGAACGATGGGGCCGGTCCTGAGCTTGCCGATGTGGGGCAGGCGGGTCACGTCATAGTAAACACCATAAGCGGTCCCAATGAGCAACGGACGGTCCGTTTGTCCGCCCGGAGCCGGATGGGAGTTGACTCCCATCTGGTTGAACTGCTGGGTGTCGGCGGTGACATAAACTCCAGTTTGTGCGTGGGCAATGGCAGATGCAAGGGCAATGGTGAGAACAAGAGCTATGGATCGCAGTTTCATTGGTGTTCCTTTTGCGAGGAGTTATTAGCGCACCGATGAGCATATAGAAATGGAACGCCAATGTCAGCAATTTTTTATAGCGGGGAG
>Ga0224554_1000023_pt1 | contig 128379 bp, 122 predicted proteins | sample 714S22024metaG_FD_180666 | JGI IMG/M metagenome (GOLD analysis project Ga0224554, IMG submission 180666) | Peat soil microbial communities from Stordalen Mire, Sweden - 717 S2 20-24 | ecosystem: Environmental > Terrestrial > Soil > Wetlands > Peat | place: Sweden: Norrbotten County, Stordalen... | reverse complement strand
GTCAGCTTGGCCAGCCGCCGCGCAATCTCCGTCTTGCCCACGCCCGTCGGCCCAATCATGATGATGTTCTTGGGCATGATGTCCTCGGCCAGCTCCGGCGACAGCTTCTGCCGCCGCATCCGGTCCCTCAGCGCAATCGCCACCGCCCGCTTGGCCGCGCCCTGCCCCACCACATACTTGTCCAGCTCCGCCACAATCTCGCGCGGAGTCATCTCATCCAGCGCCAGAGCCTGGTCGTCCGCCGTCCCCGGTAAAAATATCGCCATCTTTACTTCAACCTCATGCCTGTGTCAGGTCGTCATCCTACAAAAGTCGTCATTCTGGCGCAGCCAGAATCTCCGTATTTTGCCCATAGCGCCACATCAGCCTCAGGAGAACCACTCTAAACCGCAGGCTTCTTCAACTCTTCAATCGTCAACTGGTCGTTGGTATAGATGCAGATCTGTCCCGCGATCCGCAAACTCTTCTCCGCGATCTCCCGCGCGCTCAGTTCGGTGTTCTCCATCAGCGCCCGCGCCGAGGCCAGCGCGTAGCTCCCGCCCGACCCAATCGCCACAATCCCGTCGTCCGGTTCGATCACGTCTCCCGTGCCGCTCAGCACAAACGTCGCCGTCGTGTCGCAGACGATCAGCAGCGCCTCCAGATGGCGCAGCATCCGGTCCGTCCGCCAGTCCTTGGCCAGTTCCACGGCACTGCGCCCCAGGTTGCCCGCGTACTGCTCCAGCTTGGTCTCGAACCGCCCGAAGAGCGAGAACGCGTCCGCCGTCGATCCCGCAAACCCCGCCAGCACCTTGTCCTGATACAGCCGCCGGATCTTCTTCGCCGAGTGCTTCATCACGCTCGCGCCCAGCGTCACCTGCCCATCGGCGGCCATCACCACCGAGTCGCCGCGCCGCACGCACAGCACCGTCGTCGACCGCACCCGCCGCCCCTCCCCGAGATCGAGAGGGTGTCCCATGGAAAGCGCATCTGTCCCAGCAAGAGGATCTTTCAGCGAAATAATTGAGGAATCAGCAAAATTCGTCTTCATAGCCAATCTCCAGTATATCGCCAAGCCCCGTACAAGCTCATAGCTCACAGCCCAAAGCTCATCGCTGAAACACAAACTGCTAGCGTTCCAGCCGAGATACACTACCCCCATGCACCAGGTCGCGACCAACTCGCGCAGGATGCAGCGTGTCCTCCTCATCTCGCTCGCCGCCACGCTCTGCTACGTCGTGGCGACGTTCTACTTTGGCCTGCGCGCGCACTCCCTCGCCCTCATCTCCGAGGCCGGCCACAACCTCTCGGACACGCTCGCCATCGGCCTCTCCTTTGTCGCCGTCTACTTCCAGCGCCGCCCCGCCACCGACCAGAAGACCTTCGGCTACCAGCGCGCCGGCGTCCTTGCCGCCTTCGTCAACGCGCTCACCCTCCTCGTCCTCGCCGCATGGATCGCCCTCGCCGCCATCCATCGCATCGTCGCTCCGGTCGCCGTCCAGCCGCGCATCATGATGGCCGTTGCCGCCGCCGGTGTCCTGATGAACGGAGCCATCGCCGCGCTCCTCTGGCGCTCCTCCGGCGACGTCAACATCCGCACCGTCTTCCTCCACATGCTCGGCGACACGCTCTCCACCGCCGCCGTCATCGCGGGCGGCGCAGGAATCCTCGCCACTGGCGCATTCTGGCTCGACCCAGCCCTCTCACTCCTCATCGCCGCCATGATCGCGTGGTCCTCCGCATCCATCGTCCGCGAGACGCTCAACATCCTGCTCGAAGGCACGCCCCGCGCCCTCTCGCTGGCCGATATCCGCGCCGCCGTCAACGCCGTCCCCGGCGTCCTCGACGTACACGACCTGCACGTCTGGTCGCTCGGCTCGGCCTCGCACGCCCTCGCCAGCCACGTCACCATCGGCGAGATGCCCATCTCCGGCTCTGGAACTATTCTCGACGCCATCAACTGCGCACTGCGCGACCGCTTCCACATCACCCACACCACCATCCAGTTCGAGATCATCGGCTGCGAGACCACCCACGGCTGCTCCGCCCCGCCCGAAGCCGAAGCCGCCCACGCCCACCACTCCCACTCCCACGCCCACTGATCGCAGCCCAATAGTAGCCGTCATTCTGGCCAAGCACCGCTAGCGTAGCCCTTCTGGCGAAGCACTCCTGAAGCCGTCATTCTGGCCAAGCCAGAATCTCCGTATTTCGCACTTGCAGTTGTTCGTCCTCGCCCCCACAAAAAAGAAACGCCCGCCAACTCGGCGGGCGTCCCTTCAGCAAAATCGCACCTCACAGCAGCGTCGCATCCAGCGTAATCTCCGCCGCAGCCAGCAGCCGAGAGATCGGGCAGCCCGCCTTTGCGCCGCCGGCAATCTCATCGAACTTCGCCTTGTCGATCCCCGGCACCTTCGCCTTCGTCGTCAGGTGAATCTTCGTCACCGTCGGCTTGTCATGCAGATCCAGCGTCACCACGGCCGATGTCTCAATCGACTCCGGCGTAAAGGCCGCCTTGCCCAGCTCCGCGCTCAGCGCCATCGTGAAGCAGCCCGCGTGCGCCGCCGCGATCAACTCCTCGGGGTTCGTCCCGACGCCGCTCTCGAACCGCCCCGCAAAGCTGTATTGCATCTCCTTCAAGGCGCCGCTCTGGCTGGAAATCGTGCCTTTGCCTTCCTTCAAACTGCCATTCCAAACTGCACTTGCGCTGCGATCCATAGTCTTCTCTCCTTATTTCTCTTCCACTTGGTCTCAACATCTAAATCACTAGCATTGTCCCATACAGACGCCACGCACATACGATGCATTCGCTGCGCTCCCGGTTGTGAGCAATACAGCACAGCCGCAGCCCATGGATAAGAAGAGAATTTCTTGGGGATCGTTCGCTGAGGCAATCGCGCTTCACTCCTCTCCCCAGACTGCGACAGATCCTCTACGGCGCACAACGGACGGTGGCACAAAATTGATAGCAGAGCTCTACCAGAGCGAGCAGGCAAAAGAGGTCCTGCTTAAAGCGGGCGCGCTGCAACACGCCATCCTGAACAGCGCCAACTTCTCCAGTATTGCCACGGACGCACGCGGCGTCATTCAAATCTTCAACGTCGGTGCCGAGCGAATGCTGGGCTATACCGCCGACGAGGTGATGAACAAGATCACCCCCGCCGACCTCTCCGATCATCAGGAACTGATCGCCCGCGCCGCCGCCCTGAGCCTCGAACTGGGAACCCCCATCACTCCAGGCTTTGAGGCCCTCGTCTTCAAAGCATCTCGCGGCATCGAGGACATCTACGAACTCACCTACTGCCGCAAGGATGGCACCCGCTTCCCCGCCATCGTCTCCGTCACCGCACTGCGCGACGCCAACGAAGCCATCATCGGCTACCTGCTGATCGGTACCGACAACACCGCGCGCAAGCAGGCGGAAGAAGCCCTGCTCAAAGATGGCGCGCTGCAGCGCGCCATCTTCAACAGCGCCAACTTCTCCAGCATCGCCACCGACGCCCGCGGCGTCATTCAGATCTTCAACGTCGGGGCCGAGCGCATGCTGGGCTACACCGCAGACGAGGTGATGAATCAGCTCACCCCCGCCGATCTCTCCGACCATTCAGAGCTGATCGCCCGCGCCGCCGCCCTCAGCCTCGAGCTTGGCACTCCCATCCCCCCCGGTTTCGAGGCGCTCGTCTTCAAGGCCTCGCGCGGCATCGAGGACATCTATGAGCTAACCTACATCCGCAAGGATGGAAGCCGCTTCCCCGCCATCGTCTCCGTCACCGCCCTGCGCGATGCCAACGAAGACATCATCGGCTACCTCCTCATCGGCACCGACAACACCGCCCGCAAGCAGGCCGAAGAAGCCCTCCTGCGTAGCGAGATGCTGGCCAGCGCCGGACGCCTCGCCGCCAGCATCGCGCACGAGATCAACAACCCTCTCGAAGCCATCATGAACACCCTCTACCTCGCGCGAACCACCCCAGGCGTCCCCGCCGGCGCCCACCAGTACATGGACATCGCAGACGGCGAGCTGATGCGCATCGCCCACATCACCCGCCAGACCCTCGGCTTCTACCGCGAGTTCTCCGCCGCCACCAGCAACTACGTCACCGCCCTGTTCGACTCCGTCATCAACCTTCTTCAGGCAAAGATCCGATCCACCGGCGCGCAGGTCGAGACGCAGTGCGACAACGATCTCCGCGTCATGGGAATCGCCGGCGAGCTGCGTCAAATCCTCGCCAACCTGCTCGCCAACAGCCTCGACGCCATCGACCAGAACAGCCGAATCGTCCTGCGTGCCACTGTCTCCATCGATCCTCACGACGCCAGCCACCGCGTCCGCATCACCATCGCCGACAGTGGCTGCGGCATGTCGCAAGTCACCATCAAACGCATCTTCGAGCCCTTCTTCACCACCAAAGGCACGGTCGGAACCGGCCTCGGCCTATGGGTCTGCAAACAACTCGTCGAGAAAAATATCGGCTCCATCAAGGTCCGCTCCCACCTTCACGCCCCCCATCAGGGAACCACCTTCTCCGTCCTCCTGCCCCGCCACATCGCACGCCCTGAATGAATCGCCACGGTTAGCCCGCCACCGTCTCCGCCTTCAGCTTCTCCGCCGTGGCGTGCGCAATCAGCGCGTCGATCGTCGGCTGCAACTGCCCCTCCATCACCTGCGCAAGCTGGTGATTGGTCAGCCCGATGCGGTGGTCCGTCATCCGGTTCTGCGGAAAGTTATACGTCCGGATCTTCTCGCTCCGGTCGCCCGACCCGATCTGCTGCTTGCGGTCCTTCGCCTGAATCTGGTGTATCCGCTCCTTCTCCACCTCGTACAGCCGTGCCCGCAACACGCGCATTCCCTTCTCGCGATTCTTGATCTGCGACTTCTCATCCTGGCAACTCACCACGGTATTCGTCGGCAAGTGCGTAATCCGCACCGCCGAATAAGTCGTATTCACACTCTGTCCACCCGGCCCCGACGAGCAGAACGTATCGATCCGCAAGTCCTTCGCCTCGATCCTGACGTCCACCTCCTCCGCCTCCGGCAGCACCGCCACCGTAATCGCCGACGTATGCACTCGCCCCTGCGTCTCCGTCGCCGGCACGCGCTGCACTCGATGCACCCCCGACTCATACTTCAGTTGCGAATAGACGTTATGCCCCTCGATGATCGCCGTCACGTCCTTCAGCCCGTTGCCAATCCCCGACTCGCTCTCGGAGAGCACCTCCACCTTCCATTTGTGCTGCTCGGCAAACCGCATATACATCCGAAAAACCTCGGCCACAAACAGTGCCGCCTCGTCTCCGCCCGTCCCCGCGCGCAGCTCCAGAATCACGTTCTTCTCGTCGTTCGGGTCCTTGGGCAGAAGCATCCCCTTCAGCTCCTCCTCCACCGGCGCCAACTGCGGCTCCAGCGTGGCGATCTCTTCCTCAGCCATCGCCTTCACATCCGGGTCGGCGTCGGCCAGCATCCCTTTCGCCTCGGCGATCCCGTCCCTGATCTTGCGATACTCGCGAAACTTCTCCACCGTAGGCTCCATATCGCGATGCGCCTTCGCCACCTTGCGAAAGTTCTCCTGGTCGTTCACCAGCGTCGGGTCGGACATCTGCCGGCCAAGCTCTTCGTACCGTGCTTCCAGTTGTTCCAGCCGGTCGAACATGGGTCTTCTCCTCCTGCATATCGCCGCAGGGCGTCAAAGTTTGTTGCTTCTATTTAAGTTTGTCATCCTGACCCTGAGCCTGCGAAGGGGAAGGATCCCCGCATTTCGTTCGGGGTGCAACGGCTCTCACCAGCGGCAAGGCATTCACCGAATTGAGCGCAGCTAGAGCTGGTCGCGGCGCGAGCGCGTCACGCGGGAAAGATTCACCGGGGCTGCAAATGCATTTGGCACAATACTTTGATGTTACTCCGTTCGCCGCGGATGCGGGAAGCCATCTTTCGACCGTGTCGGGATTGAAGCCCATGATGAGCAGTGTGAAACCCGCCGATAAAATATTTTTACGCCCCGCGCTCATCGCAAGATGAGAAGATGGGATGCGTTCAATTCTCCACAATCCGTGGACCGCAACACCAAGGGGCCGGAACCGAGATGAAGCAAGACAAAGCTGTCCTGACGCTGGCATTGCTGCTGGCACCGTTCTTCCTGTCGAGCGTTGCGGCGGCGCAGTCGGCCAAGCCCACCGCGCTCCAGCAGATTGGGCTATCGGTCTTCGGCGGGGCCTCGGGCGACTATACCGGCCTCGCCGGCGGCAGGAACCTCAGCATCACCGTCGGTGCCGACCTCGCTCTCGCCCCCTGGCACGGCACGCGCCCCACCCTGGAACTGCGCGGCACCTACCCCATCGATAAGGGCACAATCGTCGCCCAGAAAGATGTCCTCGGTGGCTTCAGGCTGGACTTTCTCCTGGGCCGTCGCGTTCACCCCTACGGCGACTTCCTCTTCGGGCGCGGAGAGATGAATTATGGGTCAACTTGTCCCACGAGTAACGGACCGGTCAGTGGATACAGCTTCGACAGCACCTGTTACAGTGTGACCACCACCTACGTCTACTCCCCCGGCGCAGGCTTCGATTACGACCTCACCAACCATCTTGCGATCAAGGTCGATGGCCAATATCAGCAATGGGGGGGCGTGCCAACCGCCTCGGGAAAGCTCCATTCCACCCTCGGCACCATCGGCCTCGTCTATCGCTTCGGCAAGTTCGGAATGCCCTAGTCCGCGTCCGCAACCCACGCGTCGTCATTCTGCCCTGAGCGCAGTCGAAGGGCAGAATCTCTGTATTTGCCCTTGCATGTCTTCTTGAACCCACACTTGACCCGCGCCGTCCAACTTACAGGTTGAACAGCTCGCGCAGCCGCTTGGTCTGCGCCCGGCTCACCGGGATCTCCGTCTTCTTCGCGTCGTCCATGCGCAACTGGTAGCTGGACTTGAACCACGGCACAACCTCGCGGATGTGCTGGATGTTCACGATGAACGAGCGGTGCGCCCGCCAGAACGCCTCCGGGTCGAGCTGCTCCATCAGCTCCTCCAGCGTGCGGCAATTCGACTGGCCCTCCACCGCGCGCGTCATCACGCTGATCGCTCCGCCTTCGATCGACACAAAGCATATCTCCCTCTGGTCCACCAGCAGCAGCCGCCCCTGCGCGCGCACAATCACTTTTCCCGTCTGGGGTTTTACCGGCTGCGTGCGCTCCTCCACCAACCGCAGCAGCGCATCCAGCCGCGCGTCGGTGCTGGGTGCCTCGACCGCCGCATCCGCCTGGCCCGCTTGAATTGCGTGGCCCGCCTGGCCCGCGATCCTCGCCCGCACCTTCTCGATCGTCTTCAGCACCCGCTTGCGGTCGAACGGCTTCAGCAGATAATCGACCGCATTCACCTCGAACGCGCGCACCGCGTACTGGTCGAACGCCGTCGCAAAAACGACCTGCGGCAATCCCATCTTCTTGTCGATCAGTTTCTTGAGCACCGCAAACCCGTCCAGCCCCGGCATCTGCACGTCCAGGAAGACCACGTCCGGCTTGTGCATGCGCACCAACTCCACGGCCTCGATGCCGTTCGAACCCTGCGCCACCACCTCCACCCCCTCCGCCGACTGCAGCAGATACAGCAACTCCTGCCGGGCCAGCGGTTCGTCGTCGATGATGAGTGCGGTCAGGGGCATAGTGACAGGGGTAAGGGGTCAGGGATAAGGGGTCGGATAGAAAGCCAGGGCGCAGTTTCTCTTACACCTGACCCCTTACACCTTACACCTGTCCTGCTAGTTGTCGCTGTAGGCGTGCAGCCGCGCCGGGCCGCCGTCCTCGGAGACGTTGTGCCCGCATCGTGGACAATACGCGTCGGTGATCTGCACTCCGCGGAAACACTGCCCGCACACCGGCGCTACCTGGAACCGGCACTGCGGGCAGAAGTGGACGCCCGCGGTCAGTTCCGTCGTACAGCTCGGACAGCGAATCGAGATCGGCTGGCGAAGCAGAAAGTACACAACCGCTCCGATGAAGCAGGGTATCACCACCACAATCAGCATCCATATTGCAGCCGACATCTTGCGCCGCTTCACGTCGCGGCTCACATAGCCGATCATCAACGCATAGCTCGCCAATGTCGTGCCGGTGATATAGCTCGCGATCACATGCATCGGCAGCGATCCCGGCCTGCGATGCATCGGCACCGGTCCGTGATTGAACCACCACATCGACAACGCAAACACCGCGATGGCCAGTAGGATCGACCACAGCGGGATCATCTTCAGGCTGTCGCCCTCGCCAAACTCCTGCGGCTGCGAAGAGTCGGTGTCCTTGCTGTTCCTGGGCATTGTCATCGTGGCATCTCGCGTTCGGTGCCGTGGCTCCGGCGGCGATACAGGATAGTCGCCAGAAGCGCCAGGGAGACGGGCACGAACCAGAGCAGCACCACCAGAAATTGATTGTTGGCATCGTTTGTGGCCAGCGCAGTCACATCCGCCTGGACCGCCCCAGCCGCTTCGGCAGCCTGATACTGATAGAGTCCGCTCCACAGTGCAACGGCGCCCAGGATCAGAAATGCGGAGCAGATGGCCAGGGGAACCATCAGGCTGCGCACGCGGCTGCGCCGCGCCTGCATCGCCGTGGCCCGCTCGCGCACCACGCGGTGAGTGCGGTTCACCACACACGACCGCGCGCCTAATGCAATGCCGTCCTGCGCACTGTATGCAAGGGCGGCCGAATCGACCGGCAGAGAATTGAATTGGGAATCAAATGGTGCTTCAAAGGAGGCCTTCATCCAGTCGCCTCCATCCCGCGTGTGCCGCGCAGGTGCTCGATCTCCGGCTTCAGCGCGGCCAGCCCGCGATACAGCCGCGACTTCACCGTGGACAGCGGTGCCCGTGTCACGCTGGCTATCTCTTCCAGCGACATCTCCTCGTGGAAGCGCAGCGTCAGCACCTCGCGGTAGTTTGGCTCCAGCTTCAGCAGCACCGCGGCAACCTCGGCGCGGTCCTCGCTCCCCTCGAACTGTTCCAGCGGCGAAGGCCCCTCGGCCGCGATCTCGAACGCGCGTCCGTCGTCGCTCGGCTCGCTCATCTCATCCAGCGACGCCATGGTTCGCTTGCGCGAGAGGTCGATCACCAGATTCCGCGCAATCGTGAACAGCCATGTGTCGAAGCGCGCCTTCCCGTTGTACTGGGCGCCGCGCAGCAGAACCCGCATCCACGTCTCCTGGAACAGGTCTTCCGCCACCTCGCGCTTGCCCGTCAGAAACATCAGGTAGCGCAACAGCCGGTGCTGGTACAGCTCAATCAGATGGTCGAGCAGTTCCGTGTCCTGGTTCTTCAGGCCGTGCGCAATGGCCGCGTTCTCACGCTGGCTCTGCTCCGCCTGTTCCATCGAGATCGCGATCGCCGCGCTGCCCATACAGGTAGAGACGCCACTTCGCAGGGAAAAGTCTCGGTCGCCTCCGCTCTTTTCCTTGCGAGTGAGTAAACGCATCGATTAGATACCTTCCGGGACGGACGCCGCTGGCGAAAATGCTGCGAAAATAGCTCTCCATGAATTCTAAGACCAGAGCCCCGGTTTTGGCGAGAGCATTTTTACAAGTAAACTGATTCCATGGAAGTTCTTTACGGCCTGCACCCGGTCGAGGAGGCGGTCCGCTCCGGCGCGCGCCGGCTGGACTGCGTACTGCTGGCCCGTGAGCGCGGCGACGCCCGCCTGGAGCGCCTCGCCCAGCTCTGCCGCGACGCCAACGTCCGTCTCACCCTCGAATCCCGAGACCAGCTCACCCGCCTCGCACACACCGACGCCCACCAGGGCGCCGTCGCCCTCGTCCGCGAGCGGGCCTTCCTCACCATCGAAGACCTGCTCGCGCCTCAGCCCGCAACCAAAGCCATAACGAAAAACGAAGCCAGGTTCAGCGAAGAGTTCCACCCCGCGCACCGCTTCTTCCTCGCCCTCGACGGCATCGAGGACCCGCACAATCTCGGTGCTCTTCTGCGCACCGCCGATGGCGCTGGAATCGACGGCGTCATCCTGCCCGAACGCCGGGCTGCACCGGTGTCGGCGATCGTCGCCAAGACCTCAGCCGGGGCCTCCGAGCACGTCCGCATCGCCCGCGTCACCAACCTCGTCCGCGCCCTCGAGCAGATGAAGCAGGCCAACGTCTGGGTCCTCGGTCTCGACGAACGCGGCACGCCGGACTACACCGATTTCGACTTCCGCACCGACTGCGTCCTCGTCCTCGGCCGCGAGGGAGCCGGCCTGCACGATCTGGTCAAGAAAACCTGCGACCACCTCCTGCGCATCCCCATGGCCGGAATGGTCTCCTCGCTCAACGTCTCGGTCGCCGGTGCAGTCGTCATGTACGAAGCCATGCGCCAGCGATCCCAGCCCGCGCAGCCAATCCCGAATCCCAAGCTCGCCGCATCCGCCAAGCCCCGCAAAGGTCTCGGCTCATGACCCGCCTCGTTCTTCCCTCGGCGAACCGGCTCTCGAAGCTCATCACCGCACTCCTGACTCTGGGGGCCGGACTCGCATTCGCGCAACAGTCGCCCGCGCCGCAGACCACTCCGCCGAAGTCCGCACAAACCGCCGTGCCTGCACCAACCGCCGCGCCCGACCAGCCGTCCCAACCTGCACCGCCGCCCGGAAAGGTTCTCTTCTCCCGCGATCTTGACGCGCCAGCCGAGCCTCAGCCCGCCGTCTCTCCAAATTCATCCGCGCCCACGCAATCCGACTCGCTCGCCGTAACCGACGCCGAGCGCAGCGCCCTCACCTTCACCGCCTACGATCTCGACGTCCACGTCACTCCAGCCTCCGCCGCAATCTCCATCCGCGCCGGCCTCACCCTCCGCAACGACAGCCCCGCCCCCCTCACTCGCCTCATCCTCCAGATCAGTTCTTCGCTGCACTGGGACGCCTTTTCGACCCGCAGCCTCACCAGCGGCTCGACCACTCCGCTCCCATTCGCCGCCCGTCTCATCGACACCGACGCCGATCACACCGGAGCGATGACCGAAGCCGTCGTCCCGCTCCCGCAGCCGCTCGCCCCCGGCGCGTCCGTCTCGCTCACCGCGCTCTACTCCGGCTCGATCCCGCCCTCGACCGAACGCCTCACCCGCATCGGCGCGCCCGACGGCCAGGCCCTCCAATCCGACTGGGACTCCATCTCGCCCTCGCTCACAGCCCTGCGCGGATTCGGCAATGTCCTCTGGCTCCCCGCCTCCGCGCCGCCCGTCTTCCTCGGCGACGGCGCACGTCTCTTCCAATCCGTAGGCAGCGCCCGCCTCCGCCAGTCCACCGCCACCATCCGCCTCCGCCTCGCCGTCGAGTACACGGGCGATCCGCCCGACGCAGCCTTCTTCTGCGGCCTCCGCCAGCCGCTCACCGCCATCAGCGACAACGCCAACCTGCCCGCGGCCGAGTCTCCCGGCATCGCCACCGCCCTCTTCGATTCGCAGCCGCTCGGCTTCCGTTCGCCCAGCCTCTTCATCACCGGCCGCCCTGCCAGCCAGACCGGAACTTCCGCCAACCCGGCCCTCATCGCCGCCGTCACCGATCACTACGACGCCCTTCCCGCCTACGCCGCCGCCGCTGCGCTGGTCGAGCCGCTCCTCACCGACTGGCTCGGCGCTCAGCCGCTCTCCACGCTCACCATCCTCGACCACCCCGGCCAGCCCTTCGAGGATGACGCCCTCCTTGTCCTCCCCATGCGCGCCGCCGGGCCCGCAACCCTCGCCCCCGCGCTCGCCCACTCGCTCACTCACGCCTGGATTCACTCCACCCATCCCTGGATCGACGAGGGACTCGCCCAGTTCCTCACCCTGCTCTGGACCGAGCGCACCGCGGGCCGCGCCGCCGCGCTCACCGAACTTCAGGACGCCGCCCGCTCCCTCGCCCTCATCGAGCCGGAACTTCCAGACTCTACCGTCAGCCCCGCCGGCACCAGCCTCGCCGCCGCCAACACCGACATCTTCTACCGCACCAAGGCCGCCGCCGTCTGGTGGATGCTCCGCTCCATCGTCGGCGACGACGCGCTCAAGCAAGCCCTCCAGACCTACCGCCTCGACCCCAGCCTCGACCGCGACCCCATTGGCCTCCAACTCACGCTGGAAAAAGCCTCCCATAAAGACCTCCGCTGGTTCTTCGACGACTGGGTCTATCGCGACCGCGGCCTTCCCGACCTCTCCATCGTCAGCGTCACGCCCAGCCAGCTCACCTCGCGCGCCGGCCTGCCCGCCGGATGGCTGGTCGCCGTCGAGGTTCGCAACGACGGCTTCGCCACGGCCGATGTCCCCGTCACCGTCCGCTCAGGCAATGCAGCCGAGACGCAACGCCTGCGCATTCCCGGACGCTCCAGCGCATCCACCCGCATCGTCTTCGCCGGCACGCCCACCGAGGTCGAGGTCAACGACGGCGGCGTCCCCGAGACCCAGTCCTCCATCCACACCCGCCAGCTCCTCCTCCCCAGCCACTAAAGCAAAATCTGCATAGGAGTACCCGATACTTCGTCGTCATCCCGGCCGGAGCCCCCGATGAAGCCGTCATCCCGACCGGAGGCGGCGTACTTTGCCGCCGCAGTGGAGGCCCCCCCCGCATTTCGTCTTTGCCGTTGTCTGTTCTCTTCCGCTTCACCCACCCACTCCGTCATCCCGACCGAAGCGAAGCGCAGTGGAGGGAACCCCGTATTTTGCCGGGTGCCGGGTGCCTCATCCTTCGCAGTCTCATCGCGAAGGGTGGGATGGTAAACGCCCAGCGACAAACTGCATTGACTCGCGCGTCCATGCTAGCCTTTTCGCATGGATGTACCGTTGCGCCGCCCCTCCTTCCGTCTCCTCATCGCCGCAGCCGTACTCTGCCTGCATCTGGCAGCCTCCGCGCAGGTCGCGCAGCCAACTCCAACCTCGACCGCCAACACAGCCGATCCGCGCCTCGCCGCGCTGCTCGACTCTCTGGACCGCGTCCGCACGCCAACCTCGGCCGCCATCTCGCCCGACGGCAACACCGTAGCCTGGACGTTCCACACAGAGCGCGGCACAGAGCTACACCTCACCCCCATCGCGCCCACCGGATCAACCCAGCCCGCCGCGCCCGACCGCATCCTCTCGCCCGACACCGTAGGCGAATCTACCCGCAGCACTGCGGGCGCATGCACCGCCTTGCATCCCGCATGGTCGCCCGACGGCTCGCAGCTCGCCTTCCTCTCCGACTGCTCCGACAGTAGCCAAAATGCCAGCAACGGCAAGTTGCAGCCCTCCGCGCAGCTGAACATCTTCGTCTGGACTCTGACCACCAACGCGATGAAGCAGGTGAGCCATCTGCATGGAGAGGTCAGCTCGCTCCAGTGGTCGCCCGACGGCCGATCCATCGCCTTCCTCTACGTCGAGAACGCCTCGCGCGAAGCCGGCGCGCTGGCCGCCATGAAGCCCTGGTCTGGCGTCATCGGCGAGGACAACATCGAGGTACAGCGTGTCGCCGCAATCGGAGTCAATCACTATGAGAATCCTATGGGTGGAGGGATGCCAATCATTCCTCCGTTCTTCTATTTCACGCCATTGAAACTGCATGTCTATGAGTTCAATTGGTCACCGGGCTCGTTCAGCATCGTATACATCGCGGCGAATCCGCCCGGCGAGAACAACTGGTGGACCGCCAAGCTCTACACCCAGGTCATCGGTGGTCGATCCTCACCCCAGCCCACATTCGCGGGCGAGTTCGCGCCTCACGTCGTCTTTGACCCATCCACAACCTCCTCTGCACTCCACGGCCTCCAGCTCGCCGTCCCACGTTTCTCCCCCGACGGCAAGCAGATCGCCTTCATCGGTGGCCTCATGAGCGATCAGGGCTCAACCGGCGGCGACATCTATCTCATCCCCACCACCGGCGGCGACCCCAAAGACGTTACCCCCAACCGTCCCGCCTCGCCCGCCTACATCGCATGGCTGGACGACCACACCCTCGGCATCTCCGAGCACTTTGGCGGCAGCAGCCGCATCGCCGCGCTCGACCTCGCCACCGGCAAGGACGTTCCCGGCCTCGACTTCACCTTTCCCGAGACAATCTACGCCGACGACGATTCGATGAGCGTCTCACTCGCCGCCCACTCCACCAACATCGCCCTCATCCGCCAGTCGTTCGCGCACCCGCCCGAGGTCTGGGCCGGCCCCTCCGACAACCTGCGGCAGATCACCCATCTCAACGACGCCATCCAGCCTGCATGGGGCAACGCCCAATCCATCGACTACACCAGCGACGGCCTTCCCATCCAGGGCTGGCTGCTCTATCCCGCGAATTTCGATCCAACAAAAAAATATCCCCTTATCGTCAGCGTCCACGGCGGCCCATCCAGCGCGATGACGCCGCGCTGGCCCGGTGCCACCTACAGCGCCGCGCCGCTCTCCGCGCTCGGCTACTTCGTCTTCTATCCCAATCCGCGCGGCAGCTTCGGCCAGGGCGAGCGCTTCACCCAGGCCAACGTCAAGGACTTCGGCTACGGCGATCTGCGCGACATCCTCGCCGGAGTAGACCTGCTCGAGAAGCGCTTCCCCATCGACAAGTCGCGCGAAGGCATCACCGGCTGGAGCTATGGTGGCTTCATGACCATGTTCGCCGTCACCCAGACCACGCGCTTCCGCGCCGCGGTCGCCGGTGCCGGCCTCTCCAACTGGCAGAGCTACTACGGAGAGAACTCCATCGACCAGTGGATGCTCCCCTTCTTCGGCGCATCCGTCTACGACGATCCGGCGGTCTACGCCAGAAGCTCCCCCATCAACTTCATCAAAAACGTCAAGACGCCAACCCTGCTGCTGGTGGGCGACCGCGACGGCGAATGTCCCGCCCCGCAGAGCTTCGAGTTCTGGCACGCGCTGCGCGCCGTGGGGGTCCCCGCGCAGCTTGTGGTCTATCCCGGCGAGGGCCACCACTTCGTCGACCCGCAGCACCAGCGCGACCTGCTGCGCCGCACCATCGGCTGGTTCCAGGCCCAGATGCCGCCCAGGTAGCGGAGCGCTGGAGCATTTTCCCTGTTGCTATAGAGGAATAATGTTTTCACTCTGACCCTGAGCTTGCCGAAGGGGAAGAATCCCCGCATTTTTTCCCTGTCGCGAGACTGTACAACATTGGTGAAACTGCTCTGCAACCTGCTCTCCATCGCTTCCCCGGCGCGTCGAAATCGCGACGCTTATTTGCGTCCCGTCTGCGCAGCTTCTACACTGACAATTGTGGTTCTAGCGTCTGCGGTGTGACCGTTCAGCTCTGGTTCCGGTTGGACGGGGAGGTTTAATGCGTCGGTTTGTCACGTTGTCTGTTCTGCTTCTGTCTTCGATTCCATTCGGTGTCTCGATCTCGGGCTGCTCGCACAATCTCGCGGCCGCCTTCTGCAATCGCGGCGACTCCGGCATGACCACGACCCAGGCAGCCACCATCACCTTGCAGCCCATCACCTATGGCGTCTCGCTGAACTTCGCGGAGATCGGACAACTCCAGGGGCCTACAACCACAGACTGCAACGGCTCGAGCGTCTCGGTGGGCGCATACACCTACGGCACCACGGACATGACCATCGCAGACATCCAGCCAAACACCGGCCGGCTCTGCGCGGGATCGTGGAACCGCAACTCCGGCGGCGGCATTCCCGACTTCACCTACTGCACCGCGACCAATAAGCCGGGCATCGCCTATGTCTCGGCAAGCGCCGACGGCGTCACCAGCAATCCGCTGCCTGTCTTCGTGCATCCCGTGGTCACCAGCATTGTGCTGGGAGGTCCGTCGTCCAACTGCACGACCGATCCCACCACCGCGTGCTGCCCGCTGGCCGCGATAGGCGCGGTCACCGCCCAGCCCTATCTGGCCACCTCCTGCCTCTCGCAGGGATCGACCGCACAGCTTGTCGCGCGGGTCTACGCCGGAACCGGCGCCAACCAGACCAACATCAGTTGCCTGGCGGGGCATCTGCAACTAAGCGCGCAGGGTGCCTCGTCCACCACGGAAATCTCGACCGTCGTCAGCATCGACCAGAACGGCGTGGCCACGGCGAACCAACCCGGATCGGTGCTGATCTCGGCGAATGTGTCCGACGCAGCCAGTTCGGCGGGCTTCTTCTCCACCTGTCCGCCCGCGTCGATCACCCTCACAACACCCGGCTCAACCGCCAATCCCGTGGTGGTCAACCAGAACAACCCGCAGCCACTGGTGGCCTCTGCCATCGACACCAAGGGCCTACCCCTGACCGGGCTGTCGCTGGAGTTCGTCTCCACCGCGCCCACCACAATTCCAGCCAGCCAGGGTGGAACGTTGACCCCGCCCCTGGCCGGTGACGCCTCCATCTCCGCGGTCTGCCAGCCGCCCAATTGCAATATGTCGTCGTACAACCAGATCGGCCTCTTCGGCAATGGCAAACCTGTCACATCGAATTCGGTCAATATCACCGCTCCCGGCACCAACAGCACCGTCCTCTATATGGCCAGCACGCAGTCCCAGTACATGGTGCAGATCGACTTCACCACCTCCGTGCTGGGGCAGCCCTACCTGTTGCCCTATGTGCCCAACTCCATGGTCATCAGCAATGACGGCACCACCATCTACATGGGCAGTTCGACCGCGCTGATGGTGGTCAATGCCGTCAACACGCTGAGCATCACGCGCACGGACTCTTCTTCGCCGGGCAACGTGCTCGCCATTTCGCCCAACGGGGACATCCTCGTCCTCAGCGATCCGGTGCGGCAGATCATCTCGCTCGAGAGCGCGGGCTGCAGCCCAGGGACCAGCTGCGTTCTCTCCACCTACGGCGGTGTGGCAACGCACGCCGAGTTCGCCCCAGACAGCCAGACCGTCTACATCACCGCCGGCAATCAGTTGCTGGTGTACTCGACCAATTCCGGCTGGACCAGCATCGTTCCCGCAACATCGGCCGGAACGCCGGTGACCGACGTAGCCGTCACAGTGCCCGCCGTTGGTGCGTACTTTGCCGGCCCAACCACCACGGCGCGCAGCTACTGCGCGGTCAGCTCCCCAACCACGCCGACCAACGAGGCCAATGTCTTCTATCCGCCGGCCGACAGCTCCCCGGCTATCACCGACCGCCTCGCCGCAACCAACGACGGAATGCATGTGATCGGCGCCAGCGTGACGCCAACGCCCACCCTGAGCGATCTGCGGATCAGTATCCCTGCCGGCAACATGAATGGCACCACCGTCAGCGTTGCCTGCCCCTTGACTGGCACGCTGAGCTTCTCCGACACGCTCACCACCACCTCTCTGAGTCCGCTCACGGCGACTGCCATCACCGGGGTCTGGCCAACCCCGGACTCGACGTTCGCCTTCATCACATACACCGGCTCCGGCGGCGTCCTTCCGGCATACGCTCCGGCGGCAAGCGGACCGGGACAGACCACCTACATCAAGCTCTCAGGCGCGGCAACCGCTCCCATCGCTGGCGTCGTCAGCGCGGACAACTCCACCTTTTACGCCGCCACCTCGGGTGACAACCTGGTCCACATCATCAAACCGGGTACGACTCCCGGTCAGTGGATCGACAGCTCGACCCTGGCACCCAATCTGACCACACCCGCCGGAGCCATTGTGCCAGTCAATCTGATGGCGCAGAAGCCGCGCAAGACAACCTAGCGCAGCTTCGGTTTTGCTATAGACCCATTTTGTTTGTCATTCCCCCCGCGAGTCGTCATTCTGGCGAAGCCAGAATCTCCGTATTGGCCGTTGCTTTTGCTCTTGCCGTTGCCTGTTCTCTGTTTGTCATTCCGCAGCCCCCTTTGTTTGTCATTCCGTACCCTGAGCGAAGTCGAAGGGGGAGGAATCTGCTTTTGCGTGCTCCACAATGGTCTGCACCATTACCGAAAATGCAATAGTCCCTGGACCAAAGTCACTCGCGTGGTTTTCCCTCAACCGGGGTCCCCGGCAACAGGTCTGCACGGGACGGATGCGGAAGGGGCATCCCCTCCACCACCAAAGTTGTAAAACACAATCTTGCAATGCTCCTAAACTGTACCTGTTCCATCTTCCGCAGGATGCTGAAGACCCCGCATCCGGGGCTTCAGTTCCGAAGAAGGGAGGCGCAGGGCAGTATCATCCAATCAGGCTCCCATCCGGACGGGTTTCCAGTTGAACGGAACTCTTCTTGGTTCGGGACAACATTAAGTTGTTTAAAGAAAAGTACAATCCTTCGCAGTCCGTCTATTATGTTCTGCAAGGAAGTGGCCATCTCAACGTGATCGATTACGGAACCTTTTTCTTCACTAATATCGTCTCGGTGACCGTCTTTACGGTCTGCCTCTGCCTGCTTGCGTGGCGTAACCGCAGCGTGATCGGGCTGAGGTGGTTTGCCGGTGGAATGGTCGTCGGGCTGGTCAAACTGGTTCTGCAGGGCCTGGAAGGGAATATCTCCCCAATCATCGGCGACATGGTGACCAACGAGCTTTACCTGATCTCCTTCGTGATGCAGTTGCTGGGCCTGCGCTGGTTTGTGCTGCGCAAGCCAATTCGGCAGTGGTGGCCCTTTGCCGCCACCGGGCTTGCTTTGGTGGTCTATACCATCCTGTTTCTCGACAAAGTCCCGTACATCAGCAATGTCATCAACATTCCCAATATTTTGGTCTGCGGTGCAGCCGCGTGGATACTCTTGAAGCACGGGCGTGGACCGTTTGCCGCGGTAGCGCGTGTCACGGCGGTGATCCTCGGCGCGGATGCGGTCATCATGACATTCCGCGCCATCCTGACGAATCTGTTTTATAAACAGGCTGACCTGACCGATCGTGCCCATACCGATCCCAAATGGGTCTATTCGCTGGCCGGAATGGCCTTTCTTGCCACCTGCATGGTCATGTGCGTCCTCTGGTTCCTGGTCACCGAGCTAAGCAAGGAACTGGCCGAGCAGGCACGCACCGATCCCCTTACCGGAGCGCTCAACCGCCGCGCCATGGAGGAAACAGCCCTGCGCGAGACCACCCGAAGCATCCGCTATGGCCACCTGCCCTGCATGATCGTGCTCGACATCGACCACTTCAAGCACCTCAACGACACGCGCGGACACGCCGCCGGAGACGCCGCGCTACAGGCCCTGGTGCATCAGATCAAACCGATGATGCGCGCCAACGATGTGCTCGCCCGTACCGGTGGCGAAGAGTTCACCATCCTGCTGCCCAACACCACTGCCTCCGCGGGCATCATGGCAGCCGAGCGCGTACGCCAGACCGTGGAAGCTCTCGAAATCCCCTTCGAGGACGAGCCAATCCGCTTTACCGTTAGCGCCGGCGTCGCCCAGCTTGACCCCGCCCAGGGTGGTTGGGAAGGTATGATGCGCCGCGCCGATGCCGCCATGTATGAGGCCAAGGAAAATGGCCGCAACTCGGTCCGTCCAATCGCAAAATTCAGTGAAGCGGCAGCCGCCAGAGTCGCATCTCCCCTCATGTAGAGGCATTTTCACGGCTATCGTAATGCAACTATGTATTGTCATTCTGACCCTGAGCTTGCCGAAGGGGAAGAATCCCCGCATTTTGCTCGCTGCGCGATACATTTCACTATCGCTGAAAGCGCGCTAGGCCCCGGCACACACGGAACCGCGGACAGCTGCCTTCCCCCAGCGGGAGGCCAGAGTTGTTTTGTGGCGCTGCCGTCCTCCGTCCGCCTCAGCCGAGCCGCTGTTTCAGCACGCTGCGCGCAATGGCGTCCAGCACTCCGTTCAGGAACTGCACCGACTCCGGCGCTGCGTAACGCCGCGCTATCTCCAGCGACTCGTTGATCACGATGGCGGCCGGCGTCTTCGGGTAGCCCAGCAGCTCGGCAACGGAGGCGCGCAGCAGGTTGCGGTCCACCACCGCCATCCGCTCCAGCCGCCAGTTCTCGGCATGAGACTCGATCAGCGCGTCGATCTCCGCCTGTCGCTCGGTGGCCACGCGATAAATATCTTCGGCAAATCCGCGCGTCTCCGCGTCCACGTCGTCGCGCGAGGGCCAGAACAGCCCGCGCACCTCCTCCGGCGTCTGCTTGCCCAGGTCGCCCTGGAACAGCATCTGCATCGCCAGCTCGCGTGACTTGCGGCGTGTTCCCATCTAATTCTTCCCCGCTAGTTTCTTTTGAATCGAAGCCATCTCAATCGCCGCCATGGCCGCCTCGAATCCCTTGTTTCCCGCCTTCACCCCGGCGCGTTCCAGCGCCTGTTCCAGCGTCTCGCAGGTCAGCACGCCAAACGAGTGCGGCACGCCCGTCTCCTGCTGCGACTGCCCGATGCCGCGCGCAACCTCCGTGTAGATCGCCTCGTAGTGCGCCGTCTCGCCGCGCAGCAGGCAGCCCAGCGTGACGATTGCATCGCAGCTCTTCGACTCCGCCAGCGTCCGCGCCGCCGATGGAATCTCCCACGCGCCCGGTACGCGCACAATCTCGATCTCCGCGCGCGCCGCGCCGCTGCGCAGCAGCCCGTCCAGCGCGCCCTGCAGCAGCCGCTCGGTGATGACCGCGTTCCAGCGCGCAACCACAATCGCAAACCGCATTCCCGCCGCCGACAGATCGCCCTCGACGGCGATGGGCCTGCCGTCCAGCGCCTCCTCCGACTCCCAGAAGCCCAGCAGCAACGATGGATCGAGCGCAACCGTAAACAGCCGCGACTTCCAGTGCGTCGGCGCAACCTCGGAGAGCAGCTCGGCAACCTCTTCGGCGCTGAAGTTGGCCTCCATCCACTGCGCAACAACCGCGCGAACCTGGTCGAGCTGCGTCACCTCGATGAGCACAGGAGGCACAGCCGGAGCGCGCCCCGCCACCAGCTCCAGGTTGCCCAGCGGCGCCAGAAATGCTGCGCCCCGCCCGCTTCCATCCTCCCAGCCCTTGCCCGCCTCGAAGCCGAGCGCGCCGAATAAGCCAGCAAGCCTCTCCTGCGCAGCCTCCGAAGCCACCTGCGTCACCAGCGTAATTCCCTTGACCATCCTTCGATTGTATCGTCTGCGAATTACAGGCCATATATTGCAGGTTGTTCGTTGCCGCGGAAGCGCGTCGTGGGTCAGTTTAAACTCCGGGGCGAACCAAGTTACCTATAACCCCGTTTTTCGGGAACTTCGCCACGCGAGAGAATCTGTAGCTGCGAATTCACTTGTAGCCAAAGGAATTGAGGCGGATACTTGGGGCGGAGTTGATAGGAGCGAAGTATGCGCGGCCGGGTTCTGGCGGGGGTAGTGTGTGCAGTTTTGACGGCGGTATCAGCCGCGGCCCAGACAGAGCCTCCATGCCAACTCGTCAGCATGACAGGCGGGACGTCGTATGCTCTGGTTCCGAAGAGTGGCGCTCCCTTTACGGCGACCCTGATGTCGACGCACGAGCAGAAGCTTGCGGATGGTAATACGATTCGCGCCGCGTCTACCGCTCGGCAGGCGCGTGATTCGGCAGGGCGCACGATGAAGGAGACGACCGTGGGCTGTCTTATCGGTCGCGATGGTCAACTTCGGCCGCAGCTTCGCATCGAGGTTCGCGATCCCATAGCTGGAACTATATCCTCGTGGACCGTGGGTGAACGGGCTGAGAAATTCATTCACGTCACGCATTTCGTTGCACCTCCATACAACGAGGCGCTGGAACAACAGCGAGCATTGCAGAGGGAACAGGCAGCCCAGGAACTCGGTTCGCGCCCCGGTTTCCGGGTCGAGAATCTTGGAACCAGGACGATCATGGGCGTGACGGCGGAAGGAAGCCGAACCGTAAGAACCATCGCCGCTCATAGCGCCGGAAACGATCTGTCTATGGAAACGCTCGACGAAGTGTGGACCGCGAAGGAGCTTAGCCTGGTGGTTTTGAGCATTAGTACCGACCCGAAGATTGGAAATAACAGGACCGAGGTTGTTGAATTGGAGCAGGGAGAGCCAGATCCTTCACTGTTCGTACCGCCCGCCGACTATACGATGAACGCTCCGGCTATAAACTCCGTCAACCCGCCTGCGGCCTGGTGAAAACGCGGCGATGCAGGAGCCGCCTGATGCGCGATTGCTTCATGACGCGACCACGCGGACTGCCCGTAATGTCTGGTTATCGAAAACTTCGGCCATTCACTTCAAACTGACCCGCCACTGCGGAAGCGCGCCCCCTGGAAACCGCATCCAACCTCTTGGTATGCTTAAAGACGTGCGTATGACTGTTCCTCCTCTTTCGTCCTCTGGCCGCATCGTCTCCACGCGGTCTTCTTCTTCCCGAGCAAGACTGCCGCTGGCGCTGGCTTCGGCCCTCTGCCTGGTTGCATCTCCAATGCTCTTTACGGGCTGCAAGAGCGCCTCGGCGGGAACCACCATCCCAACCGCCAGTCCGCAGGCGGTCGACTCAGCGCGGCAGCAACTGGACCTGATCCCGCCGCCCTCCAAGAGCCGCTACATGACCATCCCCAGCCTCGCCGAATGGGAGAACCCCTACCTGACCGTGCAGGAGAACATGGTCACGTTGCATGTCACCCAGGCCGACGGCAACACCAGCGAACTAGGCGAGGGCGGAATGCTGCGTCCCGTCGCCGCGCGCCGCCAGGACCTTACCGTGAGCGTCAGCGACCTGCCCGCCGCCCTCGACGCCGTGCCGCAGGACTCCTGGCCCTATGGCCGCGTGGTTGCCATCGAGGAGGCGCACGACACGCCAACCTCGGCCCGTCCCACTGTTCGCCGCAACGTCGAAGCCGCCATCAAAACCCTCGGCGACATGGGCGTCGTCGTCTACGAGTGGCCCGAAGCCGGCGGCCTGCGCTGAGCAACAAGAGTCCGAGGGTACAGTCATGAGCGAAACAAAAGTAGCGGCGGTGAAAAAGCACAAGTCGCTGGCCAAGGGACTGATCGCCGGCTTGATCGCCGGACTGGCCGCAACCGCCGCCAAGACCCTTGCCGAGCGCATCTTTCCCCCGCAGCCGAAACACCCAACGGAGCCGCAGGATCCAGCCGCCGAGTGCGTCTTCGCGGAAGCCCCGTCGTCCGTCGCAAAGGAGAAGCAGAACGAGGCCCTCCGCTGGGGACTCGGTGCGGTGACCGGCGCTGCATACGGAGCGGTCGCCGAGTTCTACCCCGAGGCCACCGCGAAGCACGGCGTCAGCTTTGGCCTGGCGCTGGATGCGCTGAGCCACGAAGCCGCACTCCCCGCGCTTGGCCTCGCGGTCGAACCCGAGAACGAGACCCAGATCGCGCGCCAGCGCGGCAGCCAGATCACCTCCTTCGTGGTCTACGGCCTCACCGCCGAACTTGTCCGCAGGCTGGTGCGCCGGTGGCTCTAGCCATAGCTCCGAACCACTCCGAGTCCGGGGACCGCACGGCCCACGCGGCGCTGCGCAGCTATCGCCTTGGCGACTGGCAGGCAATGTACGCGCTCGACCTCGTCTGTTTCGAACCGGTCTTCCAGTTCAGCCGCGGGGCCATGCGCGGCTTTGCCGAGGCCACCGGAGCGGTCACCCTGCTGGCCGAAGCAGAGAACCGTGGGGCGCAAGGTGAGCTGGCAGGCTTCTGTCTCACGCAGTTGGACGAGCGCACCGGCTATGTGGTCACGCTGGATGTGGCTCCCTCATCTCGCCGTCGCGGGCTGGCGCGGCGTCTCATGGCGGAGGTCGAGACCAGACTCCAGCAAGCCGGTGCCGTAGAAATGGAGCTGCACGTCTTCACCGGCAACGCAGGAGCAATCCGTTTCTACGAAGCGATCGGCTACACGCAGGCAGCCACAGCAAAAGACTTCTACGCGCAAGACCTGCACGCGTTCCTCTACCGCAAGAAGTTTCCTGCGTAGTTTTTTGGAGTTCTACTCGTAGTACCGCGCGAAGCTGGTGTCCGTCTCGAACAGCGTGCAGTCCTTCACTCGTACCCGTCCGCCGGTCATCTCTTCTAGCTGCTTGGCGGTCTGCTGGTAGAAGTAGCGCGCCAGGTTCTCCGCCGATGGGTTCAGCTCCGTAAACGGCTCAATCTCGTTGATCATCAGGTGGTCCAGACGCTCCACCACCGGGCGCAGCAGCGTTTTCAGCAGCTTGAAGTCCAGCAGCAACCCAGCCTCGTCCAGCTCCTCGCCCGCCAGCGTCACCAGCACGCGGTAGTTGTGGCCGTGCGGGTTCTCGCACTTGCCCTTGTAGTTGCGAAGAAAGTGGCCGGAGGAGAAGCCGGCTTCCACGGTGACCTCGAACATTGTTGGGCTCCCCTCTCTATTGATTGTATCGTCTGCGCGCGGATCGGGAACGCCTGCGGCAGATTCACGATCGCCCGCGGCGTTGTTTTTCTTCCGCGCGCCGCCTGGCCTGCTCGAAGAGCGACGACAGCACGCCGCCCAGCGCGGCCAGCAGCGCCAGCACCAACAGCGCCAGCCCCATGGTGCGCCACAGCGAGGCATCGCCCGGCGAGCCCGGCTGTTGCGCGATGTTCGTGGCAGCCACCGCGCAGGAGATCAGCCCAAACAGCGCAAGCGACACGGCGAGAATGAAGAGGTTCCGGCCCATCCGTCTCTCTGACCGTAGCATACGGCACAAATCCAGCGTTATCGCGCACATTCAGCACGTCCTCAACCTCACATCGCATCCAACAGCGAATTCAGTGGGATATTCTGGAGGGGAGGGCCTTCCCACGCGATGACGGAACCCATGCAGACGGCGAGCCGGAGCTGGTGGCAGGTTCCGCTCGCGGAGCGCATGGCCCCGCTGCGGCATAGCGAGAGCCAGGTTTTTATGGCTTTGTCGCTGGTCATCGGCGCACTGACCGGCCTCGCCGTCGTTGCCTTCATTGTGCTGACGGAACGCATGGGGATGCGGCTTTATCCGGTGGTGGGCGCGCCCTGGCGGCGTCTCATGTTCCCTGTCGTTGGTTCGCTCGGCATTGGTTATCTGCTCTATCGTTTCTTCCCCAATGCGCGCGGCAGCGGCGTGCCCCAGACCAAGGCAGCGCTCTTTGCCCGCGACGGACGCATCACGCTGCGCACCGTGCTGGGCAAGTTCTTTTGCACCTCGGCGACGCTGGCCAGCGGAATACCGCTGGGCCGCGAAGGCCCTTCGGTGCAGGTGGGCGCGGGCATCGGCTCCGTGCTGGGACGCGCACTGGGCCTCAGCACCGAGCAGGTGAAGAACCTGATCCCGGTGGGCGCGGCAGCGGCAATTGCTGCCGCTTTCAATACTCCGCTGGCCGCGGTCGTCTTTGCCCTGGAAGAGATCATGGGCGACCTCAATGCGCCCATGATGGGCGGCGTGGTGCTGGCCTCCGCAACCGCGTGGATGGTCCTGCGCGTATCTCTCGGCGATCACCCTCTTTTCAACGTCCCGAAATATCATCTGGTCAGCACGTCCGAGTTTGCCGTCTATGCGGTGCTCGGCGTGGCCGGTGGAGTGGTCTCGGCGGCATTCGCCCGGCTACTGCTTGGGCTGCGTGCGTGGTTTCTGCGCCTGCCGCGCAAGACGGTCTGGTTCCAGCCTGTAGCAGGCGGATTGCTGGTGGGTGCGATGGGCTGGTTTGTGCCCCAGGTGCTGGGCGTGGGTTACGGATTTGTCGGCGACGCGCTGAACGGACGGATGGCATTCCACTTGATGCTTCTGCTCCTGCTGCTCAAGCTCTTCGCCGTCGCCACCAGCTATGCCTCGGGCAACGCGGGCGGCATCTTTGGCCCATCGCTCTTCCTCGGTGCAATGGTGGGAGGCGTGGTCGGCGCCGCGGCGCATCATCTTTTCCCGCTGGCGACGGCCGCGCCAGGAGCCTACGCGCTGGTGGGCATGGGAGCGGTCTTTGCCGGCGTGGTGCGCACGCCCATGACCTCGGTCCTCATCATCTTCGAGATGACCCAGGACTACGCCGTCATCGTCCCCCTGATGATCGCCAACCTGGTGAGCCTCTTCGTCGCCTCCCTCCTTCAGCATGAGCCGATCTACGAGGCGCTGGCCGTGCAGGACGGAATCCATCTGCCCAGCGCCAAGACGCGGCAAAGACTCGATCAGCGCATGGTTGCGGAGATCATGAAAGGTCCTGGGCTCCTGCTGGAATCCGAAATCACGGTGCGCGAGGCCCTGGGACGAATCCGTGCCAGCGGCCTTCGAACCGCCCTGGTCACGGATGTGCGCGGCGTCATCGGCGTCGTCACTCAGTCGCAGTTGGAGGTCGAAGTGGACGAGGACTCCGGCAGGTTACTCGACGACTTGATGGTCGCACCACTCTTTCCCCACATGCACGCCGATCAGGGGCTGGACCTGGCGCTGGAGCGCATGGGAAGCAACCAGATCGATCTGCTGCCGGTGGTCAGCCGCGCCAATGTTCACACGCTGGTTGGCATCGTAACGCTGCAGGACGTTCTCGACGCATACGGCGTCTCCCACTCCTGATCGCGCTTGGATCTGGATCAACCTGGCCAATACCTGTGAGTAAGGGACAGACAAAAAAAGGAATCTTTTTATGCACCCACTGAATCAAGTTATCGTGGCGCTACGTTCAGTTGGATGCAGTAAAGTTGTGGAAACAACCACATCCCGGCCCCTCATTCTCGAGCGGAAACAGTGGGGATGTCTATTGCACAAATAGTTAAGTCAGTAACCAGTAGCAGTAGTTACTTTCCCAAAAATTACGGACATCTCATGCATTTTCCTGTATTTCTTATCAGTTCAATCCTATAATGTTGAAAATAAGACAAGTGACGGATTTCCCACATCACAGTCCTGAGAAGAGTGGCCTGTGCAGATGCAATCTGATTGACGATCGGTCTCCCTGCTCCCCGGAGTTTTCCCCCAATGAACACCCCAAGTCTGTGTGATCTTCGATCTGTCTTCCATCGGCCCTTCGTCCTGCTCCTCGCAGCATTCATCGGTTTGGCCCCATTGAGCGCGCGCGGCCAGTTCGCATCCATCCTGGATACAACCTCGCGCTTCGCCGGAACCGGAGCCGTTCCAAGCGTCTTCAACGGCGATACGGGGGTTGCCACGGCCACCACCCTGAACGTGCCGTTCTATGTCGTCATCGACTCGCTTGGCAACCTGTATGTATCCGACAAGCAGAACAACTGCGTGCGCAAGGTGGCTACCAATGGCCAGATAACCACGGTGGCCGGACTGCGCGTGAGCGGAGGCGCGGATACCTGCAATCCTGCGACCGGCACGGCATCGGACCCGAGCCAGGGACTGCTGGCGCCCACCGGTCTTGCCATCGACAGCAACAACACGCTCTACATCGCGGACAGCCAGCACAACTGCGTGCGCAGCCTGGCCAGCGGCACAGTCGACAGCTTCGCCAGCCCAGCCCTCACCACGGTGGCCGGAACCTGCACGATCGTCAACACCAACTCGGACACGCCTGCGCCGGACGGACTGGCGGTGGACAGCAACTCCAACCTCTACATCTCCATTGCCGACTCGCTGACGGGCAACCCGGCATACCAGGTGGTGCGCCATCTGGCCTCCGACTCGGCGACCACCATCTGCTACGTTGCGGGCGATCCGTCGATCTATGCCGCCACCACGATGTGCTCTGGAATCGCGAACACGGTTGAGCTCTCCCGGCCTGCGGGCCTTGCCTTCGACAAGAACGGGAACCTCTTCATCGCCGATTCGAACAACGACTGCGTGCGCGAGATCGTCGGAATGACAACCCAGACAACCCCGGTTGGGCAGTGCAACAACGACAACTCCGGAAGTTTGACCACGGCCCTCAACAATCCCTACGGGCTGGCATTCTCGGCCGACGGCTCGCTGTTTATCTCGGAGTCGGAGTCGGGTTACAACCATGTGGTCAGCTTCAACTCCGGCACCAACTCGCTCGCCCTCATCGCAGGTCTCTCCAGCGGTGCCTCCGGCCCGTACAACCTCTCGCAGGAGGGACAGGCTGCCTCGCTGGTTCCCCTCAACCAGCCCCTCGGTGTCACCACGGACGCCGGTGGAAACATCTACCTGGCCGACTCGCAGAACAACATCGTGCGCAAGCTGGGTACCAACCTCAGCTTCCCCAACACCAATGTGGGTTCGACCAGCGCCAGCCAGACCATCGTCTTCAGCATCAACCAGACGGTCAATCTCACCCTCACGGTCGGAACCGACTTCAACCTCGTCAGCACCACATGCAACGGGGCACAGTCGGCCTCCACCACCTGCCAGGTGGTGATTGCCTTCAGCCCATCCCGCCCCGGCTATCGCTACTCCGCGCTGCAACTCAAGGACTCCATCTCCGGCAAACTCATCAGCGTGGAACTACGGGGCCTCGGCATCGGCCCGCTCAGCCTGCTGGCTCCGGGCGTGGCCTCCACGCGTGCTTCCAGCCTGCGCACCGCCATCGCCGTCTCCACCGACTCCGCCGGCGACGCCTACGTCCTCGAGCAGGGAAACGGCTCTTCCACCGCCGATGTCCTCTTCTATCCGGCCGGCGGCGGTGCCGCTCAGGTCGTCGTGGCCCAGGGCGCGGGTATGGTTACGCCCACCGCCATGGCCGTCGATGGAGCAGGTAACATCTTCATCGCCGATTCCGGAATTGGCGGTCTCGGAGGCGGAAACATCATCCGCTTCGGCGCCGATGGCTCCGTCAACACCTCCTATGCCACCGGCCTGCCCGGCGTCAATTCCATGGCCTTCGACGGATTCGACGACCTCTTCCTCGCCATTGGCGGCTCGTTCCACAACATCACCGAAATCTACGCCGGGGGGCAGCGCCGCGTCGTCGCCGGCAACGGCACCGTCCCCGACGCGAACAACGTCGTCGCCACCTCTGCGCTCTTCTCCGATCCCAGCGGCATCGCGCTTTGGCCCAATGGCATCGCCGTCGCCGATGCCGCAACCCATTACGTCTACTCGATCGACAACTCCGGCATCATCCATATCGTCGCCGGCAACGGCACCACGACAACCACCAACGCCACCATAGCCACGGGTACCGGCCTCCTGACGCCGTACGGACTTGCCATCGACGCGGCCGGCGACATCTATATCGCCGACGGGTCCGCCAACCGCGTCTACGCGGTCTACTCCGTCATCAGCAACGGCTCCAACATCTATCCCGTCATCGGCACCGGCACTGCCGGCTACACCGGAGACGGAGGCCCCAGCACCGCGGCCACCATCAATGCGCCCCTGGCCATCGCCCTCGATGGCTCCAGCGACCTCTTCGTCATCGACAGCGGCAACAGCGCCTTGCGCGAGGTCACCTACCCCGTCACCAGCTATATCAGCTTCGGCAGCGTGCTCGTCGGCGCCACGTCATCCCCGGTCCTGCAGTACCTGGCCAACGCCGGCAACGCCAATCTTGCGTTCTCCCTCTATCCCTTCACCACCACCGATTCCCACTACGCCGTCTCGCCCGGTTCCACCACATGCACCGCAACGACGGTCTCCGGCGGCGTCTGCGACATCGCATACACCTTCTCGCCCACGGTGGCCGGTGCCGCCCCGCCTGGCCAGTCCAACCTCATCTCCAACTCATACAACTCACAGCAGACCGTTATCTTCAGCACCAGCGGCTCCTCCGGCTACTCCTCCGGGCCGCTACCCTTCACCCTGATCCCGGAGACCGAGGTCTTCGGCTACTCCTTCCCGGAGTCGTTCACCTTCACCGGCAGCTCTCCCGCCAGCGGCACGATGATCTTTTACATCGGCAGCCAGGTTCTCTGCACGGCCACGATATCCAACGCATCGGCGGGAACGATCACTTGCAACGCCCCGCCGAGCGGCCTCGCCGTTGGCAGCTACACCGTCAGCTTCACCTTCACCTCCACCAACTCGTACTACAGCTCGGTCACAGGAACCATCCCCCTCGCGATTACGCGTGCTCCCCTGACGGTCACGCCGAATAACTTCTCGCGCCAGTACGGCCAGACCAACCCAGCCTTCACCGGAATTATCACCGGCGCGGTCAACGGCGATGTCTTCACCGCTTCCTACTCGACGACGGCCACGCAGCTCTCTCCCGTAGGCACCTACCCCATCACCGCAACCCTGACGCCGGTTGGCTCGGCGAACCTCAACAACTACTCGGTAACGTACAACACCGGCACGCTGACCATCGCTCCCGCCGGGTCGGGTGGCAGCGGCGGGCTGGTGGTCACGCCCGCTAACGCCACTCGGCAGTACGGCACGCCCAACCCGCCCTTTAACGGGACCATCACCGGAGCGGTCAATGGCGACAACTTCACCGCTACCTATTCCACCACGGCCACGCAGTTCTCGCCCGTAGGCACCTATCCCATCACCGCAACCCTGACGCCGGTTGGCTCGGCCAGCTTCAGCAACTACTCGGTGACGTACAACGTGGGCACGCTGACCATCACCCCATCGGCCACGGCGCTGGTGGTCACGGTCAATAACGCCACCCGGCCTTACGGCACGCCCAACCCAACCTTTACCGGGTCCATCTCTGGCGCGCTCAACGGAGATACCTTCACCGTCACCTACTCCACCACGGCGACCATACTCTCTCCTGTCGGCGCATATCCGATCACCGCAACCCTCTCCGGCGCGGCCGCGGCCAACTACAGCAACGTGACCGTGAATCCCGGAACGTTGACTGTCACTCAGGCGACCACGCCTCTGGTGGTCACGGTCAATAACGCCAGCCGCCCCTACGGCACGCCCAACCCAACCTTCACCGGGTCCATCACCGGAGCGCTCAACGGCGACACATTCACCGTCACCTACGCGACCGCGGCGACCATCCTGTCTCCCATTGGCACTTACCCAATCACCGCCATCGTCTCCGGCGCCTCCGCCGCCAACTACAATGTGACCGTCGTTCCCGGTACGCTCACCATCACGCCCGCCACAACCCCGCTGGTCATCGCCGTCAATAACACCTCGCGACCCTACGCCGCAACCAACCCAACCTTCACCAGCACCATCACCGGCGCGCTCAACGGCGACACATTCACCGTCACCTACGCGACCACGGCGACGATACTTTCTCCTGTCGGCGCATATCCAATCGCCGCAACCCTCTCCGGCGCGGCCGCGGCCAACTACAACAACGTGACCGTCATCCCCGGCACGCTCACCATCACGCCCGCCGCAACCCCGCTGGTCATCACGGCAAATAACGCCACCCGGCCCTACGGCACACCCAACCCAACCTTCACCGGGTCCATCACCGGAGCGCTCAACGGAGACACCTTCACCGTCACCTACTCCACGCCGGCCACCATCGCCTCACCCGTCGGCAACTACGCCATCACCGCCGCCGTCACCGGCGCAAACATCGCCAACTACGCCACCGTGACCGTCGTTCCCGGCACGCTCATCATCACGCCCGCCACAACCCCGCTGGTCATCACGGTCAATAACGCCACGCGTCCCTACGGCACGCCCAACCCAACCTTCACCAGCACCATCACCGGAGCGCTCAACGGAGACACCTTCACCGTCACCTACTCCACGCTGGCCACCATCGCCTCACCCGTCGGCAACTACGCCATCACCGCCATCGTCTCCGGAGCCTCCGCCGCCAACTACAACAACGTGACCGTGAATCCGGGAACGTTGACTGTCACTCAGGCGACCACGCCTTTGGTGGTCTCGGTCAATAACGCCAGCCGCCCCTACGGTGCCCCCAATCCAACCTTCACCAGCACCATCACTGGCGCTGCTCCCGGTGACACCTTCACCGTCACCTACGCGACCGCTGCGACCGTCCTATCTCCCATTGGCACTTATCCCATCACCGCCGCCGTCACCGGCGCAAACATCGCCAACTACGCCACCGTTACCGTCATCCCCGGCACCCTCACCATCACGCCCTCCACAACCCCGCTGGTCATCACGGTCAATAACGCCACCCGGCCCTACGGCACGCCCAACCCCACCTTTACCGGGTCCATCGCCGGAGCGCTCAACGGCGACACATTCACCGTCACCTACTCCACGCTGGCCACCATCGCCTCTCCTGTCGGCGCATATCCGATCACCGCAACCCTATCCGGCGCGGCCGCCGCCAACTACAACAATGTGACCGTCGTTCCCGGCACGCTCACCATCACGCCCGCCACAACCCCGCTGGTCATCACGGTCAATAACGCCACGCGTCCCTACGGCGCGCCCAACCCAACCTTCACCGGCACCATCGCTGGAGCGCTCAACGGAGACACCTTCACCGTCACCTACTCGACCACGGCGACCGTCCTGTCTCCCATTGGCACTTACCCACTCACCGCCATCGTCTCCGGCGCCTCCGCCGCCAACTACAACAATGTGACCGTCGTTCCCGGCACGCTCACCATCACGCCCGCGACAACCCCGCTGGTGGTAACGGTGAATAACGTCGCGCGCGCTTACGGCGCACCCAACCCAACCTTCACCAGCGCCATCGCCGGCGCTGCTCCCGGCGACACCTTCACCGTCACCTACGCGACCACGGCGACCGCCCTCTCCGACGTAGGCAGCTACCCCATCACCGCCGCCGTCTCCGGCGCAAACATCGCCAACTACGCCACAGTCACGGTTGTCCCCGGCGCGCTCGCCATCACGCCGCTCGCCACCGTCACCACGGTGACAACCTCCGCGACTCCCATCACTCAGGGTGCCAGCGTCACCTTCATCGCCACCGTCGCCGCCGGGGCCAGCGTTCCCGTTACTGCCGCCACCGTCAACTTCTATAACGGCACAACGCTGCTCTGCGCAGCCACGCTCAACTCATCCGGCGTTGCCACCTGCACCACCTCCACGCTGCCGGTGGGCACTCTCACCATTACCGCCGCCTACCAGGCAACCCTCGACTTCGCCTCCAGCTCGGGCACAGTCGCCCAGGCCGTCAACCCCGGTAGCTTCACCCTCTCCGCCGCTCCGCCGAACCAGTTCATCAGCGGCCCGGGGACCACGGTCTACGCAGTCACAGTCTCCTCTGTCCAGGGCTTTGCCGGTCCGGTCACCCTCGCCTGCGCGGGACTTCCGGCTGACGCCAGCTGCACCTTCGCCACCCCAACCGTCACCCTCACCGGAACGGGCGACGGGGCCAGCGTCTCCACAACCATGACCGTCACCACCACCATGGCCGACGCGCGGCTCGCTCTTCCTGCGCTTCCCGCTCCCGCCGGCAGAACGCCCAGCGGCCTCTCGCCGATCGCCTTCGCCGCCGTCTTCCCCTTCGGACTGGTTGCCTTCTTCGGCCTCTCACGCCGCAAGCGGGTCCACCCGCGTGCCACCCGCTCGCCGAACTTCCGTCTGCTCTTGGCGCTTCTCTGCACCGCCGCAATCGTCAGCCTCGCGGGCTGCGCGTGCTTGTCCAGTATCAATCAGGTCTACACCATCCCCATTACCGGAACCACCTCGGTCAGCGGAGTGAGTTCGCAATCGACCTCGGTCTCGCTCACCGTGGCTCAGGAGTAACCAGGAGTAACCCGAACCGGTGGAGGTACCCCGTCCGGTGGAGTAACCGGATCGGTTCCCATTCCACCCATGGCGGCAGGAGTCTGTAACACTGATGTGGAGGAAACCATGATGCACCGGCGCTCATCCAAGCTCGTCCGCGCGCTTCTGCTGGCCGCAACCGCCGCCCTCGTCCCGCTCGCGGCTTTGGCCCAGGCAGCCCCCGCGGGAACGCAGGAACCCATCCCATCGCGCCTCGATCTCTTCGGCGGATACACCTACTTCCATCCATTCAACAGCACCCTCAACGGCTACACCTACGAGCCCATAGCCAAGGGTGGAATCGGCAGCGTGGCCGGATACTTCGGCAACCACTTTGGAGTCGTCGTCCAGGGCGCAGCCTCGCCCTACGGCCCCGACGACTGCTCCTACGTCGCCCAGGCCGGCCCCATCTACCGCTGGCAGTACGGCCGAGTCGTTCCCTTCGCCCACCTGCTCTTCGGCGGCGCTCGTTCCGGCGGCCCGCTGGTTCAGCCCTGCACCTGGGGATACGGCGCCACCGCCGGCGCCGGCTTCGATTACGTCCTGCCCTACGGCCCGTTGCACAACCGCCTCGCCCTGCGCCCCATCCAGGCAGACATCGAGTACTCCGACATCAACTTCGGCCTCAACACCGCGCCAACCTTCTTCAACGGAGGAGTCGCCAAGATCACCGCATACCGCCTCAGCGCCGGCGGAGTCATCCGCTTCGGCGGGTCCACCGAGGAGCTTCCCGCCGCCTATGGCTGCGTGGTCCAGCCCGTCACCGTCTTTCCCGGAGACCCCATCAGCGTCACCGGTAGCGTCATCAACCTCGAAACCGGCCGAAGGCTGAAGCCCGTCTACACCTGGGAGACAAACGGAGGCCAGATCGAGGCCACCGACGATGTCGCCACCATCTCCACCGCCGGCCTCGCACCCGGTGACTACGTCGTCACCGGCCGAGTCAGCGACGGCGCCAGGCCCACCCAGCACGCCCAGTGCGCCGCCAGCTTCCGCATCCAGGCCTACGATCCCCCCACCATCTCCTGCTCGGCCAACCCCAGCAGCATCCTGCCCGGCGGCGCCTCCACCATCACCTCCGACGGCCGCAGCCCGCAGAACCGCGCGCTCAACTTCTCCTTCTCCACCACCGCCGGACAGGTCACCGGCAACAAGGCCATCGGCGCGCTCTCGGCCGCCGACGTCAGCCCCGGCATCATCGACGTCACATGCAACGTGGTCGATGACCTCGGCAAATCCGCCTCCGCCACCACCACCGTCACCGTGGTCGCCCCGCCGCCGCCGCCCGCGCCCGCCGCCCGCACTCTCTGCAGCATCTCCTTCGACCGCGACCGCAAGCGCCCCGTCCGCGTGGACAACGAGGCCAAGGGTTGCCTCGACGACATCGCACTCGAGATGAACCGGGAGTCCGACGCCACACTCATCATCGTCGGCAAGCACGATCCCCAGGAGGCCTCCGAGACCTCCGCCGAGCGCGCCCTCAACGTCCGTCAGTACCTCGCCGCCGAGAAGGGAATCGACGCCAACCGCATCGAACTCCGCACCGGCGAATCCACCGGACGCTCCGCCGACAACATCCTGGTTCCCCCCGGTGCCACCTGGGACAACGGAGGAACCACCCGCTTCGATCCAACCCGCGTCGTCCGCCACGGAGAGCCATACCCCACCGCCCCCCGCTAGACCAACCTGCTCGGCGTGTGGCCCAGGACTGAAATCAATCACAAATTGGGTGCCCCAGGTGCCTCGCTTTTGGGCACCTGGGAGAGCCGCGAAGGGTAAGTCTACTTCCAACCCCGCCGGCTGTCTGTTCTTGCTGTCATCCTGAACGCGTCTTTCGAGCGCGAAGTATCCCGATGAACTCCATCCCACCCTACCCTCCACCCCTTTCTCCCACAAATGCGATGCACTTGCTTTTGCCCTTTTCCGGAGGGAGCAGGCGCCTTCAGGGCGGGTGGCCCACCCTAAGTTTTTGAAATCTTGATCCTCCCACAAAAAGTGGGTGCCCCATCCTTCGCTTTTTTCTAGCGAAGGGTGGGTCTACCTCCCACTCCTCCCGCTCCCAAAGATTTTTTCCCCGAATTTCCCCGTAAAATCGCGTGTCAAGACCCTCTACCCTCCAAAATCGACTCAACCAACAGAAAACAAAAGTGAAAAAACTTTCCCCCAAGTGGCATGGTAGTTATGCTCCATCCTGTAAAATTAAAGTAGTAGAGAAAACAAGGAAAACCCCGGCAGCGTGCCGGGGTTTTTCATGCCCGAAACCGAAGCACGGAGGAAACCATTTATTTTCTTATTGATAGCTATAAGTAGTCTGAAATCTAATCTTTGCATGCGCAAAGTCACATCTCTTTGGTTCCAGGGACTTTAGGAAGCACGAAAAAGTGGGGGGGGAGGTGGGGGTACTAACTGATTAACAATTCATGCGATTGGCGATTGCCCCGAGCGGCCGCTCTTCGCGCGCGCCCTCCGCTCTTGGTAAGCTTGCCTCTGAGTCAATCCATGCCCATCCAATCCATCAATCCCGCAACCGGCGCTCTGCTGCGCAGCTTCACACCCCTGACCAACGAGGCGCTGCTCCAGAAGATCGCTCTCGCCGAGTCCGCGTTCGCCCGCACCACGGAAGTCCCGCTCGCCCATCGCGCGCTCTGCATGAACAAGCTCGCGCACCTTCTGGACCGCGAAACCGCCGACCTCGCCGCGCTCATCACCTCCGAGATGGGCAAGCCCATCGCGCAGTCCCGCGCCGAGATTGCCAAGTGCGCCGCAGCCTGCCGCTTCTACGCCGTAAACGCCGCCCGTATCCTCGCGCCGGAGCCCATCGACGCCCCGCCTCTCGACGCCATCGTCCGCTGGGACCCGCTCGGAGTCATCCTCGCCGTCATGCCCTGGAACTTCCCCTTCTGGCAGGTCTTCCGCTTCCTCGCGCCTGCTCTCATGGCCGGCAATGTCGGCCTGCTCAAGCACGCCTCCAACGTCCCACAGTGCGCGCTCGCCATCGAAGCCCTCGTCCGCCGCGCCGGCTTTCCCCGCGGCAGCTTCCAGACGCTCCTCATCGAAGCCAGCCAGGTGGAGATGGTGCTCGCCGACCAGCGCGTCGCCGCCGTCACCGTTACCGGAAGCGAGTCCGCCGGCCGCGCCATCGCCGCCCAGGCCGGGTGGCTCATCAAAAAATCCGTCCTCGAACTCGGCGGCAGCGATCCCTTCATCGTCATGCCCTCGGCCTCGCTCGACACCGCCATCGCCGCCGCCGTCGCCGCCCGCTGCATCAACAGCGGACAGTCCTGCATCGCCGCCAAGCGCTTCCTCATCGCCGACTCCATCTACGACGAATTTGAATCTCGCTTCGTCGCCGCCATGGACGCCATCAAAGTCGGCGACCCCACACGCGAAGACACCCAGATCGGCCCGCTCGCCACCACCGCGCAGCTCGACGAAATCGAAGCGCAGGTCGCAGCCGCAATCCACGCCGGCGCGCGCCTGCTGGCCGGCGGCGAGCGCATGATCGGCACGGGGAACTACTACGCGCCTACCGTCCTCGCTGGCCTTCCCCGCACCGCGCCGGTCTACCGCGAAGAGGTCTTCGGCCCCGTCGCAATGCTCTTCCGCTTCACCGATATCGACGAGGCCATCGCAATCGCCAACGACACCCCATTCGGCCTCGCCGCCTCCGTCTGGACCGCCAACCGCGACGAGCAGCGCCGCTTCAGTGCCGCGCTGCAATGCGGTGCCGTCTTCTTCAACGCCCAGGTAGCCAGCGATCCGCGCCTGCCCTTCGGAGGCGTCAAGCGTTCGGGCTATGGCCGCGAACTCTCCGCCGCCGGAATGCGCGAGTTCCTCAACGCCAAGACCGTCGTCACCGCCGAACCGGGACCCACCCCATGAACCTATTTCAGTTCAATCCCCGCGAAGAAGTATCCGATCTCGAACGCCGCTGTCTCCTCCGCGTCCGAGCCGTGGATCGCGTTCTCGCCGATCGACTCCGCATACTTCTTGCGGATCGTTCCCTCCTCGGCCTGCGCGGGATTGGTCGCGCCCATCAGCTTGCGCAGATCGGCGATCGCGTTCTCCTTCTCCAGCACCATGGGAAAGATCGGCCCCGAACTCATGAACTCCGTCAGACCCGCGAAGAATGGTTTGCCCGCATGGACCGCATAAAAACCCTCCGCCTGCGCCTTCGAGATCGACGCCCGCTTGATGGCCACAATCTTGAATCCCGCCTCTTCGATCTGCGCCAGTATCGCCGCCGTATACCCCTTGCGAACCGCGTCCGGCTTGATGATGCTGAATGTTCTCTCTGACAAAATCCTTCTCCTTAGCGCGAAAGTTGCGCTGTCTCCAGTGTAAAGCCTGCTAGCTTTTTGCTGTTGGCCTTTAGCTCCTAGAGCATTTTCATCATTACTGTAATGCGTAAAAGGATTGTCATTCTGACCCTGAGCTTGCCGAAGGGGAAGAATCCCCGCATTTCGCTCGCAGAGCGACACTCCACACCATTGGCGAAAATGCTTTAACAGCTAAAAGCTCTCGTCCTCCGTCTACCATAGAGCCATGCGAAACACAGCATGGATCTGGTTCGTAGGATGTGCGGCCTGGATAATGGACGGCGTGGTGCAGCTTCGCGTCCACGCAATCCTCCACGCACGACTCGCCTTCACGGTAGCCCTGCTCTTCCTCGCCGCCGGTCTCTTCTATCGCAACCAGAAGAGCTGAGGATCAATGGCCGCAGTCCAGGTCTTGCGCGGTGTAACAATGCTATGTGAACCAACGCATATACTAAGGTATATACTCCCCTGTAGGAGGGAACCGCTCATGTCCAAGACGCACATCGCCAAACTCTTCAAGAACGGCGCAAGTCAGGCCGTCCGGCTCCCGGTTGAGTTCCGCTTCGAAGGCGACCAGGTCTATATCTCGCGCGACGAAAAAACCAAAAATGTGATTCTATCCACGCGTCCTGGATCGCAGGTCTGGGAGGAGTTCTTCGAGTTTGTGCGGGGCATCGACATTCCCGAGGACTGGATGAAAGACCGCCCCATGAACCGCATCTCGAAAGACCGCAAGCCGCTATTTCGTGAGCAAGACTGATGCGATACATGCTTGATACGGACATCGCCAGCTACATCGTCAAAGGAGGATACGGGGCCGTGGAGCAGCATCTCGTGAGGACCTCGCCCTCCGATCTCTGTATCTCTGCGATGACGCGCGCCGAACTGTTATACGGCCTCAAGGGTCTGCCGCCACGACACCATCTGCATCAGGCCGTACAACGTTTTCTCAGTGTAACGATGATGCTGCCCTGGGATGCCGAGGCCGCTAACTTTTACGCGGAGATTAAATTCCATCTCAAGACAGCCGGTACGCCCATCGGCGACATGGACATGCTGATCGCCGCCCACGCCATCGCCGCGGACGCCGTGCTGGTCACCAACAACACACGCCACTTCAAGCGAATCAAACTGCCCCTGATGATGGCGAACTGGATGCAGTAGCAGAAGCAATAAAAAAGCGTGGCGCGCCCATCGGCGCGCCACGCTATAGCTCACAACTTACAACTTACAACCGCTTCTACCCCTTGCCCAGCAGCCGCGCCATCGTCGCGCCCATCTCTGCCGGCGACTTGACAACGTGAATCCCAGCCGCTTCCATCGCCGCCATCTTGCTTGCGGCCGTGCCCTCGCCGCCGCTGATGATCGCGCCCGCATGTCCCATGCGCCGTCCCGGAGGCGCTGTCTGGCCCGCGATGAACCCGACCACTGGCTTCTTCACAAACTCCTTGATGAACTGCGCCGCCTTCTCCTCCGCCGTCCCGCCGATCTCGCCGATCATAATGATCGCCTCGGTCTCCGGATCGTCGTTCAGCAGCCGCAGCGCGTCGATGTGCGTCGTCCCGATGATCGGGTCGCCGCCAATCCCGATGGCCGTAGACTGCCCGATGCCGCGCGTCGTCAGTTGGTACACCGCCTCATAGGTCAGCGTGCCCGAGCGCGACACAATCCCCACCGAGCCTTCCTTATGGATGCGCGCCGGCATGATGCCCACCTTCGCCTTGCCCGGAGAGATCACCCCCGGACAGTTCGGCCCCACCAGCCGCGATCCCTTGCCGTTTAATCCAGACCGCTTCACAACCTCCCACACCTTCACCATGTCCAGCGTCGGAATCCCCTCTGTGATGCAGACGATCAGCGGCAGCCCTGCGTCCTCGGCCTCCAGAATCCCGTCCGCGGCAAACGGCGGCGGCACAAAGATCATGGTCGCATTCGCGCCCGTCGCCTTCACCGCCTCCTCCACCGTGTTGAAGACCGGCCAGCCCTCGTGCACGGTCCCGCCCTTGCCCGGCGTCACTCCGCCAACCACCTTGGTCCCATACTCCTCGCAGGCCTTGGCGTGGAATGTCCCCTCATGCCCGGTAATCCCCTGCACAATCAACCGCGTATTTTTATCAACCAGCACTGCCATAGCTTTTAGCTCCTAATACTTGGTTCTTCATTGGTGCAGCAGTTTTGCTAATGCATTAGCTGCTGGGAAATTTATTTTGTCTTGCGGGACGGTATTCAGATAGCCAGGAACATGTGTGTCTCTATAGAAACCCACACTGCTCACGTTGAACAATTTCGGGTTTACCGCCAAGCAGGCCCCAATCAGGGATTCTTCCAGCCGGTGGATTGCAGAATGATGCGCTGCCTTATTAGTTTCCGCTATTCGGAGATCATCGCCATTCTCTTTTGCAAGGGCTATCAACAATAAGCTGACTTGTGCCTTATGATCGAACAATTCCTTCAATTTTGGATTGTGCGGTCTATTGAAATGGTTGGGGATTCGAGTGCCGAAGCTGTCTTTTTCTGCTTTTCCGACGTAAACAGGAAGACCGCCGTTGATAAATATGTAGACGCCCGAAGCTTCGTTGAGATGTCCCTTTTTCTTGTTGAATTGTTTCGCAAGCAAATCTGCCTTAAGTTCCTCATTGGGAACACTAAACGGTCCGTAGGTCTGGAATTTCATCGCATCTCCCTCCAAAATGGGTCAACTCTTCGCTGCTTTGACTGCCAAATCCGCAGCCTCTTTCATCGTTGCTCCCACTTGGAACTTAATGCCCGACTCGGCAAGAATCTTCCTGCCCTCTTCGACATTCGTGCCTTCCAGCCGCAGTATGATCGGCAGCTTCACATTCAGCTTCTTCGTGGCCGCAACCACCGCCGACGCCAGAATGTCCACCCGCAGAATCCCGCCAAATATATTGATGAAGATCGCCTTCACATTGGGATCGCTCAGCAGTATCTCAAACGCATTCTCGATCTGCTCCTGGCTGGCGCTTCCGCCCACATCCAGAAAGTTCGCCGGACTTCCGCCCGCGTAGCTGATGATGTCCATCGTCGCCATCGCCAACCCCGCCCCGTTCACCATGCATGCAATGTTGCCGTCCAGCTTGATGTAGTTCAGGTTGAACTTCGATGCCTGCACCTCCAGCGGGTCTTCCTCCGCCAGATCCCTCAGCTCCTGCAGGTCCTTGTGCCGGAACATCGCGTTGTCGTCGAAGTTGATCTTGCAGTCCAGCGCCATCAGGCTTCCGTCCTTGGTCGTGATGAACGGGTTGATCTCCATCAGCGACGCGTCGCTTTCGACGTACGCCTTGTAGAGGCCCATCATGAACGACACCGCCTGGTTGATCTGCTTTTTTTCCAGCCCCAGCTTGAAGGCCAGCCGCCGCGCCTGGTACGGCTGCAGGCCGAGCGCCGGCTCGATGGTCTCCTTGTAGATCAGCTCCGGAGTCTCCTTCGCCACCTTCTCGATCTCCATGCCGCCCGCCTGCGACGCCATAAACACGATCTTGGCCGTCGCGCGATCCAGCACCAACCCGAGGTAAAGCTCACGATCGATCGCCGATCCCGCCTCGATCAGCAGCCGCTGGACTTTTTGCCCCGTTGGCCCGGTCTGGTGGGTGATGAGCTGCATCCCCAGGATCGCCTTGGCGGCCGCATTTGCGTCCTCGATCGTCTTGGTCACCTTCACGCCGCCGCCCTTGCCGCGGCCTCCGGCGTGGATCTGGGCCTTCACCACCACAGCCAGATTGCCCTTGCTGAACAGCGCCTTCGCCGCCATGTCCGCATCTTCCACCGTGGTGGCCATCTCGCCGTCGGGCACGGGCACGCCGTACCTCCGCAGAATCTCTTTTGCCTGGTACTCGTGGATCTTCATGTTTTGTTTGTCTCGGTTCTATATAAAAAATTGCTCGCAGTCCGATACTAGTGGATAGCCGCGAGCCGGAGCAATCGCCGCATCCTCTATTTGTGCGTTTATCGTCCAGACTGGTCGATATTCGTCCCTCCGCGGCGGCCTGCGCCAGCTATTGGCAAGGATTGCCAACTACGCTACCATACATCAGGATCGTAGCCCCAGAGAGGTTCTCCATGCCCACCCGCAACGTCAGTCTCACCGTCGAACTGGACAGGTTTGTCGCAAGCAAAATAGAGGCCGGGCGCTATGAAAACGCTAGCGAAGTCGTCCGCGCTGCGCTCCGAACGCTCGACCGCGAAGAGCGCGAGTTTGAAGTCAAGCTCGCAGCCCTGCGCACCGCCATCGACCAGGGCGACGCAAGCGGCATCGCCAAAGGCAACTCCTTCGCCCGCATCAGAAAATCGCTGAAACTCCCCGCGCAGGCATGGTAGCCGATGGCGGCCTTCAAACTCTCCCGTCGCGCCGAGGCAGACCTACTGCACATCGGCGCTTATACCCTGGATCGCTGGGGCGAAGAACAGGCAGTTCGCTATCTCGCGGAGATCGAAGCCGGTTGTCAGCGACTCGCGGATCAACCCCTGCTGGGCCGCGCCTGCAATCACATCCGGCCCGGTCTGCGCTGCATGGAACAGGGCAGGCACATTGTCTTCTACAGACCTGCCGCCGAGTTCGTCTTCATCTCCCGCATCCTCCACCAGAGCATGTTGCCGGCACGTCATTCCATGGACGAGAAGTCTTAATTCCCGACGAGAATTTTTCGTCAATATTGAATTCCTGCCCGCGCCTGATACCCTTTCCCTCATGGCTCTGCATGAATACATGAAGCGCGTCGTCGAGCAGCGCGAGGTCCTCTCGCGCAGCCAGGCGCGTGCCCTGCTCGACCTCGTCCTCGCCGGAAGTACCGAGGCCGCGGAGCCCGGCAGCCCGCACTCCCTCCAACTCGCCGCGCTGCTCGGGGCCATCGCCGCCCGTGGCGAGACCGCCGCCGAACTGGCCGGCTTCGCCGAAGCCATGCTCGCCGCCGCCATCACCGTCCCGCTCGACGACGCCGAACGTGCGCTCCTGGTCGACACCTGCGGCACCGGTGGCGACGACACCGGCACCTTCAACATCTCCACCGCCGCCGCCCTGGTCGCCGCCGCCGCCGGTGCCGCCGCCGGGGCAGGAATCATGGTCGCCAAGCACGGCAACCGCGCCGTCACATCGCTCTGCGGCTCGGCCGATGTCCTCGAAGCCCTCGGCATTCCCATCGCTCTCACCCCAGCCGCCGGGGCCGCATCTCTGCGCCGCCATCGCTTCGCCTTCCTGCACGCTCCCGGCCTGCATCCCGCCATGAAGGCCGTCATGCCCGTCCGCCGCGCCCTCGGCGTGCGCACCGCATTCAATGTCCTCGGCCCGTTGGCCAACCCGGCAGGCGCGCGCGCCCAGGTCATGGGCGTCTACTCCGCCCGCCTGGTCCCCATCGTCGCCGAGGCGATGCTCCTGCTCGGCGTGCGCCACGCCTTCGTCGTCCACGGCGCAGTCTCAGACGAAGCCTCCGCAAGCGGCTCAGGCATCGACGAGATATCCATCTCCGGCCCAACTCAACTCGCCGAAGTCCGCGACGATACCGTCACCTTTAGCCGTCTCACGCCCGATCAGGTCGGTCTCGCCTCCGCTCCCATCTCTAGCCTGCGCGGGGGCGATGTCGCCGCCAACGCTGCCATCCTCCGCGCCATCTTTGCCGGAGAACCCGGCCCCCGCCGCGACGTCGTCCTGCTCAACGCCGCCGCCGTCCTCATCGCCGCCGATGTCGTCCCATCCTCCACGCCAGACATCCACGCAGCCCTTCGCGCCGCCATCCAGTTGGCCGCCCGCGCCATCGACTCCGGCTCCGTCACCGCGCTGGTCGCCGCCCTCGCCCGCACGGAACCATAACCCCTCCCCGCGCGTACCATCCTCCAGCAACGTACAACATACAACGTACAACGTCCTCACCCAGGAGAATCCCATGGCCACATTTCCCCAACAGCCCCCCGCCATCCTCGATCCCGCAATGGTCACCACCGCGCTCGAGCTTCCCGGCTACCGCATCGTGCGCAACATTGGCGTGGTGCGCGGCATCGTCGTCCGTTCGCGCAACCTCTTCGGCACCATCGGCGCCGGTCTACAGACGCTCATCGGCGGCAATATCACCCTCTACACCCAGCTCTGCGAGAAGACCCGCCAGGACGCCTTCGTCATGATGGCGCAGCACGCAGCCCAGGCCGGAGCCAACGCCGTCATCATGGCCCGCTACGACGCCAACGAGCTCATGCAGGGAGTCACCGAGGTCCTCGCTTACGGCACCGCCGTCGTCGTCGAAAAACTCTAGCGGCTCCGAATCCCCCACCATCATTGATTGACATGAGCCGTCGTCATTCTGGCGAAGCCAGAATCTCCGTATTGCGTCGTTGTCTGTTCTCGCTTGTCATTCCGTAGCGCAGCGAAGGAATCTGCTTCTTCTTTTGCGCGGCACGGCTGTTCCAGAACACCGGAACGCCACTCGCTCAATTTCTCTCCGCGAGCAGCGCATCGATCTCCTCGATCCGCCGCAGGTTGTTGTGTTTCCTTTGGTGCATCGTTGGAAGAATGAACAAGAAGATCGCACCAACAATAACCCCTAAATAAATCATATCTAAGGGGACATATGACCCTACGCGGTAAAACAACCAGTCGCCGAACATCCAACAGAGGAAAAAAGGAAAATAAATCCAGAGACTGTCGCCACGCTTCAGTTGCTCTTTATAGAGATGCGCACAGGCAACAGGATCATCATAGATATCGTCGTACCATGGCACATTCAACCTGCGCCGTTCCATCAGCGCATAAATCCCCACAAGGATCGAACCCAGAACGACTACGGCGCAACCAGCGCATTCCAAGGTGCTTCCGACATGGAAGAACCTCCACAAATACAAAAGCCCCCGCAGCCCCTGTAGGATTGAGAATCCCAAGATTAAGCCTGCCCTCTGGTGCGCCATCTCCACGAACTTCTGCGTTTCAGCAGGGACTTCGTCGAGCGAGGTGAGTGGTGCCTTTCTGCGATCAAGCAGCACCCGCGTACTCCCAATCGCCCAACCCAGCGCAGCCCAATCGCTCTCAATAACCGCAGCCTCGCGCGCCACTCCCTCGGCCCACTCCTTGCAGCCCGGCGATGCCCATCGCACCACTCTGCTCGAAATCCCCAGTGCCAGCCTGCGAACTAGAGTCATAGGCTATGCACTCCATCCCGCTCCGCAAGCAGCGCATCGATCTCCTCGATCCGCCGCAGATTGTTTCGTAGGACTTGCAGCATCAGCGGCAGGGTAGCTAGAAGGAGCAAACCAAAGCCCGCAAACAGAATACGTGTGAGCGTTCCGTCACGCTGGGCCATGCCGAAGCCCACGCACCAACACAGAAGAATAAAAGTCTGAATGCCATTCGTTGTGCCGCGGCGCGCTAACTCCGCCCGGTAAAGCCTCGCCCAGGCAAGAATGTCGTCGTAAACTTCGTACTTGACTATCTGCTTCTGCCTGCGCCATTCCAAGAGCGTATAAGCGCCGGCAAGCATCGAGCTAAACATAACCAGCGCACAACCGGCGCGCTCCAGCGAGTTCTTCGCACGGAAGAACATCCATAGGAACGGCGGCCCCTGGGTAAGCGGCATCAACAACGCCCAGACCCCGGCGCGCAGTGCCTCCACATATTTCTTCGCCTCGGCAGGGACTTCGTCGAGCGAAGTGAGTGGTGCCGTGCGGCGGTCAAGCAGCACCCGTGTACTCCCCAGAGCCCAACGCAGCGCGGCCCAGTCGCTCTCAATCACCGCAGCCTCGCACGCCAATCCTTCGGCCCATTCCTTGCAGCCCGGAGATGCCCATCGCACCACTCTGCTCGAAATCCTCACCGCCAGCTTGCGAACCAGAGTCATAGGCCCACCCCGTCGAAGGCCGGTTCACCGACCGCCTGTGCGGCAGCCACGCTCACCATCTCCCGCGCATAGCGCAAACCATCCTTCGTCAGCTTGTACATGTGGCGCGGCGTCCTGCCCGTCTCCGCCGTCTCCCAGCTCGTCTTCAGCATCCTGTGCTCGGCCAGCCGCATCAGGATGGGGTATAGCGTGCCCGACTTCAGCCCCGTATTCCGGCTGATATCGTAGCCGTATCGCCACTCCTGCTCGTCCGAGAGGAACTCGGCCAGCACCAGCGCGGTCTGCGGAGATCGACGCATCTTCATACTCATGCCGACAACTCTACCTATGTAGATTTATTCCGTCAAGCGAATTCTTCCATCGACCCACGCCGCAAGCCCAATCGCAACCCAGTACGCCACAATGTCCCGCACTGAAAAATACCGCCCCAGCAGAATCATCCCCGGCAGCGTCATCCGGAATGCATCCATCGCGGGCGAGTGATACAGCTTGAAGAACTCAACCCCCGTAGCGACCGCCCCCGCGACCAACCCCACAACCGTCAGCCGCCACCGCGGCAGCGCAGCCGAGACAACCCAGTAGATCATCACCGCCCACAGCATCGATCCGCCGTACTTCACCACCACCGCCGGCAATCCCAGCGGAGCCATCCGCACTGCAAGCCCCGCCATCACCGTGACCAGGAACAGAGCGAGCGAACTCTTGAGCGGCCGGGGCTTCATCCTCTCCTCAGACCTCATCCGGTCTCCGCATCTTCCAGCAATAAAGCAGAAACTTGCAACTGTATCACGTCTTTGACCCATTTCTTCGCGTTTTATTTGCCGCGAACCATGTGGAAGACTAGAATGGAAGTGTGTCCCTGCCCCAGACCGAAAAAATCCCCGTCCCAACGCCCGGCCATAAGCGCTATTTCATCGAGAAGCTCGGCCTCTCCGAGCGGCTGATGGAGCGTTGCCTGGGCGAGGCGCTCTCGGCTGGCGGCGACTTCGCCGATCTCTACTTCGAGTCCGTCACCTCCACCTCGCTCGGCATCGACGAGTCCCTGGTCAAGTCCGCCTCCCAGGGCATCAGCGTCGGCTGCGGCATCCGTGTCCTCTCCGGTGAGCGCACCGGCTATGCCTACACCGACGACCTCTCCAGCGCCCGTCTCCTGCGTGCCGCCCGCACTGCCGCCCTCATCGCCAGCGGCCCGGCCAAGCAGCCCGTCGCAGGCTTCCGCCACACATCCGGCAACGCCACGCTCTACCCCATCGCCGGGGCCGCCGCAGACGCCGAAATCGCCGCCAAACTGGCCCTCATCCAGCGCGCCGACAAGGCCGCCCGCGACTTCGACCCCCGCATCACCCAGGTTCGCGCCGGCTTCTCCGACGAGCTGCGCCGCATCCTCATCGCCGCATCCGACGGCACCTTCGCCTCCGACACGCAACCGATGGCACGCCTCAATGTCTTCGTCATCGCCCAGGACGCCACAGCCGATAACGGAGCCGGCAGCACCACCCGCGGTACCTCCGGCGGCGGAGGCCGCGTTACCCTCGACTTCTTTGAAGGCACCCACTCCCCCGAGCACTTCGCCCGCGAGGCTGCGCGCACCGCCATCCTGCAACTCAACGCCATCGCCGCTCCCGCCGGTGAGATGCCCGTCGTCCTCGGCCCCGGATGGCCCGGAGTCCTGCTGCACGAGGCCGTCGGCCACGGCCTCGAAGCCGACTTCAACCGCAAGAAGACCTCAGCCTTCGCCGGTCTCATCGGCCAGAAGGTCGCCAGTGAAAAGGTCACCGTCGTCGACAACGGACAGATGCCCAATCGCCGCGGTTCCATCAACGTGGACGACGAAGGCAACCCCACCCAGGAGACCGTCCTCATCGAGAATGGAATCCTCCGCGGCTATCTCTCCGACAAGCTCTCCAGCCGCCTCATGGGCACGCCAAACACCGGCTCCGGCCGCCGCGAGAGCTACCACCACATCCCCATGCCGCGCATGACCAACACCTACATGCTCGCCGGCACGGACGCTCCCGAAGACATCATCCGCAGCGTCCAGCGCGGCCTCTACGCCGTCAACTTCGGCGGCGGACAGGTGGACATCACCAACGGAAAATTCGTCTTCTCCGCCTCCGAGGCATACCTCATCGAGGATGGCCGCGTCACCCAGCCCGTAAAGGGAGCGACCCTCATCGGAAGCGGCCCAGAGGCCCTCAAATTCGTATCGATGGTGGGCAACGATCTCGCCCTCGACGAAGGCATCGGCACCTGCGGCAAGGACGGACAGTCCGTCCCCGTCGGCGTCGGAATGCCAACCACTAAACTAGACCGCATGACGGTCGGCGGAACCGGGTAATAGAGCATCTCTTCTTCCAGGATGTGTCGTAACTGAAGTACTTGCACCGTTTGCAGAAGAAACGGCATTTTGAATCTTTACTAAGTTGCATGAAAAGGAGAAGTGCTCCAATGGCAGTCGAACGGGAAAAGATGTACGAGTGTGAGGTCCGCCGCCGCCGTCTCAAATCCGGTGGAGGATACGAGCCCTTCTGGAAGATCAAAAACGTCGCCATCGCTCTGGTGGACGAAGACACCGACTTCCGATGCAAGGACTGCTCTGGCGCGGTCAAGCTGCTCGGCCGCAACGGTAAACCAGGCGCCGTCGCCTACGTCGAGCACAAGCTCGCCGCCGACGCCGAGTTCTGTCCCAGCGGCCTGCTCTTCCAGCACGCCACCGACGGCCGCGAAGCCAAACCCTCCGCCAACCCCGTCGCATAGCCGCGCACCAGTTCGCGCACCATCACGACCGTAATCCATCACGACCGTCATTCTGAGCGCAGCTCAGAATCTCCGTATTTCGCTCTTGCTTTTCCCTCCGTTTCAGGCACGCGGAGCCGATTCACACGCCCTCAACCCGATCCACAACCGCACCACCAAGGAGTTCACACATGGCCGCCGAATCCGAAAAAATCTACGAGTGCCAGGTCAAACGACGCCGCCTCAAGACGGGCGGTGGATACGAGCCCTTCTGGAAGCTCAAGTCCGTCACCGAAGCCCTCATCGACGACGACACCGAATTCCGCTGCTCCGACTGCACCGGTGCCGTCAAGCTGCACCGCCATCACGTCCCCGGCGCGCCGCCCCCGCACATCGCCCACAAGCTCAAGACCGACTCCGAGTTCTGCCCCGCCGGCCTCTACTTCCGCAAGGCCACCGACGGCCGCCAGCCCCGCCTCTCCGAGCATCCCGTCCGCTAGAATGCGGGAATGAACATCGTCGACGTGAAACACCATCACGAGCGGATCGGAGTCGGGCGAATCTACGGGTGGCACACACTTCCTGTGGACCAGGTGATGAGGATGGCAGATCCGCGCATCAGGTGCCCCGAGTGCAAAGGTGCAGTCGGACTCTACTCCGGTGCCGACAACAGAAGGATGCCGATGCGAGCGGAGCACAAGATTGCGAACCCAGGGTGTTCAATAGGAGACAACTTCGACGGGCAGATTCGACCTGCGCGCTTGCCAATCGAGCCTGAACAGGAAAGCTATCAGGGTTGAAGCCATGACGCGACGTTACCTTGTCATCTACGAGAACGGCCCAACCAACCTGAGCGGCTTCGCGCCCGATGTTCCCGGCTGCGCCTGCACTGGCCACTGCCTCGAAGAGATGCGCGCCAAACTCCGCGAAGCCCTCGAGTTCCACCTCGAAGGCCTCGCCCTCGACGGCCAACTCCTGCCTCAGCCAACCACCCACATGGCCGAGGTGCCCGAAGACGGCTTCGCCGAGTGGCTCACCGTCTCGCTGCCCATCGCCGAGGCTATCTCGGCTTGATTGCAGTTGTTGGTTGTTGGTTGTTGGTTGTTGGTGAAGAACAGGCAACGGCAAGGACAATGTGGAAGGCATGATTCTTGAGTTGTAAGCTATCAGCCATCAAGCTGTCAGTTAAGGCGATGGAACGAGCATCCCTGGATTCGCTCCCAGGTGCCCAAATGCGAGGCACCTGGGGCACCCGGCCCAAATGCGAGGCATCTGGGGCACCCGGCGCCAGAATGACGAGCTAAAACAGGCAGGATGCTTGCCTTCGACTATACTTCGCTCACGGGCGAATCCGCCCTCGACTGGAGCAACCGAAGAGTGAAAATGCGTCGCAATATTCTGTGGATGTTATTGCTGCTGTCGATCTGCGCGCCTGCGTTTGGAGAGACCTGGTATGTGCGCAAGGATGGAGGGACCCGCTATTCGGCAAAGGCGCCGACGGGCCAGTGCGATGGCAACGCGGACGTTGCGTATCGCGGCCGGGGAGTGAACCAGCACTGCGCGTTCAAGGACTACCGGTATCTTTGGGACGACCAGAGCTACGGCAACGATGCGTGGGTGATTGCCGGCGGCGACACGGTGATCCTTCATGACGGGCCGTGGCGGGTGGGGTTCGACGCCGCAACCGGCAAGGGCGCGGGCTATACCTGGTGCTTTGGAGGACAGGGGCCGTACGCCTGCACCAACCCCATCATTCCTGCTGGGACGCCGAGCCAGCACACGCGCATCCTGGGCGAGAACTACGCAAGTTGCAGCGCTGGGAACGCGGTCGATAAGACGAAGGTGACGCAGATCTTCGGCGGGTTTGCAGTTGGCAGCGCGCTGAACTTATCGGGAGCACAGTATGTGGATGTGCAGTGCCTGGAGGTGACCAGTCACGCGCAGTGCGTATCGCATGGCGATCCGATGCTGCCAAGAGGCTGTAGCAGGGGCGGCCCGCTGGACGACTTCGACTCGGATGGCGTCTCCACCGACGTGCATACGCACGATCTAACGATGCAGGACTTATGGATCCATGGGCACACGGACCGGGGAGTGATCGGAGCGATTGGAGGAGTGGTTACCTGTCTGCGCTGCGATATTGCCTACAACGGCATGGCTGGGTGGGACTTCGACGATGGCAGGCAGACCGCGAGCGTCCATGGAGTGTGGAACTTCAACTATTCCACGATTGAGTGGAGCGGATGCAACCAGATCTCTCCCGGCAGCGGGGCCTACTCCTGTTACGGGCAGAGCGATGGAGGGTATGGCGATGGAGTGGGAACGCCGCCGGGGATGTGCCTGACGGCGAACGTCGACCACTCCGCGTTCAACTACAACACGCAGGACGGGCTGGACCTGGGGCACTTGGACACGGGCAGATGCTCAATGACAATCACGAACTCCACGGCGCGCGGCAACAACGGGCAGCCGTTCAAGTGGGGGCCAAACGAGAACCCGGCGGTATTCACCAACAACACGGTGATGGCGAACTGCATGAGGATGTCTCAGCCGATGGCGGGCCTGCCGAGCACTTACAACGCACATCTAGGCGACTTCTGCCGCTCGAACGATGCGCTCTCGTTCAACTTCCGGCAGGGAGGCACGGCGCTGATCGCCAACAATACGATTGTCACCTATGCTCCGACCAGCTTCGACATTGGGTGCTGGGACGACGGCGGCTGCTCCGCCAGCACGCTGACCTTCAAGAACAATATAGTTCTGGGGTACGACAATCCCGGAACCTACAACCTGGGAGGAAAGCCGGGCGGGCCGGGCGGCTTCTACTACCAGAAGACGATCGGGCATGTGATCCGCACCAACAATCTGTACTACGGAATACGGGGCGTTGGGTGCCCATTCGGATATTTACACGAGAGCTGCGGGGACCCGAAGTTTGTCGCGGAGCCGCGTTTTTCCAGGGAGCAGGACCTCGACCGGTTCGACTATCATCTGTCGGCAACGAGCCCGGCGCGGGGTTCTGGAGCCAGTCCTCAGTAAGAGCGTGAGATGCGAGAGTGTCTTCAAACCAGGCGTCTCTCGCGAGCAAGAACCAACAAAAGAAAATGCGGGGATCCTTCCCCTTCGACAAGCTCAGGGTCAGGATGACAACCTTGAAATATGGGAACACCTACTTGGTCATTACTCTGAGTCCGGCGCAACGCAGGAGCATAGATGCGGCGGTACGGATGTTGCCGATATCGAATGGATAGAGGGCCAGGGCGCGCAAGGAACTGGCCAGGGCAGGCCACGGGCGTCGGCGGAGCGAGAGGGCATCGGCGCGCTGTTTGTAGCACTGGCTGAGGGCGACGCGGCGCGCCACCAGGCCGCAACCGGGAGCGCCGTAATGTTTTTCGATGAACTGCATCTGGGCCTGGAGCATGCGCTCGGGATCGGTGGTCATGGAACTGGGCGAGACGCGGTAGCAGGCGATGACCCTGGGGACAAACGCAACCTCGTAGCGCAGGGCGATGCGCAGGCAGAGGTCGCGATCCTCGGTGGCGCGCATCGTCTCGTCGAAGAGGCCGACTTCATCGATGCACTTGCGGCGGAATGTAAGGGTGGGGCAGGGCATGTCTACATTTCGCATATAGATGCGCGACGCGATGCGGCCTTCGGCGTACCTGCGATTTCCCACGAATGATTCTCCGGGCCGGCCCTCCTGGTCGATGCTGGTGATGCCGCCATAGGCGAGGCCCGCCTGCGGACGTTCGCGCAGAATCTTCACCGATTCCTCGAGCCGGCAGGGCAGCCAGACGTCGTCGGCATCGAGCAGCGCGAGGAACTCGGCGGACGAGGCGCGAATGGCGGTGTTTCTTGCCGCGGGCAAGCCGCGGTTCTGCTGCTTGATATAGAGGATTTTGGGGCCGAGGCGGTCGAGGAAGGGGGCGACGACTTCGGCGGTGTTGTCGGTGCTGCCATCGTCGACCAGCAGAATCTGCCAGTCGTCGAAGGTCTGCGACGCGACGCTCTCGAGTGCGATCGGCAGGGTATTTGCAGCATTGAACGCGGGAATAATTACGCCGACCGTAGCCATTCTGCCTATCTTCCCACATTCACGGAGGGTCGTTCTGGAAATTCGCATTTCCTGGCGCGCCATGGATCCGCCCGGCCGTATTGCTGTTCGCTTCAAGGCATCTGGCGATCTTCTATACTGAGATTGGTGAAGCACTTGCCGACGGAAGAGATGGAGAGGGACAAAGGGGATCAATGAGAGCACTTGTGATCGACCGGCCTGGCGAGGCGCGGGTCATTGAGATGGAACGTCCGGTTGCCGGCCCGCTGGAAGCCACAATGCGGGTCCGCCGCCTCGGTTTGTGCGGGAGCGATCTGAGCACGTATCTGGGCAAGAACCCGATGGTGACTTATCCGCGGATTCCAGGCCACGAGGTCGGCGCAACGCTGGAGCATGTGCCGGCAAACGACCTCGGCCTGGTTGAGGGAATGAATGTGACGATGTCGCCATATACGAGCTGCGGCAAGTGTACCTCTTGCAGGCAGGGGCGCTTCAATGCGTGCCGTGACAATCACACGCTGGGGGTGCAGCGCGACGGCGCGCTGATGGACACCATCTCCATACCGGTGGCGAAGTTGTACGCGGCCTCGCTGCCACTGGAAGAACTGGCTCTGGTAGAGCCTCTCACGGTGGGCTGCCATGCGGTTGCGCGCGGGATGGTGACGGCGAAGGACACGGTGGCGGTGTATGGATGCGGCGGCGTGGGACTGGGCGCGGTGGCGGCGGCGGCCTTCCGAGATGCGCGCGTTGTTGCCATCGACATCGACGACAAGAAGCTGGCGATTGCAAAGAACGCTGGCGCGCGGGACCTGATCAACTCCACGCGCGACGAGGTGCACGCAAGGCTGCAGGAGATCGCGGGCGGCCACGGGCCCGATGTGATTATCGAAGCGATTGGCAGGCCCGATACGTATCGCGCGGCCGTCGAGGAGGTCTCGTTCGCCGGGCGCGTTGTCTACATTGGATACGCCAAGGACAACGTCAGCTTCGAGACGCGGCTGTTTGTGCAGAAGGAGCTGGACATTCGCGGCTCGCGCAATGCGCTGCCCGAGGACTTCAAAGAGGTGATCCGCATGTTCGAGCAGAAACGGTTCCCCACCGCGGAGGCAATTAGCGCGACCGTGCCGCTGGACGATGCGCCGGCGATCCTGCGCGCGTGGAGCGAGAATCCGGCGGCGTATACCAAGATCATGATCTCGTTCGATTAGTCCCTTCCCTTTGCGCTTCGCTGTTGAATCCGCCGACTCAATCTTTCTGCACGCGTCACTTGTCTCTGCGCACAAGCCGCAGGGTTGATATGCTTATCTCTGACACGAATCATGAGCCTGAAAGCAAAGATCGAAGCTGTTATCTATGCGTCGGAAGAGCCGGTGACGCTGGCGCAACTGCTGGGCCTGCTGGGCGATGAGGCGCAGGCGGAGCTGGATCGCGCGGTCTCGGCCCAGCAGACGCTCTCGCTGATCGAGACGGAAGCGACGGAGGCAGACCCGACGCTGGAGCCGGAGTTCGATGCGGACAATGCAGTGCCTGTCGCGGAGGCTGGTTCGCCAGCCGCGCCAGACTCTGCCGATTCGCCGGGCAACTCGGACGCGGACGAGGCCAACGGCGTTCTTGCAACGGAGCCGAACCCGCAGACTGCGGAGCAAACAGGTTCGGCTGCGGACTCGGCGGCGGACTCTTCTGCGACCGATGCGGCGGCGGCGGTCGAGGCGGCGGCGGCGCGGGCGGAGCGGGCGCGCCTGGCCCGGCTGCGCGCGCACTTTCGCGTGCTGCTGGACCAGTTGATCGCCGAATACTCGACCCCTGATCGCGGGCTGGAGATTCGCGAGGTTGCTGGCGGCTTCCGTTTTGCCACCAAGCCGGAGTACCACGACGCGGTGCGCGGGTTCGTGCGCACCCTGAAGCCACCGCTGAAGCTGACGTTGCAGTCGCTGGAGACCCTGGCCGTCGTAGCGTACAAGCAGCCGGTGACGGCGCCGGAGATCTCGGAGATTCGCGGGGTGGACTCGAGCGGCGTGCTTGGTTCGCTGCTGGCGCGCAAGCTGATTGCGACGGCGGGGCGGAAGCATGTGATCGGGCGACCCATCCTGTACAGGACGACGCGCGAGTTTCTGCTCAAGTTCGGGCTGAAGGACGTCTCCGAGCTCCCCTCGATCGAGGAGTTCGAGAAGATGGCGGGGCAGTTGGCCGAGCAGGAGGAGATGGCGATGGAGCATGAGCCGTCTGCGCCGTCAGAGGAGCCTGAGTCGCCCACTTCTGAGACTGAGGACGATGCGTCCAATCCATCGGCTGCCGAGGCCGAGATTCAAAGCGGCGAGAGCTTGTGAGTCTCCTGCGACCTGTCCGCCGCGTTGAGGGTGCAATGGGTGGGCTCGTTGCTGTGTGTACCCCTTGGGGTAGAAGCGTAAAGTATTCAAAATATGTCGGTTAAGCTCGCGCTAAGCGCGTGAGACGTATTAAAGGCGAAGATCTGGCTGGTTGCGGTTGCGCCGGTCATGCGGATTCTCCCTTTGTGTGCGAAAAAGTCTCAAAGTCTTCAAAAAAAGCATGTTAAGTCTAGACTTGGTCTGACTTAGTCTGGTTTAAGTCTGGACTAAGTCTGGACTCAGTCGCGACGGTTGAAAGGTTAAATGCGAAGGCCCGGCTGGCTGGCCGGGTCTGTTTGGTTGTACTTACTACTTTAATTATACGGGATGGAGGGAAACTACTATGCCAACTATTTTTCGGAGGCAAGTGGTTGGTGAGGTGTTGGTTAGGGGGATTTTTTGGGGACGAGGGGCTTGACAAGGACGAACAGGGGTCAGGGAACAGGGGGAAGAACAGGCAACGGAAGATACGGAGATTCTGGCTGCGCCAGAATGACGACTCCTGTGGGGCTGTGCCAGAATAACGATTCCAACCGCATATTGTGTAGAACAATCAATAATTATTGGTAAACGATAAATAACTATTGACAAGCGGAATTATCTGCGTATGATCTGGGGCGTGGAGAGATTCTCCATGGAGGAGTTCTCATGCGACCTGAAAATGAGGCGAAGTTGAGGAAGATTCGGCGGATCAGCACCCTGCTCCGCTGGGTCTGCAAGGGGTTGCTGGCGTTGATTGTGATCGGGTTTGTTATGGCGACGGTTGCGTTACTTGCGAACCGGGGAGGCAGCGTCGGCTATTTCGATGTGTGGTTCCGGATAGGCGACCTGACCCTCGGCCACCGGCTTTTGGTGCTGGCTCTGAGTGCGTTGACGTCGGCAGTCTGGTTCATGTGCATTTATCACTTGCATGAGCTTTTCGGCAATTATTCCCTTGGGCAGATTTTCACCCGGGGATCGGTAGGCCACCTGCGTCAGTTGGGAATTGCGTGTGTGCTATGGGGTGCGATGAAGATTCTCTGGGTGGGTTTGTCGCGCGCTCTCTCGGCGAACCCACTGGGCCCGACCCAGGTCAGCGCCGAGATCATACCCATCGGGATCATCATCCTCGTGGTTGCGTGGTTTATGGAGATGGCAGTCGATTTACAGGAAGAGAACGAACTGACCGTTTGAGCGGGCGAGGAGGCGACCATGCCGATTGTGGTGAATGTGGACGTGATGCTGGCGCGGCGGAAGATGCGGCTGAATACGCTGGCGGAGCTGGTGGGGATTACAGCGCAGAACCTGTCGGTGCTGAAGACGGGGCGGGCGAAGGCGATCCGGTTCAGTACGCTGGAGAGGCTGTGCGAGGTTCTGGAGTGCGAGCCGGGAGACCTGCTGGCGTATGAGAAGGGTGCGGCAACGGTGGAGTCAACAAAGGCAGATACGGAGATTCTGGCTTCGCCAGAATGACGACGTGGGGAGTGGGGCGGGAGATAAGGCGCGATAATAGAGGCAGGGCCGGTTTCTACTGGCCACTTGAGATGGATGCGACCGCGATGAGCAACTCCGCGGACAGAAGGATGAGGCAGGGAATGACGAAGGCGATGGGCAAGCAGGCACAAGAACAGAAGCAGATTCCCTTCGGGAATGACAAACAAGAGAACCCGCAACGGCAAAAGCAAAATGCGGGGGGCCCTCCACTCCGCTCCGCTCCGGTCGGGATGACGGCGGTAGGTGGCGGGGCGGACGAGCAAAAGCTGGAGCGGCTACAGAAGATTCTGGCGGCGGCGGGGATTGCGAGCCGGCGAAAGGCCGAGGAGATTATCCTGGCCGGACGGGTGCAGGTGAACGGCAAGGTGGTCTCCGAGCTGGGGACAAAGCACGACGCCGCGCGCGACCACATCCGCGTGGACGGGAAGCTGCTGAAGGGGCCGGAGAAGCAGCGCTACTACATGCTGAACAAGCCGCGCGGGTATGTGACGACGCTGGACGATCCGCAGAAGCGGCCTACCGTGATGGACCTGATGATGAAGCCGAAGGCCGGCCCGCACGGAGATCGAGTGAGGCTGTATCCGGTGGGGCGGCTGGATTATCTGTCTGAGGGTTTGTTGTTGATGACCAACGACGGCGAGTTGGCCAATTCGCTGTCGAAGGCGGCGGCGGGCGTGGAGAAGACCTACCTGGTGAAGGTGAGCGGCGTGCCGGAGGCGGCGGGGCTGGAACAGATTCGGCGGGGGATCGTGATCGACCGGGGACGGCTGGATGAGGTGCGGGCCGGGCGAAGAGACCGGATTGTGACGGCTCCGGCGCGGGTGGAGATGGTGCGCGGGGGCGACAATCCGTGGTACGAGGTGACGCTGACCGAGGGGCGGAACCGGCAGTTGCGCAAGATGTTCGAGGAGATTGGGAACCACGTGGAGAAGATCCGGCGGATCGGGTACGGCGCGCTGCGGCTGGATGTTCCGCCGGGCGAGTTCCGCGAGCTGACCCTGGGCGAGGTGATGGCGCTGGAACGCGCGGCGGCGGGGAAAAAAGTGGTTCCCAAGAAGAGGACGCCGGAGTTTGCCCAGTTGAAGGCCCCGGGGAAGAAGAAACGAAGGCAGTTGTGAGTTGGTTGGGTGAGATGCGAACTCAGGCGGGGCGAGGTGGGGGTTGGCGATCGAGTACATGACCCGAATGGGGGTTTGACTAGAGTGGGCCGGTGAGCCTAGAAATACACCCGGATTTAATACGGCGATGCAAGACGGAATGGGGCGGTATGCATCTAAATAGAGTGAGCGGTTCACGGCATCGGGCCGGGGCGCGAAGCGAGACGCCAAAGTGGAGAGCGAAGCCGGGTGGAGATTTGCCGATATAAAAACAGGCGATCAGCAGACGGACGGATCAGCGATCCCACTCCGTGTAAATAGAGGCAGTAAAGGAGCAAGACAAAGTGGCAATTGAGCACGCAACATTTGGAGCTGGATGTTTTTGGGGCGTTGAGGCCCGATTCGCAGAGATGCCGGGAGTGATCGATACGGCGGCTGGATATGAGGGCGGCGATCTGGAGCACCCGACCTACAAGGACGTGTGCAACGACCACACGGGACATGCCGAGGTGGTGGACGTGACCTTCGATCCCGCGCGCGTGCCGTTCGATACGCTGCTGGATGCGTTTTTTGCGATGCACGATCCGACGCAGGTGAACCGCCAGGGACCGGACTGGGGATCGCAGTACCGTAGCGTGATCTTTGCGCATTCGGACGACCAGCTGTGGCAGGCGAGAGCGAAGATCGCCGAGCTGAACGCAACCGGCGCCTATCGTATGCCGGTGGCGACCCAGGTGATGCCGGCGTGCTCCTTCTGGAAGGCTGAGGAGTTCCACCAGCGGTACCTGGAAAAGCGCGGCATGGTGAGCTGCCAGATCTAGGTTCTAGGTTCGAGGTTCGAGGTTTTAGGCGGCAGCTCGGGGTGGAGCGGTCTGCGGCGGGGCGGGAACGAAGAAGCGGCGACGAATCCAGAAGGCGACGTTGACCAGGCCGATGAGGGCGGGGACTTCGATGAGCGGGCCGACGACACCGACGAAGGCTTCGCCGGAGTTGAGGCCGAAGACGGCGACCGAGACGGCGATGGCCAGCTCGAAGTTATTGCCCGCGGCGGTGAAGGAGAGCGCGGCGGATTGCGCGTAGTCCGCGCCCAGCCGCTTGCCCATCCAGAAGCTGACCAGAAACATGATGAGGAAGTAGAGAATCAGCGGAAGCGCGATGCGTGCCACGTCCAGCGGAAGGCGGACGATGAGATCGCCCTTCAGCGAGAACATCACCACAATGGTGAAGAGCAGCGCGACCAGGCTAAGCGGGCCGATGCGCGGGAGGAAGCGCGCGCGATACCAGTCTTCTCCCTTGTGGCGGATGAGGATGGCGCGGGTGAGGAATCCGGCGGCGAAGGGGACGCCGAGGTAGAGGCCGACGCTGCGTGCGATCTGCGCGATGCCGATGGGGACAACGCTCGCCGCAAGGCCGAACCAACGCGGGATCACGGTGAGGAACGCCCAGGCGTAGAGGCTGTAGAAGAGGACCTGGAAGATGCTGTTGAGGGCGACCAGGCCGGCAACGTAGTCCGTGTCTCCCTCGGCCAGCTCGTTCCAGACAAGGACCATGGCGATGCATCGGGCGATGCCGATGAGGATAAGGCCGCGCATGTAGGCCGGCTCGCCGCGCAGGAAGACGAGGGCGAGAAGGAACATCAGGATGGGGCCAATGAGCCAGTTCTGCACCAGCGAGAGCGCGAGGACGCGGCGGTTGCGGAAGACTTCGCCGAGCTTTTCGTAGCGGACTTTAGCCAGCGGCGGAAACATCATGACGATGAGGCCGATGGCAATGGGGATGTTGGTGGTGCCGCTCTGGAAGCGGTTGACGAAGGCGGAGACGTGGGGTACGAAGTGGCCAAGGCCGACGCCGACGGCCATGGCGAGAAAGATCCAGAGGGTGAGGAAGCGGTCGAGAAAGGAGAGATGCTTGCGCGCGAGCGGGGCGCAGGTGCGGCACTGGTTGTGCGGCGCGGTGGACATGGCTAGCGGGCCTTCCGGGTGCGGGTGCGCGCGATGGAGGTGGGCGCGGGGGCTGATTGCAGGGTTACAAACTTGGCTGGGGCGCAGCAGGCCTTGGTGAGGCGGGCGCGGTCGGATTGCATGGCGCGGTCCTGCTTGAGCCAGGCGAGCGTCTGACGCAGAAGCTGGGCAGCTCCGGCGTCGGAGGGCGGAGTGATGCGGTAATGCATCCACTTGGCCTCGCGGCGCGCCTCGACGATTCCGGCGCGGCGCAGGTAGGCCAGGTGGCGGCTGATCTTGGGCTGCGACTGGTCGAGGATCTCAACAAAATAACAGACGCACAGTTCCTGGCCGCCCATGAGGTTGAGCAGGCGCAGGCGGGTGGTGTCGCCAAGGGCCTGGAAGAAGCGTTGCATATGGAACGGCGGCGGGTTGGAGCCTGGCGATTTTTTTGCCATGGCTTACTTATACGCCTTGACGAATATGTTGGCAAGCAATATAGTCGCATTAGCAGATATGTTTTGGAGGCAATCGAATGGCACAGCAAGTTCTGGAGTCGGTGCGAGCGAAGTATGGGGCGGTGGCGGAGAGCGGGCTATCGAGCAAGGATGCGGGAGTGAAGGCTGTGGCGGAGGCCTTTGGGTATACCGCCGAGGAGCTGCGGTCGATTCCGGCGGGGGCGAATATGGGGCTCTCCTGCGGGAATCCTACGGCAACGGCCCACATTCAACCGGGCGAGGTGGTTGTCGATCTCGGCTCGGGCGGCGGGCTGGACGTGTTTCTGGCGGCGAAGATGGTGGGGTCGGAGGGGCGCGCCATCGGCATCGATATGACGCCGGCGATGATCGAGCGGGCGCGAGCGAATGCGGAGGCAGGCGAGTATGGCAACGTCGAGTTTTATCTCTCCACGATTGACCGGATTCCGCTGCCGGATGCATCGGTCGATTGCGTGATCTCGAACTGCGTGCTGAATCTGGCGCCCGATAAGCCTGCGGTCTTCCGCGAGATTGCACGCGTGCTGAAGCCCGGCGGCCGGGTTGCGGTGAGCGATATTGCGCTGAAGCATGAGCTGCCGGAGGCCGTTGCCGAGAGCATGGCGGCGTACGTCGGGTGCATTGCCGGAGCGTTGCGGATGGAGGAGTATCGCGCGGGATTGCTGGCGGCTGGGTTCGAGCACGTCGAAATTGTGGACAGCGGCAAGGACTTGAATGCGTACTCCAAGGTGGAGAACCAGTCGGGCTGCTGCTCGCCGGCGATGGATAGCGGCGATCCGCTGAAGGTGATTGCGGAGCCGTGTTGCACTTCTGCGTCGAACCCGGCGGATTCGTTGCATGAGGAGTTGAAGACGCTGCTGGCGCAGTACGACATCAACGCGGCAGCGGCCAGCGTGAAGGTGTACGCGATCAAATCTCGCACCAACGCGAAAAACTAACAGCGAGCCACGGGGAGGCACGAATGACGCACTATAACGTCTTGTTTCTGTGTACGGGGAACTCCGCGCGGTCGATTCTGGCAGAGGCGATACTGAACCGCAAGGGCGCGCCGGAGTTCACCGCGTACAGCGCGGGGAGCCATCCGGCGGGCGCGGTGCGACCGGAGGCGTTGCGGCAATTGGAGCTGGCCGGCCTGAGCAGCGAAGGACTGCGCAGCAAGTCGTGGGACGAGTTTGCGGTGCCCGGCGCTCCACGGATGGACTTCGTCTTCACGGTCTGCGATAACGCGGCGCGGGAGAGCTGTCCGCTGTGGCCGGGACAGCCCATGACGGCGCACTGGGGCGTGGCCGATCCGGCGGCTGTGGTGGGCACGCGCGAAGAGATCGCGAGGGCCTACCGGGAGGCGTTTACGATTCTGGATCGGCGCATCTCGCTGCTGCTGGCGCTGCCGTTGGCGAGGCTCGATAAGATGGCGATCAAGCGGGAGCTGGGGAAGATTGGCGGCGTGGGCCTGCCGGAGTGAGCGTTCGTAGACCGGCTGGACTTGCGTTTCGATTCCCTGCCCCCTAGCCTATTGGCATGAGTTCAACTTCCGTCTCTGCTTCGTTTGCCGCACTCTCTTTCGATGAAAAGCTCGACCGGCTGGCCGAGGTCGCGGTGCGCGTGGGCCTGAACCTGCGCGCGGGGCAGGAGATGGTGTTGACCGCGCCGATCGAGACGCTGCCGCTGGTGCGGCGGATTACGGAGCACGCGTATCGCGCGGGCGCGTTGCTGGTCACTACCTTCTACAGCGACGATCCCTGCGTGCTGGCGCGCTACGAAAATGCACCCGACGCCAGCTTCGACTACGCGCCCGCGTGGTTGCACGATGCGATTGCGGCGGCGTTCAAGAATGGCGCGGCGCGGATGGCGATTGCGGGCGGGAATCCGGCGCTGCTTGCGGGGCAGGACCCGGCGAAGGTCTCGCGCACAAATATTGCCGCGTCGAAGGCTGCCAAGCCCGCGATGGAGCTGATTACGCGGCACGAGATCAACTGGACTATTGTGGCCTCGGCCACGCCGGAGTGGGCGAAGCTGGTCTTCCCCCGTGAGCCGGTGGAGCAGGCGGTGGCGAAGCTGTGGGAGGCGATCTTCGTTGCGTCGCGGATTACCGGCGACGATCCGGTGGCCGACTGGCTGGCCCACGGGACGCGCCTGAAGCAGCGCGTAGACACGCTGAATGCGAAGCGATTCGCTGCGCTGAACTTTAAGTCCAAAGACGGAAGCACCGATCTGAAGGTGGGCCTCGCCGACCAGCATCTGTGGGCGGGTGGAGGAACGACCGCGGGCAACGGAGTCTACTGCCAGCCCAATATTCCCACCGAAGAGTGCTTCACCACGCCGCACAAGGAGCGCGTGGATGGCGTGGTGCGGGCGTCGAGGCCGCTCTCGCACCAGGGAACGTTGATCGAGAACATCCGCTGCCGCTTCGAGGGCGGGAAGATTGTGGAGGCCACGGCGACGGCGGGCGAGGATGCGCTGAACCGGCTGATCTCCACCGACGAGGGCGCGCGGCACTTGGGCGAGGTGGCGCTGGTTCCCGCGTCGTCGCCGATTGCGGCGGCGGGGATTCTGTTCTGGAACACACTGTTCGACGAGAACGCTGCCAGCCACATTGCGCTGGGCCACGCCTACTCGACGTGCCTGATTGGCGGCGAAAAGATGAGCCAGGAAGAGCTGGCAAAGCTGGGCGCGAATGAGAGCCTCATCCACGTGGACTGGATGATCGGCTCGGCGCAGATGGATGTGGACGGTGTCGGCGCGAGTGGCGCGGCGGAGCCGCTGATGCGCGCGGGCGAGTGGGTGTAGAAAACTTTCACCGATGGTGTAGAACGTTGCGCCTCGAACAAAATACAGAGATTCTGACCCTTCGACTCGCTCTGCTCGCTCAGGGTCAGACTGACGGCGTTTGAAAGGGGTAAACTGACACTCATCATGGAACTCTTCGGTTGTGGCACAGCTCTGGTAACACCCTTTGGCGCGGACGGCACGCTCGACGAGCTTGTACTGGTCAGCCTGGTCGAATGGCAGATCGAATCGGGCGTCAACTTTCTGGTCGCGTGCGGGACGACGGGCGAGGCCTCGACGATGACGGAGACCGAGAACGCGCGCGTGATTGAGATTGTGGTGAACACAGCGGCGGGACGCGTTCCGGTCTTCGGCGGATGCACCCACAACGCTACCAGCGAGGCCGTAGCACGGGCGCGGAAGCTGGCGAAGATTCCGGGACTGGACGGCATTCTCACGGCGAACCCGTACTACAACCGGCCGGGCCAGGAGGGCCAGTTCCAGCACTTCCACGCCATCGCCGAGGCGGTGGAGCTGCCGATTCTGCTGTACAACATCCCATCGCGCACGGGCACCAACATGGAGCCGGCGACGGTGCTGCGGCTGGCTGAGCTGACGAACGTCATCGGGGTGAAGGAGTCGAGCGGCAACATCGCGCAGATAACGGAGATACTGAACAACGCGCCCACCGGCTTCAAGATCTTCAGCGGCGACGACGCGATGACGCTGCCGGTGATCGCGCTGGGCGGGGCGGGGCTGGTGTCTGTGGCGTCGAACGCAATTCCCGCGCAGATGGCGCAGATGGTGCAGGCCGCGCTTACGGACGACTGGGCGACGGCGCGCGAGATCAACCGCAAGTTCTTCCGCCTGATGCAGGCGCACTTCTCGGAGCCAAGTCCCGCGCCGGTGAAGGCTGTGCTGGCGCTGATGGGCCGCATGGAAGACCACCTGCGCCTGCCGATGGTGCCGGTGACGGCTCCCGCACGGCAGAAGCTGGAGAAGATTCTCGTCGAGCTTGGCCTGCTGGTAAATTAATTCAGAATCCCAGGACGTTCTGAATGCCGATGAAGCTCAGTGCCGTTCTATTGCTCATATTGCTTGCCGCAGTCCCATGCACATCTGCACAACGCGTCGATTGGGATATGAAAGACGCGCAAGTGTTGAGCCAGCCCATCAGCAGCTTGCCTGCGCTGGATCAGCAAGGCATTGTGCGTCGGCTTGGCGTGGAGCCGTCAGAACTACTGGCGATGCGGGTTGAGACCGCATCTGGACACATCTTTCTAGTTCAGGGCAAACAGTATCCTGGGACCACGCTCTGCGGGAACGTCAACTGCAAATTTTGGATTCTGAGCAGCAATTACAAAGTCCTGCTGAAAAAAGTCATTGAGACGTACAAGTTGCAATCGACGATGCACCACGGGCTGCCCGACATCATCACGTCGATGCATGGATCGGCATTTGATTCGGGCCTCAGCTATTGGCGGTTCCATGGCACTCATTACGTCCGAGTTGCTTGCGCAGACGCCGTGTACGGAGACGCCGAGGGAAACAATTTCAAGAACACACATATTTCACCTCATCCATGTGGGACGGGCGGGTAGCCACAACGCTGTTCTGGGCACGGCTACAATCGGAGTTGATGATGACCACTGAAAGTCGCGAACTGACAGACCTGAAATCACGGATTGAGCGGAACTTCACCACAGGCGCTCCTGCCGCTGGGAGGGATGATGCGCTGAGCGCGTTTCTTGAACTGCGCTACGCGCTGGAGGCGGGGAAGCTGCGCGCGGCGGAACCGGACGCCTCCGCGCCAACGGGATGGCGGGTGAATGCGTGGGTGAAGCGCGGAATTCTGCTGGGATTTCGCATTGGGGCGCTGACGGAGATGAGCGGCGGGGCGCTCAGCTTCATCGACAAATCAACCTACCCGGCGCGCATCTTCACGGCGGAGGACGGCGTGCGCATCGTTCCCGGGGGCAGCTCGGTACGCTCGGGAGCGTTTGTGGCACGCGGCGTGGTGATGATGCCGCCCGCGTACATCAACGTTGGGGCGTACGTCGACGAGGGGACGATGGTGGACTCGCACGCACTGGTTGGCTCGTGCGCGCAGATTGGGCGGCGGGTGCATCTGTCGGCTGGAGCGCAGATTGGCGGCGTGCTGGAGCCGGTGAATGCCTCGCCGGTGATCATTGAGGACGATGTACTGGTGGGCGGAAACACCGGAGTGTATGAAGGGACGATTGTGCGGCGCGGCGCGGTGCTGGCGGCGGGTACGATCCTGACGCGGGGCACGCCGGTCTACGATGTGGTGCAGCGCACGATCCTGAAGGCGACAGCCGAGACGCCGCTGATAATTCCCGAGGGCGCGGTGGTGGTTCCCGGCTCGCGCGCGGTGACGGGCGGCTACGGCAAGGAGATGGGATTGAGCGTCTACACGCCGGTGATCGTGAAGTACCGCGACGAGAAGACCGATCTTTCGACCACGCTGGAAGAATTGTTGCGGTAGCGGAGACCTGGGATCGAGGCGAAAAGCGATCCGAATGCCATTCACTCCGTATCGCCATTTCTTCGTCGGAGCAAGAGTGGCATTCCTATTCGTATCTAATTGAAAATGAATACGAATTATCTTGACAAGCACGTTCTGCTGGCTGCACCCTCAGACCGGTCTTCGTTCACATATTGAGCGTGGGCGAACAGTACCCCAAATGGAGGGACCATGTCTCAGCAGTTCAATTACACCAGTGGGTGGGCGCACGCTCGCCGCCTGAGCGGGTATTTTACGGTAGCCATACTCGCGGCCCTGCTTCTAACCCTTGTTGCGCCGTTCGCCTACGCGCAATACGTACCGCCGACAACGACGCGGGTAAAATACAACTTCGATATGGACTGGCTGTTCATTCGGCAGAATGTGTCCGGGGCGCAGGCAACCAGCTTCAACGACTCCTCATGGAGTACGGTGAGCACACCGCACACATTTAACGACGTCGATTCGTACCGCGACCTGATCAGCCATGGCGGCGGAGACGTTGGCACCTGGACAGGGCAAGCTTGGTACCGCAAGCACTTCCAGATCCCGACCAGCCTGGAAGGCACCAATATATACCTCGAATTTGAAGGGATGCGGCAAGCCGGTGTCATCTACCTGAATGGGAACCAAATCGGGCTTTCCGAGAACGGCATAACTGCCTACGGCGTGGACATCTCCAAATTGGTGAACTACGGTTCCACGGGCAACGTCCTGGCAGTCATGATCGACAACACGACCACTTACGAGGAAAAGGCCACCTCCACCGCGTTTCAGTGGAATAGAAAAGACCTCTATCCCGACTACGGGGGGATCAACCATCATGTATGGCTGTGGGTGACCGGTCTCATCCACCAGACTCTGCCGGTTTACTACGGCCTGGGAACCCAAGGCGCGTATGTTTATGCGAGCAACTTCAATATCTCCGGGAGTAGCGCCACCATCACTGATGAATCCGAGGTGGTCAATAATTCCACCGCCAGCGCGACCGTGACGATGTCGGCGGTGGTCGTCAACCAGAAAGGGACTGTGGTTGCGACGCTCGCCGGTACGCCAACCGCAATTGGGAGCGGCGCCACGAAAGTCCTTACCACATCCATCGAGGCCTCGGGATTGCACTGGTGGAGTCCGAGCGATCCCTACCTGTATACCGTGTACACCAACCTCTCGGTCAATGGCACGGTAGTGGATTCCAGCAACCTGGTCACAGGATTCCGCGAGGTGCAATTCAAGGGCGGCGCCGAAACGGGAGGCGTATGGATCAATGGCGTATTAACCTATCTGCATGGATTCTCGCAGCGCTCCGAAAACAATTGGGAGGGACTGGGCCAAGCATATCCGGACTGGATGCATGATTACAACGCCAATTTGATCGTCGGCACGCACGCCAACTATATCCGCTGGATGCATGTTTCTCCGCAGCGCGTCGATGTCTCCTCGTTCGACCACTTCGGGATTGTCAATATCTGCCCCGCCGGCGACGCCGAAGCGGACGTCACGGGCGTGCAATGGAACCAACGCGCGGCTGTGATGCAAGACAGCATCATCTACTACCGCAACCACCCCAGCGTTTTCTTCTATGAGGCGGGCAACAGTCCCATCACTGCAGCCCAAATGACACAGATGGTGGATCTGAAGAACCAATATGACCCGAACGGCGGACGCGCCATGGGCTATCGCGGCGATTCCAACAACGATAACAATGCCGCGCTCAATGACATTGCCCAATACTACGGCGTGATGATCGGCGAGTCGGCTAGCACCGATAAGCTTTCCGATACGGACCTAAACCCGGCAGACCAGACGGACTCCAACGTCATGTTCCGGGCCTACAGCGCCCTGCGCCGCAATACCGCGCCCCTGATGGAGGCGGAAGACTTCCGCGATGAAGCCGCCCGCCGCTTCTGGGACAAATACTCTCCGCCCTTCTATGGATTCACGCCGGGGCCGGACGATACCTATGACTTGACCCAGGAAACCTTTGTGGCCGGCGGCACGGGGGCAAACGATACCCCGGGCGGCGGCACGGGACGTTATTACTGGTACTGGGCCAACCGCATTTCCAACCCCGATACCGGCACCAAGTCCGGCGCGGCCTACACCAACACCTCCTACTCCAAGTGGTCGGGCTATTCGTCGATCTACTTCTCGGATACCGATGCCGACGGCAGGCAGAATTCGAGCGAAGTCGCCAGGGTCAGCGGCAAAGTGGATGCGGTCCGTCTGCCCAAGGAACTCTATTATGCCCACCGCGTGATGCAGAACCCCAACCCCGACATTCATATCGTCGGGCACTGGACTTACCCAGCCGGCACGGTGAAAACCATGTATGTGGTTTCCAACACAGCGTCGGTGGAACTGCTCGTGAATGGCGTATCGAAGGGGACCAATTCCACTCCCGTGTCAGTTGCGGGAGTTTCAGGCCAGTTCCTGTTTGCTTTTCCGAATATCGCATTTGAGTCGGGGACTATCGAGGCCGAAGGCCTCAATTCTTCGGGAACAGTCGAGGCGACGAGCAACGTCAAGACGGCTGGCGCTGCGGCGGCGATCACACTCACGGCGACTACCGCTCCGGGCGGCATGAGAGCCGATGGTGCGGATGTGGTCTTCATCGACGTGAAAGTTGTGGATTCGGAGGGGAACCAGGTTCCCACCGACGATGCCAAAGTAACCTTCACCTTCACCGGACCTGGAATCTGGCGCGGCGGCTATAACAGCGGCATCGTCGATTCCACCAACAACCTTTATCTGAATACGGAATGCGGGATCAACCGCGTCTCCGTCCGCTCCACGCTGACACCCGGCACGATGACCGTCACGGCCAGCCGCTCCGGACTAACCACTGGAACAGTCAGTTTCACCTCCACGGCTGTCCCGTTGACCTATGGATTGTCTACCAGTATGCCGGAAGACATGGCGGGACCTGCGGCCGGCGAGTAAACCGCGACCGCGACCGGCAGGTCAGGGCTTTGGCCCTGACCTGCCTCAGAAACAAAAGCAACGGCCCAGTTGCGCGTTCGATTCCATCGTTTTTCTGGCGTGTGTCTCGGTCGATGAGTCAGGCCACTAAAGGGGTGCTGTAGAATCAAGGTAAATGGCACAAGATAAATTACGCATTATCCCCCTGGGGGGCCTTGGCGAGTTCGGCATGAACTGCACGGCGCTGCGCTGGCAGGACGAGATCATCGTCATCGATGCCGGCCTGATGTTTCCCGAAGAAGAGCTGCTGGGCGTCGACATCGTGGTGCCCGACATCAGCTACCTGACCGAGAACCGCGAGAAGGTCCGCGGCATCATCCTGACGCACGGGCACGAGGACCACATCGGCGGCCTGCCATGGATCCTCTCCGAGCTGAACGTGCCGGTGTATGGCACCGAGTTCACGCTGGCGCTGGTTGAGGGCAAGCTGGACGAGCACCACCTGCTGGACGACGCCGAGCTGGTCGAGGTCCTGCCCGGACGGCGCTTCACCCTGGGGCCGTTCACTATCCAGCCGATCCGCGTGACCCATAGCCTGGCGGACTGCGTGGCATATGCCATCCACACGCCGGTGGGCGTGGTGGTGCATACCGGCGACTTCAAGATCGACCTCTCTGCGCCGGACGGCAAGCCCTTCGACCTGCACTCCTTTGCCGAGCTGGGCAAGCAGGGCGTGCTGTGCCTGCTGCAGGACTCGACCAACGTGGACCGACCGGGCTACACGCCGAGCGAGTGCGCGGTGCGTCCGCGGCTGGATGAGATCTTCGCGCAGACCAAGAAGAAGCTCTTCTTCAGTTGCTTCTCGTCGTCGATCCACCGCATCCGCGTTGCGATGGAGCTGGCCGACGCGCATGGGCGCAAGGTCGCCGTCATTGGCCGCTCGCTGGACAACTCCACCGAGATTGCGCAGGACCTGGGCTATCTGGATCTGCCGACGGGGCTGATTATCAACCCCGGGCAAATACGCGACATGCCGGACAACAAGGTGCTGGTGATGATCTCCGGCACGCAGGGCGAGCCGATGTCGGCGCTCTCGCGGGCGGCGGTGAACAGCCACAAGTACGCGCACATCGACGCCGGGGACACGGTGGTGCTCAGCTCGCGCATCATCCCCGGCAACGAGAAGTCGATCTTCCGCATGATCGACCATCTGGAGCGGCGCGAGGCCAAAGTCATCTATGACGACGGCACACAGGGCCTGATCCACGTCAGCGGGCACGGGTCGCAAGAGGAGATGCGGTTGATGATCAACCTGCTGCGGCCCAGGTTCTTCGTGCCGGTGCATGGCGACTATCGCCACCTGAAGCGCCACGCCGAGCTTGCCGGAAACCTGGGCCTGATCGAGAAGGTGATCCTGCTGGAAGACGGCGAGGTTCTGGAACTGGACAAGAACTCCGCGCAGAAGAACGGCAAGGTCAACGTGGGACGGGTGTGCATCGATGCCGGCGGTTCGATCGACGTGGTCGAGGACATCATCCTGCGCGACCGCCAGCGCATCGGCGAGGGCGGCATCGTGCTGCCGATTTTGACCATCAACAAGCGCACCGGCAAGGTCGAGGTTGCGCCCGAGGTCGTCATGCGCGGATTCACCGTCGATGATCCGGCGCTGATCGCCGAGGCACGCCTGGTGGTGCAGCGCACGCTGGAGGCCTCGAGCGACGAGGAGAAGGCCGACTACGGCGTCATCAAAGAGAAGGTGCGCGGCGACCTGAAGCGCTACATCCAGAAGAACATGAGCCGCAGGCCGCTGATCCTGCCGGTCATCATGGAGGTCTGACGGCGGGGAATTTTTCCTGCCGATTCGTGCCCGCCCGAGAGTGCGCACCACATTTCCTGCATCCAACCAATGCAGGAGAACCGGAATGCTCACGCCTGGAATCATCGGCATCATCGTTACGCTGGTCGTCGTCGGTCTGGTGCTGTATCTGATCGACCTCATCCCGATGGATAGAACGATCAAGCAGATCATCCGCGGGATCATTATTGTCCTGGTCATCATCTGGCTGCTACAGACCTTCGGATTGATTGGGTCAGTTCGCAACCTGATCCACTCCGGTCCACCTGTTCGATGAGAAGACCGCAGCCAGAATTGATCCTCGCCCCTCGAACCTTGCACTACTGTTTATCGCGATGGATGTAGCGACGGCCTGAGAGGTGGAACTCGCCGCTGAGGACGCGCGCGATGGCTTCCGTGTAGGCGATGTGCTCCTGCTCCAGAATGCGCGCTGAGAGGCTCTCGGCGGTGTCGTCGTCCAGTACCGGAACCACGCGCTGTAGGATGATCGCGCCGTGATCCACTGCCTCATCCACAAAATGCACGGTGCATCCTGCGACCCTGGCACCGAACGCGAGCGCCTGGGCCTGCGCGTCGAGGCCGGGAAACGCGGGCAGAAGCGCGGGATGGACGTTCAGGATGCGGTTGGGGAAGGCGCGAACGAAGTCCGGAGAAATAATGCGCATGTACCCGGCGAGGCAGACCAGATCGACGCGATGCTGGCGCAGCGCGGCGACGACCTCTGCGTCGTGCTCTGCGCGCTTGCGGCCCGCCGACGGAATGGCGATGGCGGGCAGACCGAGTTTGCGCGCAGAGTCGAGGCCGGCGGCATCGGGCAGGTTCGACAGAACCACCGCAATCTCCGCGCCCGGCAGACGGCCCTCGCGGATCGCCTCGGCGATGGCCATGAAGTTCGAACCGCGTCCTGAGAGCAGGATTCCGAGTCGCTGCAAGACGTGCCTCCTTTTGAATCGGCCCCGCATCTGGCGCGAGGCCGTCCCTTTGAATCGTACTGCATTCGGAGTTGCTGATTGGAAGTTGCGACGACAGCTAGCGATGAATCTTCGATTGCGAAGCAGATAACTTCTGGGCAATGCTATCGAAAACATCCCTAGACAAATGAGAGAGAGAAAGAATGCGGTAACCGATGGAACTACAATGATTGCGACCAAACATCCTGATTGCGGACGGGGTCCAGGAGCAATGATCGCGATGAAAAATCTATCCTTGTCGAACGTCTACCAGTTGCTTGAACCGGGTCCGGTGGTTTTGCTGACGACCGCACGCAAGGGCCGCACCAATGTCATGGCGATGTCCTGGCACATGATGGTCGAGTTCAATCCTCCGCTGGTCGCCTGTATCGTCAGCGATGCCGATTACAGCTTTGCCGCACTGCGGGCGACGAAGGAGTGCGTGATCGCCATTCCTGCGCTGAAACTGGCGGCAAAAGTCGTGGAGATCGGCAACTGCTCGGGCCGGGAGATAGATAAGTTTGAGAGATTCGGTCTGACGCCGGTACCCGCCGAGCGCGTGGCTCCTCCTCTGGTGGCTGAGTGTTTCGTCAATCTCGAATGCAAGGTGGTCGATACTCGTCTGGTCAACAAATACGGTCTGTTCGTCCTTGAAGTGGTCAAGGCGTGGACCGATCCGGCGCAAAAGAATCCGAAGACCATCCACCATCGCGGATACGGCAGATTCGCTGTGGATGGCAAGATGATCCAATTGAAGTCGAAGATGCCATAACCGGCACAGGCGGAGAGGTGCTGCCGGCAGATTCAACGATCTTTCCCTTCTCATCGATCATGATTTGCGGGATCGGTCTGAGCGGTAGATTCAGCGCATAGCGGGTGTGCTTCCTTACTCCTGTTCGGATGAGTGCGCCCTGTTTGACGAGGTCGGCAAGATCGCGCGTCGTGGTCGCGGGAGACGAGTCCGCAATCTTGCTGTAATTCCCTGCACTGAGCCCACACTTAAACCCCTCTGGGCCTTCCTCCATCATGCGAAGGATGACCTTCTTCTGTCGGGCATTGAGCTCGCTGCTGAGCCGGTCGAGGAGCCTGGTCTTGTCGATCAGGCACTCGACTTGGGCGGTCGTCCGAAGCTGTGCCTCGATGGCAATTCCAGCGAACCAGGCCAGCCATTCCGTGACCTCGTTGCACAGCCGAGAGTGCCACCGTGCGAATCGCATAAAAGGTATACCGGGCGATTCGCTGGACTCGCGAGCTACTTCGTCGCGAACGGCGAGAGAGTTACCTGGACTTCCTGCGAAAGACCGTCGGTGATGGCGACGGTGCTGGAGGTGAAGGTGACGGTGGCGGGTTTGAGGCCGTCGCGCGTAGCGGTGACCTTGATGGTTCCGGGCGTGAGCGTTGAACGGATGGCGACACGGTTGATGCCATCCTCGGTGTTGAGATAGAGGTTATTGGTTGTGTTGGTCTTGCCGGAGTTGTAGCCACCGCGCCAGATGGCGGGGGCGGAGCCGTTTGCGCCCACTGCATTCATGGTGAAATCGACGCGGGCGTCGTCGGTTGGGCAGCGTTCGCCCTTGGCATCAACGACTTCGAAGTCGATGAGGGCAATGTCTTCGCCGTCGGCACGCATCCCGCCCGGCGCGGTGTGGAGGGTGAGTTTGATTGCTGCAGGTGGGCCCGCGGTGCGGAGTTCATGGGTAGCGACCACTGCTTTGCCCAAGTAGCCGACGGCCTTGATAGTGCCGGGCGCGAAGGCGATGTCGGGGAAGGTGTACAGATAGCCGTTCTCGGGCGTAGTGAGCTTGCCTTTGGATACGCCGTTGACGAAGAACTCGACTGCGTCGACGTTGTTGGCGACGACGTACATGGGCTTGACGGTCTTGGAGCCGTCGGGTTGGGTGAGCGGGTAGCTCCAGTGGCCGATGATGTGGATGTCAGGCTTCTCGTTCTGCATGACGCGTTCGACGAAGTAGATCTCCTTGGGCAGGCGCACAGCGTCCACCTTACCGCTGACGCGTGCCACCTCGCTGGAATCCTGGCGGCCATCGGCGTTCTCGTCGGTGAAGTAGATGGAGGCGTAGGCGGCGAACTTGGAGTGGTCGGGATCGGTGTTGGAGATGCGGTTGGAATAGAAATTCCAATAGCGTTTGATCTGCGCAAGGGCGAAGGTCTCGGAGTTGTAGTTCCAGGAGTCGGTCGGGCCCTTCTTGAAGCCATAGTAAGGCGGGGAGTAGTTGTCCCAGAAGCGGCGCGCGCCTTCGTCGCGGAAGTCTTCCGTCTCAATGATGGGTTCGCGGTCGCGGATGTCGGTGTTGTAGGGGCCGGCGAGCATGGTGCCCCACCACTCGGCTACGGCGACGGCCCCGGGCTCGCGAAGTGAGCGGCATCCCATAACGCGACCGCCGTGGGGGTCGAACTCTTTGCGGAGGGCGACCATCTGCTGCATCTGCGGGCCGGTGACGCCGGTGTTGCCAGCCTCCCAGAAGAGGATGCTGGGGTTGTTGCGCAGGTAGATGATGGAGTCGCGCATGACTTCGGCGCGCTGGTCCCACTGGCGGCCCATGCCGTCTTCTTCTTTGTCGGCGGCGGGCGCGATCTCGACGATGCCCATGCGGTCATAGGACTCGACGTCTTCCTTCTGTGGGGTGACGTGCATCCAGCGCATGTAGTTGGCGTGGTCGTCGCGGATCATCTGCGCGGTGAAGTCGTGCATCCACTCGGGGTAGCCAGCGCCGACGCCGGCCCATTCGTCTGCGGAGCGCTCGGCGAATCCCTTGAGGTAGACGAACTTGTCGTTGATGTAAACGCCGCCGGTACCGACGCCGCCCTTGAACTCGGTCTTGCGGAAGCCCGTCGTCGTCTTCACGACGTCCACCACCTTCCCATCCACCGCCAGCATCGAGTACACGTCGTACAGGTTCGGCTCATCCGGACTCCAGAACTTCGCGCCGGTCAGCGACGCCGTCGCCGTAAGCACCGTCTTCGCGCCCTGCAGCACATCCGTATTGGTGCCCTGCATCGATGCCCGCACCACGCCGTCCCTGTCTACCACAACCGCCGACAGCGACACCTTGGAACTGGGCGCTCGCCGGTCGGCTGTAGCGTTATGCACCTGCGACTCCACCGTTACATCGCAGCTCTTCCCCGCAATGTTGTAGTTGGTGCAGTAGATGTAGGTGCCGGTGGTGCCGAGGCCGTCGTAGATCGGGAGGGTCTGGTAGATTTTGCCGGTGACGTGCAGCCAGACGCGGCGATTGATGCCGCCGAAGTCGGGGTTGAAGTCGTTGGCGTTCCAGCGGAAGGCAACGTCGGTGGCGCGCTCGTGGTAGGAGGTGGTGTTGTCCACGCGCACAGCGAGCACGTTGTCGTGGTCGCCGAACTGCACGCCGGAGGTGATGTCGACGCCGTAGGCCGTGACGCCGTTCTCGGAGAGGCCGAAGGGGCGGCCGTTGAGGTAGATTTCGCCGGCCTGGCGCATGCCCTCGAACTCGATAAACACCTTGGAGCCGGCGGCGTCCGCGGGAAGTTTGAAGTGTTTGCGGTACCAACTGATGCCCTTGTAGGTTCCGCGATCGCCGCCGCTGTGGTCAATGATGACCCGGAATGAGTCCACATCATTGAAGGAATGCGGTGTGCTGACGGTCTCCCACTTGGAGTCGTCGAACGAGACTTCCTGGGCGCCCACGATGTCGCCCTTCGTGAACCTCCAGTTCGCATTGAAGTCGTAAGTCGTCCGCGCCGTTGCGGGCGTGGTGAACTTTGTGCCGACGACCGGGGGCGGGGGCGGGGGCAACGGAGCCGGGGCAGGCTCGGCGGCTGCTGGAGGAGGGCGCCGGGCGCGAGGCTGGGCGGGAGCCTGACCCGAGGGCTGGGCACCAGGGAGGGTGTCAGTCTGGCTGGGAGCCTGGGCTACAGCGGACACGGCGAGGGCGAGAGCGAGGAGGGGCAGTAGGGCGCTTGGCTTCATGGTGAGCAAGTTTATTCCGATCGGAGAATGGCTGGCAAATGGAGTGGAGATGGAAGTGAGTGCCGGCGCTGTTTTCTTAGCAGAGCAGTTTTCGTGGTAGGCCTCATCGCTCGGGTGCTTCTTTTGCGCATTGCGCAATCTCGGCGCGAGTCGATCAGTCTGGACGCGGTCAGCCTGCAGGTGGAAGGCGCACCCCGCCACGGCCAATAATCCGGCGAAGCTGAGAGACCTTGCAGCACAGTGGGAGGCCAGCAACAAAGTCTCGCCAATAAGGCCGCCGCAGGACATTCATTCTCGCCTGCCATCCTCTACCGCTTGGTCCTCCCTTGCAGGCTGTATCACTTTCGCTTGCCGTTGACCTCAAGAATCCGGATCACTACATTAGGAGCAGTGAAAGGCAAGGTCACCCCATGCTCACTCTCGATCGCCGCAGATTCCTCGCCGGTTCCACCACTCTCGCAGCCATGGCGTCCATCTCCGCCTCGGCCTTTGCCAAGTCGGAGACCATCGTGCGCGAATCCGGCGTCAAGCTCAAACTCGGCCTCAACGCCTACTCCTTCAACAAACAGCTTCGCGAAGGCTCCATGACCCTTATGGATACTGCCCATTTCTGCGCGAAGCAGGGCGTGGATGCACTCGATGCCACCGGATACTACTTCCCCGGTTATCCCAATGCACCAACCGACGCATACATCTACAACCTGAAGCGTGTTGCCTTTGTGAACGGAGTCGCCATCAGCGGCACCGGCGTCCACAACGACTTCGCCGTGGCCGACCCGGCCGCGCGCAAGAGGGATGTCCAGCTCATCAAGGACTGGATTGTGGTCGCGAGCAAACTCGGCGCCCCCGTGATTCGCGTCTTTTCCGGCTCAGAGCGCCCCGCCGCAGACTTCGATCAGACACTCGCATGGATGGCAGCCGACCTCCAGGAATGCGCAGCATTTGGCAAAGAGCATGGCGTGATTGTTGGGCTCCAGCAGCACAACGACTTTCTGAAGACGGCTGCGGAGGAGATTCGTTTGATTGACGCCGTCGGCTCTGACTGGTTCGCCTGCATTCTCGATATCGGCAGCCTGCGTTCCGGAGATCCTTACGCCGAGATCGAGAAGATGGTTCCCTACGCGGTGTCGTGGCAGATCAAGGAAGAGGTGGGTCGCAACGGAAAGAGCGAACCCACCGACCTCACAAAGATCAAGGCCATCATCGACCAGTCCGGCTACCGCGGCTATCTTCCGTTCGAGGCCCTGGACTCCGGGGATCCTCAGGCGAAGATCATCGCCTTCCTCGACAAGATCCGCCGGACCTTCGCATCATAAACGGTCTACCCGAATCCGACCCCACCACGGCCGAGAAAAGCAATCCACGGAACTTGAGCAAAGCTACCCGCCCCTGCGTCCGCCAAAGCAATAGCGGTCCGACAGCCATGTCTGGCCATCCTGGTCGCGGACTGCGGTGGGTCCTGCGACGATTCGTATGGGCAGCATATGGCCGGGCGGCGTCTTCTATTTCGCGTACGGGACGAAGCATACGGTGAAGAATGTGGGAGGCCTCCCGGCGAGCTACTTTGTGGTTGCCATCGGCGGCGACGCGAAGTAGGCGTGGCGTCCACGCATCTTCGCGTGCCAAAGATTGCTCCGCCGGAGTACGATCTTCGGCATGAATCCTATGAACCGTCGTGAACTGTGTGTCGCTCTTTCCAGCTTTGCAGCGCTCGCCGTGGCCGCCGGCGAGGGGCAGTCCGCAGCGCAGGCCCAGGATAATATGGCCATCCCAGCCCCTCCGGGATCTCCTGGCGACCCGGTGCTCTCCACGCAGCGGTCGTTTCGTTTTGGCGATCTTCCCGTGGTGAAGACGGCGAACGGCGAAGTCCGCGCCGTGATCCGCGGCATACTGCCGACGGGCGAGGCGATCGAACTGCATGAGACGACGGTGCTGCCCGGCCACATGCCTCACCCAGCGCACAAGCACCGGCACTCGGAGTTTGGGATGGTGCGCGAGGGCACGATGGAGTTCAACAACGATGGCAAGCCGGAGCGGGTTGGGCCGGGCGGAGTCTTCTTCGGCGCGTCCAACGTGATGCACGGCCTGAAGAATGTCGGCGAGACGACGGCCAATTACTTCGTCATCGCCATCGGGCGCGAGTCGGATGTGCAGCCGGTGTAATGTCGTGGGCGAACCCGGCACGGCACGGAATCGCCCGGTTATTCGACCACAAACGTTATTTTTGGTCTTGCAATTTGCCTCGGGAGCGGTATAACGCCACGAATCGGTGCCGAAAAGGAGATTCCGGTCAAGAGCCGTACAAGCAATGCGAACCGGTGTCGAACATAAGATTTAGATTGACAGGCTTCCTCCAAATGCCTATATTTTCTCGCGATCACGAATCTACGTATGGGCGGTTCCTCAAGATTCAATGCAGATCTGGGGTTCCATGTTTGCGATAGCCCCAAACATATCCGATTTAGGGGCTGAACACGAACGCTAGTGGAGGTTTCACATGATGTCACGCAAGCTGTCGGTACTTTTCAGTTCGGCAAAGCAGATCAATGCGACCGTAACCATCCTTGTGGGTTTATTCCTTGTTGCCGGGGGATGGGCATACGGGCAGGATGTGAGAGCCTCCTTGGGCGGCAGGGTTACCGACGCACAAGGCGCCATTATCCCCAAGGCGACAGTCGCGGTGACGGCGGATGAGACGGGCGTGGTTCAGACAACGAGTACGAACAGCGCGGGCGACTGGGTCGTCCTGACGCTACTGCCCGGCCACTATCATTTTCAGGTGAAGGCACCCGGGTTCAAGACCGAGGAGCGTACCTCCATCGAGTTGCAAGTTGGCGACAAGAAGTATGTCGACACGCAAATGCAGGTCGGCACTGTAAGCCAGTCGGTGACCGTCGAGACAACGACTCCGTTGATCGACCTCACTTCATCGGCGTCGGGCTCGGTGATCACGCTGGCAGAGCTTGAGGAGATCCCGACCCAGTCGAACGCTCCGACGATGGATGTGGCGGTTTTGCCCGGTGTTACGATCGGCCTTGGCGTTGGCGGGGGTACGTATCTCTGGTCGAACAGCGGCCTTTCCGGCACGACTGTGAATGGAGCGGGGGGCGGCCTTGCTGGAGCCATCGCCTATACGCTGGACGGCGGATCGGTCAACTACAACTCGAGCAATGACCGCCTGGCGTTCGAACCGCCCATGGACGCTGTCAACGAGATGAAAATGGTCACCAACGGTTACGATGCGTCGCTCGGCAGGGGGTCGGCAGCGACGGAGATGCTCTCACTGAAGTCGGGCGCCGAAAAGTTTCACGGCGACTTGTACGAAACCAACCAAGGCACTTATCTCAACGCAAACTCTTTTCAGTACGATGCATCGCACACGCCCCAGTCCCCGATTCATACCAACGAGTATGGCGGTTCCGTCGGCGGTCCGGTATGGATTCCCAAGCTCTATGACGGCCGCAAGATGAAGACCTTCTTCTATTTCAGCTATGCAGGCATTCGCAACATTGGGCCTGTGAGCGGGAGCGTTGGTTTGGCGACGGTTCCGAGTCTGTTGGAGAGAGCGGGCAATTTCAGCCAGTCCACCGTGAAGGTCTCGGGCGTTACTTATCCAGTCCAGCTCTTCAATCCTTATTCATCGACCGTGGGCAAAAGAGTGCCGTTCTCTTGTTCCACTTACGGCACTGGCACATTGAGCACTACCTGCGAAGCGATACCTTCCACTTACCAGGATCCAATGGCCCAACTCTATTACTCGATGATGCCGGCGCCCGAATTCGCCACCGACAACGCGGTTAGCAGCGACAGCGACAACTATCAGAATATAGCGGAGCAGAGCGACAAGTTCCACGGCTATACAGTGCGTGTGGATCAAACCGAAAACAATAAAAACCACACCTATGTGGATCTGTATTACAACAATTTCACCGAACTCAGCTACACGGGTTTCGGCACCGCGGTCACCACTACCGCGACCGCGGCGGGTTTAACCACCGGGAACCCCGTTCCTATCCAAGGGCGGTACCAGGCCCGTACGAACAAAGGTCTCGGCCTCGACCACGACATTGCCCTGAACGAGAGATTGCTTCTTGACCTGAACTACCATGCAATGAGTTATTTCGCCGGAACCTGGTCTCCGGGCTCGGGGATCAGCCCCACCACGGTGGGATTCCCGTCAAGCTACGGAGCCCAGATGCAGGTTCCCTCGATTCCACAAGTCACCGGCTTCACCTCCTCCTTCGGCACCGGTTCTATGGGATCGGATAGCAACTCTCAAGGAAATGCTCCCCTCGACATCAATCAGGACATGAACGTGAGCCTCACGCAGACCCACAAGAACCACAATTTCCACTACGGCTGGGAATACATGATCCAGCAGGAGGGGAACTCCTCATTGCCCACCCCGGGTGGAGTGTTCGCATTCCCCTCCGTCGGAGCCAACGGAAATTATACGTCAGAGTACGGTACCGGCGCCGGGACCAATGGCAGTGGCTACGGCTCCCCCATCGCCGATTTTTATATGGGGCTCCCTGGCAGCACCAGCCAGATGCCAACTAGTGCCACCTCTTTCTTTTCGCAGCACTACACCGCGTTCTACTTCCAGGACGACTGGAGATATACGCCCAAGCTGACCCTGAACCTGGGCCTGCGCTGGGATTATGAGCGTCCAACCACCGAGAGATTCAACCGTTTCTTCAGCCAGTACAATCCCACCGCCCCGCAAACTGCCGTAACCGCCGCGGCGCTGCCGGGCTATACGGCAGATTATGGCGGCAGCGGTTCAGGTACCACCGCAACTTCAAACCTCTTGTTTTCGCAGTGGGGGACCGCGCCGGGCGCATTCCAGGTGATGGGTGGACCTGAGTATGCGGGCCTCAATGGAACCAGCCGCTATGAGACTGCCCCACGCTACAAGTACTTCCAGCCGCGCATCGGTTTCGCCTACCAGTTGACGAACAAGACCGTGATTCGCGGCGGAGTGGGACGCTTTGTTCAGGCCGACTTCAATCCTATTTCCAATCAGACCGGGTTCAGTTCCTCCACCCCCTACTGTGCATCTGCCTGCAGCAACTACAATGCCGTGGGCCAGACCTGGGACAATCCGTATCCGGCTGGGCTGGTTGCGCCCGTCGGCAACTCGATGGGACTCCAGACCAACGTAGGATCGCCTGAAGTTACGGCTACCCCTACCTACACGGCTTTCAATATTGGCCGTGTTTACGTGGACACAGCCACTCTTGGCGTGCAGCGACAGATCAAGGACTACCTGTTTGAGGTAACCGGCCTCTTCAACGCAACCCATGGTCTCGCTCTGGGCATCCCCATCAACCTTCCGAGCGCGGGGGCCTGGTATGCAGAAAACACGCCAAACTTCAGCCCGCTGGCCACCTCGCCGCAACCCGTTGGTGCACCGCAACCTAATCTGCCTGGCGCTACGCCCGTCCAAAATCCGTTCAAGGGGGTTGCAAACGTCTGGGCTACGGAGACCGGCGCCTCAACGGAAACCGCATCCCAATTGCTTCGCCCCAACCCCTCCGCCGGAGACATATACTTGAACTCGGGCGATGGCAAGATCTTCTACTATGCGCTGAACACGAAGGTGGAAAAGCGGTTCACCCACGGATTCAGCATCCTGCAATCGTTCAGCTATTCGAAGCAGATCTCGGAGAACGACATCTACAACCAGAACGATAGCCAGGCGGTCGCTGTGAAGATTGAGAAGCGGCTGGCCACTGGCGATCAGCGGTTCCACTATGAACTCGCACCAGTCTATGAACTGCCTTTCGGGCGCGGAAAGCGCTTCCTGAACAATTTCGGAGGGGGAGGGGTAGGATGGGCAATGGAGGAACTGGTTGGCGGTTGGGAGTTCTCGGGCATCTACAATTTCCAGTCGGGCGTGCCCGTCGTTTTCCCAACCAACAGCTCATTCTTCCAGGGCACGGATCCGAAGCCTGTCGGCCAAAAGTCACATGCAAATTGGTTTGACACGACCAAGTTCGCGATCTTCCCCTCAAGTTCCGTAACCAACGCAACGCTTGCAAATACTATGATATATCCCGCCTGGACAGGTGTTACAGGCATGCCCGGCGCAGGATATGTACCGGCTAGCGGCGCAAAAATCCAGAACGGCGTGTACAATGACTTTGCCACATGGAACACGTACTTCCCGACAACCTTCGGGGATATCCGGCAGCCATACACAACCGCTTTCACTCTGGGTGCCCGGAAGAGCTTCTTGATTGCCGGGCCTGTTCGCTTCCAAATCCGGATGGATGTGTTCAACGCACTCAACCACCCGCTGTTCGCCTCTGTCAATACAACGGTCGGCAACACCTACTTCGGAACGCTCGGCTCAGGGGCGACTCTGTCGCAGACCAACTCGCCACGGCAAGTACAGCTTTCCGGAAGGCTGTCCTTCTAGCGGGTTTCTACTGTTGAGTTCTAACAGACAGGCCACTCCCATTTGGAGTGGCCTGACTTATTGCCTAACCCGGATAATTCGCGTTAAGAGAGGTCAGCCTGAGCCGAAACTTCCGCAGTTAGATTCAAAGGCAACAGCTCCTGGATGCGGTTGATCGGATGGTCGGCGATCTGCTCCAGGACACGGCGGAGATAGAGTTCCGGATCGAGTCCGTTCAACTTGGCCGTTCCAAGCAGCGAATAGATCGCAGCCGCACGTTCTCCTCCGGCGTCGGAGCCCGCGAAGAGATAGTCCTTGCGGCCCAAAGCGACGGTACGCAACGCTCGTTCGGCAGCGGAGTTATCCATCTCGATCTGCCCGTCGTCGAGGTAAGGTTCGTATACCAATGACGACATGTCTGGGACTCGTGACAAGCGCCGCCGCACCGAACGTTACCGCGACTGGAGGCGTAAATGGAGTCGCATCGTTGAGCCGAGGACCCGAAGCTCCCACGGCCCTGCGAACATCGGCTTCCGTTCCGTAGAGCTTGCCATTGAAGGTCTGCGTCTTGAGCATCCGCTGGCCGCCGAGTCGGCGTAGTAGCGATAGTCCCACGCATAGCCGTTAGCCCTGCGCACCTAGCGTACGCTGCCCTGTCGATACCGATTTCTCTTGAACTTCACGACTGTCCTCGCAAGCCCTTCTGAGGACAATTTATTCTTAAAATGGTTATCGTGATGTAGTCTTCGCAGTGGAAAAACTAAATAAGTTGTTTATTTTTTGGAGCACCGAGCGGGAATTGAACCCGCGAATACTGATTTTGCAGACCAGCGCGTTAGCCACTTCGCCATCGGTGCTCATCTCCGCCGCGTACCCTGAAACCTCGTTGCGCGCGGCGGTGCAACTTGTTGCGGACGCCTACTTCGGTTGCGTGGTCGTCCGCAGATACGGCTTCACGGTCTTATAGCCGGGGAAGATCTTTTCGGCGTCTTCGTTGGAGACGGCCCCGGTGATAATCACATCTCCGCCCTGCTTCCAGTTGGCCGGTGTTGCGACCTTGTGCTTGGCCGTAAGCTGGATGGAATCGAGTACGCGGATGATCTCGTCGAAGTTGCGCCCCGTGGTCATGGGATAGGCCATCGTCAGCTTGATTCGCTTGTCCGGCCCGATGACGAAGACGGTGCGTACGGGTGCGTTGTTGGCGGGCGTGCGGCCTTCGCTTGTGTTGCCATCGTCGGCGGCCAGCATGTCGTAGAGCTTGGCAACCTTCAGTTCGGGGTCGCCGATGAGCGGGAAGTTGACCTTCGCTCCGCCCACGTCTTCGATGTCCGCCGACCACTTTTCGTGGTTGCCGACCGGATCCACGCTGAGGCCGATGACCTTGGCGCCACGCGCTGCGAACTGGGATTCAAGGCGGGCGACGGCGCCCAGCTCCGTAGTGCAGACCGGCGTGAAGTCCTTGGGGTGCGAGAAGAGAACCGCCCAGTTGTCTCCGATCCACTCATGAAAGTGGATGGTTCCCTGCGTGGTCTCTGCGGTAAAGTCGGGAGCTACGTCATTGATGCGGAGTGACATGAAATTTTACCTCGTAAGTTCGATTGTCTTTCCTGGCCCGTGTGATTGGATGTTGGTCTGGTCGGATTGGATGAACTTGCGCGCAATAAAAAACCCGCCCGGCTCGTTGGCTCTGGGTGGGTTCTGCGTTGCTCGAATCGAATCTTCGCTTACCGCGATTCGCCTATCCGCACACCCACTCTGTACAACCGCAGCAACAGAGGCGGCAGCAGGTGAGGTTCGTGTTGGGCGTCATCGTCATGGCTAATCCTGTCTTCTTGCAGCTTGTGCCAGCACCGCATCCAGTAGAACTGGCTTGAAGCAGTTTGCTCCAATGCGGTCTACTTGAAAGATACGTTCGAGGAGGCTCTGTGTCAACTTCGGGTTCTGCAACTTCTGCACCAACGTCGGTCCTGACTGCGCAAACTTCGCAGCAGGAGTACGCATTTGCACAGGTGGATGTCTTCGCCGAGCAGCCGCTGGAAGGCAACGCTCTGGCCATCTTTACCGACGCGCGCGGCCTCTCCAGCGCAGATATGCAGGCCCTGGCACGCGAGACCAATCTGAGCGAGACCACCTTCATCCTGCCCCGCGCGGTCGAGGTGGAGCGCGAGCGCGGCGTTGCCGTCCGCATCTTCACCACGCGCGAGGAGCTGGAGTTTGCCGGCCATCCCACGCTAGGCACCGCGAGCTGGCTGCATCTGAATCACCCCGTTCTGCGCGGCGCGCGCGAAATCACGCTGGAGCTGCGCATCGGCCCCATCAAAGTGAACTTCACCGAGCAGCAGCAGGAACCCGGCGTCTTCGCAACCATGCGCCAGAACGATCCCAACTTCGGCGAGATGCATTCGCCCCGCGCTGTCGCCGACGCACTCGGCCTCGCACTCGACGACATCGACCTGACGCTGCCGATTCAGACCATCTCCACCGGCGTGACCTTCTGCATCGTCCCTCTGCGCTCGCTGGAGGTGGCTGCGCGACTTGCTATTCCGCAGGCGGAATCGCAGGCGTATCTAACGCAGAGCGATGCAAAGTTCTTCTACTGCATCACTCGCGCTGCGGCTGGTTCGGGCGCGGAGTGGCACGCGCGCATGCAGTTCTACAACGGAGAAGATCCCGCCACGGGTTCAGCCTCCGGCTGCGTCACCGCATATCTGGTTCGCCATGGGCTCGCTGCCAGCGGCCAGAAGATCGTCATCGAACAGGGCATCGAGATGCTGCGTCCCAGCCGCATCACCGTTCAGGCTGCGATGGCTGGTGACCGAGTCACGGATGTGCGCGTGGGCGGCCGCACCATTCCTATTGCAAGCGGACGCGTTTTCCTGCCGCGTTGCACTTAATTTCAACAGGTCCACTATGGAAATCACCAACAGGGACGCATACTTTGAAAATTCGGTGAATGCGCAAGGGAAAATTCCCTTCGTTTTCGTCTTTTATTCGCAGTTGCCAAGATGGATAACCCTCCGTACTGTGGGGAAGCGCTGAGGAACGAAAGCTGACTTGGCAATAGCAATTCGATACCCGTACTTGAATCAGAAAAAGTAATTGTTTCTCACACAATTTGAGTTGAGAGAAGCCAACGGCCTCGCGGTCGCGGCTCTCCGGCACACAGTTCCTGGCTGAACACCCCGTCGAGCTGGCCTCGGATCTTCAGACACTCGTCTGGCGACACTCCGATCCACTCGAACTGTGGCAGTCCGGACACCTGCCATCCCGGAGTTCCGCGAGGCAACCCGCGAACCAGCCTCGGCTCTCTCTCGCACCCGCGGTCTGTCGTGCCGGCATAAGCTCGTTCGGCGGCCGGGGAAGCTGTCTCCTCACGGAGCAGACAGGAGAGCTTCGCCCCCGAGGGTGTGGCTCCAAGGGTTGTCCCTCCTGCCGGCTTGGTCGAAGCAGCTCCCAAAGCCGCCGTAGCCGAGTTCCTCGGCCCGGACCGCGGGCCAACTACCACCGCCCGCCGGCGTGTCTGCCAACCAACAGACTCGCCCGACGGCACAATTCGCCAGGCTGCACCGCTCGACCCGGTTCTGAAGCCGGTCAACGGCGCCGACAGGCAGAAGAGAGAAGTCATGCGCCCCAAGAAGACCATTCTCTGCGTCGACGACAACGAACAGGTCCTCTCCGTCCGGACCTTCCTGCTGGAAACCAGAGGCTATCGCGTCATCGCCCTCACCGACCCGCACCAGGCGCTGGAAGTCATTGCCAACTCCCTGCCCGGAACGCTCGATCTCCTTCTGTCGGACCTCATCATGCCGCAGATGGACGGCAACGAGCTGGTGCGCCGCGCCAAGGACATGCACCCGCAACTGCCCGCGCTGATCGTCTCCGGCACCGTCACCGCGTACGACCGCGCAAGCCGCGCAGACGTCTTCCTGCCCAAGGGCGCGTGCTCGCCAGCAGAGCTGCTGGAACGCGTCCGCATCCTGGTGGCCCGCAAGCGCGGCCCCAAGAAATACTCGATGCCCTCCGCCCCCATGGCCCCCAGCCGCAGCATCGCTGCCGTCTCTGCCTAGATGGGTGGTTTCATGGGATTGCTCCTCGACTCTGGATCTGCCGGGCTGCTTGCTGCGCCTAAGCGATAGGCTCCTCGACTTCATACCGACTAGTTGGTATCATACTAATAAGTATGTGCGAGTGCGAGGAGCGTTATGGCTAATCGAAAGCAATCCAGCCCACAGGAAAAGCCCCCGTCCAGGACCAGGCTACTCGATGCGGCACTGCATCTGATCCGCGCCAAGGGCTACGCCGCCACAACCGTCGACGACATCTGCCACCGCGCGGGAGTGACCAAGGGCAGCTTCTTCCATCACTTCAAGAGCAAGGACGATTTGGCGCTGGCCGCTGTCGCGCACTGGGAGGCTGGTACAGCCAGCCTCTTCGCGGCAGCGGGGTACCACCAGGCCCAGGACCCGCTGGATCGCCTGCTTGGCTATGTGGACTTTCGCGCCGCGATCCTCATCGGCGAACCGGCGGAGTACACATGCCCGCTGGGCACACTGGTTCAGGAGACCTACGCAACTCACCCGGAGATCCGCGCCGCCTGCGAGCGGGCGTTATCGGCCCACACCGCAGAGCTGACACGCGACATCGAAGCGGCAAAGCAACTTTACGCATCCACCGTCCCGTGGAGCGCGGAGAGTGTAGGCAACTTCATCCAGGCCGTGCTTCATGGCTCTTTCATCCTTGCCAAGGCAAAGCAGGGCCCCGAGGTGGTGCGCGAGAACCTGGAACATCTGCGCCGCACTCTGCGCGTTCTGTTTCAGCCAGACTCGTATTCCGATCCAGCGAAGGCGATGGAATTCGCCTTCCGGCCGGAGGCTCCTGATTCCCCTGTAAAGAAGAAAGATCGCCAGCAGCCGGCCTCTCATTCCAAGCCGGTGGAGGAGCCTGAGGCGGAACTCGAACCAGAGGAGGAGTACGACAGCCAGCGAAGCCACTTCGTCGACTAAGGCTGCAACCTTTGCGCGCTGCAATCTATCCAACAAGAGTACGGACCTGCCTCCTCATGGCGGTTGAAAATAAGATTCCGTGCATTCCGCGGTCTCGCGTGGAGACGATTGTGGGCCCACCCAGAGACCATTGAGCCATAAGCGTCTGCAACCCGGTGGGAATCCATGAGCGAAGAGAAGAACACCGGGTCCGCGACTGCCAATCCACCGTCAAAGCAGGCAGATTCACCGACGGATCCGCCTCAGGGTTCCGCGCCCGGCGGGAGTGCTTCATCCGGCGGACTGACGGGGGATGAGGCGCGCAGCGGTCTGGAAAAAGACGGGCCAAATGCGATGCCGGACACGTCCGCTCATCCGTTGCGCGATGCATTGACGAAGTTCTGGGCACCGGTGCCCTGGCTGCTGGAAGCCGCGATTGTGCTTCAGGTGGTGCTGCACAAATATATTGAAGCCGCGGTGATTGGCGGCCTGCTGGTCTTCAACGCCGCGCTGGCCTACTTTCAGGAGGGCCGCGCGCAGGCCACGTTGGCCGCGTTGAAGTCGCGCCTGGCGCTGAATGCGTCGGTGCGCCGCGATGGCGCGTGGAAGACCATCCCGGCCGCGGAACTGGTGCGCGGCGATGTGGTGAAGCTATCGCTGGGAGGCGTGGTTGCGGCGGACGTTCACCTGATGGATGGATCGGTGCTGCTGGATCAATCCATGCTGACCGGCGAATCGTTGCCAATCGAGGCGGGTGCCGGCGCGGACACCTATGCCGGAGCGCTGGTGCGGCGTGGCGAAGCGACGGCCCAGGTGACGGCAACCGGCATCCACACCAAGTTCGGGCGAACGGCGGAGCTTGTGCGCAGCGCGCATGGCGTGAGTTCGCAGCAGAAGGCCGTGCTGCGGATCGTTCGCAATCTGGCAATCTTCAATGCCGGGGTCATTGTCCTGATCGGCGTCTACGCCTATCTGCACTCGATGCCGTGGAGCGAGATGATTCCGCTGCTACTGACCTCGGTGCTGGCGGCGATCCCGGTGGCGTTGCCGGCAACCTTCACGCTGGCGGCGGCGCTGGGCGCACGCGCGCTGGCAAAGCTCGGCGTGCTGCCAACACGTCTCACCGCTGTCGATGAAGCCGCAACCATCGATGTACTGTGCTCGGACAAGACGGGAACGCTGACCCTCAACGCGCTTTCCGTGACCAGCGTGCGACCGCTGCCCGGCTTCGACGAGGCGCACGTTCTTGGGCTGGCCGCGCTGGCCAGCTCCGAGGGAGGAGAGGACCCGGTCGATAAGGCCATTCGCGACGCGGCCTCGCATAAGCCCGCATCCGACCTGCCCAAGCTCACCAACTTCGTTCCCTTCGACCCAGCCAAGAAGATCTCCGAAGCCATGACGACCGACGCGAAGGGCGGTCAGGAACGCATCGTCAAAGGGGCCTATCTGGCGGTGACCGGTCTTGCGGCGGCGGCTCCCACCGCGGCTGCGATCGCCGACGAGCTGGAAAAACAAGGCTTCCGCGTTCTGGCCGTGGCTGCGGGCGCACCGGGGTCGATGCAGATGGCCGGCTTCATCGCACTCAGCGACCCGCCGCGCAGCGACTCGACCTCACTCATCACGGAGCTGAAGGGCCTCGGCGTTCGCACCGTCATGGTGACGGGCGATGCGCCTGCAACTGCGGCCATCGTCGCGCATCTGGTCGGATTGGACGGTGCGGTATGTCCTGCCGGGCCGATCCCCGAGGCAGTCAAGCCGGGGGACTTCGCCGTCTTCGCAAGCATCCTTCCCGAAGGAAAGTTCAATCTGGTTAAGGCCTTCCAGAAGAACGGGCATACGGTCGGGATGTGTGGCGATGGTGCGAACGACGCGCCCGCGCTGCGTCAGGCGCAGATCGGCATTGCGGTCTCGACGGCGACTGATGTGGCCAAGTCTGCGGCGGGCGTGGTGCTGACCGAAGCGGGACTGGGCGGCATCGTCTCTGCCGTCAAAGAAGGCCGAACCACGTTTCAGCGCATCCTGACCTATACGATCAACTCCGTTAGCAAGAAGATTGTGCAGGTGCTTCTGCTGGCAATTGGGCTGCTCCTGACGGGACACGCCGTGCTGACGCCGATGCTGATGGTCATCGTCATGATTACGGGAGATTTTCTGTCCATGTCGTTGACGACCGATCGCGTCCGTCCATCGGTCGCGCCGAACTCGTGGCAGATCGGCCGGATCACCAGTGCAGCCGTCGTTCTGGGCGTGTGCTTTCTGGTATTCTGCACGGGCGTTCTGCTGGTGGGAATCTACAAGCTGAAGCTTGACATTGCGGCCCTGAGAACTGTTTCCGTCGTTGCGATCGTCTACGGCAGTCAGGCCATAATCTACGCGATCCGCGCGCGCCGCCGCCTCTGGGGGCTGCGCCCAACGCTATGGCTTGTGCTCTCTTCCATCGCAGACATCCTCATCATTACCATGCTGGCCAATCGAGGGATTGCGATGGCACCTTTACCGCTATCGGTGCTGGCCTGCGAATTTGCAGCCGCAATTGTCTTTGGGGCGATTCTCGATGCAGTGAAGATTCCCGTCTTCGCCCGTCTTCAACTCTCATAGAACCTCTTCCCCATTCCGAGTCAGGCTCTCATCCCGCGAGTGCTCCGTGCGCGGCTTCGAGGACTTGCTCGACCTCCGTTGGGCCATGGGCGACGCTGACGAAGGCGGCCTCGAACTGGCTGGGCGGCAGCCAGACACCGGCCTCCATCATGCGCCGGTGGAAGCGGGCAAAGGCTTTGCCGTCGGACTTTGCTGCCGAGGCAAAATCCGTCACCGGATCGCCGGTGAAGAACCAGGTGAACATCGACCCCACGCGGTTTGTGGTCAACGGCACGCCAGCTTTGCGCGCCAGCTCTGCAACTCCTTCCGCGATGCTTTGCGTCACGCGTTCGAGCTGCGGATAGATCTCACCCTCGTGCGCGATGAGGTGCTTGAGCGTCGCGATTCCGGCGGCCATGGCCAGCGGGTTTCCGCTGAGCGTTCCGGCCTGGTAGACGGGGCCGAGCGGCGCGAGATGGTCCATCACGTCGGCGCGTCCGCCAAAGGCTGCGCAGGGCAGGCCGCCGCCGAGGATCTTGCCCAGCGTGGTGAGGTCTGGCGTGATATCGAAGAGTTGCTGCGCGCCACCGAGCGAGAGGCGGAAGCCCGTCATTACCTCGTCGAGAATGAGCAGTGCGCCCTGCTCGGTTGCGATCTTGCGCAGCCCTTCAAGATAGCCCGGCGCGGGCGGAATCGTACCCGCATTGCCGACGACCGGCTCGACCAGGATGCATGCGATCTCGGCCGGATGCGCGGCGAACGCAGCCTCGACTGCTGCGAGATTGTTGTACGGCAGAGCCAGCGTGTGCTGCGCCGTCTCTAGCGGAACGCCCGCCGAGCCGGGGATTCCGAACGTTGCCACGCCCGAGCCGGCTTTGACCAGCAGCGCGTCGGCGTGGCCGTGGTAGCAGCCCTCGAACTTGATGATGAAGTTGCGCCCGGTAAAGCCGCGCGCCAGCCGGACCGCCGACATGCAGGCCTCGGTGCCGGAGTTGACGAAGCGCATCTTTTCGACCGAAGGGAAACAGCGGCGGACTAATTCTGCTAACGCCGCCTCGCCGGAGTGGGAGGCACCGAAGCTGGTGCCGCGGCCGGCCACCTCGCGGATGGCCTCCACCACAGGCGGGAACGCGTGGCCCAGGATCATGGGGCCCCAGGAGCCGAAGAGGTCCACATAGCGGTTGCCATCGGCGTCGAAGAGAGTCGCGCCCTCGGCCCGCTCGATGAACGGCGGAGCACCGCCTACCGCGCGGAAGGCACGCACCGGCGAGTTGACCCCGCCGGGGAAGAACTGCTCGGCCCGTCGTTGCAGATTGCGCGATTGCGCGTGCGGCTTTTCGGTTTCAGAGTGCATCGAATCAGTATAGGAGGGCAGTGTGCCCAGCAGCGAATCCAGCCCAAGACCGAAGTCGGCGAGTGGCGCCTGCGTTCTGCTCTACGACGGCGAATGTGGCCTGTGCCGGAGCGCCGTTGGATGGCTGTTACGCCATGACACGCGGGGGTGCCTGCTCTTCGCGCCGCTACAGCAGACGTTGGATGGCGAGGTCTTCGCCGGGAATGCGCTCCCCTCGCAGCCGATCTCCTCCGCTGTGCTGGTGATGAACTTCGGCGAGCCTGGAGAGCGCGTGTCTGTGCGCACCGACGCCATGCTGGGCTGCCTCGGCGTTCTTGGCGGCGGGTGGGCTTTGCTTGCTGCCGTCGCTCGGCTGGTTCCGAGCTTACTGCGCGATATTGCATACAACTGGCTCGCGCGCAACCGCCATTGGCTCTTTGCAGACGGCGAGTGCTGCGCCCTTCCTACTGCCGCCGAGCGCGCCCGCTTCCTCAACATCTGACAGGATTTTACCTCCCGGCGGAACTTGTCTGCCGCATTTATCCTCATGCGCGGCTGATAGACTGGAGTTTCGCCGCCGTGCATGGCGAAGTACGCGTCCGTAGACGGCAGCGTCGCGGCAAGTTCATACACATTGCATCAGTGCTGGCCCCGCGCAAGCAGGACCAAAAGCAGAATCATCCAAGAGAATCCGAGTGTTTGAAGAGTCTTCCAATCCGCCCGCACCGCCCCTCGCAGACCAACCCCTTGCAGGCCAACCGGACCAGGCCGCGCACGATGCTGTACTCCACGCAGAGCGCGCAGATGCGAAGCCCGCCGCAAAAGTCCGTGCCACCTACTCCGATGCCGGGGTTGACATCACCTCGGGCGACCGCGCCAAGCAACGGATCAAGATGCTGGCGCGCAAGACATTCAACAAGCATGTGCTCTCGGAGATCGGCGGATTTGGCGGTCTGTTCGCGCTGGACCTGGAAAAATTCCCCCAGCCCGTGCTTGTCTCCAGCGCAGACGGCGTGGGGACCAAGCTGAAGGTTGCGTTTGAGCTGGGAATCCACCACACCATTGGCGCGGACCTGGTGAACCACTGCGTCAACGACATTGCCGTGCAGGGTGCGACGCCGCTCTTCTTCCTCGACTACCTGGCGACGGGCAAGCTGCGCGAGCAGGATAGTGAGACGGTGGAGACCGTGGTGCGCGGGCTGTCAGAGGCGTGCAAGGCCAACGGATGCGCCCTGATCGGCGGCGAGACGGCGCAGATGCCCGGCTTCTACGCCGACGGCGAGTACGACCTTGCGGGTATGATCGTCGGTTGCGTCAACCGGCCGGACATCATTACCGGCGACAAGATCGAGGCGGGCGATGTGCTGATTGGGCTACCCTCGAACGGTCTGCACACCAACGGCTACTCGCTGGCGCGCAAGCTGCTCTTCGAGGTTGCGGGATACTCGCCCGACCACTACGTCAACGAGCTGAAGGACAAGACGGGCGCGGCGTTGATGCGGACGCATCGCAGCTATCTGGCGATTCTCAAAAAGCTGACCGGCGCGGGGATTGTGCGCGGAATGGCGCACATCACCGGCGGAGGAATTACGGAGAACCTGCCGCGCATCCTGCCGCGCGGAACCGCTGCGGTCGTCGATCTGGCGAGCTGGACCGTGCCGCCGATCTTCGAGCACCTGCGGGAGCTGGGCAACGTCGCCGAGGACGAGATGATGCGCACCTTCAACATGGGGATTGGGATGATCGTGGTCGTCCCCGCCGAGCAGGTGAAGAAGGCAAAGGCCGTCCTCAACCGCGCCAACGAGCGCTTCCACATCATCGGGCGGATTACGCGCGGCGACCGGCGAGTCAGCTACAACTAAGCCTTCGTTCTGTAAGTGCTCCGCAGATGATACGACCTTCAGCCGCGCCTCATGCCGCGGTCCATGGCCTGATTGGCGAGGCGGTCGGCGTCTTTGTTTTTGTGGCGCAGGGCGTGGGTGATCTCGAAGGCTTCGAGCTGGGAGATTTTTTTCTTGGCTTGATCGAAGAGCGGCCGGAGGATCGGGCTCTTGACCTGATACTTTCCCTGAATCTGCTTGACCATCAACTCGGAGTCGGAGACAACGCGCAGGCGGCGATGGCCGTGCGCGAGCGCGTAGTCGAGCGAGGCGAGCAGGCCGGAGTACTCGGCGAAGTTGTTGGTCTGGATTCCGAGGAACTCCGAAAGTTCGGCGAGGACAGAGCCGTCGGCGTTCTGGATGAATGCGCCGAAGCCGGAGGGGCCAGGGTTGCCGCGCGCGCCGCCGTCGCAGTGGGCGGAGATCCATTTTCCAGAGACAGGGCCGGAGGCGGTGCGGGGATCAGGAAAGAGGCTGGGCTGGGTCGAGCTTGGAGGCATGGGTTGAGTCTACCCGGGTTTGTCGTTTGAAGTTCTCATTCGGCGGGGTAGAACGAGCGACGACGTAAAACAAACTACGACAAGAGCAAATACAGAGATTCTGGCCTTCGACTTCGCTCAGGCCAGAATGACGACCTTGGTGGCGCTCACCTTTTCGCCTCGCGGCGGTCTATTGAAGTGACCCATTCCTGGCTCCGGAGTCAGTACGATGAATGCAAATGCGATGGGACTGGACGGCGGGATTACGCCGGTGCTCTCGGCGATGGTTGGCTGCGGTCGCGCACGAGGCGCGAACGCGCACAGCCCTGCGTTGCGCCTCTCCGCGCTGATGGACGCGGTAGCCCGTGTGGGCGCAACTCGCTCTAGGGCGATAGAATCGTCCCCAGCGATGGCGAAGGCGGCGCAGTCCGGGATTAAGACCGACAGGAACGGCGGCAAGCTGACCCAGGCGCAGTTGGACGCGCGCGCCCAACAGCGTGCTGAAGACGACGATCTGATCCGCGAGGCGCAGCGCGGCGACCGCACTGCATTCGACTCGCTGGTGCGGCGTTACGACCAGCCCGTGCTGCGGCTTGCGCTGCACATGCTCGGCAACGAGCAGGACGCGCAAGACGTGCACCAGGAGGCGTTCCTGAAGGCGTATCGCCACATTGGGAATTTTCGCTTCGAGTGCTCGTTCTACACCTGGCTCTACCGGATCGTGACCAACCTTTGCCTGGACCATCTGCGGCGGCGCAAGAGCCGGCGCGAGGACCCGGCCACGGTGCTGGACGCGCGCGGCGACGAGATGGACCTGCTGTCGAACATCTCCGACACCCGCGCCATGGCCAACCCGGCGCGCGAGCTCGACCGCAAGCGCATGGGCGAGTGCATCCTCCTCGCGCTGGACAAGCTGACGCCGCGCGAGCGCACCGTCTTCGAGCTAAAGCACTACCAGGGACTACGGCTGCGCACCATCGGCGAGATGCTGAGCACCACCGAGGAGACGGCAAAGAACACACTCTTCCGCGCGACCCGCAAGCTGCGCGCCGAACTGGCAGAGTTGAGAAGTTAGGCACGAGGTTCAAGGTTCGAGGTTCGAGTTGTAAGTGCAGACGGTTGGGCGGACGGGCGGATTGTATAGACCCGAAGAAGGCATTTTGAAGAGGCAGTTCCTTGAGGCCGGTTGAGGTAGAGCGATGAAGTGCGAAAAGGCGCAGCAAAATATAATTCTTGTCACCTACGGCGAACTGCCGGATGAGCAGATGGCCTCGCTGGAGGAGCATCTGGCGGGCTGCGAGGCGTGCAGCCGCGAACTGCAGGCGCAACTTGCCCTGCACGAGGCGCTGGCCTTGAACCCCGTGGCCGATCCCTCGCCGAACCTGCTGGCGAGCGCGCGTATGAGGCTGGACGAGGCGCTGGACACGATTCCGCCGCATGGCTTGCTGACCCGCCTGCGCAGCAACCTGTTTGGCTGGCTAGGGTATATGCAGAGCGCGCCGGGGCTGATGACACTGCTGGTGGGCGCGGGATTGAGTGTGGGTTTTCTGAGCGGCATCTCCACCCTTCGCTACCAGGTGGCGCACCAGCCCAGGCTGCCGTCGCCGGTGGTGCTGAGCAACACGACCAACGGGACGATCGCAAACGTCAGCGGGATTGTGCAGACTCCCAACTCGGCGATCGTTCAGGTGACGTACAACCGCGTGGTGCCGGAGACGGTGCAGGGCTCGCTGGACGACCCGCAGATTCGACAGTTGCTGCTGATTGGAACCAAGTCCGCCGCGACCAACGGGGTGCGGACCGATTCGGTGGCGCTGCTGGCCAACGAGTGCCGCGCCGGACGGCAGTGCTTGGGTGAGCAGGACGGCGGCGGGATTCGCAGCGCGCTGCTGGTGAGCCTGCGCTACGACAAGAGTCCCGCCGTGCGGCTGAATGCGCTGGATGGGTTGCAGCCGTACGTCGTCGAGGACCAGCGGGTGCGCGACGCGGTGCTGGAGGCCCTGATGCACGATGCCAGCCCGCAGGTGCGCACACGCGCCATCAGCCTGCTACAGCCGGTCGAGTCGGACTCCAGCGTGCGCAAGGTGATGCGCACCGTCTCCACCACGGACGAGAATCCGTACATCCGCAACGTCAGCACGCACGCGTTGGCGGGAACGGCTGACATTCAGTAGGTTCGAGGTACATGGTTCAAGGTTCGAAGCGATGAAGAGGGCACTGGGATACGCGCTGGTACTGCTGGCGGTTTGGGCTGCGGCAACCCGGTGCGCCCGTGCCAGCAGTGCGGGTGCGCCTGCCGCGCGCGCCGCTCAGGGCTATCTGGGCGTCGATGTGCGCGACGTAGCAGAGGACCAGCTTGCGGCGCTGAAGCTGAAGGAGGCGCGCGGCGCGGAGATCGTCCTGGTGGATCACGACGCTCCGGCCGGCAAGGCGGGCCTGCGCGAGCACGACGTCATCCTGCGCATGAACGGCCAGTCTATCGAGGGCGAAGAGCAGCTCCGCCGGATGCTGCGCGAGTCGCCTCCGGGAACGCCGCTCACACTCCTGGTCAGCCGCGACGGACAGCAGAGCACCGTGACCACGCAGACCGCCAACCGCGACGAGGTCGAGCGCCAGGCGTGGGAGCAGCACCTCACCGTCCCCGAGCCGCTACCGGCCGCCGAGATCGATGGCAGCATCTACTTCGCCGCTCCGTCCTCCCCCACTCAATCCGCGCGCGGCAACAGCTTCCTCGGGCCCCTGCTGATGAACCCCTCCTACACCGGAGCCATGCTGGAGACACTCAGCGCGCAGCTTGCAGAGTACTTCGGCGTGCCCAGCGGCACTGGCCTTCTGGTGCGCAGCGTGGAGGCCAACTCGCCCGCGGCGCTTGCGGGAATGCGCGCCGGCGACGTGGTGGTGCGGGCCAACGCGAAGGCCGTGGCCAGCTCCGCCGACTGGACCCGCGCGATCAAGGACAGCCACGGACGTCCCCTCGCCGTCGTGGTGCTGCGCGACAAGAAGGAGCAGACCTTCAGCCTCACTCCAGACAGCAAGCGGCGCTCCAGCCTGCAGCAGTCCACTGATGGCTCCGAGCGCGCGATGCTGGCCCCGATAGGATTCTTCTGGCTTCCGCTCCCTTAGCCAACGACACCGAACGATGTCGCCGCAATCGATCCCGGTACACTGGGATTGAGGGACCGAACCATGAGGCGCCACGCCGCACTCGCGCTCACCTGCATTCTCTGGGCAATTCCGGCGACGCTCTCAGACGCGCAATCTCCGGCACAGGCTGAATCTGCGCCGACGTCGGGTGCCGACGCCATATCGACGCCTGCCGCGCAGGCCTCCACGCTCACCGCGCGCTCCACCCTGGTTCTGGTTCCCGCGCTGGTTCGCAACAAGGCCCACGCGCTCGTCTTCACGCTGAAGGCGGACGACTTCGCGCTCACCGACGATGGCGTTCCGCAGAAGCTCACGATGGAACAGGACACCGGCGGCGAACCTCTCGCGCTGGTCATCGACATCGAGGGCGGAGGCGCGGGCGTCGATGAGCTGGATAAGTACCGTGCGCTGGCTCCCATGCTCAGCTCCGTCGTCGGAGGCGTCCCTCACAAGATCGCCGTCGTTGGCTTCGACAGTTCGCCGGTGCTGGTCGAGGACTTCACGCCGGACAACGACCGCGCCGCACACGCCATCAACGCGCTTATCGCCGACGACAGCGGAGACAAGGGGGCGGCCATTCTCGACTCGCTGGGCTTCTCCCTCGACCTGCTGGGCAAGCAGCCCACTGGGTATCGCCGCGCCATCCTGCTGGTGAGCGAGACGAACGACCACGGCAGCAAGCTGCGGCTGGACGAGGCGTTGCGCGAGATCAGCGACACCAACACCGCCATCTACAGCATCGGTTTTTCCAGCGGCATGGACGAGCTGAAGAACGGCTCCGCCAACGCTCTTGGCAGCTCAACCCCCGGCCCGGCCCACGGCTGCATGAGCCGCGACCCCAACGACCCGACCGTCGATCTGAGTAAAAGCCCCGCTGAGCAGGCATACGGCTGCCTGGAGCTGCTGGCGCCTCCGCTGGCACTGGCCAAGGCAGCCGTAATCGCCATCTTCGAGGGCCTGCAGAAGAACATTCCCGAGACCGTCGCGCGGCTGACCGGCGGCGAGTACTTCAAGCTGGGCAGCGAGAAGAACCTGGAACGCGACCTGGCAACGATCTCCAACCACATCCCCAACCGCTACATTCTGAGCTTCCAGCCGCAGTCGCCCCACCCCGGCCTGCACGCCATCACGCTGCGCCTGCCCAACTACGCTGACCTCGCCGTGACCGCGCGCGGCAGCTACTGGGCCGACAGCGAAGCTCCGACTGCGAAATAAAACCAATTCAGGTCAGATTGTGGAGTTGATTGCACCTGTACCCCCTCCCCCCCCTTTTTACGTGCTTCCTAAAGTCTCTGTAAACAAAGAGATGTGACTTTGAGCATGCAAAGGTTAGATTCCAGGCTACTTACATCTATCAATAAGAAAATAAATGGTTTCCTCCGTACTTCAGTTTCGGGCATGAAAAACCCCGGCGCGCTGCCGGGGTTTCCCTTGTTTTCTTAACTACTTCTATTTTACAGGATGGGGCATAACTACTATGCCACTTGCGGGGAAGTTTTTTCTCTTTTGTTTTCTATTGGTTGAGGTGATTTTGGAGGGTCGATGGGCTTGACACGCGGATTTACGGGGAAAATCGGGGAAAAAATCTTCGGGAGCGGGAGGAGATAGCGGTAGACCCACCCTTCGCTAGAAAGAAGCGAAGGATGAGGCACCCATTTTTTGTGGGTTCAAAAAACATGAGTGGGCCCGCCCCCAAGAACAGACAACGGCGAAATGCGGGGGTCCCTCCACTGCGCTGCGCTCCGGTCGGGATGACGGCTGTTTGGGGTGTAGCACCCGGCGCTCTAAGCTTTGCGCTCGGTCAACGTGGTGCGCATGGCGGTGCTGTCGTTCCAGGCCAGGCGCAGGCCGCTGGAGAGCGGCGCGGCGCCAAGCAGGCGCACGAAGGCGAGCACCGCGCTCAGGTAGACCGGCGCGCTGCCACCGCGCCAAAGCTCCGAGAGCTGTCGCGAGTTCCCCTCCGCGTCGGGGTGGAAGACGCGATCGTCCCAGCGTTGCGAGCCCTCGGGGAAGTCGGGGTAGTTGCGGATGGCGGCCAGCGTGGAGTTGAGGATGCGGTGCTTCCACGGCTCGGCGTACTGCGGCATGAAGAGCACATGGCTCTGGCGGTCGCGGCGAACCTCATGCACAAACTCGGTGAAGCTGGCGGCGCGCGTCAGGTTGAGGTTGGCGTTGGGCTCCACGCCGTGCCGGTCGCCTCCGCTGATGAGTACCTGGTTCCACTGCGCGGCCAGTTTGGCGGCCTCGCGGTTTTCGTCCCAGTTGCGCAGGCCGTTCAACTCGACGGCGTGGCAGAACTGGCCGTAGACGGCGAGAAAATCGTTCACCAGAAGGCGGTGCTTCGCGTCGCCGATGCGGTAGAGGTCCCACAGCGGATGGTTGAAGACGATCAGCGCGCCGGGGAGTTCGTCCAGCTCGGCGAGCATCTCGGTGAGCAGCTTTGCCGACCGCTCCGCGACCGGGATGGCCGTGAAGGCCTCCATGCGCCGCATCCACTGCGCTCCGGTTGCGCTGGGCAGGTTGTGGATGCCGAGATGGAAGGAGGTCGCGCCGTACGGCACCGTCCACTCCAGCGAGACGGGGATCTGCCGCGCGGACGCGAGCGAGCGCAGCAGCATGGGCGCCTGGATGTCGTCGTGGTCGGTGAGCGAGACCATCGCCGGAAGCTGTAGCTTGTCCTCGATCTGCGTGCGCTCGAGGTCGAAGGCGAGGCGCGGCGTCAGCGGCGGGGTCCAGTAGCTGCGCGCGTAGTCCGGGCGGATGCCGCTGGTCCTGAGGCAGCGGCGCTCCGCCCAGCGCATCAGCGGCTGCAATACACCCCAGTCGTTGGAGAGTTCCGCGATAAAGTCCAGCGTCTCCTTGGACTGGTTGGTGTGGCTGTGCAGCGACACTCCAGCGGTGAATCCGTCGGCGGCGCGTGGTTCGCGCCATAGGTAGGAGACGCTCTGGCTCATGGTGGTGCCTCCGGCTTTCCTGCACCTCCAGTCTCCTGAAAGCATGTGAAGAGAAGATGACTGCACCGAGAATTGTGCGCGAAGCTGTACCAAAGTGGGCACGGGGTTGCGGAGCGCGATTCACCGGCGCGCGCCTTGTCCTTCTTGATTCCGCGAAGGATAATCTGAAAAAACTACCGCGTCTTGGCGATGTCCGGCCCCATCAGCTCCTCGGCGCTGGGCGCTGGAGTCTCCGGCACACCGACGCGCGGAAGCGCGTGTTCGCGCTCGAAGGCGGCCTCATGCTCCAGGTCGACGGTCAGGTTCGTCTTCAGCAGTTCGAACGCCTGCTGCGGCGTGTCCACAAACTGGAAGAGATCGCGGTCCTTCATCGCGATGGCCCCCTTCTCCGCGAGAATGTCGAGGTTGAGGACACTCTTCCAGTAGCTCGGCCCGTAGATGAGCACGGTGATCTTCTTGGCCAGCTTCTGCGTCTGCGCCAGGGTGAGCAGTTCGAACATCTCGTCCAGCGTGCCGAATCCGCCGGGGAAGACCACCAGCGCCTTGGCCAGGTACGCGAACCAGAACTTGCGCATGAAGAAGTAGTGGAACTCGAAGTTGAGGTCGGGCGTGATGTAGGGGTTGGGCATCTGCTCGAAGGGCAGCTTGATGTTGAGGCCGATAGTCTTCGCGCCGGCCTCGTATGCACCGCGGTTGGCCGCCTCCATGATCCCCGGGCCGCCGCCCGAGGTAATCACATAGCGCCGGCGGCGGCCGGGCAGCGTCATGGCCCAGCGCGAGACCAGCCCGGAGAGGGTGCGCGCGTCCTCGTAGTATCGCGACATCTCGACGGCGGCCTCGGCCAGGCGCAGCTTCTGCTCCGAGGCGTCGCCGCTGGCGACCTCGTGCGCGCGCGCGGGCTGCTGGTCGGCCGGCGCGGGCGTTGTGGAACCGGTGTTCTCCAGCAGCTCCAGCTCGTGGCTTGCCACGTCGAGCGCGCGGAAGCGCGCCGAGCCGAAGAAGACCACCGTGTCCTGGATGCGTTCTCGCCGGAAGCGCGTCATCGGCTCCTGGTACTCGGCCATCATGCGCATCACGCGACCGTCGGGCGAGTTGAGAAACTCCGGGTTTTCGTACGCCAGCGGCGCGGGGTAAAGCGGGTCAGGACTTTTTCGCTGCATCGTTCTTCGTTTCCTCCTGCGGTTGACATTTGCTCTGTCTTCCGCAAAGCGAGCGCTGTCTATCGACGGTGGTCGCGGTAGTGAATCGCCTCCGAGACGCCGATCCAAATATCCAGCAGACCCAGCCCCGAGATCAGCCCGCGCACCGCCCCGTTGCGCAGCAGGGCCGCCAGAGCGGGACGCGACTGGACGAAAAGGTTATGGTCCCAGACCTTGGTCCACCAGGGCAGGATCATCACCAGCACGCCCAGGTAGACACAGAACAGCACCAGCACAAACAAGGAAAGCCGTTGCAGCCAAATGGGCGCAACGGCGCCTGTCTCCGGCTCCGGCGCGGCCTGTGGGGGCGCTGGCTGCGCGTTCGGCTGCGGCGGCGGCAAGCTCGGCGCGCTGGGCGGCGCACTGGGCGGCGCGGCTAAATCATCGGAGACAACTTGTGCGTAGAAAGGCATCAGACTCCCCTTTTGACAGTAGCAGAGCCAGTTGCCGGTTTCTACTCCGCGCTAAGCGTCGCCATGCTTTAGCCGTCATTCTGGCGCAGCCAGAATCTCCGTATTTTGCTTGAAACGCGACACGCTTCATCTGTGAGAATCCTCAAGCAATGCGAAAATAGAAAGCGATGCTTCAACTCTCCTCCGCCGGCAAACGGTTCGGCCCCAAACTCCTCTTTGAAGACGTCAACTGGCTCATCACGCCGGACGAGCGTACTGGCCTGGTTGGCGGCAACGGCACCGGTAAATCCACCCTGCTCAAGATCCTCGCCGGCCTCGATACCCTCGACTACGGCGAACTCACCTCGGTCAAGGGAATGACCATTGGATACCTGCCGCAGGACGGCCTCGCCATCAGCGGCAAGACCGTCTTTGCCGAGTGCCTCTCCGTCTTCGACGACCTCTTCGATCTGGAGCGCGAGGCCGAAGAGATCACCCACACGCTCTCCACCGCCGACCCCGAATCGCACGAGTACCGCGCCGCCGCCGACCGCTACTCCGACATCGCGGACCACCTGCATGTACACGACATCTACACGCTGGACTCGCAGGTTGGAGCCGTGCTGGGCGGGCTTGGATTCAGCAAGGAGGACTGGGAGCGCAAGACGGAGGAGTTCTCCGGCGGCTGGCAGATGCGCATTGCGCTGGCCAAGCTGCTGCTGCAAAAGCCCTCGCTGCTGCTGCTGGACGAGCCGACCAACCACCTCGACCTGGAGAGCCGCAACTGGCTGGAGAACTATCTGCACGATTATCCCAATGCGTTCATCCTGATCTCGCACGACCGCTACTTCCTCGATGTCACGGTGAACAAGACGATCGAGATATGGAACAAGCGGCTGCACACCTACCACGGGAACTACGAAAAGTACCTGATGCAGAAGGAGGAGCGGCGCACGCAGTTGATGAGCGCGTACAAGAACCAGCGCGACCGGATCGACGCGCTGGAGGCCTTCATCAACCGCTTCCGCTACCAGGCGACCAAGGCCAAGCAGGTGCAGTCGCGCATCAAGGAGCTGGAGAAGATCGAGCGCATCGAGGTGCCGGAAGAGGAGGCGACGATCCACTTCACCATTCCGCAGCCGCCCGCCTCCGGGCGCACGGTCATCGAGGTCACGCACCTGTCGAAGGACTACCCGCTGCCGCCCGTCGATGGCGGACCGGCCGGAGTGAACCACGTGCTCAAGGATGTGAGCTTCCAGATCGACCGCGGGGACCGCATCGCCCTGGTGGGCGCCAATGGCGCGGGCAAATCGACGCTGATCCGCCTGCTCAGCGGACTGGAACCGCCCACTGGCGGCAAGATCAAGCTGGGGCACAACGTTCTGGCGGACTACTTCGCCCAGGACCAGTACAAGGTACTCGACCCCGACGCAGTGATGCTGGACGACATCAGCGGCATCGCGCCCAAGGTCCCCGTCGTCGAGCTGCGCTCGCTGCTGGGCTGCTTCATGTTCTCCGGCGACGATGTCTTCAAGCCGCTGGGCGTCCTCTCCGGTGGCGAGCGCAACCGATACGCCATGGCCAAGATGCTGGTGTCGCCGGCGAATATGCTGCTGCTCGACGAGCCCACCAACCACCTCGACCTGCGGGCGAAAGACGTATTACTGGAAGCCATCGCCAACTTCACCGGCACGGTGCTCTTCGTCTCCCACGACCGCTACTTCATCGACGGCCTGGCCACGCGCGTCTTCGAGGTCGAGGACCACCGCGTGCACATCTACCCCGGCAACTACGAGGACTACCTCTGGCGCAAGTCCGGCGGCCCGGAGAAGGTCGCAACATCGCTTGCCACCAGCCTCAAGCCCACTCCCGCGCCGTCATCAGCCACTGTCATCCCGAGCGAAGGCACACCCGAAGTCGAAGGATCTGCGGTTGGTGCAGCCACGGAATCAGCCGCGCATTCCAAGCTCCCCGCCAAGCGTCTGAACCCCATCAAGCTGAAGAAGCTAGAGGACCGCGTCGCAGCCATCGAGCAGGAACTCGCCGCCATCGACAACCGCATCGCTGCTGTCGAGGAGAGTCTCGGCCACTACATCTCCGCCGAAGAATCGCAGCGCACTGCCGCGTCACTCGATGAACTGCGCACCCAGCGCACCACGCTGCTGGCCGAGTGGGAATCGCTCGCCTCCACACTCGAAGAGCAGAGCGACTAGCAAGCAAGGCTCAATCCATCAGCGCTCAATCTCGAACTGCCGTCCCCGATACAAGGCACCGAAGATGACGATTCGCCCATTTTCGACATGAAATAAAATCGACACTCGACGCTCAAATCCAATCGCGCGAAGCCCGGGACCAACGTCATCGCGCTTGGTGCCGCGATACGGGGCCAGTGCAAGAGAGCGGCAGTAGGCAATGATCCGCTGGACGAATCGCTGTGCATTTTTCGGCGAGAAACGGACGGAGAGATACTGCTCGATCTCATCGAGATCCGCCTCGGCTCCCGGCGTAAAGATCACCTCATAGGTCACGCACGGGCCTCAGCGCGCCTTCGCCTTCTCTCTTCAAGGTGCTTTTCGACCTGCTCGATCGGAATGCCGCTAGAAGGATTCGCCAGGTAGCTTTCATGCCTGTCTGTGATGACCTCTTTGAGCCACTGTTCCAGCTCTGCGTCCTCATCCCGCCGCGCAGCAACCATGTCATCGAGTGCGTCGCTTTCGCTAGCGAACTCACCGCTGGCGACCTTCTTCTTGAGATATTCGACAGATTTTACGGAGAGCTTGACCTGCAGTGTGGATACCTGCGGCATGGAGAGTACCTCCTGATTCCGATAATATCAGCCGGTTGCCCCATCCATTCCGCGTTTTACGGAATGGGTGGGATGCGATGCCACAGATTCAGGCCGAATCACGCACCTCAGCCCAGAGCACTCCGGTAGCGTCAGCGCCCTTCCTTCAGCCGCGCAGCCAGCCGCTCCGGCAGCCCCGCCCTGCGCACGCGCTGCTGCGCCGCCGCCACGTCGTACGGCACGCGGTGGAATACCACCTCGCGCGCCTCGCTGTGGTAGATGGCAAACGCCGCCCGCCAGTCGAAGTCGCGCGGCTGCCCCACGGCCCCCGGATTGATTAGGTAGCGCATTTCTGGCTCAATCGCGAGCGTCGACATCTCGCTGCCCGCGCGACTGCCGTAGCGTGGCCGCAGCTCGTGCCAGTCGTGGTCCTTCTGCGCGAAGCCGCCCTGGATGTGCGTGTGTCCCACAAACGTAATCGCCGTAGCCATCTGCCGCAGCGGGGCCCACGCGTCCCTCATGTTCTGGATGTACTGGTCCTCGTTCAGTGGCGATCCGTGCGCCAGCGACACGTGCGCCTCATCCGGCGTCTTCCGCTCCGGCTCCAGCGGCCCCTGCGGCAGCCCGCGCAGCCACTCCAGGTTCTGCGCGCTCAACGCCTCCATCGTCCACTTGGCCGCCGCCCGCGCCGTGGGATTGAAGTTCCGCGTCGAGGTCAGCCCGCTGCAGACGCGGTCGTGGTTGCCGCGCACCGTCAGCGTCGCCAGCGGGCGGACCACATCCAGGACCTCATTCGGAGACGCGCCATAGCCCACCATATCGCCCAGGTTCCACAACACGTCCCACTCGCCCGCCGCGGCCAGTACCGCGGTCAGGGCCTCCAGGTTTCCGTGTATGTCGGAGAGAACAAGAGCACGCATGGAGAAACTCAATTCGCACAATTACGCACGAATCTTCAGTTTATCGCAACCGAAGGTTCGCAATTGGCAGAGGCGTCCCTATTGAACCGCAAATTAGATATACAATATAATATGTATATCCAAGGAGGTGCGATGCAGGTATCAAAGTGGGGAAACAGTCTTGCGGTACGTCTGCCCGCTGTCGTTGTCGAAGCGCTGGAACTCAAGGCGGGCGATCAGATCGAGGTCCGTATCGCCGGAGCACGGCAGTTCGAGATTGCCCACGACCGAAGCCGGGAGAAAGCCATCATGCGCTTGCGGCGGCTGCGTTGGCGGCTGCCGGATGGCTTCGCCTTCGACCGGGCCGAGGCAAATGAGCGATAGCGTCTTCTTCGACACTACCGTCCTGATCTATGCGGTCTCCGAAGCCGATTCCCGCGCGGTCGCCGCTCAGAGGCTGCTTGCCGCTGGCGGGCATATCAGCGTTCAGGTCCTGAATGAGTTTGCCGCTGTTGCGCGTCGCAAACTGAAGAAATCCTGGAAGGAAATCTCCGAGGCCCTGGATGACATTCGCAGCTTGTGCGAGCCGGCAGCTCCCCTCACCGTCACGATCCACGACGCGGCCCTGAAGATCGCCGCGGAACACGGGTACCACATCTACGATGCCCTGATTCTTGCCTCGGCCCTCGATGCCGGATGCGACACACTCTATTCCGAGGATATGCAGAACGGACAGAAGATCGGTCCGATCACGATCCGCAATCCGTTCTCCTGAGGCCGGTTCAAACTGCCAGCGGCCGCGTCCGGTCGCTCGTCATCGTCGGCGCCGACGCCAGCAGCCGGCGCGTGTACGCGTGCTGTGGCATGGCGAATAGTTCCTCTCTGCCCGCCTGCTCCACAATGCACCCGTGCTGCATCACCGCCGCGCGATCGCCCGGCTCATCGCAGGTCTCGGCCACCACCGCAAGATCGTGCGAGATAAACAGCATGGAGAGCCCATGCTTCTGGCGCAACTCCTTCAGCAGCGCCAGAATCTGTGCCTGCACCGTGACATCGAGCGCTGTCGTCGGCTCGTCCGCAATCAACAGCCGCGGGCGGTTCACAATCGCCATCGCAATCAGAATTCGCTGCATCTGCCCACCGGAGAACTGGTGCGGGTAGTCGCGCGCACGCCGCTCCGGCTCCGGCAGCGCCACCTCGCGCATCGCGTCGAGGACGAGCCGGTCGACGGTCTTCGACGACAGCTCCGGCTGGTGAGCGCGCACCGCCTCGGCAATCTGCGCGCCCACCCGCATCACCGGGTTCAGCGCCGTCATCGGCTCCTGAAACACCATCGCCACGTCGCTGCCGCGCCGCAGCCGCATCTCGCGCTGCGGCAGCGCCAGCAGATCGACCGTGGTCGATGATGCGCTTGCCGTGAACAGAATCCTGCCCGTGACGCTCGTCTCGGCGGGCAGCAGCCGCAGCACCGCCAGCGCGGTCACCGACTTGCCCGACCCCGACTCGCCCACCACGCCCAGCGTCTGGCCCGCCGCAATCTCGAACGAGATGCCGTGCACCACATCGCGGCCGCCAAATCCAATCGACAGATCCTCAACCCGCAGAATCGGCGGTGTGCCTGGCGCTGCGCCGGTGCCGAGCGGTGCGCCATTGCCGGAGGTTGACGTTGTACCCACTTCGTAGATGTTAGCCGAGCGCGCGGCGGTTCGCTCAAGATACTCTGGGATGAGACGCGACGCATTCCGATCGCGTCTAACAGGGAGCAAGATGGAGAGCATGAGCCACCCCCGCACCCAACGCGGCCCGCACGCCAGCGCCCGAGCACTGGGCGCGCTGCTGATCTCTGCGTCATCCCTCATCGCTGCAAGCGCCCCCCTGCAAGCTCAAACCCACAAGGTCGCAGCAGTGGAGAACGTCGTGCGCGCAGTCGGTGTCTACGAGTGGACGGGCGATATGGCGAAGCCCGCCGCCAGCCGCCTCATTCCCGTCTCACTCTTCATCGACGGCAAGCTGGAAGACGCCGCCGTCTACCTTGCGCGGCCCGTGCCGTTCGCGCTCACCTCCGGCAACGTCTACGAGCTTGACCAGGCCGGCATTGCGCTGGGCACGCTCGACCTCGCCTTTGCGCGCCACATGGTCGCCTCCGGCGCTGCCGCCACACCCTACGACGACGGATGGTTCGGCTACGGCAAGTTCGTTCCACCCACTCCGCCCAAGCCCTCGACCCTGCGGCCCTCCAAGACGCTTGGGGTCATCAACGGCATCGACGTGGATGACGACCAGCCGCACTTCTCCGCGCGCTCCGCCCAACCCGGCTCCGGCGACGCGGCAACCCCCACCTCCGGCGCGCCCGCATCCTCCACCGGCACTCCCGCAGCCGATCCCGACCGTCCAACCCTGCACCGCACAACCGGCAGCGCAGACCAGACCGCCTCCAGCAGCTCCGGCGAAACGCCCGCCAACGACCCCGACCGCCCCACTCTGCGCCGCCACAACCCGCAGGACGCCAGCAAGAACACCGCCGATCAGCCGGATGCGAACTCCGCAGTCGCCTCGCTGAACGACGATCCAAGCCGCCCTCTGCTGCACCGCGGCAAGCCCGTCAGCGCACTGAACGAGGAGGACATTCCCAAGCTCGCCGGCCTTCCCGCCGACCAGGACCTGCATCAGATGGTCGCCGTATCCGACGCCGCAAACCGACCGCCGCACGATTTTTCCCGCGCATGGGAGGATGAGGCCGAACACCAGGCCATTCTTGCCAAAATGCAGGCCGCCGCGCGCGCGCAACTCGCCGCCTACGAGTCCGCCAATCATCCAGCCGCTGCCAACGCGCCCGCCAAGCCCGCCGCCAAGCCTCTGCCGCCAGACACGCGCCGCATCAACAGCAAGCTCCGCCGCACTATGGTCCAGGAGACGCCACCAGCGCCTGCGCCCGCACCCGAGCCGGTACTCGATGAGCAGTTGAAGGGCTACACGCTGAGCTACGGTGGCGCGGCGACTTATGTCTACACGGCGCACACGGATGGACTTGGCTCAACGGTGCGATTTGTGACGCTGGTTGCGCAGGTCGATATGAATGGCGAGCCGCAGATTGCAATCAAGAGCGTCACCGACGCCACGCATCTCGACCGCGCGCCACGCATGAGGCTGGTCGACGCAGTCGATGCCGAAGCCTCCAACCGCGCCAGCCTGCTCTTCGAACTGCGTGCCCAGAACTCTCGGCAGTTCGCGCTCTACCGCGTCATTGGCGCGCGCGCCGAGCAGATATTCCTCACCGGAACCACGCAGTAGGCAGCGCCGATCAGTCCGCGATACCTACGTCTGGCACATCGATGCCAAGCGCGGTGGCCAGCGCGATCTGGTGGTCCTGCTCCTGCATCAGGATCTCGCGGATGTGCTCCGCGGTGGCGAACTCGCCGAGTTCATCGCACTGCTTCACCCGGCGGCGATAGTTGCGAATCGTCGTGTTCTCGTTGTCCAGGTCGAAGCGCAGCATCTCTTCGGCCTTCTGCGAAGTCTTGACCGGCTTGGGAACCGTCGTCGGCATCCCGCCCAGATAGTCGATCTGGTTGGAGAGAATGATGGCGTGGGCCAGCTCCTCGCCGGCGTGGACGGCCAGTTCGGCGGCGATATTCATATAGGCCGCGCCCTTCAGCACCTGCGAATAGTTGACATAGCCGATGATCGCCTGGAACTCGCGGGCCAGGTCTTCGTTCAGCAGATCGATAAGCTGCTTGCGGGTGATGCTTCCGTTGGGAGCGCTTGCATTCTTGGTTGGCATTTCATCTCCAGGAGGGATGCGAAACTCGTCATACATCGACTCTGGTATTGAGATGCAGAAAATGCAGACGGTGGTTTCTGCCTGCAAGATTCCCCGGGGCCTACAGCGGAACGCTCTTCAGCCACTCGCGAAACCCCGGCCCCAGGTCCTCGCGCTTCAGCGCCAGCTCGACGGTCGCCTTCAGGAAGCCCAGCTTGTCTCCCGCATCGTGGCGCTTGCCCTCGTAGCGGAAGCCGTAGACCTTCTCGTGCTGGAGGAGTGCCTTGATCGCGTCGGTCAACTGCAGCTCGCCGCCCGCACCCGGCTTTACGCCTTCGATCATCTCAAAGATGCGCGGCGTCAGGATGTATCGCCCGATGATCGCGTTGGCCGACGGAGCCTCCTCGAACCTGGGCTTCTCCACCATCCCCTTCACCGCCATCAGCCGCGGATTGCGCGCATCCGGCGTGCAGTCCAGGCAGCCGTAGTTGGAGATTGCCGGGCCCTCCACCACCTCCGACGCCAGAATGCTCGCCTGCGTCTCCTCGAACGCCTCCACCATCTGCTTCATGCAGGGAACGCGCGCGTCCACGATGTCGTCCGGCAGCAGTACGCAGAAGGGCTCGTCGCCCACCAGTTCTTTCGCCATCAGAATCGCGTGGCCCAACCCCAGCGGCTCGGCCTGCCGGGTATAGACGATCTTGGCCAGCTTCGAGAGCGACCGCACCGCGTCCAGCAGCGCCTGTTTGCCCTTGGCCGCCAGCGCCGCCTCCAACTCCGGGCTGGTGTCGAAGTGGTCCTCCATGGCGGCCTTGTCGCGCCCGGTGACGATGATGATCTCGGTGCAGCCCGCCGCCACCGCCTCCTCCACGCCATACTGGATCAGCGGCTTGTCCACCAGGCACAACATCTCCTTGGGGATGGCCTTGGTTGCGGGCAAAAATCGCGTGCCCATGCCGGCTGCGGGAAAGACTGCCTTGCGGATCATATGGTGAGCCATAGGATGTGGAGCCCTCGTCGCCAACCTCAGGAGTCCATCCTAGCAAAGCTCAGCACGCGGAAGAAATCGAATTCAAAGCCCATACCGCTCTCGGCGCAACAAAAAACCACCCAAAGTCGGCTTTATAGACTGCCGCAAACAGAAACTCTTATTCTGTCAGAACAGCATACAATTCTTTCATCGTGTCGAGCGCCAACGTATCGGCAGCGAGAAGGTTTTTGTCGTTCTCCAACTTTTGTGCAGTCGCCGCATCCAGATGAGTTTTATCAGCTTTCCATGATGCGCTGTCTTCATCCAGAAGTGCCTGAACACTCTTTCCATCAAATTCAACCGCGGCCTGCATATAGGCGATCTGATCCTTCAACCGCGCAATCCGTGTTAGGCATCGTGTGGATTTGAGGGTCAACCTCGTGCATGGCATCGGCGCCGGATGCTGCGCCGATAAAACCAGCGGGAAAAAGAAAACCGCAAAGGCAAAAATTACCTTTTTCATGCTGGAAATTGTACAACCTCGTATGTAATTGCCCAATAAATTTCCACATCCTGGCACTGTCTGAAATCCTCTTGGTGGAAAACACTCTTCAAGCTTCGCTGGCTATGACATATAGCGTCCCGTTTCCCACAAGTACTTCGGAGTTACATTAACCATACGACAATCCAACCAAGTATTTTCGAGGAGATGCAATGAAGATCACATATGGTTTAGCGGAATTTGACCGATATACGGGGACAATCGATTCGAACATTCACCTTCCAATGGATGGAGTCCTGTCCGGAGGTCTGTATGAGTTTTTGGAAAGTGCTGGAGAGGCTGGATGGGAGCTATGCAGTGCGTACCCGTGCGGAACCAAAGGAAATAGCCGACCGATTCCGGGCAAAACAGAATTGCGAAAATGCGAAGACCCCACCGAGGTAATAACGTTCATCTTTAAGAGAGTATGAGCAATCTAGTGACGAATTGGTTGACCCCAAGTCTCGATTTTGAGACCTGGGATCGAGTACGACTCTAGCTGAGCGTCTCCATCAGTTTGTTGACGGTGCGGTTGAGGTCCTTGTCGGTGCGGCGGTGCTCGTCGATCTTGCTGATGGAGTGCATCACGGTGGTGTGGTGCTTGCCGCCGAACTGGCGGCCGATCTCCGGCAGCGACGCCTCGGTGAGCTGCTTGGCCAGGTACATGGCGATCTGGCGCGGCACCACGATCTGGCGCGAGTTGTTCTTCTGCTTCAGCTCGGCGACGCGCATTCCGAACTGCTCAGCCACGGCGCGCTGAATGGCCTCGATGGTGATCTTGCGCACCTGGGTGTCGATGAACTGCTTGAGGCATTGCTGGGTGACGGCCAGCGTGATCTCGACGCCGTGCATACTGCACCACGCGATGAGCCGAACCAGCGCGCCCTCCAGTTCGCGCACGTTGGTGCGTATGTTGGACGCGATAAACAGCGCAACATCGGTGGGAAGGTGGGTCTGCTCGGACTCGGCTTTCTTCTGAAGGATGGCGACCTTGGTCTCCAGGTCGGGCGGCTGGATGTCTGCGATCAGCCCCCACTCGAAGCGCGAGCGCAGGCGGTCCTCGAAGTCGGCCAGCTCCTTGGGCGGGCGGTCGCTGGCGATCACGATCTGCTTCATGCTCTCGTGCAGCGCGTTGAAGGTGTGGAAGAACTCCTCCTGCGTGCGCTCCTTGCCGGCCAGGAACTGGATGTCGTCGATCAGCAGCACGTCCACGTTGCGGAACTTGTCGCGGAAGCTGGTCATCTTGTCGTAGCGCACCGAGTTGATCATCTCGTTGGTGAACTTTTCGCCCGAGACGTAGCAGATGGCGGCCTGCGGCTGGCGGCGCTTCACATCGTGTCCGATGGCATGCATCAGGTGGGTCTTGCCCATGCCGACTCCGCCGTAGATGAACAGCGGGTTGTAGGCCTTGGATGGGCGCTCCGCGACGGCCTGCGCCGCGGCCATGGCGAACTGGTTGCCGCTGCCGATGACGAAGGCGTCGAACTGGTAGCGCGGGTTGAGCTGCGAAGCTGTGCTCCAGTCGAAGCGCGACTGCTCGGGCATGGGTGCGGTCGTGCCGAACGTCCGGCGCGCGTGCGGCGCATTGGAGTTGTGGGTGGAGACGGGCGCGAATCCGCCGTCTTCGCGCACACGCGGCGCGCTGGGGTCCTGCGCCGGCGTGGTGAAAACAACCGATTCGATGTCCAGTGCCAGGTTGTCGATGGCCTCCTGGATCAGGTCGGCGTACTTCTCGCCCAGGTGCTGAAATTCGGCGGAGGGAATGCGCACATAGAGCGTCTTGCCCGCGATGTGCGAGAACCGCGTGGGCTTCAGCCACGTCTCATACGACTGGCGGTTGATCTTCTTCTCCAGCGCAGCGAGGATGCGGACCCATTGATTCAATACAGCGGTGGCTGTGGGAACGAATGACATGCTTTCAATTCCTTCTTGGATTTGCTCCAAGTATTTTTGTTCTGGAACGTACAAACCGACCGATAAATCAGACAAAAAACGACTGCAACGGCAACAGAACACCCGCACCGCCGAATCCGGCGAGTGGAAAAGGGGTGCTGTTTGCTGGAGGTCTTCGCGCCAGCTCAAATGCTCTCGCGAAGAGAAACGACCATGCCAGCCAAAGTGCGATCTACGATTGAGTAAAAATCAACTTTGAGAAGCGGGTTTGATAGTAGCACGGAAAACCGGGGCTGTTTCAAGCGATCGAGAGATAAAATTTTTGTTGCACCATTCCTTGTGAAGAATGCTCTCTGTTGTTTCGGATCGGGACTTCCGGCACCCAAAACTACTCCTCTCCACGGCACCCTCCAGACACTTTTTTGCAGTCGCCTCGAAACCCCGGTATACTGAAAGACTGTTGCCGTTGCAGCTTTCAACAAGATTGAGCAGGAGCCGAACCCAATGCCGAAGCGTACCTTCCAACCGAATCGCCGCCACCGCGCAAAGACCCACGGGTTCCTGACCCGCATGAAGACCAAGGCGGGCGCAGCCGTGTTGAACCGCCGGCGTGCCAAGGGACGCCACAAGATCGCCGTCAGCGCAGGCTTCCGCGACAACTAGGCCAATTTCGCCATCCGCGCGGCCCACCAGGCGTCCAGCAATGCCTGCCAACGCAAAGGCAAACCGCAGCGTGACTGAGATGGTTCATTCCCTCCCAACCCAGGCAAAGACCGAGTGGCCCGTCAGCCGCTTGCGCAAACACGCCGACTATCAGCGCGTGTACAAGGCCAGCCGCAAGCAGTTCGCCAATCGGATGAGCTACTTCTTTGCCCTGCGCCCTGCGTTCGGCCCGGACGGTACTTTGGTGCGCGGTGTCAGCGCGAAGGCCGCGCGCGTCGGCCTCACCGTCGGCAAAGTCATGGGCAACGCAGTGGATCGCAACCGCATCAAGCGGCGCATGCGCGAAGCGGTGCGGCGGCGGCTTCCGCTGCTCGAAGCCCCGGTCGATCTGGTGCTTCATCCCAAACGCAGCGTCCTCGATCTCGACTTCGCAACCCTGGAACGCGAGGTGGCCGCCGTCTTTCGCGCGGTCCAGAAGGCCGCGCAGAAGCAACTCCCGGCCCAGCCCGAACCGGCAAAGACTTAACCCCGATCGACACGGATGGGACGCCATGGGACCGAATGCAGAGGAGAGGAACGACCGCACTGCACGCCTTGCATTCCGCGTTTATAAAACAGTGCTCTCTCCCATACTCCACACCATCAGTCCATCGCGCTGCCTGTACCTGCCCACCTGCTCGGAGTATGCCGCCATCGCGGTCAGCCGGTTCGGTTGGTTTCGCGGATCGTGGCTCGCGCTGTGCAGGCTGGCGCGCTGCCATCCCTGGGGGAAAGGGGGCCTCGATCCCGTTCCCGAACGCGCTTTGCCCGCAATTCCCCACCGGCTGCAATCGGATTCATCCGGCTGCAACCAATCCGATGCAGACCAAACCAACCCAGACCATTTACCATAGAGAACAGGCTGGGAGTCCCCGGCCGCAACTTCCAGCACCCCACAGATAGGAAACCTCGCTTGGCAGAGTTCAGCAACCCCAATCAACAAGGCGGACAAGAAGGCCGGTCGCTGATGGCCATGATGGTCGTCTTTGTGGCCGTCGTCCTCGGTCTCCAGCTTTACCGGGCGAAGACCGCACCGCCGCCGTCCTCGACGCCCCCCATCGCCGCACAGCAGACGCCCATCTCGCCCGCGCCCGCAGCCTCCCCCGCTTCCCTGGCCACGCCGCAGCCCGCCGCAGCCAGGGCCGCTGCCCACGGCATCCCCAGCGTCGAGGCCGGCGCCGAGTCCACCACCGTCGTTGAGAACGATCTCTACCGCATCGCGTTTTCCAACCGCGGCGCTCAGGTCACCAGTTGGGTTCTGAAGGACTACAAGGACCTGGACGGCAAGCCGCTCGACCTGATCCACCCGCAGGCTGCGAAGCTCTTCGGCTACCCGCTCTCGCTCTACACCACCGACGCCACCATCGCCAGCGCACTCAATCAGGCGCTCTACGTGCCTTCGGCGACGGGCCCGCTCACCGCGCCGGCCAGCTTGACCTTCAAGTACTCGAACGGCGGCCTGCAGGCGATCAAGACCTTCACCTTCGACCCCAAGACCTACGTCCTCCACGCGGAGGTCGCAGTCACACGCGCAGGCGCACCCGTCGCAGTGCAGCTCAGTTGGCCCGCGGGCTTCGGCGATCAGAACGAAGATCCCAGGGGCAGCGATTACAACTACTCCCAGATCGATCAGTACCGCAACGGCAGCTTCAGCAAGACCGAGGCGAAGAGTATTGCCGCTGGCGCTTCTCTCTCCGGCCCGTTCGACTTTGCCGGCGTGGCCGATCCCTTCTTCGCCGCCGTCTTTATCCCCGACTCGCCGGACACCGCGACGGTCACCACGCTGCGCAACGATCTCGACGTCTCGAAGTTCATCAAGCGGGTCGGCTTCGGCTCCGATTCGCCGCCCACCAAACCCCTCGTCCTGCCCGTTCTCGGCGCGGCGCTGGGCAACACCGGCGGCCCGATCGAGACAAGCCTCTTTGTCGGCCCAAAGGCCATCAGCGTCCTCAAGAGCGTCCACGCCACCGACTCGCGCATCTCGCTCGAGCCGGTGCTGGAGTTCGGCTTCTGGGGGCCGGTCAGCAAATACCTCTTCCTCGCTCTACAGGCGATCCACGCCCACATCACCGCCAACTGGAGCGGCTCCTGGGGCTGGGCGATCATCGTTCTCACCCTCTTCATCAACCTGCTCATCATGCCCTTCCGGGTGAAGTCCATGCACAGCGCGCTCAAGATGCAGCGCATCCAGCCACAGATGGACGCCATCAAGGAGAAGTACAAGAAGTACAAGGTGACCGACCCCAAGCGCGGCGAGATGAACGCCGAGATCATGCAGTTGCAGAAGGACAACGGCGTCAGCATGTTCGGCGGATGCATCCCCCAGTTGATCACCATGCCGCTGATCATCGCGTTCTTCTACATGCTTCCGAAGGTAGTGGAGCTGCGTCTGGCGCACTGGTTCTGGCTGCCCAACCTGCAGGCCCCCGATCCGCACCACATCCTGCCCATCTTCATGGTGCTGTCGCAGTTCCTGGTCCAGTTCTACACACCCTCGCCAGGGGTCGATCCGCAGCAGCAGAAGATGATGGCCTTCATGATGCCGCTCTTCTCCGGCTACATCACCTGGAACTATGCCTCCGGGCTCGCCCTCTACTGGTCGGTCGGCAATCTGATCGGCATCGCCCAGCAGTCGGTCATGAACCAGACCTCGCTCGGCCGTGAGATGCGCGCGATGGCCGCCAAGCGCGGCCGCCGCAAGGCCTCAACCATCCAGGGGCGCAGGTAGGCTGCGACGAATTTGAGAGATTCGGGGTTATCTTCCGCCGCGCCAGTACAGTGCATCCGTATTTGGACGCGACGAGCGGTAACCAATAATGATATAAGTTCTATTCGAACGGATAACTTCTCCCATGGATGACGTGGCGCAGGCAGCGCAGACAATTGCAACGTTTTTACAGGCCTTCACGACGAGCAGCGGGCTTCGCCTGCGCTTTCGCGTGAAGGCGCGTAGTTTAAAACCGAGAAATGCAGACAGCGCGGAGATCTCTGGGTCGACTCCGCCGGCGGAGCCCGTGGCAAAAGATGGGCCGCGCGCGCTCTTCGTCGAGTTCACCGGCCCGGACACCCCAGTGCTCACGGCGCGCAATGGCGAGGTGCTGAACGCGCTCGAACACATTGCGTCCAAGATGCTGCGCCTCGAACCCAACGAGCAAGACCGCATCTCCTTCGACGCCGACCAGTTCAAGGCCAACCGCGACCGCCAGATGCAAGAGTCCGCTGCGGCGGCCATCGAGCGTGTACGCGCCACCGGCGAGCCCCACGCCTTCCCGCCAATGAACTCCCGCGAGCGCCGCATGATGCACATGCTGCTCAGCGAATCCGGCCTGCCCACCGCCTCCAGCGGCGAAGGTCCGGGACGCTTTGTCGTGCTCTACCCCAAAGGGGCCGACACCTCCGCGCCCTTCAACTTCTCCGCTGCGGGCGACACACAGCCTCCCCCACGCCGCCACGACACCAACCAGGTCCGCAACGCCTTCCGTCCCCGTTACTGATTCAACGCCGGCCGATGCCGCGCAGAACACCCCGCAGCTACAGCTCCGTGTACACATCCCTGAAGTCGTAGCAACCGGCGCGCGTCGCCAGCCACTCCGCAGCCCGCACCGAGCCCTCGGCGAGGCCGCGCCGCGAGAACGCCTCATGGGTCAGAACCACGCGGTCAACCTCGCTCACCGCCTCCAGCACATGCGTACCCTTGGCGTCGCCCTCGCGCACGGACTCGATGGGCACCTCAATCTTGCTGCCCGCGCCGCGCTCCACCATCTCCGCAATCGAGATCGCCGTGCCCGAAGGCTTGTCCAGCTTGGTGACGTGATGCGTCTCGACGATGGAAAATTTGTATCCTGCGCCGGCCAGCGATGCCCCCATCTGCTGGGCCAGCTTCAGCATCACCTGCACGCCGATGGAATAATTCGTCCCGTAGAGCAGCCCCGCGTGACTGCTCTCCGCCAACGCGCGCATCTCCGCCAGCGCGGCGTACCAGCCCGTGGTGCCGACCACAATCTTTGAGCCAGCACTCAGGCACGCCCGCATATTTTCCACCACCGCATCCGGCGTGGTGAAGTCGATCGCCACATCGAAGCCCGCCAGATATTCAGGCGTCAGCGCCGCCGCGTCCGTGTTCTCCGGCACATCCAACCCGCAAACGTTGTGGCCGCGCCCGGTGGCCACCTGCACCACCAGCTTGCCCATCTTGCCCTGTCCCAGCACCAGAATTCGCATAGAAGTAGTCTACCGCGCCGCATCCCGGGAGAAATGCATGCTCCCACCATCTCTCCCAATCCTACCCATCGGACGCCCCACCCTTTGCGCCCTTGCGAAGGGCAGCCTCTCCGCCATTACAGCACCATTACTAGAGTTACCTTGACCGCGGGCATGGGCGAAGCCTATAAACATCAGCGCGCCAAGGCTGCTTCCCGATTTGAACTGAAGTGATCCGGTGCCACTCCTCCACCTACTCCCAAGCACAGATCCACACATCTTCGATGAGGTGAACCATGCGCTTCAAACTTCCCATTTATCTTTTTGCCGCACTTCTGTTGTGCGGCTTGCCATTACTGGCCCACGCTCAACTCACCATCAACACCACCACCGCGTCCGATTGGAAGATCTCCAACGGCTCGCTTACAATGGACTGGGACTCAACCACAGGCAATGTCTGGAGCATGTACCTGACGGCGTATCCCAGCGACGACCTGGTCGACGGCACCCATACCGGCGGCGACGGCAACCCAGACGGTCTCTACATGGACAACACTGGATCGAACATGTCCGGCTACGGCCCCTCCGGCGTCACCCCCACGGCGAGCTATCACCAGGACGGGCAAATCTACCTGGACTGGTGGATCTCCTGGGCGGCCAGCTCATCCAGCCCGTTCACCTGGACGGTGCATTACATCCTCCAGCCCAACGATCCCACCCTCTACTCCTATGTCGTCGCCAACCACTCCTCGTCGGCTGCCTCCGCCAATATGGGCCAGGTGCAGTACGTGTATCGCATCAACACGACGGACTTCGTCAACACCTACTCGGTCAACTCCGGGCTGAACAACCTGGGCGCAACCAGCATCGTGCTGCCCAGCCAGGCGGACATGTGGACAACCGATCCCGGCCGCGCGGTCGAGAATGCCGCCGTGGACCTGCACGGGTTCTCGCTTCCATCCGGCTTTGGACGCGAGTTCTTCACCAAGTACGACTACTCCTCCTATGAGTATCTGCACCAGGCGCACGGCGTCTACGGCAGCACCTTTGGCGCCTGGACCATCGTGCCCAGCACAGAGAGCTATATAGGCGGCCCGATGAAGCAGAACCTCATCTTCACCGGCAACGTCCTGATGGGCGAGATTGTCTCCAACCATCTCGACAATGAGATCAACTATGTTCCGGTGCAGGGCACCAATACAACCCGCATCTTTGGCCCTGTGGGCTTCCACTTCAACGCCTTCGGCGGGAGCATCAGCACGCCGGCGGAGATGTATCAGGACGCGCTGAATACGATTCCGTCCGCTCTGACCCTCTTCGCCAATGAAGGCGAATTGGACGGGCAGGGCTATGTTGCGAATGGCTCCGAACGCGGAACGGTGAAGCCCACCATCAGCGGTGCCGGCTCCAGCTCGGCGAACACGGCCTGGGCGGTCCTGAGCGACCAGAAGAAGAACATCCAATACTCAAGCAACGGAAACCAGTATTGGGCGAGCGGCAACTCCAGCGGCGACTCAACCATCTCCAATGTCGTCCCTGGCACCTACCGTCTAAGCGCATACGTCCTGGGCGAATGGGGCGAGTTGCGCGATGACGGCATCACGGTCACGGCAGGCAATACTACCAGCCCGAGCCTCACCTTCAAACCGGAGAACTTCAGCCCCAGCGGCGATTCTGCCATCTGGGCCATCGGCACTCCCGACCGCTCCTCGCATGAGTTCCTGCACGGCAAGAACACCTACGGCAGCGTTGGTTCCTGCTCGGGATGCGACGATCGTGAGTTCTATGGCGACTGGAACTACTGGGCCGATTTCGCCTCCAACTCCGGCGCGGTCGACTACTACGCGACGGCCGTCGGCTCGACCCACGCAACCAACAACCTCAACGACTGGAACTATACCCAGTGGGGAGAGTTCGATCCCGGCCTGTACGACTCCTCCAACGACACAACCGACAACTATGAACACACCATCCCCAGCTACGTCAACACGCTCTCTGGCCACAGCGGAACCAACGGCGTCACCACGCCGGTGCCGCCTTGGAACGTCTACTTCACTACAACCTCCGCGCAATCGGGCCAGGGCAGCCACGTCGATCTGTCAGTCGGCATCGCCTGCGATGAATCGAACCTGACCGCCTCGCTGAACGGGCACTCGCTGACTTGGAACGCCCTAAATAAAAGCGATTGCTCGGCGCGCAGCGGCCTCTCCGGCTACTACCAGTGGGTGGTCTTTGAATGGCCCACCTCCGACCTGGATGCCGCCGGCAGCAAAGACACTCTGACCCTCACCGTCAGCGGCTCGGGGCTTCAGTACGACGCGTTGCGGCTGGAGATCTCCGGCAACGGCGCGAACCCCTCCACAACCGGCTGGCACGACTACGAGTACATCACCTCCGGCACCGACACCGCCGCGGACGATGCCGTATCGAGCAACTACTAATCGACGCACAAACCAGAATGCCCCGACCTTTGCAGCTTCGTCGCAAAGGCCGGGGCATCGTTTTGAAATGGACTAGACCTTGGCGGCAACCACCCGCGCAGCGGTATCGAAAACGGTCGGGTCCGGATCGGCGAAGAACTCCGCATGCAACGAGCGCACCGCCTCGTCCACGTCAGATTCCTCGATCATGAAGCTCATGTTGATCTCGCTCGCCCCCTGCGAGATCATCCTCACGTTGATGTGCCGGATCGCCGAAAACACGCGGCCAGAAATTCCACTCTGGCCGCGAATGTCCTCGCCCACCATGCAGATCAGGGCCTTGTTGCCTTCGAACTTCACGTCGGCGATCTTGCCCAGCTCGGCGCAGATCGCGGGCAGCCGGTCGTTCGACTCCACGCTCAGCGAGATGCTCACCTCGCTGGTCGAAACCATATCGATGGCGCACTCGAAGCTGTTGAAGACATCGAAGACAGACTTCAGATAGCCATGCGTCATCAGCATACGGCCAGCCACAATGTCGATGATGGTCAGCTTCTTCTTGGCCGCGATGCTCTTGAACGGACTGGCGCAGGACGGCGCCATCGCCGTGATCTTCGTTCCCTCATTCTCCGCGTTGCGCGAGTTCAGCACCCAGACCGGAATGCTCTTCTGCACGGCAGGGAGGATCGTCGCCGGATGCAGCACCTTCGCGCCGAAGTAGGCCAGCTCCGCCGCCTCCTCGAAGCTGATCGTCTTCACCCGCAGCGCATCCGGGCAGATGCGCGGGTCGGTGGTCATAATGCCATCGACATCGGTCCAGATTTCGATCGCGCCCGCGCACAGCCCGCCGCCCACCAGCGCAGCCGTAAAGTCGCTTCCGCCGCGCCCCAGCGTCGTGGTAATCCCGTCCTCCGTCGCGCCGATGAAGCCGCCGAGCACCGGCGTCTTCCCGGCCTCCACCAGCGGCAGCACCAACTCGGTGAGCTTTCGCTCGATGGCAGCCTCCAGCGGCGCAGCCTTGCCGTAGTGGTCGTCCGTTATGATGCATTTCCGCGCGTCCACATGCGCGCCATTCAGCCCATGCTGCGCAAACGCCGCCGCCACCATCCGCGACGACATCCGTTCGCCATGGCTCACCACTTTGTCGCTGGTCCGCGGAGTCAGCTCACCCACCGCGGCAATTCCCCGCAGCAGATCGTCCAGCGAATCAAACCCGCGCCGGATCGCAGCATCCACCTCCAGCAGCAACTCCCCGCACAGTAAATCCGCCGCCGTTTCAATATGCCGGTTGCGCAGCCGCGCCGCAATCGACAGCGCTTCGGCCTTGTGGCCGCGTCCCGCAGTCGCAGCCGCGGCCAACAACTGGTCGGTCACCTTGGCCATCGCCGACACCACAACCACCGGCGAGAGTCCTTTCTCCCGCCGTCCGCGCACAATCTCCGTCGTGCGCAGGATCGCCTTCGCGTCCTCCACCGAGGTCCCGCCGAACTTCATCACGACGAGCCCGCTCCGGACCTCGCCCGCCCGCTCTTCCATCTTGCGTGCCGCGCTCATACGAGCACCGCATCGGGCCGCGCTGACTTCACATCCAGCTTGCCCAGGCGCGCCAGAACCTCCGCGTTCAACACCGCCGCGCCCGCTGCTCCGCGAATCGTGTTGTGCGACGTCAGCACAAACTTCCAGTCCAGCAGGTTGCACTCGCGCAGCCGTCCCACGGTGGCAGCCATGCCGTTCCCGCGCATCTTGTCCAACCGCGGCTGCGGCCGGTCGGGACTGGCGTCGTACTCCACCGGCTGCTCCGGCGCGCTGGGCAACCTCTGCCCGGCCAGCGGCGCAAACTCCGCCCACGCCGCCAGAATCTGCTCGCGGCTCGCCTTGGTCCGCAGCTTGATACTCACGCACTCGGTGTGCCCATCTTCCACAGCCACGCGATTGCAGTGAGCGCTCACCTTCGCGTCCAGCAACTCCACGCGACCGCCGGCAAGCCGTCCCAGCAGCTTGCCCACCTCTTCCTCGAGCTTCTCTTCCTCGTTCTTGATGAACGGGACGACATTGCCGAGGATGTCGAGGGACGCGACGCCGGGATAGCCCGCGCCGCTCACCGCCTGCATCGTCGTCACAAACAGGCTCTCGATGCCGAAGCGCTCCTCCAGAGGCTTCAGCGCCAGCACCAGGCCGATCGCGCTGCAATTCGGATTGGTGACGATGTACCCACCGGGCATACCGTTGGCCGAAGGCCGCCGCCAGCTCTGCCGCTCGATCAGCGCCAGGTGGTCTGCGTTCACCTCCGGGACCACCAGCGGCACGTCCTCCACCATGCGGAAGGCGCTGGAGTTCGACACCACGGCGCAGCCCGCCGCGGCGAACTTCGGCTCCAACTCGCGCGCAACGTCGGCGTCCAGCGCGGCAAAGATAATTTTGGGCAGCTCGCCCTCGGTCCCAGCAGCGCCAGCGGTGCCCTCCGGCACGTTGGCCATCACCGTCATCGCCGCAATGCGCGCCGGCATCGGCGTATCCAGCTTCCAGCGGCATGCCTCGCCGTACGTCTTGCCCTCGCTGCGTTCGCTGGCCGCAAGCCACGCAATCTCAAACCACGGGTGGTTGTTGAGCAACTGAATAAAGCGCTGGCCGACCATTCCGGTCGCCCCAAGGATTCCAACTCGTCGCCGTTCCATATCCTCTAGAATACCGTGCCGCACCCAAACCCGTCACATTCAGATGCGGTCAACGATGGGCCGGTTTGGCTTGGAAACCGATTATTATCGGAAACGCCGTGTTGTGGGAACGTCGAGAACGGGCGCTACTGCAAGCTAATTCTCCGAAGGCTTCTCGGCATGGTCGATGACGATTGTCTCTATCTGCCCGGTAGCTGGCTGTAGTTTCAATCCAACCTCTCCGAGCGCCCCGAAGATTGATGGTGCATCGTCCGAAGACGAACTGATTGCTGACCCGTATATGTTCAAAGTGGGCGACCAGTTGAGCGTGAAGTTGTATGTGCCGGTCAGTCCTGTCTTGTCCAGCACAGGACGCCCCACCCCGGCTATGGGCTGCGACAGAAAGTCTGCCAGCGAGCTCATGGGATACCCCTGTGCTATGGATGTGTCCTTCAGAAAGCGGAGGAAGCTGGGCAACGGCTTGCCATCTTTTTCCTTCACCAGTGGGGGATTCGTATCGGTCGTGGAGTCAATCAATTTGGAACCGCCCTTGGCAACCACCAACTCATAGACCGGGAGCTGTTTGGTCTCGGAATGCGTTTTCAGCTTGAAACGCTCCGACAATAGCGCCTGTAGCATCAGTTCGCGCTGCGCCTTGCTATCGGCGAGGCTCAGCTTCTGCATCTCTGCGATGTCCGTTTCGCTCATCTTCGCCTGAACGTCGAACCACTGATCTTTCGCCCATCCCGGGGTACCGGATACCTGGTCCTCGCTCCGAAGTCCGTAGGCGTACTGCACCAGCATGGGCAGCTTCACTGTTCCGGTCACCCCATCGGGCTGGTTCATCAAACCCGACACCGAGATGACTCCCGAATGCGGCTTGATGGTGGCCACATCGTACGCGGGCGCAGCGGAAGCGGCCACGTTTGCCGTCGGAGTTGGAGGCGTTGCCGCGCCGGGGACTGCACTGCTCTGAGCGAACGCCATCGGAGAGGCGAGGGCGACCCATACAGCAATGAGAAGCAGAGATTTTCGGGGAAAGTTCATAGTGGGAACTAGATGCATACTCAACATGCAGGCAATTATAGTTCCGCACTTATTGACAACAAACGACAATCAGACCGACGACTCTTCCAGCCCATGGCGAGATTCTACGCTGGGGTTGCTTCAGCGACGTGAGCTACGCATCCCGATAGCGCCTTCGCCGCGCGCTGTAGCCGCCCGAGCCGCCCCAGACCATCAGCGCGACCACCAGATGGATGATGAACCACAGGCTGATTCCCTGGTCCAGATAGATCAGATACAGCACCAGCACGCGTGGCAGCAGGATCGCGAAGACCAGCGGCACAATCCCATGCAGGTGGAACGGCGTCAGCGGAGTCTCCAGCCACAGCACGAAAAGCGCAATCCGCGGCAGAAACAGCGCGAAGACCAGAAACCACAGCGGCAGTGAATGAATCACCATCAACACCTGCAAGCTCATATCGCCTCACCTGTCCTCGAACCTAGACCCTCGGACCCTTCGCCTTCTTCGCGTCCCGTCCGCCCAACAGCTCTTCCAGCTCGGCCTTGAACTCGCGCACGTCCTTGAAGTCGCGATAGACGCTGGCGAAGCGGATGTAGGCCACCGTGTCGATCTCCTTCAGCCGCGACATAATCAGCTCGCCCACCGCGCTGGTCGAGCGCTCGCGCTCCGCGGAGTCAACCACAAACGCCTCGGTCTCATCCACAATCCGCTCCAGCGCCGCGGCAGACACAGGCCGCTTCTCGCAGGCGTGCAGCAGCCCGCTCAGCACCTTCTGCCGATCGAACTTCTCCCGCCGCCCGTCCTTCTTCACCACCATGTAGGGGATCTCGTCGATCCGCTCGTACGTCGTAAAGCGCTTGTTGCATCCCTCGCACTCGCGCCGCCGCCGGATCGCGTCTGCCTCTTTGCTCTCGCGCGAATCCACCACGCGGTCCTGCGCAAATCCACAGTAGGGACATCTCATCGGTCACACATCGCAGGGAACAAGAGGTACCTCATGGTTCGAACGATTCTACCAGCGCACAACACGACTGGCACACTCACTTCCGGTCAGACAATCCAGCCCCCGCCGACCACCTCGTCGCCATCGTAGAAGACCGCGGCCTGGCCCGGCGTAATCGCCCGCTGCGGCTCATCGAAGACCGCGCGCACGCGGTCCTCGCCGGCCAACGATAGAGTCGCCCAGACCGGCTCGTGGCGATGGCGAATCTTGATCTGCACGCGGAGTTCGCCGGAGGGCGCGAGGCTCTCAATAGCGATCCAGTTGAGGCGGTCGGCGCGGAGTTCGCGGGTGAGGAGTTCCTCGTCCGCGCCGACGACGACGCGATGCGAGTCGGGATGGATCGCCAGCACATACGCCGGACGGCTGTTCCCTGTTCCCTGTTCCCTGTTCCCTCGTACCTGAAGCCCCTTGCGCTGGCCGACGGTGAAGCCATGAATCCCCTGGTGCCGCCCCAGCACATCGCCCGTCGCCGTCACCAGTTCGCCTGCCGAGTCCGGCATCGCCTCGCCCTGTTCGTCGAGATACGCCGCCAGAAACGCCGAGTAATCCCCGCCCGGGATGAAGCATATCTCCTGCGAGTCGGGCTTGTCGGCCAGCGCGAGGCCAGCGTCGGCCGCCATCTGCCGCACCGCGGGCTTCTGCATCTCGCCCAGCGGGAAGAGCGTCCGCGAGAGCTGCTCCTGCGTCAGCCCAAACAAAAAATAAGTCTGGTCCTTCGACTTGTCCTCTGGCCGCGACAGAATCCATCGCCCGCGCGCCGCGTCGTACCGGTTGCGCGCGTAGTGCCCCGTGGCGATCCGGTCCGCGCCAATCTGCCGCGCTGTGGTAATCAACGCGTCGAACTTCAGGTGGTTGTTGCACAGCGTGCACGGAATCGGCGTGCGCCCGGCCAGGTACTCGTCCACGAACGGACGCACCACCTCAGCCTCAAAGCGCGCCTCCTGATTCACCAGGTAGTACGGAATGCCCAGATGCTCGGCCACGCGCCGCGCGTCGTACACATCGTCGATGGAGCAGCAGCGCCCCTGCACCGCCTCGGGCATCCCCTCGTGCCCCGCCAGCCGCCGCTGGTTCCACAGTTGCAGCGTCAGCCCCACCAGCGTGTGCCCCTCCGCTCGCAGCAGAGCCGCGACGGCGGAGGAATCCACCCCTCCCGACATGGCAACGGCAATGGTCTCGGCCTGTGTGATCGCACTCAAGCAGCTATTATCCCAACATTGTCCATAAGTTCATTATCGCAACTTTAACGCACCCGGCCCGGCATTCGAGAATCTAACCAGCAGATGATCTTCTCTCGCCCAAGCCTTCGATCCGCGCGTCGGAACGCCGCACTCGCCGCAGTTCTGATCGCGCTCTTCGCGAGTACAACCGCCCACGCCGGCCCTCCCTTCCAGACAGACGATCCCGACCCGGTCGCCTTCCGCCACTTCGAGATGTACGCCTTCGAGCTCTCCGACGGCACAGGCAAGAACGCCGGGGGCACGGTGCTGAACGCCCCGAGCTATGAGGTCAACTATGGAGTCGTCCCTAACGTCCAACTCCATCTGGCCCTACCCGTCGGGGCAGTCTTTATCCCTTACGGACCAACGTACTACGGCCTCGGAGACACCGAACTCGGCGCAAAAATCCGCCTCATCAAAGAGACAAAACGCATTCCCGAGGTCGGAATCTTTCCCTTCTTTGAGCTACCCAGCGGCGACGCTTCCAAGACCCTCGGAGTAGGAGGCATGTGGTATCGCATGCCCCTCTGGCTCCAGAAATCCTGGGGCCCCGAAGATCGCCAATGGACCAGCTACGGCGGAGGCGGTGAAGTCGTCGTCTCAGCCGCGGGCTATGGCAACGGCTACAAGGACTTTCCCTTCTCCGGGCTTCTCGTCCAGCGCCAGCTCTCGAAGAAGCTCACCCTCGGCGTGGAACTCTACGGCCATGGCGCGGAAGGCCCCGCCGCCATCAGCACCCGCGCCTCCACCCTGCTCGACCTCGGCGGCATCTATGAGTTCAAGCCCGGCTTCGACCTGCTCTTCGCCGCCGGGCGCAGCATCCACGGCCAGCCCGAAACCTACACCTACCTCGCCCTCTACTGGACCTGGGGCCCAGGCGGCGCGGGCGACGCAGAGCAACCGGCGAGCGGCACAGGCTCCAAAATGCTCTCTGCTCTGACCAAGCTACGGCTGCATTAAGTGGAACAAAAGTGAGTCCTCCATGGAAATCACACTGCGTGAACTTGTAACCAGCATTCACGGAATGCTCTTTGGCGGCTTCTTCCTAATGGCATTGTTCGGCGCCATCGTCCTGCTTCTGGATCGGAGCAATCCAGCCCGGAGCAATCCAGACTCCACCTCCGCGCAACCCGCCTCCCGCTGGCAGACCCTCTATCTCATCGCAATGGTCGCCGCTGGCTGGGCCGCCGTGCTCTCCGGCGCATACGTCATCTATCCGTGGTACCGCGCCGTGGCCCCGGCGGGAGCCGACCTGGCACTCTATCCGCAGCGGCTGCTGATGTCGCATTCCACCACCACCGGCTGGCATAACTTCGGTATGGAGTGGAAGGAGCACGTCGCCTGGATCGCTCCCATGGCCAGCACAATGGTGGCCTGGGTCCTGCTCAAACACCGTGCCGCGTGGAACGCCCACCGCCCAATCCGCACCACCGTCCTCGGATTCGCCGCCGTGGCATTTCTCGCAGCCATGATCGCCGGAGGCTGGGGAGCAATGATCGACAAAAAAGCGCCCGTCCAGGGCGGGCAATCCTTCCAACTCATGGGGAGCACAAAATGACCGAGATCCAGCTCGTCCCGCAGAATCCTGCCAACGGCCCCATTGCAGCAGCAGTTCTCTCCTGTGCAATTGGCTGCTTCCTCCTCGGAGTCCTCGCCGTCGCAGCCGACGGCTCCAAGCATCTCGCCAACGCGCTCAACTTCTACCACCCCACTGGCCCACTCTCCGGTGTCACCACCATCGCCATCGCCCTCTGGCTGTTCTGCTGGGCTGTCCTCGCCGCACGCTGGAGGAACAAGACCCTCGCCTTCGCCAAGGTCAGCGCCTTCGCCTTCGTCTTCCTTGCGCTCGGCCTGCTGCTCACCTTCCCACCCTTCGGAGACCTGTTCCTCGGCCGATGAAATTGATGCAGGATGAGTCCGACGCGTCTTACCGTCCGGCTACTTCTTCTCCGATTCCTTCAGCAGCTCCACCAGATAGTCCTTCCACACTGCCGCCTGGGTATGCGTCCCGTGGCCGCGCGTCGCGTCGGAGATGGGAATCAGCACAAACCGCCCGTGTGCGAGCTTCGGAGCATATTTCTCGGCGATCCCAAGCTCTGGCGGATTGATGTAGTCGTCCGCCGAGTTGATCCACATCACGGGCACCTGGATGCGGTCCAGATGCGCGCTGGGATCGTAGTTTCTGCTCGCGTCCCACTGGTAGATCATGTCATTCGCATCGAGCGGGCTCACCCGTTTCGCAAGATAGTCGTCGATGTAATCTTCTGCCGCCTTCTTCGTCGGCGCGATCTTCTGCATGTACAGCGGGGCCGAGCCCATCACCAGTGTCAACTCGGCGGCGGTACGCAGGCCCTCCACTGGCTCTGTCGTGTACTCTCCGCCATGCCACAGCGGATCGTCCTCAATCGCTTTGATCGCCATGTAGCGCATCATGCGGTTGCGTCCTGCAATCGGCACCGGAAGGCACGCCAGCGGCATCAATGCGTCGGCGAAGCCGGGGTAGGTCTCGCCCCACACAAACGACTCCATGCATCCCATGCTCGTCCCCAGGACCAGCCGCAGATGATCGACATGCAGCCCGTCCAGCAGCATCCGGTGCTGGCTCTGCACCATATCGTCGTAGTCATACTTCGGGAAGCGCATGTGCAGGCCGTCCGAAGGCTTGCTGGAGATGCCATGTCCGATGTCGTCCGGCAGAATCAGGAAATAGCGTGTGATATCCAGCGGCTGCCCCAGCCCGAACAATACATCTGAGAACTGCGGCGCCAACAGCGAGGAGGCATTCCCGCCCGTGCCATGCAGCAACAGCACCGCGTTATCGACGTGTCCCGACGAATCGCGGTGCGGCGTTCCCAGTGTCAGATAGTGCAGGCGAAGCTGCTGCAGGCTCTCCCCGCTGCCAAACCGGAAGTTCTCGATTGTGTAGACGCCATCCACCGCCGGCCATGCGGTCCCCGTCTGCGATGCTCCACGATTCTCCATCGTCATCGTGGTCTGCGGGGCTTGCGTCTGGGCGCCCAGAGACCAGACTACGAGGAAAGCCGCGAGCGGCCCCAGCAGCACGCGCCTGAATTCGCCAGCCTTACCGCAAAGCAAGCAAGAGAGCATCTGCATTTCCTCAAGAGTATCGCTGCAATGGCTAAGCCAGAACCGCAGGTTCTTGCGCGCGGCCCCGGCAGCATCCTTCGGCCAGCATCAGTTCGCCAGCGCGGCTTCGATGGCGGCGACAACCGCCGGATCGTCCGGCACAACCTCTGGCGAGAAGCGCGCAATCACCTTGCCTGTGCGGTCGATGAGGAACTTCTCGAAGTTCCACAGAATGCCCGGCTCGGGGTTTGGCGTCGCGCCACTCTTGCCCAAAAATCCTGCCAGCTTCTCCCGGAACGCCTCGCGCGTCGCACCGGTTGCCTTCGGCTCAGCGGCGATCAGCGCCTTGTACAGCGGATCGGTCGCTTCTCCGGTGACGGCAATCTTGGCGAACATGGGAAAGTTCACCCCAAACGTAGCCCGGCAGAATGTAGCAATCTCGTCGTTCGAGCCCGGCTCCTGCCCCGCGAAGTCGTTGGCCGGAAAGCCCAGCACGGCCAGGCCCTTTTCCTTGTACTGCTCATAGAGCTTCTCCAGCGCGTCGTACTGCGGCGTCAGGCCGCACTTGGACGCGACGTTGACCACCAGCAGCACATGGCCGCGATACGCCGCAAGCGTGGTTGGTTCTCCGGTGATGGTATGAACGGGAAGTTCGTAGATGGGCGTAGACATAATTCTCTCCTGAAGGTTCTCGACAATTATAGTTGTGCCGGTTTAATGGCGTTGCAGGCTGCCTCAGAGCGATCCAAGCTAGCCGTTCCGGACAGAGCGTCCTGGAGCATAACTCTCCAATGATGAGATGCGAGTGTGGAAGACCCGATGCAAAAGTATTTTCATGAAATCCGCGTTTGCGGTTGGGTCCTCGGCCGGACGTTCTATTATTAAATTACATGTCCCTAGCCGATTCCCTGTTTGGCAGGCCCTTGGCCACGAGCGAAGAACGCGCCGAACACATTGGCGTATCCGCCGGCATTCCCATCTTCGGCCTCGATGCACTGACTTCGGCGGCGTACGGGCCGGAGACGGCTCTGTCGCTATTGATCCCGCTGGGACTGATGGGCGTTCACTACATCGTCCCCATCATCTCGGCGATCATTCTGCTTCTGGGCATCGTCTTCTTCAGCTATCGCCAGACCATCGCGGCGTACCCAGGCGGCGGCGGCTCCTACACCGTGGCCACGGAAAATCTAGGCACCGGCGCCGGCCTGCTGGCGGCGGCCGCGCTGATGATCGACTACATCCTGACCGCCGCGGTCGGCGTCTCCGCCGGCATCGAGGCCGTCGTCAGCGACCAGCCGTGGCTTCTGCCCCACACGGTCATGCTCTGTCTCATCGTGCTTGCCGTGCTGGCCATCGTCAACATGCGCG
>Ga0224554_1000022_pt1 | contig 128534 bp, 114 predicted proteins | sample 714S22024metaG_FD_180666 | JGI IMG/M metagenome (GOLD analysis project Ga0224554, IMG submission 180666) | Peat soil microbial communities from Stordalen Mire, Sweden - 717 S2 20-24 | ecosystem: Environmental > Terrestrial > Soil > Wetlands > Peat | place: Sweden: Norrbotten County, Stordalen... | reverse complement strand
CGGCGTACTCCCGCGCCGGCCCCGCCCATCCGTAATCCCTCGCCATACCATTCAGCATCAGCTTCTTCCATCCCTTCTTATCCTTGAACGCCGCCAGCGCACGGTCGATCGCCTCCAGCAACCCCACGGCCTTCAGACCCTCAAACTTGAACCCCGTCCCCGTGCCCAGCTCCGGATTCCACTCCTCGATCGTGTCGTCCAGTCCGCCCGTCGCCCGCACCACCGGCGCCGTCCCGTACTTGAGCGAGTAAATCTGGTTCAGCCCGCAAGGCTCATACCGCGAAGGCATCAGAAACATATCCGCCCCAGCCTCGACCTTATGCGCCAGCGCGTCGTCGTAGCGGATCTGCACCGCGACCTGCCCCGGGTGCCGGAATGCCCAATCGCGGAAGAATCTCTCGTAGATCGGCTCGCCCGTCCCCAGGGCCACCACAACCAGGTCCCGCTCCACCAACTTATCCGCAATCTCCGCCACAAAACCGAAGCCCTTCATCGCCGCAAACCGCGAAACAATCCCGATCACCGCCGTCTTATCCGCCACCTTCTCCAACCCAAACGCATCAAGCAGGTCAGCGCGGCACTGCTGCTTGCCCGCCAAATCTTCCGGGCTGAAATGCGCCGCCAGGTTGCCGTCCGTCGCCGGGTCCCACTGCGTATAGTCCACGCCGTTCAAAATTCCGCGCAGGTCCGCCGCCCGCCCTCGCAGCACGCCGTCCAGTTTCTCTCCAAACTCCGCCGTCTGAATCTCCTCCGCATATTTCCGGCTCACCGTCGTCAGCATGTCGGCGAAGACCAGTCCGCCCTTCAGAAAATTGAAGTTGTCGAACTGCTCCAACTTATCCATCGTGAAAATCTCCCACGGAAACAGCAGTCGCTCCGTCGTGTCAGGCGGAAACCACCCCTGATAGCCCGCGTTATGAATGGTCAGCACCACCCCGGCCCGCTTCAGCATTGGATCCAGGGAATAAACCGTCCGCAGATAAACCGGAATCAGCGCCGCCTGCCAGTCGTGGACATGAAAAACATCCGGCACGCCCAGCAGCTTGGTCGCCTCCAGCACAGCCCGGCAAAATAACCCAAACCGCTCCCAATTATTGGGATAATCGCCGGCCTTGGTCCCGTAGAGTCCCGGCCGGTCAAAAAGCTCCGGGCAATCCACAAAGTAGTACTGAACGCCGCCCCGAGTGCCCCCGTCCACAATCCCCACAAAACGGTTGTACGACTCAAAGGGAATGGTGATCGACCGCACCGCATACGTCCATTCGCCCTTGATCTGCGTCCTGAGGTGCGCCTTCACTCCCGCATATAGCGGCAGGTAGACCGTAACCTCGTGCCCCAGCTTCTTGAGCTCAGGCGGCAGCGCACCCACCACATCGGCCAACCCGCCGGTCTTTGCAAACGGTACGCACTCCGAAGCAGCAAAAACAATATGCATTCGAGCAATCTCCCATTCCAGCGCAAAGAAACATACCCGCGCCAGCCAAGACATCCGGCCAAAGCGCCAGTCTACTACGCCCATGTTTGCGAACGCTCTCCCGCCGCACAACCGCCTCTTCATCTACCATCAAAGCAGTCCATGCCCGCCAAACCCAAGCTCGGCCAAAACTTCCTCGACGATGCCCAGGCTGTCCAGCGCATTGCCGCCTCACTGGGCGATCTCTCCGGCCGAACTGTCATTGAAATCGGCCCCGGCGCCGGGGCCATCACCGGAGCCCTTGCCGCCCGCGCCGCTCATGTCCTGGCCATTGAGCTTGACCACGACCTCGCCGCCCATCTCCGCACCCAGTTCCCACCCGACCGAGTCACCGTCCTGTCGCAGGACGTGCTCAACTTCGACTTCGCAACCGCATCCACGGCAGCCGGCGAACGGCTCTGCGTAATCGGCAACCTGCCCTACGGCATCACCTCGCAAATCCTCCTCAAACTCGCCGCCAGCCACGCCGCTCTCGACCGCGCCATCCTGATGGTCCAGCGCGAAGTGGCCGACCGCATCACCGCCAGCCCAGGCTCACGCGATTACGGCCTGCTCTCCGTTACCGTGCAGATGGTCGGCCCCGCCGAAACCCTCTTCACCCTTCCGCCTTCATCCTTCTCGCCCCCTCCCGACGTCCACTCCGCCGTCTTCCGCTGGCGCTTTGCCCCGCGCTTCGCCGAACTCGGTCTCGATCAGTCCACCTTCCTTCCCTTCGTCCGCAAAGCCTTTGCCCAAAAGCGCAAGACTCTCGCCAACAACCTCCGCGCCGCCGGCTTTTCTCCGGCCGTCTCCGCCGCCGCCTTGGCACAGGCAGGGATCGACCCCCACGCCCGCGCCGAAGCTCTCCCTATCGAAGCCCTTGCCGCTCTCTGGCACGCCGTCCAGATCCCTTCGCCTGTTGGCTTACCTGAATAGCTGGGTGCCCCAGGAAGAACGTGTTCAGAGATTCCCTGGATCTTGTCCTGCAAATAGTTCGGCCGCATGGTTGCGGTTTCATATGGAAACTGCAATCATGCGGCCGACAGCCGATTGATAGATCAAAAGCACGAAGTTCGCAGTGCGCCATTTCTAGCGATGCGATCCACCGCCACCGCCGCCATGAGAAGCTCCGCCGCCACCGCCAGAGAATCCACCCCCACTCGAAGAATGGCCAGCCGGCGATCCTCCACCGGAAGCCGCTGGTCTCGCTGTCGACGCCCGTGAGCCGCTGCCGCTGCCAACCGATGTCCTTGCCGGCGTTCTTGCCCCCGGCGAATTGACCGAAGAACCTTGCCGGATGCCGCCGAAACTCGGCTCCGTCGCCGTTGTCGTCCTCGCTCCCGCGGAGGTTCCTCCCGCCCGGTTCACGAAGCCCGAGGCCGAGCGCTCATACTGCGGCCGTGGCGACAGCGGACGAAACGCCTGCACCGTATGCCCGGCAATCACAACTGTTCCCGACCTGTTCCTCGCAGGCATACCGCTGCTCCCGTTAGAGGGCCGCCGGTTCACAGCTACGATCGGATTCGCCTCAACCAGCCCCCTTCGCCCGATGGGACGAATGGGCCGCGGGTGGGGACGAACCGGGGGAAGATATCCGGCATAGCCAAACCCGATATTCGGGCCATGATAACCGCCGCCCCACCAGGGCGCGCAGCCCCCCAGCCCAGGCGCCCAACCCCACCCAAAGCTGGCGTAGTAGTTCCAGTTTCCACATTGGTAAGGCAGGTAACCCCACGAATAACCCGACACCCACGAGTAGCCGAACCGCGGCGTCCACATCCAGTCCCCGCTCCCGTACGGATCCCATCCCGATCCGCTTGCCGCATAGGGCGACCAGATATTCCCCTGCCCCGGTACGTCATACCAGTTGCCGTTCGCGTCCAGGTCATTCCACGCAGGGTTGCTGCTGTCGGCAAATCCCTTCGTCGCCCCTGTTTTGGACGACGCTTCGGACGTCAGCATCTGGTCGCGGTCGGAGTTCCACGTGTCCCATGAGTCCGGTTCGATCGATTCATTCAGCTCATACTTGGTTGCATCCGCGCCATTCAGCGCCAGACTCTCGCCCCCGTGCAGGTCCACCGCCAGCCCGCTGCCCCGCTCCAGATGCGCATTGCCTGAGAAGACGGCAAGCTCCCCCGGTGGGTTATCCAGGTTGATCCGGAACACGCTGAATCCGCCAGCCGTCACCACGCTGTCGCCAAATCGTATGCGAATCGATCCGCCTTGCCCTGGTTGTCCTGCTTGTCCAGCGCCCTGCACCTCAAAGTAGCCGAGCCCGGTTTCAAGCACAATCTCCGCATCGCCAACTCCGCCCTGCCCGCGCAACACCGTCAGCGTCAGTGAACTGTTCGGCGAAAGCCGCGCCACGCTCCCGTCTTCCAACTGAATCTCCGCCCGGCCGTTGTCTGCGGTCGCCACACGGGTTTCCTCAAACAGCGGCATATTTGCCACCGCCTGATCGGCAAGCACCTGGTTGCCCTGCGAGACTTGCACCTGCCCTTCCACGCTGCTCAGCCGCGCCGCGCTCACCGCCTGCGCCGCATCGTCAGCCCACGCGGCGGGCAACACGAACACAGTTGCCACGGCAAGCGCCGCCAGCCCCAGAACTCCTGCGCCCAACCTACTCCCTGCCAGCCCCGTGCGATTCCCGCTCCGCTTCATGGCGTTTCGCCTTCCCATTGCCCGCCCGAGTTTGAACGCTATCCACCCTACCCGGCCGGCCAACACTACTTTGGACACCCTCCCGCCCGTAAAAGTCGCGCTAAAAACCCCACCGGCAAAAGGTTTTTTCCCACTCTGTTCCCGCTTCATCGCGTTCTGATCGTTCCGTTGCGCTCGAGCCCCAACAATGCGCCAACCGCCTGATCTCTGACCCCTGACCCCTGACCCCTGTTCTTTTTCACTTCCCTGCCTTCGCCAGCAGCACCCTGGCCCGTCTCCGTACCCGCGCCATCACTTCAGGATCATTCGCCAACCGGTCCAGAATCCCCCGAATCGTACTCATCTCCTGCACGCGCCCATCCTTCGAGGCCTCCAACAGGAACTCCATCTCACTGTCCAGACCCAGCCGGTCATGCTGCAACAGCATCTCCAGCCGCGCGCCCTCCAGGATCGTTCCCGCCACCGACACCAGCGAGTCCCCCAGCGCCTGAATCTCCTTGTCCTTCGAGTAATTGAACGCGCAGCTTCCCACGCCCTCAGGCCCGCTGTAACTCAGCTTTTTCCACCCCTGGAATGCCACCTTCAGGTGGCTCTCGCAATCCGAGTTGAACAAATTGTGTTGTCGCACCGTCTGAAAGACGCGCTCCGCATATTCCGCGCTCACCCTCACATCTCGATCCACATCGGGCGCTTCGATCCGCGCGCTATTCTCCAGCGCACTCCCCTGAGTTCCAACGGCCATCACGCGGCTCCGGTCAGAACGGAAATGCCCGCTCCCATCCGGGTGCAGCGTCAGCGTCCAGTGCGACGGCGAAAGCCCCGGATTCGAGTAATCCACTTCGAGTTGCGGCGCTGCGGCGTTCCCATCCTCGCCCCGCCCCGGCAACGACCCCGCGGCCAAAGCCAACAGAGCAGTAGCCGCACATGCAACAGAAAGCCACGCCCGCCGCCCGCTCTTCATCGTCCTGCCCCTTGCAGCGCAAGCGTCTGCGCCGTATGAATGTGGCAAATCGCAATCGCCAGCGCATCCGCCGCATCCGCCGGCTCCGGCACTTCGGCCAGTTCCAGCAGCCTCGCCACCATAAACTGCACCTGTTCCTTCTTCGCCAGCCCGTACCCCACCACGCTCGACTTGATCGTCAACGGCGCATACTCGGCCACAGGCAGCCCCTGCGTAGCCGCCGCCAGCAGCGCCACTCCCCTCACTTGCCCCAGCTTCAGCGCCGACTTGGCGTTCACTGAGTAGAAAACCTCCTCGATCGCCACCGCGTCCGGCTTCCACCGCTCCATCTCCGCGCCCAGCTCCTGAAACACCTGCAATAGCCGCTCCGCCGTACTCAGCTTCTTCTTCAGCCGGATCGCCCCCATCGCCTTGCACACCAGCCGGGGCGCCCGTCCGGTGTCGTCCGATTCCACGACTCCAAACCCCGTAATCTCAGTCCCGCAGTCGATTCCAAACACTCGCATCGGGTCCAAGTTTACCGCACCCCCAGCCCCACGCACCGCCAAAACAACGCCGGCCCGCGCGCTTTCATTCACACTCTGTTGTCAAAACATGAACTGCCGTTCAGAAAAACACATCGAGGGGCTGAGCATGGCCGCAGGGACCTGAGGCTATAATGGCGACGGGGTTGATAGCCGCCAATGCCTTCATGCAAATCGCTTTTCCTTGTCTTGGCACTTTGCTTTTTATTTCCAAAAGCCTTCGTCGTCGCCGCGCAATCGACTCCAGTCACAGCTCCAGCCTCCAGCGCGCCATCGCCGCTGATGGATGCCATGACCGCGGAGCTTGACCGCGCCATGACATCGCTCAGCAAAGCGGCGCAGCCCAATCAGCAGCCACCCTACTACATCGGCTACGACGCGCACGATCTGACCCGGCTTAACATCCTTGCCCAGCAGGGAGCCATTGTTTCGTCGGACGAGAGCCACCAGCGCACGGCGGATATTACTGTGCGCATCGGCGATTGGAAGGTTGATAACACGCACGGCACACACCGCACCAGTGCCCTTCATTCCATCGAGCTCCCGCTTACCGAAAATCGCCTCGCTATTGCGCGGACCCTTTGGTGGGGCACAAACGCGTGCTACGGGAACGCCTTGCAGTCCTACCTCAAGGTCAAGTCGGAACTGGCCGTGCAGGCCAAAGAGGAAGATAACTCGCCCGACTTTTCCCGCCAGGATGCCGTGCACGCCCAACTGCCGCTGATCCCCACCCCAACGCTCGACCGCAAAGCATGGGAACAGCGCATCCGTGCACTCTCCGCCATCTTTCGCGCCCATCCCCAAATCATCACCAATATGGTCGTGCTCACCGTCTCCAGTGTGAATAACTACTTCGTGTCCTCCGAGGGATCGCGCCTCGTCTATCCGCATCAGCTCATCCGCATCGTGGTCGTGGCCAGCACCCGCGCCGAGGACGGCATGGATATCTCGCTGGCGCGCACATTCGAGAGCCGCACGGACCACGATCTGCCTTCGCAGACAGAGTTGGAGCGGCAGATCCAGCTTCTTGCCGGCCAACTCGATGCGCTGCGCACCGCCCCTGTAGCTGAGCCCTACAATGGACCGGCGCTGCTGTCGGGACGCGCCTCCGCAGTCTTTTTTCATGAAGTCCTGGGCCACCGCCTTGAGGGCCAGCGCCAGCGTGGCACCCAGGAAGGCCAGACTTTTACCAAGGATGTAGGCAAGCCCATCCTTCCAGCTTTCATTTCTGTAGCCGACGACCCTACCATTGCGGTCTTTGATGGAACCTACTTGAGCGGCTATTACACCTATGACGAGGAAGGCCAACCGGCGCAAAGGGTCGAACTGGTCCAGAAAGGCATCTTGCAGCAGTTCCTCATGTCGCGGATGCCCATCGCGAACTTCGATTCCTCGAACGGCCACGGCCGCGCACAGATCGGCAGAATGCCCACCGGCCGCCAGGGCACTCTCATCGTTACCTCCACCAACATCACCCCGGAAAAGAAGCTGCGGAAGTTGTTGATTGACGAAATCAAGAAGCAGAACAAACCCTACGGCCTCTACTTTGAAGACATCGCTTCCGGCTACACCCTTACCCAGCGTGTAACTCCGCAAGCATTTCAAGTGATCCCTCAGCTCGTCTATCGGGTCTATGCGGACGGTCGGCCGGACGAACTGGTGCGCGGCGTCCAAATTGTCGGCACTCCCCAGACCGCGCTCACGCAAATTCTCGCCACCGGCGATAAGCAGGGCGTCTTCAATGGAGAGTGCGGCGCGGAGTCGGGCAGCGTGCCAGTTTCGGCCATCGCGCCGGCCATGCTTTTCGGTGAGATTGAAACCCAAAAAGCGCCGCAGGGCAAGGCGCGCCCACCCATTCTTCCGTCACCTGGCGCGGACACGGCGCAGGAGGTTCAATAAATGCGCACCCTTGCATGGATTCCGCGCACCATCGTGCTGGCGGCTGCTTCTTTTATCCTGTTCGCGTTTGGCCCGGCTGCGGCCTCTGCGCAACAGCCCGCTACGCGTGCGCAGGCTGAGCAGGACCCCATTTTGAAAGCGATGCTCGTCGAGCTTGGGCGCAATCAGAAGCGCCTGCAATTGCAGGATTCCGAGAAGCCGTACTTTATCGAGTTCCGCATCGACGATGTCGTCGAATACAACGCCAAAGCTGAATACGGCGCCCTGACCGCGGAGCATGAGTCGCACAGCCGCGTTGCCCGCGTGCGGGTTCGTGTCGGCGATTACAAGTTCGATAATTCGCACGCCAAGGTAGACAACCAATTCCTATTGCTGCTGCAGCGCTTCGGCTTGGGTGGAGACGGCATGATCGCGATCGAAGTCATCGACGACGACCCCATCGCGCTCCGCTTCAGCCTCTGGACTGCCGCCGACACGGCATACAAATTAGCCCTCGATGACTTCGCCAAGAAACAAGCGGAGCTCAAGACCGTGCAGACCCCTCCGCAGGCAAACAGCTTCGCCCAGGAAAAGCCTGTGATCGTGCTTGAGCCGGTACTACATCTCGCGCTTGATCGCGAAGCCTGGAAGCGGAACATCGTGGAGAGTTCGGGGATCGTGCTTACCGATCCCACGGTCAAGACTTTTGCCGCGGAGATTGAAGGGTCGAACGGCGAGGTCAAAGGCCGGGTTCGCACCGAGTACCTGGTTAATACTGAAGGCGCCATCGTGCGCAAGAGTTACTCCGAATATCATGCCGAGACCGCATTCACCGCTCAGGCCGCGGACGGCATGCGCCTCGAGCGCTCGTCCCCCGTCAGCGCTGCCACGGCCGAAGAGATGGGCTCTGCGGATCACTTTCACGCCGGCGCGCTGCACGCTCTAACCGGCCTGGACGAACTGTGCAAGGCCCCGGTCGTCTCCGAGGAGTACCACGGCCCGGTGCTGCTGGCCGGCAATGCCAGCGCCCGCAGCTTCGACGATCTCTTTGCCCATGCGGTCGAGGCGCGCGCACCGGCTCTCGGTTCCACCGCCCGTACCACCGGCGCGTATAACTCCAGCTATCAAACGCGCGTGTTGCCTGACTTCCTCACGGTCGTCGACGATCCCACCCTGACGGCTTTCTCCGGCAAGGAACTTACAGGAGCCTACAGCGTCGATGACGAAGGCGTACCGGCTCAAAAAGTTACGCTGGTCCAGGATGGAAAACTCGTGAGTTATCTGCTTGGCCGCGAACCTATCCGCGATTTCCCCGAGTCGAACGGGCATGGTCGCGCTGCGGCTGGCCAGGCGCCCACTCCCAGGATCGGCGTGCTCGAGGTAGAGGCCGCAAATCCCGTAAGCGAAGACGACCTTGTCAAGAAGCTCATCGCCATGGGAAAGGATCAGGGCCTGCCCAATGTGTACATGGTAGCGACGCTCGGAGGCCCCGCGCAGCCGCGCACCATGTACCGCATCAAGGTTGCCGACGGCGTCCGTGAAGTGGTTCGCGGGGGCCAGCTTGGCGACTTCAACCTGCACAGTTTCCGCTCCGGCATTGTGAGCGCGGGAAACCAGCCCTATGTCTACAACATCTCCGGAGATGTGCCCCAGACCGTGATCGCACCTCCCCTGCTCTTCGATGATTTGACCGTAAAGCAAGCCCAGGAGAAAGACGCCCGGTTGCCCTTCTATCCTCCGCCAAGCGAATAGTGAGATGTCTTCAATCCTTTCCCTTGCGAACGGGACGCGATGGAGTGCTCCTGGCGCTGAGGCCCTTCCGCCTTCCTCAGTTACATTCCATGTCGAACACAGTCTTTCAACCTGACTCAAAGACACTGAGCACGCAAATCAGATCACGCGGATCCAATATGCAAACACCAGCACTTCCAGCCCGACGAGCGTAGCCAGAATGATGCTGTGTTTCAGGGTGAAACGTAGCAACTGCGATTGCTCCTTGACTGTGATTCCAGTAGCAGCGGCCGCAACCGCGATGGATTGAAGGCTAATCATCTTGCCCATCACACCTCCCGACGAGTTTGCGGAGGCAATCAAGACGCGGCTGAACCCCAGCTTGCCTGCGGTGATGACCTGTAAGCTTCCGAAGAGTGCATTGGAAGACGTATCGGATCCCGTGAGGAAGACGCCGAGCCAGCCGAGGAAGGGGCTAAAGAATGGAAAGGCAGCGCCGGTAGTGGCAAACGCGAGGCCCAGAGTTCCGGTTGCGCCGGAGTAATTCATCACAAAGGCCATCGAAAGAACAGATGCAATCGTCACGATTGGCAGTGCCAGTTGCCGTGCCGATGCCAGGATAACCCTGACGAACCTGCGAAACGACATCCTCAGAAATATGGCCGAGAGAATGCAAGCAAACATACAAGACGTTCCGCCTGCGGATAACAGGTTCAAGTTAAATATCGCCGGGTAGGGCGACGAAACTGGCATAACTGGGGAAGTGCGAAGAATCAAATTGTGAAGCCCAGGCCACGGAACGGCATAGGTCGCCATGTTCAGAATGGACTGAAAAGGCTTGAATCCCCAGAGAAGAACCAGGATGACGAGAAAGATATAAGGCATCCAGCCGGCCAGGACCTGCCATGTTGTGTGGGTGGGTGTTACCGCCCCCCGTGCTGACGCTGAAGTGGCAAGCTCAAAAGGGCCCGGCTGCAAAATGCCGGTGCCTTCCTTCGGCTTTCTATGAGTATGGGACCGTGGACGCCAGACCCGCAGGAGAATGACCAGGGCGCCCATCGCGGAGATCGAACTCAGAATGACGGTGAGCTGAACGCCAATGTAATTGGAAACAAAGTATTCAACTCCTCCAAACGTCAGTCCTGCCACCAGCACGGCAGGCCAAACCTCCATCACAGAGGCGCCACCCTCCATGGCGAGGATCATGTAAGCGGGCAAGATCACTGCGATCGGTGAACACAGTGTTCCAACCGCGCCACTCAGTTTGTCGAGGGGAAGCCCGGTAACTCCCGCCAATGTGATCACGGGAACGCCAATGGCTCCAAAAGCGACAGGCGCGGTATTCGTGAGTAAACAGATGGCGGCAGCATAATAGGGCGAAAACCCCAACCCCACCATCATGGCGCCGGCCACGGCGACAGGCGTCCCAAAGCCAGAGGCGCCCTCGATGAACGCGCTAAAGCCGAAAGCGATGAAGATCGCCTGAATTCGTAAATCGGAAGTCAGAGACCCGATGGAATCCTTGACGATGGCAAACTTCCCCGTCTCAACAGTCATGTTGTAGAGCACGATTGCCCAGAAAACGATCCAGGAAATTGGAAACAGGCCAAACGCCGCCCCATGGGCTGCCGAACTCAGAGTGAGCATCAGCGGCATGTGGTATCCAAACAGGGCGATGACGCATGTGGCGCCAAGACCAGCCAGCCCGGCAACCCACGCTGGCTTACGCTTTACCCCCAGCAGGAAAAGCAGCACCAGCGTCGGTATGGCGGCGATGGCCGCGGAAACCGCCAGCCCTTGCCCCCAGATGAAATAGCCCTGCTCCCAAACTGTCTTCATCTCTAGCTCGTCCCCGGTCCATTCCTTCCCATAGAGCAGTTCACGTCGCTCTCGTCCGAGCGGGCGGCCGCGTCCGCTGAGCGTACCGTCTAACCAGAAACAAGGTTTCGATTGTGCTGCAAGTTCAACAATTCAAACGGAAAAAGCGTATTCGGGCAAAAGCAGCGATTTAGCCCCCGCTGAAGCGGGGACAGCAAGTTAGCGGGTTAGCGGCGGCATCGCTGGATGCAGTTTCATCCCTCCGTGGGTCGGCAAAGCCGGTGGACGATGCAGGAGATAAAGCCCGGATTGATTCTGTTGATCTTATACCAGGGATAAATCCCTCGCCTACCGCCCGAACGAGTTTTTCCGCAGCCTGTATAGGCGGACGAACGCCTGGGTTATTGGCGTTGAATCGTTGCTGGCGGCAGTAGACTCAAACTGAATGGAAGCTCGGGACTCGACGGGTCGCCATGAGCTGGACGATCCGCACAGCCCCCAAGGAGAAGCAATGAACTACGTGAATCTTGGCAAGACCGGACTCAAAGTCTCACGCATCTGTCTCGGCTGCATGACCTACGGAGAGCCGGCCACTGGCGAACTGAAAGCCGGCAGACAGGCCTGGGCCCTGAACGAAGAAGAGAGCCAGCCCTTCCTTCGCCAGGCTCTCGATCTCGGGATCAATTTCTTCGACACGGCCAATGTTTATTCAAGCGGCGCCAGCGAGGAGGTGCTGGGCCGGTTCCTGAAGGACAACACCCGGCGTGAAGCCGTCGTGATCGCCACCAAGGTTCACGGCGAGATGCGCAACGAACCCAACGGCCGTGGTCTTTCGCGCAAGGCCATCCTTCACGAACTCGACCAGAGCCTGCGCCGTCTGCGGACCGACTATGTGGATCTCTACCAGATTCATCGCTGGGACTACGAAACGCCGATCGAGGAAACTCTGGAGGCGTTGCACGATGTGGTGAAGTCCGGCAAGGCGCGCTATATCGGCGCCTCGTCCATGTACGCATGGCAATTCAGCAAAGCGCTCTATCTTGCCGATCTTCATGGCTGGACTCGATTCGTTTCCATGCAGAATCATCTGAACCTGCTCTATCGGGAAGAGGAGCGGGAGATGATCGGCCTCTGCCAGTCGGAAGGGATCGGCGTCATTCCCTGGAGCCCCCTGGCGCGTGGCCGCCTGGCGCGCCCCTGGCAAAGTGAAAGCACCAAACGCTACGAGACCGACCAATTCGGGAAGAAGATGTACTCGCAAACCGAAGAAGCCGATCACAAAGTTGTGGACCGGCTGGGGCAGGTTGCGGGAGATCGTGGCGTTCCACCAGCGCAGGTTGCACTCGCCTGGCTGCTGGGCAAGCCGGGCATCACCGCGCCTATTGTTGGCGCAACCAAGCCGCGTCATCTTGAGGATGCCGTGGCGGCGCTCTCGTTGCATTTGACGCATGAGGAGATTGCTTCTCTTGAGGAGCCGTACACGCCTCATCCGGTGCTCGGCTACAGTTGACTCGAGGCCCTTGCAGGCCGTGTCGAAGCCCTTGCAGGCCGTTTCAAGGAGCGGCAAACGCCATGAAGGATCTGCCTCTATCGAAGGTGTACCAGTTGCTCGAACCCGGCCCGGTGGTTCTGCTGACGACCGCCTGCAAGGGCCGCGCCAACGTCATGACGATGTCTTGGCATACGATGGTCGAGTTTGAGCCGCCGTTGGTAGCCTGTGTGGTCAGCAACGCCGATCACAGCTTTGCCGCACTGCGGGCCACAAAAGAGTGCGTGATTGCCGTTCCAGGGCTGGAAATGGCGCCGATCGTGGTGGGAATCGGCAACTGCTCGGGCCGCGATGTGGACAAGTTCGAGAGATTCGGACTGACGCAGGCGCCGGCCGAGTGTGTTGCGCCGCCTCTGGTGGCCGGGTGTTTCGCCAACCTCGAATGCAAGGTGATCGATACCCGTCTCGTCAACAAGTTCAATCTCTTCGTTCTGGAGGTCCTGAAGGCGTGGATCGACCCAACGCAAAAGAATCCGAAGACCATTCACCACCACGGATACGGCAGGTTCACCGTGGATGGCGAGACGATCAAGCTGAAGTCGAGAATGCCCTGATCGGCACATCGGGACGTGGTGCATGTCCCCAGGCATTTGGCGCTTTCTGCTGGGCTCAGTTTCTTCACTTTCCGCAAAGCGGCTCGCGAGGATCCAGCCGTTGCCAGGTTGCTTCTTCACCAACCGCCCGCGGTGTCCAGTTTTCAGAAAAAGCGCGCTGAATGATCAGAATGCCGCTGCGGCGAATCCGGCGTAGCCGCAACCAAACTGGGCCAGCACGGTACTCTGGAAGAGATGCCTCCGATTCTCAATGCGCAGTCGGTGACCAAACAGTTTGGCGCCAAACCCCTGTTTCAAAACATCTCCTTCACCGTCGATGACGGTGCTCGCATCGGCCTGATCGGTCCCAATGGCGCGGGCAAGTCAACGTTGCTTGCGATTCTGGCCGGGCAGGTCGAGCCGGATTCGGGCGAACTGGCAGTGCGCAAGCGTGCTCGCGCCGCCTACGTGCCCCAGGACTCGCGCTTCAGCCCCGGCCTGACCATCCGGCAAGTTTTGGAGCAGGCGCTGGCCGCGGCGCATGTCAATGAGGCCGAACGCGAAGGCCGGCTGCGCGAATTGACGGGGCGCGCGGGATTTGCCGACCTCAACGCCGAGGCAGCCTCGCTCTCCGGCGGCTGGCGCAAGCGGCTGGCCATCACCCAGGCCATGGTCATCGAGCCGGAAGTGATGCTGCTGGACGAGCCCACCAACCACCTCGATCTGGCCGGCATCGAATGGCTTGAGGAGCTGCTGACCCACTCCTCCTTCGCCGCCGTCACCGTCAGCCACGATCGCTATTTCCTCGAATCCACTTCCAGCGAGATCATCGAACTGAATCGCATCTTTGCTGACGGCCTGCTTCGCGTAAAAGGTACTTTCAGCCGCTTTCTTGAGGAAAAGCAGGCTTACCTCGAATCGCAGAACCGCCAGCAGGAGAGCCTGCGCAATCGCGTCAAGACTGAGATCGAATGGCTCAGGCGCGGCCCCAAGGCGCGGGCAACAAAGTCCAAGGCGCGCATCGACACAGCCAACGCGATGATCGGCCAACTGGCGGTGATGGACTCGCGCACGTCCATCAACACGGCGGGCATCGACTTTGAAGCTAGCCAGCGCAAGACCAAGCGCCTGGTCGAGTTCAAGGGCGTAGCTTGCGATGTGCCAAGCGGCGGAGAGAACGAGGTGGAGAACAGGGTGGAGAACAGGCGCCGCCTCTTCACCGGCCTCAACTTTATCCTCACCGCGGGCATGAAAGTGGGCCTGGTAGGCCCGAACGGCAGCGGTAAAACCACTTTCCTGCGCTTGTTGCGCGGCGAAATCGAGCAGGCCGAGGGCAGCATTCGCCGGGCCGAGGCGCTGCGGATGGTCTACTTCAGCCAGATGCGGGAGTTGGACGAGAGTCTCACCCTCCGCCGCGCCCTGGCTCCTGAAGGCGACGGCGTCATCCACCAGGGGCGCACCGTCCATGTGGCCAGTTGGGCCGCGCGGTTCCTGTTCACAGGCGAGCAGCTCAATCAGCCGGTCCGCAACCTCTCCGGCGGCGAAAGGGCGCGCGTGCTGATTGCGCGGCTCATGCTGGAACCGGCCGACGTTCTGCTGCTCGACGAGCCCACCAACGATCTCGACATTCCTACGCTGGAAATCCTCGAAGAGAATCTGCTCGACTTCCCCGGAGCGCTGGTCCTGGTTACCCACGACCGCTATCTGCTGAACCGCGTCTCCTCAACCGTTCTGGGCCTCGATGGCAGAGGCCACACGGGACGTTTTGCCGACTATGCGCAATGGGAAGACTGGATCGAAGAACAGGACCAGCTCGAACAGGGCGGGCTGGAAAAGGGCGGACAAGATCAGAGCAAATCCGCGCGCCGGGCAGACGGATCAAGCCCCGCACAGCGGACAGGTGCTGCATCGGCGTCCAGTTCGGGCGCCAAGAAGAAGCTCTCCTACCTCGAAGCTCGCGAATTTGCCGCCATCGAGCATCGCGTCGAAGAGTCCGACGCCCGCCTGGCCGCGGCACGCGACCGCGTCGAGCACCCCGAGATTGCAACCAACGCCAAAGCTCTCCAGGAGGCGCTGGCCGAGTTGGATCGAGCGCAGCATGAGATCGACGCCCTTTATGCCCGTTGGGCGGAACTGACGGAGAAGGCAGGCTAAGCAAACGGCCGTGCCTTGGTTTCCCAGGGCAATCGCATTTGAAATTTGAGCGAGAAATGAAGGGTACGGGCTTTCGATATCAGGCGAATCATCGTTGTTTTGAAAGGGCACGGCTTTAGCCGTGCCGCAAAACAGCCGGAGGACTTCTGGGCTTCAGCCCCTGGGGGATGATTTGAGAGTTTTCAATACATCCCTCGGCGGCTAAAGCCGGCAATATTGGCCCTGAAATCGGCACGGCTAAAGCCGTGCCCTTTCAAAACATTCCAAATGCGATTGCCCTGCTTGGTTCCCCCCCCCAGCCCCCGCACAATCGCCAAGCCATTTATAATTTGCACCGCGAAAGGTTGGTACGTCACGATGCGGATGAACACAATGCGGATGATGCGGATTGCGGCAGGAGTTCTGGCTGCTGCTCTGGAATGTGGCCTTTGGGCGCAAGCGGCTCCGGAGCCTGTGAACCCTCACGCAACTCCTGAGGCACGCGCGCTGCTCGCCTATCTCGATTCCATCTCCGGCAAGGCTACCATCACCGGCCAGCACAACTATCCCAACGACGGCTCGCGCTGGACCGACATGGCCTACGACCTGACCGGCAAATACCCTGGCCTCTTCGGGGAGGACTTTGGTTTCTCCGCCGGGGACGACAAGGATTCGGTGCTTTCGCGGCCGGCCATGATCGAGGAGGTCGAGCGGCAGTACCGCAACGGCGCGGTCATCGCGCTCACCTGGCACGAAGTCAGGCCCACAGACGACGAGCCGGTCACCTTCCGCGACAGTGTGCAGGGCCATCTGACGGATTACGAGTGGAAGGAACTCCTTACCCCCGGTAGCCCCCTTAATAATCGCTGGTGCGCGCAGGTGGATGTCATCGCAGGCTATCTGCGGCAACTGCGCGATGCCCATGTTCCGGTACTCTTCCGGGCCTACCACGAGATGAACGGCAACTGGTTCTGGTGGGGCGGCCGGCCCGGCAAGGATGGTTCAGCGGCGCTCTATCGCATGATCTACGACCGCTTCGTGAACGTCCATCATCTGGACAACCTGGTGTGGGTTTGGAATGTAAACGCGCCCAATCCCGGCTGGCCGCCGATTGCCGATTATTATCCCGGCCCGCAGTTCACCGATGTGGTGACCATGGACATCTACGGCGAGTTCAAGCAGGACTACTACCAGAGCATGATCGATCTGGCCGCCGGCAAACCCATCGCCCTGGCCGAGGTGGGCGGCATGCCCAGCCTCGAGGTGCTCGACCGGCAGCCGCGCTGGACCTACTTCATGACTTGGAGCGAGTTTATTCATTCCGGAAACACGCTTGACCAGGCCATTGCTCTCTACCACTCCCCACGCGCGCTGAATCGCGACGATCCGCGCCTGGCCGGACCGATGGAGGCGATGAGAAAGGCTACGGCTGAGCGCACTGGCGGCGGAGCCGAGGCCGATCCGGTGAGCCGCGGTGCAACAGCCGAGGCAAAGGCCCTTCTGGCGCGTCTGCGGGCCGCCTCAGGCCAGGCTGTGCTGAGTGGCCAGCAGAATGATCCCGCTTCCCAGGGAGCAGAGACCGCCGCAGTGGTGCAGGCGACGGGAAAAAGCCCAGCGATTTATGGCGCAACTCTGCAAGGGGGCGACGCGAGTGCTCTGAAGCCAGCCGGACCGGAAGCGCGCCGCGACCTTGTGCAAGAGCTTCGCCGCGCCCACGCTGGTGGGGCCGTAATCAACCTCACCTGGCTTGCTCCGCGTCCCACCGACAATGCGGCCGCCAACCCCAAAGACACGCTGACCGACTTCGAGTGGAACGAACTGCTCACGCCGGGCAGCGCCCTGAACCAACGCTGGTGTGCGCAGGTAGACGAAGCGGCGGAAACCCTCAAAGAGCTTCAGAAATCCGGAATCGCGGTGTTCTGGAACCCTTACCCGGAGTCCAACGGCAAGAATTTCTGGTGGGCTGGCCGCAAAGGCATTCACGGCTCGGCGGAGCTTTATCGTCAGCTCTTCGATCGGCTGGTGAACCATGACGGCCTGCGCAACCTTGTGTGGGTGTGGGAAGCCGGGGCGCCCGATTTCAGGCCGGGCGGGAGCGGATTGTTCAGTGACTTCTTCCCCGGCTTGCTCTCGACGGATGCGGTTGAGATCCAGCTGAACCAGGTCGATACACGCTTCCCCGTCGGCCGCTTTCTGGGGCAGTCCGCCGGCGGAAAGCCCATCGGCGTCGAGCTGACGGGCGATCTCCCATCGCCCGATGCTTTCACGGATCGCTCCGGCTGGGCATGGTTCCTGGCTGCATCTCAACCTGTCTCCGCCACGCGCGACGCAGCTCTGGGCAAGCTCTACTCGGACCCACGCATCGTCTCGCTCACACCGCCAAAGTGAATGGGAGGAGGGTTGGGGGGGCATGAGTGCTCAGACACGGGCCTGCGTGCGTGGTAGAAAGGTAAGTTACAGGGTTGACGCACATGCAGAGCTCGGTAAAGGTGCTGATTGTCGAAGACGAACCCCACGCGCTGATGGGGCTTGCCGAGCTGATCTCCGGATGGGGTTACCGCACCGAGACCGCGCGCGACGGCATGGAGGGCTGGGAAAAGGCGCTGGCCTGGGACCCGGCCATTGTGGTCACCGACCTGAAGATGCCCCGACTCGACGGCATTGGTCTTTTGACAAAACTGACCGAGGAGGGGTCTGGCCTCAATGCGAATCTCGCGGTGATTGTACTCACCGCGATGGGGTCCATCGACTTGGCCGTGGAAGCCATGAAGCTGGGCGCCTACGATTTTCTTCAGAAGCCGGTGGACGCCACCCGGCTGCGCACGATCCTGGCCAACGCCACCCGCCAGCGCAACACCGAGATCGAGCTGGAGGTAGCGCGCCGGCGGCTGCGCGAAACCGGAGTCCTGGGCGCATTGGTGGGCATCTCCCGCTCCATGCGGGAGATCTTTGGCCTGATTGAGCAGATTGCGCCCTCCAACGTCTCGGTGCTCATCACCGGCGAGAGCGGTACCGGCAAGGAGCTGGTGGCGCGCACGCTGCACGATCTGAGCCCACGCAAGGCGCACCCTTTCGTTGCGGTTAACTGCGCGGCCATTCCAGAGACGCTGATCGAGAGCGAGATTTTTGGCCATGAGAAAGGCGCCTTCACCGGCGCGGTGGAACGGCGGGCTGGCTGCTTCGAACTGGCGAACGGAGGCACGCTGCTGCTGGACGAGATCGGCGAGATGCCCGTTGGCACGCAGGCCAAGCTATTGCGAGTATTGGAAGAGCGGAAGCTCCGCCGGCTGGGAGCGCGCACCGAGCAGGAAATCGATGTGCGGGTGCTGGCCGCCACCAACCGCAACCCCGACGATGCCGTCGCCCAAGGCCACCTGCGCCCGGATCTGTTTTACCGGCTGAATGTCTTCAACATCTCCATGCCGCCGCTGCGCGAACATCTTGAAGACGTTCCGGCAATGGTCGAATCGATGCTGAGCGAAATGAATCTGAAGCACGGCCGCAAGGTTTCCGGAGTGGCGCCGTCGATGCTGGAACGGATGTTGGCCTATGACTGGCCCGGCAACGCCCGCGAGCTGCGCAATACCATCGAGCGGGCGGTTGTCTTATGCTCGGACGGCGCGCCGCTGGATGTTGGCCACCTGCCTTCAGGCTTTGGGAAAACCAGAATTCCAGCCACACAGGCCTTGGATGCGGGCGTGGTGCCGGTGCGCGTCGGCTCGACCGTGGACGAGGCCGAGCGGCTGCTGATTTTGCGCACGCTCGAAGCCACCGGGCAGAACAAGACCCGAGCCGCCGAAATTCTTGGTGTGAGCCTGAAGACCCTCCACAACAAGCTCAAGGCGTACGGCCGCCAACGAGAAGAGCAGCCAGGCTAATTCATGCGTCTGAAAACCAAACTCGTTCTGGCCATCACCGTCCTGGTGTTTCTCATCTCTGGATCCCTTTCGCTGGTTTACGTAACCAAGCTTCTGCAATCGGCGGTCCAGCAGTCCTACGATACCAATTGGATGGTGGCCAACCAGATTCAGCTTGCCCTGCGCACTGCGCTCGAGACCGGACTCAAGGACCAGACGGTCGATCCCAACAATCCAACCCAGTTGCGCAATCTGGAAGCCGCGGCGGTAAGGAACAATGCGGAGCTGCAGGCAGTGATCGAATCGGTCAACCGCTACTCGTTCACGGTATACGACATCAACATTGCCGACCGGCAGTCCAGCACGCTGCTGAGCACCAATCCCGAGAACGAAGACAAGCCGCTGGCTGTCCGCCCCAACTACAGCCAGTTGCGCGATGCCAATCCCATCCAATTGATGACCGCGGTCTTCGGTCCGCCCAGGGTCTTTGACGTTGTGGTGCCGCTGGAACGAAATGGCGAGCCTTTTGTCACCGTACATGTGGGGGTACGCACCACGCTGCTGCGCGCCTCTTATGCGCCGTGGCTGGACACGGCGCTCACGCTCATGGGTTTTGCTCTGGTCACAGCGCTGGTGGCGGCCTTCCTGCTGAGCAACCTTGCCCTCCGGCCCATGGAGAGGATCAGCAAACAGCTCGATACCTTGACGGCGGAAGGTGAGGCCATCGGTCCGGTAGAAGAGCAGGGCAAGAAGGGCAAGCAGGACAAGCTGGGCAAGCTGGACAAGCAGGATATGGCGGCCCGCGTCTCGAGCAAGATCGAGCGCATCGGACAGCGCATGCGCAGTGTGGAAGAGGTCTTCTCCGCGTTAAAGGAGAATCTCGATCAGATTCTCGGCAACCTGCAGGACGGAATCCTGCTCTTCACGGGTGACGGGCGGGCGGTGCTGGTCTCAGAGGCGGCGCGGCGGTTTCTGCCCGTTGAGGGCGGCAGCATTCTGGGCCTGCAGGTGCGGGAGATATTCGACCGCTCCACGGTACTCGGGCGAACCCTGCGCGAGGCCTTCGATGCGGGCATCAACCTGGTCCAGGAAGAGATTCTCACCGAAACCGGAAAGCGGATTCAGGCCTCGCTGGACTTTATCCACGACGATGAAACGCACCAGGGGCTGGGCGCGCTGATCACTCTACACGATCTGGAATCGGCCGAAGAGATCGAGTCGGAGCTGGAACTCTCGCGGCGCATGGCGGCCATTGGCAGGCTCACCTCCGGCGTGGGCCACGAAGTGAAAAACCCCATCAACGCCATCGTGGTGCACCTGGAGCTGCTGAAGAGCAAACTGGGAAACAGCAGCGCCCCGGCGGTCCGCCACCTGGAGGTGATTGACGCGGAGATTCACCGCCTGGACCGCGTGGTGCAGATGCTGGTGGACTTCACGCGCCCGGTGGAGCTTCAACTCCGCGAGCAGGATCTGCGCTCGGTCATCGACGACGTGCTTGCGCTGGCCGCTGCGGAGCTTTCAACGCATAACATTACCCTCGTGAGCCAAATGCCGGCCAATCCGCTTCTGGCCAATTTCGATGCCGACCTGCTGAAACAGGCCGCGCTCAATGTGATTCAGAACGGCGCACAATCCATGCCCGAGGGCGGCACGCTGGAAGTCATCCTCGGTGAGGACCGCAAGTTTGCCGTGCTGCGAATCTCCGATCAAGGGTCCGGCATTGCCGACGAAATCAAAGGGAAGATTTTCGACCTCTATTTCACCACCAAGAGCGGGGGGAGCGGCATCGGCCTGGCCATGACCTACAGAATTCTCCAGCTGCACCATGGCAGCATCGAAGTACAATCGAAGCCAGGCCGTGGCACGGAGTTCCTGCTGCGCATTCCACTCGCCGCCACGGAATGGGGACGCCGGCATCTACAGCCGGCCATGGTTCAAAGCGAGAAAGGGCTTGGGGGATGAAGCTGCCTGCAACGAGTGTCGCTTGGTTGCTGCCGTTGTTACTCACGGCGTGCTTCCACAAGACCCATCCATCCACGTTGCAGCCTTATGCGCCGCCTCTGAGTACCGTTCCCAAGCCCGCGACTGTGGCTGTCGAGCTTCCGCCCTCGGTGACCACGATTCCCAGCCAGCCGCTTGCGTCCGGCTCACAATTGGAGCAGGCGTCCAAGCCGCCGGTAAGGCGCCGGAAGCCGGCCAGCATGAATCCCCAGCAAGCCGCCGACACCGCCCCGCCGGCCGCCGGCAATACCCAGCAAGCCGCGAACCAAACCCCAGAAGTGAGCGCGATCGGCCAGCTTTCCTCGGGCGATTCTTCCGATTTGCGTCAGCAGACGCTAAGCTCGATTGCGGCCACCGAGCGTGGGCTGAATGGGATCAATCGAACTTTGAGCGACCTGGAGCAGAAAACAGCAGCGCATGTCAGGGATTTCCTCAAGCAGGCCCGTGAGGCGCTTGCCTCGGGCGATGTGGATGGAGCCCACACACTCGCCGCCAAGGCCAAAGTGCTGCTGAGCGAACTGGCGGGCAGATAGCAGCGGGACGGCTCCGCCGCCGGTTGCGCCTGTCAAGAGCCGCTACCTCTCTCCCCAGCTCAGCTTGCTGCGCAGCGCCTCAAAAAAGCCGCTCTCGCTCATGCGGACCAGGTTGACGGTGTAGCTTGAGCGCTGGCAACGCACCTCGTCGCCCAGGTGCAACACGACAGCCTTTTGCCCGTCCACGGTCAACAGGGCCTGATTCGGAATACCCTCAACCCGGACGGTTAGCGAAGCATCGCCGCGCACCACAATGGGCCGCAGGGTCAGCAGGTGCGGGCAGATCGGCGTAACCACCATCGCATCCACGTCCGGGGTGAGAATGGGACCATTGGCCGCCAGCGTATAGGCCGTAGACCCAGTGGGAGTGGAAACGATGACGCCGTCAGCGCGGAACCGGGCAACGCTCTTGCCATCCAATTCCACCGCGAAGTCCCCCATGCGGGCAATATCTCCCTTGGAGACTACTACTTCGTTCAACGCCTCATAGCTGGAGTGAAGCGAGCCCTGGCGCCAGAGCGCCGCATGCAACATGACCCTCGCATCGAGGACGTGGCAATCGTTGCACCAGCCCTCCAGCGTGGAATAAAGGTCCGCCAGGCGAACTTCGGTCAAGAAGCCTAGAAAGCCAAGATTCACGCTGAGGATTGGCGTTTCACAAGCGGCAAAGATGCGCGCCACGGACAGCAGCGTGCCGTCGCCCCCCAGAACGATCACCAATCCCGGCCCCCAGGCGGGCATCTCTGCCCGGTCCACCGCGGGCGCAGCCGTGGTGTACTGGCCACCCTCCAGGTCCAACAGCGGCTCGTAGCCGTGCTGGCGCAGCCATCCGATCAACTCCGGTAAAAGCCGGGTCAGCTCTTCCTTCTGCGGTTTGCAAACAATGGCGATGCGAATCATGCGGTCCCAGTGTACCGGATGGGGCCGGGAAGACGTTCCACCGGCTCGCCCAGCCCCAGGGCCGACGCACATCGCAATGCGGAACAAACGTTTACCTGCCTGGTTCGTGGAAAGTGATATGGCAACCCGATTCAGATGGTTTTGATCCTATTCGGTCCATGAATCCCCTCCGTTTTGCATTCACGAAGGTGTGTTGGCTCGTTTCGTCGGCCGGATTACGTTCGGTTTGAAGTCCCATAAGTGTCTGACTGCCTTTTGCCAACGCCAAGGAATTTATATGCGTCGCCCCTGCGCCCAGCCCGCCCTTGAACTCAAGGACGGCGCGCGTACAGCAGAAACTCCCGGTTGCCCTCCGCGCCGGTAATCGGCGATGCAATGGTCTCGACCACGTCCCAGCCCAGCGACCGCACGCAATCGGCCACCTTGTCGATCGCCAGCCTGTGCGCCTCTGGATCGCGGACAATGCCTCCCTTGCCGACGTGTTCGCGTCCGGCTTCGAACTGCGGCTTGACCAGGATTACCGCCTCAGACAGACCAGGTCCCGCAGCCAAAACCGGCCCCAGCAGCAACGTAGCCGAGATGAACGATACGTCCATCGCCAGGAAGGTCGGCTCGGGAGTTCCGTTCCCGACAGCCAGTGCGCCGGGTTCAAGATACCGGGCGTTGGTTCGCTCCAACAAGCGCACCCGCGGGTCGTTGCGCAGCTTCATGGCAATCTGGCCGAAGCCGGTATCGACAGCGGTGACATGGGCGGCGCCATGCTGCAGCAGGCAATCGGTGAATCCCCCGGTCGAGGTTCCCACATCGAGGCAGGCCTTGCCGTTTACTGAAATTTGCCAATGCTTAAGCGCTTCAGCCAGCTTGAGGCCGCCGCGGCTCACATAGGGCGGATCCTCACCCAGTAGCCGGATGGGAGAATCCTCTTGAACCATCGTGCCCGGTTTATCCACCTTTTGTTCCCGGACCAGGACCCTGCCGGCAAGAATGTACGCGCGAGCCCGTTCGCGGCTGGGAACAAGACCCCGCTCGACCAGGAGAAGATCCACGCGCATTTTTCCGGTGCTTGTCACCTTTTTCGTCGATTCACCCGCTAAACGAACAGCCAAAGAAATCTCCCTTTGGGGAAAACTTCTTTGGCTGCTTCGATCCGCATCGGTTCAAAAAAACGTATATTACGGCAACGTCTGGCAGGCGAGGAGGGTCGATTGAGCCGCCGCGCCCGGCAGATAACAGGGCTCGCCATAACCAGGCACGCGGCTGACGGTGTTGCTGTTGCCGCTCGATCCGTTTTGCGTGGTCACGCGCACGTCCACAATGTTGCCCTCCACCAGGACCGTGGTGTCGACAATGTCAAGATCGGTGCGGATGATTGTGAGATAGGGGCTGTCAGGCGAGGCCACATAGACCTTGCCATAACTCGAATTCTGAGTGGAGACCACGGTGCGCGGGTGGCCGATCACCGGAAGCGGCGCCTTTTCAACCGTGTGGCTGGACAGATCCACGATGGTCACTGTCCCGTCGGTCTGGTTGGCCGTATAGGCGCGGCTGCCGTCGGCCAGCACGGTCACGCTGGCGGGATTGTTGCCCACCGGAATCGTAAACGTCGTGCCGAACGTCGCGCTGTCGTTGCCGTACTCATCCATGCTCACATCGATCACACTGATGGAGTTGCCGTCATAGTTGGCCACGATGAGTTGGCTGGTGGCGGCGTTGTACTCGGCATACACCGGGCCGGCGTGCAAAAGGCCCGGAGCCGGACTAACCGGCAGGCTGGGGTGGCACGTCACCGTCTGGCCGCTCTGATTCACGAATGGAATACACGAATCCACCGTGTTGTTCTGGCTGTTGATCACCGTAATGGTGTCATCTCCCCGGTTCATGACAAAGAATCGCCTGTAATCGGAACTCTGCACGCCGAAAACGGGGCACTTGCCTAACGGAATACTGGCCGAAACCGTGAGAGTGCCTGTTTCGATCGCCGTCGCCACGCCGACGGGACCCGTTGTAGGCGAGATATTGCAGGCCACACCGCTGGAAACGTTGCCCTGGCTGATGACGTAGTTACGCTGGCCGATCGTGCCTGGCCCGATGATCGTCACGGGCGTTGCCGCCACCGGAATAGCGAGCTTGAAAGCCTCAGGAATCCCGGTAAAGAAGTCCCCGGAGTTGCCCGTCAGATCCGCGGTCCATAGTCCGGCCGATGGCGAGAACATGTTCACGGGCGGATAGGGTGCGGTCGTCGTAGCCAGCGTGGAATAACTCACCTTATTGGCCTGCAGCGCGTTGGAAATTGGGAAATTGCTCAAGGTGCCATCGCTGTTGACGGTGTAGCCATTGGAACCGGTCGCGTCGATGGTAAAGGCAGTGGGACCGGGACCGATGGGCGCTTCGGCCAACACTGAATCGCCGGAGTAGTCGATGATCGTGGCAATGCCGGCCGTCGTGGGCGAAGGGGCCGAAACCACCACCGTAAACGACCCAGGCTGCGCGGCCGGACCGTTGGTGTTCACGGGCGTAACCACCGCCCGATATGTGTTGCCGCATCCGGCAATCAGGGCAACAGCCGCAACGACCGCGCCCGCCTGAACCAACCGCATGCGCGTGTGGCCTGAATTCATGAAGAAAAGCCTCATTCAGTTCTTTCCTGCTTACCTCGTGATTGTAAATCAGGCAGCCGGGGATTAGACGCCACCGGCCCGTGGAACGGTATCGGCGCGGGTGCGGCCATGATCTCGCCCGACGCCTCTGCAAGGCCGAAAGCATGGGATCAGCGGCCGGCGACGCCCCCGACGACTTCAACAACCGCGCTGTCCGGCCCGCTCCAGGCTGGATCGCCCTCATGGGTCAGCAGTTGTTTGGCTTGGTCCCAGTGGAGCCGGGTGATGGAACCCGCGCCTTTCTCGTACGCATAGGTCTTGCCATCATCCGAGAAGAGCGTGAAACTCGCGTCCGCGCCAGGGTAAATGGAGATCTTCGCGATGGCCTGCGTTTCATGCGTGCTTTCCACAGGAGAGCCCAACGGAACGATCGAACCCGCCTTGACGAACAGCGGAATGGTGTCGATAGGCGCCTGAACTGTGATGGTCTGGCCGCCTTTCACGCGCTCCTGGCTCCAATAGTTGTACCAGTCTGCTCCGGCCGGCAGATAAACCTCCCGGCTGGTTGCGCCCTGCTCCGTGACCGGCGCTACCAGAAACGCTGGTCCGAACATGTACTCGTCCCTCAAATCGGCAACCTTCGGGTCGTTCGGAAAATCCAAGGGCAGTGCGCGCATGAACGGCGCGCCGGTAAGCCATGTGTTGTAGCCGAGCGAATAAATGTAAGGCATCAGCCGATAGCGCAGGCGCAGGTACTTCTCCAGAATTGGCTCAGCCTGTTTGCCATAGGACCAGACCTCGTTGGCCGGGCGGCTGCCGTGGGCTCTCATGATGGGCAGGAACGTGGCGTACTGGAGCCAACGGGTGTAGAGCTCCGGATAGTCGTCGTAGCCGCCCACATTGGCGCGCGCGTCTGAGGGATCGAGCAGAGGCGGGTGGTCTGGATGGTGCTCTGCTGGCAGGTATTGCCAGCCGCCGGTATCGTTGGACCAGTAAGTCAGGCCGGAGGCGGCGAAGTCCAGGCCTGTGGGAATCTGGCGTTTGAGCGTGTCCCAGGTCGGATAGATGTCCGAAGACCAGAAAATGGCCCCGTTCCGCTGCGCGCCGAGATAGGCGTCCCTGGAGAGGATCAGCGCCCGCTTATCCGGCTCGTCCTCGCGGAAGCCGTCATAAAGCGCCGCGGTGTGAAACAGCGGATAGACATTGAAGAATTGCGTGCCGGGGCCAATGTGGAAGTAAGCGCCGTTGGGAGGCAAGTCAGGTTCGGTTTCGTCGGCCCACAGGGAGTCGAAGCCAAGGTTGAGAATGTTGTTGTGAATGGTCTTCCAGTACCACTTGGCTGCCTCGGGATTGGTGGTGTCGATGTCCGATCCTGCACGATCGTAAGGCAGCCCGTCGATGGGTGTGCCGTCGGCCAGATGGATCAGCCAGCCCTTTTCGCGCAGTTGAGCATAGAAGCGGTCCTCAGGCACAAACCGCGGCCAGACGCTGATCATGGTCTCAAAGCCCATCGCGTGCAGTTGCTTGTTCATGGCCGCGGGATCGGGCCAGAATTTGGGATCCATGTCCATCTGGCCCATCTTGGTGTAGTAAAACCAGTCCACAACCATCACGTCAGCCGGCAGATGGCGGTCGCGATAGCCCTGCGCAACGTCCAGCACTTCCTTCTGACTCGCGTAGCGCTGCTTGCACTGGATGTAGCCATAAGCAGCCTTGGGCAGCATATGCGTGGGGCCGGTCAGCAGCTTGTAGCCGGCGTAGATCTCGTCCGCGCCGGCGCCGGCGATCACGAAGAACGAAACCCGGTCGCCTACCTCGGAGGTCCAGCGGGTTTGCTCATTGAAACCGGGCTCGATAGTGGTCTTGGATGGGTTGTCCCATACCAGCCCATAGCCCTTGTTGGTCACCAGGAACGGCACGCAGGTGCTGGGAGCGGCCGGGGCCGTGTAATCCTGCCAGCAACGGACCGGATGGCCGCGATGGTCGAGAAATCCCTCGTGATTCTGGCCCAGTCCGTAGTAGTGCTCGTCGCCGGGCGACACAAACGTAGCACCCACGACGTAGAACTCGGGGTCGGTGGGACGGCGATCCTGCGCCACGGACGCCGTACCATCCTTGTGATTGGGCACGGACTGCGACCAGCCGGTGAGTTCAAGCAGCGTCTTGCCTTCCGGCGTGCGCAGGGTAATGTGCGCGCCCGGCGTGGAGCCGTTGAAATACTTGTGGATGTCGATCTCGGTCTGAACCGGCGGATGGCCTGGAGGAAGGTCGCGGTCCACCGTGGCCACAATTCGCGCCGACTGGTAAACGTCGGCCTGCGCGCTCTGGGATGCCGACCATCCCGAAGCCGCGGGCACTGCGACAAAACCAAATCCGGGCGCAGCCAGGGCCGGTTCGCGGCTCAGGCTGAGCGTCACGCGCAGAATGTTGGGCGCATACGGCTCCAGCACAATGGTCTCGCCCTTGCGGTCGAGTTCCAGCCGTTGCCCTGGAGATTGGGCTGGGACAGAAGCTGTGGTTAGAACGATTCCGGCAATAACCGCAAGGACGGATGAAAACCTTTGCATGGACAACTCCGTGACGACGCAAATCTGCAGGAATGCGCCGCGCAGATGAGTGTAAACCGATTGACTTGAGCTTTCCCAATCAAATAGTCCGCTCGTGCTCACCAAGAGGCGGTCGCCATCCATAAGGGGAGCCCTTGCGGCAAAAGGTTACGATGAAGTGTGGCTCAAATGAAGCGGATGTCGCAATCGAAACTCATCTGGCAATCGAAACTGGTCCTGCTCATCGTGATGCCCTTTGTGGCTGCCGGTGTGGTGCTCCAAACCCACTGGTGGACGACGCAATCGGCTCCCGTGGCCATCTGGACGGTGGGTCTCAGCCTGCTGCTCGGCATGGTCGTCCTGAAGCTGCGCGCCGCCACCCTGGCCGCGGCGGCAGCGGGTGCGGCCATCACCGCCAACCTCATGTTTTCCACCGTGATGTTCCCCTACAAACCCTGGCAAACAGCCCTGGTCCCGGTGCTGGCGGTCTCCTTGCTCGCCTATATCGCCACGCGGCTTGGCCGGGTGCAGAAAGAACGGCTGGGCACGGGGGAAAAGCGGCGAGGCCGGGCAGCGTCCCAGGTAGCCGCCAATCTGGGCGTGGCCGCGATTGCCTCCAATGAAGTGCTGCAGTCCTGGCTGACCGATACCAACTGGTTTACCCGCGTCACCCTCGCGCCAATGCCCCTGTTTGCCGTGGCGCTGGCGGCGCTTGCCGAGGCCGCGGCGGACACGGTCTCCTCGGAGATTGGCCAGGTTTTGGGCGGCCGGCCCCGCATGATCACCACCTTGCGCCAAGCCGATCCCGGCACAGACGGGGCCATAAGCCTGGCCGGCACGCTGGCGGGCGTGGCTGCGGCGGGAATTGTCGCGGCCTTGGGAACCGTTGCCATGCGCGGCGACTCTGGCATGTTTTGGATCAGTGGCGCGGGCGGCGTCTTCGGCCTGTTCTTCGACAGCCTGTTGGGAGCAACGCTGGAGCGGCGCGGCTGGCTCAACAACGACGCGGTGAACTTCCTCTCCACCGCCAGCGCGGCGGCGTTCGCACTGGGCCTTATGGCGGTGCTTCCGCATGCTGGAGTGGAGCAATTCCCCGTGATCCGCTTGACGCTCTGACTTCAATGCAGGTCAACCCGCCAGAGCGTATAGCTCAGGATCTCGTGGGCGATGCGCTCCGCCTCCTGCGAAGCCTCCGGCACGACTGCACGAGGCCGCGGCGAGGTAAGCACATTGAGTCCGTCCGCTGCGCATATCTGGTGAATCCGGAACAGGTGGGTTCCGTCACTGACGATCACCAGCCGCCGCAACCCGTTGGCGCGGGCAATCACAGCAATGCGGCGCGCTGACTCCTCGGTATCGCGGCTCTCCGTCTCGGCAATGATGGCTTCTTCGGGGACGCCCATGCCCATCAAATACTCGCGGCCCACGGCGCCCTCTGAGTACTCGTCTCCGCCTGGGCCCCCAAGGGTGATGATGAGCGGAGCAATGCCCCGCTTGTACAGGGCGAGTGCGTGGTCCAGCCGGGCGCGGTAGACCGGGGATGGCCGCCCGTCGTACTCCGCCGCGCCAAAGACACCGATCGCGTCAGACGGGGCAGCCTGGTCCTGGCCGGCGTAGGTCTCAATCTGCACGTAGACCCAGCGGCACCAGCCAACCACACCCACCGCCAGAACCAGTAGCAGCAGGAGCACCGCGCGCAAAACCCATTTGCGAAGCTTTGGCCTACTCGGTCTCTGGTTTGTCCGGCGCATCCTACGCACCTTCTGTTGCAGGGAACAGGGACTAGGGAATAGGGACTAGAAAACAGCTCTGATGCAGCCAACGGCTTTTCTGCGAAGAATTAGAGGCTCCTGCTGTTCTGTTCCCTGTTCCCTGTTCCCTGTTCCCTGCCTTTCGTTACCTTTGCAAGACCATGACGATTTCGTGGGTCGGAATTGCGCCCTCGCGCAGAATCTCCCAGCGGCCAGGGCCCAGCGAGAGATCGACGATGGTGGTGGGCTGCGAGTGGCCGGTGGGACCGCCGTCAATGATCAGTGGAATGCGGTCGCCGATCTGGTCGCGGACGCAGGCTGCGTGCGTACACTCCGACGCTCCCTGCAGGTTGGCCGAGGTTGCCGTGATCGGCAGCCCGAAGCGCTCCACAACGGCACGCGGAATGGCTGCGTCCGGTACGCGCAGGGCCACGTTGCCGGTGTTGGCCGTCGAGCGCAGAGGCAGCTTGGTGCCGGCGCGGACGATGACCGTGAGTGGGCCCGGCCAAAAGCGCTCCGCCAGCTTATCCAGTTGCGGGTCGGTATCGCGCGCCAACTCATAAGCCTGCGCCAACGAAGCAATCAGCAGCGAAAGCGGCTTATGCCTCTGGCGCGTCTTCAACTGGTAGATTTGCTCCACAGCGTGCAAATTGACCGGATCCACCGCCAGGCCGTAGAAAGTGTCGGTAGGCAGGGCAACAACATCGCCCTTGCGCAGGCAGGAGACGATATAGTCGATCCGGTCCGGCTGGGGTTCATCGGGATGGACGCGCAAGATCTCCGCGGACAAAAGGGTCTACCTCAATTCCCGAGTTACAGACGCCATAAAGACGGAAGCTATCACAGCACCAGCCTTGGTGCAAGTTCGATTGCCGTGCATCCGTGCCGCCGTCAGGCAAATCGGCATAGAATCGGCTAAGGATTCAAAGGTTTCCGACTGATGCCTCTTCGCATTGTACAGAGTAAACAGAATGGCCGCCTGAAAGAGCTTCGGCGAGCGCTGGCGCACCCGCCTCGGGAGTCCAGCCCGGATCGGCGAGCCCTGGCCGGGATCGAAGGGCTGAACCTGCTTGAGGAGGCCCTCCGCGCCCGGTTGCGCATCGACTGCGTGTTTGTGGCGCAGGGATCGGAGCACCTGCTGAAAGCGCTGCCGCTTCCGCCGGAGACTGAAATTCTGCTCATGCCCAGGGAGCTGCTTGACTCCGCTCTGGCCACGGAGGCGCCCCAGCCCATCGCAGCGCTGGTCGAGGCCCAGGACTGGACTTGGGCGCACCTGCTCGGCGGCCAGCGAAACGTCGCCCCGCTCATCCTGGTGCTTGACGGCCTCCAGGACCCCGGAAATCTGGGCACCATCCTGCGCTCCGCGGAAGCCTTCGGGGCCGATGGTGTCCTAAGCCTCCCAGGCACCGTGAGCGCCTGGAACCCCAAAGCGGTCCGCGCCTCCGCCGGCAGCGTCTTCCGCCTCCCGTTGCTCGCTGTCAGCGCCCAGGACTGCTTCGCGCGGCTGCTGGAAGCGGGCGTGCGGATCTTCGCCACCACCGTGCGAGGGGCGCAGCCTGCCGATCTGGCGGATCTGGCAGGGCCAGTAGCGCTCATCATCGGCAATGAAGGCAACGGCGTGTCCGATCGTCTGGCCGCCCAGGCCGCTGGAACCATCACCATTCCCTGCCCCGGCCCGGTCGAAAGCCTCAATGCCGCCGTAGCCGCAAGCGTCCTGCTCTATGAAGCGTCGCGGCAGCGCTCCGCCTTGAGCGGTGGACCCCTGGACCATCGAGGGGGATTGCGATGAGCCTGTTTGACGGCGAACCCGAAGGTCCGCAAGGCCTGCCGCGCACCGCGCCGCTGGCCGAACGCATGCGCCCGCGCAGCCTGGAGGAGTTGAGCGGACAGGAGCACCTGGTCGGCCCCGGCAAGCCACTGCGCGTCCAGATTGAACATGATGATTCCGGCTCCATGATCCTCTGGGGTCCGCCTGGCGTGGGCAAGACCACGCTGGCCAAGATCATCGCCGAAACAACCAAAGCAAGTTTCATTGAATTCTCCGCCGTCACAAGCGGCATCAAGGAAATCAAGCAGGTGATGGTCGCGGCCGCGCAGGCGTCGGAGATGCACTCCCGCACCATCCTCTTCGTCGATGAGATTCACCGCTTCAACAAGGCCCAGCAGGACGCCTTTTTGCCCTACGTGGAGCGCGGGACAATACGGTTGATTGGAGCGACAACTGAGAATCCCTCCTTCGAAATCATCTCCGCGCTGCTCTCGCGCTGCCGCGTCTACGTGCTGGAGCCGCTGACCGAGAAACAGATCGCAGCGTTGCTGCGCCGTGCCCTTGAAGATCGCGAGCGGGGCCTTGGCGCACTCGGATTGACCGCGGATGACGATGCGCTGGAACTGATTGCCAGCTACTCGAGCGGCGACTGCCGCAACGCCTACAACACGCTTGAAGTGGCCGCGCAACTGGCGCTGGAACCGAGTCAGGATCTGGATCAGGTCTCCGCAAAACACATCGACAAAACGCTGGCAGGCGTGGCCGTTCAGCAGCGCGTGCTCCTCTACGACAAGTCCGGCGAAGAGCACTACAACCTGATCTCCGCATTGCACAAGAGTGTCCGCAACAGCGATCCCGATGCGGCGCTCTACTGGCTGGCGCGCATGTTTGCGGCCGGCGAAGACCCGCTCTACCTCGCCCGCCGCGTAGTCCGCATGGCCGTCGAGGACATTGGCCTGGCCGCTCCCGAGGCGCTCAACCTGTGCCTGTCAGCCAAGCAGGCCATGGAGTTCCTCGGCTCCCCCGAAGGCGACCTGGCGCTGGCCGAGGCGGTGGTTTATCTTTCGCTGGCGCCCAAATCGAACTCCGTCTATACCGCCTACGGCGCCGTGCAGCAGGAGATCGAACACACCCGCCAGGAGCCGGTGCCGCTGCACCTGCGCAACGCCCCGACTCGCCTGATGAAAGAGCTCGACTACGGCAAAGGCTATCTCTACGCCCACGACGAAGAAGGCCGCGTAGCCGACATGGACTGCCTGCCCGATTCACTGCGCGGCCACAGCTACTACCAGCCCACGCAGGAAGGCCGCGAGAAGCTGCTTGCGCAGCGCATGGAAGAGATTCGGCGGATTCGGGCTGCGAAGCACCCCACCGGCTGATGATTGCCGGGGGCCGGGTGCCCCATCCTTCGAGCGCTTTTGCTCGAAGGGGGGATAGCACTACCCTCAGTCGGATCGCTCGCGCCGCGTCTGCATCTTCCCCTTCCCAACCCAATCGGCTTGGGTTATAATCGAGACAAATGGGTTCGCTCCGTTTTGACGGCGTTCGATTTACGGCCTACACGATGGACCACGCGCCCCGGCATGTGCATGGTTTCTACGCCGAGATCGAGGTTATCGCCGATCTTCGCCAAGACGGGGTGGTCGCGCTCGCTCGCCGGACAGACGCCATACGGCCAAGCAACGGGAGCAAGGCGGATGTGCGGCACGTGCTGACGGTAGCCGCATGGCATTTCGACGAATTGGTTTCACTTTGGGAGAAGCATCATGGCTGAGCATAAAGTCATCACAACCGATGGCGAGATTGAAGCGGCGCTGGAAACGGCGAAACTCCACGACCGCGAACCGCGCGCGCTGACGGTCGAACACGTCCCCGGCCTCAACCTGCTTATCGTTGGACTCAGCAACCAGCGCCGGCTGGTGCTCCCAATCGAGGAGGTTCAGGGGCTGGGCAAGGCCACGCACGAGCAGATGCGGATGTACAAGTTGATTGGCCGCGGAACCGGCATCAGCTTTCCCGAGTTGGACGTTGACCTGTATGTTCCCGCTCTGATCGAAGGCGTCTACGGAAACCGCCGCTGGATGGCGCAGTTGGGCAAGAAGGGCGGCAAGGCCAAGACCGAGGCCAAAAGAATTGCCGCCAGAGCGAACGGCGCCAGGGGCGGAAGACCAGCTAGAATTGCCGCAGTGAGCGCATAGCCCGCATAGCCAGGGATCGCAATTCGCGGTGGTGCATTGGCGATCTATTTGCACCAAATGCCGAGTGCGACAGATTCCGCCATTTGGAACCTGGGATTGCACAAACCCCAACTAGCTTTTCCGATCCCTAACCCCTGACCTCTACGCATCCCACGGATTGACAACCGACGGCGCGATGTCCTCGAAGTGCTTCACGTTGCGCGTGGCGAACTTTGCGTGAGAGGCAAGGACGATTCCGGCGATCATGGTGTCGCGGAGTTCTCCGGGGCGGCCTCTTCTTTGTCTATCCGCAGCCAACTCCGCAGCACGCCTTGCCGCGGCCTCATCGTAGCCCGCGACTCGCTGTTGCACAACCTCGCCGAGCCAACGCTCGAAGGAGGCCATGAGAGCAGCCCGGCGTTTCCCATCCGGCATCGTCTCCAGGCCAAAGCGAATCTCAAAAACGGTAACGGAAGTTGTCCAGATGGAGGTACGAGGCTGCTGGTCAAGCCAGCGTGTAACGCGCTCGTCCGGCTTCGGCAGCATGATTTCCGAAACCACGTTCGTATCGAGGATAATCATTCGTCAAAGCTTATCGGCTTGAGTGGAAAGCCGCGCCATTCGCGAATCTCTTCTCCCTCTTGCAGTCCAATTCCCTGCCCGCTGAAGAGGGCAACAGAGGCCGTTCCAAACCCAACAGACGGCGCGTCCTCTTCCTTGAGCGCGTTACGCAGAATCTCCCGGGCTTCGGCTTCCATACTGAGGCCGTGGCGTTTGGCGCGACGCTGCAAACGCCCCTTCAGCCGGTCTTCAAGGTTGCGAACCAGAATCTGCGCCATCCTCGCCTCCGAAACTCCAATGCTATCATGATAGCACATTCTCGAAATGAGCGCGGAGGCTGTGACCATCGAAGCTCAATGCCCTGACTTCGGCAACTTATCCAAAGCGTCGGTTACGATGCCGGAGGTCAGCACTTCCGGCAAGAGCACCGGTTCGCTCTGCCCCGGCGTGTAGAGCGCGTAGGCTGGAACTCCGCTTCGTCCGAGAGCGGTCAAGGCCTGCGTGATGTCTTCATCGTGGCGCGTCCAGTCGGCCTTCATCAAAACGACATTCCGGGCCTGAAAAGCCTGCTCTACCTCGGGCTGGTCGAGAGCCACGCGCTCATTCACCTGGCAGCTCAGGCACCAGCTTGCGGTGAAGTCCACAAACACGGGCTGCCCCGCGGCTAGCGAACGGTTAACCGCAGCCTGCGACCACGGCTGCCAGAGGCCAGACATCTCCGGGGCAGCCAGAGTCTCCGACGCAACGGCCAGCTTAGCCGGCGCAAGCACGCTTATGGCGATCACGCCGAGCAGAATCAGCGCAGCAACAGCGGCAGCCCAGCGCCTTGCCGGCCACCGGCCCAGAAACCATCCGGCAATCGCGAGCAGCAAAAAGCTGGTCAGCAGCGCCGCCAGAATTCCAGCGCCATAAGCCTGCGCCAGTACCCACGCCAGCCAGATGACGGTGGCAAAGATCGGCACCGAGACAGCCTGACGCAGCACTTCCATCCAGACGCCGGGCTTGGGAAGCAGCCGCGTCCAGGCCGGATGCAGAGTCAGCGCGAAATAAGGCGCGGCCAGGCCAAGAGCCAACGCCGTGAAGACAGCAAACGTCACTGCGGCGGGCTGGGCCAGCGCGTAGCCGATGGCCGCTCCCATAAACGGAGCTGTGCATGGCGTGGCCACCACAACAGCCAGCACCCCGGTGAAAAAGCTGCCGGCGTAGCCATGCTTTGAAGCCAGCGTTCCACCAGCGCTGGTCAGCGTCATGCCGATCTCGAACTGTCCCGCCAGCGACAGACCCACAAAGAACAGCAACCCCGCCATCAGCGCCAGAAACACCGGCGATTGGAATTGGAATCCCCACCCCAGCGTTGCTCCCGCCGCGCGCAACCCCAGCAGCACGGCCACCAGCACCCAAAACGAAACCAGAATGCCGAGCGTATAAACCAATCCATGCGTCCTGAGCCTGTGCAGTTCCTTGTGGCCGGAATGCACCAGCGCCAGCCCCTTCAAAAACAGCACCGGAAACACGCAGGGCATCAGATTCAGCAGCAGACCGCCCAGAAAAGCCAGCCCCGTAGCCCGAGCCAGTGCAGCCCACGAGAGCGGTGTAGCAGCGGTCGGACCTGTGCTCAAGGGCGTCGGCGGCGGCACAGGTGCGGAGGAGCGTGTTGCCGCGGCAGTCGCCGGCGCGGGCGATGTGGGTGCCGACGCTTGAGCCTCTACCCTGCCGGGCAGCGCCGCAAGCTCGAACGCCCGTCCGCCCGAAAGTTCCAGAACCCCTTTCAATTGAGAAGGATTTGCGGTAAGATTCGCGTCTTTCTTGAGGTCAAGGATCAGGCCGTTCGCCGTGGGCGTCAGCTTTTGCGGGGCCGGATTGTCGAGGATGTTCTCGTCGGACGGGAAGAATGAAGCCTCGATCTCTGCCTGGCCGGTTTCGACGGAGAGACGGAAGCCTTCCTTCGTCGGCTGAAAGACCGCTTTATCGCTGGCTGGCAATGAAGTGGGAAGTCGACCCGCCATGCGATTGAATATCTCGCTGTCGGACTTCAGCGAAACCGGCTTGCCTGGGCGGTCGTCAACCTCACGGCTCACCTCCAGCTCCGCCTTGCCGGGGATGCAGCTCGCCCGGCAAACTAACCAATCTACCTTGGCGTGGAGGATAGCCGGACCGGGCTTCGCCGTCTTCGCCACGTTCAGCGTCAGTGGGAAGAGCGCCTCGTCTTCATACCCAAAGTCCATCAACGGGCCGAGCGGCAGACGCCTGGGAGCAGGAAACTGCAAAGCCCCGGCAGTAATGCCCTCGGGAAGCGTCCATTGCGCGTGCGGCGGCTCGCCTGCATCGCCCGCATTCTTCCAGTAGATATGCCAGCCCGGCTCCATCTTGAAATAAAGCCCAGCATCGGCCGGTTCACCACGATTCAACCCTTGGGAAAGAACAAGCAGTTGTACATGCACATGCGGCGCGTCGGCGGAACTCGACACCGCCTGCGCGGGCAGACCCGTGGCAAGCAAAACCGACAACGCGAAGATCAAACGGAAAAGGCGCATGAAGGGGAAACGTTGACTCCTGGTTGTTTGACTCAGTCTGCCGGACGATAGTCGCAGCCAATGCTAGCTTCCTTGCTCGGCGTGCAAATCGGCCCGCGCCGCATGTTCCCTGAAAATGCAATCGTTCTGGACACATTTGACCCCAGCCGCTCGTGCCCTGGCCACCGCCTGCTCGTGGATCACTTCATCCTGCAGCCACAGATAGGGAATACCCAGCCGGATCACGTCGTCCACAATAGCCGGAACGAACTCCGAAGCCCGAAAAACGTCCACGAGATCAATGCCTGCGCCGGTCTGATTGCGGTCGGCGGCCTGTGCAGCGGCCTGAGCAGCTTCCAGGTCCGGATAGCACTTGAGGCCGAGCACCTCGCTCAGCGCGGGATTCACCGGAATCACGCGATAACCGTTCGCGGCCAGATAGAGCCCGATGTTATGGCTGGCGCGCCAGGGTTTGTCGCTCATGCCCACCACGGCAATGGTCTTGGCCTGGCGCAGCATCTCGTCGATGACGGACGGATCGTTTCCCATACCTTAGCTACCAGTCCCTCTATACATCGAGATCGTCATCGGCTTCGGCAGCCACAGCCGTTCCCCGGCGCTTGGCCAGCAGATAACCACGCAGAAACGGCTCCAGGTAACCGTCGAGCACCTTGTCCACGTCGCCGACTTCGACCTTGGTCCGGTGATCCTTGGCGATCCTGTAGGGCTGCAAAACATAGGACCGGATCTGCGAGCCGAAGTTGATCTCCAGCTTCGAGTCTTCGAGCTTCTTGCTTACCGCACGCTTTTTTTCGAGCTCATACTCGTAAAGCCGCGAGCGCAGCATCTTCATGGCCTTCTCGCGGTTCTTGTGCTGCGAGCGCTCGTTCTGGCAGCAGACCACAATGCCGGTGGGCAGGTGAGTCATGCGCACGGCGGAGTCGGTGGTGTTCACGTGCTGGCCGCCCTTGCCGCCGGAGCGATAGGTGTCGATGCGCAGGTCCTCCACCTTCAAATCCACATAGATGGTTTCGTCGATCTCCGGCGATACATAGACTGAGGCAAACGAAGTGTGCCGCCGCTTGGCCTGGTCGAAGGGCGAGATGCGCACCAGGCGGTGAACGCCGCTTTCGCCGGCCAGTTGCCCGAAGGCGTACTCGCCGATGATGGTGAAAGTGGCGGACTTGATGCCCGCCTCTTCGCCATCCTGGTAGTCGTTCATCTCCGTCTTGAAGCCCTGTTGCTCGGCCCAGCGCAGGTACATGCGCAAGAGCATCTCTGCCCAGTCTTGACTTTCAGTCCCGCCCGCGCCCGGATGGACGGTGACAATGGCGTTGAGCGGGTCGGCCTCGCCGTTGAGCATCGTCCGGGCCTCGAGGGCTTCATTGAAGGCAGCCAGAGCCTTGATGTCTCGCTCCAGGTCGGCCAACACGTCTTCACCCTCGCGGGCAAGCTCGAAGTAGGCTTCGATATCGCTGGACCGGCGAACAAGCTCCTCATCGTCGGCGACAAGGTTTTCCAGGCGTTTGCGGTCGCGCATCAACGGCTTGCTGGCGCCGGTGTCGGACCAGAGTGCCGGATCGGCCAGTTTTGTCTCTATAGCGGCGAGTTCCCTGCGGATGCGAGCAGGGTCAAAGATACTCCCGCAGGTCGCGCACTTGATCGCGCACGGGAGCGTAAGCGAATTCTAGATCGTTCAAGGACATGGCTTTGCTCGGACCTGACTTTGGATTTGGACTGTGAATCTGCGTTCCTTCGACTAGGATAGCATTGCGCCGGTTTTTAGCAGCTTGAGGCAAACGTCATCGACTTGATTTGTGTACACGTTTGTGTTCATAATGGTAGGTAGGCAATGGCGGGCAAGGAACTCGAATTCGAGTGGGACGAAGCCAAGGCCAGCATCAATCTGGAGAAGCACAGGGTTTCGTTTCTGACCGCCTCCGCAATCTTTTTGAATGAGAGATTGGAGCGCATCGACGACCGCAAGGAGTACGCCGAACTCCGCTGGATTGCACTGGGGCGCGTTGAGAGCGAGGTCTATCGCGTTGTGTATACCTGGCGCGATGAGAATCTGGTTCGCCTCATCAGCGCCCAGAAAGCGAGCAAAGATGAACGGGAAATCTACTATCGTGAGACATTCGCTTAGCGAAATCAGCGCTATGCGCGAGTCAGGCGAAGACGGGACCAGCGCGGATGCGCCGGAGGCTGAGTCGCTGGGCGCGGAGTTCTGGAAATCCGCGCGGGTGGTGATGCCGGCTGGAAAGACCTCCGTTCACCTGCGCCTCGACAGCGACGTGGTCGAATGGTTCCGGGCGCGCGGCAAAGGACACCTGACCCGCATGAATGCCGTCCTCAGAGCCTACGTCGAAGCGCAGAAGCAACACCCGCGGTTGGGCTAACCGCATTTGGCTCGGAGATCGAGGGAGTTCATCCCAGGTCCCAAAAGTGGGAGCTGAGGCATCCGGCTTATCTTGGCGCCGGAGCCTCTTGTTTACTCTTTAATGCGGCCCTATTAAGCAGCTTTATCTGATGCAGCTTCTGAGCGGCACCCTTTTCGTCGCCGGATAAAAGTATGTCGGAGATCCCATCTCCGTCTCGCCCGAAGATCCGACGCGTGGTCATTACGTCTTGGTAGACTTTCGCTACAGTGCTGTAGACCTCTTCGTCAGCCGCAGACTCCTTTAGCCTCGACACCTTGCTCTCGAGCTTCACCGAATCGGCTTCTCGCGGCGCCCAAACTGTGTCGTCTGCCCTGATTGCCTCTATCTGAAGTTTTACGGAATCGAACCAGTCGAACGCCAAATCGAGCACCTTTGGATCCAGTCGAGCCCAGTCGACGGTCTCCTTTTGCTCTTGCTGGCTGGGGATTTGCGAAAACGACATAGCACTGCCAAGGAGCAGGAGCGTCAACTTGAAGATGGCTTTCATAACCTTTTCTCCTTCTTCTTATGACTACCAATGGTAACGCCACAAAGGTCTCAGATGCGGTGAGGGCGCAGGTTACGATGGTCTGGGCGACTTGGACAAGAAAGCCTGACGCGCCGACACACACGCTACTTCACCACCTTGATCTCATCGAGCAGATCGGGATGGCGATCCAGCACTTTGAGCAGCTTGACCAGGGCTGACGGCGGCTCGGTCTTGCCGTTCTCGTAGCGGAAGAAGGCATGGTCGCCGCTGTCGCGGAAAGGGAGCAATGGTCGGAATTCCGCCGCCCCACGCCAGGTTGAGTGGCAAGAACGAGGGATTGACTTTCATTGCGGACAGTGCAATAGTTGCATTACGTTGTTTTGGTGGGACAGTATGCCGGTTTTACAACGTTTCGGGTCTGTCAGCGTGCGCATGTACGCCGACGATCACCGGCCGCCTCACTTCCATATTGTCGCGCCGGACTTTCAGGTTTTGGTGCGGATTTCGGATTTGACGGTGATTGTTGGAGAGGCCAGACCGACACAGATCGCCGAGGCCTTGGCCTGGGCGCAAAGCCATCAAGAGGCTCTGGCGCTGCGGTGGACAGAACTGAACGAACGGGAGTAACGATCATGCCGAGAAAAACTTTGCCGCGTATCGCGTCTGTTGCCGCCGGCAAGAAGCCGTTGACCTTGCTCATTCGTTGGGAAAAGGGCCGGGAGAGCCGGGTTGATGTTTCCGGCCTGGTGGAAACCTTCCGCGTTTATGAGCCGTTGCGCCGCTCGCCGGAATTGTTTGGGCGTGTGCAGGTTGGCGACTATGGCACGGATGTTTGCTGGCCGGATGAAATCGACATGGCCGCCGATACGCTTTGGCGGCTTGCGCAAGAGCAATCGGGGCAGACCATGTCGCCCGATGCGTTCAAGCATTGGCGGGAACGCAAAGCCTATACGCTCGATGTTGCCGCTGCCGCGCTGGGGTTGAGTCGCCGCATGGTTGCCTACTATGAACAGGGTGCGAAGCCGATTCCGCGTGTCGTTGCGCTTGCCACTCACGCCCTTGATTCCTTGTCGATGAAATAAGTTGAGACGGCATGAAGAAGGTTCCTGAGTTCAAGAACGAGGACGAAGAGTTTGAGTTCTGGTCCACGGCGGACTCGACCGAATACGTCGATTGGTCTAGAGACCTGCGGGTGAAGTTCGTCAAACTCAAGCCCACATTGCGCACCATCTCCGTGCGGCTGCCCGTGGCCATGGTTGAAGATTTGAAGATCCTGGCCAACCAGCGCCACGTTCCCTACCAGTCGCTGCTCAAGGTCTTTCTGGCCGAACGGCTGCAGCGGGAGAAGACGCGGCGGCTGGCGGTATAGGCTGGACACCCGGCTGCCTAAACCATCCTATGTAACCTTGATCTCTTCGAGCAGATCAGGATGACGGTCCAGAACTTTGAGCAGCTTGACAAGCGCTAACGGCGGCTTGGTCTTGCCGTTCTCGAAGCGCGAAAACGCATTGATGCCGCCGCCGTTTGCCGATAATTACGATGCGCCAGCGCATAATCATCGCATGGGATACCTCCACTAAAATCTCATTTTCCCCGCCGGAAACGGTTACCCCACCCCCCCCTACCCCTAATTCGACGCAATTCCCGTCCTCCATGCAGCGCAACTATATGATAATAAACAATATAGAAAAACTTCCTATTACACAAAGAGTAAACATGGAAGCCCGAAAATGCGCTGTTTTTCGAGGAAAAACCACGATTTTCGCATCAGAATCAGCGAAATCGCTCGAAAGAATCCTATGATCTTGCTACGATCTTGCAGCGGGAGCAGCGATCCAGGCGCGCAGCAGCTTTCTTCCCGCCCAGCCCACAATCCCCAATCCGAATATGGCACAAAGCCACCCGAACACGTCGCCGTGCGCGGTGTAGAAGGTTACGTCGTCGCGGAATCCGTAACCGGCGGGCAGCGCGTCCACCTGGTGCCGTGGGATGCTCTGCCTCACCCGCCCATAAGGGTCGATCACCGCGGTGACGCCGGTGTTGGTGTCACGCAGAATCCAGCGGCGGTTTTCGATGGCCCTCATGCGCAGCATGTTCAGGTGCTGCCAGGGGGCGCTGGTGTCGCCGTACCAGCCGTCGTCGCTGATGTTCACCAGCACCTCGGCGCCCAACTCCGGAAACTCCCGCACCTCGTCGGCAAAAACCGCCTCATAGCAGATGAAGACGCCGTAGCGGTGCGCGCGGCCGTCCTGGGTGGAAAGGCGAAAGACCTTGCGCTCGTCTCCGCGCGTAAAATCGGAAACCTTCCCCGTAAGCTTGCGGGCGAAAGCAAACAGGCGCTTGAAGGGAACATACTCGCCGTATGGGACGAGGTGAATCTTGTCGTAGCGCCCTACGCGGGCGCCATCCGCGCCCACGACCAGCGCGGAGTTGAAATAACGCCAGCCGCCGTCCTCCGCCGAGAAATCTGTCCCAATGTTGCCCACCACCAGCGGCGCCTGCTCCTGCCGGGCAATGGCCACGAGTGCTTGCTGAAACTTCGGGTCTCCTTCCTCAAATGGGGCTGGCGACTCCGGCCACACCACCAAGTCAGGATGCGTCGGATAGGGTGGGCAGACAATCTCGCCATTCGACGCGCCGGTCTGGGGGATTCCGGCGATGTAGGTTTTGCACTGCTCGCCGGCCAGCTTGGCGAATTCGGCAATATGCTGGTCCCACTCGCCGGGGCCCAGCCAGCGGTTGTCGCCAGCCACGTCCAAATTGGGCTGGATCAGCACGGCGCTGGCGGTAGGCGCGGGCCTGGGCGGCTCCATGGTCACGCCCGCCGCACCCACCATCAGCAGGACGGCCCCGGCGATGCCCGACGGCAGCCTCCCGGAACAGCGGTCCAAGAGGAGCCCCCCGGCGATCAGCGCATTGACGAAAACCAGCACAAAGCTGATGCCGTAGACCCCGGTCCAGGGCGCGAGCTGATTGACCAGACCGTTGTCCACCTGCGAGTAGCCCAACTGATCCCAGGGAACGCTGGTGATGCGCGATGCGGCCAGCTCCAACCCGGCCCACAGGATGGGCGCCGCAGCCAGCGCCAGCCGCGTGCTTCCGGTTGCCTTCCGCACCAGCATGACGCCAAGGCCGAAGAGCCCGAAGTAGAGCCCCAGCACCAAGCTGTATCCCACCAGCAACAGCGTCGGCGCAAATGGCGGCATGTCGCCGTACCGGAGCATGACATCGCGCACCCAGTAGCAATTTCCCGCGTACCACAGGAAGCCGCAAAAGTAGGCCAGAAGAAAGGCTCGCCGCAGGGGGCGCGGCTGCTCCGTCGCGGGCTTTGACAGGATGGCCCACAACAGCGGGACCAGGCCGAACCATGCAAAGACGGTGCGCCAGACGGGAAGCGGTCCGGCCAGCGGAAACGGCAACTCGAGCAAGCCAGCGGAGATGCCAGCCGCGGCCCATAACTTCCAGGCCCCTGACTTCCAGAAGGTACGTTGCATACAGGGCCGAGTTTATCGCATCCGGCGCCTGGGCGCAGAGATCACCACACAGCGAAAGCCCACGAGGGTCAATTACCGAATGCTGGGCGCTTTTCATTGGGAAGAAACACAAGGCCGAGTCGCCCATGCTGACAGTAAATTCGGAGATACAATTCCCCAAAGCATTTGTGGCGTTTTTTGCCTCAGCCTTTTCGCGCTCGCTGCAAAACCCAGAACAGGTTACAATCGACCCTATGTTACTTGCCGTTTTTGCAATGCGGGTACTGACGTGGATGTTTTTTGTCGGCTTAGTCGGTTCGGCCGTGGTCGTCCTCATCAGCTTCTGGGAAGATGGAAAAGAACTGTTTGGCAAGGATTAAAAGGACTTATCCTCGCTGTCGCCGGCGAAGCTCCCAATTTTGTATTGACTCCGTAACAATTCGGACATAAACTCACCGAAGGGCCGGCGATGATATCGCTCTCTCGAGTCTGAAACGCCGGCCATTGCGTCGGCACCTTCACGATGGCATCTTCCCGAACGACCGTCGCCCCACCCTCCAACCGCGTCCGGCTCATCGTGGCATCCTCCGTGATGCTCACGTTCATCTCCTTTTGGCGCGCGGCGGCCATTGTCCTTTGCGATCTTGGCTCATCCGCCTTTTATGCCGGCGGCATCGCTGAAGAAGCGGTGGGCGCAGCCGCGCCATGGTTCATCCTCGGCATCATGCTGTTCAGTTTTGCGGTTCGCGCGGTCTATGTCGAGAGCTGTTCGATGTTTACCCGCGGCGGCGTTTACCGCGTGGTGAAGGAGGCCCTGGGCGGCACCTTTGCCAAGATCAGCGTATCCGCCCTCATGTTCGACTACATTCTTACCGGACCGATCTCCGGTGTGTCCGCCGGACAATATATTACAGGACTGATGAATGAAATGATGGTGGTCGCCAATAATAGCCACTGGCTTCCTCCAGCTCTGATGACCGCGCAGAACAGCCCCTTCCAGTTTGATATGAATCACACCGCGGCGGTCTTCGCGGCTGCGGTGACCATCTATTACTGGTGGCAGAACATCAAGGGCATCGAGGAGTCCAGCGGCAAGGCACTGCGGGTCATGCAGATTACCACGGTGATGGTGATCATCCTCTTGCTGTGGGGAGTTTTCTCGGTGATGGTGCGCGGTGTCCATCTGCCGCCGCCGCCCACGCCATCGCATCTCAAGTTCAGCACCGATGCGCTGGGCTTCCTCAAGGGAACTCGGCTGGTGCCGATGCTTGGTCTGTTCGGGATTCTCATGGCCTTCGGCCACTCTGTCCTGGCCATGAGCGGCGAAGAAAGCCTGGCCCAGGTGAATCGCGAGATTGAGCACCCAAAGCTCAAGAACCTCAAGCGAGCGGCAATCGTAATTGCCATCTATAGCCTGATCTTTACCGGGGGCGCCACACTGCTGGCCTCCATGCTCATCCCCACATGGCAACGCACCCACATCTACCAGGACAACCTGATCGCCGGCCTGGCCATGTATATGGTCGGTCCCATGTTCTGGCGCATTGCCTTCCGCATCTTCGTGGTGCTGGTCGGATTCCTGATCCTCTCCGGGGCCATCAACACCTCCATGATCGGCTCGACGGGCGTGCTGATGCGCGTGGCCGAAGACGGTGTACTCACCGACTGGTTCCGCAAGCCACACCCCAAGTTCGGCACCAGCCATCGCATTGTCAATCTGGTCTTCATTCTCCAGATGATCACCATCGTCGCCAGCAGGGGCGACGTGATCACCCTCGGTGAGGCATACGCCTTCGGCGTCATCTGGTCGTTCACATTCAACAGCCTGGCCATGCTAGTCCTGCGCTGGAAGTACCACGGCGAGCGTGGCTGGAAGGTTCCTCCCAATCTGCGCATCGGAAACTTCGAGATTCCCATCGGTCTGCTCTCGGTGTTTCTGGTGTTGCTCTCGACCGCCGTCGTCAACCTGTTCACCAAGTCCGTAGCCACGGTGAGCGGCTGTGTATTTGCCGCGGCCTTCTTTATCGTCTTCTCCGTCTCAGAACGCCAGAACCTGCGCAAGCATGCCATCACAGCTCGGCAGATGAAGGATCAATTCCAGCTCGAACACCAGGACACGGTGAGCCGGGAGTCGGCGGCCATTCGTCCCGGAGGCGTCATGGTAACTATGCGCGACGACGCCAATCCTCTTGCGCTCAAGTGGACTCTATCCCGGACAAACACCGATGACCAGGATGTCGTCGTCATCAGCGTCCGCATGATGGGCGCCGGCGGACCGGAGTATCTTAGCGCCGAGGAGCAGAGCTTCAGCGAACACGAGCAAATGGTCTTCACCAAGGCTGTCTCCGTTGCCGAGAGCTTTGGCAAGAAAGTGTCGCTCCTGGTGGTTCCTGCCGGGGACGTGTTCGCGGCTCTTGTGCAGGGAGCAAACTCGCTGGAGATGGACTCAGTTGTTTCCGGCGTTTCCAGCAAATTGACAGCCGAGGAACAGGCCTTTCACATGGGACAGGCCTGGGAGGCGCTGGCCGGGGCCAAGCGCCAGTTCAACTTTTATGTCATCGATCCCAGCGGTGGGGTCAAGGTGTTTTACATCGGGCCGCACGCGCCCAACCTGAGTCCAGACGACGTGCAACTGGTACACCGGTTGTGGCTGAATATGCGCCGCGATCCCTCCGTGCCCGACCTGCACCACAGCGACATCATCACCTATGCGCTCACGCGGCTGGCCGGCCAATATGCCCGCGAGAAGCAGGAGATACTGCGCGATCTGCGCAACTATCGCGCAGCCGAGGCGCCGGCGGCGCTGCGCCTCGGCGGACAGGCGCTTCCTAACATCCCGGCTACCCCGCCCGCGCCCGCGCTACCCCCACTCCCGCCCAAAACGCCGAACTCTCTTTAGAACTCCGGCTGGTTCTCTCTTCGTCAGATAGGTTTGCGGAAGCTAAGCACTATCTCCTCCGGCCCATGCGGGTCTCCCGCCAGAACGCTTCAGCGTCAGTAACTTTCCACATTTTTTGTTTGTAAAAGAGTCTACAGTTGCGTATTGTGTTTCAAGGACAAGTGGTTGACCCGCGCGCGTTTTTTCACTTAGGCACAACGGGAATTGGGCCACTTATAAAGACCTGACAGGAGGAACCGTGGGAGTTTCAGAGATTCTGATACAGATCGATCGGGAGATCGCCCAGTTGCAACATGCGCGCGCCCTGCTGGGTGGTAAAGTCGCGCCGGCAACTAAGAAGGTTGCGGCAGCCCCCGCCGCCAAGAAAAAGGCCAAGAAGAAAAGGAACCTCACCCCTGAAGGCCGGAAGCGCATTGCCGAAGCTGTCAAGCGCCGCTGGGCTGAGCAAAAGAAGGCAGCTGCAAAGTAACTGGCCGGCGGAAAGATCATGGGCTGGCTTGAGCGCCAGCCCATTTTCCGTTTCTGCGCCTTGACCGGGGATGATGCCGACTAGATCGCTTCCCCTGGGGCACACAGGACCACATGGACGCTGGCATCGACCAGTGCAATCAGTTCCTCTGGTGTGCCCTTCAGCGGCGGGAATGTGCCGAAGTGCAGCGGTAGCACGGTTGCCGGTTTTAGAAAGCTGACTGCCAGCGCGGCCTCCTTCGGTCCCATGGTGAAATGCCCCCCGATGGGAAGCATAGCCACCTCGGGCCGGTAGAGTTCTCGAATCAGATTCATATCGCTGAAGACCGCTGTATCTCCGGCATGATAAAGCACCGGACCGTCCGTAATAGTTAGAACATACCCGGCGGCAACTCCCACATAGTGCGTTCCCTGGTCATCCTGCGCCGCCGAAGAGTGTTTGGCCTCGACCATGGTGGCCGCCACGTCATCCAGTTGCACAGTTCCACCAAGATTCATCCCAATCGTATCGGCCACTCCCTTACCTGCCACATAGGCTGCCAGTTCATAAATTGCCACCACGGTGGAACTGTGGCTCGCTGCCGCCCACACCACATCGGCGATATGGTCGCCATGGCCGTGGGTCAGCAGGATGTAATGAATCTTGGCCGGTAACACAAAGTTCTTCGGGTACTTGGGATTCTCCGCAATGAACGGATCAATCAGGATGTTTGTGCCCTTGGCGGTCTGGACCAGCACGGTGGCATGCCCAAGCCAGGTGATGCGCGTTCCCTTCAATGAATCCATGTTTCCTCCCTCAGGACAACTGGTCCGGTGATGCTCTACCGAGTCATGATGACTTCGGAGACGCTGTCTTTTGCCAGGAACTGCCTGTGGCCCGACCAGCCGGCGAAAAGGCGCTCGATGCTGCGGTTGGTAGAGGCGCGCTGGATGGGAAAGGCCTGTGCCAACTGCACTTCCACATCGTCGCCCGGGGTGACGTGAAAGCGGCAGTGTACGGTCTCCTCGCCCTGGGTCCGCGTGTGAAATAAAGCCAAAACCTGGCCGCCCGGATTCATGGCCGAAAACAGATGCGCGACCACCGGCGCCACCAGCGGTTCGGGCAGGTAGTCGAGCGCCGTCCACAGCAGCGCCACGTCAAAGGTGCGCCCGGCAAAATTGAGGGCCTGTTCCAGAAAACCACTGACGTTCCAAACCGGATTGCCGTCTTCGTCGGTTCCGGTCTGCCAGTTCCCGGTGCAGGCATCGTAGACCAGATCTGCAAGAAAGACGCTATGGCCCAGCCCGGTGAGGTAGTTGATATTGGCAGGCGACGTATAACCGGTGTCCACAATGCAAAGCCCTGGATCGGCCTGGAGCCGTTTGCGCAACGCAGCCCAACCAGGGGAGTAGCGCGGCACTCTAGGCCCGCTAAACCCCGGTGTGGAAGCGGCAGGGCCGCTCTCCTGCTTCTTCTCAAACCAACGGCTAAGCAACCCGAAATCCCCTTGCGGCCGAACAGGTCATTGCCTGTCAGGCCGAATCGCGGCGGCCTGTCAAAAGATGAGGCCCGCCTGCGGCGCATGGGCGCCGTCGTGCGCCTTGGCCGCGGTTTGCGTCAAGTCCACTTTGCCCCGGAATACCGCGTTATCCTCCACCGCGAGGCGGAGCGCGCGAATATCCCCTTCCACGTTGCAGCCGGCGCGCAGTTCAACCCGGCCGCTGGCAACCACATTGCCTTTCACCTGGCCCAGAATCAGCACATCCTTGGCGGACAGGTCGGCTGCAACGTTTGCATTGGGGCCGATCGTCAACCGGCTCTCTGAGAGGTTCACGGTCCCCTCTACGCGCCCATCCACAATCAAGTCTTCACTACCCTTCACTTCGCCGCAAATCACGACGGTCTTGCCGATGCGCGCGGGAGAGTTCTCCACTGCCATGGTTGTGTTCCTTCCGTGGGCCAGAACAAGGCCCTGCCCGAACTATACGCAAACCGGCCGCACTGCTTCAATCTGGGAAACCGGATTGGTACCGTCGCGTCAAATAAATCATGCCGAACCGCAACGCTCCGCAAGGGGCCAATCCCCGCTAAACTAATGGTTATGCGCAGGTCGTTGATCCTCTTCCTTCTGCTGCCCTGGGCGGTTCTATTCCCTGTGCCGGCGAAGACTCAAACCGCTCCATCCACTCCGCCGGCTCTCACCTCCGTTCAGGCCCAGGCGCTGGTGGAGCGCGCGCTTGCCACCGAATCCCGCGCCGCCCAGGAATTCAGCCACCCGAGCCACCCCATGCGCTACCGGCTGCGCAAGTCCAGCCCGCGCCTGACCTCAACCAAGGAGATTGTGGAAACCGGCGACGGCGATGTGGCCCGCCTGGTGGAAATCAACGACCAGCCGCTCAGCCACGCCGGCGAGCAGGCGGAACAGGCCCGGCTGGATGCGCTGCTGAATAACCCAGGGCTCCAGCAGCATCGCAAGCAGGGTGAGGACAACGATACGGCGCGCGCCATCAAGGTGTTGCGCGTGCTGCCCACGGCGTTCCTCTACCAGTTCGCGGGAACGGGCACAGCCGGCGCCGGGACGGTGGAGAAGTTTACCTTCAAGCCCAACCCGCAATTCTCGCCCCCTGACCTGGAGACGGAGGTGCTGACCGCCATGGCTGGCGAGGTATGGATCGACGCCGCCCAGGAGCGTGTAGTGCGTCTGGCGGGCAGCCTGCAACAGGACAAGGACATTGGCTGGGGCATCCTGGGCGAATTGAACAAGGGCGGTTGGGTCCAGATCGATCAGGCCGATGTGGGCGGCCACCAGTGGCGGATCGTGCATCTCCAGTTGAAGATGACCGGCCGCATGCTCTGGAAGACCAAGAACTCCGATTCCGTCCAGGACTACACCCGGTTTTCTCCGGTCCCCGCGGGCCTGAGCTACAAACAGGCCATTCAGCTTCTGCGCGCCAGTCCAGGTGGTTCGGCCAAAGGCGGCCGGTAGAAATCCAACACTTCGACAGCAAAGCGGCCCCACCCGGATGGATGGAGCCGCTTTGCTGTTTTGAGAGCAGCCTTACTTCACCTTGATGAGAATGATGACCAGGGTGAACAGGGTAAGAGACTCGATGAGGGCCAGGCCGAGAACCAGAAAAATCATGAGGCCGCCACGGGCGCCGGGGTTGCGGGCCAGCGCTTCGCAAGCTGAAGCGGTTGCCTTGCCCTGACCCAGGCCGCAGAGACCCGCGGCCAGCGCCATGCCGATGCCGGCGCCGATCGGCACCAGGCTGATGGAGGACGCGCCGCCATCGGCAAAGGCCGGAATGGCGAAGCACAGGACCGCAAGGGTCATGAATACATATTGAAGTTTCCGCATATTTCTCCTGCTTCCCTGAGATTTGGCCGCCAGTGGGTGGTTGAAGCTCATCGTGCTGGCTCCCTCACGCTTGCGGCCGTCGTTTGTCCGGAGCGGAAGCGCTCTCCGGCGAATTCTCCTCGTCCTGGACGAGATGGTTGAAACCAAGGCCCTAGTTCTTTGGCCGTATGAAAATGTTCCTTTTGAAATGTAGCGCCGGCCTCCTGGTTGGAAATGTAGCGCCGGCCTCCTGGCCGGCTGTAGCGTGGGCCTCCCGGCCCACGTTCGTTCATTGGATAGAACATCTTCATCCGGTCACGGACCTAGTGTTCGTGCGAAACCGCCAGGGAGAGATAGATCATGGACAGGAGCATGAAAACGAACGCCTGAATGATCGAGACAAAAACGTGCAGACCCAGAAAAATAACCGGAACGCCCACCGGAACCAGCGAGAAGAAACCAAGCGTGACCATGTCGCTGGCAAACATGTTGGCGTAAAGACGGATGGTAAGCGACAACATGCGCGCCAGGTGAGAGACCATCTCAATGGGGAGCAGCAGCCAGGCCATCCACCAGATCGGTCCGCAAAATTGCTTTGCATAGCCGATCGCTCCCTGCGCGCGAATGCCTTGGTAGTTGTAGAAGAGAAATGTGGGCACCGCAAGGCCCAGCGGAACCCAGGGTGAAACGGTGGGCGCCGCAATTCCGGGGATGAGTCCCAGCAGATTGTTGATCAGGACAAATAGAAAAATGCACGAGTAAAAAGATTGGAAGCGCTCATATCCGTGACCGATGATCTGCTCACCCAGATCGCCGCCAAGCGTGTGAATGATCTCGGCGATCTGTTGCGCCGGATTGGGCTTCTCCGCCGAAAGGGTCAGCCGCACGACGGCAAAGAAGGCAATGAGACCCCCGACTACCAGCAATTCCAACGAGAGGGCCTGATTGACCTTGACGGCTGTCTGGGCGGCATCGGCCGGAGCAAGACCTATGGATTGGAAAGCCTTGACCTCGACGCCCATGAAGAGGTCGTTCAGCAAACGGACAAGCGCAAAAGATTCCGGCATGAAAACTTGATTCCTTCTGCCTCCGGGGCGTATAGCCCGCATCCGCCGCTGGGCGCGTCAGTCGCGGAGCATCCGTATCGCTTCAAAGCCGATGGCCAATGCCGCGAGGCCCAGGCCGCAAAGAAGTGCGATTACAGAACCCTGGAAACACTTCAGGCTACCATAAATCGCCCCCGCAAAGACGGTGAGCCTGAGCACAAAGAAGAGGACCACCGCCGGAGCGCTCCTGGGCGTCTGCTGCTTGTCCAGCTTGGCATTGATCACCCGGACCAGGCGTTGCCACTCGAAGATGCTGGCCGCCGAGATCAGTGTGCCGGTCACCAGCATTGCGCCGTCCCGCCAGCCCGAGGCGACAACCACAACCACTGCCGCAACGAGCCCTAGAATGAGCGTGTTGCGGATGGCCCGTCGGAACACGGCTTCCAGGGCCTCATTGCTGAAGTCAACAATTGGGTGGGTTTCTTCGCTCATCGTTTCAGGTTGGGACTTCCCTTTCCGGTCCCTCCGCCGGCATCGATTCCGGTTCGGGAATCCCGCTCCGCGGCCATCGCCATCCGGATCACGTAAACCAGCCCGGAGATGCATCCAAAGACGACCCCGCAGATCGCAATCCAGGACTGATGCAGCCGGTGGTCAAGCCAGGCGCCTGCCAGCCACCCGATCACCGCCGCCGAGGGCAGCAGCAGCGCAATCTGCATCAGCTTTTCGGCTTCCGCAATGGCTCCAATCCCGCCCGCGATCTTCGGGCGAGACTTGGAATCCGGAATGGGGCGGTTAAAGGGCATACCTCGTGGTTATACAGGATGAGCGCCCTCGAATGCGAAAGCGGCGGTACTCGACTATTTTGGTTTTGAGGTTGCGAGCTTCCAGGCCTTGACCCTGTATTGGCCCTCATCGTCGTTCAACTGGGAAAGGCTGAAATCATAAGTAGCGTTGTTTTTGCCGTCGGGAATCACCTTGACATTGGCCGCGAAGTAGTAGACCTTGCCCGGCTCGGCGGTGAAGGATGCCACATCGACGTTCTTCTTGATCATGCCTAAAACCGATTGCCAACCCGCACAGAGGTGATGAACCCCAGGGTCAACGGTTACCGCGAAATAAGAGTTGTTGTAGTTGGCGCCTTCCCAGGTTCCATCCATGCCGAAGCGGACAGTGGCATACATGAAAGTGCCGATCATTTGGTTCTCGTTTTCGATAAAAACGATTTGCGCCTTTCCATCGGCCGGAGGGGCAGGCGCGGGCTGGCCCTTCTGGGTAGTCACGTCGAATTTGACGTTGTCGTCGCCGCAGGCATCCGGCAAGGTGGCGGCTCGAACCTGAACCGCAAAGACAAGGGAGGCACAAAGAAGGATTGCGCTTAAATTTAATTTCATCTGGGTTCTCCTATACATTAAGAACCCTGCTGAGAAGAAAAGGTTGCCTTCGTCACAATGAGATGTTCATCCGAGCGGCGGAGACAAAGGCCGCACTGCAAGCGACGAACGATATACTGGCAGTTGCACCTGTGACGTAGTTCACACAAAGGAATCACCGTGTTCGATTCGGAGTTTGAGCGCAGTCTCTTCGACCTGCGCAAATCAAAATTAGTAGAAATTGAGAAGCTCGGCCAAGCCGCCTATCCCAACCAGTTCCCTGCCTCGCACAGCATTCCTGACGTTCGCGCCAAGTGGGGCCAGTCGCAGGCGGAAGACCTCGAGGCCAACCGCGCCGCCGTCTCTGTCGCCGGCCGCATCATGGCCATCCGCGCACAAGGCAAGGCCGGCTTCGCGACCCTTCAACAAGGAGGCGAGCGGCTGCAGATCTACGTCCGCCTCGACGCGGTGGGCGAGCAGGGCTTTGCGCTTTACAAGCTGCTCGACCTCGGCGACCACATCGGCGCCACCGGCTACCTCTTCCGCACCCGAACGGGAGAATTGACGATACACGTGGAACGCCTGACCTTTCTCGCCAAAGCCATGCTCGCGCTCCCGGAGAAGTTTCACGGCCTCGCCGATGTGGAGCTGCGCTACCGCCAGCGTTATGTGGATCTGTTCACCAACCTCGAAGCCAGAGAAGTCTTCGTCAAGCGTGCCAAGACGCTCAAGGCGCTGCGGCAGTTCTTCGACGACCGCGGATATCTCGAAGTGGAAACGCCGATGATGCAGCAAGTCGCCGGCGGAGCCGCCGCGCGGCCTTTCACGACCCACCACAACGCGCTGGATATGGATCTGTTTCTGCGCATCGCGCCGGAGCTTTATCTCAAGCGATTGGTCGTCGGCGGGCTGGATCGGGTCTACGAGATCAACCGCAACTTCCGCAACGAGGGCGTCAGCACGCAGCACAACCCCGAGTTCACGATGCTGGAGTTCTACCAGGCCTATGCGAACTATCACGACCTGATGGACTTGACCGAGGAGTTGATCGCATTCGTCGCGCAGGAAGTGAACGGGACAACGATCACGAACTTCGGTGGCGTTGAAATCGATCTAGGTAAATGGACCCGGCTGACGATGCGGGAGGCGATTATCAAATGGTGGCCAGCATTTGTTCATCCGGCACCGACGCTCGGAGATCTAAAAAGCAGCGAGCATTTCTTTGCCTTTTTCGATCACTGCATTGCGGTCGCGAAGCCCGGAGTGCGCACCTCCGAGCAGCCAGCCCTTTTCTTGGCATATGCAATTGGTAAGATGGTTGGTCCATTACATGTGGATAAGGTTCGGGAAATCCCGTGGGGAAAATGTGTGAATGCGTTGTTTGAGGCAGTCGCCGAAAGTTCGGATTACAACCCTGCGGATCATTTGATTCAGCCAACCATAGTTCACGAATACCCGAGAGTCGTTTCGCCGCTGTCAAAACAGAAGCCAAACGATCCCGACTGGGTTGAGCGCTTCGAGTTTTATATCGGCGGCTTCGAGCTCGGCAACGCCTTCAGCGAATTGAACGATCCGGTCGAACAGCAGAAGCGCTTTGAGGAACAGCTCGCCCAGCGTGCCAGCGGCGACGATGAGGCCCACCAGATGGACGAGGACTACGTGCGGGCGCTAGCTTACGGGCTACCTCCAACCGCCGGCGAGGGCATCGGCGTCGATCGGCTGATCATGCTGCTCACCGGCTCCAAGTCGATTCGCGACGTGATTTTGTTTCCGCTAATGAGAAACCGGGAGCAGGGAGGCTCCGATTAAACCAGTTCTCCAACTAGCAAAGCGGGGCTTTGAAAGGGCACGGCTTCAGCCGTGCCATAGATGCCGCAAGCTTTGTCGGGCTTTAGCCCCTGAGGGATGCCTCTCCTTCAATATCATTGGGAGAAATGCTTTCATGTGGATTGCGTAGGCAAACCTTCCCGCAGGGGCTAAAGCCCACGTCATTTTGCTTGGTTTGCGGCACGACTGAAGTCGTGCCCTTTCAAAACCTCGACTTATTCAGCGATTTCCCGGGAGCTTCGATCCAACATGAACATTCTTTTCGTCGGCGACATCTTCGGCAGCGCGGGACGCAAAATTGTGCGCGAGCACATCGGCCATGTGCGCAAGGCGCACGAAGTCGATCTGGTTGTCATTAACGCCGAGAACGCCGCCGGCGGCTTTGGCTTGACCCCCCAACTCGCCGAGGATCTCTTCGACCTGGGCGCGGATGTGCTGACTACTGGCAACCACGTCTGGGACAAGCGCGAGCTGATCGACTACATGAACTCAGCTCCATCAGACAGCGGTACCCGGCCGCGCCGCGTGCTGCGTCCGGCCAATCTGCAACCGGGCCTCCCCGGCCACGGCGTCTACGAGGGAACCACGCAGGGCGGCGTGGACTATGCGGTGATCGACCTGATGGGCCGCGTATTCATGAGCGGCGCCAACGACCCGTTCCACTTCATCAACGACCTGCTGGCCGGAATCAAGGCCAAGGTGATCGTGGTGGACTTTCACGCCGAGGCCACCAGCGAAAAAGTTGCCATGGGCTGGCATCTGGATGGCCGCGTTACTGCCGTGCTGGGCACGCATACCCACGTTCCCACGGCCGATGAGCGCGTGCTGCCCGGCGGAACCGCCTACCAGACCGATGTGGGCATGAGCGGCCCGTATGACAGCGTGATCGGCGTGGAAACAGACCTGGTGCTGCGCAAGTTTCTCACCTCCATGCCGGGCAAGTTCGAAGCCGCCAAAGGAAACCCCAAGATGTGCGCGGCCCTGGTCGCCTGCGATCCGCTCACCGGGCGCGCATCGGCAATTCAGCGAATCATGCTGGGGGAGTAGCGAAGAACAGTGGTCAGTGATCAGTGGTCAGTGGTCAGTCGTAGGTTCCCGAGTGATCGCAAGTTGGTGTTTGAGCTTCCCAAGGAACTGACCACTGTTCACTGATCACTGTTCACTGATCACTGTCCACTGACAACTGATCACTGTACCGCGTTGCCCGCCAGGTCTATGTCTTTGACGGTCGGGGGCACGGGCGTGCCTTTGACCTCTGCCGCATTCGGCGGAAGGGGATTGACCTTCAGCAGTCCCGCAGGAAAATGCGTGGCCTTCAGCAATCTCCCCTTGCGATCGAAGGTCATGGTCCACTGCATGAGCCTGGGATTCGCCGCCGCATCTGAAAACTCGATGATGGCGCCGCCAATAACTGGGATTTGCACCATAGCCGGAATGGCTGCCGGGAACTTCTGGCTCTCAGGGTCTTGAGTCAGATTCACGGCCTGGGCGTGCCCTCCTGCCAAGGCTGCGTAACAAAGACCTGTACCAAGCCAGTCCGGAGCCTTGTCGGGATTCTCCTCAGCCCGGATGTGATTGAAGGCTGAGATGGTCAGTGCATTGATGGGCGCGGGCGAGAAGAGCGAGTAGCCGCGCATCCGAATGGGAATGATGCGCACCCGGCCATCGCCCTCACGCGGGATCGAGGCCGTGAACAAGCTCACGTCTCCCGCCCCGCTATCGCGCGTGTAGCGCAGGAAGATGTGGTTCGGCAAGGCCGGGCACACCAACTCCTGGTAATTCCATTTGCCCTGGTTGAAATCCAACCCCAAGAATGCCGCACGCTCCCCGATCGAAGACTCTGCGTCCGCCTCCAGCTCGCGGTCCTTTTCGGTCATTTGGTCCATCGACCGGAATTGGACCGGCGCCACGCGTCCAGGAGCCTCGCCGCCGGGAGGAAACGGCGTGGGGGGGGGAGCGTCGGGCACCTGCCTGACCTTGAAATGGGTTGCGGAAGAATCCTGAGCCGGCTCGGTCTGGGCCTTCAACGAGGCACAGACGGTGGCGATGGACGCCGCGGCCAGAACGAGAGACAGGATTCTAATTTGTGTCATGCTCCTCATAGATTACCACCACTGCGCAAAGGGGATTCCAGGACAAAAGTAACGCCTCAACAGGAAGGGCAGCCGCTGATGGGCTGCCCTCACTGCTCCCTCACTATCCCAGGAACGGGCGTTTCATTTTTGGATCACCGGATCAGTGCGTTGCGGCCTTGTGTCCTGCTGCCGGCTTGTGCGCCGGGGCAGCCTTCTTCTTCTCCGGCACTACCACACCGTCGCGGAGCACAATCTGTGCGCCCTGCACCTCCGGGGGGGCAGGCGGAGCCGCCGCCGGGGCAGCCGCAACTGGAGCCGCCGCTGCGCCTGGCGCCGGGGCCACCGCATCTGGAGCCGCCGTAGCGGCCGGCGCCGGGGCCACCGCAGTTGGAGCCGCCGCAGCGGCCGGAACCGGGACGCCCCCAGCTCCAACCTGCGTGAAGCTGTCGTAAGTACCGTCTAACTCCGCTTGGCCCTTGGACTGGAGCCCGAACTCGAAACCTTTTGCAGGAATGTCCTTGTCCGCCAGCGGCGTCTTCAGATTGACGATGAAGTCGGCCGTCTTGGAGTCCTTTGCGTCTTGCGTTACCGCGACCTTGATTACCGAGGCCGTCGCTTCGATCACGATGCCCGGAACCGGTGTTGGCTTATCCTTCATGAGCGCCCAGAGCTTGTCCGCATCGTCCTTTGCGCCGAAAGCCAGAACAAGCTCCTTGTCCTCAAGGGCCAGGGTGTTCAGGTCAGGAGTATTCGCCAAGATCTTGTGGATCTTCTCGGCAGGGGTATCAGCCGGCTTGATGATCAGGGTTCCCGGCGGAAAGACTGTCGCCATCGCCTGCGCCTTGATGTCGTCCAGGCCATCCAGCGCACCGTGAAACTTCTTGTACCAATACTCAAGCTTGGTCTCAATCGCGCCCTTGAAAGTGGCCGGCGCGTAATCCCAGGCGCGCGCATAGAACCAGACTGCCTGCGCCAGATCTTTCGCCTCCGGCTTCACATACGCTTCCGCGAGGTTAAGAGTATCCACCAACCCCGGCCCGCTCTTGGTTGCATCGGGCGGAAACAGCATCAATTCGGTGCGGTACTCGGAGATACCGGCCTTGACGTCTCCCTTCGAGACAATGTCGTCCAGCGCAATGGCCGAGTGGAAGATCGGATAGGTCGCCTCGGTCTGCTTCTTCCAGTCGGCGTCGGAGATTCCTGCCTCCTTGGCAACCACGAGACCCCTCTGGGCCAGCGTCGCGGCATCGTCACAGGTCTGCGGATCGGTTGACTTGCCGGTCTTCGCATCGATGGTCCTGCTGCACTGGCTCTTCTTGATTGCAACCGACAGGTAGATTGCCTTCGTGTTGCTGGGGTCCACCTGAAGCAGACGGCTGGCTGCGCCGAGCGCATGGTCAGGGTCGTTCAGGCCCTGGTACGTGTCCACCAGCAGGTCAAGAACGGCCTTCTTGACCACACTCTGGGGGTACGCTACCAGAAAGCCTTCCAGAGCAGCGGCTTTGGCCTTCGGATCGGCCTGTGTGGTGGCCATTTGATAGGCGTTGAACTCGGCCGGATCCTTGATGGTAATCGAATCCTGCGCTCGCAGCGTGGGCACGGGAACGAGGCTAAGGCTCGCCAAGGCCATCACGGACGCAAAGACAAACTTCTTCATTCAGTGCTCCTGGGAATTGCCGAAATGGAGATCAATATTCAAGCACTCGCTCGCGGAAAATGCAACCGTTCGATTTGGCGGTTGAGTGCCGGGGTGATGGGTAAACAATACCACGGCTTCCTGGGCGGTCTTCAAAGGATTATAGAAAGCCGTGCCCTCCGTGACAAGCAAAGTTGTAAAGGAAAAGAATATTCTGTCCGGCCGACCGCGTTCCAGTCCCCGGATTGCGCGCCGCCTCGGCGCATAACGATTTAGACACCGGACCCCGGAAAACTGTTCCTGGGCGCTCCATCACAGCCCCTGCGGCTCCTGGCAGACCGCCTCTATTGGAGCAGGCGCACTAATTCTGCCTGCTCGGCCAGAAAGGCGTCGTGCCCATGTGCGCTGGTCATCTCGCGGTAGTCGGCCTGGACGCCGGCCGCGCGAATCGCATGGGCAAAGTGGCGGACCGCCTCGGGCGGAAACAGCCAATCTGAACTGATGCCCACAAAGCTGAGCCGGGCGCGGATTCGGCTGAAAACCTCTGTTGGCGAGGAATGGCCGTGCAGCGGATCCCAGGTGTCCATGGTGCGCAGGATGGCCAGATACGCGTTGGCGTCGAATCGCTCGATGAAGCGCTGGCCCTGGTGATCCAGGTAGCCGGCGATATCGAAGCGCCCTCCGATGAGCCCGCCGCCCTGGTCATCGAGTCCCCAGGGGTCTTCCCCATTGCGATTTGGATTGCGCCCAAATCGCTCGTCAAGCAACGCAGCGGACTTGTAGCTGAGCATGCCGATCTGCCGGGCCAGCGCCAGCCCCCGCCGCGGAGGGCGTTGCGGCAGATAGTGCCCCTCCGCCCAATCCGGGTCGTGCTGAATCGCCAGCCGCTGCAGATGATTGAGCGCCAGCCCCATCGCCGAAACCGGCGCCACGGCAATGATCAGTGCTCGCTCCACGCGCTCAGGACTGAAAATGGTCCAATCCAGAGCCTGCATGCCCCCCAGGGAGCCGCCCAGAACCAGCCGCAGCCGCCGAATCCCCATGGAATCCAGCAGCAGAGCCTGCGCCCGCACGTTGTCCCGGATCGAAACCAGCGGGAAGTCCGGGCCGTACACCGCGCCCGTCTCCGGGTCCACCGAACCTGGTCCCGTCGACCCGTAGCAGGAGCCCAGCATGTTGATGCAGATCACAAAGTCTTGCTTCAGCGACAGGACTGCTCCGGGCGCGAAGATCTCCGGCCACCAGGAGCCCACCTGTGCCGATCCTGACAGCGCGTGGCAAACCAGCACCGCGTTGTCGCGGGCCGCATTCAGCCGGCCATACACGGCGTAGTGCAGGGTTACGCCGGCCAGCGTGCGGCCGCACTCCAGCAACAAGTGCTCGTCGAGCACATAGTCGCCTTCGTACGTGGGCACCAGAACTTGCGTTCCAGGCCCTGTCGCACCAGGACTGGCCGTCCCTTCGCCGGCGCCGATGATGGCTTCGGTCATTACACTCATTGTGCAGCATGGTCCGGGCTTACGGGTGGTTCCGCAAACAAATGTCCGGTAGCCGCTTCGATCGCCTGGTCCAGATCGGCCAATATGTCGCGAATATCCTCGATGCCCACAGAAAGCCGCACCAGCTCCGGAGTGACACCGGTCGTCGCCTGCTCCTCCACTGAAAGCTGCTGATGGGTCGTCGAGGCCGGGTGGATCACCAGCGACTTGGCGTCGCCAATGTTGGCCACGAGCGAAAACAACTCCAGAGTGTCGATGAGCTTCTTTCCCGCCTCATAGCCGCCTTTGATGCCGAAGGTAACCAGCGCTCCGCGTCCGGTTGGCAAGTATTTCTGGGCCCGTGCGTAGTACGGGCTCGACTCAAGCCCCGGATAATTCACCCACTCCACGCCGGGATGCTGCTCCAGATGCCGCGCTACGGCCAAGGCATTCTCGGAATGGCGCTCCAGCCGCAGGTGCAGTGTCTCAATGCCCTGCAACAAGAGAAACGCATTGAATGGCGAGAGCGCTGCGCCGGTGTCCCGCAGGCCCTGCACCCTTGCCTTCAGAATGAACGCCAGCGGCCCGAAAGCCGCGGTGTAGGAGAGGCCATGGTAGGACGGATCAGGCTCGGAGAAGTCCTTGAATCGCCCCGAAGCCGCCCAGTCGAATTTGCCTGCGTCCACAATCACGCCGCCAATGGTGGTGCCGTGGCCGCCCAGAAACTTGGTGGCCGAGTTAACCACAATGTCCGCGCCCCACTCGATGGGCCGCACCAGCGCCGGCGACGCCGAGGTATTGTCGATCACCAGCGGCAGCTTGTGCTCATGGGCAATGGCGGCGATCCTCGCAATGTCCACCACATCCAGCTTGGGGTTGCCCAGGGACTCCGTATAGATGGCCCGCGTCTTGTCGTTGATGGCCGCGCGCAGACCCTCGAAGTCGTCTGCGTCTACAAACCGCACCGTGATGCCCAGCCGTGGGAAAGTGTAGTGAAAGAGGTTGTAAGTGCCTCCATAGAGCGAGGTCGTGGAAACGATTTCGTCTCCCGCCGAGGCCAGGGTGGTCAGCGTAAGCGTCTCCGCCGCCTGGCCTGAGGCCGTGGCCAGTCCCGCCACTCCGCCTTCAAGCGCCGCCACACGCTTCTCAAACACATCCGTGGTTGGGTTCATGATGCGCGTATAGATGTTGCCGAACTCTTTCAGCCCAAACAGCCGCCCGGCATGGTCGGCGTCCTGAAACACGTAAGAGGTGGTCTGGTAGATCGGCACGGCGCGTGAACCGGTCGCCGGATCGGGCGATTGGCCGGCGTGGACGGCAAGGGTGGCAAGATGCTGTTTCGCTTCGGACATGGTGGGCTCCTTCAAGTCTCATTGGTTTTTAATCATCTTCACTGCAATTGAAATTCGGGTGCCCCATCCATCGAGCGTCTTTTGCTCGATCGGTGGGAGACCAACCAGGCCGCGCCAGAAACAAAACGGCCCGAATCCTTTTGGACCCGGGCCGCCTGGTTTCAAGATCGTTTGCGTTTAGCGCATTCGGGTCTCAAGAGCCGCACGGACGGGTCCGCAAGCCATACACATGGCCATGACCGCAATTCCGTGTTCGCTTGAGTTCCGCATTGAAGGCAGTATCGACGGATACGGGGATCGTTGTCAATTCCATTTATGGTTAATTGCCGAGGGCAACTCTCCGGAATCCGCAAAAATGCTGTACGACAATATCGTATTATGTCACAATCCAGGTATGAGCAGACCACCTAGACGCGCCTCCCGCGTCTTCACCATCAGCTTTCCCGAGGAGTTGGCAAAGCAAGTTCTCGCCGTTGCCGACGAGGAGAGCCGCAACATCAGCGAGTTGTTCCGCGAGGCGTTTCGGAGCTACCATATCGAGCGCAGTCACCGGAAACTGGAGAGGATTCGCGCCGAGGCCGCTGCGCGCGCGCCTGTGAAGTACACAGAAGACGATGTCGAGGCCCTGGTCGACGAGATTCGCGCCGAGAACTATGCACGGCGAAAGAAGACGGCGTGATTCTCGTCTTCGACTCCAGCGTGTGGGTTTCCGCGCTCAAATTCGGTGGTATTCCCCTACAAGCATTGGACCTCGCCCGCGGCCGATTTCGAATCGCCCTCTGCGAACCAATTCTGGCTGAAATCCATGCGGCCCTGGCGAGAAAGTTTCAATGGAGCGCCGCAGAGATTGACGAGGCGTTCGCGGAGTATGCGATCGGAACGGTGATCGTTCAGACTTCGGGCACGCTCCATGGCATTTGTCGCGATCCGAAGGATGACATGATCATCGAGTGCGCCGCACTTGCCGGTGCTGACCTGATCGTCACTGGCGACAAAGATCTGCTGGCCGTACAGAATTATCAACACATTCGCATGATCACTCCTCGCGAGTTCCTCAGCGAGTTCGCAGCTCCCGATGAAGCTTGACCTTTACTCCTCCGCCTTCCACACGTACGCGCCCGGCTGCGGCAATCCGATGTGGGCGAGCACGCGGCAGACAAACTGGCGCGCCATTTCGGTCGAGTCGGTGGGACGGAAATAGAACGCTGGAATCACCGGGAAGATGACCGCGCCAGCCTCCGCGGCCAGCGTCATGTTGCGTAAGTGAATGCGGTTGAACGGGGTCTCGCGCACGCACAGCAGCAGCGGCCGTCGTTCCTTGAGCGTCACATCGGCAGCGCGCGCAATCAGCGAGTTCGCCAGCCCATGCGCAATCGCCGCCAGCGTCCCCATCGAGCACGGCAGCACGATCATGCCATTGGACGGATGGCTGCCGCTGGCGATGGCCGCGCCAATGTCCACATCCGAAAGCAGCACCGTCTTCACTGGCGCAGCGCCAAGCAGTTTTTCCAGCAGATCGTTGCGCCCGCTCACGCCCAGTTCCTCGGCCAGCACGCGCAAGGAGTTTTCAGAAGCCACAAAGTGGACGCGGCCCACACGCTCATCCGCCTCCAGCGCGCGCAGCAACTCCCGGCCAAAGATCGCGCCGGATGCGCCGGTGAGTGCGACGGTGAGGTTCATCGTTTGCATTCAAGTGCCTCATTCGTTCCATAAAGCCGGGTGCCGGGTGCCCCAGGTCCCGCTTCTGGGACCTGGGAGTCAACAAACGCCGAAGTTCTCTCAAATCCGTTGCAGATTATTTCCCCCGCGGTAGCACAATCAGGATATGACTGCAATTCTGAACCCGCAGGCGGTTTCTGAACCTCGGGACGCCAGCCGACTTCCGCGCCCATGATGGGAGAAACGGGCTGGAAGGATTCCAAAAGAAGCCCCTACCCCCCCCTATGTTTTCCGCTAAACCACTGATTCCAAGTACGTTCCCTAAAATCTGCACAACAGACGCTATGAAAACAAAGGAGTTATCCAAGCACGCGCTTGAAGATCGCGTCCACATTGCCCAACTGCCGCGTGTAGTCGAATGTCTTTTCGAGCTTCTCCGGGCTCAGAAGCGCAGTAATCGCCGTATCTTTTGCAATCTCTTCGCGAAAAACCAAGTCCTCTTTCCATGCCTTCATCGCGTGCGCCTGCACCAGCCGATAAGCGTCTTCGCGCAACATGCCGGCCTCGGCCAGATCCAGCAGCAACTGCCCCGAGAAGATCAGCCCGCCCGTGGACTCAAGATTCTTTTTCATCCGCTCCGGATAGATGAGCAGGCGGCCAATCAGGTTCTCAGTCTTTGCCAGCAGATAGTCAACCAGAATGGTCGAGTCAGGGAAAATAATCCGCTCGACCGAAGAATGCGAGATGTCCCGCTCGTGCCACAGCGCAATGTCTTCAAACGCCGCCTGCGCATTGCCGCGCAACACGCGCGCCAGTCCGCTGATCTGTTCCGACGTAATGGGATTCTTCTTGTGCGGCATGGCCGAGGAGCCCTTCTGCTTCTCGCTGAAGTACTCCTGCGCCTCGCGCACTTCAGTCCGTTGCAGGTGGCGCACCTCGACGGCGATCTTGTCCAGCGTGCTGCCGATAATGGCCAGCGTGGAAATGTAAGCGGCGTGCCGGTCGCGCTGGATCACCTGCGTTGCCACCGGCGCCGGTTTCAGCCCCAGCCGCGCGCAGATTCGCTCCTCATGCTCCGGCTTCAGATGACCAAAAGTCCCCACCGCGCCCGATAGTTTGCCTACGCGCATATCCTCGGCCGCGGCGTCAAACCGAACAAGATTCCGCTCCATCTCGGCAAACCAGTTCAGCAGCTTCAGGCCAAATGTGGTCGGCTCGGCATGAATCCCGTGCGTGCGGCCAATAGTGGGCGTGTGCTTGAACTCCACAGCACGTCGTTTGAGCACCGCCAGCAGCTCCACGAGGCCGGCGCGGATCAGCACCGAGGCCTCCTTGATTTGCAGTGCCTGCGCCGTGTCCACCACGTCGTTTGAAGTCAGCCCATAGTGCAGCCAGCGCGACTCATCGGCCAGTCCCTGTGCGGTCAGCCGCTCCGCCACGGCAGTCGTGAAGGCGATCACGTCGTGCTTCACCTCCGCCTCAATCTCTTGAATGCGGGCGACGGAAAAGCCAGCCTTGGCGGCAATCGCCTCAGCTGCGGCAGCGGGAATCACGCCGTCCTCGGCCAGCACGGTGCTCGCCGCCGACTCCACCTCAAGCCAGCAGCGATACTTGTTCTCTTCCGTCCAGATCCGGCCCATTGCCGGCCGAGTATAGCGTTCGATCAACGTGAAGCTCCTTTAGACAAAGGCTCGCAGGCCAAGGCTGGTAGGCCAAGGCTCGCAGGCCAAGGCTGGTAGGTCAGGGCTTTAGCCCTGACAATAAGCCGACCATCAATCTGGGCTTTAGCCCCTGAGGTATATCTTTTGGAGGCCTCTGCCAACTCTTGATTGTACGAGGAGTTAGCCTTCAGGAGCGAGGAATTCCTAATCGCATATGCAGTTCGTCGTAAAGCAGCCCCCGGCCCGGCTTGTAGGGCTGAAACCACTCGCCATCAATCACCAGTTGCGGAATCGCCCGCTTGCCCACGTGGCGCATCACTTCGGCCGAAGCCGCCGGATCGTCGTCCACATTGATTTCGCTGTACGCAATCCCGTGGGCGTCGAGAAACTGCTTGGCCACCCGGCAATCCCGGCACCACGCAGCCGTGTAAACCTGCACTTTCATGGGCCCATTTTACTGCGCTTGCCCTGCTACCATCTGTGACGATGACCGCAAACGAAATCAAGGCGCTCTTGAATCTCCAGCCGCATCCCGTCGAGGGTGGCTCCTTCCGCCGCACTTACACCTCCGGCGGAACAGCGGTCTTGCCGCGTGGAGTGCGCCCCTTGGGGACGGCTATCTATTACCAGCTGGAGCCGGGAACCTTCTCTGAGATGCACACCCTCGACTCCGACGAAATCTTCCACTTCTATCTCGGCGACCCGGTAGAGATGCTCCAACTCCACTCCGATGGCAGCTCCGCGCTTTTCACTCTCGGGCCGGACTTAGCCGCAGGTCATCACGTTCAACTCGTGGTCCCCGCGGGAGTCTGGCAGGGCACACGCCTCATCGGCGACGGCAAAGTGGCACTGCTCGGCTGCACCGTAACTCCCGGCTTCGACTTTGCCGATTACCGCAGCGGCACTTATGCGGAGTTAGCAGGAAAATGGCCAATGGAGGCCGCACGGATCAAAGCATTGACCAGAGGCTAACCTATCCGGAAGCTAACTCGCTCTGCGCTCGCGAAAGAAACTTCGCAGTAACTCCGCCGCCTCTTTAGCCAAAATCCCCTGCTCCACAAGCATTTGGTGGTTGAGCTGAGGATGATTCAGCACAGAGAGCACAGACCCCGCCGCGCCCGCCTTGGGATCGGCAGCAGCAAAGACCAGCCGGTCAAGCCGGGCGTGAATCATCGCCCCCGCACACATCGCGCACGGCTCCAGCGTCACATAAAGCGTGCAGCCGTTGAGCCGGTAATTGCTCAGCGCTCCGGCCGCGTCACGCATGGCCACAATCTCGGCGTGGGCCGTCGGGTCAACATCGCGCAACACGCGATTCTGGCCGCGCGCCACAATCACTCCACCGTGGACAACAACCGCGCCGATGGGCACCTCGCCAGCCTCCGCGGCGAGGCGGGCTTCGGCGAGCGCGAGTTGCATGAAGTCAATGTCCGTCATCAACCTTGAGCCGCCTAAGACCCTTGCAAATTCCGCAAATCGCGAAAATTGAGAATCGAGACACCCTTCCGACGCAAGAAGCCAGAGAGCCTGAAATCATCTGTAACGATCAAGGCATTACTTGATAGCTGAGCGAGCGAAACGTCGGTCAATCCAAAAGCCAAGAACTCAGGGTTCAAGACCAGTTGTTTGGCCGGAGTCCAACATTCCTCGAAAAGTGGCTTGCAGTTCAGACATGATACCCATGCCGCCATATTGCGCAGCCAATCCTCTCGCCACTGTTCAGTGAGGCTATTGGCGAGGTTGCTGACTTCAGTAAGGATGTGCGGTGTAGTGAATAGGACGGAAAACCTTCTTACCAGCCGTTCTAAGAACTCATAATCATCAATCGAATACGCGCTGATCCTCTTGAAACTCCCGAAAAGGCGAAGATCGAGATTGCCGGCCAACAGGACGAGCAGCAGGTTGGAATCCAGAAGAATCTTCTTCCCCACATGACGTGCGAAGATCTGTTCTTCCAAGAACATCGGCGCACTCTCAAAATGGCGCAGGATTTCTGACAGAAACTAATGAGCCATCAGTTGCCCCGACGGACACCACTTTCCTGATCTTATGGAAACGCAGCAAATCCGCGAGCGTATTCTCCTGCGACTTTTCCGGACTGCTGAGTGCGCAAAAAGTGATGTTCCAGCTGGCGGACTTCTTGTCCAGCACCATCTCTTCCACCCTGGGATCCAGCGCAGCAAAGTCGGGAATGATCTCGCCCAGATAGGATTGTGCTTTACCAATCAATTCGCTCGGCGCGAGCATGGGCAACTCTCCGTGAGTTGGATTATACACCGCTGCGTACCGCTGCCGGCTGCTGCTGCGTCATGCAGTGCAAAGTTCCCAGCCCCCACACCAGGTCCACGCTATGAATTCCAATCACCTCGCGCCCCGGAAACACGTCGGCCAAAATATTAAGCGCCACGCGGTCGTTGGGATCGTGAAAGGTTGGGACTAACACCGACCCATTCGCAAGATAGAAATTCGCATAACTGGCCGGGAGCCGCTGGCCCCCGAAGATCACCGGGCGCGGCAACGGAAGCTCGACCAGCGTGAATTGTTTTCCGTCCAGGGTGCGCGCAGCTTTCAGGCGGGCCAGATTCTCGGCCAGCGGCGCATGGTTCGGGTCGCTTGCATCCGGCTCGACTGCGGTCACAATCGTCGTAGGCCCAACAAACCTGCTGATGTCGTCCACATGGCCATGCGTATCGTCGCCGGCCACTCCCCTGCCCAGCCAAATCACCTGGACAATTCCCAAATAATCGTGAAAGGCCTGCTCGAGTTTTTCGCGGCTCACTCCCGGATTGCGCTCCTGCACCTCGCTCAGCAGGCACTCCTCGGTGGTCAGCAGAATCCCCTCCCCATTCGTATCGATCGAGCCGCCTTCGAGCACCAGCCTCTGCATGGCGCCGTCTGCCAATTCAACAGACGGTTGCCACTCGGGCAAGCCGAGCAGTTCAGTCACACGTCCTGGAACCTGATCGTCGAGCTGCCAGTCGGAATACTTGGCCCACGCGTTGAATCGCCAGTTTGTGACGCCCATTTGGCCTTCGGCGTTGCGGACCCCGCCTTTCCGAATAAAGATCGGCCCAGAGTCGCGCGTCCACACCCGATTGGTCGGCCACCGGTGAAAGCGCACCTGGTCCAACTGCGCCCCGGCACGCTTCAGAATTCCGCGTGCGCGCACTTCTGCTTTCCCGGTATCTACCAGAATATGTACCCGCTCCTGCTCAGAGAGCAGCCGCACAATCTCCGCATATACCCATGGAATTGCCTGAAACTTGCCCGGCCAGTCCTCAGGATTGTGCGGCCATGCGAGCCAGGTGGCCTCGTGTTGCTCCCACTCGGCGGGCATGCGGTAGCCCAGTTCTCGCGGCGTTGTTCCGGACGCAAAAGCAGGGGGCGCAATAAAACTAGCCATGACTACTTGGGGTCTCCGTCCTGCGACCATGTGTTCACCGGATCGAGAAAGCGCTTGGTAATGGGTGCATAGGCATCAATGCGCCGGTCGCGCAAAAACGGCCAGTTGCGGCGTGTGTCCTCGATCAGCCCCAAATCAATCTCGCCCAGCAGAATCTCTTCGGCGTCGTGCGAAGCCTTGGCGATTACGCGGCCAAAAGGATCGGCCAGGAAGCTGCCGCCCCAGAACTCCAAACCAGGTCCTGCAGCGCGATTGCCCTCCACGTCGCCGTGCTCCACGCCCACGCGATTCACGCCGGCCACATAGACACCGTTGGCGATGGCATGCGCCCGCTGGATGGTTTGCCACGCATCATATTGCGCCGCGCCAAACTTGTCTTTTTCTGCCGGATGCCAGCCGATGGCGGTTGGATAAAACAGCACCTCGGCGCCCTGCAAAGCGGTGAGCCGCGCGCCTTCGGGATACCACTGGTCCCAGCAAACCAGCGTGCCCACGCGTCCAAAAGCCGTGTCCACAGCTTGAAAGCCCAGATCCCCCGGCGCAAAGTAATACTTTTCGTAGTACAGCGGATCGTCCGGGATGTGCATCTTGCGATAAACGCCGGCGATGGCCCCATCGCTGTTCAACGTGGCCGCGGTATTGTGATAAAGCCCCGGCGCACGGCGCTCGAACAGAGAAGCGATGATCGCAACACGTGCCTTGCGCGCGACTTCGGCAAGCCTCTGGGTCGAAGGCCCCGGAATCGCCTCGGCCAGGTCGAACAGCCGAATATCCTCGCGCTGGCAAAAGTACTGGGTGCGAAAAAGCTCCGGCAGGCAGACGATGTTTGCGCCCAGCCGCGCCGCTTCTTCAATGTGCCGCACCGCCGACGCGAAGTTCGCCTCCGGGTCAGCGCCCATGCGCATCTGCACCAGACCCACAATGTATTTGCGTGTATTCAGCATGATTCGCCGGCCAACCCTCCCACACGATCCTCTTGCCGGATGCAGCAAGGCCAACCCCTTCCAGCGGGATTGGCCTGAATGGTCTGCCGCATGCAATGCCTACTCTTCAAGAATCAGCACCGCAGCCGCAATCGTGGTGGTCCACAACCCACGCTTGTCGCCTACAGCGGATTGAGTGATGTTGCTGGTACGCACGATCTTGTTCGAGATGCGGTAGATCTCCTTCTTCTCGTCCCAACTGGTATCCGGATCGAATTCGACGTCAAGGGTGGTTGCGAGCATCTCGGCGGCCAGTTCCTCGGCGTATTCGCCGGCCTGATCCTCGGTCTCGCCAAAACTGTGGTGTTCGCTCAGGTAGCCGTATGTGTCCTTGTCCGCAGGTATCGCCACGCCGATGCTGGACACAATCAGCCGGTGCGGCTCGCGTGTGGAGTTCTCCGCGATGACGGAAAAAACTACTTCGCCATGATTCAGGTAAGTGAGACCTTCCTTGCGCGGAATCACCTTGCACCGCGGTGGAAAGATCGACGAAACACGCACGAGATTCTGCGAGGCGATCCCCGCATCCCGAAGCGCCAACTCAAAGGAAGTGAGACGCTCCTTGTGTTTGCCTACTCCCTTGGTAAAGAAAAGCTTCTTCGGGACCATGCCTTTTCCCAATTTCTATGTACCCTCCGTGAGTTTGAAGATGGGTGATTCCATATAACGTTCCCGCATGAGTCTATCGCATTCAGGCGGCTGCGGATAGAACCGCGGCCGATTTCATCGCACTTTCATACCGGCAGCGAACAAGCGACCGCATCGTTCGGTATGTTGGGATTCGAGATTTCAGGATTCCAGCAGCGGGTTGACCCATCTGAGTCCGGGAAAACGGGCAAAGTCGCGATCCGTTGTGTAAAGCACTCCGCCGTACTCGATGGTCAGCGCTGCCAACTCCGCATCCGTGGTAAGCGGCCCGCGCACCTGCCCGTCGATCAGCATTCGCTGGAAAATAGACCAATGGCGGTCACCTGGAGACAGAAGACGCACCTGTTTCAGACCCATCCAATGCTGCACAACGCCTATTGCCCTTAGCATCGGAAAGCGGCCTCCGGTGAGCCTGCTGTTGGTGGAAATCCGGATAAAGGCTGAGATCGTTTGCCAAGGCAGCCCGAATACCTCGGAACCGGAAAATACCTTCTCCAGCCAGGCCCGCGCCGCACCGTGCTGAACAGCCTCGGAGTCATAGGCATAGATCAGCAGATTGGCGTCCGGGACGATCATCGGTGATACGGCCCTTCCAGTTCCTCAATAAGCTCCGAGATCTTATCGCAATTCCCGATTCCGAGCGGAAAGGGCGTCACCACAAATGCCTTGGTGGGCACAGGTTCCCGTGAGGCCATCAACCCCTCGCGCAGCAGCCGATTGACCGTCCCCTTGAGAGAATCGCCGGACTTGCGTACCTCCTGCTCCACAAGGGCGGCAATGTCGTCGTCAATGGTAAGTGTGGTCCGCACATCATGATGCTACGCAATAAGGCATCATGATGTCAAGCGGTGCCGAATGCTTCAATTCCGCGCTTTCCTGGAAGGTCGAAGCGAACCGCTCTATCACATCTGCGCTCTAGCCCACCATTGCCACTCCTAATTTGCAGGTGGTAGCCTCATCCTTGACGACGGAATAAAAAGGACCCCCAAAAGCTATGCAAACCACCTACAACGGGCTGGAACTACCCAAAGACGGCCAGGCCATCGACTACAAGAACGGGCAATTCGAAGTGCCCGACAATCCCATCATTCCCTTCATCGAGGGCGACGGCACGGGCCGCGACATCTGGAAGGCTTCGCAGCGCGTTTTCGACGCTGCGGTCGAAAAGGCCTACGGCGGCAAGCGTACGATTCGCTGGTTTGAAATCTTCGCCGGCGAAAAGGCCTTCCGCCAGTTCGCAACCTGGCTGCCGGACGACTCGGTGGCCGCGGCGCGCGACTTGAGGGTCTCCATCAAGGGACCGCTCACCACGCCCGTCGGCGGCGGCATCCGCTCCCTCAACGTGGCGCTCCGCCAGCTTCTCGACCTCTACGCCTGCGTGCGCCCGGTCAAGTACTACCAGGGCGTGCCCAGCCCGGTGAAGCACCCTGAGAAGGTCGATATCGTTATCTTCCGTGAGAATACCGAAGATGTGTACTCCGGCATCGAGTTCAAGGAAGGCAGCGCGGACGCCGCCCGGCTGATTGATTTTTTGAATAACGACCTGCTCAAAGGCGGCAAGAAAAAAGTCCGCAGCGACTCCGGCGTGGGCATCAAGCCCATCAGCATCTTCGGGACCAAGCGCTTGGTGCGCTACGCCATCCGCCAAACGCTCGAAATGGGCCGCAAGACGGTTACGCTGGTCCACAAGGGCAACATTCAGAAGTTCACTGAGGGCGCATTCCGCGAGTGGGGTTATGAAGTGGCTGTCGAGGAGTTTCGAGCCGACACCGTCACCGAACGCGAGAGCTGGATTCTCGGCAATGTCGATGCAAATCCCAGCCTGTCGATTGAGGAAAACGCGGCGCTCATCGAGCCGGGCCTCGAATTTGGCTCGCAATCCTTTCGCGATTCGGTTTACGCGGAGATCAAGAGCGTCCTCGACTCCATCGGCAAGACCCACGGCAACGGCGCATGGAAGAACAAGATCCTCATCAACGATCGCATCGCCGACTCCATCTTTCAGCAGATCATCATCCGCCCCGCCGACTACAGCGTGCTGGCCACCACCAACCTCAACGGCGACTACATCTCAGACGCAGCCGCGGCACAGGTTGGCGGACTCGGCATCGCCCCCGGCGCCAACATCGGCGATGGCTTCGCGGTGTTCGAAGCCACGCACGGCACCGCCCCCAAGTACGCCGATAAGGATATGATCAATCCCGGCTCGGTAATCCTTTCCGGCGTCATGCTGCTCGATTTCATCGGCTGGAAGGAAGCCGCCAAACTTATCGAGCAGTCGTTGGAGAAAACCATCCTGCAGAAATTTGTGACCTACGATTTTGAGCGCCAGACCGCCGGCGCAACCAAGGTCGGCACCAGCGAGTTTGCCACGCGCATCATCGGCAATATGTGAAAGCAGGGAACAGGGAACAGGGATCGGGGAACAGTTGGCGGAATGGCAGGTCGGGGTTTTAACCCCGACACAAATGACCGTTCAATCCATGTGGGCCTTAGCCCCTGAGGTATGCTTTTCGGGGAACTTCGATCAAGAATCGCCATTCCCGAGCCTTGTTACTCGCGAACTCCGTAAGAGTCGCGCTCTTCAAGAGATTCTTGTTCAATAAGGAGAAAATGAAATGCGTAAAAAAGTTAGCATTGTGGGCGCAGGCAACGTAGGCGCAACCGCCGCGCACTGGATCGCGGCCAAGGAACTGGCCGATGTGGTCCTGATCGACGTCGTTGAAGGCATTCCGCAGGGCAAGGCTCTGGACCTGCTTGAAGCGCTGCCCATTGAGAAGCGCGACGTCAATGTCACCGGATCAAACGACTACGCGGCCTCGGCCAACTCCGACATCGTGGTCATCACCGCGGGCATTCCCCGCAAGCCGGGCATGAGCCGCGACGACCTGCTCCACACCAACTTCAAAATCATGTCCGACGTGGTCGCAAAGGTCGTCGCGCAGTCGCCGGAGTCGATCTTGATCATCGTCTCGAACCCGCTCGACGCCATGGCCCAGGCCGCTTATCGCCAGGCCGGCTTCAACCGCGAGCGTGTCATCGGCATGGCCGGCGTCCTCGACTCCGCGCGCTTCCGGACGTTCATTGCTGCTGAACTGAACGTGAGCGTCGAGAATGTCACCGCATTCGTACTCGGCGGCCACGGCGACACCATGGTCCCGCTCCCCCGCTACTCCACGGTCGCCGGCATTCCCATCACCGAACTCATCGCTCCCGACCGCCTCGAAGCCCTCGTTCAACGAACAAGAGACGGCGGCGCAGAGATCGTGAAGTATCTCAAGGCCGGCAGCGCTTACTACGCGCCGTCGGCCGCGGTTACAGAAATGGTCGAGGCCATCCTCAAGGACAAGAAGAAGATCCTGCCCTGCGCCGCCTACCTGCAAGGCGAGTACGGCATCAAGGGCTACTACATCGGCGTTCCCTGCAAGCTCGGAGCCGCTGGCCTCGAACAGATCATTGAGATCAAGCTGACTCCCGAAGAGGACGCCGCCCTCAAGAAGAGTGCCGAAGCCGTCAAGGAGCTTTGCGCCGTGATTGGCGTGTAGCCTCATCGCGGGCTCGTTGATTGGATCCGCGCGGTTGTCATTTTGCCGTTGACAGGAGAGCTCTGGAACCGGCAGCCTGAAACATCTGACTTCAGGATAAGGATGGGTAGAGATGACTTTCCTCAAATGGGCAACGTTGGGCGTTATCGTCCTCATGGCAACCGCCGTCTCTTCGGCGCAACAGAAGTTCCCCCTGCGCTCCGGCGAATGGACGGCCACCACGCCCAATCCGATGCATTCCGGTGGTCCGCCGATGACCATGCTTCTCTGCATGAACGACGAAGCGTGGACCAAGGCGCTCAGCAACCGGACCTGTAGCCTGCAAGATCTCAACATCACCTCGAGCGGCGGGAGTTACTCGATGGCCTGTGGAACAGGATCCTTTCAGATGAAGGGCAGCTTCAAGTTGACCTTCGATGGGATGACCCACTTCGTCAGCTCTGGCTTCATCGATTCCACGATGAACGGAAAAACTTCTCACATGGATTCATCGACCGACTTCCGCTGGAAGGGTCCCACCTGCAATCCCGACGTCGACCAGAATTTGAGAGATGTAAGAAAACCCCCGCCGCCGCATTGATCCTCGGCGTGTAGCGGCCCAGCCAACATCACCGCTTGGCACGATTTCACTGCTTCTCAAACGCCACCAGGTTCGGCGCAATCTGAGCAGCGCACTGCCTCGGCGCCAGGTGTCCGCACCCAGGAATCACATCCAGTTGCGATTGCGGTACAAGCCGATGCATCGTCTCGCCTTGGCTCAGCGGAGTGATCCGGTCTTCCCCGCCCCATACAAGCAGCACCGGCATCTTCAGCTCCGGCAAAAGCTTGTCCGTCGCATCCTGCCCGGTCATCATGCTGTCGATCGCGCGATGAATCACCCACGCATTCTTCTTGGAAAGGCGCACAATATCCTTCGCAATGAACCCCGGCACCTTCGGCGGCACAGGCATCAGCAGCGCGTCCAATTGATCCAGTTGCGCCGGCGTTTGAGGAGTAAACAGCCGCACATCCCACTTGGGTATTTCGGGGATGCCGGCCGAGTCAAACAGAATGAGCCGCCGCACCCGCTCCGGATGCCGGGCTGCGACGTGCTGCGCGATTCCGCCGCCCATCGACCAGCCGCCCAGATCTACCTGCTTCAATCCCAGCGCATCGAGAAAGCCAACCACGACCTCGGCCTCATCATGCACAGAATAGGAGAAATCCGCAGGCTTTTCGCTTCGCCCATAGCCGGGCAAATCGGGCATATAGACGCGGAAACCGGCCTTGGCCAGATAAGGAGACAGTTCGCGCCAGTCTTCAGCGCGTCCACCCAGCCCATGCACCAGCACCACTGCGGGCCCGTCCGCCGGTCCCTGCGCATTGTAATGGACCCGATAGCCCGAAACCGCAACCGAGCGGCTCTGAACCCCCGTGAGACACGCATGAGCATACATCAGTCCGTTGAAGTAACTCACTGGCCGCATCCAGAATCCAATGCCCGCGGCCAACACCAGCAAAAACGCGAACTGAGCGACCCTCTTCATCGTTCCTCCCACCCATCCTTTTTCAATGCATGAGCCCTTTGCCAGCCAGCTTCGATCACGCGCACCGTCACCGGGTCCAGCCGCAGCGCACTGTGGCTATTCCATTCCGATCGGTCAACCCATCGCACCGCATCCGCATCCGAGGCAGCCTTCAACGCTCCCCCCAACACGCGGCACAGATAATCCGCAATCACATAATGGTAGCGGACCCGCTCGCCCTCCCGATAAATGCGGTCCAGCAGTTCAATCAGTTCCACGGGTTCGACCGTCAGCCCCGTCTCTTCCCTCACCTCGCGGATGACTCCGTCCGTGAGCGATTCGCCCACCTCAAGCATTCCACCGGGCAGGGTCCATTTGCCCAGCATCGGCTCAGTTCCGCGCCTCACTAGCAATACACGGCCGTCATCCACAATCACCGCGCCCACGCCCACCAGCGGCGCTTCGGGAAACTCTCGCTGCATCGTTCCTCCCAAACATCAACGCCATCTTGCCAGGATGAGAGGCTGGTAATAGCCGCTCTCGGCAGGCATCAGCCATCGCACTTCCCGGAAGCCTGCAGATTCCAGCGCCGTCGAAAGCTCTTTGCGAAGTAAACAGCGATATTCGGATACGAAGTGATGCGTGGTCCACGCCTGCTCAGATTGCGTAGTGATGTAAAAGTGCAACGTGTGCCTCGTATCATCGATCCAGTCCCACACCTGATGAACGATCCGTCGCTCACCATTCTTGCCAAAGAATGAAGGCTTCTGCATGGCCGGTCGTTCGAGAATGTCCAAGTCGTAATTTCGAATGCTGGCGATGAACAGACCATTTGATTTGAGCTTTGAACTCATGGCTGCAATCGCACGACCGAGCTGGCCGGGGGTGAGATGCGGAAGAGCATTATCCAGCGCGGCCACTACATCGAAGTCGCAGTCCGCGATCTCAGTCAGGGAAGTCATATCCGAAACGTGGAACGAGATCTTCAGACCACGGCTCTCGGCCTCGCGCCGTGCCCTATTCACTGCCGCTCGGCTGAGATCGGAGGCAACAACCTGATGGCCCAAACCTGCTAGCCCCAGCGCCTGGGTTCCGATCCCACAGGCACAGTCCAGAACCTTCAAAGGATGGCCCAGCGCCTGTGCGGAGATTAGCGGATTCAGAATCACGGCTTGTCGTTCGATCGACCTGTTCCAATCCTCGAAGATCAAGTGATAATGATCCGCAAGAGGTTCGTAGAAACTCAGGATTTTCTCTGTCATGGAGCCGGCCCTGCTTTTGCCGACGATGAAAGCCTATCAGCCTTCAACCGGATGGACCAAACGTGCATCGTCCGCCCCGGGCTATCATCAAAGACAATCAGGAGAACGGATATGCCGGAATTCACGCTCCGAATCGATAACATGCACTGCGGCTCCTGCATTCGCCGAGTCAGCCAGGCCTTGGCCTCAACCGAAGGCGTTCAGGTCGAGGAGGTACGCCTGGGTGCGGCGCGGCTCAGCATGGTTCACGACACGCAAGCCCCTGCGCCCGTCGATCTTGCGATTGCCGCACTGGCCAAAGCCGGCTTCGCCGCCCGACTGGAACAATAGGTGACCACGCCAGCAACGGAATCGCTCACGCTGCCGGTGCTGGGCATGACCTGCGCCTCCTGCCAGCATCATGTGGAAGAAGCGCTGCGCTCGACCGCCGGAGTTCAGTCCGCGCGCGTCGATCTAATGGCCAATCGCGCGATCGTCGTCTTCGATCCCGCCGTTGCCGCTCCCGCAGCCCTCATCGAGGCCATTCGCGCCGCCGGCTACGATGCTGTCCTTCCCCGCCCCGATGCGCCTGTTTCTGAAGCCTCGTCGAACGCAGATACGGCCGGCACCAAGGCCTTCGTTACCCTCATCGCCGGCGCAGCCGCAATGCTGCTGGCTATGCCGCTTGGAACCGAAATGGGAGCGGTGGACCACGCCCTCATGCGCCTGTTGCCCTGGCTCTATGCGCTTCCGCCGGACCCGTTGCGTTGGTTCCTGCTGATTCTCACAGCGTTCATCCTGGCCTGGGCCGGGCGCGGCATCTATGCGAGCGCCATCCGCGCCCTGCGCCACGGAACCACCAACATGAATACGCTGGTCAGCCTTGGAACCAGCGTGGCCTTCGTTTACTCAGCTTATGCAACGGTCTGGCCCGCAAACGGCCGCCAGGTCTACTTTGACGCGGTTCTGCTGATCGTCGGCTTTCTGCTGCTGGGCAAGGCGCTTGAAGCCCGCGCCAAACGCCGCGCCCTGGCCGCGCTCGACTCGCTCTCCCGGCTGCGCCCCGTCACGGCTCGCCGCATCCGCGACAAAGTCGAAACCATTGTTCCCTTGGCAGAGATTCAGCCCGGAGACAGCGTTCTGGTCCTGCCCGGAGAGCGCTTCCCGGTCGACGCCACCATCCTCGAAGGCCGCACCTCCGTGGACGAGTCGATGCTCACCGGCGAACCAACCCCTCAACCGCGCGAACCCGGCGGCAAGGCTCTGGCCGGCTCGCTCAACTACGACGGCGCCGTCACCTGCCGGGCTGAGTCGCTGGGCGAGGCCACGGTGCTGGCTCAGATCACCCGCATGGTTCAGCAGGCGCAGTCCTCGCGCGCCCCCATGGAGCGGCTGGCCGACCGCGCCAGCGCCATCTTTGTTCCCATCGTGCTGGCTCTGGCGGTGGTCACGTTTTCCGTTTGGCTCTTCGCGGCGCACTCGCTTTCGCTGGCCCTGGCCAACACGGTAGCCGTGCTGGTGGTTGCCTGCCCCTGCGCCATGGGATTGGCCGTTCCCGCGGCGCTCACGGTGGCCGTGGGTCGCGGCGCGCAACTCGGTGTGCTCTTCAAGGGTGGAGAAGCGCTGGAACGTCTGGCGCACCTGGACGCAATCGTCCTCGACAAGACCGGAACCCTCACCGTGGGCCGCCCCGTGCTGGCTGGCATTCACCCACTCGCTGGCCACAATGAGGACGATCTGCTCCGCATGGCCGCGGCAGCCGAGGAGCGGTCCAACCATCCACTGGCGCACGCTGTGGTGGATGCTGCGCGGGAGCGCGGTCTGGTTTGGCAACCAGCGCAAGACGTGCAGATTCTTCCCGGCCGAGGCCTTACCGCCAAGGTGGAAGGCGGCGACTGCCTGCTCGGCAATGAAGCTCTCTTCCATGAGTTCTCTATTCTGCTTCCGGACGGAATTCCGCCGGCAGAACCCGGCGTCACCCGCCTTTGGATGGCTCTCGACAACCTGCCCGCCGGCTACTTCGACGCCCGCGACGCCCTCCGTCCCGATGCGGCCGAGGCCGTCGCCGCGCTGCGCCATTCCGGCCTCCGCGTGCTTATGCTCACCGGCGATTCGGCTGCGGCAGCCGCGCCCATCGCCCAACAGGCAGGAATCAGCGAGGTCGAAGCCTGGGTCCCCGGCGACGGGTCCTTGTCGCTGGGGTGGGAAGCCGGCCTGGACCCAGCCGGCAAGCTGGCGCGCATTCGCGCTCTGCAGCAGAGCGGCCTGAAGGTGGCCATGGTGGGAGACGGCATCAACGACGCCGCAGCTCTGGCTCAGGCCGACGCAGGCATCGCGATGGGCTCTGGAGCCGACCTGGCCCAGGAAGCCGGCGATGTGCTGCTGCTGCGCGCGCAACCCTCCGCCGTTCCCGCCGCACTCGATCTTGCCCGCTCCACTCTGCGCATCATGCGTCAGAACCTGGCCTGGGCCGCAGCGTACAACGTGCTTGGCATTCCCCTGGCCGCCGGCGCGCTCTATCCGACTTTCCACATTCTGCTCACGCCCTGGCTGGCCGCCGCGGCCATGGCGCTCAGCTCGGTCTGCGTGTTGGCCAACAGCCTGCGCTTGCGAGGCTGGCAGCCATCTTGAGGCTCAAGTCGAACAGCGGCCGGCCCGGCAAGCTAAACTAACCTGAGAGCCTGCCTGTGCGCATCCTGACCCGTTACATCCTCGGCGAGATTCTCTCCCACACGCTCATCGGTTGCGCGCTTTTCACCTTCATTCTCTTCATGAAGGAACTGCCTCACATCCTGGAGATGGTCGTCCGCAACACCTCTACCTTCACCGCAGTGATGGAAGTGGTCCTCTTTACCCTGCCCAACTTTTTCCTGGTGACCATTCCCATGGCAGTGCTGGTTGGGGTACTGCTGGGTCTCAGCCGCCTGGCCGGCGACAGCGAGATCGTCGCCATGCGCGCTTCGGGCCTGGGTATCGGCTACTTCGTCCGCGTAGCCTCCATCGTGGCCGTTGGGGGCACGTTGCTGGGACTGGGAAACTCCCTGTATGTGGTTCCTCGCGCCAATCAGGCCATCCTGAATTTGCAGAAGGCCCTCGCCTCGCAGGCTTCGTATGAGATCCAGCCCCGCGTCTTTGACGAAGACTTTCGCAACTTCGTCCTCTACGTGCAGGACGTGCGCTCGGGAACGGGCGCAGCGAACTGGCGCCAGGTGTTCATCGCCGATGTTTCCGACCCTTTCGCCCCGAAAATTACCACCGCCGCCTCGGCCACGGTGGTCAGCGACTCAACCCAGGACCTGCTCATGCGCCTGCGTAACGGAACCGAGGATGAAACAGGGGCCGGCCAGCCGCAACTTTCCAACATCTCTACGTTCGAGGTGACCGATCGCCCCTTCGCGCCAAGCCAGCAGAACGAAGGGCACCTCGGACGCCTGGACACCTTCATCTACGCCATGCCTATGGATGAACTGCGAGTGCGGAGCCACGGTCCGGACGGCAAGCGATTCCTGCTGGAGATCAACAAGCGTTTTGCCTATCCGGCAGCCTGCCTGGTACTCATGCTGGTGGGCGTCCCGCTGGGCGTCACCTCGCGCCGGGGCGGCAAGAGCTCCGCCATGGTGGCCACGCTGGCGCTGGTCATTGCCTATTACTCGCTGTCGCTGATCGGCAACGCCCTGGGCCGTCAAAACTGGATTCCCGCGTTTCTCGCGGTGTGGTCAGCCAACTTGCTGTTTGCCGCGGGCGGAATCTTCCTGCTATGGCAGATGGCTAGCGGGGGCCGTGTGCTGAGCGCCATCACCACCTGGGCCGCGCGATCTCCCAAGCCCAAGGCCGCCTCGCTACCCAAGCCCGGCGCTGCCCTCATCGGCCTCCTGGGCAGGTTTCAAAGGCGTTCCCAGCGCACCAGGTCCCGCGGCGTCTTCCCGCGCATTCTCGACCAATATGTTGTGGTTGAGTTCCTCAAGACATTTTTCCTGGTGCTGGCCGCCTTTGCTCTGCTCATGCTGGTCTTCACCACTTTCGATCTGCTGGCAGACATCTTGCGCAACCACATTGCGCTCACGACGGTCGGGCTCTATCTGATCAACCTCACGCCCACCATGCTCTACCAACTTGCACCCCTGGCCGTGCTCGTCGCCGTTCTGGTCACATTCGGCGCTCTCAATCGAAACAGCGAAATCATCGCCATGAAGGCTACGGGCATCAGCCTTTACCGCCTGGTGGTTCCGATCGTCGCCATCTCCGCCATCCTGGCCATCAGCCTGTTCCTCTTCGACCAGTACTACCTTCCCCTGGCCAACCAAAGGCAGGAGGCGCTTCGCGACATTATCAAGGGGCGTCCACCGCGAACCTTTCTGCACCCCGAACAGACGTGGATCTTCGGCCAGCCGCATCCCGGAGAACCCGCCCGCATCTTCCACTACCAGTACTTCGATCCCTACCTCAGCGAGTTCGCCAATCTCTCGCTCTTCGAGTTCGATCCGTCCACTTTTGCGCTCTCCCGGCGCATCTTCGCTGCGCGCGTCGTCTGGAACCCGGAATCCTCCTCATGGCGATTCCTGGACGGCTGGCAACACGATATCGAGGGCGGGAAAGTGAGTGATTACCACGAATTCAAAGAAACTTCATTCTCTGAGATTCACGAGGATCCGGGATATTTCACGAAAGAAGAAAAGCAAGCTCAGGAGATGAACTTCGGCCAACTCGACCGCTACATCGGCGATCTGCGCCAAAGCGGCTTTGATACCATGCGCCTCCGGGTCCAGCTCTGGCACAAGCTCGCCTACCCGCTCATCGCCGTCGTCATGGCTGTGCTGGCCATCCCCTTCGCGCTGTCCATGGGCCGCCGCGGGTCGCTCACCGGCGTCGCCGTAGCCATTGCCGTGGCGCTCGCCTACTTTGTCGTCAACGCACTGTTTGAGTCGATGGGCAACGTCAACTATCTGCCCGCCGCATTGGCGGCATGGTCCCCGGATATTCTCTTCGGACTGACCGGCGGCTATTTGCTGCTGCGAACACCGACGTAGACCCACTCTCACCGGTGACGGAATCGGGGTGCTTGACGCCCGAGGTCTCGCCTGCCGCGGCGGAAGACCTGGGAAACTACCGCTGCAAACTTCTCCATTGTCCAATAGCACAAGGCCTCCCGCATGCGGGAGCCCTTGAAATTTGTAACGCGGAAAATGTTTTACCGCGGACGCAGCGACTTGATCGACTCGGGCAGCCGCTCTTCAATGAGCTTGGCGCGCTCGGCCGCAATGCCGCCCAGATACGAAGGCACAGGCGTGGTTGTAAGCACCAGCGCCAGGCCAATCAGAGAGAAACAAACCCCTGCAATCGCCGCCGAAACCAGCATATGGTACATGTCGGAGATATCGAGCCCGAAGATATTGAAGGAAACATACTCAAGCGGTTTGATGTGTATGATAACCGCCAGCGCGAAGAGGAAGAAGACAACCGACAGAGATGTCAAAATCGCCAGCGTCACATCCAGGCTGCGGTGGAAGTTCTGCCGGGCGCGGCAGTGGGAACATTCGGCAAAATGTTGCTCGTAGTCCTTGCGCATCTCCGGAACAATCCCTGAGATGTCATATCGCCAGCTTGCCAGGATGGCGCCTACGACTCTGTCCGTACATTCGGTTTTTGCCATAGACGTAAAGACTCACTTTACAAAGGATGTGCCGGCCCGCCGACTTGTTGCGCGGCTCACGTGGCAATCGACGTTCAAAACCATTGGTCGCTGCACCTGCCCCTTGCGGTTTCAGTGGCGCCCGGCTCCGCCTCGCCACAGCAAAAAGGCTCTGGCGCTTCCCTTTGCCAATCTACCTGGCGCAGAGTGATGCCCCTCATAATCCATTCTAATCCAATTAACTCAAAAGTATATAGGCGGAAGAGCCTCATGCTGCGCCGCCAGCAGCAGCCGGTTGGCCAGCAGGCTCGCCCGCCCGTTCAGCGCCCGTTCCGCCGTCACCCGTGCCAACTCAGGAAGATTATTGCTCTGTGACAGATGGGCAAGAATCACATAGGCTGCCTGCCCGTCGTACTCGTCTTCAAGAAACGCCGCCGCGGCCTCGTTCGAGAGGTGGCCCACGCGCGAGAGCACCCGCTGCTTCACTGACCACGGGTAGGGGCCGTCCCGCAGCATCTCCAGATCGTGGTTCGACTCCAGCAGCAGCAGGTCCACGCCCTTGAGTTGCGCCTTCACGTTGGGCGGAATGTAGCCCAAGTCGGTGGCGAAGGCTATTCGCACGCCCTCCGTTCTGAAAACAAAGCCCACCGGGTCGGCCGCGTCGTGGGGAATGGTGAAGGGACTGATCGCGATATCGCCAATCTCGAACGGCTGCCCGGCCTGGAAGTACTCCACTGCCGGCAGCCAGGTGGGGTCCTTCTGCGGGATTGGGGTTGCGGGCCCTGGCTCTGGTTCGGCGGCTTCCGGCAAAGATTCCGCGGCAACAATCTGCGCCAAGGCGGGTGCGGCCGGCTCGCAGTCGGCCACAAGGTCGCTCTCGTCCGGCTCACCCTCAGCATCGAATTGAGACGCATCGGCCTCCGCCTGCCTCTCGGCTGCCTGTTTCCGGCACTGCTCCAGCCACTGGGCATAGGTCATCTGCCGCCGCGGCGTCAGCCAGCGCATCCAGGCACGATGCGTGCCCTCGGTAAAGTACACCGGAATGCCCAGTTTGCGCGCTGTCACGGCCAGTCCGCCCACGTGATCGGAGTGTTCGTGAGTGATGACGATGGCGTCCAGAGTCTCCGGCTCCTCGCCAGCCAGCCTCATGCGCCGGAACAGCTCCCGGCAGCTCAGACCGGCATCCACCAGGATGCGGGTGCAGCCGCCGGAGACAACCGTGCTGTTGCCCTTGGACCCCGAAGCCAGCACCGTGAAGCGCACCATGATCTGAGCATAACGCGGGAGCCTGTCGATCGTGCAATAGTAGGGTTAACCGCCCGAGATCGTCTCAGTATTCGCCAGGCGCCGGAAGCTCGCAGGTAGAACCATAGGGGAGAGGAAGAATGCGGAATCGATTTCGGTTGCTGGTATCTGTCATAGCGGCGACCTTCGCTGTTTTCGGCCAGGCGATTGCAAGCGCGCCCGAATTCCGGCAATACGTTGACTCGGCAAACGAGGTGAGCTTTCGCTTTCCCGATTCCTGGCTCATGAACCGGGGCGGCGTCTCATACTTCCAACCGCTCATTTTGATCAGCGATCAGGAACCGGAGAAACCATTCAGTCCAACGGTTAAGGTCGGGCTTGAGGGAAGAGATAACCAGAACGGCTCGTACTCCTATTCGAATTTCATCAACGCGATGTTTTACTATCGCGTTGCGCCAGAGCTAAACGAGGCACAGTGCTATGCGCGAGCGAAGCCCTCCACCGACCACCCGGCGGAGGACGGTTGGAAAACCGATTCGCAGACCATCGACGGCGTCCGCTTCCAGCATTTAGGCGGGGGCGAGCCAGGACCCTGCAACCGCAACACAGAAGACCTGTACGCGACATTTCATCGCGGCAAGTGCTTTCTGTTCGAGAAGAACATCATCACTTCGTGTCAAAAAACCACCTCTCGCGACATCGGCCCCGCGGAGGTAAAGCAGATCGATCGCGCTCTTGACGAGGTCATGCAATCGGTCCGCTTCGGACAGGCCCCTGCCCAGTAGCGGACCGGTAGCGCGCAGCCCCACACCTAATCAAGTGAAGTTAAGAATCTTCAGCTCACATCGCACCCGGCAGATTCGCCGGAATCTCGATCGACACCAGGGTTCCCCGCCCCGGATTGCTGACTACGGTGAATCGAGCCTGGTTGCCGTAGAGCACCTCCAGCCGCTCCTGCACGTTCTTCATGCCGATGCCCGCGCCGCTGCGGCGCAGCGCGGACGCAGGCCTGTTGCCCATGCCCACCCCGTCGTCGGCCACTTCAATCAGCACGCGATTCCCATCAAGGCGGCTGCGCAAGGTCACCGTGCCTCCTTTAAGGCGCGGTTCCAGCCCGTGCTTGATGCTGTTCTCAATCAGCGGCTGCAGCAGGATGCTGGGCACCAAAACGCCCAGTGTCCGCGGATCGATCTCTTTCTCCACCCTCAGCTTGTCCGCGCCGAACCGCACCACTTCAATGTCCAGATAGTCGTCGGTAAAACTCAGTTCTTCGCTCAGCGGAACATACGTATCGTGATCCTTCAGCAGCGCGCGCAGAATGTTGGCCAGCTTCACCGTCATTTCTCGCGCCAGTTCCGGCCTGTTGCGCACCAGCGAAGCAATGGAGTTGAGCGTATTGAACAGGAAGTGCGGGTTGATCTGGCGCTGCAAGGCGTCGAGCCGGGCCTCAAGCAGCAGCCGCTTCTGCTCCTCGAGCTTCAACTCGATGCGCAGCGTATTCCATACCTTCAGCGCAATGCCCACATCGATGGGCGCGCACAGCAACACCAGCACCTGCAGCCACCACTGGCTGGCGAGCAGCGCGAACAGCCGGGTCGGATGGGAATAAAGGTGGGCGATCCAGTCCCGGCATGCCTCCGCCGCCACGATGAGAAACAGCATGAGGAACTGGCGGTCGATGCGCGGCTGACGCAGGTTGCGGCGCACCCAGCGGTAGAGGCTCAGGTCAATGAACGGAGTGAACGAATAGATCTCCTCCTTCTCGACAAAGCGGCTCAGCATGCCCGCACCCAGGCCCAGAGCAGCGTTGAAGGGTAGGGCCAGGTACTCGTGGTTGTAGACCGCGGGCGCAGACAGCACCACGCCGCCCAGCACGGCCCATCCAGGCCCCACCAGCAGGCCAAGCAGGATCACCGTGGCAAAGGAAATGTCGGCGGCCAGAAAGTTGGGCACCCAGATGCGCACCCACACGCCCAGCGTAAGCGGCACCAGGAAAAACGCCAGCAAGGCCAGGGTTTGCCTGGGGCTGCGCTTCTCCGCAAAGAACAGCCGCCGGAAGGTGGTGACCCGCGCCAGCACGCTGGCCACCGAGGCAACGACGCCCAGCTTGACCAGCAGCGTTATCAGAATGAGATTGTCCGTCACCCCATCAATGTATCGCACTGCAGAGATCAGGGGTCAGAGATCAGAGATCAGACCGGCAAAACGGAACGCCGCGCTCGATCATGGGATTTAGAAGTACTACGGCCTGAAGGAGCCGACGCACCTTCACTCCTGGACTTGCCCGCTGTTCCCTGTTGCCTGACCCCTGTTCCCTGTTCCCCTATTCCCTGCTCTCTGATCTCTGCCCCCTGTAGAATGGATCTATGGCATTTGAGAGCGTCAAGAAGATCGCAGAAGCGGATTTCCCCACCCGCTGGGGAGCCTTCCGGATCTTGGGCTTCGAGGGTCAGCTCCCTGGGCCTCGCCCGTGTTGCGAAAAAAGCGCTCTCCAAGGCAAAGAGGTCGAAGGCCTCGTGGCCCTCGTCATGGGCGACATTCACTCCACACCGCCGCTGGTCCGCATCCACTCCCAATGCCTCACCGGCGATGTCTTCGGTTCCCTTCGCTGCGATTGCCGTCTCCAGCTCGAACTGGCTCTCGGCAAAATCGCCGACGCCGGCGCGGGCATCCTCCTCTACGAGCAGCAGGAGGGCCGCGGCATCGGCCTCATGGCCAAACTGAAGGCATACGAACTGCAAGATCAGGGCATGGACACAGTGGAAGCCAACGTCGAGCTGGGCTTCGCCGCCGACTGCCGCGAATACGAGCTGCCCGCTGAAGTCCTCAAGCTGCTCGGCGTCGCCCAGGTTCGCCTCATCACAAACAATCCTGCAAAGGTCTCCGCACTCGAGTCCGCCGGCATTGCCGTGGTCGAGCGCGTCTCCGCCGAGGTCGAGCTCCAGGACTCCTTCGAGGGCTACCTGCGCACCAAGCACGAAAAGATGGGCCACATTCAGGATTATTATTAAAACAAACCGACCGCATTCTCCCCGATTGCGCAGTATCAGCCCTGCAAGCACTCTCACCAGCCAGACCAGGGCTCCGCCCTGAATTCTTCTTCTGGTCCAAGACGATCAATGAGCGCAATTTGACGGTCAGGTGGGACAGACTCATCCGTCGCTTCAATAAGCACATTTCTTTGGCGGATGAGAATGGGTAACCGATGAAGTTTCACTCCCATATGTTGCGCGACACGTATGCACTGCGGATGTACTGGGCGGTGGCAATTTTCAAGCCACGTTTGGCGCCTCGGAACTCACCGATCACGAGCACCCGCGCCCTGACGATCATGCCCATGTCCAACGCAGCTGCCTATTGAGATTCGTCCTCCAGATGGCTCGCTTGGCGGTCACAGGGCAAGTAATGAACTGCGGCCGAATTGCCTGAGACAGCGCAATGCCGATTCAATCTTCTTACCCGGCAGAACGTAACCGTCTACGGCGGGCCGTATTGACGCGGATCGGTGATGGCTTCGATGCATAAGGGCCGGCTTCACCTCGATGGGTGAAGGAGAAGCGGCTTGAGCCTTCTTTCGATCGTGTTCAGTTCAGTTTCACCCCGATACTCCGCTCTGACCTGGCCATGGCTGTCGATTAGAAATGTTACCGGAAGCCCAAGAACTCCACCGTAGAGTTCTCCGAGCTTCTCATCGCCCATCGCGACGGGGTAATTCAACTTCAGCTTTTCGTAGAGACTGCGCGCCGCCGCGGGATCGTCGTCCATTGAGATGCCGATGATCTGCAAACCGCGCGGGCCATACTTTGATTGCCAGGCAACGAAGCGCGGCATTTCCAGTTGGCATGGAGCGCACCAGGTTGCCCAGAAGTTAAGCAGCACAACTTTGCCCCGGTAGGCGTTCAGATCCACTGTCCTGTGGTTGAAGTCCGTGCGAACGAACTCAGGTGCTTTTTTGTGAAGAAGAGACCCGGCCGCAAAGGCCATCTGCGTCACGATGGCTCCCAGACAAATTGCCAGAAGGGAACAGGTCAGGGTGGAACGGCGAAGTGCATTCTGCCACATTCTCATGCCTGTCGTCTGGTCCGCATCCATTTGAAAGAGGTCTCTATCAGCGTCCCTGTTCAACCGGATAACCCTTGTCAACCCAGTTCGCTCCGAAGTTGTCGGCGAGATAAAGCACCTTCACGTTGGTGAATCCCATCTCCTTTAACTTCGTGAACGCGGGCCCGATGTTTGGGCAGTGGTTCCACGGGCAACATCCACAATAGAGCACGATAAAGGTCTTATGGGGCAGTGAAGCCACCCTGCTCTGCAACGATTGCAGGCCTGCCGGCTGTGAACCGGGTCCCACGTACTCTCCTCCCGGGATATGAGCCTGAGCATAAAGAACGTGGGAGCCGACTTGCAGCACCAGGGGTTTATCAGCCCCGGCCGCCTGCAGCAAGCGGTTCAGAGCGTCAGGTTGAAGTAACTGAGCTTGAGGGATCGAGAAAGCGCTCCCTGGCGGCGCTGCTGAACTGGGGTCCGAGGCTGGCCCCTGCGCGTGCGCAAAAAAGGGCGCAAGCGTTACAAGCATGGCGACAATTCCCAATCGCATCATCAGCCTTCTTTTCATTGAACCGTTTCTGTGACCAGTCTAAATCCCTTGAGGATGCTCCATCAACTGACTTCAATTGCGATTGGCACAATTCCATCTCACTCCAGCGGCTTTACGGGAGGTCACTGCGATGCTATAGATCGCGCGGCGCGAGCAGATGAATTCAGGAGCAACGGGCAGAGCGGATTGGAAGAGCGGTTGGGATCGACGACGGCGGCAATGCCCAGAATTCGCTCGCAGACGTTCCAGGACAATCCCGTACAATATTGCTCAATCGAGCAGTCTTTCTTGTCGGAGATAAGAAATGATTGAGCAACCTCTTGTGCTCTTGTGCTATCAAAGAACATAAGGTCTTCCGCGGCGCCGCATTCCCTTGCAACTTGCGTTAGTTCGTTTGCCAAGACATCAACCCAGGTCCGGTAACTATGCATCTTTCGGGGAAAAGTCGGCCATTCAATCTCTTTCGGAACCTCGCGTTCCTGGGATTGGCTGCGTGTATCTTCACATGGGGTTTGCAATACAAGCTTTCCCTCTATGATCCGTCCCAGGCTGCGTCTCATCAAATTCCGAGCGCCAAGCTCCTATCCAAGAATGAGCAATCCAGAGCAACGGATAGCCCACGCGTCATTCAAACAAAAACCTCGGCCAAGGTCCTGTTCGCGGCGCCTGCCTCTGTGTTCTTCGTTCCGTTGCTGGTCCTCGGCAAATTGAACCCGCCCGCCTCCGGCCAGCGGGAACAGCGAGCGAATCGGTCGTGGCATCTTCGTCGCGCCATTGTGAACGCGTTCTTCGTTCGCCCCCCGCCGGTTCTGGTCTAGGCCTCTGACCGGATGAAATGGTGCTATGAGGGGTGCGAACGCGGGCTGGGAAGCCCGCGCTACAGCCGGTCAGGAGACCGGCGCTGCACTTTTTACTGGTACATAACCAGACGGTCAGAGACCTAGTCGTTCCTCGATCGCCAATTCTGAAGCATTCGATAAAGTTCAATGGTCGAATGCAGCAGGACATCGTCTCTGTTTGAGAATGTGTCCTGCCGTCCTGGACCCAACAATCAAGAATCCGTTTACAGGTGCATTCGAGATATGCGAAAGCGAACTTCCTTGATCCTCGCCGCGGGAATGACGTTCCCTGTTCTGGCTGGCATCGTTGCGTGCAATTTCAAGAATCAACACTCAGATTCGAGAGCCGTGGAGGCGCCATCGGCGAAAGTGGCGGCAGCGGCACGGGGAAACATTGCGCACACGTTGAGTCTTGCGGGGCAGTTCCAGCCCTACCAGGTGGTGGATGTTCACCCGAAGGTCACCGGCTTCATGGTGAAGATCAACGTGGATATCGGCGACAGGGTGCGCAAGGGCCAGACTCTTGCGGTACTGGAAGTTCCGGAGTTGAACGCGCAGTTGAAGGGGACTGTGTTCGAGATTCAGCGGGCCAAAGACGATCTGCTTCGTGCGCAGAATGAGATCAAGCGGGACCAGGCCATCCATTCGGCGCTGCACGCCGACTATGAGCGGCTGCTTGAGACGTCAAAAGCGCAGCCAGGTTTGATCGCGCAGCAGGAATTGGACGATGCGCAGAGTAAAGATCTGTCTTCGGAGTCGCAGGTGGATGCGGCCAAAGCCTCCGCGGCCGGCGCGCAGCAACATGCGGAGGTGGCCCACACCGACAACGATCGCGTACAGGCGCTCCAGAACTACACCAACGTGGTGGCGCCGCTGGACGGCGTGATCGTCTGGCGCTATGCCGACACCGGTGCGCTGATCCAGAGCGGGACAAATTCAAACGAGCAGGACATTCCGATCGTAAGGCTCTCGCAGAGCGGCCTTTTGCGCCTGCGAATGCCGATTCCGGAGAACGATGTGCAGTTTGTGCATATCGGCGATCCAATGCAGGTGAGAGTGGATGCCATTGGCCGCTCCTTCACCGGCAAGATCGTACGCTTTACCCGCGACGTGAACTTCGAAACCCGCACGATGGAGACCGAGATCGATGTGGAGAACCAGGATCTCTCGATCTCCCCTGGGATGTACGCCAATACTGAAATGCAACTTGGACATGCCGATAACGTGGTGACCATTCCAGTCGAAGCGCTGGTGCTCCAGAGCAATCGGCAGACGGTCTATGTGCTCGACGCCGGCAACCGTGTTCATGTCCGCAATGTAGAGGTGGGGCTTCGTGGTTCGAAGCTGGCCGAAATCAAGACCGGCCTTGAATCCGGGGATCGAGTAATCCTGGGCGGCCAGGAGAACTACAACGAAGGGGAACAAGTTACCCCGATTCTCACCCAGGAGCCTGCCTCCGATGTTATGCGCGAGTCGGGCGGCGTGATCGACATGAAAGCGGAAGAAGAAGAGAACAACGGAGGTGCGAAGTAATGCCGAAGTTTGCTCTCAAGTATCCGTTCTTCATCATCATGCTGTGCCTGGTGGTGGCGCTGGTGGGCGCGGTCAACGTGGCTCGCATGCCGGTCGATCTGTTCCCCAATATCGACATGCCCGTCGTCGTCGTGGCCACATTCTACAACGGCATGCCTCCGCAGCAGATCGAAGCCGACATCACCAACACGTTTGAGCGGTTCTTCACCCTGGCCGCCAATGTCGATCACAGCGAATCGCGGTCGCTGACCGGCGTGAGCCTCATCAAGATCTACTTCAAGCCGGGCACCGATCCCAACGCGGCCTTGAGCAACATTGCCAACCTGGCGATGGCCGACTTGCGCCGCCTGCCACCGGGCACTTTGCCGCCGGTTGTGCTGGGCATGGATGCCTCGACCCAACCCGTCTGTCTCGTTACCCTGAAAGGCCAGGGACTGAACGAGACCAGGCTCAAGGATCTGGCCCAGTTCCAGGTGCGCAACCAGATATCCAACGTGCCGGGCGCGTCGGTGCCGCAGCCGTATGGCGGGACTTACCGGCAGATTCAGATCTATGTGGACCCGCTCAAGATGGAGGCCCGCAACCTCAGCCTGAACGACGTGGTGACGGCGGTCGATAGCTCCAACCTGATTCTGCCCGCGGGCGACGTGCGCATCGGCTCCAAGGACTTCAACATCTACGCCAACAGCCAGTTCCCGGACGCGAACTCGATGAACCAGATGCCGCTCAAATCGGTCGGCAATTCATCCGTGCTGGTGGGCGACATCGGCAAGGCGATCGACTCGGGCGCGCTGCAATACAACATCGTCCGCATCGACGGACAGCGCTCGGTCTATGTGCCGGTTTTCAAGCAAGGCGGAGACAGCAACACCATCACCATCGTGAACGGAATGAAGGCCGCCATCAAGCATCTGGTTGACATTCCAGAATCGCTTAAAACAGCGGTAGTATTCGACCAATCCGTCTTCGTCAAGCTGGCAATCGGCAACGTTACAAGGGAAGCGGGCATCGGACTTGTGCTGACTGGGGTGATGATCCTGGTCTTTTTGGGCAGTCCGCGCGCCACATTTGCAGTGCTGTTATCCGTTCCGCTCTCCATGGTGGTCTGCCTCATGATCACCAATTACATGGGCGGCTCCATCAACACCATGATCCTGGGCGGTCTGGCGCTGGTTTTCTCGCGGCTCATCGACAACGGCGTCATCGTGCTCGAAAACATCTTCCGGCACATGGAGATGGGGGAATCACCGCCCGTCGCCGCCGACAATGGTGGGACGGAGGTTTCGATGGCGGTGCTGGCAGCCACCTTTACCACCTCTATCGTGTTCTTCCCGGTCACGTTTTTCAGTGGCGTCAGCAAGTACATCTTCACTCCGCTGGCGATGGGCGTCGTGCTTTCGATCTTCGCATCCTATTTTTTCGCCATGACCGTAGTGCCGCTCTACTGCGCCAAATTCATTCGCCTCAAAGACGAGAGCGAACACAGCGAAGAAGCGAAGGTGACCATCTTCACTCGCTTCGAGAGAAAATTCAACGGGAAGTTTCAGGCCATGCTGAACTGGTATGAGGCTCTCGCCATGCGGGCGATGAAGAGGCCCGGGTTTACCGCGGCCGCGATCCTCGGCGGCGTGCTGCTGGTGCTCGCGGTCACGGTTCCGTTCATCGGCCGCGCGTATTTTCCGCGTACCGACCCAGGCCAATTTGTCATCGACGTGCGGATGCCCAGCGGAACGCGGCTGGAGGCTAGCAACGAATACATCGCCAGGGTGGAGACGATCATTCGCAGCGTAGTCAAACCGTCCGACCTTGGCATGATCGTCTCGAATATCGGCGTCTACCCCGATCTCTCCGCCATCTACACCACCAACGCCTCAATGGACACGGCCTTTGTGCAGGCCAGTCTCAAGCAGGACCATAGTGTCGGGAGCTACGAGTATATACACCGCGTGCGGGAAAAGCTCTCCCGCGAGATGCCTGAACTTACGACTTATTTCCAGGCGGGCGGCCTCGTGGATAGCGTGATCAACCAGGGCCTGCCGGCTCCGATCGATATCCAGGTTAGCTCCAACAATATGGAAGGAGCATACGCACTCGCCAGGAACCTCACCCGGAAGATTGAAACGATGCCGAATGTAAGCGGCGTTTACATTCCGCAGAACCTGGACTACCCAGGTATTGCGCTGAATATCGACCGCGAGAAGGCCAGCCTGATTGGCCTCTCCACCAGGGACGTGCTGGACAACGTGATTACCGCCATGACCTCGGACGGCATGGTCGCCCCCAGCTACTGGATCGATCCGAAGAGCGGCAACAACTACCTGGTGACGGTCCAGTACGCAAATCAATTCATCAATAACATGTCGATGGAGGATTTCAAGAACATTCCACTCCGCGGCGTGCATCCAGCGGGAAACAATTCGATGCAAGACTCCAGCGAGGCCTCAAGCCAGTCGCGCGAGCTCTCGAATGGCGACCACACGGCTGGATATACGCCTCTGGGCTCGGTCGCGGACATCGAGCTGATCAATACGCCGACGGAAGTGGATCACTATCAGATCCGGCGCGTGATCGACATCTATGTCTCTACCAAGACCGAGGCGCTCCAGAAGGTGGGCGGAGAGATCGACAAGCTGTTGGCGAGCACAAAGACGGATAAGGACACCGTGCTGACGGTGCGCGGCGCCGTGGTCAGCATGAACCGGTCGTTCCTGGAATTTGGCCTGGGCCTCATCGTTGCAGTGCTGCTGGTGTATCTGATCCTGATGGCGCAATTCACCTCCTTTATCGATCCATTCATCATCCTCATGGCTATTCCGCCCGGATTGGCGGGTGTTGCAATGATCCTTCTGGTGACGCGGAGTTCGCTGAACATCATGTCCTTGATGGGCGTGATCATGATGACCGGCATTGTGGTCTCAAACAGCATCCTGATCGTGGAATTCGCCGGTATTTTGCATAAAAAGGGATTGCCCCTTTTGGAAGCCGTGGTCGAGTCGTGCAAAGTGCGCCTGCGCCCGATTTTGATGACCTCGCTGGCAACGCTTCTCGGCATGATTCCGATGGCGCTTGGAATGGAAGCCGGCAGCGAGCAATATGCGCCGCTGGCGCGCGCGGTCATTGGCGGACTGGCGGTTTCCGTGGTCGTAACCGTTTTCCTGGTGCCGGCGGTTTACCTGCTCGTTCACGGCCGTCACGAAAAGAATTCCGCGGTTGCGGGGGAGGCATAAGAACGATGAGACGACCGAGTATCCGGTGGTTCAATTCAACACTCCTCTTCTCGCTTGCAATCGCCTGTTCGAGTTCACTATCCGGACAGGACACAACAACCAAGCCGGGGTTGCCGGATGCTCCGCCGGCGCCGCTTATGGAAATTGCTCGGCAAAGCGCAATGCCGATGGCCGAGGGCCTGAGCCAGGCAGCGGCGGCGCCGGCGGATAACTCCGCTTCCGGTCAGCACCCGCGCCTGGCGCTGGCGGATGCTGAAAGGCTGGCCATCAAGAACAATCCGCGGGTCAGCGTTGCCCACCTGCTCGCCTTGGCTCAGCATCAGGTCGTCCGTGAAACCAGGGCCGCCGAACTGCCGACGGGAACAGCCAATATCACTGCCGAGGACGCGGAAAACGGCAGCCGCGTCTCCGCGGGCTCGCTCACCGCGTCGAATCTCTTTGAGCACGCGGCAGCCGGGGGAGAGTTTACCCAATTGATTACGGACTTTGGAAGAACCGGCAACCTCGTTGCATCTTCAAGACTTCAGGAAAGGGCGCAAACTGCGAATGCTATCGCCACTGTCGAAGATATAACCCTTGCGGCCGATCAGGCATTTTTCGATGCTCTTCAGGCCCAGGCGTTGCTGAAAGTGGCGGACCAAAACGTGAGCACCCGGCAGACTACGGAAACGCAGGTCAGTCAGATGACGAAAAATAAGCTCAAATCAACTCTCGATTTGAGCTTTGCAGATGTCATCTTATCGCAGGCAAAACTATTGCAGCTTGATGCACAGAACAATGTAGACTCGACGCTGGCGGCATTGGATGCGGTCCTCGGGCTCGACCGGCAGGTAACGTACGACCTGGTTGATGACAATGCGCCAGTGAATGCACCTCCAACAGATGCCGATCAACTGCTACAGCTCGCATTTCAGCAACGGCCCGACCTTCAGGCCCTGACCTATAGCCAACAGGCAGCCGTCAAGTTCAGCCATGCACAGCGCGATCAGATGCTGCCCACGATAAGCGCCGCGGGAACCGCCGGCAGCGTACCCATCCGTCCACCCTCGGGTTACACAAGCAATTGGTGGGGCGGCATTGGCGTCAACATGGAGATTCCAATCTTCAACGGCTTCCTCTACTCGGCCCAGGCGAAAGAAGCGTCCATCCGCGCTCAGGCGGCCTCGGAACAAACCCGGGATCTGCGCGACAGGATTGTCCGGGATGTTCGTACCGCGTGGCTGGCAGCGAATACCGCGTATCGGCGTGTTGCTGTCACAGACGAACTTCTGCAACAAGCAAACCTTGCACTCTCGTTGGCACAAACACGCTACAAATTGGGGCTCAGCTCGATCGTGGAACTGAGCCAGGCGCAGTTCCAACAGACCGATGCGGCAATCGGCAACACAGACGCGCAATACCAATACCGGCTCGCTCTCGCCACGCTCAATTACCAGACTGGAGCAACCCCATGATTGAGGACTTCAAATTGTTGTTGAGCTCTTCCGCGAGGAGACAGCCACCATGCCGGTGATTGGCGACAAGCCCGAATTCAATCTGAAGACGGTTGTTTATGCAACCGACTTCTCGCTCTCGTCTCAGAATGCTGGGCTCTATGCAGCTCGTATCGCGTCGTATGCCTCTGCCACACTGCTGGTGGCTCATGCTTTCACGCTTTCCCAGGGCGCCTTGGAAGTTGAAGCTGATCACGTCCTGTTGAGCCAGCAAAGGAAGGACTTGAACCTTCTGCTTTCCAGAGAGGCTAATCTCCTGGGATCGGATTCAATCCATGCCATTCCCACTCTTCTGGAAGGTGACCCGAAAACCGTGATTCCAGAACTGGCCGATACGAATGCGCCAGCCATGATGGTGCTGGGGACACATGGCAGAGGTGGGCTCGAACGAGGCATCATTGGTTCCATTGCAGAGCAGATTCTACGGTCTTCAGAGTGGCCCTCGCTTACCGTTGGCCCGCTGGTCAAGTCCGCTTCTTCGAAGGCGCTGCCCTTCGAGAGGATTCTCTTCGCCACCGACTTTACCTCGGCTGCCGCCAGCGTGGCAGCCTATGCGGTGTCCTTAGCGGAGGTGTTCGGAGCCAAGCTGGATGTCCTCAATGTGATTGAGGACGGCGCCATTGACCATCCAGACCGGCTATCCGACTTACAGAGCCGCTTCTATGGCGCTCTCGATGAGCTTGTTCCGGAACGGGCGAAGAAGTTCTGCGATCCGAGGACGTTTGTCGCGGTGGGCGGCGCACACGATCGAATTCTTGAACACATCAAAGAACGATCGATTGACCTCTTGGTGCTTGCCATCCGGAAGACTTCACATCTAAGCATGGAAATGAGAACTTCTGGGGCCTTCCGGATCATAGTAGAAGCGGAATGCCCGGTCCTGACGATCAGAAAGTAAGGATTTGGCCGCTTTGCCGGCGATCTGAATGGAAAAATCGAAGAAGAACTTCATTTTGCTGAAAAACTGCTGAACCGATTCGCTCTTGTGCCGGTTTTTACCGCTTTTATAGATTGTCGCGCCCGCTGAAAACACGCAACTTGCTCATTCCGCGCGCCTTCTGCTCTACGGGCCACAGGCAGGACTCCGCTCCGGATTCTGTTGTCTCCGAGGCCGAGGAGTTGGCCAGCGAGCCCATCTCCGTCATTCGCGCTAACCCAGGTGCGCCACCAGAATGAATACGAAGAAAGCCATCAGAAGAGAAAAGACTATGGTCAACAGCCACGTAAGCCACTTCTTCGCCGGCGGGTTCACCCAATAGCACAGAAGTGCGGAGAGCAGCACGGCTTGCGTGACAACCTCCACATAGCTGCGCAACTGCATCCACACCGGGGTGGTGGTGTAGATGAAGCCTTCCAGCGATCCCGGCGGCGCGGCAAAGGTCCCCAGAATCCCAACGCCCACGAGAATCCAACTCATCAGCAGCCAGCCGTGCTTTCGGCCAAAAAGGCAGCTCCGCAGAGGATAGAAGACCGTCGCGAAGAGCACCGCGCGCAGCGGCTGCAACAGGACTCCAGCCTTCACCAACGGATGGCTCATTGGCCGCATGCCAGAGCAGGGGCTGGCTATCAACTCAGCATAATGGAAGAGGTTATAGGCAATAGCACCCATCACGAAATAGGTGATCGTGTGGCAGACCGCGGTTTTGGCTGCCAAAGACAAAAAACGAGGTTGCGAGTCTTGCATACGTGCTCTCACAGTTCTCAGAATGGAATGCGCGAATTATACTCCCGCGATGAGAGCGTATCTGTGATGCAGGCATGGGAGTTATGGCGTTCAGCTTCGATCCTCGTCAAAGCTTTGTATTGCAACGGCCTGTTCGGGAAGGCTTCCTACCCTTGTAGCGCCCTCAGCACCTTGGTCGTCGTAACCACCTGCCATGGTGTCACTCCTCACCCTGTTCTTCGGCACCGATGGAGTTCTATTCAGATGACAAACTTAACCCAGCCCATTTAGCACCACGGCAGGTATTGCGAACCAGGAAAAGAACTCCAGTGATCTAGCTCACACCTGCGAGGTTTCGGCCCAAGATTTCCCAATCTCTGAGGGTAACTGCGGGATGAAGTGCATGTTGGCGTCCAACTCACCACCTAAAAACCTAGCGAACTCCAATGTGGGTGCAACCACCTCTTCCGGAGCGGCCAATTCCGGTGTTTTACCCTTCCCGCCGCGATCCTGCCCCCGCCAATCACTCTTGCCCGGCGTGAGCAACAGTCGCGTGAATCTGGTTGGGGCTGAAAAGGTTCAGCTTCAGGAAGGCCTGCGGCAGGATGCCGCTCATTTTCCCGGCGCCCAGAACGGCTACGCGGACTTGGGCAACTGGGCAGGTACTTCGGTGGCCTCAACGGCTATCTCCGCCATGGTCTTGTTGCCTAGTCTTCAGATGAGTGTGTTGGTGGTGGTTACAAGGATCCTCGCATCGGCCACCGGCCGGATTTTGAGGGATTTGGCACGAAACAGGGGGTTTTTCGGCTCAAAAAGGGCGAAAATCAGCCGTGCTTGTTTACTGATAAGTGAATAGGAGTAAAAACTAACCTATTCATTTTAGAGGCGTTACGTAGAAATCCAGGTTGAAAACTGGGCTCCAGAGGGTAGGGGGGGGTGGGGAGGGCACCTAAAAAGCAGGGAACAGGGATCAGGGATCAGGAACAGCCCGCGCCGGTACGGGCCGGGGACATTCCTGACAGATTGAAGCGGGGACATATCCAGCAGATTTCGTGGTTCGGAATTGGCGTGGATTCTCCATTTGCCCTCTGTGAACCATTTTGCGCCGGGCGACCGTTAAATTCTGCAAAAAATGCGGAGGTGAAGATGCCGCAGCGAGCTTCAAAAGCCGGACTCGCTGCAAGATCAAAGCTTGTACCTCCAGTTTGGAGCCATGCCGAAGGAAAATTGAACTTCATCACAAAGAAACAATCCGCACGCAATTGCTGTTGCGACCCCGTGGACCCAATTGCCAGTCGCCTCCGCGCCGCCTGTCCAGGCTGCGGAAAAGGGCCCGAATTCAGCCGAAATACCCGAAAAGCATACCGCAGGGGCTGAAGCCCGTATTGATTCTGCGAGACTTACGGCACGACTAAAGTCGTGCCCTGACGCTTCCTGCGCCCCGGAACGAGTTTTTCCGCAGCCTGTAAAGCCCGCGTTGACTCTGTTGGCTTTATGCGGGGGTTGAAACCCCCGCCTCCCTCCGAATCGAGTTTTTCCGCAGCCTGTGAAGCCCGTACCCTTCATCTGTAGCGGCAATTTATATGCGTCGGCCCTGCCCTCGACAGACTCCTCCTTGACGGGAGGCGGCTGAAAACCTAATCTCAAACCAGCGCCCTGTTTGATCGAAACCGTTCGCGGTTCCGGCGGCCGGGTGCAATCCTACTGGACTCTTTCCGGACTGGGCGGCGATGACCCCCTACTACTGGCAGTATCTCCCGCTGTTCATGCAGATTGTTGCCGTGTTCTTGCTTGGGCTGGGAATGGTTGTGGCCTCCTGGTTCGTTGGGCGGCATCGCAACTCGGCCACCAAGCTGGCCGCTTACGAGTGCGGCATTGTCGCCGTGGGCGATGCCCGCGGACGCTTCAGTGTGCGCTTCTACCTGGTGGCCGTGTTGTTCATTCTGTTCGACGTGGAAGCGGTCTTCATGATGCCCTGGGCGGTGGTCTACCGCAAGCTGCCCCACATTACCGGCTCCCCTCTCTTCGGATTCTGGGAGATGCTGGTTTATCTGGGTTTTGTAGGTGTGGGACTCTACTACATCGTGCGTAAAGGCATCCTGAACTGGAGCCAGGACAAGGCGGATCTTTAGGATGGGCATGGCAAGCACATTGATTGGCAAGGCGGCGGTGTTGGAGGGGCTTCCAGATCACCCGGCCCTCAAAGCCATCCTCGCCTGGAACCCGGCGGCGCTAACCGACGCCAAATTTGACCGGAGCGAGTTGACTCTGACCATCGTTGCCGAGGAGATTCGAGCCGCCGCCGCCGCAGTGCAAGCGGCCGGCTACAACTTTTTCGAGGACATGACCGCTGTCGACTGGTTTCCTTCCTCGCCCCGCTTCCAATTGAGCTACCACATTCTTTCGCACTCTTATAAGGAGCACATCCGGCTGCGCGTGCTGGTGGAGGAGGCAAACGCGTCGGTCGAGTCGATTACGCCGGTGTGGCCCGCGGCCAACTACTACGAGCGCGAGGTCTTCGATCTGTTCGGCGTGCGCTTTGAGGGGCATCCCAATTTACGCCGCATCCTGATGCCGGACGATTGGGTGGGACATCCGCTGCGCAAGGACTATCCGGTGGAGGGGTACCGCTAAATGACTGACGTTGCCGGCACACCCATCCTCGAAGCCCCGGCGGCCTTAGGCGCCAAGGACCAGCACATGGTGCTGAATATGGGCCCGCAGCACCCTGCGACGCATGGCGTTCTGCGCCTGGTGCTGGAGATTGACGGTGAGATCATTGTGCGGCTTTATCCGGAGATCGGCTATCTGCACACCGGCATTGAGAAGACCTGCGAGGCCAAGTTCTATCAGCAGGTGGTGCCGCTGACGGACCGCGTCAACTATCTGGACCCGCTGTCGAACAATTTGTGTTACGCCCTGGCAGTCGAAAAGCTGCTTGGCCTGGAGATTCCCGACAAAGCGCAGTGGCTGCGGGTGCTGCTGGCTGAGTTGAGCCGCCTCAATTCGCACCTTATCTGGCTGGGGACGCACGCCATGGATATTGGCGCGCTCACGGTCTTTCTGTACACTTTCCGCGAGCGCGAAGACATCCTGAGACTCTTTGAGGCCGTGGCCGGGCAGCGGATGATGACCAGCTACATCCGGATCGGCGGCCTGGCGATGGAGCCGCCGCTGGACTTCCTGGACCGGGTGCAGGCATTCATCCGCACCTTCGGGGAAAAGATCGACGAGTATTCCAACCTGCTGACCGGCAACCCGATCTTCAAGGGCCGGCTGAAGGGCGTGGGCCTTCTCTCGGCGGCCGACGCCATTGCGCTGGGCGTGACTGGACCCCCGTTGCGCGCCTCGGGAGTGGACTTCGACCTGCGCCGGGATATGCCTTATTCCAGCTATGAGAAATTCCAGTTCGAGGTTCCGCTCTCGACTGACGGCGACTGCTGGGCGCGCTATGCAGTTCGGCTGGTGGAGATGCGCGAGAGCGTGAAGATCATTCAGCAGGCGCTGGACGGGATGCCCGAAGGCGCGGTGAAAGCCGACGCGCCCAAGATCGTGCTGCCGGACCGGGAAAAGATGAAGACCCAGATGGAGGCCCTGATCCATCACTTCAAAATCGTGACCGAAGGGTTTGCCGTGCCCGCCGGCGAAGTCTATCAGGGCATTGAAGCGGGCCACGGGCAGACCGGCTACTATGTGGTTTCAGACGGAACGGCGAAGCCCTACCGGGTGCATATGCGCTATCCGTCGTTCGCAACCTTGCAGGCGCTGGAAACGATGTGCAAGGGCAGGATGTTGGCCGATGTTGTGGCAGTGATCGGATCGATCGATATTGTGTTGGGAGAAATCGACAGGTAAGGAGGAGGCGCGCATGGTGGACTACGAGAAGCTCGCGGCTCAAGCTAAAGCGGCTCAGGATGCCGCCGCTTTGGCTTCGCGCAAGGAAAAGGAATCGGCAGTGGATCCGAGGGTCTTTTTTCAAAGAGTGACCGCGGAGATCAACGAGGAGATGAACAAAGCCAATGCGGAACTCCTGAAGAGAGGGATGGACGCAATTTCCCGGAATCACTTACCCAATTTCGACGGAATTGTTTTTCTTGTTTTCGGGGCAGGATTCATGTGCAGGGTGGAGCTTGAAGTTCAATTGCGAGTATCTCGCATCAAGGCCATCATCTGCGGCCCGCCGAATGGAAACGAAGTCTCGCGCAAGGAGTTTTTCTTCGGCCAGGAGGTTTCAGCTTCCGATTCGCCGAATGCGGAACGAGGGGGGTTGCGAATCGTGGGACCAAGCCCACAGGAAATTGCGCAAGACATCATTGCGGGTATTGTGGTGGGCACATTTGATTGAGTTTGGTTCCGCTGTCTACGTTGAGTTGTGGGTATCGCTGGCATCCTTGCTTCGCAGCTATACCGCGGCCCACGGGCTAAACGGCAAGCGGCAGGCAACGGTCGAGTTGGGTGAGGAACGAATTTTGGTTCGCCACGGCGCGGATTGGCTGGATTTGCGGCGTAATGGCGCCAGGGTGAGCTGGCAGCGCGAAGATGGGCGGAGCGGAACACTGGAATTAACGGCAGCCGGGCAATTGCACGACGAGGCAGGGACAGAAGAGGACATGGAGATGGATACGGCAGCCGAAGCGTGGGCGCGGGAGTTGATGCAATGAATCTTGAAACCATGACCCTGTTCTCGCCCCAGTTGGCGGCGCGGTTCGATGCGCTGGTCAAGAAATACCCGCTCAAGCGGTCGGCGCTGATTCCCATGCTTCTCTACGCGCAAGACGAGATCGGATACTTGTCTGACGCGGTTGTGGCCGAAGTGGCCGAGCGCATCGGCATTACCGAACTCGAGGTGCGCAACGTGGCTACCTACTACTCGATGCTGCGCTTCAAACCGGCAGGCAAATACAACGTGCAGGTCTGCACCAACATCAGCTGCATGCTGCGCGGGGCCTATGACGTGTATGAACGTTTTCAAGAGGAGTTGGGCATCGGACCCAAGGGCGTTACGGCTGACGGCGTCTTCTCGCTGGAGGAAGTGGAATGCATCGGCGCCTGCTGCTGGGCGCCGGCCATTCAGGTGAACTACGACTTCCACGACGAACTGAAACCGGAGCTTGTGCCGGGCATTCTGGCCGGCTATCGCGGCAAGGCTAAAGCCGAAGGGAAGGTCGCTCATGCCTAGGCTGGTCTCCCATCCCGATGAAGTAAAGATCGTGACCCGGCGCTTTGGCCAGGGAGCGGCAAAGATCGAACGCTATCTCGAACTGGGGGGCTATGCGGCCGCGAAAAAGTGCCTGGAGCAGGGACCGGCCTGGATTATCGACGAGATGAAGGCCAGCGGCCTGCGGGGCCGCGGAGGGGCTGGATTTCCGGCGGGCATGAAGTGGTCGTTCGTCCCCAAGCAATCGGATAAACCGAAATATGTCCTGGTCAACGGCGATGAGAGCGAGCCCGGAACCTGCAAGGATCACTTGATCTTTCTGCACGATCCTCATGCAGTGATTGAAGGTGCGATCATTGCCGGCCTGGCCATCGGCGCCAAAGTTGGCTTTATCTACCTGCGCGGCGAGTATCGCTATCTTCTGGACATTATGGAGAAGGCCGTTGCCGATGCCTACGCCAAAGGCTTTCTGGGCAAGAACATCTTCGGCTCCGATACCGAGTTCCAGGTGATTACACATACTGGAGCGGGGGCCTATGAGGTGGGCGAAGAGTCGGCGCTGATGGAGTCGCTGGAGGGCAAACGAGGGATTCCGCGCATCAGGCCCCCGTTCCCGGCGGTCGTCGGCCTCTACGGCGGCCCCACGGCCATCAATAACGCGGAAACCATCGCCAGCGTGCCTCACGTGATCGAAATGGGCGGCGCCGCCTACGCCGCGGTTGGGTCGCCGCGCAACGGTGGAACGCGCCTCTTCTGCATCAGCGGCCACGTGGAGCGGCCCGGGGTGTATGAGCTGCCCATGGGATACAACCTGAAGAAGATGATCTACGACGTGGCGGGCGGGATTCGCGGCGGGCACAAGTTGAAGGCTGTGGTTCCCGGCGGCTCCTCGACTCCTGTGCTCTTGCCTGAGGAGATCGAAAACCTGGGCATGGACTTCGACCAGGTGGGCAAGGCCGGCTCCATGCTCGGCTCGGGCGGCGTGGTGGTGATCGACGACCAGACCTGCATGGTCGAGTTCGCGCTGAGGACGATCAGTTTTTATCAGCATGAGAGCTGCGGCTGGTGCATTCCTTGCCGCGAGGGCACCGACTGGCTGAAGAAGTCGCTGACTCGTTTTCATGCGGGATTTGGCGAGGCAAAGGACATCGACAACATTCAATATCTGGCGGAGAACATGCTGGGGCGGACCTTCTGCCCGTTGGGGGATGCGGCGGCCATGCCCACGATCGCATTCGTGAAGAAGTTCCGCAAGGAGTTCGAGGAGCATTTGAACGGGAGGGCTTGCCCGTTCGCTAAGCATTTGGATTTGGCGGTTGTCTAGTGACTTGGTTCCAATGCAAAAAAGAGCATTGACAGTGACTCGATAGATTTTCTCGAACCGGGAGACATGCCATTTTCTTTAGTAAGAGATGTAGTTTCAACAATTTGCAATGATTAACAGATTTCCGGATTTCGCTGTGTGTCGTTGATTCATTGCGACTTTCGAGTATTCATGGCCAGGCAGTTTTGAACAATCGTCGTGCTACTCTCGCGTTTCACAGAAACTCGCTAAGAGAGGACAACGATGAAATACCGGGAGTTCACGCGGGATTTGCGCGACGAGGGTTGGCGGTTCAAGAGCCAGGAGGGCAGCCACCAGCAATGGGTTCATCCCACGAAACCGGGTAAAGTAACGGTAGCGGGTCATCCGAACGACGATATTCCGCCGGGAATTCTTAAGGCGATGCGCAAACAGGCAGGGATGAAATGAAACAGCAGTTTCTGATCGTTTTTGAAGTAGGCAAAACGAGCTTCGGGGCATTCGCGCCGGACATTCCAGGATGCTTTGCCGTCGGGCCGACCTTGGACGAGACGCGGCGGCGCTATATGGAGGCGGTGGAAGCTCACCTGGAGTGGATGGCGAATGATCACGACCCAATGCCGCAGCCAGTGACCACAACGTACGATTTTTCGCGGGAACAAGGCGAAGAAACATCCAGCTATTACGTCGAATGGCTCCCAATTTCGGTGCCCGTTGAAACGCGCCACGCCATCTCCGCCTAAGGATCAGAATGCCAGACGTAACCTTCATTGTCGATGGAAAGAGGCTCACGGCTCCCGCGGGGACGCTGCTGATTGAGGCGTGCCGCAAGGCAGGCATCGAGATTCCGGCGTTCTGCTACTACCCAGGGCTCAGCTTGCAGGCAGCCTGCCGCATGTGCGTGGTGCGCCAGGAAAAAGTGCCCAAGCTGCAGACGGCTTGCACGACGACGGTCGCCGAGGGACAGGTCTTCACGACCGAATCCGACGAGATTGCGCAGGCGCGCAAGGCGACGATTGAACTTTTGTTAGGCAACCACCCGCTCGACTGCCCGGTTTGCGATGCAGGGGGCGAGTGCGAACTACAGGACATGACCTTCAAGTACGGCGCGGGGGAGAGCCTCTACGCTGAAGCAAAGGCGCATCGCGAGGAGCAGCAGTGGTCCCCTGCCGTCTACTATGACCGCCCGCGCTGCATTCTCTGTTACCGCTGCATTCGCATGTGCGGCGAGGGCATGGATGTGTGGGCGCTGGGAGTGCAGAATCGTGGGGTCAGCTCGGTGATCGCGCCCAACAGTCTCTCGCCCGATGGGCAAAGCGGCCGGCTCGACTGCGAACAGTGCGGCATGTGCATCGACGTTTGCCCGGTGGGCGCGCTCACCTCGGGCAGCTATCGCTACAAGACCAGACCGTGGGAGATGAACCACGTGTCCACGGTTTGCACGCATTGCGCCGACGGCTGCAAGGTGACGCTGGGTGTGCGCCAGGTAAATGAAGGCTCGGAAATTGTGCGCGCCGACAATCGGGACAAGAGCGGGGTCAACGGCGACTTTCTCTGCGCCAAGGGCCGTTTCGGCTTCGACTTTGTCGAAAGCCCCGAGCGCCTGTCCAAGCCCCTAGTCCGAAACAGTGCGGGCAAGCTGGAACCTGCGACCTGGGAGCACGCGCTGCGTCTGGCGGCGGGCAAGCTGAAGAAGATTCGCGATACTAGATTGGGCGCGGCCGGCGATAATTCGGCCATCGGCGTGATCGGCTCCAACCAGACGACGAACGAAGAGAACTACCTGCTGCAGAAATTCGCGCGGACGGTTCTCAAGACCAACAACATCGATCACGAACGCAGTACGGATTACGCTGCCTTCGCCCGCGCTCTGGCCGGACACAAGGATAAAGCCGCCAGCCTGCGCGACATCGCAGCCGCGCCGGCGATCCTGCTGATTGGCGGCGATCCCACGCAAGAGCATCCGCTGCTGGCGTGGGCCCTGCGCACCAACGTGCGCCTGAATCGCGCTCGCCTTTACGTTGCCAATGCCCGGCCCATCAAGCTTGACCGCCAGGCCAAGGCCACGCAGGAGCTGCCCCCGGACGGCTACGAGAGCCTCGCAGCTTTTCTGGACGCAGGCAAAGGCGAATTCGCCAAGGCCGTGCTGGCCGAGGAGTCGCTGGTGGCGATCTTTGGCCAGGAGTATCGCGGCCAATCGGTCGAGTCTCTTGTTGAATGGGGCTTGAAGCGCGGCAACGTGCGCTTTGCTTTCCTCGGCGATCACGCCAACTCCCGCGGCGCGGCCGACATGGGGCTTTTCCCTGACCTGCTGCCTGGGTATGTGCCTGTAACCGCACCCGGCGCCTTTGCGGAGTATTCTGGCATGCCTGCGACGCCGGGCAAGACACTGCCCGAGATGTTCGATGCGGCGGGCAAAGGCGAGCTTGGCGCATTGCTTGTGGTCGGCGCCAATCCGGTGGCCAGTCTGGGCGTAGACCCCGCGGCACTGAAGAACACATTCGTCATCGTTCAGGACATCTTTCTCACTGAGACCGCGGCCCTGGCAGACGTGGTGCTTCCCGCCGCCAGCCTTTATGAGAAGACCGGCACGGTAACCAACACGTACGGCGATGTGCAACTGGCGAAGAAAGCTGCCGACCGCGCGGGCGTGAAGCCGGACTTTGAGATTCTGGTGCGTCTGGCAGGCGGCATGGGTGTGGATGTAAAGGCGCTGGTGCCCTTTGGAAAGGGCGGCGTCACCGGCGACCTGGGGCAGTCGCGCGGCGCGCAGTCCGGCGAGGCAGATCGTCATTCCGTGTGGCTGGCGGCCAACAACCTTGAGCCCAAGTTGAGCCCATTCGACCCGCTTGCCTCACTGGACGAGATCGAACGCCTGGTCCCCGGTTACACGCTGGACAGGATCAACCTCTTTGGCGGCAACGATGTGAAGACCGAGCCCGGATTGGTGGCGATTGCGGCTCTTGGTGAGGCGCTTCCCGGCTTGGTGGTTCCGGCGCACGACGGCCTGTTCACCTCCGGAACGCTTGGCCAGTACAGCCCCGCGCTCAGGGAATTGGAACGGCATCAGGCACACGAATTGGCGGAGGCCGCGGCGGATTAGCGGTTTCTTGAAGTGAGTCTTAACTAGGTCTCTGACCGGATGAAATGGTGCTATGAGGGGTGCGAGCGCGGGCTGGGAAGCCCGCGCTACAGCCGGTCAGGAGACCGGCGCTACACTTTTTACTGGTACATAACCAGACGGTCAGAGACCTAGCGGGTGGCAAGACAGTTTTGGAACGAGATGAGCGAAAAGCAAATGCGGGACCTTCGACTCCGCTGCGCTTCGCTCAGGATGACAAGTGGTAAGAGCAAGAGAGGCTGAAGGCACGTGACGATATTGCAGTTTTTCCTGTGGAGCCTGCTCAAGGTGGCCGTGGTGACGGTGGTGATGCTGCTGGGCGTCGCTTATACCGTGCTGCTGGAGCGCAAGGTGGTGGGCCGCATCCAGAACCGCTGGGGACCCAGCCGCGTGGGCCCATTTGGGTTGCTGCAGCCGCTGGTGGATGGGGCGAAGTCGTTTCTCAAAGAGGACATCATCCCCACCGGGGTGTACAAACCGCTCTATCTGCTCGCGCCCATCCTCGCCCTGGGCTGTGCGCTCATCTCGATTGCCGTAGTTCCCTTTGGAGAACCCAACGTTGGACCGGCGGGGATGCATCTTTTTGAGATTTCCGACGTCAACATCGGCTTGCTGGTGATTCTGGGCGTCACTTCCATCGGCGTCTATGGCGTTGCGCTTGCCGGCTGGTCGTCGAACAACAAATACTCCCTGCTCGGCTCGCTGCGGTCCTCGGCGCAGTTGATCAGCTACGAACTGGCGCTGGGGCTTTCGCTGGTGGGCGTAGTGTTGCGCGCCGGGTCGCTCAACCTGAGAGTGATCGTGGAGCAGCAGGCGACTAAAGGCATTCTCACCTGGAATATCTTCGGGGGACTCCAGTTTGTGGCCTTCTTCATCTACCTGACGGCAGCCTATGCGGAGACCAACCGCTCTCCCTTCGATCTGGTCGAGGCAGAAAGCGAGCTCGCGGGCGGCTACAACGTCGAGTACAGCTCGATGAAGTTCGCCATGTTCTTTATGGCCGAGTACGCCAACATGATTACGGTGGGCTGCGTAGCCACACTGCTCTTTTTGGGTGGTTGGACCAGCCCCTTCGGCAACCTGATTCCTCCGCCTGAAAACATCCTGGTGCACGCGCTGTTTCCCATTTTCTGGTTTGTAGCCAAGGTCTTTTGCTTTCTGTTTCTGTACATCTGGGTCAGGGGAACGCTGCCCCGTTTCCGCTATGACCAGTTGATGAACTTTGGCTGGCGATACCTGATGCCGCTTGCCATTCTGAACATTGTGGCCACCAGCCTTTGGTTTGCGTATCACTGATTTGCAATCGGAAAGGACTTCCCGGAGCTTGAGCGGTCCGCTGCATGAGCCGAGGAGAATCGACGCCATGCCTACGGGAATCCCAAACCGCATAGCGACGCAAGCTGGACTCGGTCTCTTGCTGACAGTGGCACTCCACCTGGCCGCGCCAGCCTTCGCCCAGCAGCCGGCAGCTACGGCAGCGGCGCCTATCCCAACCACCGCCTGGCAGCCGCGGATCCACTTTTATTCCCCGCCCAACTGGATCAACGACCCCAACGGCCCCATCGTCCTCAACGGGCAGTATCACCTCTTCTTCCAGTTGAACCCCTTCGGAGATGAGTGGGGCCACATGAGCTGGGGCCACGCTGTCTCGCCCGACCTGATCCACTGGAAGCAACTCCCCGTGGCCCTGGCCGAAGAGAAGGGCGTAGCCATCTTCAGCGGATCCACTGTCGAGGACCGCGATAACACGAGCGGCCTCTGCGGCGATCCGGGCCAAAAAACTCCCGGCTGTCTCATCGCCATTTACACCGGGGCCTCGCAGAACAAGCAGGACCAGAACATCGCCGCTAGCCGCGACGGCGGCGCAACCTGGACGAAATACTCCTCGAATCCAGTCCTTGACCTCAGCCTCAAGGACTTCCGCGATCCCAAAGTCTTTTGGCACGCCCCCTCGCAGAGCTGGGTCATGGTGGTCTCGCTCCCCGACCAGCACAAGCTCCGCTTCTACCGCTCAAAAGACCTCCGCCAATGGGAGCCGGCAAGCGAATTCGGCCCCGCCGGCGCCATCTCGGGCGTCTGGGAGTGCCCCGACCTGATCGAACTCCCCGTACACGACGCCTCAGGCAAGCCTGTCTCCAGCCGCTGGCTCCTCAACGTCAATATCAACCCCGGCGGCCCGGCCAAAGGCTCAGGCGACCAATTCTTCGTCGGCCAGTTCGACGGCTATCGGTTCATTGAAGACCATCCCGGCTCCGGCCCCCACTGGGCCGACTGGGGCAAGGACTTTTATGCCTCCACTTCCTTTTCGAACATCCCCGCCGGCGCTGAAGCAAACTCTGAACGCGTCTGGATTGCATGGATGAGCAACTGGCAATACGCCGCCAAGCTGCCATCCCTGCCCGGCCGTGGCGAAATGACCGTCGCCCGCCGCATTTACTTCCGTCAGCCGCCTGCCCATCCCGCTCCAACCCCCTCCCAGGAACCTCTCTTTCTGGTACAGGAACCCATCCTGCCGATCCCTGCCATCAAACACTACGCAGCCATGTTTGGCGCCCCGCCCTACGAGACAATTAGCCAGGCCAATGCCCGCATAGCCGCTCTAAAGGAATCGGGAAGCGCCTACCGGCTGAGCTTCATCCTCAACCCCGGCGACGCCGAAGAGGCCGGCGTCCGCCTCCGCCGCAGCACCGCCAATCCCAACGATCCGGCCGCCGAAGAAACCGTGGTCGGCATCGACATAACCACCGGCCACATCTTTGTCGATCGCACCCGCTCCGGCAAAACGGACTGGTCCCCGGACTTCCCCGCCCGCGTTTCAGCCCCGCTCAGGCGCTCGCAGGCCAATTCAATCCCTATCGAGATCCTTGTGGACAGTAACTCCATCGAAGTCTTCGCCGAAGACGGCGAAACCGTCCTTACCAACCTCATCTACCCCGCCCCCGCCAGCCAGGGCCTGGCTTTTTACGCCACGGACACTCCGCCTGGAGCAGCGCCGGCCCTGGTCCGCAATGTCGAACTGGTTCCTCTCGAACAGCCGCCCGTCGCAAAGTAGGCCGTACAAGGCAAAGGCCGTCGGCGACGTCCATTCGACGTGCAATTGTGACCACCGCTGGGATGCGAATATCCATAAGATGTTATGCACGTGCGCATTGCTGTCACACTGGCTGTTTTCGCGGCCATGATTGCCCTCATGGTGGTGCGCCCGCGCCGGTGGAATGAGGCGTGGTGGACGATGCTCGCGGCAGGGACGATGCTGGCCCTTGGCCTTGTGACGCCGCGCGAGGCGCTCGGCTCGATCCTTGCCGGAAAGAACACTCTTCTCTTTCTTCTCTCGCTTCTTGCGTTATCTGTTCTCATCGGCAAGAGCGGCTTTTTCGACTGGGCGGCGATACGATGCGCGCGCATTGCCAAAGGAGACGCGCATTCGCTTTACCGGAACGCGTTCGTAGCCGGTGCGATCATCACCGCAATCCTGTCGCTCGACACCACGGCCGTGATGCTCACGCCCATTCTGCTGGCCCTGGTGAAGCGGCTCAGGGTCCCGGCGGCGCCGTACGTGGTCCTGTGCGCGTTCGTTGCGAATGTGGGTTCGCTGCTGCTCCCCATCAGCAACCTGACCAACCTTCTTTTTGCCGACGCCTTCCACCAGACGTTCGCGGCGTTTGCGGCAAGAATGATCGTGCCGCAACTGGTGGCGCTGACGACCACATTTGCCGTGCTGCGTTGGCGCTTCCGCCGCCACCTGCCTAGCCGCTTCGACGGCGAGGCGCTGCCGGAGCCAGCAAGCGTGGTGCCGAATCGGGCTTACTTTCTGGTTTGCCTAACCGTCCTTGCCGTCGTACTCGTCTGTTACTTTCTGGCGCCGCTCATGGGGCTTGAGCCCTATGTTTTTGCGTTCGCGGGCAGCGCTGTGCTGGCGCTTGCAGGCATGGCGCTCGGACGCGTGAACATTCGAGCGGTGCGGGAGATTGCGTGGGATCTATTTCCATTCGTCATCGGGCTCTTTGTCGCGGTACAGGGGATTGAGAATCTGGGCATCGTCGGCGTTTCGTCGGGGTGGCTTGCGGAGATGAGACCGGGATCGCCGGGAAAGCTCCTCGCTGCCGCGGGCGCAACGGCGTTGGCATCGAATTTCATGAACAATCTTCCCGCCGCGTTGATCGCGCGAAGCGTGCTTTTGCGCTCACATGCCCATATGGGCACGGTGCTTGCCGCGCTGGTCGGCGCCAACGTGGGCCCGATGATCACTCCCTTCGGCTCCCTGGCAACCATGCTCGTGCTGGCATTTGCGCGGCGGGATGGGGAAGAAGTGCGGACTGGGGATCTGGTCATGCTCGGCCTGTGGGCGGTGCCTGCGATCGTTGTCCTGACGGTGCTTGCCCTGGCCCTCACCTTCGCGCTGGTTCGATGACCGTTGCAGGATTTCAGCCGTTCATTGCGCAGCGGGGCTCCAGTTGCTTCGACCTGCATCGAGCTGGGTCTCTGACCGCGTGATTTCGTATGTCGGCAATTGATACAACAACAAGCGGTCAAAGACCTAGGTCCGTGACCGGATGAAGATGTTCTATCCAATGAACGAACGTGGGCCGGGAGGCCCACGCTACAGCCGGCCAGGAGGCCGGCGCTACATTTCCAAGAGGAACATTTTCATACGGCCTAAGAACTAGTCAGGGGGCATTTCATTGATGTTTTGGATGTCCTGAACCTTGGCCCAGGACAGTATCCTTCCGGCGGCTCGGTCTTAGTCTGTGGCCGTGGCGGGCGGCGGCAACTCCTGTGAAGCAACCCATCGATCACAGGCGGACTGGATCGTGATATTCTTGGCTTTCTTGAGAACTGCCTGAGCGTCCATCTCGCGTACCAGCGCATTGCGTTGTTCCGCTATGCGTTTGTTGGGATTTCGCAGGTTTCGTTCAGTTTGAGCGAGTTGTTCCGCTCGCTCCCAGGTGCGGGTTTTGGCGCTCTGGATTCGGACTTTGACGTCCTCGTAGATGTACAGCGACTTGCGGCCATTGCAACGTCGCCCGTATGGATCGGTTTTCTTAGAGCAGCCGGGGGTGTGACGGGGGAATGCGCTTATCGTGCTCGACCTCACTGGGGTTTCCGTGCAGGGGGTTTATCATGCTGGAGCAACGATTCAGCAAAGCAATAGTCGGCTTCTCTAAGTGGTTGATTTAATTGGAAAGATGAAGATGCACCTGATCCTGTTCTTGCTGTTTGCCGGATTTTGCCTGGCTGGGGCCATCAACCTGCTGCTCCAGAGCCATCCCATCAACAGCGCCCTATCGCTGATTGTGGTGATGACCTCGCTGGCCGTGCTTTACCTGCTGCTGGGCGCGGAATTTCTTGCCGCCGCGCAGGTCATTGTGTATGCCGGCGCAATCATGGTTCTGTTCACCTTTGTGGTTATGCTGCTCAACGCCGGCCGCGAGGAGCGCACCATGGGCAGCCGTACGTGGCGTGCCGTGGGCTTTCCCGCGGTTGTGGCCATTCTGGCTGTCCTTGCCACCGTCATCTTCAAGGCGCAAGGCATGGGCGTGGCGTCGCTGGCAGACGGCATCACCTCCACTGAAGACCTGAGCCGCGTCCTCTTTCACGAACTGCTGCTGCCCTTCGAAGTCACATCGGTGCTCATCCTCATCGCGATTCTGGGCGCGGTTGCGCTGGCCCGTCACGGTCATGGAGACCAGGACGGGAATCGAGAAAGGACTACGGCCAAGTGAATTCGCTCCTCTCACAAGACGTTCCGCTTTCCTGGTATCTGCTGCTGAGTGCGGTGTTGTTTTCGCTCGGCATCGCCGGCTTCCTCATCAAGCGCAACCTGATTACCGTTTTCATGTCCATTGAGCTCATGCTCAACGCCGTCAATCTTTCCTTTGTGACCTTCGCCCACCAGTGGCATGAGGTGAAGGGGCAAATCTTCGTCTTCTTTGTGATGATGGTGGCCGCGGCGGAAGCTGCCGTGGGACTGGCCATCATTATTGCCGTCTTCCGCGCTCGCGCTACCCTGGCCGTCGATCGTATCGACCTGATGAAACTATGAACGCACCTCTCTATCTTTGGTTGATCCCGGCGTTGCCGTTCGCTGGTTTCCTGATTAACGGACTCCTCGGCCGCCGGTTGCCGAAATGGCTCGTGACTACGGTTGCGTTGCTTGCGCCACTGGCAGCATTCGGCGTGGTGCTGAATGCTGCTTTGAGCTTGTTCGGATTTGGCCCGGCAGTTAGTTCCCTGCCCTACCTCGAGACTTGCCCCATCAGCTGGATCAACGTCGGCACTTTGCACATCGACTTCAGCTTCGTCCTCGACCAACTCTCGCTGGTCATGCTTCTGGTCGTCACCGGCGTCGGCTTCCTGATCCACATCTACTCCGTCGGCTACATGGCCCACGAAGAAGGCTACTGGCGCTACTTCTCTTACCTGAATCTCTTCCTGTTCTTCATGACGGTGCTGGTGCTGGCCGGCAATGCCCTGCTGATGTTTATTGGCTGGGAAGGCGTCGGTCTGGCATCGTATCTGCTGATCGGCTTCTATTTCCAGAAGACTTCAGCGGCCGATGCGGGCAAGAAGGCCTTCATTGTCAATCGCATCGGCGACTTCGGATTCCTGATCGGCATGTTTCTTCTGCTGGCCAATTTCGGCACGCTCACCTTCAGCGAGATTGCTGAAAAGCTCGCCGCGAATCCCGGCTGGCAGGGCGGCATTCTCACGGTCATCGCTCTCTGCCTGCTGCTCGGCGCCACCGGCAAGAGCGCGCAACTACCGCTCTACATCTGGCTGCCCGACGCAATGGAGGGCCCCACGCCCGTCTCCGCGCTCATCCACGCGGCCACCATGGTCACAGCCGGCGTCTACATGATCGCCCGGACTCACGTCTTATTCGACCACTCGCCGTTCGCTCTGAGCGTAGTGGCCATCGTGGGCGCGGCGACTGCCCTGTTTGCGGCGACCATCGCTCTGGTGCAGAACGACATCAAGCGCGTGCTGGCCTACTCCACGATCTCGCAGCTTGGCTACATGTTCCTGGGCTGCGGCGTTGCGGCCTACTCGGCTTCCATCTTCCACCTGATGACTCACGCTTTCTTCAAGGCGTTGCTGTTCCTTGCGGCGGGCTCGGTGATCCACGCCATCGGCGGCGAGCAGGACCTGCGCAAGATGGGCGGACTGTGGAAGAAATTGCCCGTCACATTTGCGGTGACTACGGTGGGCGTACTGGCCATTGCCGGGTTCTTTCCCTTCGCCGGATTCTTCTCAAAGGATGCGATTCTTTACGCCGCCTATGTGCAGGGCACGAGCGGAAAGGTCCTGTGGTTTGTCGGCCTGGTCACCGCATTGCTGACATCTTTCTACATGTTCCGGCTTTGGTATCTGGCCTTTCTGGGCAAGTCGCGCAGCGAAAATAAACCTCACCATTCCACACCATGGTCAATGCTTGTGCCGCTGGTGATTCTTGGCCTGCTCTCGATTTGCGGTGGATGGATCGGCATCGGACGCTTCGCCGCATTCCTGACGCCTTCGGTTGGCGCGCGGCCAATTACCGCAGAGGAAAGCGCGCCACTTGAGTTGATCATCAGCCTTGGAGCCGTTGGCGTTGCCCTCTTGGGCTGGTGGCTCGCGGACATATTCTACCGGCAGAAACCGGAGCGTCCAGCGCAGCGGGCCGCCGATTTTCCAGTTGCCTACAGGGTGCTGGCCAACAAGTACTACGTCGATGAATTCTATGGAGCGACGATCGTCAAGCCGCTGCTGTTCGGCTCCCGGTATGTTTTGGGCGGATTCGTAGACACGGCGGTGCTGGGCGGTGCGGCATGGCTGCTCGGAGGTACTGCGAAATTTTCAGGGGCGCTGTTGCAGCGCTGGCAGTCCGGCAATCTTCGCTCCTATGCGGCATGGCTGGCAGCGGGCGCAGCGGCGGTGCTGCTGTTTGTTGTGGTTCCCTGGTCGACGGTCCTGGCCAGTCTTTCGGCAATTCACTTCGGCGTGGCGGGGCACTAGAGAATGAACGCGATCAATAACTCGATTCTCACGTTGATCCTTCTGGTTCCGTTGGCCGGAGCGGTCCTGGTTGCGCTGGCCCCTGACCGCGCCAAGCTGCCTAACTGGATCGCCCTGCTGACCGCGCTGGTCAGCTTCGGCCTTACGCTCCACTTGCCTGCGCACTTTATTCTCGGCCAGGGCGGCTTCCAATTTGCGATCAACCGCCCTTGGATCGAAAATCCCGCAATCTTCTACCACGTGGGCGTGGATGGTCTGAGTCTTTGGCTTGTCGTGCTTACCGGGCTGCTGGCCCCCGTGGGCGTGATCGCCAGTTGGAACGCCATCACCGAGCGCCGCAAGATTTTCTTCGTACTCTTCCTGCTCCAGCAGACGGCGATGTTCGGCGTCTTCATCTCGCTCGATCTGATGCTCTATTACGCCTTCTGGGAGCTTTCGCTGGTGCCCATGGCCATTCTGATCGCCATGTATGGGCGCAAGGATGGACCCAAAGCTGCCCTCAAGTTCTTCCTCTTCACTTTCATTCCTTCCGCGCCGCTGCTGGTTGCCATCCTGTGGCTCTATGCCAAGACCGGCAGCTTCGACTTTGTCACGCTACAGATACTGATTGCCCACGGCAACTTCCCTGCCGGACCGCTGTTTTGGATTGCTTTGGCGTTCCTGCTGGCCTTTGCCGTCAAGGTGCCGGTCTTCCCGCTGCACGGATGGCTTGCAGACACATTCAGCGAGGCGCCTGTGGCCCTGGCCATGGTGGTGGCCGGCAAGCTGGGCCTCTACTCGATGCTGCGTTTTCACATTGGGCTGTTCCCAGTGCAGGCGGGGGCCGCGGCGCCGTATCTGATTGCCCTTGCGGTGATCGGCATTCTCTATGGCGCGTGCCTCGCGCTGGTGCAGCGCGATTTCTGGCGGTTGCTCGCCTTTGCCGCTCTGAGCCACCTGAGCCTGATCACGCTGGGCATTTATGGGTTTACGTTTACGGGGTCGGCCGGCGCTGTCTACCAGATCCTCAATCACGGCGTTGTCGATGGCGCGCTGTTTGTGCTGCTCGGATTTCTCTACGATCGGTATGCCACCAGCCAGATCGCCGCTTATGGCGGAGTTGCCAGCAAACTGCCGCGCACCGCTACACTCTTCGTCATCGCCTCCCTGGCCATGATCGGATTGCCCATGCTGAACAACTTTGTGGGCGAATTCCTGATCCTCTCCAGCACTTTTACCGGCGTAAGCCGGGGCTGGGCGATTGCCGCTACGCTCGGCGTAATTCTGGGCGCAGCCTACATGCTGTGGCTGGTGCAGCGCCTCTTCTACGGGCCGGAGAGCGAACTGACTGCATCGAAGCCGGCTGACGATCTCCACTTCAGAGAGCTGGCCGTGTTATGGCCCCTGGCTGTGCTGATGCTGGTGATGGGCCTGGCGCCGTCGATATGGCTGCCGTCGATCGAAACGGGCATACATCCTCCAGGGTCGAAGGTAATCATGGTGATCCAGGGGTCCGTCCTGCCTCGATCAATACTGCCAATTTCATCCCAAGGGGAGGGCCAGCGGTGAATCCTGTTCCCGATATCTTCCGCATCCTTCCCGAGCTCATCCTGACCCTGACGGGCGTTGCCGTCATGTTCATCGATGCCTCGCTGCCTTCGGGATGGCCGCGCCGGCCGCTGGGATGGGTAGCCGCGATTGGGACCACGCTGGCTCTTTGGGCGAGTCTTTGGCAGCTCTCCCTGCCCCAGGGAACCGCCTTCTTCGCGACGGTCGAAACCAGCGCCTTCACTATCTTCTTCCATGTGCTGATCTGCGGAATCGTGCTGGTGGCGCTGTTGCTTTCGCTCGACACTCTGCCCGAGGACAGCCATCATCAGGGCGAGTTCTATGCGCTTGTGGTCTTCGGGGCCGTGGGCATGTGCCTGCTCACTGGCGCGGTCGAGCTTCTGGTGGTCTTCATCGCTCTGGAAATCTCATCCATCTCGACCTACATTCTGGCCGGCTACCGCAAGAACACAGGCCGCGGGCCTGAAGCCGCCATCAAGTACTTTCTCCTCGGTTCCTTTGCCACCGCCTTCCTGCTCTACGGCGTGGCGTTGATCTTTGGCGCTACGGGCACCACCCAGATCTACGAAATCGCCCATCTTGCTCCCTCCGCCCAGAATCATGCGTTTGTGCTGGCAGGAATGGCGCTGATGCTGGTCGGCATCCTGTTCAAAGTTTCAGCCGCGCCCTTCCACGTCTGGACGCCCGACGTGTACGAAGGCGCTCCCTCGCCCGTGGTCGCGTTGCTCTCAACCGCACCCAAAGCCGCGGCCTTCGCGCTGCTGATGCGCGTGGTTTATGAGATGTTCCCCACCCTGCACGGGCTGTGGTCGCCTCTCCTGTGGATCGTGGCCGTGCTCTCGATGACCGTAGGCAATCTTGCCGCGCTGCGCCAGGAGAACGTCAAGCGGATGCTCGCCTACTCCTCGATCGCCCACGCCGGCTACCTGCTGGCGGCCTTCGCCGGGCTTGGAACCAGCGGCATTGCCGCCGCCAGTTTCTACGCCGCCGCCTACGCAGCCATGAATGTAGGCATCTTCGCCGTTATTACGCTGGTGAGCGGATATGACGAAAAGCTGCCTATGATCGAAGATTTTCGCGGCCTCATCTACCGTTCTCCACTGCTTGGCGGCCTGCTGATCTTCTTCCTGGCATCCTTGGTCGGAATTCCCTTCACCGGCGGGTTTTTCGGCAAGTTTTATTCCTTCTCGGCCGCAGTTGACAGCGGCGCAGTGGCTTTGGCCATCATTGGTCTGCTGAACTCGGGATTGGCGGCGGCCTACTATCTGCGGCTGGCCCTGGTTGCGGCGCAGCGTACCCCCGGCAAGAGTGGCGAAGAAATGGCTCCCGCGCCGCAAGTGGGCGTGGCGGTTGGTGCGGCCCTGTTTTTCGCGGTTGCCGCCACGCTGATTCTGGGCATCGTGCCCGGCGCAGTGCTGCGTGCGGCCGAGGCAGGAGCGCACACCCTGCAAGCACCACCTGTGCAAAGCGGCGTTCCGGGGCTCAGCGTGGCACAGCAGCCAAATCCCTAGCGATCCTGGCCTGCTCCCCTTTCGCCGCAGACGCAAGCAAGCTCTTGTAGAACGCCGTGATGAGCCCCAGGACGCGTTCATTCGCAAAATGCTCAACGACCCACGCCCGGGCTGCCTCACCCATGCGTCGCCGCCTCGCAGGATCGCGAAGCAGCTTGAGAACCGCCTCGCTAATGGCCTCGGGGTAGCCGGGCGGGATCAGCAGGCCGGTCACCTCTGGCACCACGGAGTCGCGCGATCCCGTGGCTACGGTCGTGACGACTGGAATTCCGGTAGCCGCGGCCTCCAACACGACGTTAGGAAACCCTTCCCGCCAGGTGGGCAGGACCATCAGGTCCATGGCGCGGTAGTAGGGCGCCGTATCGGCCACAAACCCGGTGCAATGAACGCGGGGATGGCTTCCGATCCTGGAACGCAGCTCGGCACATAGCGCGTCTTCCGCGGCATCGAACCAACCCACCAGTAACAGGTGCGCTTCCGGCTCCGCTTGCAGAATGGTGTCGAAGGCCTCCATCAACTCAGGCAGTCCCTTATCGGCAGTCAATCGCCCCACAAAGCCCACGACCGGAGCCTCCCGAGGAAGTCCAAGCCGGCCTCGCACGTCACTTGGACCGGGCGAAAATCGCTCCACATCGACCCCGTTGCTGCTGCCGGCTCCGAGCAGTTTCAGTTTGGCCGCGGGCGCCAGGCCAAGCGCAATTGCTTCGGCGCGCATGCTCTGGCTGTTGCACAACACAACCTGAGCGCACCGGGATGCCATCCGTTCCGCGGCCAGACAAATGCGACGCTTGAAGCCGATGGTGCCCTCGACTTTGAGCCCACGCAGCATGTAAATGCGCTCTGGAACTCCCGCAAGCAGGGCTGCCAGTGTGCCCAACAGTCCGGCCTTCGGCGTGCTGAATTCCGTCATGTCCGGCCTGAGCCGGAGCAGCAGCCACCAAAGCCGCACCAGGGACACGATGTCCGCAATCGGCCTGATCTCCCGTTGTATTGGGATGGCAATCGACTCGATCCCCTCGCGCACGGCTATGCGGTCCAGCAATTCGCCGGGGCTTGAGACGAGGGTCACGCGAAAGCCCGCTTCGCGCAGCGCACGCAGGCGTCCGGTAAGAGTCAAGCAGGTCTGTGGATGGGTGATGCCCACCACGATGTGGGGGGCGCGCTGCGTGGAGTGAACGTGCAACTCATTGACTAAGCAAGACGCTTCGGAAATGAACATGGGACAGCCTGCACCTTCTGCGATTTCAGGCCATGTTCTGGGAACATAACTAGAAATCCGCTTTCAACGCAGGTGCAGGTTCGTCATGGCTTTGGCCATGAAACAAGTTCAAAGCAAATCAACGGAGGCTTGGCCCCCAAAGTATGCTCTTCGGAAATTCTCGTGGAGTCTTTGTGCTGGTAATTAAAGCGAGCAAAGAAACTGTACCAGTTCTGCACAGTTTGGAAAGTGACAAAGGCAAAACGAAGGTATTAAGTACCACGAAGTCATTGAATTCGTGGCTTATACTCGGCTTGCTCGCAAGAAGGCACTCTGAATGCACATGACGGAACGTCCGAGAGTCCTCCTGCTCATCCCACATCTTGGCGGCGGCGGAGCCGAGCAGGTCGTTGCCCTGCTGGCGCGAGGCCTTTCCCCCGAGAAGTACGAGTTGCACCTGGGACTGGCCACACAGGCTCGTACCGCGCCCGATGCTATGCCTTCCTGGGTCCGAGTCCATGCCATGGGAGCTTCGCGTGTGCGCTCCAGCGGTTTCAAGCTGCTTCAATTGGTCCGGCGCATCAAACCGGATGTGATTCTGTCCGGCATGTTCCACCTGAACTTTCTGGTGCTGCTGCTGCGTCCGTTCTTTCCGCGAGGAACATTCGTTCTGGTGCGACAGAATGGAACTGTCTCCGCCGCGCTGGCCTTTGGAAACCTGCCCGGCTATACGCGCCTGCTCTACCGGATGCTCTACCGCCGAGCGGACCGCGTGATCTGCCAGACCCAGGCGATGGCCAAAGACCTTGCCGACGGGTTGGGGATTGCGGAGGGGCGGCTCGCGATTCTGCCCAACCCCGTGGATATAGAAGGAATCCGCGCTGCTGTCAAAGACAATCCGGCCCCGTGGACCGAGCCGCCATCGAGCGCTCCAGGCCCGCATCTGCTGGCGGTTGGCCGACTTTCGCGGGAAAAGGGCTTCGACCTGTTATTGCAGGCGCTGGCCGTCGTGCGCCAACAGTTTCCATTGGCCGATCTGGCGATCGTAGGCTCCGGCCCGGAGGAAGCGCCCTTGAAAGCCCTGTGCCGCGATCTGGGGTTGGAGTCCTATGTGCGATTTGCGGGCCATGTCGATCAGCCAGCAACCTACTTTCGGGACGCTTCCGCATTCGTGCTCTCGTCCCGGCACGAGGGGTTGCCCAACGCCTTGCTGGAGGCAGCCGCTGGCGGGGTTCCCATCGTGGCGTTGCCGGCCTCCGAAGGCGTGTGCGACCTGCTGCGCGATCAGCCGGGCGCCTGGTTGGCAGCGGAAGTCTCTTCCGAGGCGCTCGCCGCCAGTCTGCTTGCGGCACTGGAGGTCTTGCGGCCGGGTGATCGCTTTGCACACCCATTCATTGAGGAGTTCAGGATGGCCCGCGCGATTGACGCCTATGAGGGCCTGATCGAAACGGTTCTAATCGGCACAAGAATCGACACGCCAAGCCTCGACCTGAACATTCAGGAGCGCCAACCTTGAGCCACGTTGCCCTGGTCATCCCCGGGGTTGACCGCATTGGCGGTGCGGAGCGCCAGGTCATCCTGCTGGCCAAAGGGCTGCGCCGGCGCGGCTGGAGGGTCAGCGTGGTAGCGCTCTCAGGCACTGGCGGCGATGCGGCGGTGGAATTGACCGCCGCGGGAGTTGGCTTCCTGACCCTGGGGATGCGCAAAGGCCTGGCCGACCCGCGCGGATGGATTCGCCTCAATCGCTGGCTTCGTCACGAGTCTCCGGAGGTGCTTCACGCTCATCTGCCCCATGCCGCATGGATTGCGCGCTGGTCGCGGCTGGCTGCGCCTCTCCGTGTGGAGATCGACACGCTTCACAGCTGCTCGACAGGCACCCTGGGCCGGAGGTTGGGTTATCGATGGAGCGGCTGGCTTGCGGATCGGGTCACTGCTGTAAGCCACGCCGCCGCGGTTGCGCACCTGTCTTGCTCGATGGTCGGGCCGAGCAAGCTTACTGTCCTGCCCAACGGAGTGGATGGGAGCATCTGGCGGCCCGATTCTTCGGCCCGGAAAGCGGTGCGCCTGGAGCTTGGACTCGATCAGGAATTCCTCTGGCTCGCCGCAGGCCGGCTAGATCCGGTGAAGGACTATCCCACGCTCCTCGCAGCCATGGTGAAGGTTCCTGAAGCTGCCCGGCTCTCGATCGCCGGCGCCGGGCCTCTGCAAAGCGAGCTGGTCCGGCTTTCCACACAGCTTGGGCTTGAACGGCGGGTCCGCTTTCTGGGTTTCGAGCCGGATATCAAGCGCTGGATGCAGGCCGCGGATGGATTCGTTCTCTCGTCTCGCTGTGAGGGACTGCCGATGGGTCTGCTGGAGGCTGGAGCCTGTGGCTTGCCGGCCGTGGCTACCGACGTTCCGGGCACTCCCGAGGTCCTCGTCGATGGGCAGACCGGCTGGCTGACCGCAACTGGCGATTCCGGCGCCCTCGGAGAGTCGATGACCAGGATGATGCAGGTCCCGCCCGAAGAGCGCCACGCAATGGGCAAGCGCGCACGACAGCTCGTGATGGAGCGATTCAGCCTCGATGCGGTTCTTGACCGGTGGGAAGCGCTGTACGGCGACCTGCTCCATCGCAACCCCCGGCCGGCGCGTTGGGGGCACGCGGATTAAAAACGGCATCGGGTTCGGCTCTAACCTTCTTGAGCAACTGGCGGAGGGAGAAGCCTCCAGGTCCAGTACCAAAGAAACAAGAATGTGCTCACGGTCCAGAGGGAGGTGGCAAGCGCGATTCCGGCTACGCCGAACCAGCGCATCAAAATCAGATTGAGCCCAATGTCGAGAATGAGATTGATGGTGCCGCAGTAGAAGATGAGATCGGTACGGCGCATGGCAACCAGGAATCGATAGAAGACCCGGCTGGCCACAAAAAATGGAATCTGAATGGCGTACATGGCCAGCACGGGCGTGACGGCAGCCGTGTCGTGCGGCCCGAATGCGCCGTGCTGAAATGTGATCCGGATCAGCAGGTGCGAACCAGCGATGAGCAAGACCGCGATGGGCGCGGAGACCCATGCCGTGAGGCGGACCCAGGTGCGCAAGGTGTGCCGGCAACCGGCCCAGTCCTCAAACGCAATCATCCGCGAGAAGTAGGGGGTAACCGCCGTTGAAACCGCTCCAGCCAACAGGGTGAGAACCACGCTGACAAAGCGGTTGGCATACACCAGCGCCGAGACGCTCCCCGCCGGCAGCATGGCGGCCATCGACTGGTCCACCAGCAGGCCCCCTGAAGCCACCAGCGAACTCAGCAAGACAGGCCCGTATTGATAGGCAACCTCGCGCGTGGCCTCGGTCATCCCGTGCCAGCGCAAACGGAACCTGTAACCGTGGGACTCCATCATCCCCGCCACCACAGCCGCATGAACCAGCGCACCGGCCAGGGTGGCGCAGACCACGGCCCAGATGCCCAGGCGCGCGCTGAGAAGCAACGCTCCCAGGATGATGGCCACCGGGTTAACGACCACCGCCAGCGCGGGCAGTGCAAAACGGTCAGAGGCGTTCAGAACCGCGGTGCAGTTGGTGGCGATTCCGGTGATCAGCACCACCGGAAGCAGAGCGTAGAAGATCCGCACCGAGAGGTCCAGCTTGCCGGGCGAGAAATGGGACGCAATGAGAGGGAAGAAGCCGCGCGCCGTCAAAGCCATTCCGGCCGTGGCTACCCCCAGCAGCACGCACATCCACAGCATGGAGCTGGAGAGCAGTTCCTGGGCGCGTTCGTGCCCTTCGCGTTCCCTCACCCTGATCAGCGTTGGCACCAGCGCCTGGTTCATCGACTCGGAGATCAGGTTGATCAGCAAGCCGGGGATCAATGCGGCCGCGAGGAACGCATCCATGGCGTCGGAGCGGCCATAGGCGCCGGCAACGGCAATCTCCTTGAAGGTTGCGACCACCTTCACCAGAATCCCCGCAACGGTCACCGATGCGGCAGCGCGGAAGATGCGGCGATTGGTGCTGGCGCCCTTGAACATTCGCGCGATTTGGGGGATGGGAAACATGGCGGCTCGGATTGAGACAATTAATCGGTCAGTCTACCAGTGAGTCGTCCAGGCTCATGGACCATTGCAAACTCCGAATGGACCGGAGGATCGGGGAAACAGGCGGCAAGGCCCTCCGGTTGTTCCACGGCAAGACGACCGGCGAGTGCAATGAGGGCCAGCAGCAGCCATGTGGTGCGACTCTCCTCCACCGTAGAAGCCATAGAACTCATCACCCAGACCAGCAGCGTAGTTGAAAGGGCAATTCGCAGCGGACCCCGGGTTTCGAGGATCGAACCTGTGGCCAGCGCCACGATCGCTACGGCCAGAAACAAAGCACACAGGCCGCCGCTGACGAGAATGGAAAGCGCCGTGTTGTGAGGCGTATCGATGGGAGCCAGGCCCGCGGCGCTTACAAATGAGCCCGCTCCGTAGCCCAACAGCGGCGCCTGGGCAAATGCGCGCCAACCGACGGCCCAGATATTCACCCGATCGTTCAAATTGCCGCCTTGAGCTTGCTCTGAAATGGTTGCCAAGCGCGCGAAGGTCTCATAAGGCACGATCATCCAGAGCGCCGCGGCAATCGCAGGCAGTGCAACGGCCCCCGCGAGCACTCTGCGGCCGTGGCCGCGAGCCAGCAGGCTCGCGCAGCCCACGAGGGCCAGCACGGCAGCCAGAAAGCCTCCGCGGGAAGCCGTGAGCAGCACGGCAAACAGCCCTAGCGGAAGAAAACCCAGCGCCAACAAACGGCCTGGCCACCGGGATTCACCGTCAAAGAGCAGCGCCGCCAGCGGAAACCCCAGAACGAGATAGCGGGCGGCGTCATTGGGGTCCTGTCCTTGCGCCACATATCGAATCTGGCCCGCGGCGATCGCATCCATCGAGGCAAAGTTGGCCAGGGTGAGCGCCGCAAGCACCCACGAACCGGCCACATAGGCGCGCAGCAGCCAGCGCAAATCGCGGGGGCTTTCGGCAAACTCCCAGACCAGCCAGACGATCATTATTTCCTGAAAGTACCCACGCATCCTGTCGAGTGTGGCCAACGGTGCGATGGTCCAGAAATAGGAGCAGCAGAACCAGAGGTAGAAGGCCAGCACCGCCCACTGCAAAGGGCCCGGAGTGCGCAATCGCCCTGCGTGCAGAACGGCCGGGACTGCAACCAGGATCAGCAGCAAGCCCGCAATCCGTGCGATGTTGCCCCCTGGTTCGCCCAAATCCATGGAGTACTCCCAAGGAATCGCGAATGCGAATACAATCAACAGTCCCCATGCAATGCGGCGCATACCTAGAACCTCTGCGAATAAACCAATCCTGCGTAGATGGTGACGCCGATAGCCGATTGGATGGCAGCTTCCAGGCTCTTGTTCCACAGGTTCTTGGCCATCGAATCGGGAACAAAGAGAATGTCCCGGTCGCGGATGGGCTGGTCGGGATCCTGACCGTGAATCATGCGACTCAGGTTGAGAGTAGTCAGCGTGCGGCCGCCTTTCTGCTCGCGGATCAGCAAAGCTCTGGTGGAAGCGTTTTGGCTCTGCCCCCAAGCCAGTGAGAGCGCCTGGACCACTGTCAACCCTTGCGCCGGATCCACTGGAAATCCCCCTGGACGGACCACATCGCCAATCACATAAACCAGGCCGGCGCGGCTCACCTGGACGGTGTCTCCCGGACTCAATTCGGGGTTATGGTCGGCCTCGGTGTCGGTTCCACTCGGATCCAGCACCACCGGATGCGGCGTCTTGGGATCGTTGCGGGCAAAGATGTTCACCAGCCGGCCGGCACTGGCCGCCAACCCGGACGCGGCCGAGAGCAGATCCAGCAACCGATGGTGAACGGTGTAGGGATACACTCCGGGGCGCGCGACTTCACCCAGCACGCTCACGTCCTGGCCTGCATAGGCAGTCACCACCACGGAGACCTCAGGATGGAGAAGCATACCCTTGGCCACCAGAGCCGCTTCTATGGCGTGCGCGGCGCCCTGCTCGTCCATTCCGCCGACGTCAATTTCCAAGACCATGGGCAGGGTTACTGTGCCCTTCTGCGAGACACGCACTGCTGAGTGAAACTCCGGGGTGTGGTACTCACTGATGTCCAGCGTGTCGCCGGGACCGATGGGAGCAGCCATGGGAACGGCGGATTGCTGGGCTGCCAGCGGTGAACCGGTCTGGTTTGCGCTCGCTGGACTATTCCATACCGTTGTAGCCTCCCTGGAATTGGGCAGATTTTGAGTCTCCTCCGCCGGGCGAATGCGCACCACGCCCGAAGGCAAGCCGGAGGTATTCGGCGTGGGCGCCTGCGCGTGTGCCACTGCGCCGGCCAAGAGCACCGCTGCCAGCACCACAACTGTTTGGGCTGCCGAGCGACTAAGTGATTCGATCAAGAGCGCGCCTCCCACTGCGAGCCAGAGTCCGACGAAAAACGTGATTGCCAAGTAAAGCAGAGGGTCAGGAGTCACAGGCTTCACGGGCTGTCGCGCATAGTCCACCACGGAAATATTTGAGCTATGGATGCCAGCCGATAACCCCGCCTCCTCCACCTTCTGCAGCGTCCGCATGTAGACTTCATGGCTTAAGTTAGCCTCCTCGCGCATGCCTGCGTACTGGGTGGCGGCCCCGTTCAGCTTCAACCCCTCGTCCGTGCGCTCTTTCAGGTTCTCGCGCACCGACTGCTCGCGGTCAGCCGCAGTCTGCCAGGCACTCTTGAATAGCTCCACCAGTTTGGCGTCCTGGGCCTGCTTCTGCCGGTCGAGATCCTGCAACTGGCGGCGAATCTCCACCACCCTGGGGAAATTCGGCCCGTGTTCAGCGCTCAAGCTGGCCTGTTCCAGTTGCAATCCGCTCTGGCTAGCGTGAATCTGTTGCAGAAGGGCAGTCGCGAAGCTGCTGCCTTCGGTTTGCAGGCTCGGATCGGAAGCGATCACCACCTCCGGATTACCCTGCGAGGCGGCCCGGTACTCCGCTTCGCGAAGAATGCGATCGGCGGTGACTGCCACCATCTGCCGGCCCAACTCATCGACCTCAAGCAAGGTGGAACTGTGCTGCGTCTCTCCCGCCTCTCCATTCGGCAACGTCTGCGGCGTGCTGAGGATACCGTGCTCACTCTGAAACGCCGTCAACCGCTGCTGCTCCCGATCCATATGGGCCTTCAGATCCTTAAGCTGGCTCTCAAGCCAATCTGAAGCCTGAACTGTAGCCTCAATCCGCGATTCGCTTTCCTGCTGGCCATAGGCGCGAATCAGGGAGTTCACCACGGCCGCCGACAAAGCCGCATCCTTTGAGCGAAAGCGAATTTCGATCAGCAGCGTGCGCGGCACCGACTGTACGCGGAGCTGTTTTTGAAACCTGTCCAGCAGATACGCCTGAGCATCTACACCGGGCGCCTCCGGATGAAAGCCGGGAAACCTTCGTGCAAAGCCGCCCATGAATCCGGGGGCCTGGTAGAGCTTTAACTCGGCGATCACCCGCCAGGCTAGCCGATCGCTGCGAAAAACATTGGCAAGCGTCTCCAACTGCAACGGCGCGGAGAGTAGCGATGCGGCAGCCATGGGTTCAGCCCCCTCCATGCTGAGCGAGGAGGCAGGCGCCTGGCGCAGCGCTACCTTGGCGCTGGCTTCGTACTTCTTGGGAACGATGAAGCAATACAGAAGACATAGCAGCAGCAATCCCCCGACCGTGAAACCAACAAAGCGGCGGCGGCGCGCCAGCACCCCCAACAGATCGCGCAGGGATGTCGTGGAATAGCGCCCGATGAAGCCTGGACTGGCCGGCGCAATGGGCTCACGCGAGGAATCGTGCGGAGAAACGGAAGGGTCAGGCAAAAGACAGGGACCTCGGGCCCATGAAGCACCAGACTGGGCAAGTCCCTGCCCTTCAGAACGAAAAGCCGCTACTGAGGAAATCTCCGACAGTGTGCGTTATGGGAAGACATTCGTCAAGAGATTGCATCACAGGAGAAAAGAAATTGTGGAAAACATAGGGCAATCGCATTTGGACTGTTTTGAAAGGGCACGGCTTTAGCCGTGCCGCAAAACAGCCGGAGGACTTATGGGCTTCAGCCCGTGAGGGATGATTTGAGAATTTTCAATACATCCTAGCCGCTTGCAGAATTGCCTTCAGGCTATAGATTGTGTCAGGGCACGACTTCAGTCGTGCCGCAAATGGCCAATTTAGATTCCGGCTTTAGCCGCTGCGGAATTGCAAATTACTGAAAACAAAACCGCAGGGGCTAAAGCCCAAGATGACTTTGTGGCCCTTCCGGCACGACTGAAGTCGTGCCCTGACACTTTTGCAGTCTCAATGGAGTTTTGCAAGAGGCTCATCCCTCGGCGGCTAAAGCCGGCAATATTGGCCCTGAAATCGGCACGGCTAAAGCCGTGCCCTTTCAAAACAACGATGATTCGCCTGATATCGAAAGCCCGTACTCTTCATTTCTCGCTCAAATTTCAAATGCAATTGCCCTGCAAATCGGATCGTTGTCGAGCAGTCCCCAGGCCAATCCTGTATCTTTGCCCTGTATCTTTTCTTTCTTCGCCCATGATTCTTGTTCTCCCAACCCTGGCCGAACCACAACACTTCTCCCTCTTTGAGAAGCTGCTCTTCGCCGGACTGGCTGTGGCCTCGGGCTACGGTTTCTGGCGACAATTCGGGAAGATCCTCGACAAAATCCTCCAGTCGAAGAAAGACCCCAGCTTTCGCCTCTTCCCCCTCGGCAAGCGCATCTGGGAGTTTTTCTGGGAAGTTCTCTGCCAAGCAAAAGTCGTCCGCGAGCGCCCGCTTCCCGGCCTTGCGCACGCCTTTGTCTTCTGGGCCTTCTGCGCCTTCGCCCTGGTCACTCTCAACCACTGCGCCGTCGTCCTGGGGATCGGTTTTCTCTCGCCCCGAGGCCAGTTTGCCCGGTTCTATTTCTACTTCGTCGCAGCTTTCGCGCTGTCCTGCGCCGTCGGCATCCTCGGCCTCTTCGTACGGCGCTTTTTTATCCGCCCCAAGTGGCTCGGCGAAAAGCTCTCCTACCAGTCCGGCGCGATTGCCCTGCTCATCTTCGTCCTGATGGCCACCTATCTGGCCTCGTTCTTCGTCACCGACGCCAGTCTGACCGCAAGAACCCTGTGGTGGCTCCATACTCTTGCTCTGCTCGGCTTCCTGCCGCTCATCCCCCACAGCAAGCACCTGCACCTGGTCCTCAGCCCGGCGACAGTCTTCCTGTCGCGTGGCGGCTTTGCCCAGATCCCGCCACTCTCCGGCGACGAAGACTTCGGCCTCGTTGCCGGCACGGACCTGACTCGATTGGTGAGCCTCCAGGCCTACTCCTGCGTGGAGTGCGGCCGCTGCACCGAGCACTGTCCCGCAGCCAACACCGGCAAGCTGCTCAACCCGAAAGAAATCGTCCTCGGCCTGCGCGGATACCTGAATGACCTTGGCCCAGCCTCCGAAGAACCCCTGCTGGGCAAGTACAACGCCCAGGAAGCCGTCTTCCAGTGCACCACTTGCGGCGCCTGCGAGTTCCAGTGCCCTGTCGGCATTGAGCACGTTCCGATCCTCGTTGGCTTGCGCCGGGGCGCGGTCAACACCGGCGTATGGGAAGACCAGCACGGAGCCAAGCTATTTCTTGCCTTGGAGCGTGGCAGCAACGCACTGGGCCTGAGCCCCACCGAGCGCGACAAATTCATCGAAAAGCAGGCCCTGCCACTGTTCGACGGAACGCAGGAGTATTGCTTATGGCTGGGCTGCATGGGCGGCTACGACCCCAAGGGCCGCGAGATTGTCGCTGACTTCGCCCGCGTGATGAATTACCTGGGCACAAGCTACGGCGTGCTGCGCAAAGAGAAATGCACCGGCGATCCGGTCCGCCGCCTGGGCAACGATCTGCTCTTCCAGCAACTGGCCGAGGCCAACCTCGAAGCTCTGGCGCAGAACAAGGTGAAGAAGATCGTCTCCATCTGCCCGCACTGCGTCCGCACCATCCAGGAAGACTGGAAGGAATACGGCACGCCGCCGGAAGTTGAGCATCACAGCGAGTTTCTCGCCCGCTATGCGGATCGACTTCCAAAACAGATCAACGACGAAAACATCGTTTTCCACGATCCCTGCTATCTGGGCCGGTATCGCAACGTCTACGACCAGCCGCGCACGGTCGCTGCCTTGGCCGGCAACCTGGTCGAAGCTCCGCGCAACCGCGAGCGCAGCTTCTGCTGTGGAGCCGGCGGCGGGCTGGCTTTTCTTGGAGAAGAGACCGGTGAGCGCGTCAGCCACAACCGAGCTGCGGAACTGGTCGCAACCGGCGCGCAGACTATCGCGGCCGCCTGCCCATTCTGCAATACCATGTTCCGGGATGCACTCGCAGCCACCGGCGAAGGCGCGCCTGAACTCGTGGACATTGCCCAACTGGCCGCGCGCGGATTGCCTGCAAGCGGCGGCAGCTAAGATGAACGAGAGCCTTTCATCATGAAGATCATCGTCGCCATCAAACAAGTTCCTGGACCCGATGCGCAGGTACGCATTGACGCAACTGGCAAATGGATTGAAGAATCCGATCTCCAGTTCGCACTGAACGAGTCCGACGCCTACGCGCTCGAAGAGGCGCTGCAACTGAAGGAAAAGCACGGCGGCGAGGTGATCGTCGTCAGCGCCGGGCCGGAGCGTGTGGGAACAACCATCCGCGAGGCGCTGGCCAAGGGCGCCGACCGGGCCATTCAGATTGCCTGCGACGATCTTGGCACGCGCGATGCGCTTGGGGTTTCACGCCTGCTGGCCGCCGCTATAAAAACTGAGAATCCCGACCTCATTCTCACCGGCTTGCAGTCTGAAGACCTGGGGCTGGGACAGACCGGTGTCATTGTGGCCGAATTGCTCGGACTGCCCCACGCAACGCTCATTTTGCACGTTGAAGTCCTGGACGGCGCAGGAACTCAAGCTCAAATCAAGGTAAAGCGTGAACTCGAGGAGGGCTGGTTCCAGACCATTGAGCTGCCTACGCCAGCCGTGCTCACCATTCAATCCGGCGGCAACAAGCTGCGCTACGCCACGCTGATGGGCATCAAACGCGCAAAGACCAAAGAGGTTCGCCAACTGACCGCAGCGGAACTTGGCGTGGACTCCGCGCCGGTGGTGCTGCTGGAGCAGGTCTCGATGCCGCAAAGGAAGAAATCCACACAGATGCTCCCCGGCAATGCCCAGGAGGCCGCGACAGCGCTGGTTGAAAAGCTGAAGTTCGAGGTACGGGTCCTATGAGCGGGATATTGGTTGTCCAGGAAGCGGGCCGTAAACGCATTTCCTTCGAAGCTTTGGCATTTGGACGCCGCCTCGCGGAACTCACCGGCCTGGCCGTGGAAACTGCCGCCGTCGGCGATCCGAACGAGACGATTTTTGTCGAAACCTCCGGCCCGCCGATCCCAACATCTCATGCGGTGCGCCACTCCCTTCTGGAAAAGTACACATCCGACGGTTATGTGCTTGCCTTCGAACAGTTGATTCGAAAGCTTGAGCCCTTTTATGTCGTCTTCCCGCACACGTACCAGTCGCGCG